>SCPO01000123.1_pt1 | contig 515543 bp, 501 predicted proteins | sample 6106821 | NCBI WGS metagenome assembly SCPO01 (sample SAMN10720448, study PRJNA508395) | human gut metagenome | isolation source: Participant 2 stool, 0 month | host: Homo sapiens | collected 2017
GACTGGAACACTTTTAAACGGAAATCACTCATATGCTTCTTATCCCTCATCACCAATAAGCTCTTCAGCGTCCTTCTTGCGTCTAAACGTCCTCTCATCACTGAATTAGCAGATAAATTGAGGCTGAAATACCCTTCTGCCCACAATATCCCCTTGCCCCACTATGCGACTTGAGGCAATACGTATCATACCCATAAGTTGTAGGCGTTATCAAAATCAGTCTGAAAAATATCTGCGTAAGCATTATTACAGGTATAGATATTCAGCACATACCGCCTTGATGTTCTGATCCACTTGGCTGGTACAGAGACAAACCTGAAGACAAACGCTTTTATGCGACTTGTTGCATTGAGTCGAACCTCTTTACGTCAAGTCTGTGGATAATGGCCTTGTAGAAATTACGGATAAGTGCCGTAAGAAGAAGGAACACAGTGTTCTCTGCCATGAAGGATTTGGGCAATCTGTCCCACCCGAAACCATTGTTCATATCATCGAAGATACGTTCCTTTCCTCCACGAAGGTTATAGAACTCGACAATTTCTCTTGTGGAAGATTCATAGTCGTTAGTCAGGATACAACGGTATGTGTATTCTCCTTCCCAAAGATCCAGCACACCGTCCATCCGTTTCTGTCTTTGAATCACAAGTCGGTATGCTTTACCCTTCCACTTCTCAACAAGAATAGAGTTCAATTCGAACTCAATGCCATTGATTTCCTCAGTCTTCCAGCCTCTAAGAGCAAAGATGTCATTGTAGAGCGAACTGCAGCGGTTTGCGCGGATATAGAAGGATTTGCTGTGTTTCTATTTCCTCCACGATTTCCTCGGAACATGATCCACAATCAGCTCTGAAACGATTGATTGTAAGTCCGTTCTGCTCAAATCTCTCAAAGAATCTCTTCAGCGTGTCCTTCTGATGAAAACGAACGTTGGTGTTACCATCGCTATTCTCAATGCCAACAATCAAGTCGTCAATAACCGCCACGCCAGGGCGATAACCAAGGAACTTCTTGTATGTAGGCTTTGCATCATACTTCTCAGTCTCTATGAACTGATGGTCGAAATCAACATCATACATCTCGCCCTCTTTCAGTTGGCCGGATGCAAACATACAATTGAGCAGTAAGGTATTGAGTGTGTCAGCCGTGTTGAAATCGTAGTTCTTACCCGTATCTGATGTGTATGAGATGTTTCCTTGCGTCAGTTCCTTTATCGCTCTGAGGATAGTATCAGAACTACAAGTACGAAGTGTCGGATGGAGCGAGAGATGGTTCATCAAATGAGTAGTGACATCCTCAATGCATGAGCCACCACAGAAGTAGATACTCATGAGGGAACGGACGATTTCACTGTACTGATAACCGAACGAGCTACACCTTAGACCGAGTGTCGAGTCGATTACAGATGACAATGTGGAGTCAAATTGCTCCATGATTGAAAATATTCCTCCAAAAGGAGTGAGCTTCTCGGATTTTATTTGTATTTTTGCCATGCCTGATGAGGTTTTGTTTGATTATTTTTTTGCAACACTAAGTTAAGTGAATCCTCTGACATGGCAAAATCCTGAGCAACTTTTTGTTGCTCAAAAAAAAAAAAAAAATATTTTATAATAGTGTTGCGGAATTAAGGATATCTTATAACTCGTCAGACTTGATGCCGAAAGCATGCGCCAAAGAATAAAACACCGGCTCCAGGCGGCAATACACCGGGTTCAGAGGTTCCTCCGTAATGAAGTACACAGCTTTGCCCCGTTCTTCCTCATTCTTGTCTTTGAAGAAACCCGCCAGCTTCTCCTCCACTCCATTACCATATACCTGATGGAAAGGCAACAGCATCAAACACTTCACATCCGCAGAATCAAGTGCCAGGTTCATCAGGTCAAGAAACAACTCTTCGGTAGAGACTAAACCGGAAGAGGTGACGGAAGAAAATGCAAATTCGCCCAGCGGCGTACGGCATGCCTGGTGATTCAGTTTATTCACATCGGATGGTTCACAACACTTCAGCACGTCCGCTGCCGGAGTATGCACCAGCAACACTTCCACCTCATTTTCTTGTTCTCTCAGCCGGCGTCCAATGCCAGATAGCTCAACCATGCCGGCAGGTCAACATCGGGTAGCTTCCGTCCCAACTTACCTTCCAAAAAGTTCTTTGCACCATATACCACTTCATTCAGAAATGCAACATCTATCAATATCACATTTGCCGGAAACTTTATCTTATCCTCCATTATCTTCTATTTTAATACGTGATTATACATAATGCTCCTCTGCAAGCGGAGCTCCGAAAACCTACCACACAGAAAGCACAAAACTTTGAAGCAGTAAAAGTACGACAAATTTATCAATAACTTGTATCATCCCAAGCAATTAATCTATATCTCCGAAGCGGAAAGAGAATATCCTTCCCCCGCAACACGGAAACCTTGGAGCTGGAACACGAAGACTTAGCTACTAAAACATATAGGCCCTCACTACATAAGATGTGCATCTCGTACTACATGAGATGTACACCTCGTACTACATGAGATGCACATCTCATGCATGACATCCTTATTTGCCCTTCTCTTTAACCAATAGAGTTTAATACGAAAAGGAACTTTGCTCCAACTTCTTATCTAAAGAAGTAGAAAGAAACAAAACGACTGATTTACAGACAATTTGTCATTTTACATATTTTATATGCAGACAATTTGTCCGAAATGTGCCAATGGCAAATCTTTTGCGCCTTCCCAAGTGTTATGAAACTGATAAAATAGAAAGGAGAACAAAATATGAACTTTAACAACTTTACCATTAAAGCGCAAGAAGCAGTGCAGGAGGCTGTGAACCTGGTACAAAGCCGTGGACAGCAGGCCATCGAGCCCGTGCATGTACTTCAAAGCGTGATGAAAGTAGGTGAAAATGTCACCAACTTCATCTTCCAGAAGCTGGGCATGAACGGTCAGCAGATAGCACTTGTACTGGACAAGCAAATTGATTCTCTGCCCAAGGTATCCGGCGGAGAGCCATACCTGAGCCGTGAAACGAACGAAGTGTTCCAGAAGGCCACCCAATATTCCAAGGAAATGGGTGATGAATTCGTCTCCCTGGAACCGGTACTGCTGGCTTTGCTGAATGTGAAAAGCACTGCATCCACCATTCTGAAAGATGCCGGGATGACGGAACGCGAACTGCGGGAAGCCATCAACGAACTGCGAAAAGGAGAAAAAGTAACTTCACAATCCAGCGAAGACACTTACCAGTCATTGGAAAAGTATGCCATCAATCTGAACGAAGCAGCCCGCAGCGGCAAACTGGATCCCGTCATCGGCCGTGACGAAGAGATACGGCGTGTCCTGCAGATTCTGAGCCGGCGTACCAAGAACAACCCGATTCTTATCGGTGAACCGGGTACCGGTAAAACGGCCATCGTAGAGGGACTTGCCCACCGTATCTTGCGTGGAGACGTCCCCGAGAACTTGAAGAACAAACAAGTCTACTCCCTGGATATGGGTGCACTGGTGGCCGGCGCCAAGTACAAAGGCGAATTTGAAGAACGTCTGAAGGCCGTTATCAACGAAGTTAAGAAGTCGGAAGGAGACATTATCCTCTTCATTGATGAAATCCATACCCTGGTGGGTGCCGGCAAGGGGGAAGGCGCCATGGATGCCGCCAACATCCTGAAACCCGCCCTGGCACGCGGTGAACTGAGGAGCATCGGGGCCACTACCCTCGATGAATATCAGAAGTATTTCGAAAAGGACAAAGCGTTGGAACGCCGCTTCCAGATTGTCATGGTGAACGAACCGGATACACTGAGCACCATTTCCATTCTGCGTGGTCTGAAGGAACGTTATGAGAACCATCACCACGTACGGATTAAAGACGATGCCATCATCGCCGCCGTAGAGTTGAGCAACCGTTACATCACCGACCGTTTCTTGCCGGACAAGGCTATCGACCTGATGGACGAAGCCGCTGCCAAACTGCGTATGGAAGTCGATTCAGTACCGGAAGAACTGGACGAAATCTCGCGCAAGATAAAGCAGCTGGAGATTGAACGCGAAGCCATCAAGCGCGAAAACGACAAGCCCAAACTGGAACAAATCGGCAAAGAACTTGCCGAGCTGAAGGAGCAGGAAAACTCGTACAAAGCGAAATGGCAAAGTGAAAAGACCCTTGTCAACAAAATCCAGCAGAATAAGGTGGAAATAGAGAACCTGAAGTTCGAGGCCGACAAGGCTGAACGGGAAGGCGACTATGGCCGGGTGGCCGAAATACGCTACGGCAAACTGCAAGCGCTGAACCAGGAGATTGAAGAAACGCAGCAAAAACTGCACGAGATGCAGGGCGACAAGGCCATGATTAAAGAGGAAGTGGACGCTGAAGACATCGCCGACGTAGTATCCCGCTGGACCGGCATACCGGTAAGCAAGATGCTGCAAAGCGAAAAGGACAAACTGTTGCATCTGGAGGCGGAACTGCACCAGCGGGTTATCGGGCAGGACGAAGCCATCGAGGCCGTATCCGATGCCGTACGACGCAGCCGTGCCGGACTGCAAGACCCGAAACGTCCTATCGGCTCATTCCTTTTCCTGGGAACCACCGGTGTAGGTAAGACGGAATTGGCAAAGGCGCTGGCGGAGTTCCTCTTTGACGACGAGACAATGATGACCCGTATCGACATGAGCGAGTATCAGGAGAAACACAGCGTTTCCCGTCTGGTTGGAGCGCCTCCGGGATATGTGGGCTACGATGAAGGTGGACAACTGACAGAAGCCGTAAGGCGGAAACCGTATTCTGTCGTCCTATTCGACGAAATCGAGAAAGCGCATCCGGACGTATTCAACATCTTGCTGCAAGTGCTGGATGACGGACGTCTGACGGACAACAAAGGGCGTACGGTCAACTTCAAAAATACGATTATCATCATGACCTCCAACATGGGCAGCGGCTATATCCAAAGCCAGATGGAGAAGCTCAACAGTAGCAATAAGGAGCAAATCGTAGAGGAAACCAAAAAGGAAGTGATGAATATGCTGAAAAAGACCATCCGCCCGGAATTCCTGAACCGTATCGACGAAACCATCATGTTCCTGCCACTGACAGAGCCCGAAATCAAGCAAATTGTGGTGCTCCAAATCAAGAGTGTGCAGAAGATGCTTTCCGGTAACGGCGTGGAACTTGTTCTGACAAATGCCGCCATAGACTTCCTTGCCAATGCAGGGTATGACCCTGAATTCGGCGCCCGTCCGGTGAAACGTGCCATCCAGCACTATTTGCTGAACGACTTGTCGAAGAAGCTGCTGGCTCAGGAAGTAGACCGCAGCAAGCCTATTACAGTGGATGCCAATACCACTGACGACGGACTGGTTTTCAGAAATTAAAAGCAATCCGTATCCCCCAATAAAAGAGGCGATTCCCGACTATTGAGAATCGCCTCTTTTATTTTGTATTTCAATCCTTCTCCGATTACTCGGCCTTGCTTTCCTCCTTCGTTTCTGCCGCAGGAGTTTCTTCAAAATCCGTCATACCGCTTGCCACCAGCAAATTATACCAAACAATCAATTTCTTGATGTCGGACGGATATACGCGGTCGCGATCGAAGGTAGGCAATACCTCTGCCAGGTAAGCACGCAAGTCGTCAGCAGTAGCTTTCTTCAAATCCAGCACTACGGCAGCACCATTTTCCTTTTTCTTCATGGAAAGAAACACTTCCTTCAAAGGAACATCTTCCGTATCTGTATACATGGCGATATCGCCCAAAGAAATAATCTTCTCATTACCATAAGCAGGGAAACGCTTCTTGTCTGCAAGCGACTCTACAATCAACATATTTTTTCCCTGAGAAACAAGCTTATACAATCCCGGTTTACCGGAAATGGACAAAATAGTCTTCAACATAATATATTCTGTTTTGATGATTAGTAGTTATTTTTTTTCGGGGGGCAAAGATAATGTAAGCCGAAGACAATACAAAATAAGCTTGCTTATTTTTATTGTTAAGGAGATGCCTATTTGCGTAACAGATAGTGCATTTTTTCAGATAGCGAACCGATTAGCTCTAAAACTTGCGGAATCAATGGGGTTTCGCCATCATTTACAATGACAAAATCTGCATATTTACGCTTTTCTTCGTCATTCATCTGGCTACGGATACGCTTTTCTATCAATTCGCGCGAGGAAGCATCCCGCCGGACGGCACGTAAAATGCGCACCTCTTCGGGCGCATAGACCATAACAATAGCATCCACTTCACCCGCAAACACCGCTTCGACCAGAATGGCCGATTCTATACCGACAATGGGAAAAGCGGTGCGGCATTGTGTCCACCGCCTGAAATCCTCCTTTACACGAGGATGCACAATACAGTTGATTTCTTTGGCATGCTCCGGACTGCCGAAAAGATAAGACGCCAACAAAGGCTTGTTCAGCGTGCCACCGGCATACACTTCCGCACCAAGCAAAGCTGACAAATCCTCGCGGATCAATGAATCGGATGCCATCAGCCTTTTCGTTTCCAAGTCCGAGATATAGACGGGAACACCCAGCACTTCCAACAGCCGGGATACCATACTCTTTCCGCTACCGATACCACCGGTTATACCTATCTTAATCGCCATAATCAGGAGAAACTTGCTCTATCAGAAAATCCACTTGTGCCGGATTGAAGCGTACCTGGCTCACCCCTTTCGGCAGATTCTTAATCTTTACCGTATACTTGTCGGAACCCAGACGGAGCAGTTCCTCATAGGACACGTAAATATGAAAATCATCAGCGTTAATCTGCCTGAAATGACTCAGACCAACCTGAAACGTGACCTGCACCTTGGAAGGGAAAGCGCGCAGCACCTTGTCGGCAGGAAAGTTAACGCCACGCAACGGCACCTCCACTGTCTTTTCCGTATAAATATCCACCGGAAGCATCATCTCAATGGAAGAAGGCACAAACTTCACACCTTTCTGGATACGCAGGGGGACTTGCTGCCTCAAGGTATCCGATATATCTTCCAGCTTCACCGGTTGCGTATAGGCAACAGCAATCGTATCCAGCACGCCTTGCGGCGCATACACCAATACGGAATCGGGACTGAATATCGTATCCGAAAGATAATACTCACGTCCGGCACTCAGCGTGCCGCGCAGCTTCACCGGCACCAGTTTGGAGGCTCCCGTCGAATAGATGTACTCCAATGTATCCGGCTTCATGGAAAGCAGGCGGGTAGAGGCATTCAGCTGGTTCAGCACTTTCTTTTCAAACTGCGAGGGATATATCCTTACTTGATTATCCACGCCCTTATAATCGGCATAATCGAGAATAACGGGATAAAAGCTCTTTCCCAACATATAGTTGAGCAGTACCGTTCCCTTATCCTTTACCTTGATACGGAGTTCTGAAGCAGGTTCAGAGGTAATCACCACATTATTGGGCACTCCCTTCAGCCGCACCGGTATAGAAAAGTCCGCCTCATAGTCGTTGTTCAAGGTCTGCAAGAGCCAGAAGCCACCGGCTACAAAGAAAAAAAACAAAAAAATGAAGAACTCCCTGCTTTTATCGCTAAGCAGAAAGTCCTTCACTTCTCTTGATATCTTCAGATATGTACGTTGTATGTTCCTACGTTCAAACATAGGCTCACATTTCTATTATTTAGATGCCTGACTGCTGTTCGCATCAGCAGCTGCAGCAAAAATAGAATTCTTGTCTATACGAATCTTAACGTTAGAAGCGATTTCAAGCACCACATCATTGTCGTTGATTTCCTTGATAACACCATGGATACCACCAGCTGTGATTACTTTCTGATTCACTTGAAGCGATTTACGGAAGTTTGCTATTTCCTTTTGCTTCTTGTTTTGAGGACGAATCATAAAGAAATACATAATAACGAACATGGCTATCAGCATAATCCACATCATGCTACCACCACCGGCAGGGCCTGCAGCGGGAGCCTGCAGGAAGAATACAGTCATTAAGTTCATAAATACTCAGTTTTGGTTTCTATTATTAAACAAAGGTATTAGTTTTTCGTTAACTTACCTTCTTTTTTTAATTGATTAACTATTCCATCCAATGTACCGTTCACGAAGCTGCCACTTTTGGCCGTGCTGTAAACTTTGGCAATATCGACATATTCGTTCAACGAAACACTCACCGGAATGTTCGGGAAACTTAATATTTCGGCCAAGGCACACTGCATGATTACAACATCCATAAAGGCTACACGGTCCAAGTCCCAATTACGCGTATTCTCGCTGATGAGGTGACGGTAATAGTCACAGTTCAAGATGGCACGGCGGAACAAACGGCGTGCAAATTCCTGGTCTTCCTCATCCTTGAACTCTGGTAGAAGTTCCTGATTGGCACCATTCTTCTCTTCAAAGCGCTTGATGGTTTTCAGTACGAAAGTATCCACAATCTCCTTGTCGTCATTCCAGTAGAGGCTCTGGTCTTCGAGCACATTGTCCAAGGCTTCGTTGTTGAAGACAAAAGTCTTATACAGCTTTCTCCACAATTCACGGTCGTATTCGTAAGAATTGTCCGAAGAAGCCATATATTCCTTATATATATCTGATTCCACAATTTTCTCATACAATCCCTTGACAAAGTCTTCATCATTGGCCCACGTGCGCTTTTGGTTGGCAATGAATTCCGTCAATTGTTTGTTCACTTCCAACTGGGCTATGAACTTGTTTTCCACAAATTTCATGTTGGGATACAGCTCCTCGGCAGTGGGAGCCAGCTTAGCTTTTGCCGCATCAATACGTTTTTGTGCGTAGTTCGTCAAAGCTATCATCAGCATCAGCAGGTAGTTGTAGAGGTCGTATGCCTTTGAAAGGCTAAAGAACAATTCTTTCTCCGCTGAGTCTAAATTTTTACTGCCATTCTGATAATAAGCATAGACTATCTGAACTATCTTAAGACGAATAAGAACTCTATTTATCATAATTCTAAAGTAAATACTAGTGTTTTAACAAGGCGCAAAAGTAGGCATTTTTAATGAGTTTACATAAATAAATCACATTTTTTAATGCAGATATTGATTATCCGGTCTTTTTCTTTTGACAGTTTAAAAAAAATCGTCAATTTTGAGCCCGATAAAGAGCTAAAAGCTACGAGATACGAGTTTTAAGGTGATAATATCAAAATTGAGACCTATTATAATATGGAAGACTTTAAGAAGAAAAACGCAGCGGACATGAATGACAAGGAGATTGTATTCTCCCAATCCATCAAAGCAGGTAAGCGCATCTACTATTTAGATGTGAAGAAAAACCGAAAAGATGAAATGTTTTTGGCTATTACCGAAAGCAAGAAGATTGTGATGGGCGAAGGAGACGACTCGCAAGTAAGCTTCGAAAAACATAAGATTTTTCTATATAAAGAAGATTTTGAGAAGTTCATGAACGGACTTCAGCAAGCCATCGGCTTCATCCAGGAACAGCAAGGCTGCTATACAAGACATACCACTGACGAAGAGGCTGAAAGTCCCGAAACGGGAAAAGAAGAACTGCCGAAAGAGGAAAAAGCGTCTTCATTGGAAGGAGAAATCAAGATAGACATTGAATTTTAAGTTATAACCTTTTGATAATTCAAAAAGAAGCTGTACTTTTGCACCGCTTTTTTTCAAGCTCATCGTGTGATATACCACATCGTGTGATGGCGAATTAAGCAATAAGATCAACTTAATTTAGAGTAACACAAAAAATTAAAAAACAATGAAATCAATTGAAGTAAAAGGAACTGCAAGAACTATTGCAGAACGTTCTTCGGAACAAGCAAGAGCTTTGAAAGCTATTCGTAAAAACAACGGTGTACCTTGCGTACTTTATGGTGCAGGTGAAAATGTTCACTTCACTGTACCTGCAGAGGGTCTGCGTAACTTGGTATACACACCGCACATCTACGTAGTTGACTTGGTGATTGATGGCAAGAAAGTAAACGCTATTTTGAAAGATATCCAGTTCCATCCTGTAACGGATGCAATCCTTCACGTTGACTTCTATCAGATTGATGAAGCTAAACCCATCGTTATGGAAGTTCCTGTTCAATTGGAAGGTTTGGCAGAAGGTGTTAAGGCCGGTGGTAAGCTGGTACTCCAGATGCGTAAGCTGAAAGTAAGAGCTTTGTATAACGTAATTCCTGAAAGACTGATTATCAACGTTGCCCACTTGGGACTTGGTAAGACTGTTAAAGTTGGCGAATTGCAATATGAAGGATTGGAATTGCTGAATGCCAAAGAAGCTGTTGTATGCGCCGTTAAGCTGACTCGTGCTGCAAGAGGTGCCGCTGCTGCTGCAGGCAACTAATCGATTCTTTTCAAGAAAGACTAAATATTCGGGAACGCGGATTAACGCAGCCAACGCAGATTTCATACTGATTTCCGCGGAAAGTTGCGATAATCCGCGTTCTTTTTACGGCTCACGAGAGTGTATAATTCACCACAGATTACACAGATTTGCACAGATAGACATCTTTGATTATCGGTACATTAAATTCATTCTGTGTTAATCTGTGTAATCTGTGGTGAATACTAGTTTTAACACCCTCATAAACAGGAAGCACTGACTATGAAATATTTAATTGTAGGATTGGGCAATATCGGCCCCGAATATCACGAAACCCGCCATAACATCGGATTCATGGCAGTAGATGCTCTGGCCAAAGCAGCGGGTGCCACTTTTACCGACGGACGTTATGGTTTCACCACAACACTGTCAGTCAAGGGACGCCAACTGTTACTGCTGAAGCCTTCCACCTTTATGAACCTCAGCGGCAACGCCGTACGCTACTGGATGCAAGAAAGAAAACATTCCGTTGGAAAATGTGTTGATAGTGGTGGACGACCTCGCCCTGCCTTTCGGCACACTGCGCCTGAAAGGTAAGGGAAGCGATGCGGGACATAACGGCCTTAAGCATATTGCATCAACGCTGGGCACCCAGAATTATGCACGCCTGCGTTTCGGCATCGGTAATGACTTTCCCCGTGGTGGGCAGATTGACTATGTGCTGGGACATTTTACCGATGAAGATTGGAAAACAATGGATGAGAGATTGGAGACAGCCGGAGAAATCATCAAAAGTTTCTGTCTGGCGGGAATAGATATCACCATGAATCAATATAACAAGAAATGAACGAAGCCAGAATTGACAAATGGATGTGGGCCGTACGCATCTTCAAGACACGTACCATAGCCGCCGAAGCCTGCAAAAAAGGACGCATCAGCATCAATGGCGCACTGGCAAAGGCTGCCCGTACGGTGAAGCCGGGAGATGTCATACAGGTGCGCAAGCCTCCCGTCACCTATTCCTTCAAAGTGCTGCAAACCATCGAAAAGCGTGTCGGCGCAAAGCTTGTTGCCGAAATGATGGAGAATGTAACGACTCCGGAACAGTATGAACTGCTGGAGATGAGCCGTGTCAGCGGTTTCGTCAACCGTGCCAAGGGTACCGGACGGCCGACGAAAAAAGACCGCCGGAGTCTGGAAGAATTTACAGAACCGGAATTTCTGGATGATTTCGACTTTGAATTCGATTTTGAGGAAGAGTAAAATAAGGGAAAGATTATGAGCGAGAGAATAATTAAATGGGGATTCATCGGTTGCGGAGAAGTGACCAAATACAAAAGCGGACCGGCATTTCAGAAAATAGAGAACTCCGAAGTAGTGGCCGTCATGAGCCGAAATGGCGACAAGGCTAAGACCTACGCCAAGGAAAGAGGGATTCCCAAATGGTACGACGATGCCCAGGAACTGATTGACGACGAAGAGGTGAACGCCGTGTACATTGCCACTCCTCCTTCTTCACATGCTACATACGCCATCATGTCCATGAAGGCAGGCAAACCGGTCTACATAGAGAAGCCGATGGCCGTTACCTACGAAGAGTGCTGCCGCATCAACCGGATTTCCAAGGAAACGGGTGTTCCATGTTTTGTCGCGTATTACCGCCGCTATCTGCCCTACTTCCTGAAGGTAAAGTCACTGGTAGAGGAGGGACATATTGGCAATGTCATCAACATTCAAATCCGCTTCGCCCAGCCTCCCCGCGACCTCGACCATAACAAGGAAAACCTGCCGTGGCGCGTGCAACCGGACATTGCCGGCGGAGGATACTTCTATGACCTTGCGCCCCACCAGATAGACTTGCTGCAGGAAATCTTCGGATGTATCCTCGAAGCCAGCGGCTACAAGAGCAACCGTGGCGGACTATATCCTGCCGAGGACACTCTAAGCGCATGTTTCCAGTTTGACAGCGGACTGGTGGGCAGCGGCTCCTGGTGTTTCGTTGCCCACGAATCCGCCCGCGAAGACCGTATAGAAATCATTGGAGACAAAGGCATGATTTGTTTCTCCGTATTCACCTATGACCCCATTGCGCTGCATACGGAAAGAGGACGTGAAGAAATCATCGTCGAAAACCCCACCTACGTCCAGCAACCGCTTATACAGGCAGTGGTAGACCACCTGCTGGGCAAGTCCGTCTGCAGCTGTGACGGCGAAAGCGCCACTCTCACAAACTGGGTGATGGACAAAATACTGAACAAGCTCTGATTAACGACTATGAAGGTGTGCCTAAAAACTATCAAGAAGTAAGATGCCTTTTGTTTTGTCACACCTCCATGTCGAAACCTTCGCCTTTCTGACTGACTAATTCGTACACATCGGCACTCTCGCCTACAACCCATACCACATCGCCTTCTACAAAAGGTTCATGCGGGTCGGGAGCATGCAGGGTCTCCCCTCCCCGCTCCACACCGGCAATCAGGCAGTGATACTTCTCGCGTATCCCTGCTTCCTTCAGGGTCTTGTTCAGGAAAGGAGACTGCCCGTCCACACAGAACTGGCGTAGAATCATCTCGCTCTTCTCTATCACATCCGTATTCATGGCAGACACCTTATCCATCTCCTTGCCGAAGATGTTCAGTTCCTCGTCCGTGGCAATCACTTGTATCTTGTCCTGTGGAAAAAGGCGGACAGACGCTCCGGGAATATTAATCCGTTTCTTGCCCCGAAGGATGGAGACCACATGGATGCCGTATTTCTTTCCGAAATTCAGCTCCGCCAATGTCCTGCCCACCCATGCCGACTCGCCGGGGATTTCAAAATCCGTCAGGTGCAGGTCGCGCGACAGCAGACGCCCCGCATACTCCGGTTTCTTCTCTCCCATATACTCGGCACGCATGTCGCGGTACCGCAGATTCTGGAAGAATGTCCTCTCTATCATGATGGACTGCTTCTTCAACTGGCGAGAGAGTATCATCAAAGTCACCAGCAGCACCGCCACTCCAAACACCAGACCGACGGACATCTTGAACAAACCGGCTATTACGAACATGACGAACGAAACGCCCAGCAGCAGACGCAGTACAATGGTGGCCACCAACGGTGCCCGGTTTCCACGGTTATCCTTCCATAAAGTCACGAACTCTTCCGAGTGGTTCTTTTTAATCATGATGGCACGCAGGAACGGAGCTATACACAGAATGATGATAAAGGCAGCCAACAGAGAGCCCCATACCCCGGGCAGACTGTCGTGCACGAAAGGCACCAGAAAACGGAACGCCAAAGCTATCACCGCCACGCAAATGATGGAATACACCACCGTAATCCTGACCAGCGCAAATATCAGTTTCTTCCACAGACTCTCGTGGTTCATGGTCTGCGAACCTGAAGCATAGCGGGTCAAGAACTTTCTCCATTTTTCCGGCAAATGCGTATCCACAAGATTGGAAGCCGGTTCTGCCAAACGAATCATATAAGGAGTGAGGAAAGTGGTGATGACAGACACCGCCACCACAATAGGATACAAGAAATGGCTGGTGACATGCAGTGACACGCCCAGCGAAGCTATAATAAAGGCAAACTCACCGATTTGCGTCAGACTGAAACCGCATTGCATAGCCGTCTTCAGCGGTTGCCCTGCCAGCAGCACACCCAGCGTCCCGAAGAGGGATTGCCCGAGGATGACCGCCAGAGTAATCACGACAATAGGTCCCGCATACTCCACAATCATGGCCGGGTCTACCATCATGCCGACCGATACGAAGAAGATGGCGCCGAACAAGTCCTTGACCGGCTTCACCAGGCGCTCTATGCTCTCCGCCTCTACCGTCTCGGCAAGAATGGAGCCCATGATGAACGCGCCGAAAGCAGCCGAGAAACCCGTGTGCGCGGCCATCACCACCATACCGAAACAGAGTCCGAGAGAGACTATCAGCAAGGTTTCCTCGCTCATCAGCTTCCGGCACCGCTTCAGCAATCCGGGGATGAGGTATATCCCTACGACGAACCAAAGTATCAGGAAGAACAGCAGTTTGGCAATGCTCCCCAGCATCTCCGTACCCTCGAAGTTATGGCTGACTGCCATCGTGGAGAGCATCACCATCAATACGATGGCAAGAATATCCTCCAGGATAAGCACACTGAGCACCAGCCCCGTGAACTGTTTCTTGCGCATCCCCAAATCATCAAACGCCTTATAGATAATGGTAGTGGACGACATGGCAATCATACCGCCCAGGAAGATACAGTCCATCCGTTGCCAGCCGAACCCGGTACCTACCGCCACTCCCAACAATATCATACAAAAGATGATGGTACACGCAGCAATAATCGCCACGCCTCCCACCTTCACAATCTTCTTGAAGCTGAATTCCAATCCCAGTGCAAACAGCAGGAAGATAACGCCTATATCCGCCCAGGTCTGTATATTAGCCGTGTCCATCACCGACGGTGTATAGGCCATGTGAGGGCTGGCAAGGAATCCTGCAACTACATATCCTAACACCAGCGGTTGCTTCAATTTCTTAAAAAGCAGGGTCATAATCCCCGCACAAATCAATATCAGAGCTAAATCAGCTATCAAAGGGGCTAAATGTGACATAACACTACTTATCTATTAATCAGAGATATACAACTGCAAAACTCTGCAATACATCTGCAGTAGCTCTGCAATACATCTGCAGTGGCTCTGCAAAAGGTATGCAGTAACTTTGCAGCAGTTGTCTGTACGATTCTACAACACTCCTTTCGAGCTTGGCAGTTCAAAGTGATAAATATCCCTTTTCACCGCCATCTTCAGCGCACGTGCCAGCGCCTTGAAGATGCCTTCTATCTTATGATGTTCGTTCTGCCCTTCGGCTTTTACATTAAGATTCATCCGGGCGGCATCACTCAAGGACTTGAAGAAGTGCAGGAACATTTCCGTAGGCATGTCGCCTATCTTCTCGCGCTTGAACCCGGCATCCCATACCAACCACGGGCGACCGCCGAAGTCGAGGCACACCTGGCAGAGACAATCGTCCATAGGAAGGGCATAGCCGTAGCGTTCGATGCCGCGCTTGCTTCCTAAGGCCTGATAAAGGCAGTCGCCCAGAGCAAGAGCGGTATCCTCGATGGTGTGGTGCTCGTCCACTTCGAGGTCGCCTTTCACACGGATGGTGAGGTCCATGCCGCCGTGCTTGCCTATCTGCTCCAGCATGTGGTCGAAGAAGCCCAGTCCGGTCGCGATGTCACAATGCCCGTTACCATCCAGATTCAAGGATACGTATATATCTGTCTCCTTGGTAGTACGACGTACTTCCGCCGTACGCTCACCGGCAAAGAGGAATTCGGCAACCTTATCCCAATCCCTGGTGGCGAGGGCGCAGTAATCTTCAAGTCCGTCACAAGCGGCACCGCCACCTTCGGAAACGGGTTTCAATGATGCCGTGTCATCTTGCAGAAGAATGGCACGGCAGCCCAGATTCTTTGCCAGTTCCACATCCGTAGGCCGGTCGCCAATGACGAAACTGTGGGACAAATCGTAGTCCGGGTTATCGAGGTATTTGGCAAGCATTCCGGTACGCGGCTTGCGGGTCGGTGCATTGTCGTCGGGCATGCTGCGGTCTATGCAGATGTCGTCGAAGGTGATGCCTTCGCCTTCCAATGTCTTCATCATCAGGTTGTGTGCCGGCCAGAAGGTCTCTTCCGGAAAGGAGGCGGTGCCGAGACCGTCCTGATTGGTCACCATTACAAAATCAAAATCCAGCTTGCTGCGGATGAAGCCAAGATTGCGCATCACTTTCGGATAGAACTCCAGCTTCTCCAGGGAGTCCAGCTGATAATCAATGGGCGGCTCAATGACTAAAGTCCCGTCACGGTCTATAAAAAGTAGTTTCTTCATTTTAAAGGATATTTTTTTTGAGGGAATAAAGGGAGTTATCGGGAGTTAGAAGGAGGTAGAAGGAGTTAGAGGAGTTAGAGGAGTTAGAGGAGTTAGAGGAGTTAGAGGCCAGTAGTTCTGCTTGCATAAGCATTACTTGTATAGAACAGCAGTATCGGCCTTTAACTCCCTTTTAATCCCTTTACCCCCCTTTTACTCCCTTTAACTCCTTCTACATATATTCCTTCAGCGCTTCAATCAATTTTTCATTCTCTCCTCTCGTTCCCACCGTCACCCGCAGGCAATTTCCGCAGAGTGACACGGAGTTACGGTTGCGGACAATGATACCCTTGCCTACCAGATAATTGTAAATCTTCACGGCATCCGTCACACGGGCCAGGAAGAAATTGGCATGGGAAGGGAACATCTTCACCGTACATGGCAGTGCGGCGAACTCGGCTTCCAGATTCTCCCGTTCTTCTTTCAAGGTCTTCACCCAACGTTCTATTTCATAATAGCGGTGAAGCATTTCCACTGCCTGCTTCTGTGTCAGCTGGTTCACGTTATAGGGATATTTTATCTTACTGAGGATGCCGATAATCTCCGGTGAGGCAAATGCCATACCCAGACGGATGGCAGCACATCCCCATGCTTTGGAGAAGGTTTGCAGTACAATGAGATTCGGATACCGATTCAAATTTTCGAGGAAGGAAGGTGCTTCGGAGAAGTCATTGTATGCCTCATCCAGTATCACCAACCCATCAAACTGGCGAATCAGCGTTTCAATCTCGCTACGGAGCAGGTCATTGCCGGTAGGATTGTTGGGAGAGCAGATAAAAATCAGTTTGGTATGCTCATCCGCAGCAGCCAAAAGCTTGTCGGCAGAGAACTGGAAATCCTCATCGAGCAGCACCTTGCGGTACTCCACATCATTAACGTCGGCACAGACTTGATACATGCCGTAGGTAGGGTCGATAGCCACTACATTGTCCACACGGGGTTCACAAAAAGCACGGAACACCAAATCGATAGCTTCGTCACTGCCATTCCCTAAGAAGATGGAATCGGGACTCACCTTTTTAATTTTAGACAATTCTGTCTTTAACTCCCGCTGCATGGGGTCGGGATAACGGTTGTGCGGCATGTTATAAGGATTCTCGTTTGCATCGAGAAAAACGGATGCCGCAGCACCATTATATTCATCACGTGCTGAAGAATAAGGCTTCAGACGCCAGATATTCGGACGGGTAAGTTCTTGTAATGTTTTCACCATGTTATTTATGATTTGACAATTTACGATTAAAATTACTTTAAGCCATCAGCTCTCAATTTTCAACTTTCAATTTCCATTTCCATTTTCCAACTGCCCCAGTCTCACACTCACAGCATTCTTATGCGCATCCAGCTGTTCATTGGCAGCCATCAGCTCGATGGCAGGGCCGATGATATTTAATCCTTCCGGCTTTATCTCCTGAAAAGTTATCTTGCGGATAAAGCTGTCGAGGCTGACACCGCTGTATGCTTTGGCATAGCCGTTTGTCGGCAGGGTATGGTTTGTGCCCGAAGCATAATCTCCCGCACTCTCCGGAGTAAGAGAACCCAGGAATACGGAACCGGCATTCACGATACGTTCTGCCACGGAAAGATAATCCTCGGTTTCTATGATAAGATGTTCGGGAGCATACGCGTTGGTCAATTCAATGGCTTCTGCCATGCTGTCCACTACAATCAGTTTGCTATTGGCAAGAGACTTTTCGGCAATCTCTTTACGTGGCAGTAAGGCCAGTTGGCGTTCCACTTCCACCTTTACAGCTTGTTGCAATTCGACAGAGGTCGTAATTAATATAGCCTGACTGTCCACTCCGTGTTCTGCCTGGCTCAACAAGTCGGCGGCGACAAAAATCGGATTAGCTGTTTCGTCAGCCAAAACTTCTACTTCCGAAGGTCCTGCCGGCATATCTATCGCCACATCACGCAAGCTCACAAGCTGTTTGGCAGCCGTGACATACTGATTTCCCGGACCGAATATCTTGTAAACCTTAGGCACACTTTCCGTTCCGTATGCCATAGCGGCAATGGCTTGTATGCCGCCAGCTTTGAAAATCCGGTTGACACCTGCCACTTTTGCGGCAAACAACACAGCGGGATGTACCTTTCCGTCACGTCCCGGAGGGGTGCAGAGAACAATCTCCTTGCATCCGGCAATCCTGGCGGGAACGGCCAGCATCAGTACCGTAGAAAACAGCGGAGCCGTTCCTCCGGGGATATACAATCCCACCTTTTCTATGGCAACCGCTTTCTGCCAGCAGGTCACCCCCGGCTGAGTCTGCACTTTCTTGCCCTCAAAGCGTTGTGCGGCGTGGAAAGTCTCGATGTTCTGCTTTGCCAGGCGAATAGCTGCTTTCAAGTCTTCACTCACCAGGTTTTCCGCTTCCTGCTGTTCCTCTTCCGACACTGCCAGCGAGGCCAACACCACTTTATCAAATTTTTCTTCATAATCCAGCACAGCACGGTCTCCCTCCTCCTTCACACGGTCAATAACACTCCGCACCGTATCAAACAGATTCTCCGTATTCATCACCGGACGTTTCAGAATCTCTTGCCACTGGGATTTATCGGGATTACTAATCAATATCATAATGACATGTTTTTAAAGATTTATGCATAAACCATGATATTATTGGAGGTGTATCAAAACTCTCTGAAGACTTTCTTTTAGGCGCTGATTACGCGGATTTCACGGATTTATTTTACCGAATCCGCGCTATTTCGCGTAATTCGCACCTAATGTCGTAACATAAAGAAAGCGTTTATATACTTTTGACACATCCTCGAGGCTTTAAATTATCATTTTCTCAATCGGCAGCACCAGAATGCCTTCTGCCCCCAGCGCTTTCAGCTTTCCGATAATCTCCCAGAAACACTTCTCGTCGAGTACGGTATGTACTGAGCACCAGCCTTCTTGTGCCAAAGGCATCACCGTGGGGCTCTTCATGCCCGGAAGTACAGAGACAATCTCATCCAGTTTCTCTTTCGGGGCATTCATCAGCACATACTTCTTATCTTCGGCTGTCTTCACGGCATCCATACGGAACAACAGCTCCCTCAATATCCCTTGCTTTTCCTCGCTCAGGTTCCTGTTACCAATCAGCAGGGCTTCGGACTTCATCACAACCTCCACTTCCTTCAGGCGGTTGCTCACCAGCGTAGAACCGGAACTTACAATATCGAAAATGGCATCTGCCAGACCGATGCCCGGCGCCACTTCTACCGACCCCGTAATGACGTGTATCTCCGCATTCACCCCATTCTCTTTCAAAAGCCGGAAAGGATACCCGGATAAGATGTCGCAATCTTCTTTCCGTGAAACCACTTCACCCCCGGATACTCAATATCCTTCGGCATGGCAAGAGACAGACGGCATTTGCTGAATCCCAGACGCTTGATTATCTCTGCATCCTCATTCTTCTCAACAAATTCATTCTCACCCACAATTCCTATATCAGCCACTCCGGTAGCCACAGACTGCGGAATGTCGTCATCCCTCAGAAACAACACTTCAAGAGGAAAGTTTGACGACTGCACCAACAACGAGCGCTTCATGGCACTCAACTTTATATCCGATTCTCCCAAAAACGACATGGTCTCGTCATACAGACGACCCTTAGCTTGTACTGCAATTCTTAACATAAGGTTATTTACTATTTTACGATTTACTATTTACTATTTTGAATGAGATGACAGAAAACAAAACGAGGCTTACCAATATTCGGCAAGCCTCGTCTGTTATGTCATCTGTTGTACATATACACTCATACGCCCACCGAGTTATTCGTTAGGATGATGATGGTGATGATGTGCAACGATATTCTTCATATTTTTGGATTTTAATGCGACAAAAGTAAACTAAAAGTTTGAAACTCCAAAAGATTTATCACAAAAGTTTATTTTTTCTTTCAAATTCATCTTAGTTCACCACAGATTACACAGATTTGCACAGATTATTTTTATTCCAATCTATGCAAATCTGTGTAATCTGTGGTGAAACAATTAAATCAACGGCAATATTTCCTCCTGCTCTACTTCGCAGCTATGGAAATGCATTTCCGCTTCCGCCTTCTCCTTCGGAAAGGTAAAGTAGGTGCAAGTGGCTTCTGTGCAAAGTTCGCCCATGCTATTATACAGGCGTGCTTCTATGATAGCAATATTCCGCTTCTGCTCGCGAAGCGAAGCCCGCAGCACCACATGCGTGTCGTTGGTCGATATGGATTTGCGGAAGCGGGTTTCCATTTTCGATGTCACCCCGCCGGTCTGCAGCTTGCGGAACACGACCCAGCCGCAGATTTCATCCAGCAATACGGACTGGATGCCTCCATGCAACGTATTCAGCCACCCTTGATACTCCGGACGCGGCTTCCAGATGCTCACCACCTCGTCACCGTCCTCATAAAACTCCATTCTCACACCGGCTTCATTGTCGGGAGAGCAACCGAAACAGTTGTAGCCCTCCATATCTTTCCACGGATTGATAATCTTCTTCATATCGTATTCTTCTTTATCTGGTTTTGATTCATAAAGTCTCTCAATAAGACGTTCAATATTAGTCATTCCGATTGGGAACTACAAATTATTGATGCCTTTTTCAGAGAAAAATTAGCGGGATACTGTTCAAAAACCGGTTATTTTATTTAGCTTTGTATAAATGAGAGAGAACAACAAGATGCAAAGAGGGGCCTTTTTCTGCTTATGGATATTATTTACATTCTCATTGTTTGCGCAAAACAAGGAGAACGGTTCTGTCGCATGCGACAGCATCGTATATAAAAACACCTTCGGAAAAGCATTGAAGAAATTCCTCAACTTCAGCGACTTCGACACTACCTATATCAGTCCCAACCGATACAATTACGCCCTGATGCTCGACCATTTCACCAATTACGAGTATTACTCCGTGGGCAATAACGACCAGCGGCTCCGTTTCTCGCCTAACCCTCACAACAAGATAGGCGCTTACTTCGGATGGCGTTGGATATTCCTGGGATGGGCTGTCGATACGGACTGGCTCTACGGAAAGAAAAGCAAGAAAAAGCGCGGTACGGAGTTTGATCTCAGTCTTTACAGTTCCAAACTGGGAGTCGACATTTTCTATCGCAGCACCGGAAACGACTATAAGATACACAAGGTATCCGGCTTTTCCGACGAGATTCCCTCCAATTATTCCGAAGATTTCAACGGATTGAAAGTAAAGATGAAGGGATTAAATCTGTATTACATTTTCAACAATCGACGTTTCTCCTATCCAGCCGCCTTCAGCCAGTCCACCAACCAGCGCTGCAATGCAGGTTCTTTCATTGCCGGATTCTCCGTATCCACCCACAATCTGAACTTCGACTATACCAAGCTGCCCGAAATCATTCAGGAAACCATGAACCCGGGTATGAAGGTGAAACATATCAAATACACGAACATCAGCCTCAACGCCGGCTATGCCTACAATTGGGTGTTTGCCCGCAACTGCCTCGCATGCCTGTCGTTCAATCCGGCTGTCGCCTACAAGACATCACGCATAGAGAAGACAGAAGAGCGGGAAGCGGACGACTGGTACAAGAATTTCAATATCGACTTCATTCTGCGTGCAGGTGTGGTATACAACAACAGCAAATACTTCGTGGGTACCTCATTCGTAGGACGGACATACGACTACTACAAAAACAGTTTCTCCCTGAACAACGGGTTCGGCACCCTCCAAATATATGCCGGATTCAACTTTTATCTGAAAAAGGAGTACCGGAAGAACAAAAAGTAAAAAAAGGCTTTCAGCCCTCATCTCCCCTCAAAAGCTATAAACACACTCCACCCCTACTATATCCTTCCGCTTATCCTTCTCCCATTGCCTGCAATAGAAGATGTCCGCCTCCCAGCGCTCGGACAAGGGCAACGTAATACCCCCACGATAGCGCATCCGCTTTACTCCGAAGTGCTCTGTCTTATTCAAACCATTATACATCTCGGCCGAAGCATACGGTTCCAGCTTGCACTTCGGAATGTCATAGGCAAACTTCGCACGCGAGCGCAAGCGGAACTCATCTCTATGCCCATCGAACGTATGCTGAAAGCGCTCACGCAAGGACAGTTTCACCCTTTGCACACGGGCAGACAGAGTGCCTTCCAAACGGTAGCGGTGCCGGAACTTCCAGCCATCTGCCCCCCGATTGCGGTAATGCGTCTCATACCCAGCTCCAAGCTTCAGGAAAGGCAACAGCTTATAGCTTCCCCCCACCTTCAGCCCCCACCGGTCTGTCTTTCCCAAATCATCCTTTGTACGCCACTCCAGCCCACCGGAAACAGTAAATGCCGGCTTCAACTTATATTCGAAACCGGCATTCGCCCAAGTGGCAAAATCCTTCTCCTGCGCCCGCAGGGAAAAAGACGAAACAACCCATAGAACTATCGGCAAAACAAGTACTTTCGTGCATGAAGATATATTACTTACCATACGCTTATTCTGTTAAAGTGTCAAAGGTAAGGATAAATTCTGTAACAATTCTGTAATACTACAAATCTTGTCTGCACATTTCCGATTTTTCAATGATACTTAAAAAACAGAAACCGAGATACAAAAAACAACTCAAAGTTGCCATATATGTATGGCATCATATATATATATTTGTAGCATGAAAAAACACCCTTATAAGCGTTTCATAGATTATTTATTTGGGGTGATTCATTTATGTGAAATCTCTTTCAAATACTCCTCCACCTTTCCGAAGAAGGAGGTCAAATGAGAACCGTCGACAAAAGCATGGTTCACATAAATGGAAAGAGGAAATACCAGACGGCCTTCACGAGATACGGCCTTGCCGGCAGTCATCAACGGATAACTGCAACCGTTGCCTGCTTCGGCAAGTGTATAGGTTATCGAGGTGAAATACATTTTGGGAACCGCACTCAGATGGACCACATCGTAATCGCCTTGCTCGGCAAGAATCTTTTCGGCTCCATAAGGGTCACCGTCCTCGGGCATGTTTGTTATCAAGGCGTAGGCTTCGGCATAGAAACGTTCAAAGTCTTCGTAATAGGGAATGCGCATGGTATAGAATGTTTTCCCAGGAACGGCTATCGGAGAAATGATGTCCACCCGGTCGTGAAAAACAACCCGGCCTTCCTTGTCGGTACGGTAACGGAGTTCATCGACTTCATTGGCCGAACGCACCACAGCATACAGATAATAAAGGAAAAAGGAGCGCTTTGCAGCCCGGGCTGCAGCACTGGCTTCCGTGCAGTCAATCTCTGTGGTGACGGAATACCAGGAATTTACAAAATTGCGGAAAAAGCCGTAGTTATCCCGGCGTTCCCAAGCATCAATGTCTATAATGTGTTTCATACAAAAAGGGGATTTAGTGAAAAAGGATGCCTTTTTACAAGCATCCTTTTTCCAATTCTATTTATTTCTCTTTCTTATAATTCTCCAGTCCTGTCTGCAGGAACTCGATATACTTAGGTATATCCTCGTCGTAGGAGTAGGACTTGTTGAGCGGCTTGCCTTCGTTGTCAATCAGCACATAGAAGGGCTGCGCATTGGCGCCGAACTTGACGCGCTGCAGATAACTCCACTTGTCGCCTACGGTACGCAGCGTACGTTCCGTACCGTTCTCCACAATCTTCACGGGAGAAGGAAGCGGCGTCTTGTTGTCGACGTAGAGCGTGATAAGTACATAGTCGTTGTTGATAATGTCACTCACCTTCGGGTTTGTCCATACGGCAAGCTCCATCTTACGGCAGTTCACGCAACCGTAACCGGTGAAGTCGAGCATCACGGGCTTGCCATGCTGGCGGGCATACTCCATACCGAGGTCGTAATCATCGAACTTGGCATGCACCTCATTATTGTAAAGATTGAAATCCTGCGTCTGCATGGGCGGTGCAAAAGCACTGACAGCCTTCAGCGGAGCTCCCCACAAACCAGGAACCATATACACCGCAAATGCCAGTGAGGCCAACGCCATAAAGAAACGGGGTACACTAACCTTTGAATCGTCATCATCGTGCGGGAACTTGATTTTGCCCAACAAGTAGAAACCAAGCAGTGCAAAAAGTACAATCCACAAAGCAAGGAACGTTTCACGGTCGAGGATGCGCCAACCGTAAGCTAAATCGGCTACCGAAAGGAACTTCAGGGCAAAAGCCAGCTCCAGGAAGCCAAGCGTCACCTTGATGATATTCATCCATCCGCCGGATTTGGGCATGGACTTCAACCAGGACGGGAACAGGGCAAACAGCGTGAAAGGCAATGCCAAAGCTATGGCAAAGCCCAGCATGCCGATGGCGGGAGCCACCACGCTGCCCGTCGTGGAAACCTGCACCAGCAGGAATCCGATAATGGGTCCCGTGCAGGAGAAAGATACCAGCGACAAGGTAAATGCCATCAGGAAGATGCTGAGCAAACCGCTTGTCGCCTCGGCCTTGCTGTCTACAGCCGTACTCCACTTGGAGGGCAACGTTATCTCGAACGCTCCGAAGAAGGAAGCCGCAAACACCACCAGCATCAGGCAGAAAAGGATATTGAATACTGCATTCGTAGAGAGTGCGTTCAGTGCGCTGGCCCCGAAAATCAGCGTAATGGCCAGTCCGAGCGTCACATAAATCACTACGATGGAAGCACCATACGTCCATGCATCACGGATGCCTTTCTTCTTATCCTTGCTACGCTTCAAGAAGAAGCTGACAGTCATCGGGATGATGGGCCATACACAAGGGGTGAAGAGCGCTAACAGTCCGCCGGCAAATCCGGTAATAAAGATATAAATCCAGGACATATCCTCCTGCGAAGTAGTTTCGCCCAAAGATTGCAATTCATTGATGACCGGCTTCCAGAGGTCCACCTTGTCCGTCACATTGATTTCCGTCGGCCCGTCCGCACCGCCAATAGCAGCCACAGAAACCGTATCGGCGGCAGTCTCCTGCTCTGCGGACTGTGTTTCGGCTTTCATTTCAGCCGTAGCGGCAGCAGCTTCTTTGGCAGCCCCTTCTACCTTACCGGAGAATTGGAAAGGCACTTGTGTGGGCGGCAGACAATTTTCATCGTTGCAAGCGCCATATTCCAGATAGCCTTCCAGCTGATAGGCACCACCCGTCAATTTTAGCTTCTGCACAAATTGGGCCGTATTTTCAAAATAGCGCACCTTCATTTCGAACAACTTATCGAAAGTAGAGATTTCCTTGCCTACGGGCTTCAGTTTGCCAACCACTTCCGCTCCGAATATTTTCTCCACATTGAAAGTCGCCGAGATAGGCCCTCCATCGCCCAAGTCGGTGGAATAGACATGCCAGCCCTTGTCAATAGCAGCCGTAAAACGACCTCCGCTTCATCGGCAGCCAAAATCTTCAGTTCGGAATTGAACTTGACGGGGTCTTGTATCTGTGCCTGCACCGCCACAGCGAAGAGCAACAGAACGAAAGGGAACAGTAATTTCTTCATGTTCTCTGATTTAATTTTTAATTTTCAATTATCTCGTAGTCCACGCAGGCACGGCTCTCTTTCACAGCAGCGATAAGCTTGCCGGCAGCTACATGGTCGGGATGGGTAGCATAGTATTTCACGTCATCCAACGTATCGAACTCACTGTAAAGAGCGATGCTCCAAGCCTCGGCAGGATTGATGTTCAATCCGACTTCAATCTTGCGGATAACGGATATTTTAGCCGGAAGCGCTTCGATAGCTGCCTTGAAACTGTTCATCGCAGCCAACTTTTCGTCAGCCGGTGCCTCATCTTTTAACTTAAATAATACAATGTGCTTTACCATAACTTTGCCATTTAAATGATTTATCACTATATTTGTCAGCCTAAGCGGCTGTTTTAACAACTGCAAAAATACTGGTTTTGTTTCAAATATACACTTAAACGGATGTTAATAATAGGAATTGCAGGCGGAACCGGCTCGGGAAAGACCACCGTCGTACGTAAAATTATCGAAAGCCTACCGGCTGGTGAAGTGGTATTGTTGCCACAAGACTCTTACTACAAGGACAGCAGCCATGTGCCCGTGGAAGAACGGCAGAACATCAACTTCGACCATCCCGACGCTTTCGAGTGGAGCCTTCTTTCCAGGCATGTCGCCATGCTGCGCGAAGGAAGAAGCATAGAACAGCCCACCTACTCATACCTGACGTGTACCCGGCAGCCCGAAACCATCCATATCGAGCCCCGGGAAGTCATCATCATAGAAGGTATCCTTGCCTTGTGCGACAAGAAGCTGCGAAGCATGATGGACCTGAAGATATTTGTTGATGCCGACCCCGACGAACGCCTAATTCGTGTAATCCAGCGTGACGTGGTGGAACGCGGACGCACGGCCGAAGCCGTCATGGAGCGCTATACACGCATACTAAAACCCATGCACCAGCAATTCATAGAGCCCTGCAAACGATACGCCGACCTCATTGTGCCGGAAGGCGGAAACAACCAGGTGGCCATTGATATATTGACCATGTACATCAAGAAGCACTTGGGGAGTTAATTTGTAATGGAGAATTGATAATGGAGGATTAAGAACGCACTAAACCCTATGAGATATGAACAGCCTGTTTTCTTTCGCCAGACATAAATCATCCATTATCAATTCTCCCGTCCCAATTATCTTGCTGTTGTTGTTGTGCTGCATCGCAGGATGCCGTGGAGGACATCCTGCCGAAAAAGAAGAAGCGGATGACCTGCAACAGATAAAGGACAGCGGAGAACTGGTCGTATTGACACTGTACAGTTCCACTTCCTACTTCATCTACCGTGGCCAGGACATGGGATTCCAGTATGAGCTGAGCGAACAGTTTGCCAAGAGCCTGGGAGTGAAGCTGAGAATAGAGGTAGCCCGGAATGTGCACGAACTCATAGAGAAGTTGCTGGCAGGCAAGGGAGACCTCATAGCCTACAACCTTCCCATCACCAAGGAATGGAAAGACAGCCTGCTTTATTGCGGCGAAGAGGTCATCACGCACCAAGTCATCGTGCAACGTAACGGCGGACGCACCAAACCACTGAAAGACGTAACGGAACTCATCGGGAAAGATGTATATGTGAAGCCCGGAAAATATTATGAACGGCTGGTCAATCTGGACGAAGAGCTCGGAGGAGGTATCCACATCCATAAAGTGACCAACGACAGTATCAGTGCAGAAGACCTCATCACCCAAGTGGCACAAGGGAAAATCCCCTATACCGTAGCAGACAATGATGTGGCACAGCTTAATACGACCTATTACCCCAACCTGAATATCGGACTCTCCATCAGCTTTGACCAGCGTGCATCGTGGGCAGTCCGGAAAGACTGTCCGCAACTGGCAGCCGCCGCCAACAAATGGCACGAGGAGAATATGACTTCACCTGCCTATACGGCAAGTATGAAACGATATTTTGAAATCGGCAAGGCCATTCCCCACTCTCCTATCCTCTCCCTGCGCGAAGGAAAAATTTCCCATTACGATGATTTGTTCAAGAAATATGCTCCCAAGATAGACTGGGACTGGCGCCTGCTGGCGTCTCTGGCATATACTGAGTCCAACTTCGACTCCACCGCCGTATCCTGGGCCGGTGCCAGGGGGCTGATGCAACTGATGCCTGTCACAGCCAGGGCTATGGGGCTACCCGAAGGAAAGGAACAGAACCCTGAAGAGAGTATAAAGGCTGCCGTGAAATACATAGGCGCCACAGCCAAAAGTTTTTCCAAGATACCCCAGGAAGAACGCATCAACTTTGTGCTGGCATCTTATAATTCCGGTATCGGCCATGTGCTGGATGCCATGGCACTGGCCGAAAAATACGGCAAAAACAAATATGTCTGGCGTGATAATGTAGAAAACTTCATTCTGCTAAAAAGCAATGAGGAATACTTCACCGACCCCGTCTGCAAAAACGGCTATTTCCGTGGCATTGAAACTTATAACTTCGTAAGGGATATTACGTCACGCTTCGAGCAATACAAGAAGAAGATAAAAAAATAGGGATTAAGGATTAATCCTAATCCTTATTTTCCTTCCTATTTAAAACAGATTCAGTTTGTTCTTTCTCGCTTCTTCCAGGGAAACGGTTGTCACTTGTTTCTCCCGGTTCTTTTCGCACAACTGCCGATACTTCTCATGCAGTTCTTCTTCCAGCTCCTCCTTTGTCTTAGGATTCATCAGCTTGGCTGCTACTGTAGCATTCTGTGAAGCGTCCTTCAGATGGATTACGGGAGCATGATAGACCGGAGCAATTTTCAGAGCTGTGTGAAGCGGTGAAGTCGTGGCACCACCTATCAGCAGAGGAACGTCCAGACCTGCCTTTTCCAGCTCAATGGCTACATGCACCATTTCATCCAGCGAAGGGGTTATCAAGCCACTCAATCCTATCATGTCTACCTTTTCCTCTATGGCATGCTGTACAATGGTTTCGGCAGGCACCATGACGCCAAGGTCTATTATTTCGTAGCCGTTGCAGGCCATTACTACCGAGACTATATTTTTGCCAATGTCGTGCACATCACCTTTCACCGTAGCCAGCAGCACCTTCCCGGCAGCAGTCGCACCTTCTTCTTTCTCCGACTCGATTACGGGCTGGAGGATGGCAACCGCTCTCTTCATGGTGCGCGCCGTCTTCACTACTTGCGGCAGGAACATCTTGCCTGCCCCAAACAAGTCGCCGACATGATTCATGCCTGCCATCAACGGACCTTCAATGATGGAAACAGCCTTGGGATACAGCTTCAGCGCTTCGGCAAGGTCTTCTTCCAGATAATCGCCGATACCCTTTGTCAAGGCGTACTTCAACCGTTCTTCCACAGGAGTCCCCTCTCTCCAGGCAAGTTGGGAATGGGCGGCAGCCTGCCGCTCTCCTCCAGAAGTTTTTGCCGCCTCTGCTTCCGCTTTCAAGCGTTCGGCAGTTTCTATCAGGCGCTCGGCAGCATCGGGACGACGGTTCAAGACCACATCCTCTATGCGCTCCAATATATCAGCGGGAATATCGGTGTAAAGAACGGAGGCAGCCGGATTGACGATACCCATATCCATGCCCTCGCGGATGGCATAGTAAAGGAATACGGCATGCATCGCCTCGCGAATGTAATTATTGCCGCGGAAAGAGAAGGAAAGGTTACTCACTCCTCCACTGACATGCGCACCGGGCAGATTCTTGCGTATCCATCCGGTGGCACGGATAAAGTCTACAGCATAATTGTTGTGCTCGTCCATACCGGTTGCCACGGCAAGTACATTCGGGTCGAAAATTATATCATGGGGATTGAAACCTATCTTGTCCACCAAAAGACGGTATGCCCGTTCGCAGACCTCAATCTTACGTTCGTACGTGTCTGCCTGCCCTTTTTCATCAAAAGCCATCACCACGGCTGCCGCACCATATTGCTTGATGGTACGCGCATGCTCCAGGAATTTATCTTCCCCCTCCTTCAAGGAGATGGAGTTGACGATGGACTTGCCTTGCAAGCATTTCAATCCGGCCACAATCACTTCCCACTTAGAGGAGTCTATCATGACGGGGACGCGGGCAATCTCCGGTTCCGAAGCTATCAGATGGAGGAAAGTCGTCATCTCCACTTGAGCATCCAGCAGTCCGTCGTCCATATTTATATCGATGACCTGCGCACCGTCTTCCACCTGCTGGCGGGCAATGCTGAGCGCCTCGTCATATTTCTTTTCATTAATCAGACGCAAGAATTTGCGCGAACCCGCAACATTACAGCGTTCACCCACATTCACGAAGTTATTTTCCGGCTTCACTTCCAGAAGTTCAAGCCCGGAGAGCCAAAGATTTTCCGGTCTGGGAACCGGCTGATGGGGCGTTGCACCGGCAATCAGCGAGGAGTACTCGGCAATGTAGGCATCTGTCGTTCCGCAACAACCACCGATAATATTCACCAATCCCTCATGGATATACTCTTTTACTTCATGTGCCATATCGGCAGGAGTCTGGTCGTATGTGCCCAAACTGTTGGGCAGTCCGGCGTTGGGATAAGCACTGATATAATAAGGTGCACGGGCAGCAAGCTGCTCCAGGAAAGGTTTCAGCTGGCGGGCGCCAAAGGAGCAGTTCAACCCAACTGAAAAAATATCGGCATGTTGCACGGAGGCGAGAAAAGCATCCAAAGTTTGTCCCGACAGAGTACGCCCTCCAATATCAGAAACAGTCACAGAGAGCATCAAGGGTACATGAACTCCTACAGTTTCCATCGCCTGCCCGGCGGCAAAAATAGCAGCCTTGGCATTCAGCGTATCAAAAATGGTTTCTATCAGCAAAGCATCCACACCACCTTCGAGCAATGCTTCCATCTGCTCACGGTAGGCATCGGCCAGTTCATCGTAGCTCAAGGCACGAAAGGCCGGATTGTTCACATCGGGACTCATGGAGCAGGTCTTGTTCGTCGGTCCTACGGAGCCTGCCACAAAACGGGGTTTGTCGGGAGTAAGAGAAGTAAACTCATCTGCCACTTTGCGTGCCAGGCGCACTGCGGCAAGATTCATCTCACGCACATAGTCCTGCACATGATAATCGGCCATACTGACGCGGGTGGAACTGAATGTATTTGTTTCGATAATATCCGCACCTGCCGCCAGATACTTGCGGTGAATGTCTTGTATCACATCGGGGCGTGTCAGACAAAGCAGGTCATTGTTACCTTTCATCTGTCCGGGAATCTGCGAGAAGCGTTCACCCCGAAAATCTTCCTCTGTCAAGTTGTATTGCTGTATCATGGTGCCCATTGCACCATCCAGAATAAGGATGCGCTCACGCACCAAACTACCAAGTTTACTCATATTATCTTTTAAACATACGCGCCATATCGCGTTTGTCATCTTTTTCCTTCAGTGATTCGCGCTTATCATATTGCTTCTTACCTTTGGCAAGTGCCACCACAAGTTTGGCCAGCCCTTTTTCATTGATAAACAAGCGCACGGGAACAATGGTGAAACCCGGATCTTTCGTGCCGCGCATCAGTTTTTCAAGTTCCTTCTTATTCAACAAAAGCTTGCGCTCCCTACGTGCATTGTGATTGTTGTACGAACCATAGAAGTATTCGGCCACATGCATGTTCTTCACCCACAATTCGCCGTTGGCAAAGTAACAGAACGTATCGACTAAGCTTGCTTTCCCCAACCGGATGGACTTGATTTCTGTGCCCGTAAGCACAATGCCAGCCGTATAGGTGTCCGTCAGTTCGTAATCGAACGTAGCACGCTTATTCTTTATATTTACAGGAGCTTGTTTCATAACATTTATCAGTTTAGCACTACCGTCAGCTTATTGAATATCCATTCAATGGCCACCGGACAAGCTATTAACAAAATAGAAGAAAGAATGGTGAAACGCAAACGGTCTTTTTCCGCTATCTGCATCACCTTTTTGCTTCCTTCCCACACAACATACACGATATAGAATTGGAGCAACAGAGCCATAATACCAAAATCAGGCAATATGCCGATAACAATCCGCAGCATGAACACCACTACCAGTGCATAACCTGCAAACTGTTGCGCCAAAGGAATATCACTGTCCAGCATAAACATGCGGACACGCAACCCATTGATGAGATAGGCTGCCAAAAAATATCCTCCAAACAAGGATACAGCCACCGCACAGCATTGTGTCATGGCATATTGAAAGCTTTGCGGCCCATCCCATCCCATCTTCATCAAAGAGCCGATGAAAACGGACAACCCGCATAAACCAATCATAGGATAGACAAAAGTAGTAAATACTTTTCGTCTATCCTCTAAACTAATTTCCTCCCAGGCACGAGCCGGAGAGGAAATCAGTAGTATTGCTATATGAAATAAATCTTTGTAATTCAAATCTTAGTCAGTCGTTGTTTCTACAATAGACTTACGCTCTACTACAACTGTCTTGGTTTCTGCTTTTTCCAAATCCAAGCCATTAGGATTTACAACATACTCCACCACTATTGAAGATGGATATTCAGAACTTCCCACAGCCATTGCATATCGGGTGAAGACATCACGCAAATCATATGCATAATAAAAAATGGAAGGAATGTCCGAATTTTGCAAAGAAGTAGATGAAGTGGCTTTATCATCTGCGTTATAATGACGAAGATACAACTTCAAAGTCTTATTCGTACTATTGTTTTCTGACGGGTAATAAACTAAGGTAAATTTATGTACGCCTGCTTTATAGAGATAATAATTTATTGGCAATACCAAAGTTGTTTTATCATAAAAGAACCAAGGTTTGAATAATTCTTTATTATAACTAACTTTCTCAGAATTATCAATATCTATAATCGGAGCCTTATTGACAGAATCATTAGATGCTCCACGTTCAGTAATTAAAACCTTATCATCCAAACTAACGGCATATGTCAAAGAAACCGACTTATATTCTTTATTGTTTATCGGGTCCGGATTCAAAGTTTCATCATAAGTTCCTATTACATAAGCAATATTAGTGTTTGAATATTTAAATCCCATATTACTCTCTGCCTGTGTCAAAGATGCTGCCGTCGGACTAATTGTTGTTGCACCATCAAGCATTGTAAATGTAGTACCAAACATACCACCGCCGACCTTTACAAAGCCTCCTACGGTAGGAGCATAATCATTATCTGAATTCAGACACGAAGTAAACGAAATGCCCATCAACAATGTCAAGGCAACCATCAAGAATTTTAATTGTTTCATCTTTCCTATAAATATTAGAGTTTGCAAATTTAGATAAAAGAATTGAGTAATATAGTACTCTCCTCGTTTTTTCATTGTTTTTAAGATTAAATGAAAGATTAATCTAAATACTGCAAGCCCCAATATCTATTTAACATTTATAAACAACCATAATTTAGATAATCACATTATTCTAAAACATATTCTCCTACCAATTTCCCTGTTGTTGGATTATATGTTCTAGCTTCAAAAGAAGAAAAGCAGTCTCCACTCCATTTTCCTTTAACTCTAAACGTTTTAGTATCCCCTATTTTCCTTAATGTAGCAACGTAAGTCAAACTACCTTTGTACATGATTAACACCGCATCAAGTTTTACAGTTTCACCTGGTTGAATCGGGATTTGTCCAGTTCTCGTTTTTGTTACCGTTTTACTATCACTTGTACCATAAGTCCAAGATTTATTTGTCTGCTGCTGTACAGAAACATTTACTCCAAGCGAAGAATCATCTCCTACCACATTAGGTATACCCACGTTCAATCCTCCTGAAATAGTGACACTTACTCCTTCTGTTTTTGAAAAATCAGATTTTTCTGTATAGCTTGTAGATAAAGAATAGTTCCATGTATCAACGCTTAAATGTTCATTTGTATATTCATCATGGTCACAAATCACTTCTGTAGGTTCAAAGCTATCAACCGTAGTCCGTACATACTCTAAACCAACAAGTTCATATTCACCAACAGGAACTATTTCCCATAAAGCGAGGCTTGAGGAATTATTCGTTTTAAACTTTACAGAGGAAGACGTTGAAGATTCTGATTGCAAATAATAAGAAGACAAACCAGTATTAAAGTTTCCATACATCGTATATATCATACAATTAGCATCAGCCAAACAATTAAAGCTTAAGCCAGGTCCAGCCAAAGGTGAATCAAAAGTTGATTTATTCCAATAACTCAAACGAAGATTATCAGGTATTTCTGAAGATAAATAGTTATTAGGAGTAACAACTCCATATGTATCGGATGTCACTCTATTATTTCCCCCAGCAACAACAATAGTTCTTCCATACTTCAGATACCATCTCTGCCTCAAAGATCCATCATCTTTATCTGTTAAACAAATTTCAGTACCTTTCTCTTTACAAGTAAGATACTTTTGTTTAGAGTTTCCAATATTCAAAATATTCACTGGAATTTCGGCAAGCTCACTTATCGGATCAAAATCCGCACTAGAACCTATCGCCCTTGTCATCACCTGCCACACACCACTACTTTCCACAAAGTTATCCAATTCCTCTTGCTCACAAGAAAATAGAGCTAACACTCCTACCAATAATAAACTAATCTTTTTCATAAGCATTACATTTTTTAGTTAACAATATATCATAATTCAAAACAGCCATATGCATATGCCCCATTATCTCCTTTAATTTCTATACAATACTCCCCTGATACTCCGAAAGGAAGTTGCAAATATTTCCGAAGGGGAGATAGAATATTCTCGGAAGAAGAATAAATCACAGAACCATTTTGGGAAATGGCAATTTCCACTACCCCGATTCCTTCCATAAAATCCAATTCCACGGAATAATTAGAATCTTCAACGAATACAACAAATGGCACTAATGGTATAACGGAACGGCTTCCATCTTCTTTTCCCGTAGTCAGAATTTCAAAAGGAATATCATTTGAATGCAAAAAGACTTCTTCTTTTCCAGAAGCAATACTTATGTCGACCAAAGGATTAGCATCGACCTTTAATAAAGAAAATAACAACAATACAGATAAGATAATTTTCAGTTTCATAGTCTTTCATTTTTTATTTATACAAAATTAGGGACTATTCAACAATAATTCAGCAATAACTATGCGGACAAAAATAGGGTAGGTAATAAATTATATATCAACACACTACAAAGAAACATATAGGACAAAAAAACGTTTTTTTCTCAATACATCATTATCATTTGCTCTAAAGAATCATTCTTAGTAAGTCCTAAATCTGCTTTTAGTCTTTGTCTGTTTTTATATATGGATTTCATTTCACAATCAAAAACAATCATTAATTGCTTGTTAGAGAATCCCACTTTCAGCAACGCAGCCAACAATAATTCATTTTTTGTTAAATCAAACTCTTGTTTAAGTCGAGTAATAAAATTCGCATGAACCAAATCCAGAAAGTCAAATATATGTTGCCGTTCAGCAATAGTCATATTACTAATAATCAAATTTCCTTGCTTCAATTCCTCTAATACAAACAAGGCGTCAACACTCGAATTCTCACATACTCGCTTATTTTCTGCTATTAAACAAAGGATTTTTCTATTCAGGATTCCTATTTCCTCTTTTTTAGCCTGACGTTCTTGTAAGCTCACATTCTCCAATTCTGCAATTCTACAAGCATATCTATTAATAATTGCATTATTATTTCCAATAATCTCGACATTACGCAACAATTTTGTTCGATACCTTTTCCTAACCAGAAAGAAAGCGATGATGCCCAACCCTAATATGAATACAAATAAAAACAAATAAAAATAAGTCTGTTTCTCATTTTCCAGCCTTATCTGTTTATTTTCCAAAATAAGCTTATCATTTTCATACTTATTCTGCAAATCCAACAACTGCTTTTGCAGTTCAGCATTACGAGTCACCTCTAATAATGAATCAGACTTCTCTTTATACAAAAACGCTTTCAAATAATTACCATCTTTTTTATGCATATCAGCCAAATAGTAATATGCACCCGAAGACACAAAAATATTAGTTGCATTGATACAAGAAACAAAACAATCTTCAGCTTTTTTCTTTTGACCTACTTCAGAATAAACACGTCCCAAAGACAAACTATAACGATATTTATCATTTAAATTATCACAAACTTCCATTGCATTTGAAAAATACTCTATTGCTTGTGGATATCGTTTTTCATTATTGGCAATAAGTCCTAATAAATGTAGAAAAGATGCCTTCATACCACTAACAGTGTCACTCAACACAAGCCCTTTTTCAGCATACCAACCTGCACTATCATTATGATGTACCGAAAAATAGCCTCTTGCCATATTCCTATAACCATATAAAATACGACGTCTGTCACTCGCCAGTTCATAGTACCTGATAGAATGTTTAAAATTGTCTATAGAATTTTCATACAATCCTTGAACCGAGTTCAAATACCCTATATATTCCCAGACCATCCCTTGTACTTTATAATCCCTAGTTTCTTCCAAGAGACTCGATGCTTCCAGATAAGCCTGCATAGCATCTGAGAAGCGCTCCTTTAACAACATCACTTTTCCATAATAAAAGTAAGCCTTCCCTGCCTTCAATTTATCACCTTCCTGTTTATAATATTCTACCGCTATCATTATCAATGAGTCTGACTGCAAATTATCCAAATAGTTTTTATCCAAAGCCTGCGTTAAAAGCAAAGCATAATCTGCTCTCTGTTGTCCTCTCATACATTCGGGACATTCAATTTGACTCAGAAGCGACAAGGCACTATCAGGAAATAATTCCATACACGCTTCCACACGTCTTAAGACATTATTGTCCTCTTTTTCTTGTACACATGAGATAAACAATACAAGAATCATCAATAAATTAATTCCATTTTTCATCCCGGCATTCATAGCTCGCATATTTTAGCTTTCAGATAGCACATCTCTCCAATACCGAAAGGCAAGAATGGGTATAGGCTAATATGCCTTTCCTCGTTACTCTCTATCACACAATCTTGGCAAACAGCTCCAAATGCTCATCCACATAGCCGGCAACCAAAGCTGTATATTCCTCCTCTTTTTCCAAAAATTCATCTTCCAGTTCATCGAAAGCCTCATATTGCTCGTACATTGCCATAAATTCCTCGTCTGTGCGTTCGCGTTCCAAGTCGTCACGATGGCTATCGTATATTTTCTTGGCAGCATAAACCAACTTACTCAAATCGCCCACTCCCCACAAACGCATCACTTTGGCAAACGGATTGTCGAAAATATAACCGCCATAACCATTTTGAATCAGTTGGCAGAAGCCCCCTTCCATCACTTCATCACGGAATATCTGATAGGCCAACAATGAATGCTGTTCACCGGTAAGCAAAGACATCGTCCCGGCAGTCATTTCTCCGCCTATTTCTTTCTTATAAGCACCGGTGAATACGCCGATGAATGCATCCATCCCTTCACCGGCAGCCTGGCGCAATGCCACATCTGTAACTTCTATCATAGTTTGTATTTTATTTAATGTGCCACAAAGGTAAGACTTTGCAGCCATAGTCAAACACGGACTCCCCTTTATTTTCTTCGCCTTGCCAACCAGTTGGCAGGATTTTGCCTTACCATTGGCAAGACTTTGCCACCGCGTTGGCAAAACTTTGCCATAGGCATGGCAAAATCCTGCCAAGACGCAAGCAAGGGGTTGGCAAAATTACTTCCTGATTAACAAGCACATACCTTATTGATTCACAAACCCTATCAGAGACGAGAAAAAACAGTCAACTGCAAACTCCACTTTACATTCCGCAGAAATTCAGCTTCTTATTACTTCTTTTTAATAAAAAAGTCAAATTGAACAGTTGGCAGAAACGGGGAAAACAACTAACTTTGCACCCGACTAATAAAAGTGGACTACGTTTTTTTTAATTATATCACTTAAAAAAAGAGCTAATTATGACTTATTCACACGAAGTGGAACACATGTGTGTTGTGAAGAAAGGTCCTAATCACGGACCGGCTCCTATTCCCGAAGAAGGTAAATGGGTAAAAGCTAAAGAAATTGTTGACATCTCTGGTCTGACACACGGTATTGGCTGGTGTGCTCCTCAGCAAGGTGCATGTAAATTAACCCTCAATGTAAAGGAAGGCGTTATCCAGGAAGCTTTGGTTGAGACTATCGGTTGCTCCGGTATGACTCATTCTGCTGCTATGGCATCAGAAATCCTCCCGGGAAAGACTATCCTCGAAGCATTGAATACTGACCTCGTTTGCGACGCTATCAACACAGCTATGCGCGAACTCTTCCTGCAAATTGTTTACGGTCGTACTCAGTCTGCTTTCTCTGAAGGCGGTTTGATGATTGGAGCTGGCTTGGAAGACTTGGGCAAAGGTCTGCGCAGCCAGGTAGGCACATTATACGGAACGTTGGCTAAGGGTTCTCGTTACTTGGAAATGGCAGAAGGTTACATCAAGACTATCGCTTTGGACAAGAACGACGAAATCTGCGGTTACGAATTTGTTCATCTGGGCAAGTTTATGGATGAAATCAAGAAAGGTACAGACGCCAATGAAGCATTGAAGAAAGTTACCGGTACATACGGCCGCTTCACTGAAGAGCAAGGTGCAGTTAAACACATTGACCCACGTCACGAATAATATAAGGAGGAAAGACATATGATTAGAGAAGTAAAATTTGAAAGCCAAGACCGTCGTATCAAGCAGATTCTTGCTGCATTGAACGCAAACGGTATCAAAGACATCGAAGAAGCCAATGCTATCTGCGAAGCTCATGGTCTCGATCCTTATAAGACTTGTGAAGAAACTCAGCCCATCTGTTTCGAAAATGCAAAATGGGCATACGTTGTAGGTTGCGCCATCGCCATTAAGAAGGGCTGCAAGAACGCTGCTGAAGCTGCTGAAGCTATCGGTATCGGTCTGCAGGCATTTTGTATTCCGGGTTCTGTAGCTGACGACCGCAAGGTTGGTATCGGTCATGGTAACTTGGCAGCCATGTTGCTGCGTGAAGAAACCAAATGTTTCGCTTTCTTGGCAGGTCACGAGTCATTCGCTGCTGCCGAAGGTGCTATCAAGATTGCCGCTAAAGCAGACAAAGTACGTAAAGAGCCTCTGCGTTGCATCCTGAACGGTCTCGGCAAGGACGCTGCACAGATTATCTCCCGTATCAACGGCTTTACATACGTTCAGACTCAATTCGACTACTACACAGGTGAACTGAAAGTAGTTCGTGAAATTGCATACAGCGACGGTCCTCGTGCCAAAGTAAAATGCTATGGTGCAGACGATGTTCGCGAAGGTGTGGCTATTATGTGGAAAGAGGGTGTGGATGTATCCATCACTGGTAACTCTACGAACCCGACCCGCTTCCAGCACCCAGTTGCCGGTACTTATAAGAAAGAACGCGTATTGGCTGGCAAGCCGTACTTCTCAGTGGCATCCGGTGGTGGTACTGGTCGTACTCTGCACCCGGACAACATGGCTGCCGGACCGGCTTCTTACGGTATGACCGACACCATGGGTCGTATGCACTCAGATGCTCAGTTCGCTGGTTCTTCATCAGTTCCTGCTCACGTGGAAATGATGGGATTCCTGGGTATCGGTAACAACCCGATGGTAGGATGTACAGTGGCTTGTGCGGTTGACGTGGCTCAAGCTTTGAGCAAGTAATCATCTGATATACAGATTATATGTGAAGAGCTTTCCTTAGGGAAGGCTCTTCTTGTTTTAACAGACTTCCACGCTATCCTTGCTCTACTCACCTTTGCCTATCATCCTTTAATATCATCACTTTATCAATTGTGACGGTGTACTATATTATACTCTATAAATTCTCTATAAATTGCCACATTATTGCTAATTCTGTGACGTACTTGTGACGGGGTATCTATACCGTCACAACAAAGCAAGACATTCATAAGTCACTATGTATCAACTAATATCAAAATCATATTAAACACCTCCTATCTTATATTATTAATGGCATGTGACGAAATTACTTCAATCATACAACTTTATACTATTTGCTTTACACCTCTACCTTCAAATTCAAGAACATTTAGTTTACATTAGTTTCCCCTCTGTAATATGGTTAACTTCGTATCAGATTAATTCAATTATCAATTATCAAATTAATACAATTATGAGACTTACCAAGAAGAACTCTCCTAAAAGTTACACTATCTACTACCTACCACAAGAGATTAAAGAAACTATGGTTACAGAGGTCAGTTACCTGCCTATTACCAGAGAGAGACTGGAACAGTTCTTTAAAGATGCAGCAAGTAAGCGAAAGCCTAAATTAGTCAAGAAGCGGAAACAGTCAAGGCAGCAAGGGAGTTAATTCCATGCTGCCTTTATACTTCAATACTTATTTCCTTTTATAAGTCATTTTAGCATATTCTACCCCTCCATCATCCTCTTTCTCCATATATTCAAGAACTAACTTGCTGTTGGATATTTCAAGAACATTCAAATCAAGAGCATAAGTGGCATCAATAGGTCTAAGTGTCAGCAGCTTATTACTCAATGCCCATTTCCCTTCATCTAATTCCGAATTATCCAAATCATATTCAGTATATGTACCGTCAGCTCTGAATGTAAGATTACCAAAATATTCGCATTCATCTTTAGGTGCATGACTCCATTCTCTGTTTTCTTCAGGATATTCTGGCTCTATTTCATACCCTTCTTCGTAAGTTAGTACCCATTGACCTACAATGTTCTCTGTAGTAGGTGTACTTTCTTCTTCGTCATCATCACTACATGCTGCGAAGTTAACACTCATAATTACGGCTACGATAGCCATTCCAATAAATCTTAATGTTCTCATTTTAATTAATAAATTAAGTTAGTAATATAGTTTATAAATATTTATCCACTCCATTTGTACAGCGTACCGTCTTCCGTTCATCCAGCATTCTCATGTACTGCAAGTTCTTTGTCTTATTGTACATGAACTTATCCTCATGCCAAAGGTGGTAAACAATACCTGCGAACTTCAAATACCGTTTCCGGCAACCACTGTTCAGCGCAGACGCTTGCCCAAATCAATATCCTCACTTCCCCAACCCTCATAGAATTCATCATAACCGTTTACCTTGATAAAATCCTCACGGAAGAAGGACATGTTACAGCCCAATGCAGCCGAACGCTTTCTACGGTATCTCGGAGCCAAGAAGCGAGCCAGCCATATACAATGGATTGCATTCTCCGGCTTGCTTTCAATTCCTTTCGTCCAGACATGAATCGGGCGTACCATACCGGACTTACATATTTCCTCTGTCAGCTCTTTGCCCAAGTTTACCCTTCCACCTTTCACGTAAATGCCACGGCCAGCTTCACGGAGATGGTCGGCTATCAGCTTTGGATGCAGGAACACATCACCGTCTATCTCTATGATATAGTTTCCCGTACTACGGGCTACACACTTGTTGCGCATCATAGCCAATCGGAAACCTTTATCCTCATGCCACACATGTATGATTGGAAACGGTGCCTGCTCTTGCAGCCTTGCTATCAACGAGGCGGTCTCTTCCGTAGAGCCATCGTCTCCTATAATGACCTCATCGGGCAGGACTGTCTGCTTGAACAAGCTGAGTAAACATACTTGCAGAGCATCGCAACGGTTGTAAGTAGAGACTATTACGGAAATCTTCCCCAAGTCCTTTCTATTCATTACTACCAGATTTAAATAAGTTAATCAGATTAATTATTACCACTCTATACACTCTTGCCTTCTTTTATATGGATATATGGATGAAATGGCTTGAATAAGTGCACAGAGTACACAGCATAAAGCTGCACGCAATTTGATTGATTGCCACGTTAGAAATAGAACTGTCTGTTTTGTGAATATCTGTATCGTTGCCAGTGTTCCCTAACTGACCGTTATACAATAAAGAAGCGTGGGAACATTGAATATTACTACTGTGAGGCTCTGGACTGCCTAAGGTGAATAATAAACAATGCCCACGCCAGATATGTATATAGTTCACCCTACAGAGGTGAATATATAACACTGACGTGAGCGTCCTTGCCTATTATCTTCACCTTTTGAAATTGTCCAGATTTCACAGTAAGATAATATCTTAAACGCTCTTCGTTAACTAATATGTCCTTCCAACTTCCCAACGCATTAGGCTGTTAGAATTGCTGCAAAGTTACGAATTTACGTTTGATTAGCAAGAACTTATTGTTTATTAAATGCAGAAAGGCATTCCTACTCCATAAATCAAGGTTAGGAGCAAATTTGTAAAAGGTCTATATAAGTAGAATTTTATAAATTTACTCCCAACTTGAATTGTAGGCTTAAAAGGCAGTTCCGCTCCATTCTTAATAATTGGTGAGCGCAACCGCCAGTAATCAAAAGCTAAGGCAGTCATAAGTATTAAGTAGTTCTTCCTGCCTTAATCCCAAGTATCTCTTGGTAATTGATACACTGGAATGATTGAATAGCTCCATGAGTTTGACAAGTGCAAGCTCCGAACTTTCGCTGTTCATGTTATAGACCTACCTGCCGAAAGTCTTTCTAAGGCTGTGGCATGAGAAGTTGCCTATATGCAGCCTATACTTCCTTTTAACCTCCTTGAGGATTACATTTATCCTCTGTATGGAATAGACCGTACCTTTCCGGCTAACCAATATAGGCGCGTCTATGCCTATAGGACTGATATGCTTGTAGCAGTCACAGATATGCTTCTGTAGCTGCATGTTAATTCTCACAGTCCTTTGCTTTCCCGTCTTGATTTCGATAACGGTAAATTCCTCCGCATTTAATATCTGATTCCAGCGTAAAGCCAGAATGTCAGATATTCTTAAGCCAGTAAAACAGCCCAGAGCAACAAGAAGCGAGATTTTATAATTCCCGTCTTTGGCTAACTTCCTTATCAAGTTCATTGCCTCGCTCCATTGCAGATAATCTGCGGTTGTACTTGAATATTTAAGTGACATAACGTTCAGTCTTATAATGAAATGAATAAAAGTGAATATCATTTTTAAGTTGGAATATCCAACTTATTGATAATCAAAGGAACATTCACTAATAATAGAAGTGAACATTTCTCCCATTAACAGTAAGAGGACACCTATACCTTGTTATATAGATGTCCTCCATACCAAGCTATCCTTTAACAATGGCATAGCCCAGCAGCAGGATATATCCTACCGCTATAAATGGAAACAATGCCATTGCAATGAAGAATACCAAAGTAGCCAGTAACACATAGAATAAATTCCGTAGCATAATCTCCAGTTTTGAGAAACCAGTAATAGGATATAATTCCAGATACAGCTAAGAGAGAAACCAGCTGTATCTTTCATCACCATGCAGAGCGGATGCAATGCCCGTTGCCAGTTCTGTAGCGTTGTAGGCTCTATCCAGAAAGCTGTCTATGTAGCTGCTCTTGTTGCTGCCAGTAAGCAGGTTGTAGAACTTCCACATGGATAGGTCACTGCCAAGACAGCCAAAGTTCTCATCATTAATGTAGGCTTTAGCCACACTGTTTACTTGTGTATCAGTAAGCAGCATTCTGGGGATAGCCTTCTGATAGCCTTGTGGCAAGCACTGATAAAGTCGCATTCTTCCAAGTAACTGGCAGAATTGATGTTCTGTCATACTGGTATTGCCAAGTGTCTGCATCAGATGTATGTGCTTGGCAGGGTCGTACTTGTTGAACATTTCCAATACGGCACGATATAATTCGTTGGTATTGGTTACTTCCAAACAAGTAAGATAACCGTCCGTAGATACACATAAATTGGTGCAGACATTACAAATGAAGCCTATGAACACCTTAAAACGCTCTGCACCCTTTTACTGTACAGATTGGTATGGTTATAAGCCCTAACTCCACCTATGGTAAGGGTCAGCCTATTACCGTTCACCGTCTCGTAGATGGTAGGTATTTCAATCACGAAAGCGCAACGCTCGTAATAAATGGTCTTGTCACTCTCCAATAACTGATTGGCAGGCTTATGTATTGCTTCTGGAATACGACCTTTGATAACGTGTGACACCCTTATATCCGGCTGCCCTATCCGTTCACCGTTAAAGAAAGTATGTGCGGCATCCTGCACCGTTTCAATGAACGAGACGTGCGACAATGTAGCCTCGTTGTCTTTGGCGAATACTGGAATTATGCAGTCGTCCCTCAAATGCTGTAAAGTCGCTTCAACTGTATTAGCCTCTATGAACAGAGGTCGTTTCCCCTTTGTATCGTCCGTTACAACCGTTGCATCCTCTGCAAATTCGCCTAAATTGCTGTTCCTTCTCTGTGCCATGACTGGCATAATCTGTAATGCTTCCATAATCTGTAAATTATTAAGTTGATAATTAGAAATTTCTCCATCTGAACGCCATATAAACGATAATGTACAGCACTATGGCAAACATTGCCTACGGTGCTGTAATGAACGGTACAACGAGTATTGCACCAACCGTCAGAATTGCCTTTAAATCTTCCATAAGCGATAATTTATTGGTTAGTAATAAGTGAATTAAAGGGAATAGCACGCTTTATAGCGTAATGCCCCATAGACTTCCGCAATTGTGCTCTGTAATACACAGACATTACTGTAGTAGCCAGTAATACCGTAGCCAAAGCGTTTGCGGTCTGGAATGCGATTGCGTTAAACCGTTCATTTCCCATCTAAGAGAGGTGAGGGACGTAGGAGTAACATGACAATAAAGCGCATAATATACACCTCATGCCTGCTTTCTGGCTGATAATTGCACTTTATGCAGTCTTGGTAACTGTATGGAAAGAGTTCCCGTATCTGGAAGGGAGGGGGTACTATTTAGACACTGCCTAATTTGAGTTGGGGTATAACAAGAAACTCCAGACCCGTTTAATAGTCTGGAGTTCAATCCTACTCAATCAATGCCTTAATTTCCTTTATGGTTCTATACCTTCTCAACGTCTGCCCAAGCTGTTTATATCCCTGCTCCAAGAATGGATATTTATCTGTTATCACCCTTAATTCCCGTTGCTCATTGTCCGTTAGGGAAAGCTTCTCCTTCAAGTCACAGAAGCGTTTGAGGCGGTCTCTGAATTGTGGCGGTTTGAGAGCATCCTTTACTGCACTGTCATCTGCGATACTCCACTCATACCCTTTGGTTACTGTCATCCCCAATTCCTTATAAGCCTCTTGCAGTGCTTCGGACGACCTATATACTATATGTGTAGTCCAGTGTTGGTAGAGCTTTAACTGGGCAACCATGTCATTGACTTCGTATCTGCCATCCTTCTTGATGATATATGTATGGACGCCCAGTCTTTCAAACTCCTTATCCTGCTGCTTTAATATCTTTATATCAGTCTCCCTATTCAGTTGCTCCACCCTTCTGCGAGCAGTAGCAAGTTCGTCCTCTATCCTCTCCTCCATCACATCAAACGGAACGTAGTAGTTGACAGCCTTTGCATTGAAGATATGGACTATCTTGTTTCTGAAAGGGTTGGACTTGGTTCTGATACGTCCTGCAATCTGGGGAATATCCATGTCAATGCTGATTAGGGTATGCTTGTTGTAGCCGTCACTGACGATAAAGCATATTGCCGTCTCTGAATAATAGTCCACTCCTTCAAATGCCTTGCAGGTCACGAATGTAAACCGTTTAACTGGGGCTGTTGAACTGGAGATTTCAAAGCCTTCCAGCTTGTAATGGTTCATCTCGTCGTCAGCGCATATAATCCTGCACTCATCATTGGTCAGCTTGGCTTGTTCAAGTATCTCCTTAATCTCCCTTACGCTGTTGACAAAGAAATATGCCTCCTCACTCTTAATCCCGTCCAACACAAAGTGACCGTTGTCTTTATAATGCTTGATAACATTAGCTGCTGTAGTGCTTGCTTTGACACATGGGCAGGGGTAGATTGTAATCTTATCCACTATCTGCCAGTTGGCAATATATTCCTTCATTTCGGCAAATACTTTGGGCTTAAATCGCTCTGGGATAGGAGTTGCAGTTAAGAAGCAATGAGACTTGAAGCATTTGAACTTCTCTATAATCTGATTTATTACCTTTGTCCTAAAGCCATACTGCTTTAACAAATTGTGGTACTCATCCACAAGTATCTTGAATTCAAGCGGATTAATGAGGTCAATCAGTTTATCCACCTTGTCATACGTACAGATTATCTTCTTAACTCCGTCCTTAGCAAGAAACTTGTTCAACTGGATTTGTACTATCTTAGTGAACTTGCCATATAAACCAAACAGTCTGTCATTAGTAGGACTTACGCCTGCTTGGATTTGTGACTTCTTCCAAGCAATGTCCCTGCCGTCTTTATCCTTAGGTGGGTAGCACTTATTGATTACCAGCTCTGTTGTAGGTACGGCAATAATGTAATTCTCGTCATTGGTAAGCGCTATTGTAGTAGCACCGCATCCCGTCTTTACCTTGTTGAAGATGCAATTCTTTGGGAAGTCGTCCATAATGAGGAAACCGTCCCGTTCTTGAATATCTAACTTTATCATAAGTTATCTTTTGTGATTTTAAATATGTTACCTGTGACCCTAATTATTGGACTTTAAATAATCCTAAACTCTGAATACTGGGGTAACTGACCGTTTTATATAGAGGGAATTCACCACTTTCTGGGAATTTCAACTCTATCATCATTTCTACTTGGTGATTGGAAAACAGCTATCTGTGACCCCAATAATCAGACTACAGATTACTCTCAACTTCAATTATTAGGGTAAACCACCTTATTATATGGGGGAAATTCACCACTCTGGAAGAATTGGGAGCAGAAGAGCCAACCTCTCACATTGGCTCCGGTTCTTATTAGCGGACTTCTTCCGCTTCCAGATAAGGAATGTCCTCATCTGCATCAGTGGAGGCTGTCCCAGTCCCTTCAACTGGAATGATAATAGGATTGCCATTCCGTTCTCTTATCTTCTTGAACTGCTCCATCACCAAACTCTCATCCAGATTTCCATGCGTATTGAACATTGCCGCCTTGTCATTCTGGGTGATGGTCTGGAATATCTTAATAGCTTCGTTGGCGTCTCCCGCAGTTGTTTTGATATTATTAAATTGCTGAATTAGGTGTCTCTTGGCAATATCCTTGTCATCAAAGCCTTTATCCTTGCAGATTTGGATGAACTTGTTGCCTATCTCCATATTATAGGCTGGAATGATAGGCTTCTTCACCTTCTTTCCTTTCTCATCCTTCCCAGAGCATAATAGAGAGAAGTCAGACTTTGATATGGCGTTATTATTGCCACAAAAGATAAGGTTCAGTGTTGAGATTGGATAACCGTCTGGGTTCTTCTCGCTCTTTATCAGTTCGTTATACCGTTGCAGGAATTCACTGTCTGGGTTAATATTGGCTGCACCACGTACATAATCTGGGGTAGTCCATTCCTTCTTGGTAATATTAATCTCGTTGATATATTCGGCAATGGTTTCATTCCCTTGCAATTCAACTTCAATGGCAGTGACATCTATCGTTTCCTTTCCGTTCTCCGCTGCCCATTCATTATAGAGGGCTGCGGCAATAACCCTATGCTGACCGTCCAATACAAGGAAATATTTGGCAGCATCTTCCGGCTTTATATCTTGCCCATTAATATCAACCAAGCTAATATCGCCAGTTTTAATTACATCTTCCGCCTTAATGACTTGTATCTGCTCTGCCTTTCTGTAGCCTTTGACCTTCATCATGGCTAATATCTTCTCTACATTGCCCAAGTTGATGGAACGATTAATACCCTTAGCGAAAGCTATGTTTCTTACTTCATTATTAGCTACAATATTAATTTGTAAATAAATTTTCTTCATAATTGTTTAAATTTAAATTAATAATTAAGTTTATAAATTGGTGCAATCTTCAACTTGGCGCCTTATCGTTTCTGATTACGTTGCAAAGTTGGGAAATACTTAGAAGGTGGGTTATAAAGAATAGAATGCGATTTGAAGGGTATTCTTTATATATAAGATAGCCAAATAGTTAGATATTATAAGGATATAAAAAACTACCACGTGATTACATGGTAGTCTGTGAGGATTGGCAGCATATTGCTTACCAGAGGTATTCTGTGGATTGATTATTGGGAGAGAAATTGTAGTCCTCTATCCGCTTGGGCTTCCATTGCGGTTTGTAGCCTTGCTTCACCAAGTAGGCTATAGCGGCATTGGTGTAGTTCTCGTCATTATTGAAACTGTCCGCTTCAAATAATATCTCCATGTAGCCTAAAGTCATACGTATCTGCTCGCTTCTGGTCTTTAAGGCTGAACACTTCTGCAAGAGATGGAATGTACCGTACATGATTAAGTTGCAGGCTGCATTATTGGCTTTCCTGCCTTTCCTTTCTGAATACACCTCCTTCAATTCCGCTTGCGCCTCTTCCAGACTGTCAACTCCCAAGTAAATATGCAGGTAGTTGTCAAGCAAGTCAGTCAGCCAATAGCAGGAGTTGTCAAGCCTAATCTTCTTTACCCCGTTATCAATGGTGATGGAATTTAGTGCCCTTACCTCCTCCTTTCTGGAAGGTGAGTATCTCTTGGTGTTCAATAACTCAAACAGCTTCAGCATTTCTGGACGGACTTGTTCCAGATACGGAAGTGTATTCTCTGAAATGGCAATCTCCGTATGAAGTTCATCCTTTACATGCTTGTCATATATGGCAGCTACAAACAGAAGGGATATTCCTATTACTTCATCTTCATCTGATACGCCATACTCCTCCAGAAGTTCCAATATTTCAGTCAGTATCTTATCATTGGATAGGGTTATGAATACTTCGTGCTCTGTATCCATGATGAAACTGGCAGCATCAAACAGTGTACTTGTTGAGGCTGGTCTGGGGGCATAGCGGTGATAGTCAAAAGCACCGTTATCCACCGCGTATTCATCCAGATACGGGAATGGCATACGATACTTGGAAACTATCTCCTCACCTGCCCCATTAGGGTAATGAAGGTGGTATGCTGCTTGTAGTTCATTTAAGAACATGGCACGTCTGTAGCCAAAGCATTCTGCCAGTATAGGCTCTAACGTCCTCAACTCTGGAATTGGTATTGAGTAGGTTATCATGTCATATCTGTATTAGTGCCGTAAAGATAAATAATGCCACTCCATTATGCAACAGAGCGGCATTATAAATTAGAGTAAATGCTTCATTACATCATTCCTTAGTACAGAATGTCCCCATTAACTTATCCATTTCTTCACCTATACACTTATCAACTAATTTAGCATAATGTTCAGTCATTCGTGTATTAGAATGTCCCAACATTTTAGACACCACAATTAAGGATATATTATTAGCTAAAGTAACCGTACTTGCAAATGTGTGTCTTGCTGTATGATAGGTTATTCGTTTATCTATGTGACATAGAATAGCTATATCCTTCAAATATAGATTTATATCCTTATCTGAATATATAGGCATTAAGGTATCTCCACCTGCATACTTATCAATCAACATTTTAGCATTAGGTAATAATGGAATACGAGCAAGAACACCAGTCTTTACCCTCTTCTTCTTAATCCACATTCTTCCTTGATTATCACGTTCTAAATGTTCAACCTTCAATGTTTTAACATCAATGTATGATAAGCCAGTATAACACGCAAATAAGAACATATCCCTCGTCCGCTCAAGTCTGGGTAAAGGAGAATTAAAGTTTATAATTCTGCGCAGTTCATCTTCATTCAAGAAATCAGGAGATACCTCTTGCCGCTCCAATTTATATGATGCAAATGGATTAAATGCAATCTTATTATTAGCAACAGCACGATTTACCACCTTCTTTAATAGTGATAAATACTTCACTGCCCCATTCTGAGATAATCCATGTTCTGATAGCAACCATATACGGTATTCTTCAATGAAATCACGATTTAATTCTCTTAAGAACATATCATCACGATTATATTTAGATTGAATAAATTTCTCAAGAAGTGATAAGCCATGCTTTGAATTAGCGTATGTCCCTTTAGATATTCCACAGCCAATCTGTTTATGCTGCATTTCATTATGTCTCTTATAAACGTTAAGAATAGTTTCTTCCTTTATCAGTTCCACCTTATTTAATAAGGCATCACGAAGTAACATAGCTGTTATAGCAAATCCATGCTTCACTAACTTAATCTCTTCCTCATAAATTCGTACTCTCAAACTCTTTAGAAATTCATTCAATACTACAGCCTCAGAATTCGTACCACGTACACACTGTTTATCTTTATTCCAATTCTCCAATGCAACTAACTTACCAGTTGAGAATACAGTTCTTTCATCACCCACAGCTATTAATACCTCAATTGGCGCTTTACCTGCCTTATTCATTTTACTTGCCCTAACAGTAAATGATAATGTATAGTTACTCTTATTTATCATATTCCATAATTTGTGACGTCACAGTGACGGAATACATAAATTACCGTCACAGACATCTATTTAATTCAATATCAAATAGAGTATAATACACTATATTACAATATATTACAACAACATATACATTTCTAAACCGTCACAAGTTTACGTATGACGGACACAATGGGTCGTATGCACTCAGACGCTCAGTTCGCTGGTTCTTCATCAGTTCCTGCTCACGTGGAAATGATGGGATTCCTCGGTATCGGTAACAACCCGATGGTAGGATGTACAGTGGCTTGTGCGGTTGACGTGGCTCAGGCTTTGAGCAAGTAAGTAGCAAGTAAATAATTACATAGAAAAAGAGGATAGCCTTCATTGGCTATCCTCTTTTTCTATCTACCCACAATCGCCACCTTTATCACCCCCTCCAGCCTATTCTCAAAAATACGGTAGGCTTCGTCAATTTCCTCCAACGAGAAACGATGTGTGATAAGCGGTGTGGTATCTATCTGTCCCGCCGCTATCAGGCGCAGTATCTCGGCACAATCGCACCCATCCACACCACCGGTCTTGAAGACAAGATTCTTGCCATACATCTCCGGCAAGGGCAATAACTGAGGCTGGTCATAAAGCGCCACAATGGTGACAATGGCATTGGGACGGGCACACTCCCATGCCAAGCGGAAAGTATCTTCCGTGCCGGCAACTTCAAGTACGACATCTGCCCCACCATGGTCACTATGCTTCCTCACAAAGTCTTTGCAGTTTTCCGGCCCAATGACCAGCACCTCCGGATAATGCTCGCGGACAAAACGGATTCTTTCGGCCGACTGCTCGCAGACAATAATGCGACGGGGTTTCTTCAGCATGGAACAAAGCAGGGTACAAATACCCGTCGGCCCGGCACCGATGATGAGTACAGTGTCTTCCTCGGTTATTTCGGAGATACGGGCAGCCCAGAAGCCGGTGGCCAACACATCGCCTACCAAGAGCGCCTGCTCGTCGCTTACCGTATCGGGAATACGGTTCAGTCCCTGGTCGGCATAAGGCACACGTACATATTCCGCCTGGCCGCCATCGATACGGCACCCCAAAGCCCAACCGCCATTGGTGTCGGTACAGTTGTTCACATATCCGTGACGACAAAAGAAACATTTACCACAAAAAGTCTCCACATTCACAGTCACACGGTCGCCGGGCTTTACCGACTCAACTTCGGCACCCACCTGCTCTACGATGCCCACCATTTCGTGTCCTACCGTAATTCCGGGTACGGCGCGCGGTACACTTCCATGCTTTATATGCAAGTCACTGGTGCATATGCTACCCAGTGTCACCCGCACAATAGCATCACGTGCATCTTCCAATACCGGTATCGGTTTCTCAAGCAATCCGAACTTTCCGTGTTCAATATAAGTATATGCCAACATAATATATGCTTTTTTGAGTTATCACTTCTAAACGCGAAGTTGCCAGAAAGCAACAGCCGCTGCGGCCGCCACGTTCAGCGAATCTACACCGTGCGCCATGGGGATACGAACCACATAGTCGGCTCCCGCAATCGCTTCGTGCGAAAGACCATCTCCCTCAGTACCCATCACAATAGCCAACCGGGGCTCGGTCTTCAAAACGGGATTGTCTATGGAAATGGAATTGTCCGTAAGCGCCATGGCCGCCGTACGGAAACCCAACTCACCGAGCGTATCCAGAGGACCGTCCATCCACGTCCACGGCACAAGAAAAACCGTTCCCATTGAAACCCGGACCGCACGACGGTTCAGAGGATCGCAGGAATTACGCGTCAACAGCACAGCATCCATGCCAAGAGCTGCCGCCGAACGGAAGATGGCCCCAATATTGGTGGTATCCACCACCCCGTCGATAACCACAATACGCCGGGCTCCCCGGCAGACGTCCTCCATACTCTTCGGAACCGGACGGCGCATGGCACAAAGAACACCACGCGTCAAAACGTAGCCGGTCAGCTCGGCAAGCAATTCCCTACCGCTTGTGTAGACGGGTATATCGCCACAACGCTCAATGATTTCAGCAGCATCCCCATAGATGTGCTTGTGCTCACACAAAAGGCCAAAGGCTCGTAGCCGGCATCCAGAGCCACCTTGATAACCTTAGGACTCTCAGCTATAAACAGCCCTTTGTCCGGCTCAAGGCGGTTGCGCAACTGGGCTTCGGTAAGGGTACTGAATATCTCCACACCGGGATGGGTCAAAGATGATATTTCGATAACAGGCATCGGATGATTTACTATTTGACGATTACTATTTACAATTCATGGCAGAAAGCCCTATAACCCCTTTATTGTCTTCATCAGTTGTTCTCCCAGTCCGATGGTATATCCTTGCGATACAAAGACCACCCGATTGAAAGTATCGGCTATGATGAATATCGGCAGGCTCTCTTTGTGCTTCAACTTCATGCTTTCTGCAATCTGCGCAGCGATACCGTCCGTATCTATACCATAAATAATGGTAGAGGGCAAATCGGGGAATGACTCGCGGGCGAACTTGCCGGCTTTGGCCTCATCAAGGAACAGCAACACCATCTTACGCCCCCACTTCTCCAAATCAGCCTTGAATGAAGCGATGTCGCGCAACGCATGATTGGTTGGCTCTTGGTTGACACCCAGAATGCCTACGACAAAGTAACCGCGCCCACAAGCCTGCAGCAGACTCTGCCGGGCTGCGGAGCCGGCGTCCGGCAGCGGAGTGAAGAGAGACTCCGAATTAAAGTTCCCGATAACCTGCACCTCATCCTCGCTCTCGCGCATCACCAATTCAATTTCCGTTGTCTTCTCCGGCAGAATATTGAAAAAGGTGGTTTTAGAAAGTACCGCACCGCTGGCAAGGCGTGTACCGGTCACCAAAACATAATCTCCGGCCTCCAGAGCTGTTCCTTCCTTCAGCAGATTGCTCCATGTAGTACCGCCGCCCATATCTGCATCGCCTTCGTCATAGGAAAGCAATTGCAAACTGCCCTGCGGGGTCTGTTTGGAAAGAGTGAAATGAGAATAGTATTTCGGGTTATCCAACGAACGGATAGGCTTATAGGAAGCCACCAACTTTCCCTTCGAAGCAATTCCTTCTGCCATAAAGACCGGCTCTTCCGAATGATGGTTCAAGTCCACATCCATCGCACCATCATCCCCTATCAACTGTACTTTGCCGGTCACTCCGTTGATACGGGCAGGGATTGCCATGCTGCGTGCCATGGAGACGAAGAAAATGTCACGGCTATGGGCATCAGCCACACGGGCCTTCCAGACCCCTTCCGGAGAAATGGGAGCCCCTCCCAAATTACAGTCATTGTCTACCCGGATATTTTGGGCCACCCATGCCACCAGTTTCATCGGTTCTGCCTTGTATGCCTCAGCATCTTCCTTTGAGACGGCTTTCTTGAAAAATCCTTTATAGGGGGTCAGCATCTCGTTGCTTACGCGTGGATTGCGCACATATCTGCGGAAATGGTCGGCATTCTTGCACATACGGGATTGCATGTGGTCCATCAGAACTTCCAGTGTAACGTCGCGGAGGTCTTTTGCCGAAATCCGTTGGAGCAGGTCCAGACCTCCTCTTTTGGACTTTTCAGAGCGCAACCGTGCCATGAAGTCGGCAATGACCCGATGGTTTCCTCTGGAAGCGACCAGTATCCGTGAAACGGCATCTTCGTCGAGCTTGTACCGCCGGGCAAAATAACGCGCCGTCTCATCCGTCATGAACATAGACACATAAGCGTTGCGGATGGAATCTTCATGGACCATGCGGCGGTCATTCGCCGCACGCTGTTCGGGCGTAACCGCCGGCAACTCCGCATTTTCGGGGGGCGGCACAAGTTCAAAATCTACCGCATGGCCGTCGCCGGCAGTCTTATCCATCTTCACAACCAGTTCATGGTCCTTACCGAAAGACAGTTTGGAGTAACCGAATTTTCCATCTTTGGAAGCCCATACCAGCATGTCACCCTTACCGGCCGTCAAAAAAGCCTTTCCCTCTGCATCGGTCTGCTTCCGGGCTACAGTATAGAACTCCGCATAATTATAGAGCTTGAACTCCACACAAGCATCAGACACCGGATTTCCATGTCCGTCCATGACCGTAACTGTGGCCTTAGCCGTCGGTGCATAGTTACCGATTACATTGATTTCCGTATAAGTAGGAGTGACAGACATCACTTCCTCCGCTCCTTCATAACGTCCGAACACCTTGGTGTGCATCAGCATACCCCGTGAAGCGGGAGCGTTGAACCAACCCAGATTCAGTACCGGTTCGGGTTCGCAGGCTCCAAGAAAATACCATTTCCCGTCTGCCCATGCTTCTACCCACGCATGATTGTCGTCGGTATGCGCCCACCGGGGTGTGTAGACCTGACGGGCAGGGATACCCACCGAACGCAAGGCGGCAACCAGCAAGGTAGATTCCTCGCCACAACGCCCGTATGCCGTGCGTACCGTTGCCAAAGGCGAACTGGTACGGGCATCAGAGGGAGTATAGATAGCCTTCTCATGACACCAGTGGTTCACCTCCAGAATGGCATCATAGAGGGACAGAGACTTGACACGATTCTTCAGTTCTTCGTAAAACACTACCCGTGCACTGTCCAGATGCTCATTGTTGACCCGCACCGGAAGTACAAAATGACGAAACAAATCCGCAGGAATAACTTTTCCCCAAGGCATCTCATCGGCAGCCTTTTGGGAGGCGCGCACGTTCATCAGATGAAATTCTCCGGAATAATCGGCAATGTCTGCCAAAGGCATATAGGCATAAAGGAACTCCAAAGCTTCGCGTTCGTACGACGTCAAGTCCGTATCGAATATGGCAAACAAATCGCCCTGCGGCAACCTTTCTTTTTTTTGATTGAAGTCTTGCTCCACACGTTGGCGGTAAGAAGTGTCTGTAATGAAAGAACGTTTGCCGCAAGAGGCAAGCAAACATACCAGTCCGAGAAATCCCAGAAGTCGTGCAACTCGTTTCATAACGCAATTATTAAGGTTGAGCCACAAAAATAGTGTAAATCGTCCGCAAAAGAAAATTAATTCCCGTTTTACTTACATAATCACTCTACTTCAGATGTATCACCAAAGTCGTGTCTCCGGAAAAAGTGAAGCTGCATTTGTCATAAGACGGCAGACCCATAACGCCTTGAGCATCATTGCTGAACCCGTACTTCTCTGTAGGAATGCCGAAAACGGCAGTATCCAGTTTCCCGTTTCCGTTCTCGTCTTGAAACAACGAAATGGCATACGTACCCGTAGGTAACCCCTGGCAAGGAATGGAGAGCGACGTATCTTTCACATCTATCCGGAAGGCGGTCAAGGGTTTCTTCATGAATGTTTCTTCCGAATTGTAGATGGCGACATAGAGATGCCCCTCCACCTTTTCAATGTCACACACTTCAATAGTCAGGTTCTGGGCAAAGAGCAGCTGGGCGGCACTTTGCATTACAAATACTAAAAAAATAATCATTGCTTTCATCTTTGTTTATTTAAAAAGGGTTATTGTCTAAAAATTGGATACATCGTAGGCGGCCTTCTTGCCTAAAGTCACATATACTCCTACATAGAAAAAATGGTCGCTGGAAGCCAGGACAGCCTTGTTATCCACCTTACCGAACTCATTCTTCCGGCAAAGGATATTGCTGGTGGAAGCATGGATGATTACCTTCTTGCTTGCCAGGAAGGTCACACCCAAATCCAGACTGTTATAAGGCTTCACTTCATCGTTCATCAGACCCGGCAGCATGGGGTTATGATAAGTCCGCTACTGAAACGGTCGGTCACGCTGACAATGGAACGCAGGCGAGGCAAGGAATACTTCACCACCCAGGCTGCATTATGCCGTGTAGCATACTGAGGAGTAGTCAGTTCCAGATACTCCCGATATTTACGTTTGGCTATATTATAGGTATAGGATAACTGGTATTCCAGATTCTTGAAGGACGCTCTATCACGGAAGAACAAGTCTATGCCTTTGCTGTGTCCATAACCGTTGGAGGTCAAGAATACAGCTTTCGTATCGGCATCCGTTTCCTCCAATGCCAGACGGTCATAATCCTTATAATAAAGTTCAGCTTTACAGAAACGCCCTTCATAGTCGTACTGAACGCCCAAATTGTACTGCATACATACTTCCGACATCAACTGCGGCCGACGCACCAGACAGTTGTTCTCGGGCAACTGTGTGTATCGCCCTACAATCCCCGACAGCATCATGTTTCCCCAATAATAGTTCGCCGCCAGCCGGGGAGAGAAATTCATCTTACGGCTCGGAGAAGTGTATTCCGTGCGAAAAGAAAACTCCATCTTCAATTGTTCCATCGGATAATAAGCCATCGAAAAGAAACCCGCACCAATGGTAGGCGACATGCGATTGCTGTCATCCGTCCCGCACAACAGATAATGATTCCTGTAATTGCGGATATAGCTCTCTATCCCCATATCCAGGCGGAATACCGATGACAGCCGTTTGAAAACTTTAGCCTTCAGATGCGTCTCTTGCTGACGTTCCAGCCAGTTATCACCCGAAACAACTGCTCCTCCGATTCTCCGGTTATAGTAAGAATAGGCCGCCCCTGCAAACCAACTCCACTCTCCGGAAGTATGCCTGCGAAAGGTTGCATTTACATAGATATTGTCTTCACCCAGCCCGAACAATCTGCGGTTATCCCCTTCGTAAGTGGAAAAGTCCGTCCGGTCGTATTGTGCGTAAACCTTCCATACCACTCTTTCATCAAGAGTATAACGGAACTGGACAGCTCCGGAAAACATCCGGTAAGGCTTCTCGAAATCCCTCCTGCCCGAATAAACCTTGTCATACAAACCCAGGTTCTGATAATTCAAGTCAACAGACAAGGAGCCTCTGTCAAAAGTCTTTGTGCCCCCTCCACCAACACCGACAACGGAAGCGTTCACTCCGACTTTATCGACCTTGCTGTAATCTTTTGTTTCCAATGGCAAGACTGCCGAAAGCGCTTCTCCATATTCTTGTGAAGCGCCTCCCGAAGCAAGGTTTACCCCACTGAACATAAATGTAGAGTAACGGCTGCGAGCAGGGGTATTTATTCCGTTCGAAGTATAGGGATTCAGTACATGCATTCCATCAATAAAAGTCTGCGTCTCGTAACTGCCTCCACCACGTACCAGCAATTCACCGGTTTCACCCTGCACTTGCGTACCGGGCAAAGTCTGCAATGCCTTGTATAAATCACCGTTCGCACCGCCCACCGTGACCAGTTCCACCGGATGCATATCGCTCCAACGGCTGTTGGCAGCAGGAGTTCTGGCTCCTTTTACCACTACTTCTTCCAAAGCGACACTGTCTATATTAAAATTCAGACGTACTGTATCGGTCACTGATTTCTGCGCTACGGAAGGCTGTGTATAAAGTAATACACCCAATATCCCAAAGACTGTTTCCCGTTTCATATCTTTACATTCGTTGTGTTTCCTGCCGCAAACATAAAGGAAGGGTATAAGACAAAAAAATATCCGGGACAGACAGCCCGGATATGTGACAACCAACAAACTCTTTGTGACGAACAACGTATTTCTGTGACGAGTGACTAACTCTTTGTTCGGTTTTCAATCAATGCTTTCACCTCTTTGGCGTATGCGCGTGAAACCGGAACATCTTCTTCGCAACCCTCCAGATTCAGCTTATATCCCTGAGAGTTTCCATCTACTTTCACCACCATCCGGATGTTTACAAGAAAGGCCCTATGGCAACGGATAATAAAAGGGCAAGCAGAGACAGCTTCCTCTGCCTGCTTCATGGTGGCACGCAACAATCTCCATGTAATTTTCTTTTCTTTATCCGAATCTGAACGGTAACCTACTTTTACGTAATTCCCCTTTGCCTCTGCATAAAGGAAATCTCCGGCCTTTACTTCCAGCATTTCTTTGGTGCCACCGGCAAACACCAACGCTTCTTCCGAGGAAAACACCTTGTCTTCCAAGCTCGCTATCCCAACTTCCGGGATATTCTCCTTGAAAGGTGACCGTTCATCTCCATAGCTTCTTTCAGATTGCGGGTCAGTTGCAAATTGCGGTTCCACATCAGAAAAAATATGGTAGGAAAAGGTGCCAGCACCATTACCCAAGACAAAGCCAGAAAGAACAACCGCTTGTCCAACCACATTCCCATCAACCATGATTGATAGGCCCAAATCCCCACTGCTATCAGCAACAACATCAGCAGCAAATTCAACACATGCTTACCCAATGTCCAGTTCTGCTCCTTGTAATAAGCAGGAAATAATGCCGGAAGCAAATAGGTGAAAACTCCCGAAGCACCTGCCGCAATCAATGCAGAACCGGCAACCACCCCAAACACACTTCCCTTTATCCGGGAAATACCGAACGGCTGAAGTATATATAATATCAGAAAAATAATGGCCGAAGGTATCACTACTGCCTTCCAGCGTTGATAAAACGTAGGATAAGGACTCCGCCAAAGTTCCACCAATTTCCCCATAAGTATATAGTCTCTCTTGTTTACATGGTAATATATGCAAAGATAATACATTTACTCAACACATGCTCATACAGATACTATATTATCAATCTGTTTTATCACACGACAAGGATTTCCCACTGCCACACAATTCGCAGGAATAGAACGGGTAACCACACTCCCCGCCCCGATAACGCTGTTCCTCCCGATGGTGACACCAGGCAAAATGACAACCCCTCCACCAATCCATACTCCATCCTCTATTCGTACAGGTAAGGCATACGTACGGCAGATTTCTTGTTCTTCCGGACAGTCCTGCACCATACGTTCATCTACTTTGGTAGAATGGGTTGCCGTATATATCTGTACATTAGAGGCTATTAAGACGTTGCTACCTATGTCAATACGATTGTTGTCCACAAAGGTACAATTCATGTTGACAATTACCTTGTCGCCCATAAAAATATGCTTGCCACATTCACAATGGAAGTCAATATCCACATGCACATTCTTGCCTACATGTCCCAACATCTCACACAACAACTCCCTCCTGCGCTTGCTATCGGCATAATCTGTGGCATTGAATTGTGCCAGGAGACGTTTTGTACGCAAAATCATCTCCACTATTTTCGGATCCCTGCTTCCTATAAAAGGTTCGCCAGCCATGCACTTTTCATATTCTGTTTTCATACGCATCCTGTTTTTGCGGACAAAAATACAAAACTCTAATGTATAGGAATTTATCCTATGTTAAAAAATACCCCTTTGCCCTGATACGACTCAATGATTGTTGTGTAATGCCAAGGAAAGAAGCGATATGTCCCAAAGTCACTCTATGAAAAAGGGCCGGACACTCACTCATTAATTTTTCATAACGCTCATACGCAGACAAGTTGAGGCGAGATATATGAATATCTTGTAAGCGAAGAAAATTTTCCTGTTGTAACACCCTCATCCAATTTGCAATATCTATATCTGACTTATACAACTCATTAAGCGTTTCAATGGAAATAGAATAGACCAGTGTTTCTTCCAATGTTTCCACGTATTCAAAGCCTGCTTTGTTCCTATATAAATCCCACGAGCCACAAGCTACATCACCTTCCATAGAGAACCATGTCGTTACTTCTTTTCCATCGTGCAAGGTGTACGAGCGTGTCATTCCCTTCTCTATGAAGTGGACTTGCCTATCAAATTGTCCTGCACGGATAATAAGTGTTTTGACAGGAAACACTTGCTTTTCAAAACCATGTGCCAATGTCGCCAATGCTTCATCTGAAACCGGATAATAAACTCTTATTGTTCTGACAATATTCTCCATACTAAAATATCCCTTTTTACAAAGGTATAAAACAAGGAAGAGTTTGCGAAACTTGCGTAACATATTTGTCATATATAGATTGCAAAATCTAGTATTTCTAAAGAAAATAAAGGATGAATGGCTATTTTTTATGTTATAAAACACATTTCTCGCAAACATTTCGTATCTTTGCAACGTTATAAGATAAAAGAAAAGATGTAAAAACCCGCTTTCCGAAACGCGGAGAGCACAAAAAGATGAGAATTATGAAAAAGAATGCAAATGAAATTTTTATGTTACAGTACCAAATCAAACGCTATCAGGCAATGGGTAATGGAACAATGTGTCAAACACTGAACGGTAAACTACAAAAGCTGCTTGCAAAGCAGTCACTCGTAACCATGTAAAAAAACACCTTTAAATACAATGAATAAAGGGCAGGGAACTTTTCAGTTCTCTGCCCTTTTTCTTTTTTATCCATCTATACTAATGGTTAGCACCAACAACAAACTCACTTTGCATCCTTATCTCCCTACCGTCAACCGAAATTCCTTGTAGGGTAATTATATATATTCCGTTCATATCCGAAGTATAAAAGTTGAGTGTACCCATAGCGGAAGTTATCTCCGGATTCCAATAAAGTGTATGCCGAAAATCCGGTAAGCGAGAACCGGCTTGTTTCTCTGAATTGTATGATGGAGCAACAAATGCGATTCTCTTTTGTGGAAACTCATAAGAAAACATCTGTGAATTCTTATCCAAACGTATATCAGGCAATGTTCCCCGATGGGTTATAAACGAAACAATTCCATCATACAACTCCCCGCCAAAAGTATATTTGCCAGTATAACGATGTATATAGTGTATCAAACGGGCATCATAGTTCAGAATGGTTTCATGGTCATCAAACGGAATCCCGTCTAACAACACCAGTGTTTTCATATTACTGAATCTCCTTATATCCGGTTGCAGTATCCGGATGACATCTTTACCTTCCAGCTGACTGATACGTATTCCCTTGACAAATTCCACAAAAACATCCCTCACAGTCCTGAAACGAACATACTCATCCAGATTATAAGTGGAAGCGGGAACAAAATCATAAAGTTGTTGCAATATACTCTTGCTATACGAAGAATCTACCGGCAAAAGAGAATGTAATTGCGCGCTGAAACCACGCTCTATCAAGTCTTCTTTCCGAAATGACACACAGACTTTAGGAAGTTTTTCCGCCAACACCCCGACAAAAGGAGAAATAAGCTCCAATCGGCAGGGACTTTCCTCCTCCGGTAATGCAGTTAATACAATCTCCTGCATATCCGTTATTCCGGTCGTATAAAAAGCATAAATAGCGTCAGCCTTAGGCTGTCCGCCAAAGACACGAATATCCTTGCCCACACATGCCAGACGTGCATTTACATTGTCAGCAGGCGCTCCCATCAGCCTGCCGGTTACAATATGCCCTTCACACTCTGCAGCAAATGACCGTTCCGGAACACTTGTATAGTTCTTCTGCCCGTCGGCTGATATTGGAAACCCCTTTAGCACATAGTCTTTTCGTACTACGGACAAAGTAAGCTCCTTGACATCAGCAGGCAGATTGGGTAATGTCAAGGCTACTTTACTCCGGTTCCCATAGACCGATTTATCTGTCCATAAGTCCGCTCCGGAAAGCTGATTGCCGGAAGCTTGTGAAACGGTAATGGAATCCGTGAAAAGTTCCACATTATCCTCCTCTGTTGTCTGAACAGTATTAAGCAAGGCTATATACTTCTTTGGGAAACAAGCCATAGGATAGTTCCTCATATAACGCGTATATGCCGTCAGTTGGTAAGCTCCGGTATGCATGACTTGCGGAAGTCTGATACGTCCCCATCCATTCCCGTTCTGCAAGTCGATTTTACCTTGTGCGTATACCAGCTTCGTGTCACTTATCTCTACATAAGCTACTTTGCTTAATACGCTTCCACGAGACAAGGAATCCGTCACACAAACTTTTATCCACAAATCTTCTCCAGCCACATAGCAGTCCTTGTCTGTATAAATACGCATATTCTCAACAATTTGAGCGTGTAATCCCAATACAAGAACCCAACCTATAATACAAAATATCACTCTCTTCATATCATTTCAATATTAATTCATTTCATCCGGCCAGAAGGAAGGCTTTTCCAAGCTGGCACCTAAATAGCGTACGTCTGTACAACCTCCGGAAACCCATGCATAACCTACCATCAATGGATAAGCAATAGCATATCCCATCACATATAAATCCATGTACGAATCTGCCCAACCTCTAAATTCTTGGCAATAACCGTCAGGAAACCTATAATATATATCATCGGCAGAAATGAAAATACGATATTTTGCCACATTCATGCTAACTCCCACATAACCAACTACATTTTTGCCTGAATTGTTGCAAATAATATTCGTAGGAAGTTCTGAAGGCTGAGGAATAAACAATCCACCCATTTCTTCATTGATTTTTATTTTCTCCTGATAATATTCGTACTCGCCCCTCGAAATCTTACGCTGTTTCACCAAAGTGCTATAATGATGAAAGACACGGTTATTATCTGCCTTTATAGAATAGAGCCACTTATCCTTCAATTGAGTATCCTTATTTGTTCCTATATTACCTACTATGATTTTAGCCGACTTATCATGACACCATCCCCGTGCATATGATGTAGCATCAAAATCAACCACCTCATCAGTGGTAGGGTCATAACGGAACTTGGGATTATATACTGCCCTCACTTCCCAATCTTCCTCGTAACTCCAGAAATAACATCCGCCATCTTCACTCCGCATAGAAAAGCGGATAGAGATGTCACCGTATTTTTCCGGTTGCTCGTAGGTAACGTCATTTATTGTTTCTGTCTCCAATGGATATTGAGGCTCCGAAGTATAAATATCCCCTTCATACACAATTTTCAGACTATAGCTGGCATCTTTATTCAAAGAGCCAATTACAACTTGGTATTTTCCATCTCCCAAAGAAGTGCCATTAAAACAAGAACCATCACTTCCTACTACACTGACTTCTGCATCTATCTTGTTATAATCCTGAGGAATTCCTTCTACATTCAAAGGAAAGGAACAGCTCAAGGAAAAAACGACTGTACTATCTGATATGATGTTACCTTCAACTATAAGCACCCTCGTACTACTCTCCGGCAAGTGCGCATTGAATTTATCCACACAACTGCCAATAGTGAGCCACAACAAGCATATCCATGTTACTATATATTTTGCATTATTCATCGCTTTTTCTTATTAAAACAGATTGATTTCAACTGGCCAGAAGGAAGGCTTTTCCAAGCTGGCACCTAAATAGCGTACGTCTGTACAACCTCCAGAAACCCATGCATAACCTTTGAATCCCGTACGTGGGTCCGGGTCCGGATATGCAATGGTATACCCCATCAAGTATAAATCTAAAAATGTATACTCTTCTTTCAGCCCTTTCGCTCCCTGACAATACCCCTCAGGAAGCCTATATTGTATATTATCTGTAGAAATGAAAATGCGATATTCCGCCACATTCAAACTGACACCAACATATCCAATGGCCTGTTTATTTGAGCTTTCACATCTAATGTTCGACGGCAATTCCGAAGGCTGGGGAACAAACAACCCGCCCATCTCCTCATTAAGCTTTATTTTCTCCTGATAATATTCATATTCACCCTTCGAAATCTTACGTTGTTTCACTATAGTACTGTAATAGCAAGAAAAACGAATATCGTCTGCTTCAATGGAATAGAGACACTTATCCTTTACACGATTATCCTTGTTTATTTCCATATTACCTATTATTATCTCGGACGATTCACTATGACACCATCCGCGTGAGTATGGTCTAGCATCATAATCAACGATCTTATCTGTTTCGGGGTCATAAGCACACATAGGATTGTATACGGCCCTCACCTCCCAATCTTCTTCATAACTCCAAGAATAACATGCAGCATCTTTGCTTTGCATAGAGAAACGGATACTGACATCACCATACTCCCCTTGCTGTTCGTAGGTGACATCGTCTATGCTTTCCGTTCCTATCGGATATTGAGGTTCGGAAGTATAGATATCTCCCTCATAGACAATCTTCAAGCTATAGCGGACATCCCTATGCAATGTTCCGACAGCAACCCGGTACTTTCCATTACCCAACGCAACACCCCTAAAACTGGAGCCATCCTCACCGGTTACACAAACTTCAGCATCCACCTTATTGAAATCAGGAGGAACCCCTTCCACATCCAAGGAAAAGGAACGGCTCAAAGAAAACACGACAGCACTATCCGATATTATACTACCTTCAACTATGAGAAGGCCGATACTACTTTCCGGCAAGTGGGCATTGAACTTATCCACACAATTACTAAGGAACAACCATAACGGACATATACATATCACCCAATATACTTTATTCTTCATACCCTTTCAGAATTTAATATTATAAGTAACAAAAGGAATGGGAGCACCGAATATGGACATCTTGTATCCTTGAATCCTACCCTCCTCGGACACAAAATAGACAGAGTACACATTCTTCCTTCCGGTCAGGTTATAGATACCGAAAGAAAGGGAACTGTGGGTCAACAATGTCAGGTGGTGACTGGGTTCAATATTGAACGACAAATCCATACGGAAATAGTCGGGAACACGATAACTGTTACGGTCGGTATAGTAAACCTGCATTTTCTTCAAACCCTGGTCGTAGTATTGCCCGGCAGGAATTGTGGTGGGACGGCCCGTACTGTAATCCATATTGAAAGACATGCTGTAACGGCGGGTAAACTTGTAATTGCCTACAAGCTTGAAGTCATGCGGCTTGTCATACTCGGTCGGATACCATTCTCCACCATTGATGGGACGGGCTATGCGCGGATCATTCTGACGCAAGAAAGTGCGCGAATAAGTATAGCTCATCCACCCGTTCAGTTTTCCAGCCGGTTTTTTCACCTGGAATTCCACGCCGTAAGCATATCCCTCCGTATTGATGACATCCGTCTCCAGATGGTGGTTCATCAGGATTTGGGCGGAACTGCGATAATCCAGATAATCAATCAGCTTTTTGTAATATCCTTCTACAGATAATTCCAGAAGTTGCCCCGGCGTATTATAGTAGGCGCCTGCCGCCACCTGCCAGCCACGTTGAGGCTTGATATTGGGGTCGCTCAGCTTCCAGGTATCTGTAGGAGACATAACGGCAGTATTCGATACCTTATGGATATACTGCCTCATCGTATTGAAACCGGCCTTTACGGAAAAATCATCTGTAAAGGCATAACGTGCCGACACTCTGAATTCCGGTCCGTGATAGGTCTTGATGACCTTTCCATTCCCCGCCGTGATAGAATCCGCCACCGAAGACATGGAGGGCAGTATACCTTCCTGATATGTATAGTAAGTGCGCGGTCCCAAAGCATTGAGCATGGAATAGCGTATACCCGCATTGATGGAGAGCCTGGAAGTTATATCCCATTCATCCCCTATATAAACGGCACTTTCCAGTGCTTTATCCTTTTGCAGTTCATCATATCTTACCAGCGAATTAGGCCCCACCGGCTCGTAGGTCCCGGAATTCACATTATACAGCTGGCTCATCAAACCGAAGTTCACCGCATGGCTATTGCCGGCTTGATAAAGAAAGTCCGCTTTTCCAAACCATTGGTTAATGGCAAAAGACAGCCGTGCGGCAGACGCTTCCTCCACCGTTTCATCATTTCGGTAATCGTAGTGGTCATAACCGAAAGAGAAGTTTCCGGTCAGCTTTTCTGCAAAGACGGTCCTCCAGTTTGCCGAGAAATTCATATTGTTGTAGGCATACTTCTCATTGTCATTAAAGGCAAAACGGTCGTGACTATAATAGCCATAGACATTCAGCTTGTTGCGCTCGTTCACCGTATGCGAGAAGACAGTCCCCAAATCATAGAAACCGGCTTTCCCATCACGATACCCGCTTTTGTTGGGCAATGTCTTCATTATCCAGTCCGAATAGGTCGTACGTCCACTCAGCAGAAGGGAAGTCTTTTCCTTAATGATGGGAATCTCGAGATTCAACTTACTGGTCACAAGCCCGATACCTGCAGAACCGGTAAACTTTTCCTTGTTCGCCTCCTTGCTGGTGATGTTCAGTACGGAAGCGATACGCCCGCCATACTGGCTGGGGATACTGCTCTTATAAAGTTCCGCATCCTTTATCATGTCCGAATTAAAAGCCGTGAAAAAACCGAAAAGATGATTGGGGTTATAAATCGTTCCGTTATTGAAAAGAAGCAGGTTCTGGTCAGCGGCACTCCCACGCACATTGTAACCGCTTGATGCCTCCCCCACTGTCTTGATGCCGGGAAGTGTCTGTATCATCTTCAGCACATCCACCTCACCCATAGCCGTAGGAATGTTTTTCAGCAGGGCAGGCTGCAGCTTCTCCATTCCCAACTGCACACTTTTCACGTTCTGTATACGCCCCGAAACAATAAGCACCTCATCCAGCATATGGTCTTCCTCTTCCAACTCGATATGGACAATGCCTTCACCATAAAGCATAAATTGCCGATGGGTCACTTTGATATTCATCCCACTGATTTCAAGAATATTATAGCCTGCAGGCAGGTCAATGGTAAATTCCCCCTGACGGTTGGTCGTCGTAGCTACCCACGGCTCTCGATGAATGATGTTGATACCATCCAGATTCTGGCCGGTCTTAAAGTCAGAAACTCTTCCGGTCAAAGTTATCATATCTCCGGGGGCAGGCTTGTACTTGTTTCCTATCTCATAGACCTTGTTTTCTGAAGAAGACTTCACAATAGGAATGTATGAAGGCAATAGTTCCTCATCCGTCTCCAACTTTTCCCCCATCAATACCGGTGGCAGCGAGGTGGCCAGAAAAACCTCCGGCAAGACAAATATTCTGTCACCATAAACCGTCACCTTATAGATAGTAGCTGCCAAAGCCTCTCTCAAGTACTCGGCAGTGGGGTTCTTCACCTCTGCCCGCTTCACTTTAAAAGGAACCGTTATCGTTGTATAAATACGGCAAGACGTGCCCTTTTCTACTGCATCCATCAATTCGAATATGGAAATGCTGTCCATAGCCATCTGTTGCTGTGCAAACATGCCGAAAGGCGACAATAGGAGGAAAAAGGCTACTGTATATTTAAGATTATGTGCTTTCATATTATTTTCCATGAATTAAGGAATCAATATATTCCGTTAACCGAGTCATTGCCCGGACACCGCCATCTTCCTTGAAGTCCAGCCGCTCTTTCCGGCAATAAGCCTTCAACTGCTTCTTGTATGTAGGAAAAAGTTTCAAGAAACCCGAACGGGAAGTTATCACATAATCGGTTCCGCCACTGCGAAGACTGAAATAGCTCTTTTTCTTGAACCGGCTGTAATAAAGATCGTTTTTCTTCACCTGAGACTCCATTGTGGATACGATATACTGTGTCAGGCACATTTGCGGACTATCATATAGCAACGCAGCGAAACAGTCACCCTGCGGTACAAACTTCTGTCCTTCTATGACAAAATAATCCACTTTCCGCATATCTACCTGCAAGGTTATCCGTTTCTCCGGAGTAACCACAATCAGACTCTTTTTATAGGTATCATAACGGAGCTGCAAATCCGAGTAAAGCCATCTGCCATAACAGACAGCCCCCTCGCGAAATTCATCCGTATTCCAATAGGGATGGTTAAGATACTTCTGCTGGTTATAATTTTCCTCTGCCTTACCGGAGTAAAGAGCAGCATAATCTCCTGCCGCTTTTCTGAATTCATCAAAAACGGCTTGTTGTGCACAAACCAAAGATGGAAAACATAGGACGCATAGTAGCGTGTAAAGGTGTGTTTTTCGCATATATGTGAAGTGTTATAGGTGAGGATAATCACAAATATAACATTTCACTTTTAAAAATAAAATTATTATTATATATAATTCAAATAAAAACAAAAAATAGAGCCATAATCGGATGCTAAACACAAAGCTAAACATTTAGCATGCAAGCAGAAGCACATTACAATAAGATTAAAGCACCATTCATCCTCCACCATCAATTATACTTACATATATTTATAAAAAAACGATACAGCACAATCGCTCAAGCCGCAACAATATCCTTCCCGAAAGGAGTCAATGCCAGCCCTGCCAGCTTAAAGTGTTGGATACCGAAAGGAATGCCTATAATGGTGATGCACAGCAATAACCCGAATCCCAAGTGCGAAAGGCAAATCCAAATGCCGCCCAAGAATATCCAAAGAATATTCATCAGCACATAGAGGCAACCGTTGGAACGTTCCCCGCTACGAACCTCTTTGCCGAAAGGCCACAAGGCAAGGCTTGCCATTTTCAAGGTCTGCATACCGAAAGGGATGCCAATAATGGTGAACATCATCAATAAACTTGCAATAAGATACTCCACAGCAGTGATGATACCTCCAAACATCAACCACAAAATATTCATAAAACAGCCCATAGCTTTCCTTTTTTTAATACTGAACACAAATATAGCATTATTTATTTGAATGGTCCGTCTCCCAGTCACTAAATTCAAAACTCAGTTGTTCCCAGACTCCCTTCTCCTCCTCTTCACGGGGATTGGAAACGGAAAGTCCAATCAAACGGATAGGATGATGTTCATAATCCACTTCCTGCAGCAACTGCTTTGCCAAAGGCAGAATCACGTCAAGGGCACCCAGCTCCTTTGTTTGGGTCATACTGCGGGTAATCTGGCTAAAATCATGAAACTTGATTTTCAGCGTCAGCGTATTCCCGCGGAAATTGGCGTGCTCCAGTCGCCCCACCAGCTCCACTGCCGCATGGTACAGCTCTATAATGACGGATGAACGCTTGCTGATGTCCTTCTCCAACGTATGTTCGCAACCCACAGACTTGCGGATGCGGACAGCCTCTACCGGACGGGTATCGATGCCACGGGCAAAATCATAATAAATTGTCCCCACTTTGCCAAATTCGCGGGTCAGCATCTCCAAAGACTGCATACGCAGCTGTTCCCCGTTGTGAATCCCCAAAGTGTGCATCTTCTTCGCCGTTACCGGTCCCACTCCCCAGAAACTTTCAATGGGCAGCCGGGCAACAAAGTCCAGTGCCTGGGCAGGATGTATGGTGCAAAGCCCGTCCGGCTTGCGGTAGTCCGAGGCTATCTTGGCAAGAAACTTATTATAGGATATGCCGGCGGAAGCCACCAGATTCAACCTCTCCCGCACCTTCCGCTTTATCTCCTTCGCGATGTCTACAGCCAATGGAATGCCCGGTTTATTCTCCGTCACATCCAGAAAAGCCTCGTCCAGCGAAATGGGCTCGATGACATCCGTATATTCATGAAAGATTTCGTGTATCTGGCGGGAAACGGATTTGTAGACTTCCATCCGTCCCGGGATAAAGATAAGTTGGGGGCACAGCCGCTTTGCCTTCAGTGACGACATGGCAGAACGCACCCCGAAACGCCGTGCCTCGTAACTGGCTGCCGCCACCACTCCCCGCTCCTCCGCATGGCCCACGGCAATGGGCTTGCCCCGCAATGCAGGGTTATCACGCTGTTCTACGGAGGCGTAGAATGCGTCCATATCGATGTGTATAATTTTTCGTCCGGTCATTCTTCTTTCAACTCCCCGATACAAAGATACACTAATTTTTCTTCATCCGAAGTATCCGCCGATAGACATAAATGAAGGCTGGTATTAAAAAGGCATCTGCAAAAATCCATGCAGTAGGGTCACCAAAACACACGGCCAGATAGCCGAAAGCCGGAACAGCCAGCAGGCTGACCAGTATCCGGGCAATCATCTCCGAGACACCGGAAAGCATGGCAAGATTGGTATATCCCACCCCCTGGATAGTGTATTGCAGGATGCAGAGCAGTCCCAAAACCGGGAAAAAGGAAACGGAAATGTGCAGGAACAACTCCGTATTCTTTAAAATCTCCAACTCAGAGGCATCTACAAAGAGCAGGGCAAAAGTCCTGGCACCGAACATCAGTACACAGAAAGTGAACGCCCAATAAACAATCATCATCAAGGCGCTCGCCTTGACTCCCATCCAGATACGTTCCGGCTTGCCCGCACCGTAGTTTTGCCCGCTATAGGTGGCCATTGCCATGCCCAGACTCTCGAAGGACACATGAAAACATCTTGATACGCATGGCTGCCGTGAATGCAGCCACACAAGCCGTACCCAAAGCATTATTGGCGCTTTGCAGCATAATGCTGCCAATGGCAGTAATGGAAAATTGCAGTCCCATGGGTACGCCGATGTACATCAGTGTGCGTGCCAAAGCACCGTCGAATTTCCGCTCGGCTGGCGTTGTCTTCAGAATGTCGAAACGACGCATCATATAGATGTAGCACAATATGGCCGAGACGCCTTGTGAAAATACGGTAGCGATGGCAGCTCCTGCCACTCCCCAACCCAGTACCAGAATGCAGAACAAATCGAGCAGGATATTCAGTACCGTAGAGAGAAGTAGAAACCAAAACGGCGTCTTGCTGTCACCCAATGCACGGATAATACTGGACAGCAGATTATAGAAGAAAGTAAAGGGAACCCCGATAAACGTGACAAGCAGGTAATAATAGGCTCCCGTGAATATGTTCTCCGGCGTACTCATCATGTGCAGAATATCTGCACAGTAAATGCTGGTAACCACGGCAATGACAACAGACATCACCGCAGCCAGCTGCAGGCTGACAGCCACATAACGGCGCATCGTGACATAATCCCGCGCACCGAACTTTTGCGCCACGGGAATGCCGAAACCTCCGCAACAGCCATTGCAGAATCCCAGAATAAGAAAAACGACCGAAGTGCTTGCCCCGACTGAAGCCAAGGCGTTGATACCCAGAAAGCGCCCCACGATAGCTGCATCTACCAATGAATAGGTCTGTTGCAGCAGATTGCCGAGCAGTAAAGGCAAAGTAAAGTTGAAAATCAACGGAAGAGCCCGTCCTTCCGTCATTTCTCTGGATGTTGCCATAAATCTGATACCTCCGAAATTGGGTGCAAAAATACGAAAAGATAGCGTTTACAGACTTGACGAAGGTCAAATTTAATAGGGAAGCTTAAGAAGAAGGAAGGCGAAGGACAAATCATTCCATCATGGGGAAAATATTATTCCACCACTAGGAAAAAATCGTTCCACCATGGTGGAACGATTTTTCCTCCACGATGGAACGATTAAATCTATGCAGATTCGGAGCTTAGTATTTACACTCGCGAATTATCTCTATCAGCTGCCGGAAATCTTCGGGATGAACATCTCCGATATTGCCGATACGGAAAGTGTCGGCTTGCGAAATCTTTCCCGGATAGATGACGAATCCACGTTCTTTCAGTTGTGTGTAGAAAGTTTTGAAGTTGAAATCGGCATGAGGATAGAGGAAAGAAGTAATAACGGGCGATTGAATCTCGTCCGGCAGCAACGTTTGGAAACCGAGGGAACGCATGCCGTCCACCAGCACGCGGTGGTTCTCGCAATATCTGTTGTGACGGGCTTCCACACCGCCTTCGGCTGCCAGTTCGTCCATGGCTTGTTTAAAGGCACGCACTACATGTGTAGGCGAGGTGAAGCGCCATTTTCCATGTCCTTTCTCCATCGCATCCCATTGGTCGTAAATGTTGAGAGAGAGTGACTTGGAGACGCCCTTGCAGTGCAACAGCTCGGAACGGCGAGCGATGATGAAGCCAAATCCCGGAACGCCCTGGATGCACTTGTTGGCACTGCTGATGAGGAAGTCTATGCCCAGTTCGTGTACATCGAGGGGAACACCGCCGAAGCTGCTCATGGCGTCTACAATCAGTTTCTTGCCGTACATCTTGACGAGGTGGGCTATCTCCTTGAGGGGATTGAGCACGCCGGTAGTGGTTTCGCAATGCACCACGGCAACGTGGGTGATTTCGGCATTGTGCGAAAGATAGTCGTCGACGTAGCTGACGGAGACTTGCTCTGTTTCGTCAAAAGCAAGCATGTCGTACGAGATGCCGTGATACTCGGCGATGTTGCCCATGCGGTCGCCGTAGGCGCCGTTGCTCAGTATGAGAAGTTTGTCGCCAGGCTTGATGACGCTACCGATGACGGCTTCCACACAGTACGTGCCGCTACCTTGCAGGAGGATGGAAGTATAGTCGCCGGTATGCTGGGTGGCGAGGGAGACGAGGGACTTGCGGATTTCTTCCACAATGTGGAGGTTGTAGTCTTCGTCCCAGGTACACCAGTCGGTCAGCATGGCTTCCTTGACGGTTTGTGAGGTGGTAAGGGGGCCGGGGGTAAGGAGAATGTAGGGTTTCATATGCATTGAGCTTTTAAGTTTATACGTTTATAAGGGTTACAAAATCTCAAGTTTACGGTTTATCTCGGCGATGACTGCGGGGAGCTCGGCAATGGTATCGACCACATAGTGGGCACCGGCGGCAAGCATGCGGCGGCGGACATCGGCCTTACGGGCTTCGAGCTCATCGGCAGGCAAGGAGGAGACTTCCTCTTGTGTCAGTCCCAGTTCGTTACTGCCGAGGACTACGCCGACGGTCCATGCTTTGGCATTGATACCCTCCTTGATGTCGGCGATGGTATCGCCATACTTCAACACACAATCTACGGAGGGGATGGCGAGGTCTGCCATATTCTTATATATCATGTAGGGAGCAGGACGGCCTGCAGGCAACCCGTCGGGAGTGACGCAATTATCTACCGCATAGCCTTTGGCTGTGGCGGCAGGCAGCACAACATCCATCATAGAACGGGTATAGCCGGTGGTGGAGCCAATGCGGATGCCTTGCGCACGCAGTGCGAAAATCGTTTCCACCACACCGGGAATAGGGTCGGTATAATCTTCGAGCGAGGCAAACAACACCCGTTGGAATTCGGCATAACGTGCCTGCACGTCTTCCTCACCGGCGGGACGGCCGAATTTCCGTTCAAATTCCGCACGGACACGCTCTATATCGAACAGCGCACGGATTTCTTCTACTTTGGTCAGCCCCATGTGCGCACGTGTTTCGGCAGCAGTGACGGGAACGCCGATGGCCCGAAAGCTCTCGACAAAGGCGGCGACGGGAGCAAAGCAACCGTAATCGACGGCAGTTCCTGCCCAGTCCATAATGATACATTCAATTCTTTTCATACGATATATTATTATTATTCAGTCTCAAGAAGCAAGGAATTGCCCGGCCGGGACCAACGGCGCAAACGGAAAAGGGAAGAGTCCAACGGTCCCGAAGCATTCTCCTTGCGATAGCGCTGCACCAGGTAGACAGCCGAGCATAGGAAAGCCACGCTGCACACAATGCCGACATAGCCCGACATCAGGTTATAGAAATCCAGCCAGTTGATGTCCGGATTGAAGAATTCCTTGAATACCAATACCACCACCGTACCGGTATACCCGATAAAATCGAGTGTGACGATAAAGAACCCCACATTCCCCTTGATGCGGAAGCAGGCGATGAAACGCTCGAAGAACAACGTCTGGAAGCTGAGGTAAACAGTATAGAGCGACAAACTCTGGAGGAACAGCCACGTCATGGGTGGCAGTTGCAACCCATCGTAATTGAAGGCCACGAATCCCAAGGTCGCTGTGCCGCACGTCACAAGCACCAGCAGCAGGCACAGCACCTTTATATTACTCCTCACCGCGGACATCAGCCCGAAAAGCAACAAGATAATCAGTGTCACCACCGCATCTACCTTGGCAAATGCCCACGACGACAGCCCCGCCGCCTCCACATCCAGAATCTTCACCAGGAAGTCCTCCTTGATGTCCTGCAAGACGGTGATGAACAAGTTTGCCGCAAACAGCATCAGCAATACCGGCATGAAGCTCTTGAAGAGGTCCGCACGCGCCCTGCCGTCCAGCGTCACCCGTTCCGAGCGTAGTGCCCGGTCTGCCGCGGTAGGTTGCGGCATTCTCGTCATCAGCCAGCCCAGCAACGACAGCAGCGGGAAGGCAAAGGCACCGATAAAGGCAGGCATCCAGAACTCACTGATGTGGAGATGCTCCATCACAAACAGCCCGACGGACTTTGCCGTGCCCGAACTGATGGCAATGCTCAGCCCCATTAGGCTCGCCAGCAGGTCCGTCACCCGCCGCCCCTCGAGGAAACTGAAAATCACTCCCCACATGCATCCCAACGAAAGCCCGTTGAAGAACAGCGCAAAGACATTCAGCGGCCGGGGCAACGCTCCGAACAGCACCAGCGAAAGCTCGGCCACCGCCACCGAGAGGATGATGAACTTCAGACGGTTCTCCTTCTTCAGTTCCGAAATTACCTTGATGCCAATCAGCTTGGAAATAAAATAGCCGGAAATCTGCACGATGCTGGTTGCCGTCTTGTAATCCATCCCGAAGAAGTCGAGCCCGTCGAAGCCCGCAGCCGTAAACGGCTTGCGCAGCGCATAGACCAGTGAATAGGAGAGCAAAGCCGCTCCACCCGCCCAAAGGATGAACAAGGCATCAGCCAGTCTCTTGCTCTGTATTATCTGTTTTTTCTCACCGTTGAACATAGTGTGTCGTTTAAGTTCGTTCTTGATTTCGGCGGCAAAGATAGAGGCGGGTGCTGACAGCAAAAATGAATTTCCATTATTAATAAACTTCATGAGATGCTCCACTCGGCGCAGGAAGTGTACAATTACAGCGGCATCTACATCAGTTACAGCCTCTCTTCCTCCTCCAATGCCTTAAAGGTAGAGCCTTACCTGATAACCCCTGCCGACAGCAACGACCACGTCAAAGTGGTGCATATGAGCGCCTACAACACCACCCACTTCGGCACTGCTGTCTTCAACAACCACCAGAATGCCTATATCTTCTTCAACGAACGCGAGGCACCCCAACTGGCCTTGTTCACCATCTACCTGCAACTGCCCATGTACGACTTTCCCCACCTGCTCAAAGGGCTCTACCTCTGCCTGGACTACAACCGCAACCCCATAGCCCGCCGCATCCTCTTCATCAAACACTCGGACAGCACCTCCATGGACGACTTCCTGGAACTGAAAGGCCAGCTCATCCCCCAAGACCAGCTGACCGACGAGCAACGCCCCTACTACAACTACACCTGCCAGCCGGGCGACTTCATCAAAACCTGCTCCGTCCCCTCTCCCCTGCTGAACGAGAAAGACCTGGAACGGGAGAAACGGATGTTGGAAATCTAAGATAACCCGGACAGTCCGGGATTTTTCACTTTGCAACCAAGTTGCATCTCCTTTCCGCTACCTTTGCTGCAGAAAATAGAAAATAGGAGGAAACAATATGAGTTGCAAATGCTGCTGCACACACGGACATACAGCGATACAAGAAAAAAGAAACAGTCTGCTGAAAGATTATTGGAGAATCATCCTCTCCGCCCTATTGCTCTTCGGAGGGCTCATCCTGAATGCTACTGACACCACCTTCTTCAAGGGAGAGTATGTACCTTTTATATGGTACTTGCTTGCCTATCTCCCCGTAGGCCTCCCGGTGATGAGGGAAGCCTGGGAAAGCATCCTGCAAAAGGACGTGTTCAGCGAATTCACCCTTATGTCCATCGCCACCCTCGGCGCCTTCTATATAGGCGAATATCCCGAAGGCGTTGCCGTCATGCTCTTCTACTCCTTGGGAGAGCTCTTTCAGGACAAAGCCGTAGACAAAGCCAAGCGTAACATCAGCGCCCTGCTCGACGTACATCCCGAAATGGCAACGGTCATCAGAAACGGCAGTACACTTGTCGAAGCTCCCCAACGTGTGCAGGTAGGCGAAACCATCGAAGTAAAAGCCGGAGAGCGCGTCCCCCTGGACGGAACGATGCTGGACGAAGTTGCCGCCTTCAACACCTCCGCACTGACGGGAGAAAGTGTTCCCCGCAACATCCGCCAGGGCGGGGAAGTGCTTGCCGGAATGATTGCGACCGACAAAGTCGTACGCATCCAAGTCACCAAACCCTTCGAGAAAAGTGCTCTTTCCCGTATATTGGAACTGGTGCAGAATGCCTCCGAGCGCAAAGCGCCGGCAGAACTTTTCATCCGTAAGTTTGCCCGTATCTATACGCCCACCGTCACCGGACTGGCGGCATTGATTGTACTGCTCCCCTTCCTCTATTCGCTGGCAGATGCACAATTCTCGTTCATCTTCAATGACTGGCTATACAGGGCATTGGTCTTTCTGGTTATCTCCTGCCCGTGCGCCCTCGTCGTAAGCATTCCGTTAGGCTACTTCGGAGGCATCGGCGCCGCCTCCCGCCTGGGTGTCCTCTTCAAAGGTAGCAACTACCTCGATGCCATCACCCAAGTCGACACGGTGGTATTCGACAAGACGGGTACGCTGACCAAAGGCACCTTCGATGTACAATCCTGCCAGGCACAACCGGGAGTTACGGAAGAGAAGTTGATACAGCTTGCCGCCTCGGCAGAGCGAAACAGTACGCACCCCATAGCCAAAGCCATCGTAAGCTATGCCAAACAAAGAGATATAGAGCTGATTGCCACAACGGACGTTACGGAGATTGCCGGCCACGGACTGCAAGCCACTATGGATGGAACGCGTGTCCTGGTGGGCAACACCCGCCTGCTGACTAAGTTCGGGATAGAATATCCCGATGAATTGTCATCAATTGTCGATACGATTGTGGCCTGCGCCATCGGAACAAAATATGCCGGTTATCTGTTGCTATCAGACACATTAAAGGAAGATGCCGTCAACGCCGTCAAAGAATTAAAAGCTTTAAATATCAATAATATTCAGATATTATCGGGAGACAAACAAGCCATTGTTACTAACTTTGCAGAAAAGCTAGGCATCACCCAGGCATACGGAGACCTGCTGCCGGACGGAAAGGTGAAGCACATCGAGGCACTCCGCAGCAACCCTGCCAACCGAATAGCCTTTGTGGGCGACGGCATCAATGATGCCCCGGTTCTTGCCCTTAGCCATGTGGGCATCGCCATGGGCGGACTTGGCAGCGATGCCGCCATCGAAACCGCCGATGTAGTGATACAGACAGACCAGCCTTCGAGAGTGGCCACCGCCATTCATGCGGGCAGGCAAACCCGCCGGATTGTCTGGCAGAACATCTCGCTGGCTTTCGGAGTGAAGCTGCTTGTCCTCATCCTCGGTGCCGGTGGAATCGCCACACTTTGGGAAGCTGTCTTTGCCGACGTAGGCGTCGCCCTCATTGCGATAGTGAACGCCATACGCATACAGAAACTTATTAAATAGAAAAAATGGAAGAAAAGAAATATTTGGACCTATTGGCCAAAAGGGACATACAGCCCACTGCCATCCGCATCCTGGTATTGCGCACCATGATGCAGGCAGGCCGTTCCGTCTCATTGCTCGACCTTGAAACCATGCTGGATACGGTGGACAAATCCACCATCTTCCGTACCCTTACCCTATTCCTCTCCCATCATCTGATACACAGTATAGATGACGGGACGGGTTCCTTCAAGTATGCCGTGTGCAGCGACAGTTGCTCTTGCGACGTAAGCGACCTGCACACCCATTTCCATTGCGAGAAATGCAACAAAACCTTCTGCTTCACCAACATTCCCACTCCGGTGGTGAAGCTGCCTCAAGGATTTACACTGAACAGCATCAACTATGTACTGAAAGGCATTTGTCCGGACTGTGCAGCAGAAGTCAACCGGGAGGCTTAGTTAAAAAATAAAAATCCATGCAGTCATTCATGTTCTTCTCTATCCTTAAGAAATAACATTGAGACAAACACATGGATACAAAAGCTCTTGTCACTTTATGCCAGAAGGGAAACGGGCAGGCCTTGAGCCTGCTCTACGAAAACTATTCAGAGAAAATGCTGAAAGTATGCCTACGCTATATTCCCGACCCAACGATAGCCCAAGATCTTCTTCACGACGGTTTTGTCATCATATTCACTTCCATTCATTCGCTGCGCAACCCGGAGAAACTGGAATACTGGATGAAAAAGATTATGAGAAACCTGGCACTGCAATACCTCAACCATGCCAATGCCAACCCCACCATCCCATTGACAGATATTCCGGAAGAGGAAGAGCCTGCTGAAAATCCTTTTTGTCCGGATTTCATTTCGTACGATAAGATGCTGGATATAGTGGAGAGCCTTCCGGAGGGCTACTGCAAGGTATTTAAACTGGCAGTACTGGAAGGATTGTCCCACAAAGAAATCGGAGATTTACTGGGTATAGCGCCACACTCCTCTTCCTCCCAATTGTTCCGGGCGAAAATTTTACTTAAAAAGATGCTGGCAGGATACCGTGTATTCATTGTTTTGACAGTATTGCTTCTCTTTCCAACGCTATATGACTATCTGTACAGAGAGAAAAAGAGTATCAGGGAAAACCGTTTGTCCAAAGTTTCTTCCAGGCAAGCCGGGAGTACGCAACAAACAAAGAAAGCCGATACTCCCCGAACCGACGAACAATGCTATACCAAAGAAAATCTGAACAAAAGGGAACGAATCATCCCTCCCGTTCCAGTTTCCACAGAATGGCCCCTTGCCATACCCACAATGAAAGATAGTATCCACAAATATCCCATACCTTCTCCATTCACCGGACAGACCATCACCAACCGACAGATGGCTTTCGTCTTCTCCCCTTCCCTGATGCCGCCAACCCGCAAGAAGAAATCCGGAAAATGGAAGTTGATGCTGGCAGGTTCACTCGGACCGCAACTGGCACAGAACTTATATAAGCTGATTGCCACTCCACATACCGACGGCATTTCAAGTGACTTCCCTCAACAAGTCAGCACGTGGGAAGAGTATTATTCTTATCTGCACACCCGCTATCAGCAGGGTACTCTGGGAAAAGATTCCATCGGACTCATGCAGATTGCCCAGAATAACAGCGGCAGGATTGTTGAGAACCAGCAACATCATGCCCCCATCGTCGTGGGACTCTCTCTCAGCAAGAAATTGAATGAGCGTTGGAGTCTGGAAACCGGATTGCAATATACGCTTCTCAGGTCGGAGTTCACTACCGGCGAAGCATTCCGCATTCAAGACAACCAGAAGTTGCATTATATCGGCATTCCTCTCCGGCTTTCCTACCGTTTCTGGCATTACAAACGTTTCTCCAGTTATGCCACGGCAGGCATGCAGGTGGATATCCCCATAAAAGGGACACTCCAAAGCTTCCATGTCACGGACAGTATTCCACACAAGCTCGACAGCCAGCCGGTAAGTGCTCCCTGGCAGTGGTCGGTCAACACAAGTATAGGCATACAATATCGCCTCACACCCCAGGCAGGCATCTATCTGGAGCCGACTGTAAACTATTATATCCCCGACGGCAGCCAACTGCGCACCATCCGAAAGGAACATCCGTTCACATTCACCCTCCCGGTAGGCCTCCGCATTTCCTGGTAAAAAAACGATGTGCCACGCAGTCTTTTACCCGACTGATTATCTATTTATATGGATAATCAAACTCAAGAAGGAACAAAGAACATGCAGAAACGACATACCGACCGGGAAAGCTACTTTGGTGAACAGTCACAGACCAGCAAGAACTATTATATCCCCTACATAAAGGAAGTCATCGGACACATCCCCGATAAAGTGCTGGAAGTGGGCTGTGGAGAGGGAGGCAATCTGCTCCCCTTTGCCGAAGCCGGTTGCCGGGTGATGGGCGTAGACATTGATGCCACGCGAATAGAACAAGCCAGAACCTTCTTCGCCCAAAGGCATCAGCAGGGACAGTTCATTGCCACCGACATTTTCCAGCTTAAGGACAAGGCTACGAATTTTCCCCTAATTCTTCTACACGATGTGATAGAGCATATCAGAGACAAAGAACGGTTCCTCTCCGGCCTACAAAAACATTTGTCTGCCGACGGAGCTATATTTGTAGGATTTCCCGCCTGGCAAATGCCATTCGGAGGCCACCAGCAGATAGCACACAGCCACATTGTTTCACATTTCCCTTTTCTCCACCTCCTTCCCCGCACTTTATACAGATGGATATTAAGACTATGCGGTGAGCAGGAACGCGTAATCACGGAGCTACTGGATATAAAGAGCACCGGATGCACCATCGAACTGTTCAATCGCATCGCCCGGCAAGCCAACTATCAAATCATTGACCGGAGACTGTACCTTATAAACCCACATTATAAAATCAAATTCGGCTTGTCCCCACGAAGGCTCAACGGAGTTATTGCTGCTATCCCGTACATAAGAAACTTCTTTTGTACAAGTTGCTTTTACATATTAAAGAAAGGGACTAAAACTGTTAATCACTACTGATTTCCCAGCTTTAGAATTGATTCCGAACCATCAATTTAAGATTATATATTCAGAAGAAACCATTAAATTTCTGAATAGCCCTGATGAAAGAGGGGGTGTAGAAACCCTCATAAACTAAAAAATCACCCTCGCTGCAGATGGTTGTAGCGAAGGTGATTTCAATAAAAGGGGAACTTGCACTTCCTCCCTTTTAATGTTTTTACATCGTTACTTGGTTCATTACAGCCTCGTCAGGTGTCGTTCCTATTTCATCGGCAAATAATATGTGGGTGATAGACCCTCTCGGGGTCGGAGTTTCGATTTTAATTCTTTGACCTTGGTACATCTCCGGAATATCCACCAGCTTACATCTATGGGCTTCGTTATTGCCAAAACTGACATAATAATCTTCCCCTATTACCAGCTTTACAGGTTTACGTTGAGAGAAATGAGTCGGACAAACAGAGCTATCCACTTTTATATCTATCACAAAACCAAGAGCGGATGTTACCTTAGATAGTATATCAATGCTCACATTATAAGCCCCTTTCTCTATCTTGGCTATATTAACACGATTAACGCCACAAAGATTAGCCAATTCCTCTTGGGTCATATTTCTCTTCTTGCGAAGAATGGCTAACCGGTTACCAATCCGTTCACGTTCTTTCAAAATCTTCTCTGTACATTTTCCTTCGTGAATTTTCATAAATCTGTTGCAGAATTTAAAGTGTTGCCCCCACTTCTAATAGTTATTGGTTTTTGAACAGACAAAAGTAGATATTAATTTTGAATTGTAGCACATTTACTACAACTGTTTTCTAAATGAATATAAAAGGTAGGGGGAGTAGAAGAAAAGAAAAAGCCCCTGAATTACTGGAATTCAAGGACTTACAAACTTCTTTTTACTATTTCCGTGGAGCTGGAGGGAGTCTCTCGAACCTTTTTATAAAATATCATAATCTATCAAACATCAGATTATTAAATAGTTATATTTAGCTATCATCTATCTAAATATCTCTTAATATCATTGCATATCTCAATTATTGGGTGTACTTTTGGGTGTAACTTTTCAAATACACCCAGTTTATGAACATCAAGAGAAATATCATCTTCGCACTGGAAAACCGTAAAAAAGATGGCATTCCTATCACTCAAAATGTACCCATCCGTATGCGTGTCGTTTTTGCAAGCCAACGGATTGAGTTTACAACAGGCTATCGGATTGATATGGAGAAATGGGATGCAGACAAGCAACGGGTAAGAAACGGCTGTACCAATAAGCTGAAACAAAGCGCATCAGAAATCAACACCGAACTACTGCGTCAATACACCGAGATACAGAATGTGTTCAAGGAGTTCGAAGTACAAGACATAATGCCCACCCCTGCACAAATCAAAGAGGCTTTCAATCTAAAAATGAAAGGAGAAAAGGAAGAGAGCCATCATGAGAAAGAGGAAGTGAAATTAGACTTCATGAAAATCTTTGATGAGTTTGTTGCCGAATGCAGCAAACAAAATGACTGGTCATCCTCTACTCTAAAGAAGTTTGCAACAGTAAAAAAGCACATCGCAACTTTTGATCCGAACACGACATTTGAGAGCTGGACGGAAAGACACTTCAATGAGTATATAGATTACTTACGCAGTGATAAAGATATGCGCAACACTTCCATAGCCAAGCAAATCAAGTTCTTGAAATGGTTTTTACGTTGGACTAACCGAAAAGGGTATCATCAAAACACCGCTTATGACAAATTCATGCCCAAAATGAAAAGTGCACCGAAAAGTAATATTCCTTACCCGGAATGAATTGGACAAAATCAGAGCCTGCCAGATACCTGCTGCCAAACAATACCTTGAAAGAGTAAGGGATGTTTTATTATTTTGTTGCTTCACAGGTCTTCGGCATTCTGATGTGTATAACTTGAAACGCAGCGACGTGAAAGAGGAACACATAGAAATTACCACCATCAAAACGGCTGACAGCCTTATTATTGAGCTGAATGACCACAGCAAAGCTATTCTTGAAAAATATAAAGATATTCCTTTCCAAAACAATAAAGCATTGCCAGTGGTAAGTAATCAGAAGATGAACGAGTATTTGAAAGAGTTAGGAGAACTGGCAGAAATAGACGAACCTGTACGGGAAACCTACTACAAGGGAAATGAACGAATAGACGAAGTCACACCTAAATATGCCTTGTTGAGCACCCATACTGGCAGACGCACATTTATTTGTAATGCTTTGGCTCTGGGCATTCCGGTGCAAGTGGTCATGAAATGGACAGGGCATAGCGACTACAAAGCCATGAAACCTTACATTGACATAGCAGACGACATCAAAATTCAGGCAATGAACAAATTTAATCTCCTATAAACATGAATACGATAACAACCCTCATACCCCAATACGGAGAGCTGAACAGAATCAGCAAAGACTGGATTGTAAGCCATACTTTCTCTTTTGAAAAGCAGAAATTCATCGTTGATTTCTACTCGGAATGGAGCGATATAAAGGCTTTTGAACAAGCTATCCTTGAACTGGTGCTGCATACACCGCCAGAACCATGTACCCTGCTGCTGAAAAGTCTGAAAAAGGAAGTCAAAGAATACATACGGCTTTATGAATCTTACCGCCTTCCTCCATGACGAAGTGATCATACGTGTATGCTACCAATACGCAGACCGCTACAAGGAAACCATCAAGGAAGAGATGGAAGTGGTAAACAGGCTGCGCAAACCGATGAACGAAGCCAACAACCGCTATGATTCCATTGGCTACCGAGAGCATACACCCGAAGAAGAAAAGCTGGCGGAAAGAGAATATGAGCGTTGCAAGGCTGAATATGAAAGGGAGAAAGCCCAACTGGAGCATCTTTATGAGCAGCAAACCCTTCTCTGGAAAGAAGCCCGGCAATACATGAAAAACCGTTGCGACGACATCTACCTGCTTAGCGTACACTTCATGGGCATCCTGACCAAATATGTACCGGACGAAGAAAGCCAACCGAACGAAGCAGACAGGCAGAGCCGTACAGACAGCCAGCCGGAAGCTGAAACTACAACCGCATCGACTACAGCTACGACTGCCGGATTGCCTGAATATTTCAGCATGAAGCTGATTTCCCTAATTCATGAAGTTTGTGCAGGGGAACAGTTTGAAGACATTACCGCACCGGATTTCTATGCCTGCATGAATCTGCATCCCTGCCAGTGCGTACTGAAAATAAAGCCAAGGGAAAAGATACGGGTATGCTATCTGATTTCCCTGATGAGGGAGCAGTTGCCGGGGCAGGATAAGGACAAATGGAAGGAAGCCATCCTGAAACACCTGGATATTGATGAAGACTATTACAAGTCCAAGTACAGGGAACCCGTTTCCGATTTACCCAGTATTCCCAACCAAAAGTTCGCCAAGGAAATGGACGGAATATTCCGATAACCCGTGATATTCCAATATATTTTACGACATGACCACTTATACCACTCAAAATAATTTTTGAGTGGTATTTTTATTTCTTGATATTCAGCGATATAACAGAACAATCCATATCTATCATCCACATACTTACCACTCAAAACCCTACCTAATTTTGCATCGTTCGAGAACAGAAAAAAACAGCCTGTGCGCAGGGCTATTGTCAAACAAGTAATCATACGGACGATGAACAACCTCAAAGAACTGTTAGTGAAACCCGTCTGGCAGATGACAGGCGAAGAGTTCCTTTTTTTCTAAGCAGACACGCTTCGGTACAGGCAGAGGCGCAACCGCAGCCGACCACCGACACGGAAAGAAAGTACGTGTACGGCATACTCGGCATAGCCAAGCTTTTCGGGTGCAGCCTGCCCACAGCCAACCGCATCAAGAAAAGCGGAAAGATAGACAAAGCCATTACCCAGATTGGACGCAAGATTATCGTGGATGCGGAACTGGCGCTGGAACTGGCTGGCAAGAAAACCGGAGGACGCAGATAAAGGAGGTGATTATGGACTATATAAAGAAATATCACCCGAACAAGCCGTTATCCTCTGGCAGGAATCCCGGCTAAGTCTGTCAAGATGCTACGAAAAGCCCCGAAATTCTGAAAGTACACGGCTCTGACATCGGGACGCTGGGCAATTTCAGCGCATCCATCGGCAAAGCCAAGAGCAAGAAAACCTTCAATGTATCGGCTATCGTAGCCGCTGCATTGAAGAACGGTACCGTGTTACGATATGCGGCTGAACTGCCCGAGGAAAAGCGGAAAGTGCTTTATATAGATACGGAGCAAAGCCCCTACCACTGCCTGAAAGTGATGAAGCGGATCCTGCGGATGGCAGGATTGCCCGATGACAGGGACAGCGGTTATCTGGAGTTTCTCGCTTTGAGAAAATACATCCCGGAACAGCGCATCAGCATTGTAGAACAGGCTATCTACCACTCACCGGATATTGGGCTGGTCATCATAGACGGCATCCGGGATATGGTGTACGACATCAACAGCCCCGGTGAATCCACCCGCATCATATCCAAGCTGATGCAGTGGACGGACGACAGGCAGATTCATATCCATACGATACTGCATCAGAACAAGGGGGATGAGAACGCAAGAGGGCACATTGGTACGGAACTGAACAACAAGGCGGAAACAGTCCTGCTGGTGGAAAAGGACAAGGGGAACAGCGACATCAGCCATGTTTCCGCCATGCACATCCGGGCGATGGATTTCGAGCCTTTTGCATTCTGCATCAACGACAGAGCCCTGCCCGAACTTGCGGAAGGCTACAAGCCGGAAGCAAGGAAGCCGGGAAGACCCTCGGTGGAAAAGTTTGACCCTTACAAGGATATTTCAGAACCGCAGCACCGTGCCGCACTGGAAGCCGCTTTTGCACTGAAAGAGGAATACGGCTACAAGGAGCTGGAAGACACCTTAATCAGGACTTATCTGGCAGAAGGGGGTTAGACTGAATCACCAGAATGCAGTGGCGCTTATCACCATGCTGCGCAACAAACGGATGATAGTGCAGGAAAACGGCAGGAAGTATTCCTTCAAGCCCGATTACCACTATTAGCCGACAATCCCGAAAATCGCTTCACTTTATTCCCGTATCCTATATATACGACAATTTAGTGAAGTGATTTCAGAAACAGACAAATCACTTCACTTTATTCCGGGGGGTCTATATATTAGGAGTTTAGTGAAGTGATTGTACTGACCGCATACTTTTAAGAGTTGCGGGCAAAAAAAGAGAAATAATCAAAGCACTCACTAAAACGATTTCCTTATGAACATCGAGACTGCAAAACAAATCAATCTGGCTGACTACCTGCACAGCCTGGGGTATTCACCCGTCAAACAGCAGGGTATCAACCTTTGGTACAAATCTCCCTTGAGGGAAGAAACAGAGGCTTCCTTCAAAGTGAACACCGAACGCAACCTATGGTATGATTTTGATGCGCCCATATAGGCTACACAATAAATATCTCTATGGCAAGAGATTAGGTTAGAGTTCAACAGACCTATCCTCAACGACTTAGCTGGAGGAGAAATCCAAAGGTGACAAAAGCATGTCGGTAAAGTCATTAGTCAGCTAAATACCAAGCTGCGACTGCATGGCGAGAGGAAAAGACAGACACAAGGATGAAGCCTGATTGGTTGAACGATAGTTCTGCTGCACACGTACCAGCCCCGACGAAAGGTATTTGATTCACGTCGGGCTGAAGCACCCCATGTAAACCGAAATTACAATGGAGCAGGAGCTGGCTTCAGAGCAACCACAATAAGTGGAATAGGAACGTAAGTCGCATCCGACAGTCTGCCGAGCCAAACAGTTATTGTGAAAGCAAATGGGGATTCCCTAAATCAGAATGCCGTAAGGCTATGGGCATAGGACCCTGAATATCTGACATGGGAACGGAGCTTCCGTAGTAGTCCGAGCAAGGGAAAGCCTTGTAACATGGCGAAGGGAAGCAGTTAGATAACTTAATACAAATAATGGAAAATGTGTGAGACATTATGAGAAGTCCTGAGCAAGTATTAAAAGCTTTAAACAAGCATGGTAAAGTTTCGGATTACAAATTCGAAAGGCTGTACCGTATCTTATTCAATGAGGAGATGTTTCATGTTGCTTACCAGCGTATTTACGCCAAACCAGGCAATATGACACCCGGTACGGATGGGAAAACCATCAATCGGATGAGTCTTCAAAGAATAAACAAAGTCATTGCATCTTTGAGAGATGAGTCTTACAAGCCTAATCCGGCAAAAAGGATATACATACCCAAGAAAAACGGTAAGAAAAGACCGCTTGGAATTCCTTCCTTTGAGGACAAACTTGTACAGGAGGTGGTGCGCATGATTCTTGAAGCCGTCTATGAAGAGGTGTTTGCAAACACCTCACATGGATTCAGACCAAACAGAAGCTGCCATACCGCATTGACCCATATCCAAAAGACATTTACAGGTACAAAATGGTTTGTGGAAGGAGACATTAAAGGATTCTTCGACAACATAGACCACAATGTATTGATTGCAACTTTGCGGAAACGGATTGCCGATGATAGATTTCTAAGGCTTATCCGCAAGTTGTTGAATGCGGGATATATTGAAGACTGGAAGTTTCATAATACAAACAAGGGAACTCCACAAGGCGGTAATATCAGTCCTATACTGGCAAACATTTATCTTGATAATTTTGACAAGTATATGGAAGAATACGCCCTACGCTTCAATAAGGGAAAAGAAAGACACATCACCAAAGAATACAAGCAACTTAGCGATAAGATGCAACGCATCCTTAAAAGCATCAAGAACATACAGGATGCAGATGTCAGATTACAGCTTAGGGATGAGTATGAGAAACTGAGACGTGAAAGGCAAAAGATTGAGAGCAGAGACAGTATGGATGAAACATACAGAAGGCTTCGATACGTAAGATACGCAGATGATTTCCTCATTGGTGTTATCGGAAGCAAGGCAGAGTGCGTTAAAATCAAGTCGGACATTACCAAGTATATGGAAGAAAACCTCAAGCTGGAACTGTCACAGGAAAAGACATTGATAACAAACGCACAAAAGCCCGCGAAATTTCTTGGCTTCGATGTTTCAGTCCGTAAGTCTGATGCTATCAAGCGGGACAAGAACAATGTGCCAGCCCGTTATTACAACGGTAAGATAGTCCTAAAGGTCGCCATAGAAACGGTGCGGAACAAACTGGAAGAATACAGCGCCATCAGATACAAGGTAGAAAATGGCCGACAAGTTTGGTTTGCAAAGTTCAGAGGCAATCTTATGAAGAAGAAAATCGAGGACATAGTGGCGGCATATAACTCTGAAATCAGAGGGTTCTACAACTACTACTGCATTGCCAACAACGTGGCATACGCGCTCTCAAAGTTTGGATACATCATGGAGTACAGTATGTACCATACCATTGCAGGAAAAACCAATAGCACTGTAAGCAAAGTCATTGACAAATATAAGGTTGGGAATGACATTATAGTGCCATATCAGGATGCAAAAGGTAAATTACGGTACAGGAAATTCTATAATGAGGGATTCAAACGTAAACCACCAATGTACTATACGGAGGTAAACGACTTATCCTACACAATCGCAATTCCACAGCCGACACTTACTGAGCGATTGGATGCGAGAACATGTGAATTATGTGGAAAAGTCGGACCTGTAGTCATGCGTCATGTCAGAAAGCTAAATCAGCTTAAAGGAAAAACTGAATGCGACAGGCTGATGCTTGAAAAGCATAGGAAGACATTGGTTGTCTGTGAAAAGTGTTATGCCAAAATACACAGCCATGCTAAATAAAGTCATGTTATCAACGGAGAGCCGTATGCGTGGAGACATGCAAGTACGGTTTGGGGGCAGGTACGGGAAAACCTACTGCCGAAAGGCAGTAAGGCGTTCTGTACCGAGCCTACGTTTAGGGAAAGGGGGCGGTATCATTGAACTGGCTGCACACCTGTATGCTACCGACCATGTACCTTACCTGCTGGAGCGGATTGCGGAACAGACACCGCATGTACACCCGGTATCTTTCTCTTTTGGCAAGCAGGACTCTTTCGGTCCGAGCTTCCAACAGCTGGAGATAGTACCGCTATCGTCTCCTGCCCTGCTTTCCTATTTACAAGGTAGAGGAATAAATCTGGAACTGGCAAAAAGAGAATGTAGTGAAGCCCGTTACACCCACAACGGCAAGCGTTACTTTGCCATCGCATTCCCTAACGGTTCGGGTGGGTTTGAGGTTCGTAACCCCTATTTCAAGGGCTGCATCGCCCCCAAGGAAATCTCCCACATCAGACAGTCGGGAAAAGCAAGGACTGCCTGCTATGTGTTCGAGGGTTTCATGGACTACCTTTCCTTTCTGACATTGAGACAAGAGAGCTGCCCAAATTATCCGGAATTGGACGGGCAGGACTATATTGCATTGAACTCCGTATCGAATGTGAACAAGGCTCTCTATCCGTTGGGCAATTACGAACGCATCCACTGCTTTTTCGACAACGACCATGCAGGAATGGAAGCACTCCGGCAAATCCGCATGGAATACGGCAGAGACCGGTACATCCGGGACGCTTCGCAGATTTACAGCGGATGCAAGGACTTGAACGAATACTTACAGAAACAGGTTGAAAGAAAAAGGCAGCTCCAGTCCGCCAAAGGGGTGCGCAGCCAATCACCGGAGAAGAAGAGCGGCTTCCGGTTATAGCCCACTATAACTACACGCTCCGCTTTCGTAGTTGTGGGCTCTCCCGAGGGGATTAGGGCTTTGCCCTAATGACCCACTCAGGGCGTTTCACCCCTGAGAACCCCGAGCAAAGAGTGACCCTCTCTTTGCAATCTCCGCTTATGGGTTACCCCTAAGAACCCCTCTACGAAAGCGAGCAGAATAATCAATTGCAAACAAAAAAAAGAAGCTATGGCAACAAAATCAAGCATACACATCAAGCCTTGCAACATCGCATCGAGCGAGGCACACAACCGAAGGACTGCCGAGTATATGCGTAATATCGGGGAGTCCAGAATCTATGTCGTTCCCGAACTTTCCACCGATAACGAACAGTGGATAAATCCCGACTTCGGCACTCCCGAACTGCGGACGCACTATGACAATATCAAGCGGATGGTCAAGGAAAAGACCGGACGTGCCATGCAGGAAAAGGAAAGGGAACGCAAGGGAAAGAATGGAAAGATTATCAAGGTGGCGGGATGCTCACCCATCCGTGAAGGAGTATTGCTTATCAGACCGGACACCACACTGGCTGATGTACGCAAATTCGGTGAAGAGTGCCAAAGACGCTGGGGCATCACTCCGCTACAGATTTTCCTGCATAAAGACGAAGGGCATTGGCTGAACGGTCAGCCGGAAGCGGAAGACAAAGAGAGCTTCCAAATAGGAAGCAGATGGTTCAAGCCGAACTATCATGCTCATATCGTATTCGACTGGATGAACCACGAAACCGGGAAGAGCCGAAAGCTCAATGACGAGGATATGGCAACCATGCAGACCCTTGCTTCCGATATTCTGCTAATGGAACGTGGGCAGGCAAAAGCTGTTACAGGTAAAGAGCATTTGGAACGGAACGATTTTATCATTGAGAAACAGAAAGCCGAACTGCAACGTATAGAGGAAACCAAGCGACACAAGGAGCAACAGGTAAGCCTTGCCGAACAGGAACTCAAACAGGTAAAAGCTGAGATACGTACAGACAAACTCAAAAGTGCAGCTACCGATGTAGCCACTGCCATAACCAGCAGCGTAGGTTCTCTTTTCGGAAGCGGTAAATTAAAAGATTTGGAACAATCTAACGAGAATTTACGTCATGAAATTGCCAAACGTGACAAGAGCATTGATGAATTAAAAGCCAAGATGCAGCAAATGCAGGAACAGCACGGCAAACAGATTCGTAATATACAGGGAATACATAATCAAGAGCTTGAAGCTAAAGACAAGGAAATATCACGATTGAATACCATTCTCGAAAAAGCATTATGCTGGTTCCCATTACTCAAAGAAATGCTGAGAATGGAAAAATTATGCTATGTCACTGGTTTTACCAAGGGGATGGTTGATTCTCTTTTATACAAAAAGGAAGCTCTCAGATGTAGTGGAAAAATCTATTCCGAAGAATATAGACAGAGATTTGAAACAAAAAATGTAATTTTCAAAATTGAACGAAGCCCGATCAATAAGAATAAATTGATGCTGACTATAAACCAACAGCCAATCAGCGAATGGTTCAAGGAACAATGGGAGAAGTTACAGCAGCATCTGCGTAACTCAGTGCAGAAAGAACAAAAATCCAAAGGATTCAGAATGTAATCTGATAGTATTTGATTGGATTTCAATAAAATTGACTATCTTTGCAAGCGGATGGAGGTAACTCTGTCCAGACATATTAGAATTTTGAAGAAGCGTTATGCTTATCTTGTAAGTTAGAAACCTGAGAAACTTCGAACGTAGTACAAGGATAGCATAGTGGTTCTCACGCTATAGCGTGGGCTGCTATCACCATATCTGTACTACAAGGTTTTCTCAGGACCTCTAACTTAGGACGTGGGCATTTGCAGTTCCACGCTTCGTGGTTTAAACTAAAGGGTACTCAAGGAAGCTGCAAGACCCAATTCTCTTTTATTATGGAAATTATTTTTATTGGAATTGCCGTTATCTTAGGAATTTGGCTTCTATTTCATGCGGCTATATATTTATGGGTTTTATTCGAGGAATATGTTCTTCCTATACTCATATTTTGTGGAGTTGGCTCATTTTTCTTTTGGTTGATATTTTGGATATTTGGCATAAAAGAAATCTTTGGCATTTCTACCATGATTATAGGTGCTGTTATCGGTTTTATTCTATGGATATGGATAACTTTTTTTGGCGACAATGGGGGACATAGCGATTATGAACATGAAGATATGGATCATGACATGCCGATTCATGTAAAAATAGACAATTAATAACCCAATAAAAAAGAGTAAATATGAAAAAGTTTTGCTATTCGATTATCGGCTTATTTGTAATAGTTTTAGTAAGCAGTTGTAGTAATGGAAGTAAAGTGTTACAATCGCCTGAAGATGCCGTACGCGAAAGGTATGGGCTGCCGTGGCAAACAGAAGAAGAATATGAAGCCGCTTGCAAGTCTAACAGAAAGTTCCAAGGGCTTACACCCTTTACAGAGCTTCAAGAATGGTCGAAATATTATTATGAAGAAGATGCCGTATTCGAAGAAAAAGTCAAACAGTACGACATGATAAACAATACGCTTCAAAAACTGGCATTCGGGGTGATGTATAACAAGGGCAATGATGAAAACGCAATGAAAAAACTACTCATAGAATCAGGCTATGGCGATAATGAAGAACAATGCAAAGCCCTTATCGAAGGATTGAAAAAAGACGGATTCCTAATGAAAGAGCTGAATGAAATGCGCTTAGCGCACAGAAAGCGTATCATGGCAGAGATAACCCCTCTGTGCGAGTCTCTAAATGATGAAGGGATTGCGTTTCAGGCAGAAAACAGAGAAGGGATAGAAAACAATGTCATCAAAGAAGCGTATGTTACTGCGAAACCAAAGGACTATGAAATACAACCGGGACAATGTCCCTTTAATTTCTATATCAAGGCATCAATGCTGAAAGACGTCTATGTGAGTAGTTGTTCGATATATAATAAGACATTTCTAATGCATGAAGACGGAGAAGATTTTATATCGGGCATAATAGGCTTTGAAGACTTGAGATTGTTTCCATTTATCACAGGAAAGTTAGTTACATTTAGGTATTTCTAATATTAAAACCAAGAAACAATGAATATTAAGACATTTACTATTATCGCTATAGCATCATTTGCCGTTTTGTCAGTTACCGCATGCGGTGGGAAACAAAAAGCATCAATCGAAACCGAACAAACAGAAGAAACTTCAAAGACAGAAGTTATAGTGAGTGACAATAAACTTTTTATTAACTCTGATTTGTATAACATGTCGGAAGAAAAAGTGATATTCAATGCGCACGGCAGACTAGATCCTGACAACCCATCCTTTGGTACAGACCACATAGACCATTATCGCACTTTATTCGTTAAAGAAAATGGCGGATTGACCGTTGGCTATGTAGTTAAGACAACGAGAGGAATCACCCTGCAAACCGGGAAGACTTTCTATTTTTACAATGACTTATGTTTGAAGGAAAGAACAAGGGATCTTTACAATATTGTTGGGATGGTGAAAAACAATGGAGTCTTGATACCAATGAAAATCACAATTGACGGAGAGGACAACCGCATCATGCTGGAATGTAAAGGAGATGAGACGCTTACATTCGTTCCGCTTCGTGGTGATGATTCCGAAATTGAATATACGGTTCAAGCACTAAAAGATTATTGCTACAAGAACAAACTTACTATCCATGCTGTACCTTATCTGGAATTTACAAATTAAACAACCCTAATATAGCGAAATTCACTCTTTTAGTGAAATTGGGTAGTATAATTCCACAATGGTAAAAACAAAAGAGTCGTATCATTACTCATAAACGAGCTTGATACGACTCTTCTATTTAATTAGGTAACTACAATTCAAGAAGGTTGTTCTATTGGTTTATCAAAAATAACTAATTCGTCAAATAGAAGACATAATCATAAATAGCCCAATCTTTATATTTATAAATACCTTCTATCGGGAACTGTAATTTGCATTTCTTTTGGGCAGTTGAAAGTATAAGAGAAACATCGTCATCCGTAACTGTTAAGCCTTCAGGAAAAGCTAATGTAATATCAGTTATACAGCCATTTAAATCCGAATACAAAAAAATATTCATCCAACCTTTTACACCTTGAGACTTATATTTATTACAAATTTCATCTAAAAAAACTGATCCTTGCAAAATTACCGGAGGTGCATATAAACTTTCTTCTGCAAATGAGAAATTTCGGATAGACTCAGCTTTTTTCTCACTTGTATTTGTAGATACATACACATTGTTACCGATACTTTTTCTTTCAAATATTGACTGCGCAACAGTATATTGAAATGCAAGAAAAGCAAATAAAAAAAACAATATCTTTTTCATAACAGTAAATTTAATAAAGTTTGAGTAATGAATTAATGCATGATGTACCATAGTCGTAATTGCCAAACTTATATCCTTTTCCACTATATCCTCTACTATATTCTCCAAAAATATTGCTCCACTTTACGAATTCATTAATATCTATAGATGTAGGCTTCCCATTTGCACATATAGAAGCAACATACGTTTGAAATTCTCTTTCATATTGAGGTATTAAAGAAGGGTCAGTCAAGCCCGAAGTCCATAACGATTGATATGAAGGGTCACCATCTTCACCTTTAAAAGTCCAAGAATACCCAGCATGAATATATCTAATAATACCTTGATAAAAGGCTAATTCAAATTCCATCATACCTGTATCTCTTTTTTCCTTATCAGTATCTACTTTTTTACCCTGAACATCTCTTTGATACATGTGAATAAACTCATGTTCCATGCTGCTGGCTAAGATACCATAAGGAGGAAAAGCTAAACTTCCTTTTCTAAAATATGCCGACGCATATGTGTCATCCAAAAAGATAGTTCCAGCATAAGAAGTCTTATTGCGTACTGCTTCATCTATATTTCTATAGCAATTTATACTGGTCATTTTTGCATAAGCATCATTAACTTCTTTAATTTCAGCAGAAGTTAATGTCGGAGCTCCTCCTGTAAATAACGATGCCAAATTAGCGTTTAAGGCAGTTGAAACTGAACGGGTGCTTGGTTCAACATTACCTATAAATTCATCAACCTCATTAGTACAAGAAGACCAACATAGCCCAACGCATGTAAGTAAATACAAAATTTTCTTTTCCATAAGAGATCTGATTTTTAAGGTTATTACAAAACAGGAAGACTGTCACTATTTATAAGCAACTAATCATCCATGTTAATATATTTTTAAATAACAATTTTAGAAAAACAACTTAAATCGCTTACAGAAAGGATTAGATTATTTAATACTTTAAAATTTCAAAGGGGATGGAATGGAGTAACAAAATCGGGGTATTCACAAAAACTCAAGGTACAAAACAACAAGCAATACAGAAAACACCATTAGTTTTCATGATATACTTACCGCTCATCAAAAGTGGACCTGGGGAGAATCGAACTCCCGTCCAAACGAGGAAACCATATGCTTTCTACATGCTTATCTTTGCCTTCGGTTTTCGAGCATAAGCAAGACCAAAGCCACCAACCTATGCCTTATCTCCTAATATTTCGTAAGAGCTATGGAGAAGAACTCAAACTATCCCCGATTTTGCTGTGCCGCTTTATCAAACGCTTCGGAGCAAGAGCTTTTGAGCGACATCTCGTTTCCACCACTTTGGCAGAAATAAAGCTAATCTACTATACTTCGATTAAGCAGCGAGAGCATAATTTTCGTTGCCAGATAAAATTTTGATAACTGAGATTTAAGTGGAAATTACCGACCCACTGCATGCTTACATACCATTCCAACTCGCTGTCAATTCCAGTCAAGCCCAAAATGATATTTCAAAGTTACGTATTTATTTGATAAGAACAAACAAAACAGCAAAAAATATAATAGAATACCACAAGGCATCATAATAGTTAAATTATTTAAGACTTGTAGGTAGTGCTTGATATAAAGAATGATAATCAGACTATCACTTTTTATTTTAGGGTGTATTTCGGGGTGTAAATCCTGTAACAATCTGATTATCAATCTTATTTGTGGAGCTGGAGGGAGTCGAACCCTCGTCCAAACGAGGAAGCCATACGCTTTCTACATGCTTATCTTTGCCTAAATTTTCGTGCAGCGGCAGAACCAAAGCCATCAATTCCTGCCTTATCCTCTAAATTTTCACCCGCGCCACGAGGCTGACACGAACTATCCCCGATTTTACTGCACCACTGAATCGGAATGCTTCGGAGCAACAGCTTCCGAGTGATGTCACGTCCCAGCACCTGGTGCCGGGATTAAGCTTCAATCTACTATACTTCGATTAAGCAGCGAGAGCGTAACGAGTTTCGCCAGATAAAATTTTGAGGACTGAGATTAAAGTGCAAATCAACGACGCACTGCATGCTTACTTACCATTTCTGCCCGCTGTCAAATCCAGTCAACCCCATGACTTTGTAACGGTCTGAAATTTAAAAGATTGCGTAACTCATTGCTAAGTAGGGAGGGTGAAAAAGGGATAAATGCTACTTTATTTTTCATCCTCTACCGCTTTCTTTGGCCCAAAGATACATATTCTTTTATTAGCAATCACCATATATTTACAAATATTAGCTAATACTGACTTTTCGTGATAAAAACAATAATCTTCCATACATAGAATATGTGCACCCCATTGTCATCAATGTTCAAACAGCTACCAAAGCCAGTATCCGTTGACGGAATTACCCCCTGCAAGAGGGAATATCTATCTTCTGTAATGGATATTTGCACAAAAGAGATGGGAAGTTAACGGAAAAAGTCTCTGAAGTTAACTGAAAAACCGGAAAGAATTAAGGAAGCAATCTATCCCAAACTTTGGTTTTTCCATACCCAACCTTGGGATGTCTAAACCAAGGTTGGGTTTAGACATCCCAAGGTTGAAAAGAAAGTTCTTCCGTACAAGCAACAATTCCGCCAACAGATTCCTATTATATAAATACACCCTCGTTTAACAGATGTAGCCGTAATACTTGTATACACCGCGATTGCATCTACTTTTCAGGTTATTATAGTGTTCTCTCTTTCTTTTTAAAAGTGAATGATATGTTTCGTCTAATAATGATTTGAATTCCCCGGTAGCGTCTTGGAGGATATTTTTAGTAAGAGGAAGACCCTTCGGACAATAAAAGCCGATACTTCGGACTATTTTATCCCTTTATTTCACACATTAGCCGTATTTTTGTCAACAAAAGAAACAATAATAACCAAGAGATTTTTAGAACATATCATGAAGAACCTTATCGCCCTAACCCTGCTGCTTGGAGGAAGCACACTGCTCTGCGCACAAAAGCCTGCCAAAACACCGGCAACCTACAAGCCGGTGAAAGTGAAATGTACCGCAAAGGTTGGATAGACTTCAACAAAAACGGAGTGAAAGACGTGTACGAAGACCCCTCCGCCCCGCTCGAAGCACGCATCGAAAACCTGCTGCAACAGATGACGCTGGACGAAAAGACCTGCCAAATGGTCACCCTCTACGGCTACAAACGCGTACTGAAAGACGACCTCCCCACCCCCGAATGGAAAGAGCTGCTCTGGAAAGACGGTATCGGCGCCATCGACGAACACCTGAACGGCTTCCAGCAATGGGGGCTGCCTCCCTCGGACAATGCCTACGTCTGGCCCGCCTCGCGCCACGCCTGGGCACTGAACGAGGTGCAACGGTTCTTTGTGGAAGATACCCGTCTCGGCATCCCCGTAGACTTTACCAACGAAGGCATACGCGGCGTGGAAAGCTACCGCGCCACCAACTTCCCCACCCAACTGGGACTGGGACATACCTGGAACCGTGAACTGATTCGCCAAGTAGGACTCATCACCGGACGCGAAGCCCGCATGCTGGGCTACACCAACGTCTACGCCCCCATCCTCGACGTAGGACGCGACCAGCGCTGGGGACGCTACGAAGAAGTTTACGGCGAATCTCCCTACCTCGTAGCCGAACTGGGCATCGAAATGGTGCGCGGCTTGCAGCACAACCACCAAGTGGCCGCCACCGGCAAGCACTTTGCCGCTTACAGTAACAACAAAGGCGCCCGCGAAGGCATGGCACGCGTGGACCCGCAAATGTCGCCGCGCGAAGTGGAAAACATACACATCTACCCCTTCAAACGCGTCATCCGGGAAGCTGGCATGCTGGGCGTAATGAGTTCGTACAACGATTACGACGGCATCCCCGTGCAGGGCAGCTACTACTGGCTCACCACCCGCCTGCGTGGCGAAATGGGATTCCGTGGCTACGTCGTATCCGACAGTGACGCCGTAGAATACCTCTACACCAAGCACGGCACCGCCAAAGACATGAAAGAAGCCGTCCGCCAAAGCGTGGAAGCCGGACTGAACGTACGCTGCACCTTCCGCTCGCCCGACTCCTTCGTCCTTCCCCTCCGCGAACTGGTGAAGGAAGGCGGACTGAGCGAAGAAGTCATCAACGACCGCGTGCGCGACATCCTTCGGGTAAAGTTCCTCATCGGTCTGTTCGATGCCCCCTATCAGACAGACCTTGCCGATGCCGACCGTGAAGTGGAAAAAGAAGAGAACGAAGCCATCGCCTTGCAGGCATCCCACGAGTCCGTCGTTCTGCTGAAGAATGCCGATGAGCTATTGCCCTTAGACATCAACTCCACCAAGAAGATTGCCGTCTGTGGTCCCAATGCCAATGAAGAAGGCTACGCGCTGACCCATTACGGCCCACTTGCCGTAGAAGTGACCACTGTGCTGGAAGGCATTCAAGAAAAGACAAAAGGCAAGGCAGAGGTGCTCTACACCAAAGGCTGCGACCTGGTGGACGCCCACTGGCCCGAAAGTGAAATCATAGACTATCCGCTGACCGACGACGAACAAGCCGAGATAGACAAAGCCGTAGAAAATGCCCGTCAAGCTGATGTTGCCATCGTAGTATTGGGCGGCGGACAACGCACCTGCGGCGAAAACAAATCGCGCACCAGCCTCGACCTGCCCGGTCGGCAGTTGCAACTGCTTCAAGCCATACAAGCCACGGGCAAGCCCGTCGTACTGATACTCATCAACGGACGCCCGCTCTCCATCAACTGGGCAGACAAGTTCGTCCCCGCTATCCTCGAAGCCTGGTATCCCGGCTCCAAAGGCGGAACAGCCCTGGCCGACATCCTCTTCGGCGACTACAACCCCGGTGGAAAGCTGACGGTGACCTTCCCCAAGACCGTAGGGCAAATCCCCTTCAACTTCCCCTGCAAACCTTCTTCACAGATAGACGGCGGTAAGAATCCGGGACCTACGGGCAACATGTCACGCATCAACGGAGCACTCTACCCCTTCGGTTACGGCTTGAGCTACACCACCTTCGAGTACTCCGACCTCGACATCACCCCCGAGTCATCACCCCGAACGAGTCTGCCACCGTCCGCCTGAAGGTGACCAACACCGGCAAACGTGCCGGAGATGAAGTAGTGCAGCTCTATATCCGCGACGTACTGAGCAGCATCACCACCTACGAAAAGAATCTTGCAGGCTTCCAGCGCATCCACCTCGAACCGGGCGAAGCCCAGGAGCTGTCCTTCACCATCGACCGCAAGCACCTGGAGCTTCTGGACGCTGACATGAAATGGGTGGTGGAACCCGGCGACTTCGTGCTCATGGCCGGCGCCTCTTCCGAAGACATCCGCCTGAACGGAACGCTGACCGTAGAAGACTACCAGACCCGTGCCAAAGCCATTGAAGCCCAAAAACCAGCAAAGCGTGTGAGTGCCAGCACCAACCCAGAGGATGCCGAAAACGTGCTCGACGAAAAAATCAATACCGCATGGCAAGGAAATAAGGGAGATTATATTACCTTTGCCTTAAAGAACGGAGCCAAGGTAGATAAAGTTGCCATTGCCTTTACACGTGACAACAACCTGCCGGCAACCTTCGAAATCCAGCTCTCGGGCGGTGGCGGACAGTTCCTCACCGTATATTCGGGCACCGTCAGCGAATACGGCAAACTGATTTCCTATCCGTTCAAAGGCACTACCGCCAGCGACCTCCGCATCGTGCTGAACGATGACCGCGTCAGTATTGCCGAAGTTAAATTTTAATGTGCTAATGTGCCAATATGCTAATGTACCAATGACCATGCAGCATATACAGCGCAGCCAATTAGCACATTAGCATATTGGCACATTAACACATTAAATTAATGAAAACACTTCTTTTCTGTATGCTCGGATTAGGTTTGACAGCATGTGGCTCTTCTCCAAAGGGCACTAACGGTGACCAGGACGAACTCGCCATGCTAATAGGTACTTACACGAATGGCTCAAGCAAGGGTATCTATACCTTCCGCTTTAATCAGGAGACGGGAACAGCCGTTCCGCTCAGTTCAGCGGCATTGCCCAATCCCTCCTACCTCGTCCCCTCGGAAGATGGCGAATTTGTCTATGCCGTCAGTGAAATGAACGACAGCACAGCAGCCCTCAGCTCCCTTGCCTTCGACCGGGAAACGGGAGAACTGCGCCTGCTGAACACCGTTCCCACCTTCGGCGCCGACCCCTGCTACGTGGCCACCAATGGCCGGGAAGTGTTGACTGCCAACTACAGCGGTGGAACCATGTCCGTCTTTCCTTTACAGAAAGACGGCACTTTGGCTCCTGCAGACACGCTCTTTCAAGGCTCTGCCACCGGTCCCGACGCCATACGGCAAGCCACTCCCCACATCCATTGCACGGTCTTTTCACCGGACGGAAAGTATATCTTCGCCACCGACTTCAGTGCCGACCGCATCCTGCGCTTTGTGATGCACCCCGACAACCCTATTCCTCATGCTTCTCTGGAAGCCGTTGGCATTGAGGCAGATTCCGGCCCGCGCCATCTGACATTCAGCCCTAACGGGAAGTTTGCCTATCTCATCACCGAACTGTCCGGTAAGGTCATTGCCTTCAGTTACGACGACGGCTGCCTGGAACAGATACAGACTATCACAGCCGACACCGTAGCCGCCCGTGGAAGTGCAGACATCCACCTCAGTCCGGATGGGAAATACCTCTACGCCAGCAACCGTCTGAAAGAAGACGGCATCGCCATCTTTGCCGTGAATCCCGAAAATGGGACCTTGGCAAAGGTAGGTTATCAGCCCACCGGCATCCATCCCCGCAACTTCAACATCACGCCCAACGGTAAATACTTGCTTGCCGCCTGCCGCGACAGCAATGTCATTCAGGTATACAAACGAAACGAAGTTACCGGACTCTTGGAAGATACTCATCAGGACATTGTAGTCGACATGCCGGTTTGCGTACAGTTCGTCAGCTCTGTTAATAATTTATAAAGCAATATTTAGCAAAGATAACTTCATTAACTTTGTCCCTTAGCTAAATCAGTCTAAACGAATGTACATTATGAAGAAGAATATATTGATGCTCTCAGCTCTGTTCTTGTCTATCACTGCCATGGCGCAAACAGACGTAACCACCGGTGTGATGCGTGGCAAAGACTACGGAGTGACTTATATGTTACCCAAAACAGAAATAGAAATCGTATTGCAAGCCACCAAGCATACCTACACTCCCGGAGAATTTTGCAGATATGCCGACCGCTATCTGCGTCTCAACAACGTGTCTGCCGAACCCGAGGAGTTCTGGACACTGGATAAGATAGAAACCCGCATAGCCGGTGTACCGGATAAGGACAACGTCTATTTCGTGAAGATGAAAGACAAGACCGTAGCACCCCTTATGGAGCTTACCGAAGACGGAATTGTCCGCTCCATCAACATTCCGTTCAGCGGTAAGCCTGCTGCCAAGACGCCCGAAGCCAAAGCCACCGAAAGCAGCATTGACCCACGCAGTTTTCTGACGGAAGAAATACTGATGTCCAACTCCAGTGCCAAGATGGCCGAGCTGGTGGCTAAGGAAATATACAGCATCCGCGAAAGCAAGAATGCCCTCCTGCGCGGCGAAGCAGACAATATGCCCAAGGACGGCGCCCAACTCAAGCTGATGCTTGACAATCTGAACCAGCAGGAAACGGCTATGACGGAAATGTTCTCGGGCAAAATAAAGAAAGAACCCAAGACATTCACCATCCGGCTGACGCCTAAAGAGATGAAAGATGAGGTGGCTTTCCGTTTTTCCCGAAAGCTGGGAGTGGTGGCCAATAATGACCTTGCCGGTGAACCGTATTATATCAGCGTCACCGACCTCAAAAGTCCCGATGTATCTGCCACCGAGGAAGGCAAAAAGAAAGTGGACGGTGTAGCCTATAACCTTCCGGGCAAGGCACAAGTGACATTGATGTATAACAATAAGAAATTGTTTGACGACCAACTTCCCATTACCCAATTCGGCACCGTAGAATACCTCGCACCGGTACTGTTCAACAAGAATTCTACCATCAAAGTGCTGTTTGATACGGCAACGGGAGGATTGATAAAAGTGGATAGGGAATAAAGGAATTCTAATTCCGGATTGTCAACTGGATAAATCCATCCTTACGCAACTGCATTACGTAGGCGGTGACCCGGGGAATATAATTCTCTTCCTCCCCAAAGTGCCTGGCAAGTAGAGAGATGATTTCGCGCACGGTACGATGTCCATCTATCAGATTCCAGACAGCTGTACCGTGTTCTTCCAGCCTCACATGGATGTCAGGAGACATCCCCTTCGGCAATAAAAAACGACGCATCCATTCGTATTTAAACCGTGGGTAGGCGAGTACGGCGCACTCACCTTCCCATTCGGTTGTTATATGTCCACAGCGGACCGGAACAGCGTCCAACAGACTTACTTTTCCTTCGGGTATTTCCATCATACGGTATCCGCTTTTCCTATTATTTCTGAATATTAGGCTCTTCCAGCTTATAACCATACTTCTTGTCTGCCTTCTTCAGCAGTAGAGCCACTATAAGGGACAAGCAGGCAATACCGGTAAAAATGCACATAGGCACCGTATAGTCATACATATTCGTTCCATCTGGTTTCTTGCCGGATATACAATAGGCATCAAGCACCCACCCTATCAATGTAGGAATACCCCAAAGACCGATATTCTGGATAAAGAAAATCAATGCGTATGCCGTACCCAACTGGCTTACCGGGAATATCTTGGCCACAGCCGGCCACATGGCAGAAGGTACCAGCGAGAAAGCGATACCCAAAATTATCATCAGCACAATAGCTACCAGCCAATAGTTTATATCGGGAATAGCATAAATGAAATGCACACATATCAGCATGGCCGAGCCCAGCAGCATGATAGATGCGGACTTGCCCCGCTTGTCAATGAAACCACCAAAGACCGGAGTCAGAATCAGCGCTCCCAATGCCGGAAGTCCGGCAAATGTACCGGCCACATTCTCATTGATACCGTATTTGATAATCATCAACTCGGAAGCAAACTTCTGGAATGGGAATACACAAGAGTAGAACAATACACACAGCAATGCTATCAGCCAGAAACCGGGATTGACCAGAATATTCTTCACATCCTTAAAAGAGAACTTCTCTTCCTCATCTTCCGTACCGGCAGCAATGGCAGCAGCTTCCATCTGTTTGTCCAGCTTCTTGTCCATCACTGCAAAGACGAAGAAAGCAATCATACCGCCCAACAACAGAACCAAACCCAACAACACCGGTGTGGAAATACCGAAAGCGCGGGCCAAAGGAATGGCTACGGCATAACCGGCTTGCGAACCGATACGTGCTAAAGCGACTTGTACCCCCATAGCCGTGGCAAGCTCTTTCCCCTTAAACCACTTGGCTATGATTTTGGAAACTGTAATACCGGCGACCTCCGCTCCTACTCCAAAAATGGAATAACCGGCAAAAGCAACAAACACACCCGTTTTATAGCCAAATATTTCATTGATTCCGAATAAAGTCGCGTCGGCACCGGCAAGTCCCGTCATTGCATAGTATTCAAGTGCTGTACCACCTACCATCAGGATAGTTGCCAGCTTTCCGGTGAAACGGATACCAAAGCGGTCGAGGATTAATCCTCCCCAAATCAACATCAGGAAAAAAACATTCAGAAAACTATAACCACCGGTAAAGAATCCGAAATCGGTACTCGACCAAGCCAAGTCCGTTTCCAACATTGTCTTCAACGGTGCTACCACGTCGTTTACATAATAAGCTGCCATCATCGTGAAGGCAACAATCACCAATGCCCCCCAACGGGTAGCCTTGGAATCATTCAATTTAAGTTTGAGTTGTTCTGTCATTGTACTATTTGGATTTCAATTTATTAATCAGATTGCATAAATTGCTGACAAAGGTAAATAAATACTTCATCAAAACGAAAAAAGGCTGACACCTTTTCAGTATCAACCTTTCTCTTATTTTTCCAAGCGGGAGTCATCCGCAATATCCTTATCTTATTCTGCTGCAGGGGCTTCTGCTGCAGGAGCAGGAGTTTCAGCCGGAGTTGTAGCTGCAGGGGCCTCCGATTGCGGAGCTTCTGTACCTACGGGCATGTTATAAGGATTAGTTTTTTCTTCTTGTTGCGCCTGTTCCAGAATCACATCACCGCCCTTGCCTGTGGAAGAAGGAATAGTGTAAGCAGAAACAATACTGAAGACTACCATGACAGCTGCCAGAGTCCAGGTTGCTTTTTCCAAAAAGTCCGTAGTCTTGCGCACACCCATAATTTGGTTGGATGATGAAAAGCCTGATGCCAGACCACCTCCTTTAGAATTTTGAATCAATACAATGAAGCACATCAGCACAGATGCAATCAGCATTAAGATAACTAATAATAAATACATTTTGTTATTTTGATTTAGCGTTAATAATCAATTTCTCCAAAAATCTTATTTGGTCTGCAAAGTAAGCTTTTTTTGGATATTTCAAATTTAATTTTTTAATAATTTCAAGCGCCTTGTCATATCGGTGCTGTTTTATATAGATTTTGGCTAAAGTTTCCGTAAAACAGCTATCGTCCAACTCTTCCGTTACCGGCGATACTGAGGGTTCTTCCTCTTCTTCAGTCTCTTCCTCCTTCTCTACAAGAAACTCCCTTCTCGTATCCGAGGCATCCGAAGACTCACTCTTTTGGATAAAGTCATCTATCAATTCATGCCCGCGCAGTTTAGGCACTTCCGACTCATCTTCTGCATCCACACCGGGTTCTTCCTGCATTAAATAGGCCGTATAATCCACCGCATAATCCAGCTCCGTATGCTGTGAATGCTCTTCGGGAACAGTAGCCAGAAATGCGTCAATCAAGGAAAGGGTACGGTCCACACTCGGCTCTTTCTCCAAATCGCCGGAAAACAGCGACGAGACCTTCCGGGATTTCAAAGTATAGCGGTCACCCTCTATAAAGTAAAACAGCACACGACGGTCTGCCACATACAACACAGCCTTGCGCAACTCCGCGCCAAAGTTGATGTCGTGCAGCAGATAGAGGTTTTTCAGATAGAGCAAACGGAGCGACTGGAAATAAGGATAGCGTGCCACCAATGTGCGAAGCTCGTACAAAGTATCCCTATTCAGCGTCTCGGGATGCTGAATCCATTGTTGCAAATGGGTAGGCGTCATGAGTTTACCAGTTAGCTACAGTTGCATTGAAAATCTGTTCGGCAATGTCTTTCACCATCAAGGTTATCAGCTGGTCCTGCACTTCGGTCAGCAATTTTGAGGAATCATAGGTCTGGAAAGCCGAGAACTGCTGTTCAAAGTCCTCCTCATGGTTCGTGTTATTGGTGTAGCGCACGTTGACAGTCAGCGTCACCTTCACCTTCGAAGAGTAGCCGCTGGCATCCACCGATTCATTATATTGATTGTAGCCGGTTATTTCTCCGTCTATTTCCAGGTCTCCTCCGGAATTCACCAGTTGCAGGCGAGTCTGCTGAATGAACATATCCTTCATTTTCTGGTTAAATTCTGTTGCCAGCGGTGCATATACATACTCTGCCCGGTTCTGGAAATCGGCAATGGAAATCGTTTTTACCTTTGTATAGTCGATAGAGCTTATCGGAGCAAGTCCCAACTTCATACTACATGAATTCACCAGAAATAACAAGCTTACCAACAAGGAAGCAAATGCCGCTTTTTTAATCCAATCCATATTCTTTTATCTTTCTGTATAACGTACGCTCAGAGATATTCAAATCCTGAGCCGCACTCTTACGCTTGCCGTGATGTTTTTCAAGCGCCTTACGTATCATTTCTTTCTCCACTTCATCCAGGGAGAGTGACTCCTCCACATATTCTTCCGTATCCTGGAAATCATCGTCCACCGGAGTAACCGGCTTTACCGAAGGATGTATAATGGTGGGGACACTGGATGTTACCGGAGGTACCACCGCCGGAGTAGCCGGCGTATAGTAGGCCGATGTGGCAACCGCCGGATTGGCTACCGTTCCCCTTTCAGCCATAATCTCATGCACCAGCTTTTTCAAGTCCGTTACATCCTGGCGCATATCAAACAGAACCTGGTAGAGAATTTCCCGTTCACTCCCGAAGCTCTTGTCCTCCTTCACTCCAAACAAGGCAGGCAGGCGCTGCATATTGTTCTGCTCAGGCAGATAGCCCTTCAGTATGGATGCATTGATTTCACGATTGGTCTCAATGATGGATATCTGTTCAGTGATGTTTTTCAACTGGCGCACATTACCGGGCCATGAGTAGCCCAGCAACACTTGCTTGCCGTCTTCCGTCAGCTGAATGGCAGGCATACGGTACTTTTCTGCAAAGTCCGAAGCAAACTTTCGGAACAGCAGCACCACGTCTTCACCGCGTTCGCGCAATGGAGGGACCTGAATAGGAACTGTGTTCAAACGATAATACAAATCCTCACGAAAACGACCTTCAGCAATGGCTTGTGTCAAGTTTACATTGGTAGCGGCAACAATACGCACATCCGTTTTCTGCACTTTAGATGAACCTACCTTAATGAATTCACCGCTCTCGAGCACACGCAACAAGCGTGCCTGGGTAGGCAAAGGCAATTCGCCGACTTCATCAAGGAAGATTGTTCCGCCGTTGGCCTCACCGAAATACCCCTTCCGTTCGCCGATAGCCCCGGTAAATGCGCCCTTCTCATGACCGAACAGTTCCGAGTCAATCGTCCCTTCGGGAATGGCTCCACAGTTCACGGCAATGTACTGTCCATGCTTGCGCCGGCTGTACTGGTGTATTATCTGCGGAAAGCTCTCCTTTCCCACACCACTCTCTCCGGTAATCAGTACAGACAAGTCGGTGGGCGCTACCTGGATAGCGATATCAATGGCACGCATCAGCGCTTCATTGTTGCCGATAATGCCGAAACGTAATTTTACTTGTTGTATTTCCGCTTTTGTCATTCTACAAATCTTCTTCTACACTATCGAGTTTCAGTTTGTCGCTATCGTCACGTTTCTCGTAATATTGCTTGCGCAGCGGATTTGCATGTGCCTCTTTCTCACGCTGGCGGTTACGGAACACATCTATTGCCACATAGATAGCCTGCCGGAATGAATCTTCAGAGGCGATTCCTTTCCCGGCAATATCGTAGGCCGTGCCATGAGCAGGCGAAGTGCGTATCACCGGCAAGCCGGCAGTATAGTTCACGCCCTCGTCCATAGCCAATGCCTTGAACGGTGCCAGCCCCTGGTCGTGATACATGGCCAGGATACCATCAAAATGGGTAAAGTTATCTGAGCCCATAAACCCGTCTGCCGGATAAGGACCATAGCAAAGCATACCCTTAGCAGCCATTTCGTTGATGGCCGGAATGATAATCTCCTGCTCTTCAGTTCCCAGCAATCCGCCGTCTCCTGCATGCGGATTCAGCGAAAGCACTGCAATACGCGGTGCGCTGATAGCAAAATCCTGCTTCAAGGAGCGGTTGAATATCTTCAGTTTTTCTTGTATCAGTTCTTTGGTGATGCTTCCGGCTATCTCTTTAACGGGAATATGTCCGGTCACCAATGCTACCCGGAAGTCATCTTTCATCAGAATCATAAGGGCCTTCTCGCCATCTCCCAATTTTTGCTCTATATACTCCGTATGTCCGGGGAAGGCAAACTCCTCCGACTGGATGGTATGCTTGTTGATGGGAGCTGTGACAATCACGTCTATCATTCCCTCCTTATATTCCTCAATGGCTTTTTCCAGTGCACCAAGTGCAGCTTTACCAGCTTCAACGTCAGGTTTAGAGAACTCAACCTTTACTTCATCATCCGTACAGTTCACTACACTCAAGCGATTGGGAACCGCTTCGGAGGCGGAGTTGACGATACTGAAGTTGGTAGGCAAGTCCAATGATTTACGATGATAAGCTGCCACTTTAGGCGAACCGTAGATAATCGGCGTGCACAATTCCAGCATCACCGGGTCTGCAAACGTCTTTAAAATCACTTCATACCCTACACCATTAATGTCGCCTTGTGTAATGCCGACTCTTATTTTGTTGTCTTCCATTTTTATTACTTATTATTAGTAGTATCTTTTGAGGTTACGCCTACCGGAATTTCCGCACCTTCCTGCTTGCTGCCGGGCAGTTTCAAGGTATAGAGCGAAGCTTCCATCTGACGCATCAGATTACGTTTCAATTTATCCGGTGAATAGATAAATATTTCAGATACGATAATACGCTGATTGGCCTTGTCCAAACGTACATGCGATACGAACGGACCGCCCATGAAGTCACCCTTTATGCGCCACAAGCCGCGGGCCTCCAGTGCATAGTCTCCCTGCACACTGATGGGGCGTACATCGGTCATCAGAGAATCCGTCGACATATACATGCCTTCACGGGCACCAGGGATATTAACCTTCATCACGGAATCACGTTTATGAATGAAATAATCTTTAGTAAAGGTATCCTTGTCCGTATAAGGATAAGAGTACATTACAAAGTTCTGGTCGCCGGTAGCTGCATTCGTACCTGCCCAGAAGAAGTTCTCACCCTCCTTGGTAGATGTCAGTTCGCCCGGCACCCATACATCGCAATCGAACTGGCTTTTCACCTTCGTTGCTATATAGTCGCTATGCTTGTCCTTCAATACTGAAATCTGACGATTCATTTCCGCATGGGTAAAGAAATCGATGATTACCTGCCTATTCTCCTCCACAAATTTCTCGAACGAAGCCTCGTCCGGTGCCTGAATAGTGAGAATAGACTGAGGAGCAGCATATACATTCCTTGCATACTTGAATTTAGGCTGGGTATAGAGGTCCTTGTTCACATCGACAATAATGATATTGCGAATCAGTTTTAAAGTGGCATCATAATTGGAAGGGGCAGTATACATGATTCGGAATGAACGTTCTGACTGGGGAAGCCCCGGAACATCAGAATCAAGCACATCGAAAAGCGCCCTACCGGCAGGACGTTCCCACAAGCCGGGCTCCACCACTACCAGAACTTCATACGCACGACCGCTGGAGGTCGGAGTAAACACACCCTTTTTACCACCACCGCAAGCGGAAAAAAGCGTCAGTACGAGAACCATACTCAAATAAAACAAGTGCTTTCTCATATCTCTATCATTTTAGTTTTTCACAAAGCTACGAAGAATGCGTAATATCCTCCCTACCTAAGTTAATAATTTATATTAATTCTTCTTTATTCTCCTCCTGCTTGGCAGTGGACAACATTCCACAAGCAGCAAAAATATCTTCTCCACGCGATGACCGTATAGTGGTAAACAGACCGTGCGAAGTCAGATAATCACGGAACGCAGTCATGGTTTCCATATCAGCCCCTTCAAGATTCACTCCAGGTATGGCATGAAAACGAATCAGGTTAATCCGGCAGTCCAGCCCACGTAGCAACTTCAGAAGTTCCTTTGCATACGGTAACGAGTCATTCACTCCTTTGAAAACAATATATTCAAAAGATAGTCTGCGCTGTTTGCTAAAATCATAGTTTCTTAACAATTCAACAATCTCCGTGATGGAGAAGGCCTTCTCTGCCGGCATCAGCTCGCGACGTTGCAAAGGTATCGGCGAATGAAGGCTGATAGCCAGATGGCAGTCCGATTCCCCAATAAAACGCTGCAAGCCCTTCTTCAATCCCACTGAAGAAAGGGTGACACGCTTGGGACTCCACGCATATCCATAAGAGGCGGTCATTATTTCCAGCGCTTTCAATACCTCGTCCAGATTATCAAGTGGTTCGCCCATGCCCATCATTACCACATTGGTCAGCTTGTCCCTTTCGGGCAACGAACTGATTTGGTTGATAATCTGGTTGGATGTCAGATTGGCGGTAAAGCCCTGCTTGCCGGTCATACAGAATTTGCAGTTCATCTTACAGCCCACCTGCGAGGAAACACAAAGCGTAGCCCGGTCCTCGTCGGGTATATAGACAGCTTCCACGAAATGTCCCTCGCCTGCCCGGTATAAGTATTTCACCGTACCGTCTACAGAGCGCATGGCATCTACCGGCGCTTCGGCACCTACCTCATAGATTTCTTTCAGCAATTCCCGATGCTTCAACGAAAGATTGCTCATTTCGTCTATAGAAGCCACCTTCTTGTCATACAGCCAGGAAGCTATCTGCTTGGCAGAGAAACCGGGCATTCCCAAATTCTTCACCACATTCTGCAATTCAGCGAGCGTCAAGCCCAATAGAGGTCGTTTCTGCATATCGTTTTTCATTAAAACAAAACTCTTTCAAAAATGCAAAGGTAGGAATAAAGTTGCACAAAGACAACGGAGAGTGTAGAAAATGAAATGTACAGACAATGAAAAAGCCGCCCGGAAGTACCGGACGGCTTTTCAATATGGGTTTTCTATTCTTAGAAGAATAAATAACGTTGGTCTTTTACGTTGGCTTTCATATACAAGTCACTGATGAACTGGCTTGCCATACGTGCATGCATGTTAGCCAAGTTAGCCTCTTCAGTTTCCTTGTTGAATGTTTCGTTCAGCTTCTCTTTTGCATATGGTTGCAGAACGAATACACCACCGTTACCCTTGATAGGAGCACTCAGCTTGTTCACTTCAGCAATAGAAGCGTACGCGCCTACCAGAGGTTCGCTACTACGCAATGCCGGGATATAGGCAGGAGCAGAGAAAGTAACGTGCTTTACAGAATCACTGACAGCATTTGCCATATTCTTGTACTGCTCGAACGAAGTTGCATTGGCAGCCTTCATATCAGCCATAATCTTCTCTGCTTTCTTGTCACGGAGAATTTCAGCTCTCAACTGGTCCTTTACCAAAGCCAGTGGGCGATAACCTTCAGGAACAATACTTGCAACACCTACTACCAGCATACGGTCGCTCTCGCCACATTCGTACAAACCAGAAACTTCACCGGCTTTTGCCTCAAACGCCCATTTCAAAGCATCTTTGGTTCCTCTGATACCACCGATACCATGTTCAGAGCTGTACAAATCGGCTCTATCCAGCAACTTGTAACCAGCATCTTCCGCATTGGCAATCATTTTCTCTAAAGTATTGTTTGCAGCGATGAACTGGCTGAACTCATTGTATGCCTTGCTGTAAGTTTCCTTGCTGAATTCTACCGGACGCTTGATAACGGCTACCTTATATTTATCCTTGACAGCCTTCTTGTTGGTTACTTGCAAAATGACATTTGCTTGTCCCAACGCCAGATTGGTCAGTTCGTTCTGTCCCAAAGTTGTGACAGCGGTAATGTATTTCAAGTTGTCACCGTCAATCTGTGCGCCTTCGTAGTTAGCAGAAGAAATCCAGGTAGGCTCACCGGTCTGACCGTACTTCTTCGCAACTTCAGCAAAGCTGGCACCACCCTTAATAGCATTGTAGATGCTGTCGGCCAAAGTCTTCGTCTTTTCAGCATCTTCGGCAACTACCTGAATCTGACGGAACTCGATAGAGTCCGGCATGGCAGCAGTAGCCAATTTCTTGAAAGAGTTGAGGGTATTGTCAGATACGTTATAATAAGGCCCGAACACACCACCCACCGCAACAGAGTCCAAACGGGCTGTCACATCAGCAGGCAGAGACTTAGTAGTGTAGAACAAGTCTGTATAAGGAGCTTCGGAACCGGTAGAACGGATGAAGGTAGTATAGTCAGAAGGATTGGCAGTAAGTTGTTCGGTGTATTCTTCCATTTCCTTCTGGAGAGCAGCTCTGTCTTCTGCACTTGCAGTAACTTGCACATCAATGAACTTGATATTGCGAGTTTCCACATATTGCTTGAACTGTTCTTTCTTCTTGTCGTATGCAGCTTTCAAATCGGAATCCTTGATAACGATGGTAGAGTCAACGATAGAAGAATAGGGAACTGCAGCAAGCAGCAGGTCTGACTGCTCTACTCTTGCATCAAAAGCGTCCTGAGCTTCTACCGGGTTGGAGAAAAGAGATTTTGTAATCAAAGCCTGATACTTCTCCTGAAGACGTGCCTGGATAAGGGACTTTTCGAGGAAAGACCAGAACTTGTACATGGATTCATAGTATTCTGCATATTGTGAAGGCATCTGTGCCTTATTCATTTTTGAATAGTCCACCAAGAACTTCTTCAACATATCCTTATCAAACGCACCGGTCTGAGGATTACGGAACGGAGTCTGTTGCAGCATCGGATGCACACCGGCATTAATGATAGCCTGAATCTCAGCCTTCGATACAACCAGACCGAGTTTCTTTGCTTCCTTTTCAATCAGCTTATTATTGACGTATGTTCTCCATACTTCATCTTTGATTTGGTTTGTCTGCTCATCGCTCAATGCACTGTTGCCACTGGAGAACTTGATGACTTCTGTATATTCTTCTACCAATGCTTGAAAATCCTGAGCGGAAATTGATTCCCCGTTCACTTCACCTACGTCTTGTGACTGGTGTGGCTGAAGCACTTTCCACGCGTCACCTGCGATGAAAGCAAACAGCGCCAAACCAATAACAATCACCAATAAAGGTCCTTTAGACCGAATGTTTTGTAATGTTGCCATTTTAGTTAATATGATTTATTTGTTTATTATTATTTTCCTAACATGTTCATTTTAGCGCACGAAGATACAAAAAATGCTAATACGCATCCATTTATTCTTTAAAAAATTACGCCTAAATGAAATTATTCAATGACTTTCAGTCTTACCAACTCAATTTTAGTGGCTGTTACCTTGATTATTTTAAACTGATAATTATCCACTTCAATCACTTCATGCAGTTTCGGGAAACTTTGATAACGGTTCAAAATCAGACCGCCCACTGTCAGATAATCATCCGATTCCGGCAGGTCGAGCCCGAAAGTCTCATTTACCTTTTCTATTTCCAGACGGGCCGAAAGCACATATTCACGTTCACCCAACTGCTTACACACATAGGATGTGTTATCATGCTCATCCTCAATATCGCCAAAAATTTCTTCCACCAAATCCTCTAAAGAGACGATACCCGCCGTACCACCGAATTCGTCCACCACTACAGCAATCGTTTTTTTCTGTTGCATGAACAGTTTCATCAGTTTGTGGGCCGACATCGTTTCGGGTACAATAGGCACTTCCTTCACGTTATTCCTCCAGTCCACCGGATTCCTGAACATCTCCGACGAGTGAATATATCCCACCACATTATCTATATTTCCATCATATACTATGATTTTGGAAATACCCGACTCCACAAAAAGACATTTCAATTCTTCCAATGTAGTGGTCAGATCTACAGCTACCACCTCTGTACGCGGTACAATACAGTCGCGTATCTTTATATTCGAAAAGTCAAGCGCATTTTGGAATATCTTTACCTCTGCATCCAGTTCTTCTTCACTTTCCGCATTCTCTATGCTCGACTGGATGAAGTAATCCAAATCCACTTTGCCAAAAGCCTTGGCCGACGCCTCCTTGTTTACTTTCATCCCAAATATCCGAAGGAACAGATACGACAATCCCGATGCAAACTTTGAAACAGGAAACAGAATGACATAACATATGAATAAAGGAATGGCACATACCCTCAGCATCAGATTGGGATTGATTTTAAACAAAGTCTTCGGCAAGAACTCACCGGTTACCAAAATAATAAGAGTGGAAATTACAGTCTGCACCAACACCATTACAAAATGATTGGAAATAATTCCGGCAAGAAGATTCACCTCTATGATTTGTGCCATCAAGATACCATAAATGACAAGCGCGATGTTATTACCCACCAGCATGGTCGAGATGAAGTTATTCGGGTTGCGAAGGAAATAGGAAATGATACCGGAAGTGACGCCTGACTTCCTTTCCATCTCAAAGCGCAGTTTATCTACGGAAACAAAGGCAATCTCCATTCCTGAAAAGAAAGCAGAGAAAGCCATGGTTATCAATAAAAAAATAACGGTATCCATTTTATCAATTTATGGTATCAGTCTGCAAGCTGTCTGCTGCGGCAGTCTCCTCGTCAACATAGAAGATACCCTCCGGCTTGCGAATCGTGTAAACAGTCATCTGCTGATTGGATTCAAAGCCATGTCCCGTAATGATACGGTCAGGCTGCTCGATACGGATAAACTCATCCGAATAAATTCTTTGTGCCCGCTGGTCCCAATACAGCAGCTCTGTATCAAACTGCTCACCTTTCAAATTCTGTATATGCACATTCCCCATCAGTTTCCACAACTCCTCCTTATTAAAGAAGTAGGCTGTATCAGCCTTGATACTTGCCTCCACTTGGAAGATAGAGTCGAACTTCTCCAAATAGACCCCCTTTTCAAAAGCCCAGTAAGGAGGATTCTTCCGGTCAAAGACCAGCCACTCTTCCGTATTGATGCGGTAACGCGTTACACCGGAATCAGAAACCAGTGTAGTCACCCCGCGGGTATCCATCACTGCCATAGAGTCACGCTCGGTAATGGCATCTCCCAGCTCCTTCTTCTTCCCGGAACACGAAGAAAATAAAAGAAGCATAACCATTGCCCCAAGGACAATGGTTATGCTCGCATTTTTATGATAAACAATGTTGATGGGTTGTAGCAACATGATTTTATCTGATAGTTGTAGATTCACCTATCCATCCACCGATAGTGATACGGTCACCAGCTTTGTAACCCAACATAAAGAGGTCTTTAGCCTGGGGAGTGTGGCGGGAATAAGTACTAATCAATTCGTTAGCACGTTCTGTAACTGAAGGATCTACAGCTTTAGCTCTCTGCAGCTTGTCAATTACTACAAAGTAAGTACACTTATTCAGAGCAGGCTCATCGGTCCAGTTAGGATTGGAGCCGTAAAGCTGTGCCAGTAAAATATAAGGCTCTCCATAGTTCTCCTTAAAGCTCATAGCCTTTTGGCAGTAGCTTCTTGCCTGAGAGAGTTTCTTGGCCTGCATCAAGGCTGCGGCAGTAGCGTATGCCATTTCAGCCTTCTTGTCATTATCAGTTTCTTTAGCCAATGCTTCATCAAAATACTTCACGGCATTGTCATAGTCACCTTTCTTATAGTACATGTATGCTACACCTACAGCTGCATCGGCAGTCGGGTCAATCTGATACATGTACTCAGATGCCTTGAAGTAAACTTCGCTTTCGTTGCACTTCATCAATTTCAGGATGTTCAATGCCTTCTTCAAGAAAGCGGAGTCAGTCTTGCTTGCTTCCACCTTAGGACCATAGATATTCTGCAAAGATTCACAATCAGCTACACCACTCTGAATGAACATGGCCACGAGGTTATCCTTGATAGCTTGCAAGTTAGCCTTCTTAGCTTCCTTGGTTTCAGCAGCAAGTGCGTCATCTGCATACTTGGAAGCATCAATATAATCCTGGAAAAACTGGTCGGTATGATTATCATCAGCCTTTACCTTCTGCATGGAAGTATCCAGGAAATAGTGCAACACCGCACCTTTGGAACCACCCTTTTCAGCATGAACAGATTCTTTCAGCCAATTATAAGCCGTATTAAGGTCCGGAGCAGGAGCGAACTGAAGATAATCCACAGCTTTGGCACCCAAGGCATCAGCCACACTCGGCACACCCTTCATTCCCTTACCAATGAATTCAGGAATGTACTTCATTCTCAAATCATATACATCCATCAACTCATCAAAATACTTCTTGTAATCAGCAGAATTTCTATCCTTAATCTGACTCAAGAAACCCACTAAAATCTTCTGAGCATCTGTAAATGTGTAATACCGCAGTGTAGGACAATCCTTCAATACAGCCATACAAGGAGCGTATGCATCCTTAAAGTTACCAGCTCTCACTGCTTCATGAGAGATACTACTGTTCGAATTACAATTTTCAGTCTGTGCGAAAGTGCTGGTCACTCCACCCGAAAGGAGCAAGACAGCCACAAGCGTCTTAATTTTCATTGTATTTAAATTTTAGTTGTTATATTTTTGTCTATTCAATTTCCATTAATCCACTTTACGCTTGAAGAACCAACGTTCGTTAAAGGTTACTCCGATACAAATGCGCAATGTATTTTCGTTCAAGAACGCTGCTTGGGTTCCTTTGGTTCGCACGTATTGTGCAGAAAGACTCAATACGGAACGGGTTCTCGGTATGGGCAATCCAAAACCGGCAGTAACGCCATATTCATCAGCGGCACGTACACCGTCTATCTTATAATAAGGTTTGGAATAATAAGCTCCCAAACGATACTTCACATGAGACAAATAACTTCGTCCCATAGGATTCGGCAGATACTCTGCACCAACGGATATTCTTCCACGGTCGCAAAACGCCTCGTCATTGTTCATATAACTCACTTTACTCCAATTCTGGAACATTACATCCGCGCCTACAGTCAGTCGGTTGTCGTACACGTAGGTCACACCTGCGCCAAATGTTGTCGGAATGCCACAAGTAACGACAGTATCCCTTGTTACCGAAGTAGCTCCCGTATTGCTATTACCAGTCTGCGTAACTTCGTACGCATCGTTACTCAGATCATGCCCCGGAGAAAAGACAACTCCCAACGTTGCAACATGTTTTTTCCCAAACTGGTGAGTGTACTGCGCTCCAAAATCCAACTTATAACTCTTTACAGCCACATTAGACTGTATTGTAATAGGAAATACACTTGAACTGGACGGAAAGGTCTCCGCAGCGGTTCTTGTTATATCTCCCCAAAGATACGAAAAATTCGCACCGACAGAAAGATTTTTAATTATTTTAAAACCGGCACCTAAATAAAGCTGGTGCAAGCCTCCTTCTCCCGAATAGCTTACCGTAGTAGATTTGTCTGGAAATTCCGTATCTTCCCGATATTCTCCCATACTGTATCCAACGTTTGAATAAGGCAGCAACCCCAAGCTTATGGCAGCCCATTTACTTGCACGAAACTGCATCGTGATATAGTCAAAACTGGAATTCTTGGCATTTCGTTTCAGAGTACCGTTACTGAGATTTGTATTCTGTAGAGAGACTGCTCCATCGAAGATAAAAGTCAGCGAATCTACCGCCGTATAGGATGCAGGATTAGCAAAGTTAGTCTGATACTTGTCCCGTAAACCATAGGCAATACCACCCATCGCCCTACTGTTGCTCGAGCCTTGTTCAGATAACTGTCCATATCCATATCGTGTATAGGGAGAATTTGTATTATTTTGAGCGACTGCCGCTCCTGATAATATCGTGAGCAAGAGCACTAACAGTGTTTGTCTATAGCCTGTCATTATTATAGTTTAAAATTCTATTTAATCCTTTCAATACTAAAAATCTATCTGCAAAGATGATACTTTTTAATTTTGTATCAAAAGAAAATTCATCTCCGCCCGTTAAAAAAACCAAAAGTTCAGGATATTTATGCTTCATAACCGTAATGTAACCTGAAATTTCATATTCAATACCCTTCAGTACTCCGGCACGGATAGCCGTATCGGTATCCTTCCCCATGGGCACCATCCGCCCCTCAAGAGCCACCATTGGAAGCCGTCCGGTAAACTGATGAAGCGCCTTGAAACGCATCTGCAGGCCGGGAGAGATATTCCCGCCATGATAGCGGGCAGCAGCATCGACAAACTCATAAGTGATACAGGTACCGGCATCAATCACCAGTATATCCCTGCCAGGAAATTGCTCATTGGCTCCTACCACCGCCGCCATACGATCATACCCCAGCGTCCGGGGAGTTTCATAGAGGTTTTCTACCGGAAGAGAAGTCTTTTCATTGAGCCACAGAATGGGGACAGCCATATCTTCCAGTTGCGACAACACCTCTCTACTCAAATCAATGACAGTAGCCACTATCGCTTTTTCAATCGTATATGTACGGCATACTTCAGGCAACCGTTCCAACGTCAGATTGGAGTCATACACCACCTCCACGATACGTCCACCATCAAACACCGCCATCTTGGCGATTGTATTTCCTATATCAATAATGAGATTCACCGTATTGCATAAATTTAGCGGCGCAAAGATATAACATTAATATTGAAATTCAGCAGAAACCATCTCTTTATTAGAAGAACAACTGCACAAGAATTCTTATTCACATCCACACCAAACAACCACAATGCCACTTCTACATTCTGTTGAGATTTATTAAAGCCGCAACATCATACCACAACCACCTGATTATCAATACAGCTAAATGCGCTACATTCAGTATACGACTGAGCCCTATTCAGTATACGATTGAATGGCATTCAGTATACGACTGAATCAGGTTCAATATACCACTATTTCTTGCACCCGTATCGTTTGTAAATAGAAAATACCTACCACTCGTACTCGACAGTTGATTCAAAACAACCAATAATGCGAATTAAGAATTGTATCAAGTTCATAATTAAAAAAGATTCTTCGGACACAGATGACCGGGATAACGCGAATAACCGCTTTAGTTCCTAATCACAAATTGGGATAATATTAGTTTTTTCCGTAAGTTTGCAGCATGAAACGAAGCCTACTTATACATATATATATAGCAATCTTTTTCTTCTGTTTGCCTTCAGCAAATGCCCAGGTGACACAACAGCAAAAGACTGCTGCAACAGACTCCGTACGCGTCAGCCTACTGACTTGCGCTGCAGGAGGAGAGATTTATTCCCTATTCGGACACACTGCCATACGGTACGAGAACTATACACGTGGCATTGACGCCGTCTTCAATTACGGCATGTTCAACTTCAACGCCCCTAACTTCATCTTCCGTTTTGCCTTGGGAGAAACGGATTATCAACTTGGAGTAACCGATTATGAGCATTTCGCCGCCGAATACAACTATCTGGGACGCGATGTCTGGCAACAAACGTTAAACCTAACAGAAGAGGAAAAAGAACGCCTGATAGCACTATTGACAGAGAACTACCGCCCTGAAAACCGAGTATACCGCTACAATTTTTTCTACGACAATTGTGCCACCCGCCCGCGGGACCAGATAGAGCGTGCCATCAACGGCACTCTGCAATACGCTGACAATATGACTGCTAACAGTACGGGAATCTCTTTCAGGGATTTGCTGCATAAATACAGTGAAGGCCATTTGTGGTCACGTTTCGGCATGGACCTATGCATGGGCAGCAAAGCAGACGAACCCATCAACCGGCGGCTGGTAATGTTCGTCCCCTTCTACATGCAGGAGTATTTCAATAAAGCGCAGATTGTGGACAAAGAAGGACAAACACGGCCACTGGTTGCTAAAGAAGAAAAAATCGTAATAACGGGTAAAACACCAGCCGACTTCGTCAGCAGAGGCATCACACCGATGCAGTCGGCTTCGCTATTACTGATACTTGTAGCAGGCATCAGCATTTACGGCATACGAAGAGGGAAGACTCTTTGGGGCATAGACCTCATACTCTTCTTGGTTGCCGGAATGGCTGGATGTATACTGGCATTTTTAGCACTATTCTCACAGCATCCGGCAGTAAGTCCCAATTATATATTATTTGTATTCCATCCATTTCACCTTTTCTGCCTTCCATTCATGCTATCCAGGGTACGAAAAAGGGAAATAAGCCGCTATATGCTGGTTAATTTTGCAGTTTTAACACTTTTTATAGGGCTTTGGACAATAATTCCGCAGAGAATTCCGCCAGCAGTATTACCTTTGGCACTGTGTTTGCTGATACGTTCTGCAAGCAACCTCATTCTAACATACAAACGAAAGTAATGAAAAAAGGACTGATAACTTCCATACTCGCACTTACATTCAGTGGTCTGCAAGCCCAACCGCTGCCTGCCTCCCCAAAGCTGGTGGTAACATTGACCATTGACCAGTTGCGTACAGACTATATGGAAGCATTTTCGTCCTTATACGGAGAAAAGGGGTTTAAGCGCTTACTGCGTGAAGGTAAAGTATTCCGTCAAGCAGAATTTCCTTTTTGCGGAACGGACCGAGCCTCGGCCATTGCCGCCATCTATACCGGGACAACACCGTCCATGAACGGCATCATTGCAGAGCAGTGGCTGGATGCAGGTACACTACGCCCCATAAACTGTGTAGAAGACCCCAACTTCATGGGCAACTATACCGACGAAAGCACTTCCCCCTCCCAATTACTGACCTCTACTATTGCCGACGAGCTGAAAATAGCTACCCGCAACAAAGGTCTGGTCTATGCCATCGCGCCTTTCCGCGATGCCGCCATATTGGGTGCCGGGCACGCGGGGAACGGTGCTTTCTGGCTTAATAACAATACCGGAAAATGGTGCAGTACGACTTATTATAATGAATTTCCGTGGTGGCTGAGCCAATACAACGACCGGAAATCTCCTGACTACCGTATCAAGGATATGGTATGGACACCTGCACTTCCTTTTACCAACTATACATTTCTGCCCGAATGGCGCAACGAGCCATTCAAATACAAGCTGGATGGTGAACGGACAAACAAGTTCCGCCGCTTGATAACCAGCCCTTTCATCAATGAGGAAGTCAACCTGCTGACCGAAGAGCTGCTAAATAAGAGCACTATCGGACAAGATGACGTGCCCGACCTATTATCGCTGACTTACTACGCAGGAAATTATAACCACCGAAGTACGCAGGAATGTGCCATGGAAATGCAAGACACCTACGTGCGACTGGACCGTAGTATAGCTTCCTTATTAGAGCTCATAGAACGTAAAGTTGGGCTCCACAACGTACTTTTCTGCATCACCTCCACCGGCTATGCCGACCCGGAAGCAGCCGACCCGGGCGTATACCGGATACCGGGTGGTGAATTCTACCTGAACCGCTGTGCCGCCCTGCTAAACATGTACCTCATGGCATCCTATGGCGAGGGACAATATGTGGAAGCTTATTATGACCAACAAATCTATCTCAACCATAAACTTATTGAGAACAAGCAGTTGAGCCTGACTGAAATTCAAGAAAAATCTGCCGAATTTCTGGTTCAGTTTAGTGGCGTGAGCGAAGTATATTCAGCTCATCGCCTGCTTTTGGGCCCCTGGTCACCGCAAATAGAACGTATACGCAATAGTTTTCATCGCAAGCGCTCTGGCGATTTGCTCATTGAAATACTCCCGGGCTGGACTATCATGCAGGAAAATAGTACTGATAACCGTGTAGTACGTACGGCCGATATTCCTGCTCCCCTCATTTTATTGGGAGGAGGAATGAAGGCTGAAACCATCCGTACCCCCATCAGTATTGACCGCATTGCCCCTACCTTGGCAAGTGTAATGCGCATCCGCGCCCCTAATGCAAGTACAGCATCTCCCCTTGACTTTTGATTCTAAAATAATCTGTGCAAATCTGGATAATCTGTATAGAAATCAGTAACTTTGCACGCTCAACTAACTCAGCAATAATAATAAAAACAAAAAATACAATGGGATTTAATGAATTTTTAAGCTCGATTTTCGGCAACAAATCCACACGCGACATGAAAGAAATACAACCGTGGGTGGAGAAAATCAAAGCCGCTTACCCGGAAGTAGCCAAACTCGACAACGACGCCCTACGCGCCAAGACAGAAGAACTGAAAGCCTACATCCACGATTCGGCAGCCGAACAACGCGCCAAAGTGGAAGAACTGAAAGCCAGCGTTGAAGATACCGAACTGGAAAAACGCGAAGACCTCTTCAACCAAATCGACAAAATCGAGAAAGAGATATTGGAGATTTATGAAAAAGCGCTGGACGAAGTATTACCCACCGCTTTCTCTATTGTAAAGGAAACAGCCAAACGATTCTCTGAAAATGAAGAAATAGTGGTTACAGCTACCGATTTTGACCGTGAACTGGCTGCCACTAAAGACTTTGTACGCATCGAAGGCGATAAAGCCATCTACCAGAACCATTGGATAGCAGGTGGTAACGATACTGTATGGAGCATGGTGCATTACGATGTGCAGTTATTCGGTGGTGTAGTGTTACATAAAGGCAAGATTGCCGAAATGGCTACTGGTGAAGGTAAGACGTTGGTAGCTACCCTACCGGTATTCCTCAATGCCCTGACTGGTAACGGCGTGCACGTGGTAACAGTGAACGACTATCTGGCAAAACGTGACTCCGAATGGATGGGTCCTCTTTACATGTTCCACGGTTTGAGTGTAGATTGCATCGACAAGCACCAGCCCAACTCTGATGCACGCCGCAAAGCTTATATGGCCGATATCACTTTCGGTACAAACAATGAATTCGGTTTCGATTACTTGCGTGACAATATGGCTGTCAGTCCAAAAGACTTGGTGCAGCGTAAACATAATTATGCTATTGTCGATGAGGTGGACTCTGTATTGATTGACGATGCTCGTACTCCGTTGATTATTTCCGGACCGGTTCCCAAAGGCGATGACCAACTCTTCGAACAGCTCCGCCCGCAAGTGGAACGTCTGGTAGAAGCTCAGAAAAAAGCTGGCTACCCAATACTTGGCCGATGCCAAGCGCCTGATTGCATCAAACGATAAGAAAGACCAGGAAGAAGGCTTCCTCGCTTTGTACCGCAGTCACAAGTGCCTGCCCAAGAACAAGGCACTCATCAAGTTCCTAAGTGAACAAGGTATTAAGGCAGGTATGCTGAAGACAGAGGAAATTTATATGGAACAGAATAACAAGCGCATGCACGAGGTGACTGACCCGCTGTACTTCGTTATCGAAGAGAAAATGAACAGCGTGGATTTGACGGACAAGGGCGTAGACTTGATTAGTAGCAATGTAGAGGACCCCACTTTCTTCGTACTCCCCGATATCACAGCGCAACTCTCTGCCTTGGAAAACGAAACAGAGCTGACAGACGAACAGCGCCTTGAAAAGAAGGATGCCCTGATGACCAACTATGCCATCAAAAGCGAACGTGTGCATACCATCAACCAACTGTTGAAGGCATACACCATGTTCGAAAAGGATGACGAATATGTTGTAATCGACGGACAGGTTAAGATTGTTGACGAACAGACAGGACGTATTATGGAAGGCCGTCGTTATTCTGACGGTTTGCATCAGGCTATTGAGGCCAAAGAAGGCGTGAAGGTGGAAGCTGCTACCCAGACCTTTGCTACCATCACTTTACAGAACTATTTCCGTATGTATCATAAATTGTCGGGTATGACCGGTACAGCGGAAACAGAAGCCGGCGAGTTGTGGGACATCTACAAACTGGATGTCGTTGTTATTCCGACGAATCGTCCTATTGCCCGTAAAGATATGAATGATCGCGTTTATAAGACAAAACGTGAGAAGTATAAAGCTGTCATCGAAGAGATTGAAGAAATGGTAAAAGAAGGACGTCCTGTTCTGGTAGGTACCACTTCGGTGGAAATCTCTGAAATGTTGAGCAAAATGCTTGCAATGCGCAAGATTGAGCATAATGTGTTGAATGCGAAACTGCATCAAAGAGAGGCGGATATTGTGGCTACTGCCGGTTTGAAATGTGCTGTAACCATCGCTACCAACATGGCAGGTCGTGGTACCGACATTAAGCTGAGTCCGGAAGTGAAAGCTGCGGGCGGTTTGGCTATTATCGGTACGGAACGTCATGAAAGTCGCCGCGTGGACCGTCAGTTGCGTGGTCGTGCCGGTCGTCAAGGGGATCCGGGTTCATCTGTGTTCTTTGTATCATTGGAAGATGATTTGATGCGTTTGTTCTCTTCAGATCGTATTGCCAGTGTAATGGATAAACTTGGCTTCAAAGAAGGTGAGATGATTGAGCACAAGATGATTTCAAATTCCATTGAACGTGCTCAGAAGAAAGTTGAGGAAAACAACTTCGGCATCCGTAAGCGTCTGTTGGAATATGACGACGTGATGAACAAGCAACGTACAGTAGTCTACACCAAACGCCGCCACGCTTTGATGGGTGAGCGTATCGGTATGGATATCGTGAATATGATTTGGGATCGTTGTGCCAATGCCATTGAAGCGCCCGACTACGAAAACTGCAAGATGGATGTGCTCCAGACACTTGCCATGGAAGTACCTTTCACCGAAGAGGAATTCCGTAATGAGAAGAAAGAAAAACTGGCAGACAGAACTTTTGACGCTGCCATGGAACTCTTCAAGCGCAAGACAGACCGTATGGCCCAGATTGCCAATCCCGTTATCAAACAGGTATATGAGATGCAAGGACATATGTACGAAAACATACTTATCCCCATCACAGACGGAAAACGTATGTATAACATCTCCTGCAACCTGAAGAGAGCTTATGAGACAGAATGTAAGGAGGTGGTGAAGTCATTCGAGAAATCCATCTTGCTGCACGTCATCGACGAAGCATGGAAAGAAAACCTGCGTGAACTGGATGAACTGAAACATTCTGTACAGAATGCTAGCTATGAGCAGAAAGATCCGCTGCTGATTTACAAGCTGGAATCTGTGAACTTGTTTGATGCCATGGTGAATAAGATTAATAATCAGACTATCTCTATCTTAATGCGTGGACAAATCCCGGTTCAAGAGGCTCCGGCTGAAGCCCCTGAGGCTCCCCAGGCTCCCCGCCAAGTAGAGGTGCGCCAGGCTGCTCCGGAACAACGCCAGGATATGAGCAAGTATCGCGAACAGAAGGTTGATTTGAATGACCCGAACCAGCAGGCCGCTGCGGCACAAGATACACGTGAACAACCAAGACGCGAACCTATCCGTGCCGAGAAGACCGTAGGACGCAATGATCCTTGTCCTTGCGGAAGCGGTAAGAAATACAAAAACTGCCACGGACGGAATGCATAAAGCAAAGCTATAAAATGATAAGGCGATAGGGTGATAAGATGATACCGTCAGGTATCTTTTATCACCCTATCACTTTTTCTCCTACCACATTATCACATTTTTTATTCGTTCCAGCTTTTGAATATTCAGCTAAAAGAGTACTTTTGCTCCAAAGAACAAAACCAAAGACTATGACCAAATATCACTATTGTCTGTTATTGATGGGGTCTCTGCTGTTAGGCAGCTGCCAGAGTGTAGAACAACTGTCCATTGATTATATGCTTCCGGCAGAAGTCAGTTTCCCGGCAACACTGAAACGTGTGGCTGTTGTCAACAACATGCCAAACGTACCGGACAACAAACTCATCATCACTGAGGAAGAACAGAAAAAAAGCGAGAATGAGGTGGCACGCCTCACCAACTACTACAATGGAGACGCCGCAATAACAACCGAATCCCTTGCAGAGGCCCTTGCCAACGAAAACTACTTTGAAGAGGTTGTGATATGCGACTCTGCCCTCCGGAGTAAAGACATCAATCCCCGCGAAAGCACATTATCGAGAGATGAAGTACTGGAACTTACACAGAATTTGGACGTAGATTTCCTGATAGCCCTGGAAAACATACAAATGCGTTCCAATCGCAAGATAAGTTATATGCCCGACTGGGGTGTGTTCCTCGGCACAGTGGATGTAAAGGTATATACTACCGTCAGAATATATTTACCTAACCGCAAAGGTCCTATGGTGACCGTCAACAGCAATGACAGTATTTTCTGGGAAGAGGCAGGAAATGGTGAAGCGTCAGTACGTTCCCGCCTCATCAGCGAAGAAGACATGGTGAAGCAAGCATCTGAATTTGCAGGAACGGTTCCGGTAAGACATCTACTCCCCTATTGGAAAACCAGTAACCGCTATCTCTTCAGTGGTGGTTCTGTAAATATGCGTGACGCAGCCGTATATGCCAAAGAAGAAAATTGGAGTAAAGCAGTAGAGCTCTGGAAGCAGACCTACGAAACAAAAAAAGGAAAACAGAAAATGTATGCAGCCTATAACACCGCTTTGGGCTACGAAATGCAAGACAGCATAGATACTGCCTTGGAATGGGCATTAAAAGCGCAAACCCTTGCCCGTGAGAAAAGCAAGACAGACAAAAAAGAGACAGGCGAAATACATGATGGAACCATCTCCTATTATATCTTTATCAGCATGTATGTAGACGAATTGGAGAAACGAAAAGAGGGAATGGCACGCCTGAACATGCAAATGAACAGATTTGATGATGATTTTTAGTCAAATGATGCAGAGATAACCGTTTTTTTTATACCTTTGAACAACCATTAAGAAAAGAAAGTTATTATGAAGCTCAGTCAATCGTCATTAGCACTCTTGGAGGACACTCTTAAAAAAGCAATCGGCAAATACACCTGCGGTTGCGAACAGACTATCGTTACAGACATTCATCTGCAACCGAATCAGAATTCGGGCGAACTGTCTATCTTTGATGATGAAGATGAAGAGCTTGCCAATACTTCCATTGAAGAATGGATGACATACGAGGGGGATGATTTCTACGAAAATGTAGAGCGTATCTTGTCCTCACTGCTCTGCAACATGAAAAATGAAGGAAAGTTCGACAAGCTGACTATTCTGAAACCATTCTCTTTTGTACTGGTGGATGATGATAGAGAAACAATAGCAGAACTGTTGCTGATGGATGATGATACTCTATTGGTCAATGAAGAGCTACTGAAAGGATTGGATGAGGAACTGGATTCTTTTCTGAAAGAGCTGCTGGAAAAATAATATTCCAAACAATCAGCCTATAAGGAAAAGAGACCTTCTTATAATAAATTAGCCCCTGCGATATAAAACGACCGCAGGGGCTAATTCTTTTTTACCTATACAATACCTAACGTATCTTAATTCCATAGAAAGAACTTGAGGTGGTAACAAAAAGCATATCCTTCTGCCTTCCACCAATTGCCAAGGAAATCGGGCGTTCTTCTATCTGAATACGTCTCTGCTCTTTACCAGATTTGTCATAGACAAATATTTCACCATCAGCAACATAAACATTCCCGTCAGCATCAGTCACATTACTGTATTGGCCATAAGGACATATTATTCCTTGTTCTGTCAAACGGCCATCCACACCAACAGAAAGTTGTACTGTCGTTTTATTCATCTCATTTACAATATAAACCGGTTCTGACTGACCGGGCACTGTAACAGTCAAAGCACAAGAACGCCCCAAATCATAGGTATCCGGAATAATTGTCACGCCATCCGGAGCGACAAAACTATACTCAGGCATACTGGCAACCACCTTGTCAAAGTCACCTCTCCAACGACTGGAAGGGTGAATGACTTTCTGTATATTCTTCATACTGGCTGTAACGACACGTGGCATAGGCTTCATCGTAGCATCCACGTTATCCGGATTAAAAGAATACCCCCAAGCACTCCAGCCACTGTTACCCCAACCACTGTACATCGGATTATCATCCGGCAAGCGCACTACCGTTTCCTGCTTGCCGTTCACCAGATAACCCGGCTGAGGGTCATAGCGGAAAATAACCAGTAGATTGTCTTGCGTATCAGTAGCCAATGTAAAAGGCTTCCAGGGATAATCGGCTATCAAAGTAATCTGCTCCGTGTCTGCCGACCATTTATAGATTTTCTTCAGACGGTTTTCACAGAAGTAGATATTTCCTTTACTGTCGGTAGTAGCTCCGGAGGCTAGTTCAAAACCGGTAGCCAGCTTCACTGGCTTGTCCATGACCGTGCAGGAAGGGCGAAGGCTCTTCTCGCTACCCGAAACAGTGAGACGGGCAAAGTCCCACGAATAAACGGGCAACTTCTTATTCATATCATATATAGGAAACTCTATGACTGGTAATATCTGCGTATAATTGTGCATATTACGGAAAGTGATATTCTTGCAATCCCATATGCGGAAACCTATCCTCTTCGGCATAAAGGCACGGATAACGCGATACATCCACACATTTACCATTTCGATATTTTGACAATTGGACATTTCTGCCATATAACAATCAGGCCCTTCACGACCTTCTTCCTCAAACTGGAAAGCATAAATTTTCCAGTTGGCCACATTATGGAAACGGGCTTCAGTACGGACATGATGCTCCAAAGACATGGCATAAATACGTCCCGGAGTCTTCGTTTCGCTAATATAAAGCCCACTGGCAGCATACGTACTGGCTGTCCAAACATCCTTAATTGTCCCGCCGCCATTGTTTGTAATCCACAAACTCCAATACTGGTTGTCCCAAGCCATATCCTTACCGGTTTCCATGACCGGAGAAGACGGGGAACTAATCCGACGCTCGTCCCTGCGGTAAGACGACTGTCCGGAAGCATTCGGAGCAGGTTTGCGCAAGGTACCGTGCCCGCCTACAAACTTCACATCATTCAAGTACGAGCGCTCACCCGCCATCCATTTACAGCCGACAGCACGGTAATTATACGCACCGGTATTAATACCTATGCCATTCAGCATGTCGTCGCCACCTTCGGAAGATTCAACCAAAGGCACAGGCACGCCGAAACCACTGAATGCAGGCTCGCTTTCCTTCAACAGAAATTGAGTCCCAAAAGGATGCAGCCCAATCAGCTTAGTACCGGGAGACAGCTTCAACGTTCTCGTCAGGCGATACCAACCCTGGGGCACATAGATGTTTTTATGCAAAGAGACAGCTTTCTCAAAAACTTCCGTATCATCAGTCTCGCCATCACCTTTTGCCCCTAAGTCTCGGATATTGACCCATGTCTCCATTGCCGGAAGAACCGGAAGGTCCTTGCCAAGTGTAACCGGCAGTTTTGCCACCGGCTCTATTTCACATATTTCCCTGAAAGAAGAAGCATCATTCAAATCCTGATACACCAGACCGTAAGTAAACTCCTTGACTCTGTACATTTTTGCTTTTCCGGCAACTTTCTTTCCACTTTGAGCATAGCCCACCAGTACGGGAACATTCCTGCAATCCACATTCACCAGATTCAATTGCGAAAAAGTATTTCCCTCTACGCTCACCCTGACACCGGCTTCCGAAATATTCTCCCACAACGAATTCTCCACATGAAGACGGTCTGCCAGATTCTCTGCCATTTCAAAGGCAACGGGCGTATTCTTCACATGCATATTGACGATGGCAAACCCCACCTCTTTTGAATAGACAGCCGCCTTTCTCTGCCCCTCAAAGTAAGTATCGACCATCATCATAGGCCATCCCGGAGAAGTCCTGGAGGAAATTATCCCATATTCACCGCCATAAAACCTGACGTCTTCCAGTTCATTGCCAACATCATACATGCCGGCTTTCCCCGAACCAATCCGAATGTCGCAATGATTGATAAATCCATGCTGGGCAAAATGCGCACGAATGGCGACGGCTTGAGGATTACCTTTGTCTATACGGAAATCCACATTGGACACCGCACTATAGAAAGTACCTGCACCGGCATCCGAAGGCTTCCTGCCCTCTTGTGCCAGCCCTCCCGTAAACCATATCATATAATTTTGAGTAGTCTGGAAACCGGGTGTATCGGCTCCCAAATAAATCACCGGCCGTTTCTTCCCATAACCAATCAGCCGAATGGATGAGGGAATTTGAATCGTCTTGCTAATACGATAATTTCCTTCCGGCAGAAACAGTATCCCAAAGTTCTTTTCGCGCTTCACCTGATTGATTGCCTCTTGAAGTGCATCGGTCACGTCGGACTTTCCATCAGCCTTGAAGCCGTAATTCTCCGGGGTAAAGTAGAATGCTTCCGGATCGTCCGGTCTTTGCGTATAGGTGGAACCACCCTCTGCCGCCCACCCGGACGGCATATTACCGATAATCCAACAGACTATCAGCAGGTATCTCATTATTTGATAATTTCTCATTACACAGATTGTTTTAATATGGATTTTCCTTATTTAATACGTACACCAAAGAACTTGGAACGGCCTGTGACAAACAATGTATTGCCATCCTTACCGCCAAACTGTAATGTGGACGGACGTTCGGGAACACGAATCATCCCTTTCTTCTTGCCATCCTTATCAAATACATATATTTCTCCGTCAGCCACATACAAGTTCCCTTCCTTATCTACAGCAGAACCAAATTCGCCCTGCTCCACAAAATAGCTCAAGTTGGAGAGCGTGCCGTCATTGGCCACATCCATCTTCACCATTCTGCGGTCATATTCATCAGATGTATAGAAAGGCTTTCCCGGATAGGCTTCCAGCAGGGAAGAACTACGTGACAAGTCGAAATAATGAGGAATGATAGTTTTTCCATCCGGTGCCAGGAAGCACATTTCAGGAACATAGACCGACACCGCATTGAAATCGTGGAAGTCTCTCCAACGGTTAGAAGGATAAAGAGCCTTATACACGTTCTTCACTTGACCCATCGGAACACGCGGCAACAGTTTGATGGTCTCTTCCGGATTTTCCGGGTCAATGGAGTAGACTCTCATTGTATATGCGGAATTACCATATCCGCTGAAAGAAGTACCTTTTGTATCAGGCATTACCGGCATTTCCTCCGGCTTACCATTAATCAGATATCCCGGCTGCGCATCATATCTGAACAATACCAATAGATTATCTTCTGAATCAAAAGCCAGGTTGGAGGGTTTCCACGGGAAATCTGCCAGCAGCGACAAGCTGTTTGTCTCTACCGACCACTTAAAGATACGACGCATCCGATGGTCGCAGAAGTAAATGTTACCTTTACTGTCGCGCGCAATGCCTTCGGCAAATTCCAAATCGGAAGCCAATTGGTTCACCTTACCTATTTCATTGCCTAACGATTGCTGATGAGGTTCTTTTCCGGTTACAATCAAGCGAGAAAGTTCCCACGGGCGGATGTCAATGTCTTTGTTGACATCGAACACTGCAATGTTATTCGTATATTTAATCTGAGAATAGTTATGCAGGTTCAGAAATGCGATGTTCTCGCAATTGCGGATACGTACAGAACTGTGATACGGTTCATTGACACGGATAACGCGGAACATATACAAGTTTGCAAAGGTCACATCTTTGCAGTCGTCCATCTCTATCGGTTGGCAATCGGTACTTTCGCGGCTCTCTTCCTCGGTTTGCATGCAATACACCTTCCAGTTGGACACCTTGCTGAAACGTACTTCATTTCTTACATGATGTTCGATGGACATGGCATAGATACGCCCCGGAGTAGAAGTATTGTTGGCATAGAAACCATTGGTGGCATATGTGCTTGCTGTCCAGATATCTTTAAAGGTGCCACCACCGTTGTTGGTCACCCACAGACTCCAATACTGGTTGTCCCAAGCAAGATCCATGCCCGAAGCCGCTACCGGATTATCGGGAGAACTGATACGAGCCGGTCTGTTCCACCGGCCACGTGGTTCCTCAACACCCGGTTTAGGTTTCCATAAACCGCCATGCCCGCCTACAAACTTCACGTCATTCATATAAGAATCTGCATTTGCCATCCACTTCACACCTACAGCACGATAGTTATAACCGCCGGTATTGATACCAATGCCCACCAGCATATTTGCACCGCCTTCCGAAGATTCTACCATCGCTTTCGGACCGCCAAAACCACTGAATGCAGCAGTACTTTCGTCCAGCCGGAACTGAGTGCCAAAAGGATGCAGGCCTATCAACTTGGTATCGGGCTTCATCTTCAAAGTTTCGGTAATGCGATACCAGCCCTGGGGCACATAGATATTATCGTACTTGTCAATAGCCTCCTGGATGGCCTTCGTATCATCCGTTTCCCCATCTCCCTTTGCACCGAATTCGCGCAGATTCACCCATGTTGCCATTGCAGGCAGTGCAGGGATGTCCATCAGTTGGGCAACCGGCATCTTCTGTATCGGTTCAATATCAACCAACGTTTCATATTCCGGCATATCCACCATGTTATCCATCTGCAAGCCGTGGTCGTATGACTTTACCTTATAGATTTTATGAGCAACATGGGTGGCCGTATTGCTACGGGTATATTTCGCCAAGGTCGGTACATTCTTACAATATACATTGCGAAAGGTTATCTGATTGTTGCTGTTGTTCTCGTTGGTAATCACCACTGCCGGACCACTTACATTTTCAAAATAGCTGTTTTCCAAAAATAACTTGTCGCAATAATTAGGGTCAATATCAAATACAGCCGGAACATTCTTGGCATACAGATTCACCATTGCCAAACCGGACTCCTGACAACGAAGAGCAGCTACACGTTGTCCCTCAAAATAAGAGTCGACCATCATTACCGGCCATCCGGGAGAGGCTTTTGTCGTATAAATGCCATAATCTCCCCCGTAAAAAGCAACGTTTTCCAACTCATTGCCCACATCGAACAGACCAGCCTTGCCTTTACCTATGTATACGGCCACATAACTGATAAAACTGTGTTGGGCAAAGTGTGTGCGTAGCGCCACTGCATGCGGATTACCATCTTCTATGCGCAAGTTGATATTCGACATGGCACTGTAGAACGTACTGGCACCGGCATCACGGGGTTTCTCACCTTCCTTGACAACGGCTCCCGTAAACCAGAACATGTATTTAGCTTTTCCTTTATCATCAGCTACTTCCTCTTGAAAACCCGGAGAATTCTTAGCCAGAATAAATTCCGGGCGATTCTTTCCATAGCCAATCAAACGAATAGCCGTAGGAATATAAATGGTCTTGCTGATTTTATATTTACCTTCAGGGATAAAAAGGATTCCGAAATTCTTTTCTTTCTTCACTTGATTAATCGCTGCCTGCAAAGCATCCGATACATCCATCTTTCCATCCGCCTTTATAGGATAGTTCTCGGGAGTGAAATAAAAAGCTTCGGAGTCATTGGGTTTTAGAGGATAAATCGAATTCAATTGTACAGCATACAACTGAGTACATATCATCCCCAGCAAAATTAAAATAATCGTGTTCAATTTCTTCATGGTCTTATTTTTAATGTATGGATAAAAAAAGACGTTCTGCCGTCAAGCAGAACGTCTCCCTCTGCTATAAATTACAATTTTATAACTACTACCGGCGCATAATTATGCCGTACAGTGCCCACACCCGAAACATCAGCCAGAGCGCCAATACGGAAATAATAATTCTTGCTGTATTTCAAGACATCAGCATTTTGTCCCAGATCGATGGACAATGTATAAATATCAGCGCTATTTATAGCAGTACTCGGACTAAACACTTGCTTATCAGTCCCTCCATTCAACGTCAATTTCACATTGTTACCTACCCACATATCTGAAAAAGCAAACAACTGAATCTCTTTCAATTTCACTTCTTGTTTACCAGCTTCCAACGAGAATGTAGCAGTAATTACATTGCCATTCTTTTCTACTTTTGGACTTTTGACGCGAATATAAGGAATAACCTTGAAATCATACACATTATCCCCTGACTTAACAACAAAATCCTTCACTTCAAATGGATAAAAATTCCCATTTTCAAAACGAACATCATAAGTGGCAGCAAAAACCATATTGTTACGATATTCTCCGGTATTTGTGATATACCAGGTTTGATCCGTAGCATTAGTAAATCCATGCTCCCTCACTTTAATTGCATTACCGTTTTCCATATCAGAACCTACAAGTTCACCTGTCTGTTCGTCAAGGATAGAACCATGTATGGAAGCATCCGGTCCCTCATAATTATCAATTTCACAAGATGTCAATGCAAATAAGAAGCATGACACAAATAACAATATCTTTTTCATAACTTTCTACTTAATATTATTCAAATTAATGACCTGGATTCTGAACTAAACCATTCGTGGCAATATTAGGTATGCCCCTATAGTAGTTGATGTTCTGGAAAGTACGCCCTCCTCTTGTTTCGTCACCAAAGTAGTTCACCCTTGCAAAGACATATTTAGGCTCTGCACCACGCAAGTCAAGCATCGGCACCAAAGCTTTACGAATTCTATTATTGCTGAACTCAGTATGGAATTCCCTACGACGATTCATATCCCAAAAACGCTTTCCTTCAAACGCCATCTCCACACGACGTTCCTTCAAAACACTCTCTAATGTCAAAGATATCCGGTCGGTATGTCCGGCTCTACGTCGCAAAGCATTCAAATAGTTCTCAGCCAATTCCTTATCGCCAAATCCACTACCATTTTCCACAACAGCCTCAGCATAATTCAGGTAGACTTCTGCCAAACGCATATCAATATAAGAGGTAGTGGACGAAAGACGGTCGGGAGACATGCTCTCGCCCTCGGGCATATACTTACGAACTCCAAAACCTGTAGCAGTCCAATTAGCATCCTCACCACTGTTCACATTATTAAATCCAGAGAACATGGTTTCACCTTCGGCTCCTAAAGCATAATATGTTGTTCCATTTTTCTGAGTAGACTCGTTTGAATAAGCCACATAGCTATTATTGTCCTTAATAAATCCGCCCTGGATAATAATCTCAGTGCCGGCATAAGATGAACCCGGCACAACCACACTTGCCAACAGACGTGCATCCTTGTTGGCAAACGGTTCATACAAATCGTTGTATTTAACAAAAGGTACCGACATCAAGGTGTTCACTACAGAAGCATTATTCATATTATGGAAATTAGCGATATAAGCATCTTCATTCCCATCCGTACGAGTTACAATCTTTGCACTTTTTCCCGTGCCGTCATCCGTATAATCTTCAAACAAATCAACGATTTCCAACATCGGATTGAAACGTCCATATTTCAGAGCGCCCGGATTGACTTGAGGAAGGATATTAAACTGAGCATAGCTATGTCCCTGATTAGTATTGGTTGTTCCATTAAGATACGCTTTACTGAAAATAATCTCTTCATTCTGGTCATTCAGGAACAAGGCCTGGAAGTTTGATGCAGCCTCCTTAACAGTAGCCGGAGCAGGCTTATAAAGAGATTTACCGGAATTCTCTATAAGGAACTTAGATGCTTCAATACATTCTTTATAGAATGCATCGGCATCGGCAGAAGTCATTCCACCCACCAGTTTCTGAGTGACAGCCTCACCAGCCAAAGGTGCCAGATTCCAATACTTGGCTACAGAAGCTGCATGAAGTGCAACTCTTGACTTCAACGCATAAGCTGCCCACTTGGTTACGCGATACAAATCCGAACCAGAAGTCGCATCGGGCAAAGTAGCAGCAGCAAGGGTACACTCATTCAATACAAATTTCCAAGTATCCAACTCTGTACTGCGAGGAACTGCCACAGCACCCGGTCCACCATTGGCATAATCATCGTCCTGCACTTTGTCAATCAGAGGAACGCCGCCATATCTTTTTACAAGCCCATAATACATATAAGCACGTGCAAAATGGGCTTCACCAGTCATACGATCCGCATCTGCAACAGAAATTGTTCCGGCTTCTTTGGCTTTCTCTACATTCTGCATAAAAATATTCACCTGACGAATATCTCCATAGGGCCAATAATTGAATCCTTCGTAACCTATACCCACTCCTCCGTCACTACGGGTAGCTTCGTCGGTGAGAAATGCCAAATTAGTAGTTTCATTCACACCATCATAACCGCGTTGATTAAAACCAGCGTTCGGACGATAATTAAAATCTTCCATAGGAATCATGGTATATATGTTTGCCAATAGTGCCTTTACACCACCTTCTGTCTCCAATAACTGATCGGGAGACACTTTATCCAGCGGTTCAAGTTCCAAGAAGGCATTACAACCGGACAATCCCATCAATGCACATAATGAGAATATCGATAAAATATTTTTTTTCATGGTATTTCAGAATTAAAAGTTTATGTTTAACCCAAAGTTATAAGTTCTCATCAACGGATATGCCAAGTTGGCTCCCCAATCCCTTTCCTCACGTTCGGGATCAGCATCCTTCAAAGCCTTGTTACAGAACGTAAACAGATTTGAACCATTGACAAAGATACGGGCACTGTTCAACCCGATTCTTTTCATAAATGATTTTGGCAGATTGTAACCAATCTCCATACTCTTCAAACGGAGATAAGTAGCTTGCGGAAGCCAAACGGAAATACCATAATTCCATCTACTACCATTATCCGAAGTATTGGAGAAATTGTGGCGTAATGCCGGATAATAACCGGCTACCCATTGTGTGGCAGGATTATACGGATCATCTGTTATATTTACAGGATGCCAACGATCTACATACTTCGCAATTAAATAAGATTTATTTGTCTTGCCACCATATCCCCAAACATCATCATTGGCATATCCGATGGAGTAACCGGAAGCTCCTTGAAACAGCATATTGAGATCAAAATTCTTATAAGAAGCCGCCAAAGTCAACCCATACTGGATAGGAGGATTTGCACCGGTTGCCCAAAACTCCGGAACACGGTCACTGCTGTTAATCCTGCCATCACCATTCAAGTCAAGCAATCTGTAACTACCCGGAAGCATCTTAGAGTTACCCAAGTTTCCACCAATCAAAGGAGCCGTTTCATACTGTTCCAAAGAAGTATATTGGCCATCGTATTTATACAACCACATCACATTACTGTTGCGGTTTTCCTTTCCATTCAGCCATCTATCCATAGAACTGGTATATTCGGCATGTTCCACATGCAGACTTCTTTCACGTGCATACGTAAAATTAGCACTTACTGAATATGAGAAGTCCTTACCGATTTGTCCTCTGTGTCCCAATTCAATCTCAAAACCCCGGTTCCGGTTAGAATTCAGATTTTCCTTCGGGAAACTTGCACCAAATGTATCAGGAGCAGATTGTGCACGGTCAGCCAAAATGCCTTCATTCTTACGATTGAACCACTCGATAGTACCACTCAACTTACCGTTCCATAAGTCAAAGTCCAGACCTACATTGGAAATAGAAGATGTAACCCAAGAAAGCCGGTCAGTCACTACACCAGGAGCTACCATACCCATAATCTGGCTGGCACCATCAAAACATAACCATTAGAAGCTGAATTATAAGCAGATACATATTGGAAAGGATCACCGGCATCATATCCACTTTGCCCAAAGAACCCTGATTTTCAAATTAGTAATGAACGGCAAATTGTCCTTGATGAAACTTTCTTCCGAAAGTCGCCATCCGGCACTTACCGACGGGAAGAACGTCCAACGCTTAGAAGGAGCATAACGATAAGAACCATCATAACGTCCTACTACCTCCAACAAGTATTTACCGGCATAATCATAGTTCGCACGCATCAGATAGGCTGCCAAACGGCCAAAACTACGATACCCTGAATTGGTAGCTGTACCCGGACTTGCCTGATTCAAAATATCATTAGTAAACAACTCTGAATATTGCCGGGAACCGGATAATTCATCGCGTCGTGTACTGCTCAACTCTGCCACAGCTGTCACATTCAAATTGTGCTGATTGAAAGAACGCATATAATTAGCCTGCAACCTACCATAAATCTTCTGATATATTCTCATCGTATTGGAATAAGCATCAGTACTACCTCCCGTACCGGCAGGCGCATCTGTATAATAATCATACAACGGATAAGAACGATTTAAAGAAGAGTTGTTACGATTGTTACCGTCAAATGACCCCAAAGACTCAATGCCAACCCTTTACAAAAGGAACTTGCCAATTCAATTCCACATCGGCAGAATACGTCAGGCCTCTGTTCTTGCGATAACCGTCTATATCCGGATCAACCAACGCAAAGGATTCTTGTTTTCAGGACCGATTGCAGACAAATGATTGGGATTATTAATCGTATGAGTACCGATACCACGGTCATTAACCATCAAAGTCTTAAAAGTCCACATAAAATCCTCTCTCGGCCTTTGGGTTTCATCCCAACGTCCGGACAGATTCACATTCAGTTTCAGCCCTTTCGTAAGCTCTGCAGTCAGGTTACTTCTCAGATTATATCTATGATAGTATTGGATACCACTCTTCAGCAAACCATTATCGCCATTATAGCCGAAGCTCACATAATACTTCACCTTATCCGTTCCGCCTCTCACAGAAACAGTATGCGATTGCTGGAACGCCAGTTTATTCATAAACATGTCAATCCAGTTATTGTCTGTATAACCCTTAGCCCCGGTTCTATACAGTTCCAGAATATCGTCAGTGTATTCAGGGGCAGCCTGGTCATTACGTGCCCTTTCATTGGCCAACATGCGATAAGTATAAGCATCTACCGTTTCTTCCATACCCGTGGCATTCTTCATACCGAACAATGCTGAGTAAGATACTCTGGTCTTTTCGGCTACACCTTTTTTGGTAGTAACAATGATTACGCCATTAGCCGCATTCATACCATAAATAGCGGCAGAAGCATCTTTCAAAATAGAGATACTTTCTATATCCTCAGAATTCAGCTGTGCAAGTTCTTCAGTACCTTCACGTGTGATACCATCAATTACCACCAACGGGTCACCATAACCGCGAATGCTCACCATATTGTCGAAAGTTCCCGGCTCTCCGGTTTTCTGACGAATCAATAACCCCGGCATCTTACCTTGAATATTGCTAATCAGATTCTCGGTCTTGGTCGTAGCTATTTCATCAGCACCAATGGCTGCAATGGCACCGGTCAGTGATTCTTTCTTCTGTACACCATATCCTACAACAACCACTTCATCCAATATCTCAGCATCTTCTACCAAAACTATCTTGAACGAATTTCGGCCTGCAACCTTTATGTTTTGCGTCTTATAACCTACATAGCTTATTATAAGAGTAGCATCAGAGCCCACATTGGTCAGAATGAAATTACCGTCAATGTCTGTTATGACACCGTTGGTAGTTCCCTGCACCAAGATACTGGCACCAATCACCGGTTCACCGGTTGCATCGACCACAGAACCTTTCACTGTCGCAGCCTGCAAGGTTGCCTGTATCCCATCAGCTCCTATAGCTTTATCATAAAGGATTATATTACGGTCCAATACCTTATAGCCTATATTGGTTCCTTTGAACACATCGTTCAGAACCTTGAATATGGTTTTGTTATTTGCCCGGACCGATACACGGCGCTTAACGTCAATCTGCTTGTTGTTGTAGAAGAAAACGAATTCAGTACCCTGTTCCAATTCTGTCAGTACTTCATCAACGGTCTTGTCTTCAAGAGCAATGTTTACCATTGTCTTTTGAGCATAACCTTCATTGGCAAAAGTCATACCAACCAAACAAAACAACATAAATAATGTGCATCTCATAGCAAGAGGAATTTTTTTCATGCATCTCATCAGGACACTTTTTGCCCTAAATGATTGGATACAATAGTGTTTTTTCATAATTTTGTATTGATTTCTAGTGAAAAAATAAAGTTGCTTTATCTGTCGCCAAACAGATATTTAAAAGTTACTGTGTTTCATGCAGGAAAATGCGCCAACATTTTCCTGCATGTTTTTCTAAACGGACTTGTGTTTCATCATACTACTTTTTAAAGGGTTAATAAACTTCTATTACCTGTCTCTCGGCATTCACATCACCATCTTCAACAAACTTGAAATGAATATTCGAGGAGATTCGGAAGTGCTCCAATATTCGCTCCAAACGTTGTTTGGTAAATGTAGCCGTAAAGGAATTCTGCTTCAATGAAGCCTTTTTCAGAATGAATTCCACATTATACCTTTTGCTCAAACTCTTCAATATATCTTCAAACGGAGTGTTCCTGAAAATCAAGCGTCCGTCCTTCCAACATGTTTCCACGTCTACATTGACTTCTTTCACAACGACCTTTTCCCGCACTATATCATAAATAACCTTTTGCCCCGGTATCATCATTACATTATTCCTCCTGCCATTATTCACATAGGAGAAACTGACTTTACCCGAAACCAAAGTGGTCTGTACCGTCCTGCTCCCTTTGTAAGCCTCTACGTTGAACTCCGTTCCATGTACCACTATCTTGGAATTGTTCAGCGTGCCGACAATGAACTTCTTTTCATCTTTTGCGACAGAAAAGAATGCTTCACCCACCAACTTCACTTCCCTTTTATCATCGGCAAATCGGGAAGGATAGCGCAACGACGACGACGAGTTCAGAACGACTTCCGTTCCATCCGGCAATTCGACAGAAGTAGTCATTCCCGGATTTGTCCTGACTTCCATCATATGTATCTCTTCTTTATCCTTGTCCCAATAAAGGATAGACCACGATACCATCAAAGGGATGAATAAAATGGCGGCCGCCCGTTGCATCCCTCTAAATAATACCCGATACCTATTGACCTTTTTCTGTTTCATCTTACGATGTACATCCTCCAAGGCCTTCTTTACATCCAGCCTGGATGAAATCTGCGCCATGTCCGCCGCCAGGCCGAGTGTCTGAACCTGGCGGGCTGTCCTGCGGTTCTCTTCCGATGCCTCCAACCACTCCTCTACCAGAGCAGTTTCATCTTCCGTTGTCTCTCCTTCATAATACTTGAGAAGCAGGTTCTCCATTCCCTCTCTTTTTACCATAATTTTTATTGCTAGCTTTAATCTAAAGACAAACGGGTGAAAAGAACTCCTAAACAAAAAGCTAAAAATATTTTATATACTTAGATTATAATGGGAAAAAAAGCTATTTTTGCCCAACAATAATGAACCCCCACCCTATGAGAAACATACCATTAGAAGATACATCTTTATTATCCGCCATACAAAAAGGAGATAGAAGTGCTTTTGATGTGTTATTTCAAAAGTACTATTCTGTGCTCTGCACCTACTGCTATCGTTTTGTCCGGTTGGAAGATGCAGAAGAGATTGTTCAAGACGTCATGCTATGGCTTTGGGAAAACCGCGAAAGACCTATTATCGAATATTCGCTCAAGCAATATCTGTTCAAGGCTGTCTACCATCGTTGCATGACCCGGATTGCCCAAAATGAAGTGAAGCAACGGGCAGACACCGCTTACTATGAACGAATGTTCGCCATGCTGCAGGAGGTGGATATCTATCAAATCAACGAATTAAGCAAGCATATACAAAGGGCCATCAACGAACTGCCGCCTACTTATAGGGAAGCTTTCATCATGCATCGTTTCCAGAATCTGAGTTACAAGGAAGCTGCCGAACTACTCAACGTTTCCCCAAAAACGGTAGACTACCGCATCCAGCAGGCTTTGAAGATTTTAAGGGTCAAGCTGAAAGATTATCTGCCACTGATATTGATGCACCTGCTCACCTCGCATTAAGACCATACATAAGCGGAACGTCCCCTATACCTTGTCGGCTACACACCGGGACTTAGCCCTAAAGAGTATAGAACTGAGAGGTCAAAACATCCGGATGTTTTACCCCAATACATGGGGATGTTTTCACCCAAAACACCCGGATGTATTACCCAAAAACATCCGGGTGTATTACCCAAAAACATCCGGGTGTTTTAATGGAAAGGATGCGGATGTTATGACCTCTCAGTATACGGGTCAGACCGGTTCAGTCCTGATGGGAGAGGCACTAAGTCCCTATACATCCCGTGTTCATTAATTATTCTAAAAAAAGTTAGGGAAAACTCCGGGCCACCGGTCATATAAGCAAGAAGTAACCCTATTATTATCATAACCTCAAAATGCACGCAATGAGAAAACTGATTATCCTATTGTCGGCGCTGGTGTACGTCATCCATGCACAAGCGCAATTTTCAGTGACAGCCCATCAGGAAGGATGGGACAATATCCCTCCACAAGTACAAAAACCGGGATTTTCCTTTCAGCAATCCGTATTTGCCAATATGGACGGGGACGATGCCCTTGAAGAAGTAATGCTTTTCGGACGTGACAACGGGCACTACCCCACTTTCGACCTTTTCAAGGCCTACTATGCAATCGTAGACAACTATACCAAAGAAATACAATACATTTCCGACGAGATTTATGTCACCGACAAGTACAATCTCCTTGTAGAAGACCGCAACAAGGACGGCATCTCCGAGCTCTACATATCCTACTTCAAAGACGGAAAGTTCAGCGTAGACGAACAAGGTTACAATCTGCGCACCACACGCTGCTACGACCGTATAGAATGGAACCCTACTGGCAAAAACTTTAAATCTTCCGGAAAATGAAAACAAGACTGACACTTATCCTGGTACTCCTTATTTATATAGGAGCTGCCTCGCACACACACGCACAGCAAAAGAAAGTAATCAAAACCATGATGATAGCCGGGCAGGACGGCAGCCATTACTGGCAAGGCGCCTGCGAAGCCATGAAGCAGATATTGGAAAACAGCGGAATGTTCAAAGTGGACTTCGCCTTTACACCCGACTTTGGTGGAGACATCGCTACCTTCAAACCCGATTTCCACCAATATGATTTAATCGTCATCAACTACGGCGGAGCTACATGGACAGAGCCCGTACGCAAGAATTTCGAGAAATACGTTGCCGATGGAGGCGGTGTGGTAGTGATACATTCTTCCGTCGTCCCGATGGCCGACTGGAAAGAATACAACGAGATAATAGGCATGGGGGCATGGGACGGACGAAACGAAAAGGACGGTCCGTATCTGTACTGGAAAGACGGACAATACGTCTACGACTACTCTCCGGGGTATGCCGGCTACCACGGCTTGCAGCACGAAACCGTCATAGAACACCGCGCCCCCCATCATCCTATCCTGCAAGGATTGCCTCCTCAATGGAAACACTTCAAGGACGAGATATATACCCGCCTACGCGGTCCGGTAAGAAACATGGAAATATTGGCAACCGCCTACGAACGCGGACGGCATGAACCGTTGATGTGGACAGTAAGCTACGGGAAAGGGCGCATATTCGTCGACCTCCTGGGGCACTGCGGCAACGACCCGAACATGACTTACTCCATGCGCTGCACCGGTTTCCAGGTGACTTTACTCCGGGGATGCGAATGGGCTGCCACCGGCGCCGTCACCCAAGAAGTTCCCACAGATTTCCCACTGAAGGATACTTATACATTACGTCCGGAGTTCAAGGCTCCTTTTCATGCTTACCCTGAAACCAAACACTGAATACCATGAAATACATCATCCGAACACTGCTGCTGGCATGCTGCTGCATGCAGGCACAAGCACAAGCTCCGTGGAAACCCGATACGGAACTGGAGAAACAATTACAGCAAAGCAATCATGTGCACCGCATAATGAAAGCTAATCCCGCACACGCCGGACTGACGCGGTGGGAAAAGAAAAAGGTATTGAAAAGCAGGGTACTCCCCCTGGCCGAAGATTTCGGCGCTCTGCGCCACACCGGACCCGGAACCATACATGTGGACCGTAAAGTCACTGTCTCAGGCAAAGGAAGTGTCCGTCTGGACACTCCTGCCTCCCTGGGCAAGAAGAATCCAACAAACCGGAATTACGCCACCCCGGAGATTATCCGTCCCCTCGACTGGGAAGACTTGCGGGAATACAACCGCTTTGCCGTTTGGGTATATGTGGATGCACCGGGCGTTTATCTGACCTTTGCCGGATTCACCCTATACAATGAAGGAGAGAAAATCATGCCGACTCCCGGACGCTTTGAAGGACAACACTTCGAGACTGTCTATCCCAACAAATGGCAGCACATCATATGGGAGATACCGGACCTATACCGTGACTGTGTCACCGGCTTTTCGGTAAACATCATGCTGGCAGGTGCTCCTGCAGGAGCCAGCGAACGCATGAGCCTATACATAGACGACATGCGCATCGAAAAGGTAGAAGCGGAAAACAGCCGGGGATTCGACCTGCGAAAAGATGCAATGGCCTACTGCCACAGCGGATACAAGCCTGGAGCACGCAAGCAGGCTTTGGTGCAGCACATGCCGGAAAGGACTTTCAGCCTGCACGATGCCGCCACGGGACAAACCGTTTATCAAGGTACGGCCAGTCCTCTGAATCAGGACAAGAAGCTGGACAAAGGATTTCTTGTACTGGACTTCAGCAGTTTCAATACGCCCGGACAATACTTCCTCTCCATCGGTGATGTACAATCAAAGCCTTTCCCCATCGGAAATGATGCCTACCTGTCTACCGCCTGGCACACGCTGAACTTCTTCTTTCCGAACGTTGCGGTTTCGACCAGCCCGGCATTCATCAGGAATGCCATCAGGATGTATTCGCCTATCATCCCGACGGACGGAGCATGAGCATTGCCGGAGGATGGCACGATGCAGCCGACCTGACTCAAGGAACGGAAATACAGCCGAATCGTGCATCGCCCTCCTCGAAATGGCCGGTGCCGTACAAAGCAAAGACAGTATCTTCTACGAACGCCTGCTGGAAGAGGCACGCTGGGGAGTGAACTGGATTCTGCGTACCCGCTTCGGTGACGGCTACCGACTGGGTGGACTGATTATCGGCATTTGGACAAAGAATATCCGTGGTGACAAAGACGACATGCAGACAGAAGCACGAAATACGCCTACGGACAATCTGAAAGCCGCTTCCAGTTGCGCACTCGCCGCCCCTCATTTTGAAAAGAAAGACCCAGTGTTTGCACGGTGGTGCCGGAACAGTGCCATTGAGGACTTCAATTCGCCATCGACCTGCTGGATACACAAAGGACGGAACAGAACGAAACAGAACTTTATGCCCTTGCCACCGTCACAGCCATGCGTTTGTACCGCCTTACACAAGATGTTTACTATCTGGACTGGGCAACCCGGCTGGCACGTACCGTCATGGCGGGCCAACAGTTGGAAAAGCGTACCGACTGGAAAATCCCCTACGAGGTTTCTTCTATGAATCTTCCCGGAAAAAACGTATTCTGGCCTATTATCACCAAAGCCAAGAGCACTTGATGGCTGAAGGACTCTCGATGCTACTGACAGATGCCCCTACCCATCCGGACGCCCCGTTGTGGAAGGCATCCTGTGAAGCCTATGCAGACTATCTACGCGGGATTTCACAACTGATTGAGCCGTACGGCATACTGCCAAGCGCCGTATACGAGGTGGATAATACCGATTATAAGAATCTGTACCACGAAGGAGAGCAGGTAGGACTTCCCAGCCTGGAAGAATACAATGCGCAAGTACGCAACGGCATCCCTCTCTCGAAGGATTTCTATCTGCGCCGTTTCCCCGTCGCCTATCAGTTCAGGGGATTCCACGCCGTTGTCATGGGCAAAGCCAAGGCTGCCTTTATCCTTGCACGCCTATTCAATGATAAAGCGTTAAGGGATATTGCAACCCGCCAGGTAGAATACATATTAGGCTACAACCCGTTTGCCATGAGTACCGTTTATGGAGACGGATATGACTATCCGCCGCTTTACGGGGCATACGCCGGAAATGTTGTGGGAGCCGTGCCCGTAGGAATCGAAACATTCGAAAATGAGGACGAACCCTACTTCCCGATGCAAAATAACTGCACTTACAAGGAAATCTGGACACACACCACCGCACGCCTGATGTGGTGCGTAGCAGAACTGTTCAAATAAACAGTTCATTATACCGCTAAAAAAAGCTCCGGAGTTGAAGGTTCCGGAGCTTTTTCTCTGTTTTATGTGATGGACAGTTATGCCTTTTTCAATGCTGCAATACTTTCCTTGAGAGATTTGATGATACTTTCAGCATCTGCCTGCTTCTTGCGTTCCATCTCAAGAACGGCGGCAGGAGCATTATTCACAAACTTCTCGTTACCCAGTTTCTTCAGCACACCCTGCAAGAATCCTTCCTTATGCTTCAGTTCGGCCTCCATACGGGCTATCTCGGCTTCCACGTCAATCATATTACCCAAAGGTACGGCATATTCCGTAGTACCTACCATGAAGGAAGCAGCACCGTCGGCCTTGTTCTCCACTATATTGATGGAGGAAAGGTTACACATTTTCATGATAACCGCGTTGAATGCCACAACCGGATTCTCACCGATAACCTGCAACTCAAGTGTCTCTTTTTGGGCGATGTTCTTCTGCAAACGGATGGAACGGATATTGCTGATAACCTCTTTCACCACTTCAAACTCCCGGATGATATCCTCATCTACCAATGCCGACATTGACAACGGGCTTACCATCAAGCTCTCACCGTCTGTACGGTCGCAAAGATGCTGCCACAACTCCTCTGTAATAAATGGCATGAACGGATGGAGCAGATGCAACAAGTTATCAAAGAAACCGATAGTTGCTTCATACACTTTCCGGTTGATGGGCTGGCCGTATGCCGGTTTAATCATTTCCAGATACCAGGAAGAGAATTCGTCCCAGAATAATTTGTATACAGCCATCAGTGCTTCGCTCAAACGGTACTTGCTGAACAAATCAGCCACTTCGGCAGCCACTTCATTCTGATTGGCCTCAAACCAGCGTATTGCCAGTTCTGAAGCTTCCGGTACCGGAACTTCCGCACTGACTTCCCAACCTTTCACCAAGCGGAATGCATTCCATATTTTGTTATTGAAGTTACGTCCTTGTTCACACAGTGCATCGTCAAAGAGGATGTCATTGCCAGCAGGAGCTGAAAGCATCATGCCCATACGTACACCATCGGCACCGTATTTCTCAATCAAATCCAGCGGGTCGGGTGAATTACCCAAAGACTTTGACATCTTACGTCCCAGTTTGTCGCGTACGATGCCTGTGAAATAAACGTTTTTGAACGGCATATCACCTTTATATTCATATCCTGCCATAATCATTCGTGCCACCCAGAAGAAAATGATATCCGGTCCTGTAACCAAGTCACTAGTAGGATAATAGTAGTTTATTTCTTCATTATTAGGATTATTGATACCGTTAAATAAAGAAATGGGCCACAGCCATGAAGAGAACCAAGTGTCCAGACAGTCCTCATCCTGACGAAGGTCTTCCAGTTTAAGGTCTGCATTACCCGTTTTCTCTTTTGCCAATGCCAAGGCTTCTTCGGGAGTGGCAGCCACTACATAACCACCTTCCGGCAAAAAATAAGCAGGAATGCGATGTCCCCACCAAAGCTGGCGGCTGATACACCAGTCTTTGATATTTTCCAGCCAGTTTTTGTAGGTGTTCTTGTATTTGGCAGGATAGAATTTCAGTTCATCATTCATTACAGGAGGCAATGCCATGTCTGCAAAATGTTGCATCTTCAAGAACCACTGCATGGACAGTTTCGGTTCGATGGCTACATTGGTACGTTCCGAGAAACCTACCTTATTAGTATAGGCTTCCACTTTCTCCAACAGACCGGCAGCAGCCAGGTCCTTCTCAATCTGCTCGCGCACATCAAAACGGTCCATACCTACATACAGTCCGGCAGCTTCGCTCAGTGTTCCGTTATCATTGAAGATATCAATGCTCGGCAGATTGTACTTCTCACCCAGCATATAGTCATTCACATCATGGGCGGGTGTTACTTTCAGACATCCTGTACCAAATTCAATGTCTACGTAGTCGTCTTCGATAACCGGAATAACACGTCCTACCAACGGAACAATCACCTTCTTACCCTTCAACCAGGTATTCTTGGGGTCATTGGGATTGATACACATGGCAGTATCTCCCATAATTGTTTCGGGACGAGTGGTAGCAACTACCGCATAGCGTCCTTCGGGGTCACCTTCTACCATATACTTCAGATAGTACAGCTTGCTGTGCTCTTCTTTGTAGATTACTTCCTCGTCACTAAGTGCGGTCAGTGCTTTTGGGTCCCAGTTTACCATGCGTACACCGCGATAGATCAAACCTTTGTTATACAAGTCAACAAAAACCTTGAGCACGCTTTCACTGCGTTTCTCATCCATAGTAAAAGCTGTACGATCCCAATCGCAAGAAGCACCCAGCTTGCGGAGCTGCTTCAAGATGATGCCGCCATGTTCTTCAGTCCATGCCCAGGCATGTTTCAGGAATTCGTCACGGCTAAGGTCAGTTTTCTTTATACCTTGTCCGGCCAGTTTGTTCACCACTTTGGCTTCTGTGGCAATGGAAGCATGGTCGGTTCCCGGCACCCAGCAGGCATTCTTGCCTTCCATGCGGGCACGGCGTACTAATATATCCTGAATGGTATTGTTTAGCATGTGTCCCATGTGCAACACACCGGTGACGTTGGGGGGCGGGATGACGACGGTGTAAGGTTCACGTCCGTCGGGTTTTGAACTAAAGAGTTTGTTGTCCAGCCAATACTGATACCATTTTCCCTTCCACGTCAGCGGGATTGTACTTACTTGCTAATTCCATGTTTTTAAATCTCTATAATTAATTTATTGCGAATAACGGGCGCAAAATTAATGAATTAAAATTTAAATATATATTTTTGTCCCTACAAAATGAGTCAGGAGTTAGTAGGAGTTAAAGGGAGTTATCGCCCTCCGGGCTTAGGAGTTAGAGGTCGATAGTCCTCTTAATGGTAGGTTGAAAATAAAAATGAGAGACAAATTGAAAATCCGGTATGTCGTATTAATCGTATTACTGTCTGTTGTATGGGCAACGCAGCTCATTCCAATATTGGGAGAAGTATATGCACAGTCTGTATATCCGGTGATTTCCCATTTCTTGTCCTCCTTTTCAAAACTCATGCCTTTTGCCATAGGCGACTTGTTTATTTTCCTCAGTGTACTCGGACTTCTTTTCAATCCAATCAGGGCACGCTATATCCAAAAGAAAAAGTGGAAACAGATTCTGCTGAACGAAATGGAATACTTGCTGTGGATATATGCATGGTTCTATCTGGCATGGGGACTGAACTACTCACAGAAAGATTTCTATGGCAGGACAAACATTCCTTATACTGCCTATACTCCCGAAATCTTTCAGTCATTTGTAGACAACTATATAGACAAGCTGAATGCTTCCTATACAGATGTCACCTCCATTGACGAACCATTGGTCTGCCGGGAAAGCGTACACGGATACAACCAAATCAGCGATACGCTGGGGATACATCGCCCTCCCCACTCCTCTCCGCGCGTGAAGACCATGCTTTTCACTCCGTTCATTTCCATGGTCGGTGTTACGGGAAGCATGGGACCTTTCTTCTGCGAATTCACGCTGAACGGCGATTTGCTTCCACCACAATATCCTGCTACTTATGCCCACGAGCTGGCACACTTTTTAGGCATCACCAGCGAGGCAGAAGCCAACTTCTACGCTTACCAGGTCTGCACCCGTTCGCAGGTGAAAGAGATTCGTTTCAGTGGGTATTTCTCCGTACTCCCACATGTGCTGGGCAATGCCCGCCGACTGATGAGCGAAGAAGAATACGCAGAACTTTTCAACCGGATACGTCCTGAAATCATAGAACTGGCCCAAAAGAACCAGCAATACTGGATGGAGAAATACAGTCCGCTCATCGGAGACATCCAGAACTTTATCTACGACTTGTACCTTAAAGGAAACAAGATTCAAAGCGGACGCAAGAACTATTCGGAAGTAATAGGCTTGCTTATCTCATACGAAGAATGGAAAAACTAAATTTCAAAATCATGCATACAAGAAAAGAACAGATGGAAGCCTTCGGCCGCTTCCTCGACATACTCGACGAGCTGCGCGAGAAATGTCCCTGGGACCGCAAGCAGACCAACGAAAGCCTGCGCCCCAATACCATCGAAGAGACTTATGAACTTTGTGACGCCCTGATACGCGATGACAAGAGTGACATCTGCAAAGAGCTGGGCGATGTGCTGCTGCATGTGGCTTTTTATGCAAAGATAGGCTCCGAAACCGGTGATTTCGATATGAAAGACGTGTGCGACCGTCTTTGTGAGAAACTTATTTTCCGCCATCCCCATGTCTTCGGCGATGTAAAGGCAGAAACCGCAGGTCAGGTCTCAGAAAACTGGGAACAGTTGAAGCTGAAGGAAAAAGATGGGAATAAAACCGTACTGAGCGGTGTGCCCGCCGCCCTACCCTCGCTCATCAAGGCCTACCGCATCCAGGACAAGGCACGCAATGTAGGATTCGACTGGGAAGAACGCGAACAGGTGTGGGATAAGGTAAAAGAAGAAATCCGGGAGTTCCAGACAGAAGTCGCCCACATGGATAAGGAAAAAGCTGAAGCTGAATTCGGCGATGTCATGTTCAGCCTCATCAACGCTGCCCGCCTCTACAAAATCAATCCGGACAATGCGCTGGAACGGACCAACCAGAAGTTCATCAACCGCTTCAACTATGTAGAAGCGCACAGCATCAAGGAGGGCAAAAACCTCCATGACATGACGCTGGAGGAGATGGATAAGCTATGGAACGAAGCGAAAGTACTGGAAAAAGAAGGGAAACAAGATGATTCTTCTAAAGGTATCTCTCATTAACAAAAGAAGGTTGCTCACATCATTGTGGCAACCTTCCTTATTTGTATTCATTCACTACTCATCTTTTCCCTTGCGGTCTTCGCTGGGGACTATCTCCATTCTTGTGCATACCTTTCAGCAGCTCACGGTGGAAACGCATTTCAGCCCTTTGCACCAGATAAATCTTTTTACAAGGCAATATTTTCTTGAACTTATCAAAGTAGGTCTTGTCCAACCGGTCAGAAGCGATACGGGCATCATATACACCTTCCATAATTTCCTCATACTGGGCTTCGGTTGTTTTTTCATCTTTCCCTTGTCGAAGCAACTTCCAAGCCTCGTCATTTAGCTGCTTTTTCCGGTCCTGCAATTCAAAATACAATGGGAAGAACTTGGCTGCCTCCTCACTCGTCAGTCCGGCTTTCTCCGTTATAAACGCTTTTTGTTTGGCACGAAACTCTTCAGGTGACAGATGCTGGTCACATCCATCGCTAGCCCAAAGCAGAGGCATAATGCCACATATCATAACCAATAAAACAATTAGTTTCTTCATTTTTAAATAGTTGAGTGTTGTTACCTTATTCTGCATCAGAGTCTGCCAAATAAACATACAATGAATAATCATCCAGCATGGAATTCTCTACAGCCATATTAATATATTCCATTTCTGTTTCCGTATCATCAGCAGCCATACGCTCTACAGATGGAGTATGCTCCGAAGAAGCTACACGGATAATCAATGCCGCACCTATAAACATGGCGGTCATATACAACCAAGGCCTTACCTTCTGCCACATTGTAGGCTCTGTCTGCACAGCAATGAGTTTCTCTTTTTCGGGAAGCCGGTTCATTACCTCTGAAGTAAGATTCTCAAAGTAGCCTTCAGGAACGCGGAAAGGATTTTCCGTCCCTATCTTTTTCTGTATTTTATCTTCTTCTTTCATAAGCTTTCTCCTTTCTGTTTAATTAGACATTGTTTTGTGGCAAAGGTTTAATACTCCTCACCCAAAAACTTTTCTATTTTCTTCACGGCATGGTGATAGGAAGCCTTCAAGGCACCTACGGAAGTACCAAATATATCGGACATCTCTTCGTATTTCATTTCCTGGTAATACTTCAGATTAAACACCATACGTTGTTTTTCCGGCAAGGCAAGCAAGGCTTTTTGCAAAGCCATCTCTGCTTTATCACCGGAGAAGTAAGGATCACTTTCAAGCTTTTGAAGTGCATCTGCCTCGGGGTCATCCAAAGAGACTGTGGAAGCAGCCCGTTGTTTGTTCAGAAAAGTGAGGCATTCATTCAAGGCTATGCGATAGAGCCAGGTAGAGAGTTTAGCCTCTGCCCTGAAATAATCTATATTAATCCATGCTTTAATGAAAGTATTCTGAAGTAAATCATTGGCATCTTCATGAGAAAGTACCATCCGGCGTATCTGCCAATACAACTGCTCGCTATATTGGGTAACAATCATCTCAAATCCCCGCTTTTGTGTGCTTTCTTCTTGTAGAAGAGCCAACACTTCGCGTTCATTATAGGAAGGGGTCATAAATTTCTATTCGCATTTGTTGTTTTAGACTGCCAAAGATACGAAAAGTTTAATTCATACCGATACACAAAGTGTTTCTTTGGCAAGCTGAGTATCCGGAAAAATAGCGGATGCTTCTTGAAGCAAGATATTTTCATCTTCGTAGCGGGCTGAAAAATGTCCTATCAACAACTTCTTCACTTCAGCCTTCCTGGCTATTTCAGCCGCTTGTGCAGCAGTTGTATGAAATGTTTCTTTGGCACGTGGCGCATCCTCATTCGCAAATGTCGCCTCATGAAAAAGTAAATCAACCCCTTTTATCTGCTCCACGATAGAAGGAAGATAGATGGTATCCGAGCAATAAGCATAACTGCGGGACGGAGCAGAAGGACGGGTCAACAAGTTGTTGGAAACCGTTTTTCCCTCCGGTGTCACGTAATCGGCCCCATTCTTTATACGATTCAATTCGTATACCGGCACTTGGTAGAAATCGACCATTTCACGGATAATATGGTTAGGACGCCGCTTTTCTGCAAACAAAAAGCCACAACACGGCATACGATGACGCAAAGGAATAGTAGTAACCGTCAACGAACGGTCTTCATAAATCTGCATCGGTTCTTTCGTATCAAACTCATGGAAAAGGACCTTGTACGTCATCTGCCTATTAAAAAAATCCAGCATAGGTGTCAGCAATGTTTCCAGCCCTTTTGGAGAATGGATATGCAACTCGGCTGTACGTCCTAAAAGGTTAAGTGTAGAAATCAGTCCCAATAAGCCAAAACAATGGTCTCCATGCAAGTGAGAGATAAAGATATGATTCAAACGCGAAAACTTCAGATGTGATTTACGGAACTGCAACTGCGCCCCTTCCCCACAATCAATCATAAACAGCTTGTCGCGCACGTTCACAATTTGAGACGTAGGGAAATGACGCGTTGTGGGTAAAGCGGAACCACAACCAAGAATATGTAACTCAAATTTTTCCATTCCAAACCTTCCGAACTGATTTCTACTCCTTGATTTATAGAAGAGCCTTTATCTCTGAAACTCCAAAGGATATTTCAAAAGTTTCTCCGGATTTATTCCCTTTATACAGATAGCCCACCCCTTTATCACACTTCACACATACTTCCAAGAACATGTGCAAGGCTGGATCGGAGGAGTTCAAAGAGTTCTTCACATTTGCCTTCATCTGTTCGGCATTTTCCTTCAAAGCAGACATCTGTACTACAGATTCGTCAATCGTATAATGATAAAGCACCTTATCCGACTCGATTGTCAGTTTATTGAGCATAGTGGCTTCATCCACCTGCATCGGGCACGATACGTTGGTCATCTTCACTTGCTCTTCCAGTTTCTTCTTATCACTGCTTTCAGCAGTTGAACCGCCATTCAATATATCTTTCAAGTCCTGAGTAGTCAGATAACATTCCACTTCGTTACCGGATGTCTTTCCTTTATATATGAACTTTATACCGGAATCAGTACCGACAACCAAATCCAGCATCTCTTTAATGGACCCTTGTGGATTACCGAACATAACAGTCACAGCAGACTTCATTGCATCAGGATTCTCTTTCAAAGCGTCTATATTGAGGAAACTTTCATTCATAAGCAGTACATATACCACATCCGCCCCATCAAAAGTAATACTGGATATTTCGCCGGAAGCTCCCATATCCATGGGACATTGTTTGTTGGCAGCTGCGATAGCCAGCTTGAGTTTAGACTTCTGGCCGCATGCGGTTAGTAACATCAGCGACAGGCAAGTGAACAACACCATCTTCCCTGCATTTTTGAACATGTTTTTCATAATAAATGAAAATTAAATTATTGAATATTTCTATGATTGCAAAAGTAACCACCCTGCAAAGATAAACATTTATGGAAAAACCATCCTTAATTCCATAAAATTCTATTGACAAATCATAAAAAAGAAGGGCACTTGTTTGCGCAAGTACCCTTCCTTCATTTATAGAACGGAGTAATTATTTCTTTCCAGCTTCCATCTGTTCTTTCAAAGCAGCCAAAGCATCGATATCGCCTAAAGTGGTAGAGGCTGCCTGATTTTGGATAGCAGGAGCAACGTCTTCTCTCTTACCGGTTGACTTCTTAGTAGCAGCCTTCTTTTCAGCTCTTTCTTCTGCCTTGGCAGCATCTTCGAAAATGCGGCTGTGAGACAGGATGATTCTCTTGGCATCCTTGTTGAATTCAATTACTTTGAATTCAAGCTTCTCGTCCAACTGAGCTTGTGATCCGTCTTCCTTAACGAGGTGCTTCGGAGTAGCGAAGCCTTCTACACCATAAGGAAGAGCTACAACAGCACCCTTATCCAACATTTCGATGATAGTACCTTCGTGTACAGAACCTACAGTAAATACAGTTTCGAATACATCCCAAGGATTTTCTTCCAACTGTTTGTGACCAAGGCTCAAGCGACGGTTTTCTTTGTCGATTTCCAATACTTGAACTTCGATATCTGCACCGATCTGAGTGAATTCAGAAGGATGTTTTACTTTCTTAGTCCAAGACAGGTCAGAGATGTGGATCAATCCGTCTACACCTTCTTCGATTTCTACGAATACACCGAAGTTAGTGAAGTTACGAACTTTTGCAGTGTGCTTGCTGCCGATAGGATACTTCTCTTCGATAGTTTCCCAAGGATCAGACTTCAGCTGCTTGATACCCAAAGACATCTTACGTTCGTCACGGTCAAGTGTCAGGATAACAGCTTCTACTTCGTCACCTACCTTCATGAAGTCCTGAGCAGAACGCAAGTGCTGTGACCAAGACATTTCAGATACGTGGATCAAACCTTCTACGCCCGGAGCGATTTCGATGAATGCACCGTAGTCAGCCATAACTACAACTTTACCCTTCACGTGGTCGCCAACCTTCAGGTTAGCATCCAGTGCATCCCAAGGATGCGGAGTGAGTTGCTTCAAGCCGAGAGCGATACGTTTCTTTTCGTCATCGAAGTCAAGGATAACAACGTTCAACTTCTGGTCGAGTTCTACAACTTCTTTCGGATCGCTTACACGGCCCCAAGACAGGTCAGTGATGTGAATCAAACCGTCTACGCCACCCAAGTCGATAAATACACCATAGGAAGTGATATTTTTAACAGTACCTTCCAGTACTTGTCCTTTTTCAAGTTTACCGATGATTTCTTTCTTCTGCTGTTCAAGTTCGGCTTCGATAAGAGCCTTGTGGGAAACAACCACATTCTTGAATTCCTGGTTGATCTTAACAACCTTGAATTCCATTGTCTTACCTACAAATACATCGTAGTCGCGGATAGGTTTCACATCAATTTGAGAACCCGGCAAGAATGCTTCGATACCGAATACGTCCACAATCATACCACCCTTAGTGCGGCACTTGATGTAACCCTTGATAATTTCTTCATTTTCAAGAGCAGCGTTTACGCGGTCCCAAGAACGAGTAGCACGTGCTTTTTTGTGTGACAGAATTAACTGTCCTTTTTTGTCTTCCTGATTTTCAATGTATACTTCTACAGTATCACCTATTTTCAAATCTGGATTGTAACGGAATTCATTTAAAGGAATGATACCGTCTGATTTGTAGCCGATATTGACAACTACTTCGCGTTTGTTCATTGCAATAACAGTACCGTCTACAACCTCGCGGTCGTTAACCTTGTTCAACGTATTGTCATACGCCTTTTCCAGTTCTTCGTGGCTTGCACTGGCTACTGATTCGCCGTTCTCATAAGCATCCCAGTTGAAATCTTCAACAGGAGTTACATTCTTTAAATTTTCCATTAATAAATAAATTGTTTAACTCGTTAATTAAGTGAGACTTTATGTTGACTCATTGTAAATCGGGCGCAAAGATAGAAGTATTTTCTTGAACTACAAAACAAAAAGCATTCAAAACAGCAGTGGAATAATCAATTAAAGAATAAAAAAAATGTTACCTTTGCATCGTTTCATTTATACATAATCTCAATAATTTATCATGAAAAAGATAATCGCATGCATTTCCATCATTTGCTATACATTATTATGTTATAGCCAAAATCAGACAACGGACAACAACTACCGTACGCAAAAGAACATTTCCTATCTTCATCCCGGCGAAAAGGACAGTTATAAGCTGGAGCGTTGTAAGCTCGACCTCCATTATCCTACTGATAAAAAAGGATTTGCCACCCTTATCTGGTTCCACGGCGGAGGACTGGAAGCCGGAGAAAAACATTTTCCGAAGGAGTTCCTGGAGCAAGGCTACGCCGTGATAGCCGTAAACTACCGACTCAGCCCGCGTGCCCAAAATCCTGCCTACACGGAAGATGCCGCAGAGGCCGTTGCTTGGACTTTCGAGAATATAGAAGAATTCGGAGGAGACAAAGACAAAATATACATAGCCGGTCATTCAGCCGGTGGTTATCTCTGTCTGATGCTCAATCTGGACAAGAGTTACCTGGCAAAGTGGAATATTGATGCCAACAGCCTGGCAGGCGCTTTCCCCATCAGCGGACAGACCACCACTCATTATACCATCCGCAAAGAACGCGGGCTGCCTTCCGACACTCCGATTATAGATAAATATGCTCCTTCCAATAACGTAAGAAAAGACGCTTCACCCATGATACTTATCACTGGCGACAAAGAGTTGGAGATGCTGGCACGCTATGAGGAAAACGCCCATTTATATGCCCTCCTCAAAGCACTGGGACAAAAAACCACCCTCTATCAGATGGAGGGATTTGACCACGGTACGGTGGCCGCTCCCGCATGTACCTTGATAAACAGCTATATGAAGAAGGCAGGCAAGAAGTAACCACTACCCTTGCCTTTCTTTTATATATGCCAATGCCGCTCCTATTGCTGTTCTATATTCAGCATAGGGCGGTATATGAAAATGTACATGATAGATGGCTTCCATTTTAGAAAACACCTCCCGGCACTGGGGCAGTTGGGTGAGATTCCCTATCAGAACGAAATCCTTGATAGGACTGTTCAAAGCTGACAGTACAGCAGCTCCTCCAATGGTTTGAAGTACCGTATAAATTATACCGCAGGCAATATCTTCTTGAGAAGCATTGCTATCTGCTTTCCCGAAAAGAGAGGCGGTAGCACTCACTGGCAAGTCAGGCAAAGCAGTGTTGCAAATATCACCTATCTGCAAGTTGACACGAGTTACATCCCCTTTCTCAGCCAACTCGGACACCTGATGAATATCATGAGTTTTCAACAGCAACCTCGATAATCCCTGCAAGGTACCTCCACCAATCCCCAAGCCGCCAATATGCTGCACCTTGTCTCCGTCTATTTTCACAAAAGAAGTGCCGGTACCCATGCTGACTACAATCAGTTGGTCTATATCCGTTGCATGTCTAGCTCCCAAACCATTGGCAATAAACTCATCCGTTTTGCGAGTAGGCAGTCCATATAGAGGGCTGTTGACAAATGCGCTTCCCACTCCCGTCAGCATCACCTGCTCCACATCGGCCAGCTGTATACCATTGTCATAAATATACTTACCGAATGCTCCGAATAAGGAAGTCACCGGGTCGGTAGCCGTAATAAACATTGGAGACTGTATCTGTTCTCCATTGATTCCAACGATTTTCGTGGTACTTCCACCCACATCTATTCCTATTACTATACCCATAGCTCCAAGTAATTTGCAGCAAAGTTACAAAAGAATCAATAATTGACAATTGATTAATGTGATAATGTGCCAATATGCTAATTGGCTAATTGGCTGCGCTATGTTTATGCTACGCCATCACGTCCTGGTCATTGACACATTGGCACATTAATCACATTACCACATTGCTATCTGTTAAACAGTTCGAAGGTAAATTTGCAACCTATTTCCTGATACTTCCAGTTTGCAAAGCTGGCAAACAAGCCAAAGTCAAATATATGTGTACCAATGCCATACCCTACTTCCAGATAAGGTTTCAAGTGAGGAACCACCAATGCATTCAGATACAGACGTTCATTCAATACATATTGGGTATATTTCATCAGATGGCGGAGCAGGAGGAAAGGCGCTTCATAGGTAAGGTGTCCGCGGATATATTTACGGGAAGAGTTATACCAGCGGCCGTCCAGCAACTGGAACACCCCGCCAATATCATCACTCCAACCCATAGGAAGATTGGAACGCCGCAAATTGGCAAAGTCCACAAAGTACAGTTCCTTCTGATTGGTAAACTCTCCCCAACCAAAACGCCAATAAATATCACGCATCAAGCCCAAAGAAACCTGATGCTGCAAATCAATCTCTACACGCTCGTACGAACCACTGCTCTGCAACACTCCACTGAGTCCCCGCTCCCAATCTACTGAGATGGAAGGATACTTGGAATGAAGATTTACTTTACGGTCGCCATTCATATAATAGTATTGTCCCGGAGTCCAGGTGAGGCGGACGCGGGGAGCAAAACTATTATAGGTATGGCGGAACTTGTTCAGGATATTCGGGTCAAAATTCGGAAAGAAGGATGAACCTCCGGAACCGGCACGGGTGGCCGACTTGGTAGGCGGCATGCTCGGGTAGTTCAGTTCAAACCGGGAGCGGTTCACTTCCGTACGTCTGTGCATGGATACACCCACTTCCAGCGACAGACCGTTTACTATTTCCCAGCTATGACGCAGATTCAGATACAAATCCTTGAAATAATCCAAGTGTATCTGGTTGAAGTCAAAAATACTGTCGGGGATGGCTTTCAGGTCGTCCAGCACATCACTGCTGTAAATCCGGTTACCGTTACCAAACTCCAGATGCAATGCTGCACGCTTACGGGGCCAATAATCAAAATCGGACCTCACCCTCCAGTAAAACTCTTTTTCCTTAAAATTATAACCTATCCGGGGAACGATGCGCAGCAGGCGATCACCGGTAAAAATCGGTTGTACTTGAACTCCTGCCGATACGAAATTCCATGCTTGCCGCTATAGCTCAAAAGAAAAGGATTGATTAGTGGTGAACAGCGCACACTCCCAATTTATCAAGGTCTACCGTATAGCGACTGATCAATGCATCTCAATCTGCCCCCAAAACTCCAAGTTCTTATTCACCGGTTTCTTTTCCGGGCGAGCGTATCCCGACGCAAGAAGAAATCCTGATACAGTGTCTCCTCATGCGGAGTCAAAGGAATGGGACGCAAAGTTTTAAAGTAAGCAGTATCACGTAGATAAGCATTCGTATCAGTACGCAACGTGTATGAATCGGACAAGTCATATTTACTTTTCTTCACCGACCTCCGTATATCACTGCCAGAAGTTTTCTGAATGATGTTCTTATAATCGAGTACAGCTTCATAAGTGCCATCTACCACATTTCCCAAAAACGAAACGTTGCATCCACATCATACTGCAACGGAAGAAATTCGTCCGAATCGCCCACATTACCCATCTTCACCAGATTATTGAACCGCACCATCTCATTACGTCCGGAAAAACGCATCTCGCGTACACTCCACACGTTATCACTCACAATCAGATAACCGCCCACCAGCTGAAAGCTTTTGCTTTTGGCATAAAACGGATTTTATACTGAAGGGCATGCCGTTCCCCATCACCGTATCAATCCGATAGGTATAATATTTTTTGGCATTGGGTGCTAAAGGAGAGAGTAGTTTGTCATATAATAAGGTAGAAGAATAGATGTTGATGTGAAAATATTCCGGCAGCCGTCCGTCCATTTCCCAAAACTCGGAAGCAGTACCGACACTTGCCTTTACCTTCTGGTCATAGATGTCGGGAGCAGTAAAATGCAAATCGCTATAAGTTTCCATCATATATTCCCGCACCCCTTTCTTGGGCCGGAACATGGAAGGGATGTAGCGGAGAATATGATTCTTCTTACGGATATTCACCCAGCCCTTTATGTAAAGCTCAGCCTTGTAACTTTCAATAATACGTTCATAAAGGGGGGCAAAGAAGATGACTTTCTCCATGATGGAGTCTGCCGAACTCACATGTTTGTCAACCGGATAAGATACACGCTCCGCCCTGCCTTCTACAAAAGAAAACAAGAAGCAAATCCAAATCCATATAAACAACAAACGTTTCAACCGCAATTTCTCCTTATAGAATCGGGACAAATATACGGAAGAATTTGTGTAATGCAAAACATGTTCCATAAAGAATGACACTTGTGACACCCTTTATTATAAAACATATGTTACGCGCGAGACAATAATACACAAGCACACATAGTTTGTGCGAGATAAATACGAACCTATATTAATTGTTATAAAAGGTGCCACAAGTGTCATGTACAGAATGATTCGTAATTGTGACACATGAAAATTACTAATCACGACGCACTAAGATTACTAATCGTGATGCGGAAAGATTACTAATCATGGCATGTAACAAACGCAAGCTTTTGGTCGTTTTTCCATAACAAGCAGACTTTTTGGGGGTCTATTCTCAAAAACACTAATATTTTCGAGAATACCCCTAAAAAAGAGGGGTAGTTCAGAAAAACATGTATTTTGCGCCCAACAACCAATAAAAGGAGAGACTTATATGTCAAAATGCGATTTTTGCTTTGCAAGAACTTGCCAATCGGCAACCTCTTGAAGTGACCACCCCTTCAAACAAACTGTCCGACTACTACGGCAGCCATGTCTTCGACCGTAAGAAAATGCAGGAATACCTGCCTCGTGAAGCCTACAAAGCCGTGACCGACGCCATCGAAAAGGCACTCCCATCAACCGCGAAATGGCAGACCTGATTGCCAACGGCATGAAAAGTTGGGCAAAGTCCTCAACGTCACCCACTACACGCACTGGTTCCAGCCTCTGACGGACGGAACAGCCGAGAAACATGACGGCTTCATCGAATTCGGAGAAGGAACGGAAGTGATTGAACGTTTTTCCGGCAAACTGCTCATCCAGCAGGAACCGGATGCATCCTCTTTCCCCAACGGGGGTATCAGAAACACATTCGAAGCACGAGGATATACTGCTTGGGATGTTTCCTCACCTGCCTTTGTGGTAGATACCACACTTTGCATCCCCACTATCTTCATCTCTTATACCGGCGAAGCGCTCGACTACAAGACTCCATTGCTCAAAGCCTTGGCAGCCGTAGACAAAGCAGCGACAGACGTATGCCAGTTGTTCGACAAGAATATCACACGCGTTTATACCAATTTAGGCTGGGAACAAGAATATTTCCTCGTCGACTCGGCACTGTACAATGCCCGCCCGGACCTTTGTCTGACCGGACGTACCCTGATGGGACACTCCTCGGCCAAAGACCAGCAGCTGGAGGACCACTATTTCGGCTCCATCCCCCCACGTGTCACAGCTTTTATGAAAGAACTGGAAATCGAATGTCACAAACTGGGTATCCCGGTCAAGACCCGCCATAACGAAGTAGCTCCCAACCAGTTTGAGCTGGCGCCTATCTTTGAGAATGCCAACCTTGCCAACGACCACAACCAGCTTGTGATGGATCTGATGAAACGCATCGCACGCAAGCATCACTTCGCCGTACTGCTTCACGAAAAACCCTACAACGGCGTGAACGGCTCCGGCAAGCACAACAACTGGTCGCTTTGCACCGATACGGGTATCAATTTGTTTGCACCGGGCAAGAATCCGAAAGGAAACATGCTGTTCCTTACCTTCCTGGTAAACGTACTGATGATGGTATACAAAACCAGAACTTGCTGCGCGCCTCCATCATGAGTGCCGGAAACAGCCACCGTCTGGGAGCCAATGAAGCACCTCCCGCCATTCTGTCCATCTTCCTGGGCAAACAGCTGTCTTCCATCCTCGACGAGATAGCTCGCCAGATAAGCAGCAGCAAGATGACATCGGAAGAAAAGACAACACTGAAATTAGGCATCGGACGTATTCCCGAAATATTACTGGATACCACCGACCGTAACCGTACTTCTCCATTCGCCTTTACCGGCAACCGCTTTGAGTTCCGTGCCGCAGGTTCGTCCGCCAACTGTGCCGCCGCCATGATTGCCATCAATGCAGCTATGGCAAACCAGTTGAACGAATTCAAAGTCTCCATCGACAAACTGATGGAAGAAGGAGTCGGCAAGGATGAAGCCATCTTCCGCATTATGAAAGAGACCATCATCGCCTCCGAGCCTATCCGCTTTGAGGGTGACGGCTACTCCGAACAATGGAAGCAGGAAGCCGCCCGCCGTGGGCTGACCAACATCTGCCACGTTCCCGAAGCCCTGATGCACTACATGGATAACCAGTCCGTTCCGTACTCATCGGCGAACGTATCTTCAACGAAACGGAGCTTGCCTGCCGCCTGGAAGTAGAACTGGAGAAATACACCATGAAGGTACAGATAGAAAGCCGTGTGCTGGGCGACCTTGCCATCAACCACATCGTACCGACTGCCGTTATCTACCAAAACCGTCTGCTGGAAAATCTCCGTGGCCTGCGCGAGACCTTCTCTCCCGAAGAATACGAAGTCCTCAGTGCCGACCGGAAAGAGCTTGTACGCGAAATTTCCAAGCGCGTAACAGCCATCAAGGTACAAGTACGCGAAATGACCGAAGCCCGCAAAGTAGCCAACCACATGGATAACTACAAAGACAAGGCTTTCGCTTACGAAGAAACCGTACGCCCTTATCTGGAAAGTATCCGTGACCACATCGACCACCTTGAGATGGAAATTGATGATGAAATCTGGCCGCTTCCGAAATATAGGGAGCTGCTGTTTACAAAGTAGGCCTCTCCCTAGCCCCTCCCCCGTAGGGAGGGGGATAGAGATACTACGATAAACAATTAAGTTACTACGATTTACGATTTGACGGTTTACGGTTGGAGTTACTCATACAATCATAAACCCACCTGCTAATGAGTAGTTGTTTAACAATACAAACTTCAATCGTAAATCGTCTAATCGTAAATATATAGATTTTCCTTCATCTCCCCCCCTACGACATCTTTTTGTCATATTTGTGCAATATTTAATTTTTTCTTTTTACATTTGTGCTGTATAACACAGTTTTGCAGCAGTTATGGTAAAAGTAAACTTGTCTGATATTAATGTTCCGGAGTTGATTGCAGATATATGGTCTCCCTTGAATGACGAACAACGGGAATTCCTCGCCAACCACTTCACACTCCAGAACTACAAAAAAAACGAAGTCATCCATTGCGAAGGCGAGACACCTACGCATTTGATGTGTCTGCTGAGTGGAAAGGTCAAAATCTATAAAGACGGAGTCGGTGGTAGAAGCCAGATTATCCGTATGATTAAACCTGTCGAATATTTCGGTTACCGCCCTTACTTTGCAAAAACAGACTATGTCACGGCAGCATCTGCATTCGAGCCGTCTCTTGTTTGCCAAATCCCCATGACTGCCTTGATGACTCTGCTCACACAAAACAACGACCTTGCCATGTTCTTCATCAAGCAATTGTCCGTTGACTTGGGCATTGCCGATGAACGCACTGTAAACCTGACGCAGAAACATATCCGCGGAAGACTCGCAGAATCCCTACTATTCCTCAAAGAAAGTTATGGTTTGGAGGAAGACGGCTCCACCTTGAGTATCTATCTCTCGCGTGAAGATCTGGCCAATTTGTCAAACATGACCACTTCCAACGCCATACGTACGTTGTCACAGTTTGCCACAGAACGGTTAATCACCATCGACGGGCGTAAAATCAAAATCATAGACGAAGAAAAGCTGAAGAAAATCAGCAAGATAGGATAAGGAATAAGTGACAAGGGATAAGCGATTAGGGGTTAGCATAATAAAAACACATTGTTGTCATCCTAACCCCTAATCACTAATCACTAAATCAGTCCTTTCGCAGACAAATATCTTTCCGCTTCAATGGCTGCCTGGCAACCAGTTCCGGCAGCGGTGATGGCTTGACGATAGTGAGGATCAGCAACGTCTCCGGCGGCGAATACGCCCGGCACTTTGGTACGCGGTGTTCCCGGCTCGGTGACGATATAACCTACTTCGTCCGTATCTACATAAGGTTTGAAAATGTCTGAATTGGGTTTATGGCCGATAGCCAGAAAGAATCCGTCAATAGCCACATCATAGCGCTTCTCATCAGGTTCACCCATACGCTGTACCAAATGTACACCTTCCACACCGTTCTCTCCAAACAAGCCTACGGCATTATGTTCGAACAGTACTTCAATCTTGTCATGCTTCATCACACGCTCCTGCATAATCTTGGAAGCGCGGAGATAAGGTTTGCGGACAATCAGATAAACCTTGGCAGCCAGTCCGGCAAGGTAAACAGCTTCCTCGCAGGCAGTATCTCCACCCCCTACTACAGCTACGGTTTTCTTGCGATAGAAGAAACCGTCGCAGGTGGCGCAGGCGCTTACACCCATTCCGGCATATTTCTTTTCATCCTCCAGCCCCAGATACTTCGCAGCGGCACCTGTAGCAATAATCAGCGTTTCAGCCTCAATCATCTTTTCGTCATCAATCGTAATCTTGTAAGGTGCTTCAGCAAGATTGGCTGCGGTAGCAACTCCATAACGCAAATCTGCACCAAAACGTTCGGCTTGCTTCCGCAGGTCTTCCATTAATTCCGGACCTCCGATACCTTGGGGATAACCGGGGAAATTCTCCACATCAGTAGTGGTTGTCAACTGGCCACCGAGCTGCAATCCTGCATAAAGTACCGGTGAAAGATTGGCACGGCCTGCATAAATAGCGGCAGTATAGCCGGCAGGACCCGAACCGACAATCAGACATTTTACTTTTTCTGTTTCCATCATTATATTATTTACTATTTGACTATTTACAATTTACTATTTAGCGCATGTCGATGACTTCAGCCGTGGGATAGGCTTTTTTGTCAAAGACAAAGAAACTATCCGGATAGGATTGTCCGGTCTGGTAGTTATTAATAAGGATAGTAGTCATATACTTACTCCCCCGTGGTGCCAAGTCCACTTGATGCAGACGATACGTATCCTTTGTCACAAACAGATAGACACTTTCAGGGTCTTTCCTCTTGTCGGCAGCAGTCATGGTGATGTAATAAACAGACTTGTCTTGCTTACCACCGACACTGCTCAACTTCAATCTGTATCCCTGCTTGTAGAGGGACAACCAAGCATACGGATTAAGAGTCTGCAATTCCTCCTGCGTAGGTTCCGATACATTCACCTCATCTGCCGAAGCCACATAGCTCCACTGCGTATGTCCGTCAAACCAAGTCTTCATTCCCTCGGTCTCAACCACAAACTTCTCACCTTCCAGATAGAGAACTCCCGCATAAGAGCCCTGTTGTTCGTTCACGGTAAACGCCAGCTTCACCCCTCCCGCTTTCCGAAAGGCTTCGGCTGTACGCTCCAATATATTCTTGGCATCCGGTTGTTGTGCCGACATCGGCACAGCAAACAACAGCAATAGCACACCAAGTAAAAGCTTATCAAATTTCATCATTCTATAAATAACCATTCCTTATTGCAAATTGTTTAACCGCATTTCCAGGTCGCTCTCATCTATACAGAACACCTCACGCGCCTTGCTGCCTTGCGCCGGTCCCACAATCCCCGCTTTCTCCAACTGGTCCATGATGCGGCCGGCACGATTATAACCGATGGCAAACTTACGCTGAATGAGCGATGTGGAACCCTGCTGGTGAATAACGACGAGACGGGCTGCATCCTCGAACAAAGGATCAAGACGCCCCATATCCACATCCCCCAAATCACCTCCTGCATTTTCATCCACATATTCGGGCAGATAAAAAGCGGTGGGGTAGCCCTGCTGGCGGGCGATGAACTTCGTAATCTCCGCCACTTCGGGGGTATCGATAAAGGCACACTGCACACGCACCGGGTCTGCTCCCTGCAGGAATAGCATATCACCGCGACCTATCAGCTGGTTGGCTCCCGGACGGTCGAGGATGGTACGCGAATCGACCATTGCCGATACACGGAAAGCGATACGCGCCGGGAAGTTAGCCTTAATCGTACCCGTAATGATGTTTGTTGTCGGTCGCTGTGTAGCGATAATCATATGTATACCTACGGCACGCGCCAACTGGGCGATGCGGGCAATGGGCAGTTCCACATCCTTGCCAGCTGTCATAATCAAGTCACCGAACTCGTCGATAACGACTACGATGTAAGGCATGAACTTATGCCCCTTCTCCGGATTCAGACGACGGTTGATGAACTTCTCGTTGTACTCCTTGATGTTGCGCACATGGGCAGCTTTCAGCAAGTCATAGCGGGTATCCATCTCCACACAGATAGAGTTCAAGGTCTGCACCACCTTCGTGACGTCTGTAATGATGGCATCTTCCCCGTCGGGCAATTTTGCGAGGAAGTGATGCTCAATCACGGAGTAGATGCTGAATTCTACTTTTTTGGGGTCTACCAACACAAACTTAAGTTCTGCCGGATGCTTCTTATATAATAAGGAGGTGACGATGGCATTCAACCCCACGGACTTACCCTGACCGGTAGCACCGGCAACGAGCACGTGCGGCATCTTGCACAAATCCACCATAAATACTTCATTCGTAATCGTCTTACCCAGTGCGATGGGCAAGTCGTAAGTAGACTCCTGGAACTTCTTGCTGCCGATAATGCTCTGACCGGATACAATCTTCGGATTGGAATTGGGCACTTCGATACCAATCGTACCCTTTCCCGGAATGGGAGCGATGATACGGATGCCGAGCGCCGAAAGGCTGAGGGCAATATCATCTTCCAGACCGCGTATCTTCGAAATGCGGACGCCCTGCTCGGGAGTGATTTCATACAGCGTCACCGTAGGACCTACCGTCGCCTTAATGGTACTGATTTCTATACCGAAACTACGCAGAGTATTGATAATCTTATCCTTGTTCGCGTTCTGCTCTACCATGTCAATGGTCGGACCATTGTCATCGTAATGCTTCATCAAGTCTATTGTGGGGTAATGATAGTTTTCCAAATCCAGACGGGGATTGTACGGCTCCTTCTCCGTTCCCACATACTCCTCCTCTTCGGCCTTTTCAACCTGGAATGCCGGCTCCTTCTCTACCGGCTGTTCCCGAAAAGGGGGCACCGGCTCCGGTGCAGGAGTCTCAAAAGTCATGGTAACGTCCTCATCCGCAGACTTGGCAGGCTTTATCTTTCCATCACTTCCACCCAAGTCAAGGGTGATTTCATTCAGCGGTTCGTCCTCTTCTTCCTCTATAGCAATCTCCTCCTCCTTTTCAAGAACCTTTTCCGGCTCCGCAGCTTCCGGTGTCGGAGCAGCCGCCTTTTCCTTTGCACCCCAAGAGGTCTTGAACTCTTCCGGCGTTTCACCCTGCACGCTTTCCGCCTTCTCCTTACGCTTCAAGAAGCTGAGACTGAACAATCTGCGCAACCAGATGACAGTCCTTGCACTCAGATAGATGAGGAAGCAGATGGCAGTTACCAACAATAGCAGCCATACTCCCGGCACACCGACTTGAGACACAAGCCAGTTGCTGACATTGTATCCGTGCATACCGCCCAGATAGAGGAAAGAGTCCTTGTACTGGTCTACAAACACAAAACCGAAAAATACCGAGAACCACACCAGCATCAACGAACAGCCGATGAACCACTTCCACAAGCGCACCACACGCACCCGCATCAGCTTCAATCCCGCCACAGCCAGGAACACGAGAATCAAGAAAGACGATACGCCGAAACAATCATTTATCAGATAGCTGGCCAACTGCGCACCGCGGCTACCGGCGTAGTTCTTCACCCCATTATTGGTGGAAATCAGCTCCTGCGCACTGCCTCCGTCAATGATGCTCTGGTCTGCCGCTCCCGTGAAAAAGAACGACGAAAAGGCGAGCAACAAATAAACCGAAAAGATTACCAGTACCAAGCCGATAACGAAATGAACAGTTTCACTTCTAAATAACGCTGCCACTTTCCCAAAAAACGAGAGTGACAGCTCCGTATCTTTAGCTGTTGAATTTTTCTTTGCCATATTTTTTAAATAACTATTGAGAATTGATTGCAAAAATAATAAAAACTATCCTTCTGCCGCGTTGTTTTCATTCTTTAATTTCTCGTCTGCCGATTATAGGTATTCCTAATCTACAACTGTAGTTTTATCGCATGTTTTACTTACATGCTTGCATGAAATGACATAGCGCACTAATTTACAACAGATTGCGCCATGCAAGCAGACCTCATGCAAGCATGCAGGCAGATTTTGCCTACATGACGCAATCCATGCAAGCCCTATACGCATCAACCTACTCTTTTTCCTTCAAAAAATAAATCGGCTGTTTCTGCAACCCTTTGTTCACCAACACATTCTCCTCACAAAGACGACGAATCTGCCGCGTCGCAGTCGTGCGGGTCATGCCGCAAATCGACTGTACAACACTGCGGGTGATGAACTCATTCTTACGTAGATAGTTCACCACTTTTTGCTTCACCTCATCATCCGTCAGCCTCTTTTTCGTGAGATTCCGCAATTTCAGCGGCTTTACCTTCAATACTCCTATCTCACTGCGCAGCGCCTTGTCCGGTCTGAAAGTGATGTTTTTCAACTTTACCTTAGTACTTTTCCGCTTTGTCTCCAGTGTCACCGGTTCCGTGCAGGTCAGCGTAGGAACAAAGTAACCGATGCCGTCCAAATGAACCTGCCTGCCCTCCCCCAGCTCGCGTCCCACAAAATGCGACAAAGCATCGAGTACCGCCAGTACATCCGTCTCGGTCAGCGAGCAGTATTCTTGTATATGCCTGCGCAGCTCATCGGTCGTCGTGGAGCCGTTCAGTTTAATCCGGGGATGCAGGGTCAGTTCTTCCCCTTGTTTATCCTTCGTTTTCGGGTTTTCGTACCAATCAAATAAAATTGCCATATTCTTTCCTCCATTTTTAGATTCATTTCTGTTGCTGTCTGCAGGTTTCGCTCATACAAAGTACCGGCTTTCATTAGGCAGAGCATGGGTCTTCCTTACGCAAAGAAGCGTTCTTCCTTCTGCTGAAAGCTTATCAAAAAAAGATGCGCACAGCTGTGGTTTACCTTCTTCATATTTGTGATACACCTTCTTCACAACTATGAGAAAGACATTCCACGACTGTGCGCAACTACAAACTACAGAGGCAAAGATAATGAAAAGCAGGGGGCTTGGCAAAGGAATGCTAATCTTTTTCAGATTGAAGCATGTAATAATGCGGTAATAATAGCGCTATTTGCCCAGTTCCATAATTGCAATAATTAATCTTCATCATCATCGTCATAATCTTCATCGTAGTCATCATCGTCACCATCCCATCTACACCCACAAGCATCACAAGCATAATCATTAATACCACTTGAATCAGGATAGACCAAATGCGAGCCACACTCAGGGCAACGCAACTTGTTGTTATCATCATCGTCATCCGCAATTTCATCACATGGCCATTCTCTTCCACAATCCGGACAAACATAATTCACGCCATCGAAATAGGCATTCTCATTCAAACAAAAAATACATTCCATAACTATCTTATTTTTAATTATTACTTTTATTCATTATTCTTTTTGCATATAAGCAGCATTTAATCAGCACAACTCCCACCAGCATAGAACAGACAATGCCAATTGCAATGAAAAGAGGACTTCTATCAGCGGAAGCAATGCCGTTTTTTGCCAACACCAAAAGTCCCGTCTGAAAACAAACGGCCGACAACAAGCAGAACAGCAGCACATTGCGTTTCCAATGTTTTGGCATCGGTTCATTTTTTTCTACCTCTTCTACCATTTCCTTCATTGCTTCTTCAATCCATATCTTCATCTTCATTGTCTTGAGGATTTATTTCATATTTGGGGTCTAAATCATATCTGTACGCAAGCAAAAAATCGGCCTTTTTATCTTTGGGTTTACAAAGAGAATACAATATGGCCCCTACTACCAATGGGGCAGCCGCAACAACTGCAATCCCTGCCAGCATACCACCTCCTATTATACCGCCAATTGCAGCCAATCCGGAGGTTATTCCTGCTGCCGACAACCCAGCAACAACACCTGAAGCCGAAATCAAGCTTATCATTCCTGCCACCGTACAAGCAGATCCTCCACTTGCCATTATTTTGGCAACCAAATCATCTTTGTCTTTTCTAGTCATCTTTTTGTAAGCATCAAAATCTTTGCCTAATACAACGGTGAACATGATACAGAATTCTGCATAGCACACGTCAGTGGGATAGCTCTTGCCCTCGGCCAAACGTGTAATTGCGTACTTCGACATTGTCATAGCCACTGCAAGTTCATCAATAGAAATAGAAGAATTACTCATGAATGAATGCAAAAACGGAGCGAAACCGACTCCTTTTGGAAATTCTTGATTTTCCATAATCTTTTTTTTAAAAGTTTATATTATGGCGCCCTCTGCCTATAAAAACAAAAAGCAACCGTTAGCATTAACGATTGCAAAAATATGGGGGAAGAATCAAGCACGAAATAGACGTCTACGAAAAAGGCAATCAACCTCTTTATCCATTCCTCATGTTCTTTTTAAATTCTTCCCATTGCCAGTCAGGAAAGTTCAATGTATCATTTACGATTCTCCACGCGTCCTTTGGCAGGTCTAATAGAGTTTGCAATATTTTCCATGTATTTATTATTATAGATGTAGCATCGCCCTTTGTACACACCTTTCTTAGTGTTGCCCCGAAAGATCTGCCGTTCATTGTCATCAGAATCTTGTTGATATGCGTGTAAGGAGGTGAAACAGCCACTATTCTATTATTTTCTTTACCACACTTAGAAGTATCTAATGTTTTCAAATAAAATTGCATATACCCCAGAAGAAGTATAATCACATAGACAAATTGTTTATTAGTTTTCTTCTGGAAATCTCGCTCTTTCACATCTCCGTTTCCTACTATCCGCCACGCTGCCTCATAGTGTTTTTCTTTTGTTAAGTATCCACTTTCAGTGGCCTTTTCCAGCAGCTTCTCAAACAATTTTTTATTTGTCTTCCCCTTTCCCTTTTTCGACATTCGGCCTATCTTTTCAAGCAGTTCCTGATATGCCTCTTTTGTAAAGTTAACATCAGCAGAGAAACGTATCTTATCCTCTTTTTGAGACTCTTTCCGGGAGTCAGAACGTTTTCTCAGAGCCTCAACATCTTCATTTTCAAGATACCCCTCATATACACTTCTTATAAGACGAACCGCCCTTGCACCCACCTCCACAATATCCTCATCTTCATGAAGAGTAATCCAAAAGGGCCAATAAGTATGGTTGTTCGCATTATTTGTAGGCTTAAAGCGGTGAGTGAAAAATTTCCCCGGAAATGTATTTTCAAGAACAGCAGTAACATAATAACGAATATCTTCCCATTCTTCATTGAACATGGCCATCCCATCTTTATCATTCTCATCAAGAATCAGTCCCTTACACCCATAATAAATACCGACAACCGGTTCATACACATCATATTCTATCAGAAATTCATACCCTCTGCATCCATCCTTACTATACAATGTCTCCAGCTTATACATCATGTGATGTGGAGCCTTGTTCCCATGAAAAGAAGCATCCGCTTTAAAATCCTCCACTTCATCCAGCAGCCTCATCTTCTTTTTATAAAACTCTGAAGCTTCGTCATTTAACCTTTTCCAATGCTCCCGGTTCCTCTCTCTGATTTTATCTTTCTCCATCTCAGAGACAACCTCCTGACAGTTCACATCACATTCGGCCCCATCAAAATCAATGCTAACACTGGAAAAGTATTCAAGGGCTGCCTGCACTTCTTTCTTTTTAGCATAGACCTGCCTCGCTATAAAGATGCAAGCCTCCCGCGTAAGGTGATAGTTTTCCACGCTCCTACGCGCACCAGAGCCTACCCCAACCATTTCAACCATCAGGTTAAAATGCTCATCCACATTTATACCATCCGCTTCGGCAGACCTCATGGCTTTTGCCAATGGAACGGAAAATTTCTGGTACGTACTATACCCCAAAGCAGCGCACAATTCCCTCGAAGTCCAGTATGACCGTCCTTGCCCATCAAACTTCCTTATTTTCTCAAAAGGTGATTTATCACTGATTTTCAATTCTTTATTCATAAAGACAGAAACAAATTACATGATATAAAAATCCTCATCTATAATGACGAACACTCAACAACACTAATATCAAGCATGAAGATAGCAATAAAAAAACATCCCGTCACATAATTGGAAACATTTTGTATACAGAGAGACGGGAGCAATGCCCTATATTTGCAACCGGTCAATCAATCACCGGCCATGAAAAACAGGTAGTTTATGAGAAATTTCATTGTATTATGCTTATTGGCATGTCTGGCATCATGTACAGACAAAAAAGAATTCCAGACAATAAGAGAACGAATCGATTTATCAGGAAATTGGAACAGTTCATTAGGGAACTGCACATTGCCCGGTACGACGGATGAAAACAAGTTGGGAGACGGCAGGCATCCCACCAATGTAACCTCCCAGTTGACACGGACTTATCCCTACTCCGGCATCGTAGAATATGAAAAAGATGTTGAAATTCCCGTACAGATGGAAGGGAAACGCCTGATACTCTTCATGGAACGTACAAAGCCCAGTACTCTCTGGATAGACGGGGACAGCGTCGGCACGTTGGGACATATCTATGCACCTCACTGCTATAGCCTGCCGGCCTTGGCACCCGGCAGCCACCATATAAAGATACGCATTGACAATTCCCCCAGCTCCGTACCAGCCGAAATCCAAAGCTCGCATGCCTGGACCGACGGCACACAAACCAACTGGAACGGCATTCTGGGCGATTTCTACATCGAAGCGACCCCACACACCTATCTCGAGCAGGTACAAGTCTACCCGTCTGTAAAGGAGAAAAAGGCCCGCATCCATGTAAACATATACAGCGATTCGAGCAATCGGGCGTAGTGACCCTTTCTGCCAAGACGTGGAACACCCAACAAGAACACCTGTTACTGGACATGGAAAACAAGTCGGCTTAAGCAAAGGTGAAAATAAGATAGAACTGACGCTCGACATGGGCAACCGGATGCAGACATGGAGCGAATTCCACCCACACTTTATGCACTGAACGTGACCCTTGCCACAAACGAGGGTAAAGACAATATAATAACAGATTTCGGTATGCGCGACTTTGCCACCGAAGGTACTCAGTTCACCATAAACGGCTTCAAGACCTTCTTGCGCGGCAAACACGACGCTTGCGTATTCCCACTTACCGGATATGCGCCGATGGATGTAAAGTCCTGGCGAAAAGTTTTCAGACAGCCAAGAGTTATGGCATCAACTACTACCGTTGCCATTCCTACACCCCGCCCCGCGCCGCTTTTGCCGCTGCCGACATCGAGGGTATCTATTTCCAGGCCGAGTTGCCTTTATGGGGAAGCATTTCACCGGACAACCATCGCCTGAATGACTTCTTGCTGAACGAAGCCTATATGACCCTCGACTACATGGGCAATCACCCCTCATTCACCATGTTGGGACTGGGCAACGAGTTGGGTGGCGACGTTGACCTGATGCGCAATTGGCTGGACGGATTCAGAAAACATGACAACCGCCATCTCTATTCGCTCGGTTCCAACAACTTCCTGGGTTGGGGAGGTGCCATAGACGGTGAAGATTATCTGACAACCTGCCGGGTAGGAGGAGGCGAAGGCTATACAACGCACGTACGCAGTTCGTTTGCCTTTGTCGATGCCGAAAAGGGAGGTATCTTGAACAACACCCGTCCCAATACCCGTGCGGATTATACTGCTGCCATAGCGAAATCTCCCCGACCGGTCATCAGTCACGAAACCGGACAGTTCCAAATTTATCCCGACTACAAGGAGTTGGAGAAATACACCGGCGTATTGCATCCATATAACTTGGAGATATTCCGTGACCGGCTCAATGAAAATGGACTGCAGAACCAGATTGACGCATTCCATCAGGCCACCGGCCGGTTTGCCGTCGAATGCTACAAGGCTGATATTGAATACGGCCTGCGCACTGCCGGTTTAGGTGGATTCCAGATGCTCGACCTTCAAGACTTTCCCGGACAAGGCTCGGCACTGGTAGGCATTCTGGATGCTTTCATGGACAGCAAAGGCATTGTCACTCCCGAAACATTCCGCGGCTTTTGTGCTCCGGTGGTACCGCTGGCGCTTATGGACACCTACTGTTACAGCAACAAAGAAGAGCTGAACATAGGACTCGCCCTGACAAATTACGAAGAGCAACCATGGTCTGATGCATTATGCTGGCGTCTGGAAAGCCTGAGTGACAGCGTAACTTTTGTTCGCGAAGGCAAAGTCCCCGCCCATGTAGAGCAAGGAAAAGTAATGCAGGTGGGCGAGTTGAAAAGCACCCTTACCGAAATAGACAAGCCTGCCCAATTGCGACTGACACTGACCACCGGGAATTATCATAACTATTATAACTTATGGGTATACCCCGACCGGACACCGGAAAGCGAAGCGGACATCTTCATCTGTCAGTCCTTGGATGACGAGGCGCGAAAGAGACTGAGCCAAGGAGGGAAGATACTGCTTATACCCGACCACAAAGCCATTGAAGAACAGAGTGTAGGTGGACTTTTTACTCCTGACTACTGGAACTATGCCATGTTCAAAAGCATTTCGGAAAACGCCGGCCGCGAAGTTTCGCCGGGCACCCTCTCCTTGCTGATGGACGAGAAACATCCCTTGTTCCGGCAGTTCCCCACCGAGTGCCATAGCAACTGGCAATGGTGGAGCATCGTACGCCATGCCCGCCCCTTTATTCTGAACGCTACACGCCACGAATACAAGCCGCTTATCCAAGTAGTAGACAATGTGGAACGGAACCACAAGTTAGGCTTGCTGTTCGAATTTGCCGTAGACAACGGTAAGGTATTGGTTTGTATGAGCAACCTCGAAGCAATTCGCCACACTCCGGAAGGAGGTCAGCTGCGCAATGCCATTTTAAGCTATATGAAGTCGGCTGAGTTCTCTCCCACCGAGACGCTGACCTCACAGCAGTTGCAGCACATATTAACAACCGAGGTGAGGAAGCAAGACATTGTCGGCGTGAAAAACCAGTCGGATTACGACGTACAGCCGGAATAAATATGAGAAGTTTCATCATAATTCCACTTTTCCTCGGCTGTCCCGTCATTTTTCAGTAGCTTTGCGGACTTTAATACAGCAAGCACCCCATGAAACTTACCCTTATACGCACCGCTCGTGAAACCGGCAAAGAGACATTCAGCACATGGCCCAGCGACACCTTGATGGAGAAGATGAAAACCGAGAACAAAGCCGGACACATATCCGCCTTGCGCAGCCTCATTCCCCACATCACCGGAAGCAACGGACACTACCCCTGCATAGACAAACTGCCACGCATCTGCCCTGCCGCAGAATATGCCCGCAGCAAAGAGGGGGAAAGATACCTGAAAACCTACAACGGACTGGTACAGATTGAAGTCAACCACCTGGCCAATGCCGTGGAAGTGGAGCAAGTAAAGCGCCAGGCGGCCCTGCTGCCACAAACTTTTGCCGCCTTTTGCGGAAGCAGCGGACGAAGCGTAAAAATATGGGTACTGTTTGCCACCCCCGACGGTTCGCGCCCCAGGCAGGAAGAAAAAATCAGGCTGTTTCATACCGCTGCCTACCGGCTCGCCGTAAACTGTTATCAGCCCCTGCTCCCCTACCCCGTCACACTGAAAGAACCTGCCGTGGAGCAAAGCTGCCGCATGACGCTCGATGACCGTCCCTATTACAATCCGTCTGCCGTCCCTTTCTGTCTGGAACAGCCTTTGTCCGTGCCCGACGAGCCCACCTTCGGCCAACGGAAACAGACCGAAGCAAACCCGCTGATGCGCATTGCCCCCGGCTATCCGGCCTCCCAAACCTTCTCCATCCTCTTCGAAGCCGCCCTGAACCGTACCTTCGAAGAGCTGGAAAACTGGAAACGGGGCGATGACCTTCGCCCCCTGCTCTACCTGCTTGCCAGGCATTGCTACAAAGCCGGCATTCCCGAAGAAGAGGCAGTACGTCAAGTCATGATGCACTACTACCGCGAAGCGGATGAACAACTGGTGCGCATGACCCTGCACAACCTCTACCGCGAATGCAAAGGCTTCGGCACCCGCAGCAGCATGACCCGCGACCAAATCACCGCCTTCCGCCTGGAAGAATTCATGAACAGACGCTATGAGTTCCGCTGGAACACCGTGCTGGGAGAATTGGAATTCCGCCAACGGGACTCCATACACTTCCATTTCCGCCCTGCCGACCAGCGGGTAAGAAGCAGTATCGGACAGAATGCCCTGAAAGAAGGAATCAGCGTATGGGACAGAGATGTGGCACGCTACCTCAACTCGGACGCCATTCCCTTGTACAACCCCATCGAAGAATATCTGAACAGCACCGGACATTGGGACGGCAAGGACCGTATCCGCGCATTGGCCGACCTCGTCCCCTGCAACAATCCGTACTGGCGGGAACTCTTCTACCGCTGGTTTCTCAGCATGACGGCGCACTGGCAAAACATCGACCGTCAGCATGGAAACAACACGTCTCCCCTACTGGTCGGAGCCCAAGGCTATCGTAAAAGTACCTTCTGCCGCATCCTGCTGCCACCCGAACTGCGCTTCGGATATACCGACAGTATCGACTTCAAAAGCAAGCAGGACGCAGAGCGGAGCCTCGGCCGCTTTTTCCTGATAAACATCGACGAATTCGACCAAATCAGCGTCAATCAGCAAGGTTTTCTAAAGCATCTGCTGCAGAAACCCGTGGCAAACCTGCGCAAGCCTTACGGCACCGCCATCCAGGAAATAAGACGCTACGCCTCCTTTATAGCCACCAGCAACCAGAAAGACCTGCTGACAGACCCCAGCGGCAGCCGCCGTTTCATCTGCATCGAAGTCACCGGCCCCATCCATACCAATGTCACCATCAACTACCGGCAACTCTACGCACAAGCCATGGATGCCATAGCCAAAGGTGAACGCTACTGGCTGGACGATTCCGACGAAGCCATCTTGAAACAGACCAACCGGGAGTTTGAACAGCCCACACCGTTGGAACAGCTCTTCCTCTGCCACTTCCATCCCGCCGAAAATGAAGAGGAAGGAGACTGGATGACCCCTATGGAGATTCTCTCCTTCTTGCAAACCAAGACCAAAGACCGGCTGTCCATCAATAAAGTGGCTCTGTTCGGACGTGCACTCCACAAACTGGGCATCAGCAGCCGCCGGAAGACAAGAGGAACAGAATATCATGTAGTGAAAAAAGAATAATCCTGCCAATTAATTTGCTTCTACTTTCGGTTTGCGCTATCTTTGCGTTTCAAATCAAGAAGATATGAAAAAAGAAAGTCAAGTGATATTCGACCGGAATGCCGTAGAGTTTGTGACCGTAGCCGCCGAGTTTTGCAAGTTTCTGGAACAAGCGGAAGGGGTGAAACGTTCCGCGTTCGTCGATACCTCCTTAAAAATACTTCCGCTGCTCTACCTGAAGGCCTCCATGCTGCCCGAGTGCGAAACCATAGGAGACGAGGCGCCGGAAACATTCGTCACCGAAGAGACCTATGAGGTACTCCGCATGAACCTCGCCAATATCCTGGCCGAGAAAGACGACTACCTGGACGTATTCGTATCTGACATGAAGTATAGTGACCAGCCCATCACCAGGAACATTTCCGAAGACTTGGCCGACATATACCAGGACATCAAGGACTTTATCTTCGTATTCCAGCTGGGTTTCAACGAGACGATGAACGATTCGCTTGCCATCTGCCAGGAAAACTTCCGCCTCCATTGGGGACAAAAGCTTGTCAACACCCTGCGTGCCCTGCACGAGGTGAAGTATGCGCAAGGCGAGGATGAAGAGGAGGAAACCGCAGACTTTGAATATTAAATTATGGTTATCAAAAGAACAATAGATAAAGAAACAGTGAAAGACCTGCCCAAAGCCGCCTTTCCGGGACAGATACATGTCGTACAGACACCGTGGGAAGCGGAGAAGGCAGTCGCCTATCTGAAGTCCTGCCCGTTGCTGGGCATAGACAGCGAAACCCGTCCATCGTTCACAAAAGGACAGATACACAAGGTGGCCCTGCTGCAGATTTCCTCAGAGGAACATTGCTTTCTGTTCCGCCTCAACCTGACGGGACTGACTCTGCCGGTTATCACATTGCTGGAAAACCCAAGCGTAACGAAAGTAGGCCTTTCCTTGCGGGACGACTTCATGATGCTGCACAAACGCGCGCCCTTCGAACAGCATGCCTGCATCGAATTGCAGGAATATGTCCGCGCTTTCGGCATCCAGGACAAAAGCCTGCAGAAGATATACGCCATCCTCTTCGGGGAAAAGATTTCGAAAAGCCAGCGCCTTTCCAACTGGGAAGCCGAAACCTTGACCGAACCGCAGAAACTGTATGCCGCCACCGATGCTTGGGCATGCCTCAACATCTACAACAGGCTGCAAGAACTGAAACGGACAGGAGATTTTGAGATAGAAGCCAATAATAATGTGGTAATGTGATGCACATTATCAGATTACCACATTAATCACATTATATATATATATATGTACAAAGTATACCTTAAACCCAATAAAGAGGAGTCATTAAAGCGTTTTCACCCGTGGGTGTTTTCCGGCGCCATCGCACATTTCGACGGAGAGCCCGAAGAAGGGGAAGTTGTTGAAATCTACACGTCCAAAAAGGAATTCATAGCCAAAGGGCATTTTCAGATTGGCAGTATCGCCGTACGCGTACTGACCTTCCGTCAAGAAGAAGAAATCAATGCGGACTTCTGGAAACGCAAACTCAGCATAGCATACGACATGCGCCGCAGTATCGGCATAGCCGGAAACCCGACAAACAACACCTATCGCCTGGTGCACGGGGAGGGAGACAACCTGCCGGGGCTGGTTATCGACATTTATGCCCGTACCGCAGTGATGCAGGCACATTCGGCCGGAATGCACCTCGACCGCATGGCCATTGCCGATGCCCTTACCGAAGTGATGGGCAGCCAGATTGACAATATCTATTACAAATCGGAGACGACCCTTCCCTTCAAGGCCGACCTCTATCCGGAGAATGGTTTCTTGAAAGGCGGCAGCACGGACAATGTAGCCATGGAGTACGGCCTGAAGTTCCACATCGACTGGCTGAAAGGCCAAAAAACCGGTTTCTTCGTAGACCAACGCGAGAACCGTTCGCTACTGGAACGCTATGCCAAAGGCCGCAGCGTACTGAATATGTTCTGCTATACAGGAGGCTTCTCTTTCTATGCCATGCGTGGAGGCGCGAATCTGGTGCATTCCGTGGACAGCTCCGCCAAAGCCATCGACTTGACCAACAAGAACATCGAACTGAACTTCCCGGGTGACACCCGCCATGCCGCCTATGCAGAAGATGCCTTCAAATACCTTGACCGCATGGGCGACCAATACGACCTGATAATTCTTGACCCTCCTGCATTTGCCAAGCACCGCGATGCTCTGCGCAATGCCCTGCAAGGCTACCGCAAACTGAACGTCAAGGCTTTCGAGAAAATCAAGCCCGGCGGCATCCTCTTCACATTCTCGTGTTCGCAAGCCGTCAGCAAAGAAAACTTCCGCACCGCCGTGTTCACAGCCGCTGCCATGTCCGGCCGCAGCGTACGCATCCTGCACCAACTGACGCAACCTGCCGACCACCCGGTCAGCATCTATCATCCGGAAGGGGAATACCTGAAAGGACTGGTTCTATATGTAGAATAAAGGAAAAAGCAGGCTTTGTTAGCCTGCTTTTCTTAAATAGAGTTAATAAAAAGCAGAAATACGCCAAAACAGCATGTTATATAACATAAACCGTGTATATTTGCACTGTGTTTTTCATGGTATTAGATTTAAGGTTAATGAAGATTGGGTGTCTGGGATAGATACCCTTCTTTTTTTATAATACATTCCTTCCCAAAATCCATCCCTCATTAATCTCTTTCGTTGAAGAAAAAGCCGTACAGAACTTGTTTTTCTCCTAGTCTCATTGTACATTTGCATCTATTACATAATTTAAAATATAAAAAGCTAATATTATGAGCATCAAATTCCGACTCACTGCCATGCAATTCCTGCAATTCTTCGTTTGGGGAGCATGGCTGATTTCATTAGGTGGTTACATGGGCGGTACGTTACATTTTGAAGGCGGACAAATCGGAGCAATCTTTGCAACCATGGGTATAGCCTCACTGATAATGCCCGGACTGACCGGTATCATCGCCGACAAATGGATAAACGCCGAACGCCTTTATGGCATACTCCACCTCATCGGTGCCGGTGCTCTGATTTATGCTTCAACTGCCACCACATACAACCACATGTACTGGGCCATGCTGCTCAACATGCTTGTTTACATGCCTACACTATCTCTGGCCAACACCGTATCCTACAATGCATTGGAAAAATATAAGATGGATTTGATAAAAGACTTCCCTCCCATCCGTGTATGGGGAACGGTAGGCTTTATCTGTGCCATGTGGGCTGTGGACCTTACCGGGTTCAAGGCAAGTTCGGCACAGCTCTATGTGGCAGCCATCTCGGCAGCCATGCTGGGGCTTTACGCCTTCACCCTGCCTGCCTGCCCCCCCATGCGCAGCGAAGGAAAAACGATGCTCTCCGCTTTCGGACTGGACGCACTGGTGCTGTTCAAGCGCAAGAAGATGGCTATCTTCTTCCTATTCTCCATGTTGCTGGGAGCCGCCCTTCAAATAACAAACACCTATGGTGACCTTTTCCTGGGTTCGTTTGCTTCCATACCGGAATATGCAGATTCGTTCGGTGTGAAACACTCCGTCATCCTGCTCTCCATCTCGCAAATGAGTGAGACGTTGTTTATCCTTGCCATCCCCTTCTTCCTAAAACATTTCGGAATCAAGCGTGTTATGTTAATTAGTATGTTTGCATGGGTATTCCGTTTCGGGCTCTTCGCCCTCGGAGACCCGGGAAGCGGACTCTGGATGCTCATTCTCTCAATGATTGTCTACGGTATGGCATTTGACTTTTTCAATGTATCGGGCTCGCTGTTTACAGAAATGGAGGCACATCCCAGTATCCGCGCCAGCGCACAAGGATTGTTCTTTATGATGACGAACGGTGTGGGAGCCATCATCGGAGGCTATGCCAGCGGAGCCGTGGTAGATGCCTTCTCGGTATATGCCGAAGGTGGAGGACTGGTAAGCCGCGACTGGACACCGGTATGGTTTATCTTTGCAGGATATGCCTTAGTCATTGGTCTGTTATTTGGAATAGTATTCCGCTATAAACATAATCCGGAGAAAATAGAGAAAAACTGATTGAGAATCAGGTTGATTTAATAGGTATGAATAAGAAAAAGATAGAACTACAAGTACTAAACATTTCCAACAGCCAGGCGCAAGCGGGTGCCTATGCCTTGGTACTGGGTGAAGTGGGTGGCGAACGCCAGCTTCCGATTATTATAGGTGCCACCGAAGCACAAGCTATGGTCATCGAGATGAAAGGTATTGTACCGCCCCGTCCGCTGACCCATAACCTATTTGCTTCCGTCCTTGAAGTGCTGGGTGTAAAACTGATGCGTATTCTTATCTATAAAGTAGACAACGGAGTATTTTACTCTTACCTTTATATGAAAGCCGAAGAAACCATTCTCCGGATTGACGCGCGTACCAGCGACGCAGTTGCCCTGGCATTGCGCATGAATGCCCCTATCTTTGTCTACGAAGACATCCTCGAAGCAGAATGTCTGAAAACCGTCGAAGGTTCCATCGACCCGATGGAAGGCAGCGAACCGGACAAAGACGAACTGCTGCAGGAAGACACGATAGGCATACTGAAAACGGCCCTGCAAAAAGCAGTCGATGAAGAGGACTATGAACGTGCCGCACAGCTAAGAGACCAGATTAACCAACTCAAGAACAATTTGTAATATGCACGTATTCTATACCCCCGACATACAAGCCCACGCAGAGCTGCCCGAAGAGGAAGCCGCACACGCCGTACGCGTCTTGCGCTTGCAGGCTGGAGACGAGGTCATGTTGACAGACGGAAAAGGCTGCTTTTATCGTGCCGAAATCAGTACGGCTACAAACAAGCGCTGTCTGGTGAATATCCTGGAAACCCTTCCGCAAGCCCCCTTGTGGAAAGGTCATCTGCACATTGCCATGGCGCCTACCAAGAATATGGACCGCACAGAGTGGTTTGCCGAGAAAGCGACGGAAATTGGGTTTGACGAACTGACATTCCTGAACTGCCGTTTCTCGGAACGGAAAGTCATCAAGACGGAGCGCATCTCCAAAATTCTGGTTTCCGCCATCAAGCAGTCGCTCAAGGCACGCCTGCCCCAACTGAATGAAATGACAGACTTCAACAAGTTCATCACACAGCCTTTTCCGGGTCAGAAATTCATCGCCCACTGTTATGAAGGCGAAAAACCGCTTTTGAAGGATATGGTACATCCCGGAGAGGATGCCCTCGTACTAATCGGTCCTGAAGGAGACTTCAGCGAAGAGGAAGTCCGGAAGGCGACGGAAAACGGTTTTATCCCCATCAGCTTGGGAAAATCAAGGTTGCGTACAGAGACGGCGGCACTGGTTGCCTGCCACATCCTCAATTTACAGAATCAATGATACTCACTAAAACAAAAACTATATGAAAAAGAACCTATTCTTCCACTTCTCAGTACTGGCAATGCTCATCGTGCTGATAAGCGCTTGTTCGTCCAAAAAGCCAGAATACACCAACGTTATTCCTTCCGATGCCTCGCAAGTCATCGCTGTCAATTTAAAATCATTGGCAGACAAGGCCGGTACCAAAGATAAAGAGACTAAAGAAGCACTGCAAAAGCTGACAGATGCCTTGAAAAGCGATATGAATGCAGCTACTTTCCAACAATTGGAGGCTGTACTGAAAGACCCTGCCAAATCGGGAGTGGACGTCAATGCGCCGATTTATGTCTTCAACGCTCCCTCGTTCCCCTACACCACCATGGTAGCCAAGGTTCAAAGTGAGGATGATTTGCTGAAGCTTCTGGAAGTTACGGAGAAAGAACAGATAATCAGCCATGTGGCAGAAGCGGACGGTTACAGTTTTGCACAAATCAACAAGCGGGCATTGCTCGCTTTCACTCCTACCACGCTTATGGTGGTGAACTACACCGGCACATCACAACTGGAAAAAGTCAAAGAAGGAATTCCCGCCTTGCTGAAACAGACCGGAGAAAACAGCATCAACAGCAACACCGCTTTCAAGAAAATGCAAAAGCAGGATGGAGACATCAATATGCTCATCTCTCCTTCCAGCCTGCTGAGTGCATACGCCAATCCGCTGAATTACGGAATATCCCACAATATCGACCTGAAAGACTTGAAGATGCTGGGAAGTCTCTCCTTCGAAAAAGGGAAAATAGAACTGAAAGTAGAGAGCTATACCGAGAACACAGAATTGAAAGCACTTTTCGAAAAGCAAATCAAAAGTACTTGTCCCATCGAAAACACGTTCTTGAAGTATTTCCCAAAATCTACCCTGGCGCTATTCAGCATAGGTATCAATGGAGAAGAGTTCTACAATGTGCTGCAAGAGAATGAGCAGTTCCGCAACGATTTCTCCATTACCAAAGCCGCTGAAGTAAAAGACTTGTTCAGTGCTTTCCACAACGACCTGACCATAGGCCTTATCAATGTAACCATGAACAGCAATCCTTCTTTCCTGGCCTATGCCAGCGTAAAGAACGACGCTCCCTTGAAAGCCCTTTATGAGAAAAAGTCCGAACTGGGACTGAAACGCGGCGAAGACATCGTGAAATTGAATGAGAATGAATATGTCTATAAATCACGCGCTATCAACATATTCTTCGGCATACGAGACAAACAGATGTACGCCACCAATGACGAACTGCTGTATAAGAATGCATGCAAGACCGCTGACCCGTCTGCCAAAGAGACGGACTTCGCTTCTAGTCTGAAAGGCAAGCGCACAGCCTTTGTCATCAATGCGGAAGCCGTACTTGACCTGCCCGTTGTAAAAATGCTAGCTGGATTTGGCGGACAAGAGTATAGCACCTATTACTCGCTGCTCGGCAATATCTCGTATCTGGAAGCTGTCGGCAACGAGGACAAGGCAACCGTCACCCTGCAGCTGAAGAACAAGAATGTTAATGCACTGAAACAGATTGTGGACTTTATCAAGCAGTTTGCAGGAATGTAATTTAAGGATTAAGGATTAGAGATTAAGGATTAATACCACTCATGAATAGGATTCACCTACGGCAAACACTACCTCAAGTGTTTGCCGACCGTGATGCCATTACCTCAGACGTATGGCATCGGGACATTACGTTCCACAAAGGGAAACGTTATCTCATAGAAGCCGCTTCGGGCACCGGAAAATCATCGCTTTGCAGCTATGTTTACGGTTACCGCAACGATTATCAGGGAATCATCAACTTTGATGAGCGCAATATCCGTTCACTCTCCGTCAATGACTGGACAGATATACGCAAACACTCCCTCAGCATTCTTTTTCAGGAGTTGCGTATCTTTCCCGAACTTACCGCCATCGAGGAATACAACACGGCTACATTCGAAGGATCAAAATCAATCAATATCAGCGTTCATCTGTCGTTGGTTATTAAATCAGCAGCGTAATTGTCCGGACAGTTGGCAGGCTTTTTCCTCGCCAATCTCTTCGGCATGATGATTGTATTGCTGAGCGTGCAATTCTATCGTGACGTCCTTCCCGTTTTTACGGAAGGGGACAGTTTCATGAAGAAGGATTATATCATTGCTACCAAGAAAATCAGTACTTTGGGCAGCTTTGCCGGGAAAAGCAATACCTTCTCCAAAGATGAGATAAAGGACCTGAAAGCCCAACCTTTTACTAAGGGGGTAGGCGCGTTCACTCCTTCCCTGTTCAAGGTTTCTGCCGGACTCGGTATGCAGGAAGCCGGTATCCGCTTGTCAACGGAGATGTTTTTCGAGTCTGTACCCGACGAATATGTGGATGTCAGTCTGGAGAAATGGCATTTTGACGAAGATGCCCGGGTAATCCCCATCATCATTCCGCGCAATTATCTGAACCTCTATAACTTTGGCTTTGCACAAAGCCGGAGTCTGCCGAAACTCTCCGAAGGTTTGATGAGTCTGGTACAGATGGATATCATGATGCGGGGCAACGGACGTGTGGAACAATATAAAGGCAACATTGTAGGATTCTCCAACCGGCTGAATACCATTCTCGTCCCCCAATCCTTCATGGACTGGGCCAACAAGAATTTTGCACCGGAAAAAGAAGCTGAACCGTCCCGACTTATTGTGGAAGTGAAGAATCCTACCGACACAGCCATCACCGACTATTTCCAGCAAAAGAATTACGAAACCGAAGGCAACAATCTGGATGCCGGAAAGACAACTTATTTCCTGCGCCTCATTACAGTTATTGTCATGGGAGTAGGACTGTTCATCAGCATTCTGTCATTCTACATCCTGATGCTGAGCATCTTCCTGCTTCTCCAAAAGAATACGGTAAAACTGGAAAACCTGCTGCTGATAGGATATAGCCCGACGCGGGTAGCCACGCCTTATTATATACTGACAGTAGGGCTGAATGTACTGGTACTGCTCCTCGCCATCGGCTGCGTGGCATGGGTACGCAGTTACTATATAGAAGTAGTCCAAAACCTCTTCCCGCAACTGGAGAGCGGTTCACTGCTTCCATGCATATTGACCGGTTGCCTATTATTTTTTGCTGTATCACTGCTGAATATTTTGGCAATAGGCAAAAAAATTATCAGTATCTGGAAAGGGGGAAAATAAAGATGGGAAAAATCCATCCAACAGATATAAAGTTCATGGTAGTGTTGGTATTATGTCTCAGCATGGCATTTCCCATCTCTGCCAATGACTTTCTATTCACTTCCATTGACACCTCGCACGGTCTGAGTGATAACCAGATACGCTATATCCTCCAACTTCCGGACGGAAGAATGGTATTTACCACCACCCAGAACGTCAATCTGTATGATGGAGCCAACTTCACCTCTCTGCAGCCTACCCCCGAATATATATATCCGCTGAAACAATACAAGGGCTTCTACCATGTCTATCTGAGCGGTGATTCCCTCTTGTGGATAAAGGATTACCAACGGCTGATGTGCATCAATCTCCATAACGAGCGATACATTGCCAACCTGGACTCCGTCTTTCAACAGAAAGGTATGCAGCATCCCATAGAGGATTTGTTTGCGGACGAACGGGGGCTCGTCTGGGTAATCAGCCATGGCGAGCTGTTACAGCCGGAACTTTCCTTCCGATTGAAACTGTCTGAAGGCCGAGGAACAATACAAGACCTGACTGCAGACGAAGAATCTCTGTATCTGTTCCATGACACGGGAGAAATCGTGTGCTATGATGTAAAAAACGGAAAACAACAGTATGACATTGCCGCATATCCCCGGACGGAACAAGAGAAGTTCCAAAACACCTCCCTCATACTCAGAGGAAAAAACGGGTTCTATCAACTGCGCAACGGCTCTAAAGGAGGATTTTTCCATTTCGACCTCCATAAGCGAGCATGGGAGAAGCTGATGGAAACAGAGTATACCCTCAATACACTGATGATCTCCGCAGATGAGAAAGCATACATCAGCTGCATCCGTGGCTTTTGGATTATTGACCCCGAAAAGAGGACACGCCACTACATGCCCACCTTGAGGACCCGAAAGGGCAACGTCCTTGCTACAGAAATCAGTACGATTTTCCAGGACCGGCAAGGAGCTTTATGGCTCGGAACATTCAACAGAGGATTGCTGTACTACCATCCGGCCTTATATAAGCACATCCACATAGACAAGAAGGATTTCCCCCTATCACTTGAAAGAAATACAGCCGTAGCAAACTTTACGGAAGACCGGGACGGCAACATATTCATAAAGGACCGGACAGCTATCTATAAGCTCGACCTGCAGGAAGACGGCAACCGGATACTCATACCGGTAGAAGCATCCACCCTGCCCAAAGAGCTACAAGGGGAATACGGTTCGGAAGCGGCATTCGTGTCACATGACGGAACGCTCTATTTCGGAGACGCCGACGGATGCAACATCTTTTCCCCCAATCCGGAGCCCCCATCTTCCAGTCTGCCCTATCCACCGGTTTTCACGGCAATCCATGTGCATGGAGAATGCATCCTCCCGGGCAGAAGCTATGAAAACCGGACTATACTACCCGAAGCCTCTCCTTATGTGAAAGAAATATCATTGAGCCACAGCCAGAACTTCCTTACTCTCGAGTTCTCCGCATTGAATTACTTCAACCGCGAGCACACCCATTACCGCTATCAGCTGGAAGGTATCGACGCACAATGGGTAACCGCCGGCAACATGAAGCAGAGCAACGGCATTCTCCAAGCTCCCTATACCAACTTGCCACCGGGAAGCTACACCTTCAAGGTAATGGCCTCTAACGATGGAAAGCATTGGAATGAAGAGCAAACGGCCCGGATAAGCCTAACAGTCCATGCTCCCTGGTGGAAAACCGGCGTTGCATACGTCATCTATATAGTCTTGTCAATCGCCATCATTGCGGCAAGCATCCGCCTCTACATACACCGCACCCGGAAGGAGATGGAACGGAAACACAAAGAAGAAATCCTTTTGCTCCGCATCCGCAACTTGATAGAGCAGTGCAACCGTTATGAAGCGGAACAAAAGAAATCACCGGAAGGAAAAAACATAACTTGTGTACATAGCCATACCGAACCTCACCAAACAGAAAACAAGCAAGACGCATCCGAATCTGTTTTCCTGACAAAAGCTATCGAACTGGTGGAAAAGAACCTGCATGTACCCGGCTACTCCGTAGAGCAGCTAAGCCGCGACTTGTGTATGGAACGCACCGGACTTTACCGGAAACTGGTAGCCATGCTCGACCAGTCCCCCAGCCTCTTCATCCGCAACATCCGCTTGCAACGTGCGGCACAACTCATCCTGGAAGGCAGCCTCAGCATTACGGAAATCGCAGAGCGTACCGGCTTCAGCAGTTCCAGCTATCTCAGCAAATGTTTCCAGGAAATGTACGGCTGCCGTCCCTCGGAATATGCGGAGAAAATGCAGAAATCAACTTGAGTGTTGTTCCGTTTCAACAAGATTGTTGCCACCTAAAGGGGATTCAAGGCTACTTTTGCAGCATAATTTTAAAAGAACCATGAAAATGAATTTTATGAAAAGAGCCGGCTTCGTGCTGACTTGTGCAACCATGCTTGCAAACTTGTGTGCCGCCCAGAACACAGAGCGCACACCTCAAGGAATGAAATGCACCACACAAGGAATGGACATCCGTGTGGAATTCTATTCGCCTTCCATTGTGCGGGTTTACAAAACTCCCGAAGGCAAACCCTACAACAAAGAAAGTCTGGTAGTGGTCAAATCACCCGAAACGGTCAAAGTGGACTTTTCGGAGGAAGCAGGACAAACCGTGCTGAAATCTTCTATATTGAAAGTTCTTGTCAATCCGGCAACCGGAGGCATCAGTTTCCATACCATCGCCGGCAACGAGCTGCTGAAAGACAAGGACTACGGCACCTCTTTTGCCGATAAGAATGATGCCGGCACTCCCTCCTATCAAGTAAGGGGCTCTTTCCTATTGGATAAAGACGAACCCATCTACGGAGTAGGACAAGTGATGGACGGCAAATTCAACCGCCGCAACTCCATGCACCACATGCAGAACGAGAACATGTTCACCTATTCTCCTTATTTCATGTCGCCCGTGAAAGGCTATGCCGTATATTGGGACAACTACTCCATTTCAGAATTCATGGATACTCCGCAGGAACTCGCTTTCCAGAGCCTGGGACACTGTGCGGACTATTATTTCATGTATGGCGGAAACGCCGACGGCATCATCGCCCAGGTGCGCGACTTGACGGGACACTCCCCCATGCTTCCACTGTGGGCATACGGTTTCTTCCAAAGCAAGGAGCGCTATCATACGCAGGAAGAAAGCCTGAATGTCTTGAAGAAGTATCGCGAACTACAAATTCCCATTGACTGTATGATTCAAGACTGGCGCTACTGGCCCGAATATCAGAAGACGGACAGTGCGTGGAACTCACACAGCTTTGACCCTGAACGCTTTCCCAACCCCAAGAAGTGGGCCGACGAAATACACAAGCTGAATGCCAAGCTGATGATTGTGGCATGGCCCGGCTTTGGCACCCACACAGAGCAACGCAAGGAGCTGGATGCCAAAGGCATGATTATCAATTTTGATACCTGGCCTCCACAAAGTGGCGCACGCCCCTACGACGTCTACAATCCCGAAGCAAGGGATATTTATTGGAAATATCTGAATAAAGGCATTTTCAGTTACATCGGCAACGACGGCTGGTGGCTCGATTCTACAGAGCCCGACCATATCAACCGACAAGAATCGGACTATGACCTCCCCACTCACTTGGGATCTTACCGAAGTGTAAAGAACGCCTACTCACTGATGCACAACAGCGGAATAGCCTCGCATCAAAAGGCTTTGAGCAAAGACAAACGCGTTGTCATCCTAACCCGTTCCGGATTTATCGGACAACAACGTTACGGCTGCAACACCTGGAGTGGTGACGTGACCTCCACTTGGGACATGCTGGAGAAACAGATTCCTGCCGCACTGAACTACACCTTAATGGGCATTCCGAACTGGAACAGTGACATAGGCGGCTTCTTTGCCGGACGCTGGAACCAAGAAGGGGGAGCCAAGAACCCCAAATACCAAGAACTGTATGTACGCTGGATGCAGTTCGGCACTTTCTGCCCGATGATGCGTTCGCACGGTACGGAGTTGCCCCGTGAAATCTGGAACTTCGGCAAGCGTGGCGAGTGGTGTTTCGATGCCCAGGAGAAGATGATTAATCTGCGCTATCGCCTTCTGCCCTACATTTACAGCACTTCCTGGGATGTGTCCCACAATGACGGTACATTCATGCGTCCTTTAGTAATGGATTTTGCAGCAGATTCTAAAACACATGAAGTTGGCGGCGAATTTCTTTTCGGACGCTCCCTACTGGTAGCACCGGTCACCCGGCCGGAAGTGACGGAATGGTCGGTTTACCTTCCTCAAGGCGCAGACTGGTGGGACTTCTGGAGTAACGAAAAACAGCAGGGCGGACAGACCTTGAACCGCTGTGTATCGAAAGAGATTCTGCCCGTCTATGTAAAAGCCGGCAGTATCCTGCCGTTCGGTCCCAAAGTACAGTATTCCGCCGAAAAGAATTGGGACAATCTGGAGATACGCATCTATCCGGGTGCCGACGGCACATTCACCCTCTACGAGGACGAAAATGACAACTACAACTACGAAAAGGGAGCTTATTCCACCATCCGCTTCCATTGGGACGACAAGGCTCGTCGCCTGACAATAGAAGAGCGGGAAGGCAGTTTTCCGGGTATGCTGAAAAGCCGCAAGTTCAAGGTTGTTCTGGTCGGTCAGAACTCCGGTACGGAGACCGGCCGATGAAAGGCGGAAAGACAATAAGCTATGCAGGAAAGAAAAAGTATAAAGCTGTAACAGTAAAAGGAGGAACGTGTCAAAACTACCTTACTATTTTTTAGGCGCGGATTACGCAGATTTCAAGAATTCAATTTGCATAGTCCGCGTTATTCCACGTAATCCGCGCCTAATATTACAGCATAATGAAGTGGTCATATACTTTATTAAAAGGAAACAGCAACGGCAACACAAATACCATCACCACTCCATAATAATCTGCAACGGGAGCCCCACTTTTATATAATCCATGAATGTATATTGTCCTGCCGGCATCACCAGTGCATTGGGCGGTGTAGAGAATGGAGAAGCGAAACACATGCTTGCCGCAACCGTCACGGCAAACAAGAACGGAACGGACTTACTCCAATCTGAACCGCACTTTGAAGAGCAATAGGGGCCATCAGCACTGCCGTCACCGTATTGCTGATGAACATGGTCATCAATGAAGTGGTGAAATAGATACCTGCCATCAACACAATAGGACCATAACTGCCCAATCCGCTCACAAGACTGTTGGATATATATTCCGAGGCACCGGTTTTTTCGAGTGCAAGAGACATGGGGAGCATGGCTGCAAAGAGCACAATCGTTTCCCAGTTTATCGTTTTATAGGCGGCTTCCACATTCCTGAAACATCCCGTCAGCACCATCAGCAAGCCGGCAATCATCACCGCTGTCACCGGGGCCACGGGAATAAAGTCGAAGACCATCATGGCAACCATCAGCACCATGATAGCGGCAGCTATGGGCGCTTTATAATCCAGCGTCACTTTGGCGGCTTCTGCCAAAGGCTGCCCCAATACCACCCAATCGGAATCTTCCCTGCTTATCCGTGCGATGTCCTGCCACGCACCCTGCACCAGCAAAACATCGCCACTATGCATACGCTCACGTCCCAATTCACGTAATATATATTCCTTCTTACGACGGATGCCCAATACATTTACATTAAATTTATCACGGAACCCCGCTTCCTTCACCGTCCGGTTCACAATATTGGAAGAGGGCATCAACACGATTTCGGCAATTCCGATGTCATAAAAGTCAAGGGACTTGTCGGCTTTGGAGGCTTCTTCAGTGGTATGCCCGTCGAGCATTTCCATTAAAAGTCTTCAGCAAAACGATTTACGTTCGACACCTCTCCGTAATGTAAAGCACGTCGCCCACCCAAATAGTCGTATCGGGTGATGCCAATTTCTGGGTAATAGTTTTCAGGAATCTATGTTGGGAAGAGTCTACACGCCGTACTTCAATGATATTCAGACCATACTTGCGGCGTACATCCAGGTCTATGATGGTTTTTCCTATCAGACGGGAATCATTGACAGCCCTCAAACGGAACAGGTTGCTGGAAAGTCCGTACTCCTGTACCAGTTGGTCCAATGATTTACCCGACAATGTTCCGTCATTCTTTTTGCCTTTCTTGGAGAGAAACCATTTGGTCAGAGGCATTAAAACCAAAGTTCCCACTATCACGCACACAATGCCCACCGGCAAGAAGGAGAAGAAAGACAGCGGTTCAAAGCCCGCTCCGTCAATGTATTCTGAATGACCAAGTTAGGAGGCGTACCGATAAGTGTCATCATACCGCCCATACTGCTGGCAAAAGCCAAAGGCATCAATAGACGGCTGGGATTCATTCCGGCACTCAGCGCCAAGCTCACCACGATAGGCAGCATCAAAGCCACCGTTCCCGTATTGCTCACAAAAGCACCAATGGCAGAGGTAACCAGCATCACCAGCAAGAAGAGTTTCAGCTCGCTCTTGCCTGCCAGCTTTAAAATGCGCGAACTTATCATTTTAGCCAGCCCGGTCTGAAAAATGGCGCCGCCCACAACGAACAAGCCCACCATCATAATCACCACCGAGTTGGAGAAGCCGGAAAGGGCCTCTTCAGGAGTAAGAATCTGAAATATCAATAAACCAATCAGCGCACAAAGCGCCACAATGTCCGAACGGACTTTGCCTGCTACAAAAAAGGCAGCGGAGAGAACAAGGATAATAAGGGTAATCAGCATAAATATGTATATTAAGAATGCACAAATATACTTATTTACGCATGATCACACAACCCCTTACTACCTCAAATTACTGATTCAGAACTCGAATTTTTCCAACTTCATGGCAGCCAGCCCTGGATTTTGGGCACCAGGGCCACAAAATGGTCTGCTTTTCATGGGCAGACAATGACTCTGCATCTTTCCATGTTTCACAAATCATAAGAACATCGCTGCGAGTGGCGCTCTCAAACACATCATAAGCAATGCATCCATTGTCCTTCAAGGAATATGCGACCAGTTCTTTGGCAGATTCCAATACTGCGGCACGGTTCTCCGCACTTACCTGAATAAAAACATTTAATCTAATCATACTTGTATAAATTTTAAGTGCATCGCAAATTTAAGCAGAATAAATATCTCCACCAACAAAAGTAAATTGTTATTAATTCCTTTCCCGCCGGATGAACCAATCTTTGGCAAGTATGTTGTCTCATCAGAATTGATTCTAACTTTAACTATTAAAAACTGACTTGATTATGAAATGTAAAGATTCTAATTTCTGGATCGGACTGGGAATAGGTTCGGTTGCCGGTGCATTGGCCTACCACTTCTCCCGTACGGAGAAAGCTAAAAAGCTGGAAGATGCCATATGCCGTGCCATCCACAAAGCAAATGGCGAAGCCAAGGAGTTCATCAACACTGCTGAAGAAGAAGCATTGCACGTTGGCACCAAAGTAGCAGACAAGATGGCCCATGAGGCCCATGAGGCCGCAGAGAAAGCTGACAATCTGAAAAACAAGGTTCACAATTTTGCCGATGCTAAGAAATAAAACAAGCACTTGGAAACTTCTGAAGGGGTGTGTCAAAATTCACCACAGATTACACGGATTAACACAGAATGAGCTTAATCTACTGATAATCAAAGATGCTTATCTGTGCAAATCTGTGTAATCTGTGGTGAATACCAGTTTCGACACACCCTCTTTGCATATCGACCCATCAGTTCTGCAGACTGCGCCGATTCAAAATATCATTCATATGCTCCAATGCCCATCCTACCAAAGATTCAATATGCGGCATCAGGCTACATCCGATTTCTGTAAGGTTATACTCCACACGGGGAGGAACTTCCGCATAGACTTTCCTGACAATCAGCCCGTCCGTCTCCAATGAGCGCAATGTAACCGTCAGCATCCGCTGGGAAATATCCCCTATGGTTTTCTGTATATCGCAAAAACGCATCGTTCCATTCGCTTTCAGTGTGACCAGCACAAGCATTGTCCATTTGTCTCCCAACCTGCTCAGTACATCCCGTACCGGACAAGCATCCATACGATGAAAATTTTCCATTCCTTTATTTTACCAATCAGTTCAACCTCAGCAATGGCGACTCTATGCTTAGTGTCCGGCATTGCACCACAAAAGTAATAAACTTACTCAAAATAACTATCGTTTCATACGATAATTAAAACATTCTTTATACTCGTAAATGCATCTGCCTCATCCGGATTATTTGTATTTTTGCAACATCGTTTCCTATTCATATGTAACTGCAAGACTCTTATGAACGTAAAAATAGAAGAAAGCTGGAGAAAACGCCTACAAGAGGAGTTTGACAAACCTTATTTTGAGAAGCTGGTAGCATTTGTAAAAAGTGAGTATGGACATGCCAACGTGCTACCTCCCGGCCATCAAATTTTCCACGTCTTCAACTCTTGCCCGTTCGAGAAAGTGAAAGTCGTCATACTCGGACAAGACCCTTATCCTAATCCCGGTCAGTATTATGGAGTCTGCTTTTCCGTACCGAAAGGAGTAGCCATTCCCGGTTCTCTGGCAAACATATTCAAGGAAATACATCAGGACCTGGGAAAGCCCATTCCGACTTCCGGAAATCTGGACCGTTGGGTAGCGCAAGGCGTGTTTCCTATGAATTCCGTCCTCACAGTACGTGCCCACGAAACCGGCTCGCACCGGAACATGGGATGGGAAATCTTCACAGACGCTGTTATCAAGAAACTGAGTGATGAACGGGAGAATCTTGTATTCATGCTTTGGGGAGCGTACGCCAAAGAAAAAGCCGCTTTAATCAATAGCAGCAGACACTTGATTCTGACTACCGTCCATCCGTCCCCACGTTCTGCCGAATACGGATTCTTCGGTTGCAGGCACTTCAGTAAAGCCAACGATTTCTTACGGAGCAGAGGGATACAAGAAATTGACTGGTAACACGCTACAATACTCCGCTGACTCCGCTTCCAAACAAAGCAAAGTCCCCCAGGCACGGGTCGTCCGGAAAGGCCTCTGCCAGAGCTTCAGTAATCCGGCGGGCATTCTTCAAAGAAAATGTTTCTGTCTCGGTGAGTCCCAAAGCATAGGCCACACGGCAGACATGCGTGTCCAAAGGCACAATCAGGTCCCTGCAATCAAATCTCTCCCAAATACCAAAATCCACTTCCGGACCTTTCCTTATCATCCAGCGCAAAAACATGTTCAGTTTCTTTTGGGGGCTCTTTGCCGAGACTTCCAAAAATGCACATAACCTTTCCATCGGATTACCGGCATACGTACATAAGGCATCCTCCAGACTGTCAAAAGCAGAATAGGCAGCATGCAAACGCCTGAAATAGGAATGAAAGTCAGCATAAGAAAGCATTCGGTAAAAACAGCTTCTGTCCGTAGCAGGGAAGTCATTCTTCCATCGGCAGGACAACACGTATTGATGAGGTGATACCCCCATCAACCTATGCAACTCTTCAGCCTTTTTCAATATCTGTTTACGGTTGCCGAAACTCATGATGGCAGTCAGCAGCCCACTGATTTCAATATCCTGCTTCCGTTCATAGCGATGTGGAAACTGTACGGGGTCGTTCTGAATGAAGCCGGCGCAATGATAGGCCGCCGCCCACTCCCAAAGTTGTCTTTTAATCTCCTCGGTCATCTGCAAGCATTTGTTTTTTCATCTGAAATGCAAAGATATTGCAAATCGAATGCAAAACTTTCATGCTTGCACGAAAAAGTTGTGCCGGGATATAGCTTATCTTATTTAAAGATATTGCATTTATAGCAACATCGGACAAGTAACCTATTTCTTTTCCTCCTATTTTTGCAACATGAAAAAGCCCAATAGAGCCATGCAGCAGAAAAAGACAACCCAGGAGGAATACCAAAAGTGTGTGAACGCAGTAGTGGATTATATAAATCTGCACCTCGGAGAAGAAATTGACCTGAAATCTTTGGCCAGGATTTCCCATTTCTCTCCCTTCTACTTCCACCGCATCATGAAAGCTTTCCTGGGTGAACCCGTCGGTACGTTCATTGTCCGGACGCGTACCGAAGCCGCTGCCCGGTTGCTTCGTTACTCGGACATGCCGATAGCGGACATAGCCTACCGTATAGGCTACTCTTCGCCTTCGTCACTGTCGAAAGTATTCAAGCAGTTCTACGGCATTTCACCATTAGAATACCGTAACAATAAAAACTTTGTAATTATGAAACCAGCCATTATTCGTCCGGAACTGGAACTGAAACACGAAATCAAAGAAGTTCCTGCCAGAAATGTGATTTACATCCGCCTCTTTGGCGACTATAAACTGAACGACTATTGCAGCGCATGGATGCGCCTTTGCCAGTTCATCCAGGAAGAAAAACTGCCTATGGGAGAAGTGATGCCCTACTGTATCTATCACGATGACCCCAAAGTGACGCCCGCTGAAAAGCTGCGTACCGATGTATGTATAGTCCTACCCTCATCTGCAACGGCCAAAGGAGACATAGGATTTAAACAGCTCGCGGCAGGCCGCTATGCCATATTCCTATACAAAGGTCCATACGAACATCTGCAGGCCGTATACGATACCATCTACGGGAAGTATATCCCCGAAATGGAATGTAGCTTACGGGATGAGTCCAGTGCGGAACGTTACTTGAACAACCCCGCAGATACGGCGCCGGAGGAACTGTTGACAGAGATTTATATTCCGGTAGAGTAGGCAAACTGTTCTGCCGGAGCCATCAGGATTTCTCCCCGGAAGAGTTTAGGAACCGGGCAGCGAACAAGTATTCGTTCCTCCATGGAGTAAAAATCGTTCCACCATGGTGGAACGATTTTTACTCCGCGGTGGAATGATTTTTACCTCATGATGGAACGAATAAATATTAGGCAAGCCGGTCGATACTATATTAGATACCCATATCTATACTGTATTGTAAAAAAGGGACACTCCCTTGTCTGTATGCTTGTTTTTATTCATTAATTTTGCACGACGCAATGCGAATCAAGCAATTGACGCAAACAGATAATTTTAAAATCTCCATTAAAATCAAGATAAAAGATGCAAAATGTTTCCATAAAAGGGTTTATATATGCGGCTCTCTCCTCTGCCACCTTCGGGCTGGCTCCTTTTTTCACCATTTCATTACTCCTTGCGGGCTTCTCCTCTTTCGAAGTATTGGCCTACCGATGGGGAATAGCTTCACTTGCCTTGGTCGTTTTCGGCATTATGCTGGGCGAGACATTCCGCATCAGCAGGAAAGACTGGGGAACGGTGTTCATCCTCAGCCTGCTCCGGGCAGCTACCTCCTTCAGTCTGGTCATCGCCTATCAGAACATAGCCAGCGGAGTGGCATCCACCATTCATTTCATGTATCCGCTGGCCGTGGCACTGGCCATGATGGGCTTTTTCGGAGAAAAGAGGTCATTCGCCATTCTGTTTGCCGTGTTGGTGTCACTAAGCGGAGCTGGACTTTTGTCATCCGGCAAAATAGACTTTGAAGGAGGAAACACGACCATCGGGCTGATTGCTGCCGGTCTGTCCGTATTCTTTTATGGAGGATATATCGTAGGAGTAAGGAAGAGCCGTGCCGTGCAGATTCCCTCCACTGCATTGACATGCTACGTAATGGGGCTGGGAGCCTTGTTCTTTATTATAGGAGGATATCTGACCGGAGGCATCCGGCTGGCCAATGATACCCACACATGGCTGAATATTCTCGGACTGGCGCTGCCGGCAACAGCTATATCCAACATCACCCTGGTAAAAGCCATTAAATACATAGGGCCTACACTGACTTCCATTTTCGGGGCCTTGGAACCTCTGACAGCCGTAGTTATCGGTTGCCTGATATTCAATGAAAGCTTCACACCGGCCAGCGCCATCGGCATGGCGCTGATAATAACGGCCGTTACAGTCGTGGTGGTACACGAAAAGAAAAAGGAGAGTGAGAGTTGATTGTCCTTATTTCGCCTTTTTATAATCCGTGATGAAACCCTCCATCATCCACTTGGCCAAGGCCTGGCGGTTCGAACTGATTACAAAACGGCGCTGGTCAAAAGTGTTCTGGATATTTCCCAATTCCACGAATACGGAAGCGGGAGAAGTATTGGCTAACACATAAAGATTGCGTGCGCTGACAGTTCCGGTAAACCCACGGTTGGGCTGGTGCTTGTCATATTTCGATTCGAAAGTTTTCTTCATGGTCTTAGCCAGACGCTTGCTGTCGGGCTTGCTTTTAGAGTGGTAAAAGAACACATCGGTCTGATGGCTCTTACTGCGACTGTCCACATGAAGAAAAATGGCACGGCAATATTTATAGTTCTTGCGGTCCTTCTTGTAAAACTCATTGATTTTGGCGCAACGTTGCCGGAGACGTGCCACTTGGTTCAAGGGTATGGGAGCTCCCATGCACGTCTCACGTTTGCTGTTGGAAAGGTACTTGTCATCACGGATTCCGTCTTTAGCATCCTGGATAATGATACGGACTTCCGCCCCCTCTTGCATCAAGTTACGGGCAAGGCGCAAAGCCACATCATACGCATACTCATCTTCATGCAGTTCTATTTTGCCGATTCTGCCGATAGCTCCGGGGTCGGGGCCTCCATGCCCGCTCACTACATAAAAACAAGCGCCCTGCAAACGGTTGGATGTCACTTTTACACTGGCAAGCGCTTTCCCGAACAAAGGTTCATTGATTGTCTTCTTCCCATTGCCAACCGGCTTTGATAATGGGGGCAGTACATACTTCACTCCCAGCCGCAATTCCTCCTTCCCTTTAAGAAGTTTCTTGTTCAGCTCCAAAAACTCCTTATAATAGGCTCTCCCCGGGCGCTTGTTACGTTCCAGGAAAACAGAGATTCCTTCTCCACGTCTCGGACTATCCCGCTCTTCCTGAGCCGAAGCATTAAAAGCAAACAAAGTACAAAAGAGGATGGTCAGTAAACAAAATATGCGTTTCATATTCCAATTATTCATCATTTATTCGGTTCGCTACAAATTTCCAGCCGCTAATTTATAGCATTTTACCATACTTAAGCACAAAATTATAATTTTTTCCCTACTTTTGCGACAACTTACGCGATAATAGATAAGAAACTTTTAAAACAGATAACATTATGGCAAAGCAATTCAAGCCGGAGACGCTGTGCGTACAAGCCGGATGGACTCCTAAAAAGGGCGAGCCCCGTGTACTCCCCATCTATCAAAGTACAACTTTCAAATATGATACCAGCGAACAGATGGCACGCTTGTTCGACCTTGAAGACAGCGGCTATTTCTATACCCGCCTGCAGAACCCTACGAACGATGCTGTAGCCGCCAAGATTGCCGCCCTCGAAGGTGGTGTGGCCGCTATGCTGACATCCAGCGGACAAGCAGCCAACTTCTATGCCATTTTCAATATCTGCCAGGCAGGAGACCATTTTGTTTGCTCCTCTACCATCTATGGCGGAACATTCAACCTCTTCGGAGTAACTTTGAAGAAATTGGGCATCGACGTCACTTTCGTCAACCCGGATGCCAGCGAGGAAGAAATTTCCGCTGCTTTCCGCCCCAATACCAAGGCCCTATTCGGCGAAACCATCTCCAACCCTACGCTCGAAGTGCTCGATATAGAGAAGTTTGCCCGCATTGCCCACAGCCACGGCGTGCCCTTGATTGTGGACAACACCTTCCCTACCCCTATCAACTGCCGCCCGTTTGAGTGGGGTGCCGACATCGTAGTACACTCTACCACCAAATACATGGACGGACATGCCACCAGCGTAGGTGGAGCCATTGTAGACAGCGGTAACTTCGATTGGGATGCACACGCCGACAAATTCCCCGGACTGTGCACACCGGACGAGTCTTACCACGGACTGACTTATACGAAAGCCTTCGGCAAAATGGCTTACATCACCAAGGCTACAGCCCAACTGATGCGCGACCTGGGCAGCATCCAGTCTCCACAAAACGCATTCCTACTGAACCTGGGTCTGGAAACACTGCACCTGCGTATGCCCCAACATTGCAAGAATGCACAAGCGGTAGCCGAGTATCTTGCCCAGAACGACAAAGTGGCTTGGGTGAATTATTGTGGTCTGCCGGGCGACAAATACTACGAGCAGGCACAGAAGTACATGCCGAACGGCTCTTGCGGCGTTGTCACCTTCGGCTTGAAGGGCGGACGGGAAGAGTCTATCAAGTTTATGGATTCACTGAAACTGGCAGCCATCGTGACTCATGTGGCCGATGCACGTACTTGCGTGCTGCACCCAGCCAGCCATACACACCGCCAGTTGACAGACGAGCAACTGATGGAGGCAGGTGTACGCCCCGACCTGATTCGCTTCTCGGTAGGTATAGAGAATGCAGAGGATATTATTGCGGATATAGAACAAGCGCTGAACGCTTGATAAGGATAGAAATTTTAAAACTTTCTTGATATTTTTTTAGGTGCGAATTACGCGGATTTCACGGATTTAGTCCATTACATCCACGTAATTCGCGCCTAAATATTACAACAATTATTTTACCTGCCACGTTATCGGCAAACTTTCCTTTCCTTGATAGAATGTCTTTACCTTCAATACCGAAGCATCGCATTTCACCGGCTCCTGCCACAAAGCAGACTGGGCAGTAGGTTCCGACCCATCAGTCGTATAACGTATCTCAGCCCCATCAATGGCCACATTAGCAAACAGATTTCCCTCTTCTATCCATAAACCCGGCTGAGGCAAGCGGAAGTTAATCCCATGCTTTGCCCAATAAGGCATTTCACTCTTGCTGATTTTCTCATAATAAAGTGCCAAAGCCTGATTGAAAGCCTGCTCCTCCCGTATACCGGATAAATTTTCCCATGCCGGATGGGCATTCCAGCCACGTTCTGCCAGCCCTAATATTTTTGGGAAAAGAAGATATTCCACGCCATCAAAACTACGGATAGTTTCGGCAAACAATTGCCCTTGTACACCCATAATATGCTTCTTGCCTATCTCTGTCAAAGCAGTCTTCCCCTTTTCCGCATTATTCAAATCAATGGGATTGCCTGCCATATCCACACGCAGCGAACGATAAATGCTGAAAGGAAGCATAGAGAAAGAGACAGACTCATCCACATAACCTCCCCAATCGAGTCCACGCTCGTCCGGATGACCATTGTAAGCCATATCCATATAGAAATTGCCCACGTTGCAAAGGATGACCGGGTAACCGTTATTGGCTGTCTGATAAACCACTTCATCAGAGCCCGGTACAGTATTCCAGCAATACACACCGGCAGCCTGGCCCCTCAACTGTTGATGAGCCTCTTCAGTATGCCCCAAAGCAACTTCCTGCCAACCACTGAATTTCAGTCCGTTCTTCTGCATCACATCCGCCATTTGCGTAATGAAATACTCCGACAAATCATGAGCTTTCGTCATGCCTTTTTCCTTCATCAGTTCCTGGCATTTCGGGGAGCCCATCCACACACCGCGAGGCACTTCGTCACCACCCAAATGCACTGTGTACAGTGAAAGACCAGCTTCCTGATACATCGCATTAAGTTCCTGAATCACCTTCTCCATAAAACGGTAGGTAGAAGGCAAGGCGACATTCATCACATTGTCCGTATAATATTGTACAGAAACATAACGTGAAGTATCTTCCGGTTCACTCAATATATATTCTGTAGCTTTCCCCGGATCAGTTTCAAAATATTTGTTATAGCGTGCCTTCATGGAGACAATGGCAGCGCGGGCATGCCCCGGAGATTCTATTTCCGGAACAATGCGGACATGTCTTTCGGCAGCATACTTCAGCAAATCAATAAATTCCTCGCGGCTATAATATCCATTGCCTACAGTCTTTGCATCAGGGTCATAGCCACCGTCATAACATGGGTAGAGGCACTGGCTTTCGTCAGTGGTATGCCCGCGACGGCTACCCACAGCAGTCAGTTCCTCCAAACCGGGAATCTCCAAACGCCAGGCTTCATCATCACAAAAATGGAAATGCAGGACATTCAATTTATAAGATGCAAAAATATCCACCAGTTTCTTCAAGTTCTCCGGAGCGGTGAAATTACGGGCAATATCTATCATTTGTCCACGATATGCCAAGTCCGGATAATCCCGAATGGAGACTGCCTCCAGCAAATAAGGTGTCTGCTTGCCCTTCAACATTGACAAAAGTGTCTGTGTACCATTAAAAATGCCATGAGGAGTGGCAGCACTGATTTTTATCAGGTTGTCACCTATATTGATAGTATAATATTCATCATTTACGGCCTCCTTCCTATCAAGCAGTTCTTCCAGCACAATCTTCACGGAAGCATTTCCGACAACTTCCAAACCATACAAACCAGTCAGTTTCTCTTTCAGCAACTTGGCTTCACCGGCAAAGTTCTCCGGAAATGCCAAAGCTACCTTACCTTCCAATACGACATTATCGCCTTCAATGGCTACCACTTTCTTTACAGACGGAAGAATGTCTGACTGCACCAAAGCAGGAGCACCAGCCAAGCGAAGATTGGATTCATAAATCTTAGTCGCATCCGGATAGCCGCTCATTGACTCGGGAGAAGGAAGCGGCAGCGCCTTCAAAGCCACGGGCAACGGACTGCCCTCTTTACCATCCACAGTCTCCACCCAATAAGTTCCTTCCGGTACATGGGAGTTCCGGTCCAGCTTGTAAGTACAAAGGAAAGTGATCCGCATGGAATCACCGGGAGCCAGCGGAGCAAATTCGTCTGTCGGATACATTTTGAAAAAATTACCGTTCACTACCTCTACCTTCACTTCAGAGGCTCCTTCCTGCTTCACCCCTCGGGGAAGCTGTGAATAGTAAATCGTCCAGTTCTTTTTTAGAGGTTTTTGAGAGATATTCTTGAGAATAAAGGTATTCTCATAATATCCGGGTTCGATGTCACTTGCACCCATTTCCCAGGTCAGAGCAACCGGTGCCTTAGGTTCATTACTCGTTTTACATCCAGCAAATAGTGCCATTACACAAAATAATAATCCTGCCAGAGGAAGTTTCAAAATTCTCATGCAACTCATGTGTTAAGTTAATAAATGGGGGTAATTTCTAAAATCTGATGCCAAAAATAAGCATTTTAAGCTAATTAACTGATAAAAGTAATAGATTTTATTGACAGCGAGCTACAATTTAGAACTTTTATACCTACATTTGCAGCCAAATTATAACCAATTTAACTATTCTACCATGGCTAAAATAACCAAAGAAGCAGCCTTGCTCTACCATTCGCAAGGCAAACCGGGTAAGATTGAAGTAGTACCCACCAAGCCTTACAGTACACAAACCGATCTTTCTCTCGCCTACTCTCCGGGCGTTGCAGAACCGTGCCTCGAAATTGAGAAAAACCCGCAAGATGCATATAAATATACAGCAAAAGGCAATCTGGTAGCTGTCATCTCCAACGGAACCGCCGTGCTCGGCCTGGGCGATATTGGCGCCCTCAGCGGCAAACCCGTCATGGAGGGTAAAGGTCTGTTGTTCAAAATTTATGCAGGTATCGACGTATTCGACATCGAAGTAAATGAAAAAGACCCCGACAAGTTCATCGAAGCTGTCAAGGCTATTGCCCCAACATTCGGAGGTATCAACTTGGAAGACATCAAAGCACCCGAATGTTTCGAAATAGAACGCCGCCTGAAAGAGGAATTGGACATCCCCGTGATGCACGACGACCAGCACGGCACCGCCATCATCTCCAGCGCAGGATTGCTGAACGCCCTGGAAGTGGCAGGCAAGAAGATAGAGGAAGTGAAAATCGTAGTAAACGGTGCCGGAGCCTCCGCCACTTCCTGTACAAAACTGTATGAAGCGCTCGGTGCACGCCGTGAGAATATCCTGATGCTGGACAGTAAGGGAGTCATCACCAGCGACCGCGAGAATCTGACCGAGCAGAAACGTTACTTTGCCACCGACCGTCGCGATGTACATACACTGGAAGAAGCCATTAAAGGTGCCGATGTATTCCTTGGACTGTCAAAAGGTAATGTGCTGACTCAGGATATGGTCCGCAGTATGGCAGATCATCCTATCGTATTCGCATTAGCCAATCCGACTCCGGAAATCTCTTACGAAGACGCCATGGCATCCCGCCCCGATGTACTGATGTCTACCGGACGTTCAGACTATCCTAACCAGATCAATAACGTAATCGGTTTCCCCTACATCTTCCGCGGCGCCCTCGACACGCAGGCAAAAGCCATCAACGAAGCCATGAAAATTGCTGCCGTGCACGCCATTGCCAACCTTGCCAAGCAGCCCGTGCCCGATGTTGTGAATGAAGCATACCATGTAAACAACTTCACCTTCGGTCCCGAATACTTCATCCCGAAACCGGTTGACCCGCGCCTCATCACCGAAGTGTCCTGCGCTGTGGCCAAAGCTGCCATGGAAAGCGGTGTAGCTCGCAAAGACATCGAAGACTGGGATGCCTACCGCCTGCAACTGCGCGAGCTGATGGGTTACGAAAGCAAATTGACCCGTCAACTTTACGAAACAGCCCGTCGCGACCCACAGCGGGTGGTATTTGCCGAAGGCATCCACCCCAATATGCTGAAAGCTGCTGTGGAAGCCAAGGCTGAAGGTATCTGCCATCCTATTATATTGGGCAACGACGAAGCCATCGAGAAGCTGGCAAAAGAACTCGACCTTAGCCTTGAAGGTATCGAGATAGTAAATCTGCGTCATCCGGATGAAGCGCCGCGCCGTGAACGCTATGCCCGCATCCTATCTGAAAAACGTGCCCGCGAAGGAGCCACTTACGAAGAAGCCAACGACAAAATGTTCGAGCGCAACTATTTTGGTATGATGATGGTGGAGACGGGTGAAGCAGACGCTTTCATCACAGGTCTTTACACCAAATACAGCAATACCATCAAGGTTGCCAAGGAAGTCATCGGCATCCGTCCGGAATACAAGCATTTCGGCACCATGCATATTCTGAACTCCAAGAAAGGCACATACTTCCTGGCAGATACGCTGATTAACCGTCATCCCAATGCCGAAACGCTGATTGACATTGCCAAGCTGTCGGAATATACCGTCCGCTTCTTCAATCATACACCGGTAATGGCCATGTTGAGTTACTCCAACTTCGGTGCGGATAAGGAAGGAAGTCCGGTAAGTGTACACGAAGCAGTGGATTATATGCAACAAAACTATCCTGACCTTGCCATTGACGGAGAAATGCAGGTGAATTTCGCCATGAACCGCGAAATGCGTGATGCCAAGTATCCGTTTACGCGCTTGAAAGGAAAAGACGTAAACACACTGATTTTCCCGAACTTGAGTTCTGCAAACTCTGCTTACAAGCTGCTGCAGGCGATGGATACGGACTCCGAACTGATTGGTCCTATCCAAATGGGGCTGAACAAGCCTATCCACTTCACCGATTTTGAAAGCTCCGTGCGAGATATCGTGAATATCACCGCAGTGGCAGTTATCGATGCTATCGTAGACAAAAAGAAAGCAGCCAAATGAAACGACCGTTATCAAAATTCCAAATAGTTTGCATTATGCTGCTTTGGGCAGCACTTTGCTACATTGTTTTGATATCTGTCGAACGAATTGACGGTCCAATCATCCTAACGCTTGCCATTTCGGCGGCTTTAGTATTTATTCCCGTCATAAAGTCTCTAAAAAGAGGATAAATAATATCTTTTTATTCCATTTTGCGGTATAAAACAATAAAATTGTTGTTTTATACCGCATTTTCTTTATAAAATGTTTGTTCGTTTCATTTTTATGTGTACTTTTGCAACCGCAATGAGAGGAAAAGGAAACAAACCGAAAATCGAATTGTTTTAGGTAATATATAGTAGCAACCAATAAAAGAAGTAGATTATGAATGCAGCTAAGGTATTAGAAGACCTGAAAAGACGGTTCCCCAACGAACCGGAGTATCATCAAGCAGTAGAAGAAGTTCTTTCTACGATTGAAGAAGAGTATAACAAGCATCCGGAGTTTGACAAAGCCAATCTGATTGAACGTCTTTGCATCCCCGATCGCGTTTACCAATTCCGTGTTACTTGGGTAGACGATAAAGGTAACGTACAAACCAACATGGGCTATCGTGTGCAGCACAACAACGCTATCGGCCCTTATAAAGGCGGTGTTCGTTTCCACGCTTCTGTAAACCTGAGCATCCTGAAATTCCTTGCCTTCGAGCAGACATTCAAAAATTCACTAACTACTCTTCCGATGGGTGGTGGCAAAGGAGGTTCCGACTTCTCTCCGCGTGGCAAATCAAATGCTGAGGTCATGCGTTTTGTTCAGGCATTCATGTTGGAATTATGGCGCCATATCGGTCCTGAGACTGACGTACCTGCAGGTGATATCGGTGTAGGTGGTCGTGAAGTAGGTTTCATGTTCGGCATGTACAAGAAACTGGCTCATGAATTTACGGGTACTTTCACCGGTAAGGGCCGCGAATTCGGTGGTTCTCTGATTCGCCCTGAAGCAACCGGATATGGTAACATCTATTTCTTGATGGAAATGTTAAAGACTAAGGGTACTGACTTGAAAGGCAAAACTTGTTTGGTTTCAGGTTCAGGTAACGTAGCTCAATATACGGCCGAGAAAGTATTGGAATTGGGTGGTAAGGTATTGACCATGTCTGATTCTGACGGTTATGTATACGATCCGGACGGCATTGACCGCGAAAAATTGGATTTCATCATGGAACTGAAAAATTTATACCGTGGACGTATCCGTGAATATGCTGAACAATATCCGGGTGTCAAGTACGTAGAAGGTGCACGTCCTTGGGGTGAAAAGGCAGACATCGCCCTGCCTTCTGCAACTCAGAATGAAATAAATGGAGATGATGCCAAAAAACTAATTGCTAATGGTGTCATAGCTGTCAGCGAAGGTGCAAACATGCCTTCTACCCCTGAAGCTATCCGCGTATTCCAAGAAGCCAAAATCCTGTATGCCCCGGGCAAAGCAGCCAATGCAGGCGGCGTATCAGTATCCGGTCTCGAAATGACTCAGAACTCCATCAAGTTGAGCTGGAGTGCAGAGGAAGTAGACGAAAAATTGAAAAGTATCATGAAAAATATTCATGAGGCTTGTGTACAATACGGTACTGAAGCCGATGGTTATGTAAACTATGTGAAAGGTGCTAATGTAGCAGGATTCATGAAGGTGGCAAAGGCGATGATGGCGCAAGGGATTCTGTAAGAACTAAAGCCATAGTACAACTACAACAGAAGAAAGGTGAGGGGCTCAAAGCTTTTCACCTTTTTTCTGTTTAATAATATAGAAGAAACAAAATTTTGTTTTTTTCAATCCATTATCACATAAATCAGATAACTTTGCGGAAGTTAATAAAAGAAGACCATTATCATTGAAGCAAACCAAACGATTATGAATACAATAGAAATCCCCGTACTGCTGTTGACCGGTTATCTAGGCAGTGGCAAAACGACGTTGGTAAATCACATTCTTTCTAATAAACGTGGCATTAAGTTTGCCGTTATCGTCAATGACATAGGCGAAGTGAACATTGATGCAGACCTTATACAGAAAGGTGGCGTGGTGGGAAAGAAAGACGACAGCCTGGTAGCTCTACAGAATGGCTGTATCTGCTGTACGCTGAAGACAGACTTGATAGAGCAGATGTTCGAAATCATGAAGATGCAACGCTTCGACTACATCGTGATTGAAGCGAGTGGCATCTGTGAACCGGAGCCTATTGCCCAAACACTCTGCTCCATTCCTCATATGGGAGGAGCGTATACTAAATACGGTATTTGCCGCTTAGACTGCATTACCACCGTGGTGGACGCCTTACGTCTGCAAAGTGAATTTTCTTGCGGAGATGATTTGACACGCAAAGGCATTGATGAGGAAGATATAGAAAACCTCATCATTCAGCAAATTGAGTTCTGTAATATTATCCTGCTGAACAAAGCAGCAGAAGTACAGCCCGAGGAATTAAAACGTATCAGGCAGATTATCCACACCTTGCAACCCGGTGCCCAAATTATAGAGTGCAATTATGCAGATGTAGACCTGGATAAGATTATCCATACCCACCTCTTTAACTTTGAACGTGCCGCAACTTCCGCCGGATGGATTCGTGGCATAGAGCAACAAGTAAGCGAAGAGGAGGAAAAAGAGGCGCATTACCATCATGAAGAGGGTCATCATCACCACCATCACGAAGGAGGTGAAGTAGAAGAATACGGTATTGGCACATTTGTCTACTACCGCCGTCCTGCATTCGACATTCATAAGTTCGACCACTATGTCGCTACCAAATGGCCCCGCAGCGTTATCCGCGCCAAGGGTGTCTGCTACTTCAGCCACAACCGCGACATGTCCTTCCTCTTTGAACAAGCAGGTATACAGAAGAAAATAACTGAAGCCGGACAATGGTATGCCACCGCCCCCGAAGAAGACATGATAGAACTGATGCGCCAAGAACCGGGATTGCTAAGAGACTGGGACGAGCAATACGGCGACCGCATGCTGAAGATAGTATTCATCGGACAAAATATGGATAAAGAGCAAATCATCCGCGACTTGGACAAATGCCTTGAATAACTTCCTAAAAAAGTGCTCCCCGTCATTCCGATCTTAAGAACAACGGGGAGCATCGTCCCAGACGCGTAACTCTATTTTAAGAATCAAGAACCATATCAATTCTCCGTAAAACGGAACATTTTGAAATACACCTTCTGCTCTGTGTCGGATACATTCACCAGCCTCATCTTCGCAACGCTCAAATCCTTGAGAGATGCCTTCACCTGCGTTCTGTATCCCGGTTTCAAATCCACCGCCTGCCAGTTTGTACCATCCGAAGTTACTTCCAGTTTAAACTTAGAATTAGCCACCTCCGCATCTCCCAAATCAATAAGCACCGAACTCAACTGGCGGGCATAATCCATCGAAATGGTCAGCACACCGCCTGCCTGCCAGTTGATGACTTCATTGGACGGAATAATTGTATTCACCTTTCCCTTCTGCTGAATAGGAAGCGAAGCCAACTGATTCACGTCGCTCTTCAACGTGGGAGAATAAACAGCCTTTGTATCAAGCCCGGCATGGAACGCTGCATTATAGCCCGTTGTCGCCGCTTCGAACAAAGCATTGAAAGTAGGCATCAGATGCAGGCTGCCGCTCTTTATGCCCGCTTTATATTGGGCATCCGTCTCACCCATCAGCACCAGCAGGGCGCGGGCGTGTTCGTAGCTACCTATAAATGCATCCTTCTGCTGGCGCAGGCGTATCATGTTCAGCACCTCCGCACCATACTCTCCCACTTGTTTGAACTGAATGAGCCAAGGCCTTATTTCAGTTATCAACGGACGATTCTCATTTCCCGACGCAAGCAATCCATCAGCGGCAACGATTATCTTCCGGCATTCCTCAGCTACCTGCCGATAGGCATCTTCATCTATCTCTGTTTTTCTTTGATAGGCTTTCAACAAGGCAGAGAGCAGGCTGAATGGCAACGGACTCTTCACGACGGAAGCGATGTCCATTCTGTCCCGGGTCGGAATTATGAGCAGCGAAGATTTCCAAATATTCGGCATGAAGTGGCATAAGGTCTCTGACATGTTTCCAAGAAGTTTCACTATCATAATTCTCCATATTCCAAGTATAATCAGCTACACTGTACAGAGAGATTTTGGAAGCCTCGGCATGTTCCATCGGATTGGAAACAAAAGCAGACATATCATCTTTTACATCAAGCCCGTTTCCATAAACCGGCCCTAGCAGCAAATGGTCTTGTACATAATCCGAAACGGGGAAATTCCACCAAATGTACGCCTTACGTTTCAGCAGCGGATTGACGAAGTCCAGCGTAGACTTATCTATAGTAGCAACTACCATATCACCGGTCCACATCACCTTGATACCCTCGTTCAACTTATCACCAAGCGTAGTGAGATAGCCTCCCTCCACATCGGTCCATGACTTGTTGTACTCTGTGGGACACAATATCAATGGTGCAACATCCCGCTTGACTTTTACAAAATGGTCGTCAATATAGTTCAACAGTTCAGCCTGCTTGTCTGCCTTTGTCCCCTCACCCGAAATATCATCAAAGAAAACGGCAAAACCACGCACACCCAACTGGTACATGCTTTCGAACTTCTGCAACAATAACGAGCGGTCTTCTTCATTCCAGCGAATATCCTGACCCGGATGAATGGCCCAATAGAAAATAACATTGTTCTCCTTCGCCCTATTCACCAATACTTTCAACTCTTCTCCTTCTCGAGCAGGATAAGGCTTGCGCCAGTTGGGAGTCCGGTGATAAGGATCGTCTTTCGGTCCATAGATATAGACATTCATTTTGTTCCGACCATAAAAATCAAGCTGGCGTATACGCGCCTCCTGACTCCAGGGAGCACCGTAAAACCTTCTACCACACCCCGATAGGGAACATCAGGATAGTCCGTCACTTCAGCCAAAGGCAGCTTGTCTAAAGCAAGCAACTGCGCAAGAGTCTGTACACCATAGTACGCTCCCCGTTCGTCAGCACCGGCTATGACGATGCAGTCTTTTTCTATTTTCAGGAAATAACCTTCGGATTTGCGTGGAATCCGATGTTGGTATTTCTTGATAATCTTATCTCCTTTCACTCCTATATATACACGGAAAGAAGCGCCAAGCACCTCTTCCGGCATCAATGAACGGAGTAAAGGCAACGCAGGTCCGTCCTGCACGGAATTGCCGGAAAGGATCTGGTATTGTCGGGGAATATCAACAGAATCTTTTGCGTAATATATTCTTGGGGAGTAGGTTGCAAATGAAACTCTTGCGCACAAAGCGTCGCTGTCGTCAGCATACCGAATGCTCCCAGTAACAGTAGTTCTTTTCTCATAAGCGGATTATTAAATTAAGGAATATCTATGTATTAAGAAAACTCTTCCATGCATTCAAGGTTGATACGTTCAAAATAAGAAATAAATATGAAAACACGTACAAATACAGACATTTATTTCAGTTTAAAGATTCATTTATTCTGCATCCGTTTGAGTTCATCGCACAGCCGGATGCAGGAAGTAGCGTACGTCTTTTCCCTCCTCTATGGCCCGACGGATAAAAGTGGAGCTGATTTCGAATACCGGAGAAGAAACTGTCCGCACATTCTGCGGTAAAAGGTGGCCTCTACCGGATAGCCGGGACGGGGATAAACCAGAAGATGATTTTCGGCAATAATGCGTTCCGACTCGTACCAACGGTGGAACAGCCTCCAGTTGTCCGAACCAATGACAAGATGGAAAGTGTGTTGGGGATAAGTCCGTTTCAGCGCATCCAACGTATGAACAGTATAAGAAGGCCGAGGCAGATGGAATTCAAAATCGGAAGCGCGAAACTTGGGATAACCCTCAGTGGCTAGCTGCACCAGCTTCAAACGTAACTTGTCATCCATCAGATCGTTTTCTTCCTTCAGCGGATTGTGGGGTGACCATAAACCACACTTCGTCCAGGTCCCCGTATTCGCAAAGATAGTTGGCGAGGGCCAAATGTCCGATGTGTATCGGGTTGAACGAGCCGCTGAAGATTCCTATATTCATTTATTCTTATTCATATACAACCTTACAAAGGACGTCTTTGCAACGCACGCCAGGCAGCCCAAGCATTGAAAATCGTCACTACAGAGATAAGAAACATTGAAATACTGGAACGAGGCTCGCCATGATGTATATACAATACACCCACAACAAGGGAGCAGACGAACAGAACGCTATTAATAATTAGCAATGCCTTGTTCAGCTTCGGGCTATTCTTCCTCCTCGGTGCCAACTGGTTGTACACTCCTCCACGTTGTTTCATTCGTTCAAGAATTGAGATTACTTTCAATGCTTCCGCTTTGGCTGTCTCCAGGTCATCGTTCACAATCACGGTATCGAACTTCGGTGCAAAGCCCAGTTCGTATTCGGCTTTCGCCACGCGGCTCTCTATCACTTCGGGAGCATCTGTTCCGCGCCCCACCAAGCGTTTGCGCAATTCCTCCACTGAAGGTGGCTGAATGAAAACAGACAAAGCACGCTCACCATAGAATTTCTTGATATTGCAACCACCCACTACATCCACATCGAACACTACATTCTGTCCGGCAGCCAATTGCTTTTCCACCTGCTCCTTCAGTGTTCCGTAAAAACGGTCCTGATATACCTCTTCATACTCCAGGAATTCATCATTGGCTATGCGACGACGGAACTCGTCAGGAGTCAGAAAGAAATACTCCACTCCATCTTTCTCCGTTCCGCGGGGCGGGCGGCTGGTCGCTGAGATGGAGAATGCCAAGTTCAGATTTTGAGTCAGCAGATAGTTGATAATCGTTGACTTGCCAGAGCCCGAAGGGGCTGAAAATATGATAAGTTTTGCCATCGAATTATTTACGATTTGACGATTTACTATTTGATACTACATGACGTTCAATACTTGTTCCTTGATTTGCTCCAATTCATCTTTCATCTGAACGACAATCTTCTGCATCTCCGCATGATTGGACTTACTGCCCAAGGTATTGATTTCGCGTCCCATCTCCTGGGCGATGAACCCTAACTTCTTGCCTTGTCCGGTTCCGGTTTCCAGCGTATTGATAAAATATTTCAGATGATTGCCAAGACGCTGTTTCTCTTCGTTCACATCCAGCTTTTCGATGTAGTAGATGAGTTCCTGCTCCAGGCGGTTCTTGTCATAATCCACACTTAAGGTCTTTTCCAGTGCATCTGTAATACGTTCCTTCACTTTGGCTACACGCTCTTTCTCATAGGGAGCGATAGTCTCCAACAGATGGGAGATGTTGGAGATCTTCTCACGGAACTTCTTTTCAAGGGCAGCTCCTTCCTGCTTACGGAAGTCCACCAGCGCACCAACAGCCTTTTCCACAGCCGAATAAACCACAGCCCATTCCTCCTCACTCAGTTCCTGCGTATCATTCTTAGTCATCACATCCGGCATACGGAGTAACGTGGCAAACCAGTCCGTCGCATCCGGCACAGGTATTCCTAGATTTTCTGATATAGCACAAATCTGCTTGTAATATCCCTCCACCAATGTCTGGTTGATGGGAGTGACGCTTTCCGCACTCTCTTTCTTTTCTATCCAAAGGCTGAAATCCACCTTTCCGCGCTCCAGTTTCCGTGATATTTCATTACGGATTTCCATCTCCTTCTCACGATAAAGCGGAGCAATGCGGGCAGATAGGTCCATTGCCTTACTATTGAGCGACTTTATTTCAACGTTGATTTTCTTATCAGGCAGTTCGACGGTTGCTTTGCCGTAGCCTGTCATGGATTGTATCATAATGTTATAGTTTTGCGCAAAATTACACGATTATTTTAATTAGTGAAAATAATCACGTAAATTTGCCACAATAAAATCAAGAATAAAAGTTATGTCATGTATCTTGCATATTGAAACGTCCACTTCTGCCTGCTCCGTAGCCGTGAGCGAGGACGGACAGAACGTTTTCAAGAAAGAGGACCTGAATGGCCCTTCACACGCCGTTTCATTGGGAGTCTTTGTGGACGAGGCGCTATCCTTTGCCGATAGCCATGCCATGCCGTTGGATGCAGTCGCCGTGAGCTGCGGCCCTGGTTCGTATACCGGGTTGCGTATCGGCGTGTCGATGGCAAAAGGTGTCTGCTATGGACGTAACCTGCCACTTATCGGGCTGGAAACCCTGAAAGTTCAGTGTGTACCGGTATTGCTCTACCACGATGAGTTGCCCGACGACGCATTACTCTGCCCGATGATTGACGCCCGCCGCATGGAAGTCTATGCTGCCATCTACGACCGTGCCTTGAAATCGGTGCGCGACATTGCAGCCGATATTGTGGACGAAAACTCCTACCTAGAATTTTTAGAGCAACATCCCGTCTATTTCTTCGGTGACGGTGCAGCCAAATGCAAAGAGAAAATCACGCATCCCAATGCACACTTCATCGACGGCATCCGCCCGCTTGCCGGCATGATGTTCCCGTTGGCAGAAAAGGCAATAGCCGAACAAGATTTCAAGGATGTGGCCTATTTCGAACCCTTCTATTTGAAGGAATTCGTAGCCGGCACGCCAAAGAAACTTATTTAGGGTTTAGCGATTAGGGATTAGGGATGAATACCATGCGGTATCACTACGTAGCCCATTAATCACTAACCACTAATCGCTAAACCCTAATCACTAATCGTTGAACATTAATCACTAATTAAAGATGCAATATAACACTCAACAAAAACGGATGCCCCTACCCGAATATGGTCGCAGCATCCAGAATATGGTAGACCACGCGCTGACAATCGAAGACCGTGCAGAACGCCAGCGTTGCGCAAACACAATCATCAACATCATGGGAAACATGTTTCCCCATCTGCGCGATGTGCCCGACTTCAAACATAAGCTATGGGACCACCTTGCCATCATGGCCAACTTCCAATTGGATATAGATTATCCGTACGAAATTATCCGCAAGGACAATCTGAATACCAAGCCGGAGAGCATCCCCTACCCCAGTACCAAAATCCGCTACCGCCACTATGGCCGTACACTGGAAGTACTGATAAAGAAAGCCATCGAATTTCCGGAAGGAGAAGAGAAGCAGAACTTGATAGCGCTCATTTGTAACCACATGAAGAAAGACTACATGGCATGGAACAAAGATACCGTCGATGACCGTAAGATTTCAGATGATCTCACCGAACTCTCTGACGGAAAACTGCAAATGACAGACAGTATCGTCCGTCTCATGGCCGAACGTATTGACCAGAACTACCGTCCGAAAGTGAACAACCAGAATAACCGGAACAACAACCGGAACAATAAACGGAAATACTAAAATTGAATGATTAGTGGTTAGTGATTAATGCCATGCGGCATCACCATGCAGACCACTAATCACTAATCACCAACCCCTAATCACTAATTTCATGGCATCATTTGTAATCGAAGGAGGACACAGACTTTCCGGTGACATTTACCCCCAAGGAGCAAAAAACGAGGTGTTGCAAATTATCTGCGCCACATTGCTCACTGCCGAAGAGGTGACTGTGCACAATATCCCGGACATACTGGACGTCAACAACCTTATCCAATTGATGCGGGATATGGGAGTCAGCGTATCTAAAAAAGGCATTGACACTTACAGCTTTCAAGCTGCCAACATTGATTTCGCCTATCTGGAAAGTGACGCGTTCCTGAAAAAATGTTCCAGCCTGCGCGGTTCCGTCATGCTGGTGGGGCCGATGGTGGCACGTTTCGGCAAGGCCATGATTTCCAAGCCGGGCGGAGACAAGATAGGACGCCGCCGTCTGGATACACACTTTATCGGTATCCAGAATTTAGGAGCCGACTTTGTCTATAATGAGGAGCGTGGCATCTACGAAATCTCAGCCAAACAACTGCATGGCAGTTATATGCTACTCGACGAGGCATCTGTTACGGGAACTGCCAATATCGTAATGGCAGCCGTCCTTGCCAAAGGCAAGACCACCATCTACAACGCCGCCTGCGAACCCTACGTGCAGCAACTTTGCAGAATGCTGAACCGGATGGGAGCTAAGATAGAAGGCATCGCCTCCAACCTCCTGACTATCGAAGGAGTAGACGAGCTGCACGGAACCGAGCATACCATCCTCCCCGACATGATTGAAGTGGGCAGTTTCATTGGCATGGCAGCCATGACCCGTAGCGAACTGACCATCAAGAATGTCTCCTACGAGAACTTGGGAATTATCCCCGACAGTTTCCGTCGACTCGGCATCAAGATGGAGCAGTGGGAAGACGACATTTACGTGCCCGCACAAGAGACATACCAGATAGAGTCATTTATCGACGGCTCCATCATGACCATTGCCGACGCACCCTGGCCCGGACTGACACCAGACTTGCTCAGTGTGCTGCTGGTGGTTGCCACCCAGGCAAAAGGCAGTGTACTCATTCATCAGAAAATGTTCGAAAGCCGTTTGTTCTTTGTGGACAAGCTGATAGATATGGGAGCGCAAATTATCCTCTGCGACCCGCACCGCGCCGTTGTCATCGGTCACGACCACGGCTTTAAACTACGTGGCGGCAACATGACCTCGCCCGATATCCGTGCGGGCATCGCCCTGCTGATAGCTGCCATGAGTGCGGACGGCATCAGCCGCATCCACAACATAGAGCAGATAGACCGTGGGTATCAGAACATCGAAGGGCGACTGAATGCGCTCGGAGCAAGAATAACAAGAATAGAATAAGATGATAAAGAGAGAAGAAGTATATAAGATAGGTATATTCAACAAGCCCCACGGCATTCACGGAGAACTATCGTTCACTTTTACGGATGACATCTTCGACCGGGTGGAAGCCGAATACCTAATCTGCCTGCTGGATGGTATACTGGTGCCTTTCTTCTTGGAAGAATACCGTTTCCGCTCCGACACCACCGCCCTTGTCAAACTAGAAGGCGTGGACACGGCAGAACGCGCCCGCATGTTCACTAATATTGAGGTCTACTTCCCCGTAAAGCATGCAGAAGAGGCAGGACCAGGTGAACTGAGTTGGGACTTCTTCGTCGGTTTTCGTATGGAGGAAGTACATCACGGCACGCTGGGAGAAGTGACGGACGTGGACACATCGACCATCAACACACTGTTTGTGGTAGATTATCAGGGAGAAGAACTGCTGGTGCCGGCACAAGAAGAGTTTATCATAGACATTGACCAGAAGCACAAGGTCATCACCGTAGACCTGCCGGAAGGTTTGATAGCTTTGGACAAAACAGAAGAGGTATGAAAAAGAAACGAAGAAAAGCATTTTGGAGTAACATCAAGTTCAAGTACAGACTGACGATTACGAACGAGAATACCCTTGAGGATATCATCACGTTGCGCGTATCCAAGCTGAACGGACTGTCCGTATTGCTCTCCGTGCTGTTCGTATTGTTTCTCATCGCCTCCCTGATCGTAGCCTTCACCCCGCTGCGCAACTACCTGCCGGGATATATGAACAGTGAAATCCGTGCCCAGGTAGTGGAGAATGCCTTGCGCGTAGATTCCCTCCAGCAACTGGTGAACAGACAGAACCTCTATATCATGAATATCCAGGACATCTTCCAGGGCAAGATAAAGGCAGATACCATACATTCCATCGACTCGTTGACCCACCTGCGCGAAGATTCGCTCATGGAACGTACACAACGGGAAGCCGAATTCCGCAAACAGTACGAGGAGACAGAAAAGTACAACCTGACGAGCATCACCGCTCGCCCCGAAATAGACGGACTGATTTTCTACCGCCCCACACGCGGCATGATTTCATCTCCCTTCAATGCCGAAACAAAACACTTCGGCACGGACATTGCCGCCAATCCGGGCGAAAGCGTATTGGCCACCTTAGACGGTACCGTCATACTGAGTACCTACACTGCCGAGACGGGTTATCTGATAGAAATACAGCACAACCAGGACTTCGTGTCAGTCTACAAGCATTGCGGCTCTCTGCTGAAACGGGAAGGCGATGCGGTGAAAGGGGGTGAAGCCATCGCACTGGTAGGAAACACCGGCGAGCTGTCCACCGGTCCCCACCTTCACTTCGAGCTGTGGCATAAGGGCAGGGCCGTAAATCCCGAGCTTTACATCGTATTTTAGTCTCCAAATAGTAAATTGTAAATAGCATAATAGTAAATGAAACAGATTGCCATACTCGGTTCTACCGGTTCCATCGGTACACAAGCGTTGCAGGTCATCGAAGAACATCCCGACCAGTACGAAGCATACGTATTGACCGCCAATAACCGCGTAGAGGAACTCATAGCCCAGGCACGCAGATTCAAGCCTGAGGCAGTGGTAATAGCCAACGAATCGAAATACACGCAACTGAAAGAAGCGCTTGCCGACCTACCTATCAAGGTATATGCCGGCGCAGATGCCCTCTGCCAGATTGTGACCGAAAATCCCATTGATATGGTATTGACCGCCATGGTGGGATATGCAGGGCTGAAGCCCACCATGAATGCCATCCGAGCCCGTAAGCCGATAGCCCTTGCCAACAAAGAGACGCTGGTGGTGGCGGGAGAGCTCATCAATGACCTGGCACGCTTCAGCGGTGTCCCCATCCTACCCGTCGACTCCGAGCACTCCGCCGTTTTCCAGTGCCTGGCCGGTGAGATAGGCAACCAAATAGAAAAAGTGATACTGACTGCCTCCGGAGGTCCGTTCCGCACCTGCACTATGGAGCAACTAACAACCGTCACCAAAGCGCAAGCACTGAAACACCCCAACTGGGACATGGGCGCCAAAATCACGATAGACTCTGCTTCCATGATGAACAAAGGGTTCGAGGTAATCGAAGCCAAATGGCTGTTCGGTGTACGTCCCGACCAGATAGAAGTCGTGGTACACCCGCAATCCGTCATCCACTCCATGGTACAGTTTGAGGACGGTGCCGTGAAAGCACAACTGGGAATGCCGGACATGCGCCTGCCCATCCAATATGCCTTCTCCTATCCCGACCGGTTGAAAGCCTCTTTCCCGCGCCTGGACTTCAAGCTGTGCACGGAACTGACGTTCGAGCAACCGGACACCACCCGTTTCCGTAACCTCGCCCTGGCCTACGAAGCGCTACATCGTGCAGGCAATATGCCTTGCATTGTCAATGCCGCCAATGAAGTGGTGGTAGCTGCCTTCCTGCAGGACAAAATTTCGTTCCTTGGCATGAGTGAAGTAATAGAAAAGACCATGTCGCGCGTATCCTACTTACAGAAGCCCACCTATGAAGACTATGTGGCTACGGATGCCGAAGCCCGACGGATAGCAGAAGAGCTGATTTGATAGATACACCGGAATGAAAAGAATTATAAAAAACATCTACTCATTTGATACGTTAAATAAGAAAACGTACCTTTGCGAAAATTATAAAAATCGTAAAATAGCAAATAATTAGATGGAAACATTCTTGATTCGTGCCCTGCAACTCATTATGAGCCTCTCGTTGCTCGTTATTGTTCATGAGGGGGGGCACTTCCTTTTTGCGCGTCTGTTCAAGACGCGGGTAGAAAAGTTCTGCTTATTCTTTGACCCTTGGTTCACATTATTCAAGTTCAAGCCCAAACACAGTGACACGGAATACGGTATCGGATGGCTACCCTTAGGTGGCTATGTAAAAATAGCAGGTATGATAGACGAATCTATGGATACCGAACAGATGAAGCAACCCATGCAGCCATGGGAGTTCCGTGCCAAGCCGGCATGGCAGCGCCTGCTGATTATGGTAGGCGGTGTATTGTTCAACTTCCTGCTCGCATTGTTCATCTATTCCATGATACTTTTTACTTGGGGCGACGAATATATACCAGTACAAAAAGCCCCATTGGGTATGGATTTTAACGAAACAGCCAAAGCCATAGGCTTCCGCGACGGCGATATCCTAATATCTGCCGACGGGGTACCATTCGAACGCTATGACGGCGACCTGCTGACCAGTATTGTCGATGCCCGCCAGGTAAGCGTATTGCGTGACGGGGAAGCTGCTTCAGTCTACATCCCCGAAGACATGATGAACCGCTTGCTGGCAGACAGCGTGCGTTTCGCCAGTTTCCGTTTCCCTTATGTAGTCGACAGCCTGATTGTAGGATACCCTGCCGCTTCCGCCGGTCTGCAAGTAGGTGACAGCATCACCCACTTGGATGGAAAGTCAATAGCCTACTACGACTTCAAAGAAGAGATGCTGAAGCGCAAGAAAGCCAACGCATCCCATGAGGTAACCTTGACATACGTCCGTAACGGTGTGACAGACACCTTGAGCATGATGACCAATGCCGACTATGAAATAGGCGTAGCAGCACGTACGGCAACCGACAAACTGCTGCCCGTTGTCCGCAAGGAATACAGTTTCCTTTCCTCTTTCCCTGCCGGCGTATCTTTGGGGGTAAAGACTCTGAAAGGCTACGTAGGCCAGATGAAATATCTTTTCTCCAAGGAAGGAGCCAAGCAACTCGGAGGTTTCGGAACCATCGGCAGTATTTTCCCCGCCACGTGGGACTGGCACCAGTTCTGGTACATGACGGCATTCCTCTCCATCATCCTTGCCTTTATGAATATTCTGCCCATCCCCGCACTGGACGGCGGACACGTGTTATTCCTCATTTACGAAATCATTGCACGCCGCAAGCCCAGCGACAAGTTTATGGAACGTGCGCAGATGGTGGGCATGTTCCTCTTGTTCGGTTTGCTGATTTGGGCAAACTTCAATGATATACTGAGGTATTTCTTTTAAAGAACAAGACATAAAAAACGCATCATCCATTCGCGGTAGAACGGATGATGCGTTTGCATCAAACAGATGATGTATTCGGGGCAAGCAGACGATGCGTTTGAACCAAACACATCATCTGTTTTTTCTGTGTCTTATACCAAATGGCCGATCCACTCTTCGCGGTCGCCCGGAAGCAGGTCTATTACCGGAACTTCAACCATTGTATAGCAACCAGGCTGCTGACGCATAGCGGCACGCGCCACACATACCAGCACTTGTGCCGTGAGGGCAGGATTGTTGATACGCATGTTGAACTCAAATAGCTGGTTCTGCGTCTTGCCAGACACACCTTTACGGGTCAGGTTTACCCCATGACCCATATCGAGCAGTGCATCCACACTCGGAACCAATTTTACATGTGTTTCGTCATTCACAAAGTACGGGTCGGCTTTGATGGCTGCAGTCACCTTGTCAAATTCGTAGCCATCCTTCAACTCGATGTACACCATACGACGGTGAATACCGGTTCCCGTGGGAATAGTCATGGAAAGGGCGGCTTTCACACCTTCGATGGCCTTTACAGCCACCGTATGTCCCATGCTCATGCCCGGACCAAAATTAGTATAGGTAATGCCCTTCGGAGCAATGGCTTCCAGCATGGTGCGGACAATGGAGTCACTACCCGGGTCCCAGCCGGCAGAAATGATGGATACCGTATTATGCTTTTTAGCCTCTGCATCCAGTGTGCGGCGCAAGGCAGTGATACCCGTATGGATATCGAAACTGTCCACAGTATGAATGCCTAAAGCAAGGATCTCCTTTGCATACTCTTCCACTTTGCGGGTAGGCGTACAAAGGATAGCAACATCCACGTCTTTCAGTTCCTTGATATTCTTCACAACGGGATATGCACCCAGTTCCGCAGGACAGTTTTCAGCTCCGGCACGGCGCACTACACCGGCAATTTCGAAATCGGGAGCTGCTTGCAGGGCTTCGAACACATAGTGCCCGATATTGCCATAGCCAACAATGGCTACTCTTACTTTTTTCATTCTTTTTATGAGTTTATTTATCAGTTTTCTACTTTATCGGCGCAAAAGTAAGCATTTTAATTTATTATACCGGCAGAACTCACTGCTGTTTTACACAGTTTTTTCTTTTTTTAGTGAGTGAAAGTCCAATAATAATTCATACATTCGCAGATGATATGTGCGCAAGGTGCATTTTGGGCCAACAAGTAAAAGAATTATGATAGAATACATCAGAGGCGGAATTGCCGAACTAAGTCCGGCAACCGCAGTAATAGACTGTAACGGACTGGGATACGGTGTCAATATTTCATTGAACACGTATGCTGCCATCCAGGGTAAAAAAGAATGCAAATTATATGTATACGAAGCTATCCGTGAAGACGCCTATGTCCTCTACGGATTCGCCGACAAGCAGGAACGCGAACTATTCCTGCTGCTCATCTCCGTGTCAGGCATCGGCGGAAATACAGCCCGCATGATTCTCTCGGCACTCTCGCCATCCGAACTGATAAATGTCATCAGCACGGAAAACGCCACTCTACTGAAAACAGTCAAGGGTATCGGGCTAAAAACAGCACAACGGGTGATTGTGGATTTGAAAGACAAAATCAAGACCGGCAGCGTTGCCACCGGCAACGCAGGGACCATAGGTACACTGGTATCGGCAGCCAACGTACAAGTACAAGAAGAAGCCGTAGCCGCCCTTACCATGCTGGGCTTTGCACAAGCCCCCTCACAAAAAGTAGTGCTTGCCATTTTGAAGGAAGAACCAAGCGCACCGGTGGAACAAGTCATCAAATTGGCATTAAAAAGACTATAATATTTATCTAAAACAAATCATGACAACAATCAACATGCAATATTGGTTGGGGGCCAATGAACGCACCCACGTACTGCCAACGGACAAATGGTACCTCGACTTTGCCACAAGCATCCTGCCCCTCGTCAAGACCTCTCCCTTGTTCAACAAGGAAGACCTGCGTACCCAAATTGACGCAGCCATCTCCCTCGGCATGTACTTTCAAGACGCCATTGCCCAAAGCGGAGGCTGGAAACTTTTCTCCGAAGCCTTTCAGGGAGTATACGGAACTTACCTACCGTTCTATCCACTGGGTGACGATTATACGCCCGATGAAATAAATCAGGAAGACATTGCATTCGTACTGTGGACATTGAAATCACAATTCAGTATTTTTGACAAGGAATACACCTTGTTCAGTCCTTATGACAAAGACCTGCTTGCATTAAGCCAAAGCGCCTATGAACTGATGGATGCACGTTTCGAAGAAGCTCCCATCAGCGAGGAAGAATCTTCCTTCCTTTGGGTAATGGGACTTGATTTACTGGATATGCCCATTACTCCGCTGCCGGAAGTCACTCCGGAAACCAAACTGAGCAAAGATGCCGCCCGCTGTCTGGAATACAGCCAGGGGAAACCGCTGCTATACTTCACCGATTACAAGGAGCTTTGCACTTTCTTTGTCGATGTCTTGGGATGGGAAAACAAACGGTCCGCATTATTGCCCGACCTGGAATACCAAAAAGAGTTCGTGATTTATGCCAACGCCAAAGGTATGCTCGTAGCCCACAACGTGGCCGCCTATTTCTGTGAAGAACATAACCCGATGTACGATGCCAAACGCGCTGCTGCAGAGGGTTACAAGATGTTCTGCCAACCCGGAGAGTGTCCGTTCGACCTGCTGAAATACGGAATGACCAAAGGAATTCTACCCGATGTGGAACTTCCCTTCTTGAAAGGAAAAGAAACACTGCATCAATATTGGGACTTTATAGCCCGCTACTACTTATGTGAATATTATGAAGGCGAGTAACCATTCCGGCATAAAGCCCAAACGGAGCAACAAGGCCAAGTCAACCGGAAAACGGATTGGTAAATCCAAACCTTCGAAAGCGAATAATCAGCTTAACAGAAGGGTAAAATAATTGAAAATGGATAATGGAAAAATAAACAGTGCAGCGTATTTATTGAAACCGCATGGCAATTTTCCATTATCCATTATCAATTTTCAAAGTTCCACAATCTCTTCCTTACACAACGTCAGTTTCTCCACTCCTTCCGCTGTTACAACCCAAGAGTTTTCGATACCGACGGGACCAATACCTAGCAAAACAATCTTCGGTTCCAAAGCAAAGACCATGCCCGGTTCCAGCTCCTGCTTCATGCGTGGAGCCAGCACCGGCATTTCATTGATTTCCAGTCCGATGCCATGACCGATAAACTTGGCTTTTTGAGTGGCTCCCATAAAGTTGTCGGCAAAGCCCGCTTTGGTGACAATATCGATAGCGAGATTGTAAAGGTCCTCACAAACAGCACCCGGTTTCGCTTTTTCTACAACAGCCTCTTGTATGTCCAGGCAAACCTGATGGGCAACATATGCCTTTTCCGGCAACTTTCCGATAGAGAATACACGGCTCATGTCTCCCATATAGCCATAGAAGTTACCCCCCATATCAACCATAAAGCTCTGGCCGGGTTGCAACAGTGCACCGTTCACACTGATAGGCAGTGACGGGTCAAGTCCTTCGCCTCCCAGAGCAAAATCATAGGGGGCAGGCGCAGTGGCATTGTCTCCTGCCAGCAGACTTCCCATAAAAATCTCCATACTTTGTCCGAAGGTACGGAAAATACCCAGACAACCTTCCAGACGCATCAGGCGCTCTATTTCGATGGATAATTGGCGGTCTGTCATTCCTGGTCTATAAACCGAGGGTATTTGTTCGTAAGCTTTAGCATGTGCAATGCCGGAACGACGGAACATCTCAATCTCTATTTCAGTCTTGACACTTCGGGCCTTCCGGATAAGTGCCGTACCACAAGGAAGCACCTCCGTTTCAGGGAAACACGCTGCCAAACGGTTATATTCCGTAAAAGACAACTCATCCCCCTCCAGCATCAACCTCGCAGGTATGGGCAAACCACATTCCTTTAGTAAGTCAGGCAGTTGTTCCGGTTTACGGATAGGATGAATATGTTCCCCTTCAATATTGTTGGGACGTTTGATGAATAAACGGGCGGGAGCATTCAACGGCAGATACAAGTAACCGCTGACGACACGTCCGTACGTATAGATTAAGTTTACATTACAAGCGATAAGAGCGGCATCAATCTCTTGTTGAGCCATGAGAGAGCGTATTTTATCACGTCTCAGTTTCAATTCAGGTAGTAACATCTCTTTGTAATTTATGGTTTCTCGGATACAAAGATACAACTTTTTTAATTGAGAATAAAAAAAGTACTGCCCCATACCTTCACAGGCGTAGGGCAGCACAAACCACAAATACAAATACAACTAAACAAAGTTTCTCTCTTAGATAATTCCCTGACCCATCATGGCATGAGCCACCTTCATGAAGCCGGCGATATTCGCTCCCTTCACGTAGTTGATGTAGCCATCAGGTTCTGTCCCATATTTTACGCATTGAGCATGAATTCCGTGCATGATGGCGTGGAGTTTTTCATCCACTTCGGCTGCACTCCAGCTGAGGTGCATGGCGTTCTGCGACATTTCCAATCCGCTGGTAGCCACACCACCTGCATTGACAGCCTTACCCGGTGCATACATAATCTTATTTTCAATAAAAAGGTCGATAGCTTCGGGCGTACATCCCATATTGGAGATTTCGCCTACACATGTCACCTTGTTGTCAATGAGGTGTTGTGCATCTTCGCCGTTCAGCTCGTTCTGGGTAGCGCAAGGCAGAGCGATGTCCGCTTTCACTTCCCACGGGCGTTTGCCTGCTACGAAAGTAGAGCCGGGGAATTCGTCGGCATACGGTGCTACGATATCGTTGCCCGATGACCGGAGTTCCAGCATATAATCTATCTTTTCGCCACTGATACCGTTCGGGTCGTAGATGTAACCGTCGGGACCGGAGATGGTAACCACCTTGGCACCCAATTCGGTAGCCTTGGTAGCAGCACCCCAAGCCACATTTCCAAAACCGGAGATAGCCACGGTCTTGCCCTTGATGTCAATGCCTTTTGTTTGTAACATTTGGTTTACGAAATACAAGCCGCCGAATCCTGTTGCTTCGGGACGAATCAGCGAACCGCCAAATTCCAATCCTTTACCGGTAAATGTGCCCGTAAATTCGCGAGTCAACTTCTTATACATACCGAACATATAGCCCACTTCGCGACCGCCTACACCGATATCACCGGCAGGAACATCCATATCCGGACCGAGGTGACGCCACAATTCCAGCATGAAGGCCTGACAGAAACGCATGATTTCAGCATCGCTCTTTCCGCGCGGAGAGAAGTCGGAACCACCCTTACCACCGCCCATAGGCAATGTAGTCAAAGCATTCTTGAAAGTCTGCTCAAATCCCAGGAATTTGAGGATAGGATGGGCATGGATCGAACTGCACGATAGCCGAGGTTCGTCTGAACTTCACCCTTATCATCCACCCACGTTACACGGAAAGTAAAGATACGGTCAGGTTCAACCAGACGTTCTATAATTTTCGCTTTCTCGAACTCAGGATGTTGGTTATAGATATCTTCGATGGAAAGAAGAACTTCCTTTACGGCTTGAAGATACTCAGACTCGCCGGGGTGCTTTGCCTCTAAAGAGGCCATGATACGTTCGATATTCATAATATTACGTTTTAAAGGTTATTACCTTGTTGACTTCACGCTATTCAAACAAAATGTCAATGAATAACACCGCAAATATAAGAAAACTTTTCAAAACAGCTAAATTTTACGGTTATATTTTGATTAAAGAATGATAAAATGTCAAATCCCCGGCATTCTCTATTCATACCTAAATGGTCTATTCTTTTCCTATTCTGTCAACAATTCGCCATAACGGCATAAATATAGAAAAAATTATAATAAACCTTAATTCCGCAACACTATTATAAAATATTTTTTTTAAGTACCTGAGCAACAAAAAGTTGCTCAGGATTTTGCCATGTCAGAGGATTCACTTAACTTAGTGTTGCAAAAATAATCAAACAAAACCTCATCAGGCATGTACAAATAAAATCCGAGAAGCTCACTCCTTTTGGAGGAATATTTTCAATCATGGAGCAATTTGACTCCACATTGTCATCTGTAATCGACTCGACACTCGGTCTAAGGTGTAGCTCGTTCGGTTATCAGTACAGTGAAATCGTCCGTTCCCTCATGAGTATCTACTTCTGTGGTGGCTCATGCATTGAGGATGTCACTACTCATTTGATGAACCATCTCTCGCTCCATCCGACACTTCGTACTTGTAGTTCTGATACTATCCTCAGAGCGATAAAGGAACTGACGCAAGGAAACATCTCATACACATCAGATACGGGTAAGAACTACGATTTCAACACGGCACACTCAATACCTTACTGCTCAATTGTATGTTTGCATCCGGCCAACTGAAAGAGGGCGAGATGTATGATGTTGATTTCGACCATCAGTTCATAGAGACTGAAGTATGATGCAAAGCCTACATACAAGAAGTTCCTTGGTTATCGCCCTGGCGTGGCGGTTATTGACGACTTGATTGTTGGCATTGAGAATAGCGATGGTAACACCAACGTTCGTTTTCATCAGAAGGACACGCTGAAGAGATTCTTTGAGAGATTTGAGCAGAACGGACTTACAATCAATCGTTTCAGAGCTGATTGTGGATCATGTTCGAGGAAATCGTGGAGGAAATAGAGAAACACAGCAAATCCTTCTATATCCGCGCAAACCGCTGCAGTTCGCTCTACAATGACATCTTTGCTCTTAGAGGCTGGAAGACTGAAATCAATGGCATTGAGTTCGAATTGAACTCTATTCTTGTTGAGAAGTGGAAGGGTAAAGCATACCGACTTGTGATTCAAAGACAGAAACGGATGGACGGTGTGCTGGATCTTTGGGAGGAGAATACACATACCGTTGTATCCTGACTAACGACTATGAATCTTCCACAAGAGAAATTGTCGAGTTCTATAACCTTCGTGGAGGAAAGGAACGTATCTTCGATGATATGAACAATGGTTTCGGGTGGGACAGATTGCCCAAATCCTTCATGGCAGAGAACACTGTGTTCCTTCTTCTTACGGCACTTATCCGTAATTTCTACAAGGCCATTATCCACAGACTTGACGTAAAGAGGTTCGGACTCAATGCAACAAGTCGCATAAAAGCGTTTGTCTTCAGGTTTGTCTCTGTACCAGCCAAGTGGATCAGAACATCAAGGCGGTATGTGCTGAATATCTATACCTGTAATAATGCTTACGCAGATATTTTTCAGACTGATTTTGGATAACGCCTACAACTTATGGGTATGATACTGCGTATTGCCTCAAGTCGCATAGTGGGGCAAGGGGATATTGTGGGCAGAAGTGGGTATTTCAGCCTCAATTTATCTGCTAATTCAGTGATGAGAGGACGTTTAGACGCAAGAAGGACGCTGAAGAGCTTAGTTGCGGATTTGAGGATAAAGAAAATAAGAAATGACGAATAATTTACGAAAAAAGACACAATCCTCACGGACTATGCCTTTCCAATTGCTAACTTTAATTCTTAAATGCTTGTATTAAATCCGCAACATAATAATTACTATGTACGGACAAGCTTCATAATTTCTTCAATCCTTTTACCTCTTCTTTTGTTGCTTCTCGAACACTGATAGCCACCCCTCCACTACTTGCCAGAGGTTGACGCAGCACACTCTTTGACGTTACTATGCCACGACGGATGTCATAGCTCTGCGGATTATCTTTCCAGTCTGCATCCCGACCATCTGCATAAACGGTAACAATATATTTCCTTCCTTCGGGTAAGAAAGAGAAAGGAATAGTTGCCGTACGAGGATGTTCGTCGGTAATAGCACCTACATACCACTCTTGTTTTCCTTTGGCTTGACGAGCCACTGTGATATAATCACCCGGTTCGGCTTCCAGATACCAAGAATTGCTCCAATCCACCGGGATCGGAATCCGGCAGGTCTGCTGCCATCTGTAACGGAGAGGGCATCGTTACATATAGAGCCAATTGTTTTACCAATGTAGTACCCGCCTGACCTTTAGGTTTCGAACCATTATAATACGAAAGTTTTGTCTGGAAAATACCAGGAGTGTAATCCATCGGACCACCCTTCAACCGAGTAAACGGCAAGATACAAGTATGATCCGGATCATTGCCCCCCATAGATTCAAACTCACCACCACGGGCAGATTCTTGCGCTACCCAGTTGGGCCAGGTACGGCACAAGCCGGTGGGACGAACAGCCTCGTGACTATCTACCATAATCTTATAATCAGCAGCACGCTTCACCACATGTATATAATGATTGTTCATCCATTGTGAGGAATGATATTCACTACGGGGAATGATTGAGCCCACATATCCGGTCTTTACAGAATTATAGCCATTATCTACCATAAATTGAAAGGCTACATCCAGCTGCCGCTCATAGTCGGCAGCATTAGCAGCCGTCTCATGATGCATGATAATCTTTACTCCCTTTGATTTGGCATAGGCATGTAGTACCGCAACATCAAAGTCCGGATAAGGTTTGTCAAAAAGGAACTGACGATCCTTACGATAGGATGCCCAATCTTCCCAACCTTCATTCCAGCCCTCAACCAATACCGCATCAATACCATTCTCCGCCGCAAAGTCTATGTACTCTTTCACATGTTCAGTATTGGCCGGATGATGTCCATTAGGAGTTAACTTTGAATAGTCGGTTATGCCGGGTTTAGCCTTATAATAGTCGCTATATGCCCATGTACCTCCTCCACCAGTAAACATCTCCCACCAGACACCGATAAATTTCTGTGGCTTAATCCAAGAAGTATCTTCCAGCTTACAAGGTTCATTCAGATTAAGAATCAACTGAGAAGCAAGGATGCTACGTGCATCGTCACTAACCATAATTGTACGCCACGGGGTATGCAACGGTAATTGCAGATATCCTTTCTTTCCTAATTTATCGGGAGTAAGATGAGCAGAAAAGTTAAACTCTTTATCATCCACATTCAGCAACATGGCAGAATAATCTACCAAGGCAGCTTCATGAATATTGATATAAAGTCCTTCGGTAGTCTTTATCATAAGGGGTGTTTGTACTGTGAATGAAGTCGCTTTAGCTTCATATCCTTTTTTACGTAGATTACGTTCCATAGCTTCGCGCACTTCGGAAATGGCCGCAGTAGTATAGGCAAACTCATTCGTATCATAATCACCGGGAATGCAATAGAGTGTATGATTACCGGTCAGATTGAATTCCGTCAGTTCGTCTTTTACCGTCAGATAATTCATGGTTTTCTGCTCCGGCAACTCATAACGGAATCCGAGTCCATCGTCAAACAATCGAAAACGTACAATCATCATACGGTCGTGCTTTGCCGGTTGTGAGAGAGTGACAGTAAGTTCATTGTAATGGTTACGGACTTTTTCATACTCTCCCCATACAGGCATCCAAGTTTCATCAAAAGTAGAATTTGTTGCATCAAGAATCCGGAAGCCATTTGACAAATCCGCTTCTTCCATAAGTATTCCCAAGGCAGAAGGTTCTACAACCGGCTCTCCTTTGTAATATAAGCTATAGACCGGCCCCCCCTCGGAATCAAGCACAACATTGAGTTTCAGATTCCCATTGGGAGATGACAATTCGTGTGCCATCGCCACACAAGCAATTCCCAGAAATACGACTGTTAATAATACATGTTTCATATACATCCGTTATTGTTGATATATAAAATATTGATAAGGTTCCATCGTCATTACTGTAGGCAACTCCACATCCACACCGGCAATCACATCGGTCATGGTCTTGCCAGCATGCTCCATAGGTACTTTCACTTGTACAGACTCATTGGCAGTATTCACCATGACCAACATGCCATGACTGCCTGCTGCCCGATAAAATGAAGCGACATCTCCGGTAGTATAAACTTCCAGTTCACCACCACGTACACTGCTCGTAGCTTTATAGGCTCTGATGATTTCTGCCATCTCTTGCGCAAAGACTTCATTGGACTTCAAGTCTATAACTCCGTAATTGAAAAAGTTAAGTGACCGCGGATAGGCTACTTCCTGCGAACTATAAATAAGAGGTATCCCCTCGAGCATAGTCGTCAATACAAAAGCAGACATGGCACCACGCTCACCGCCATAACATTCTATCGGTGAAGCCTCACTTGCCTGGTCATGATTAGTAGAATAGCGTAACCGTAACGTACCCTTCGGCATTCCCTCCAATTCGGAAGTATTCATAGCATAAAGGTCAGTAAGTGAGCATTTACCGGCATAATAGTCTTTCAGTTTACTATGGAAGTTCCAGCCGTAGAGCAGATTGAAACCATTGTTCATTAAAGACGTTTTTCCGCCTTCGGCAAGCATCAGCAAATTATTGTCAAGTGTACGGAGCTCGGCGATTGCTTTCTTCCAGAAAGCATCTGGTACCCCCTCGGCATAATCACAACGGTATCCATCAATACCAATTTCTGTTACCCAATACTTCATGGCATCAATCATGGCTTGCTGCATGGTTTCGTTGTCAAAATTCAAGTCAGCAACATCCGCCCAAGGCTGTTCTTGAGGTTGTACCACATTGCCATTTGCATCCTGTGTATACCAATCCGGATGCTCAGTCACCCAAGCATTGTCCCACGAAGTATGGTTGGCAACCCAGTCAAGAATCACTTTCATTCCTTTGGCATGGGCAGCATCTACCAGTTCTTTCAAGTCTTTTTTTGTTCCGTAACGTGTATTCAGCTTTTTATAATCCTTTATACAATAAGGTGAATTCACACTTTTCAGTACTCCCGGCTCATTTACAGGCATCAGCCAAAGCACGGTAGTTCCCAGGCTTTGAATACGGTCAAGCTCTGCTTTGATGGCAGAGAACGCATTTTCTTCGGCAAAAATGCGGGGATTTGCCTCATAAATCACCATATCCGAAGCCATGTATTCTTCCTGTGGGACGGGAATCGGTTCCATGTCACTCTGACTATCACTACACCCCATACAAGAATGTAGCATCGTAAAGAGCAGTGTCGCAATTATTACTTTTTTCATATTTCTACTTTTTATCTATACTTATACTCATTGGCGGAACTGATATCTGCAAAAGGAGCATCCAAACTCTCCAGTGATGGGCATTGGCAGAAAAGATACTAAGACTTAATACTAAAAATCCCGGAAGCCAATACTAAAAAACAAAAGAGCTAAGAGATAACTTCTTCCCAAGGCTTGGTTTTTCTATCCCAAGACTTGGGATAGAAAAACCAAGCCTTGGGACATATATCCGCAAGATTGAAAAGAGATATCCTATCCCCAATCTCATTCCACCAATAGGTCATTTAACATCTTCATTACTATACAAAACTCATTTCAAGAAATTATTCTGATTAGAAACAAAAGCCGCTTCAGATTCCGGTTCAGAGTCTCCGTCCGGATTGTTAGGGTCAATCTCCTCACCAGCTATGTCCGTAATACGGAAATAATAATCTCGATCAAGCGTCACTGCTGCGAGGTCAAATTGTGAGCCTCCATTGTTATTATTCATTATCAGATTGTAAGTCAATCCCTTATTTGCTTCACCTGTATCGTAATAATTATACGTGACACCTTTTATCTCAACACTACCGGTTGGTAATATTCCTGGCCAACTGCCAAAGAGTTCCGGTATATCATTTCCCCACGCATATATGGTTGTTTCTGCCCATCTGGACTGGTCTTCAATAAAAATGGTATAACCATCATGGATGACCACTGCATCCGGATCTATTTCCGTCCAACCGCTTTCTGTGATTTCCAAATATATGTCACGGTCAAGAGTAAAGTTCTGTGGTCCATCAAATTGTGAACCTACTCCATTATCGTTAAATATCAAATTGTAAACCAATCCCTTATTTGCTTCACCTGTATCGAAGTATTTATAGGTAATTCCTTTTATCTCAACGCTACCAGTAGGTGAAATACCGGGCCAACCTCCAAAAGTTCCGGCAAATCATTTCCCCACGCATAAAGTGTCAGTGCATCCCAACCTGTATTGTCCATCACGAACACAGCATAACCGTCATGAATCACTTCACTTGGGTCTTCCGGCTCCTCAAAATAAGCATTCCAGCGGGTTACCGTTATATCAGTGCGAGTACCTACCTTAGCCGAAATTTGATGTAAAGCATCCCCATTCTGCAAAGTACGCTCTATACCTTGTGTCTTAGAAACGAAATAAAAGCCATCGGCAAGTGTCTTTCCATTAACAAAATCTTCCGGATAGAGGTATATGCCCCATTTAACATCATTGTTTGCAGCTTTCTCCATCTGCCACTTAAGGTCTCCGGAAGCAGCATCCTGACCTCCATTGAAATCGCCTGCAATATAAATTATTTCATCGGCACCAGTTCCTTGGGGCATAATCACCTCCAGCAAGATAGCATCGCTACGAAGTTCAAATTGCGGCAACTCATGGTCAAACACAATTTCCTCCTTGTCACAACTACTGATGAAAGCTACAAAAAGCAACAAAAGCCATAGCGGATTACATATATATTTTTTCATTGTTACTATTATTATAGGATGATTAATAATTAGGATTCTGTACCAGTCCCGGATTTACCATAAGGGCAGACTGGGGCAAGGGATACCACTCGTATTTGCGGTCACGTTTAGCCGGATAGCTTAAACCGTCGTCGTGGCACGGCAAAGAACCACCATTGCCCTTTGCGTAAACTTATCGAAACGACGCAAGTCTGTACGACGACGACGCCCCTCTCCCAAGAATTCAAGTCCCCATTCACTCAACATCCAATCCATATCAAAGGATGTAAAACCAGGACCGGGCTGCTCGAGAGCCGATTTATCTGTAAAATAGCGTGTTTTAACTCTATATACCAGTTCTTTAGCACCTTCCGTATCACCTGCACGCATTTTACATTCAGCAAGAGTATAGACCACTTCACTCAAACGGAATTCCACCTCATCGATGTTTTGGAAATCAATGCCTGCACTCTCCGGATAAACCGGATATCTTACCAAACGGACACCTGAATTCGTTTCACCCCAGCGAGGTGACATGACAGTCTCCAGATTACGTCCTAAATTAAGGAATGTACCCACCTGATCCACATAAACCAAATCCTGACCGTCACGGTCGGCATCTGCTTTCAAAGCCGCACCCTTACCATAGTTGGCTTTAATAGCCCCTTTCAAAAAAATGCCTTGATAGTTTCCTGTTGTTTCATTATACACATAGTTCTGCTTACGGATATCTTTATCGTGGAAACGTTCATAAACTGCTCCTAACTTATCACCGTAGTCAGTAAGAAAGCTCTTAGGATTGTCAGTACCACCATACGGCTGTACATTTCCAGAATTATCCCATGAAGGTGCCAAGCATACACAATTCCATCCGCTCTGGCTGTATGTACCTCCAAAGTAATCCCAACAATTGTAAGGCATGAAAGGCATGTTACGCATCCAACCGGTATTGACCTGACCGACTTCCATCGCCAATGCCATTACAACTTCCGACATTCTACATTGTTTATCGAATAAATATCGCGATAGTCATCGGTAATGCTGTAAGTACCATAATCGCCATTCAGAATTTTTGGCAAAGAGTGGCACACTCATTATAACTGTTTTGTTTGATAAACACCTCAGAATTCAGCAACAAGCGCATCTTAATCATACGATTGGCAGCTTGGTTCATGCGGTTGCGAGTCTTTCCAGAACCATCTTCTTTCATAAGATCTGTAACTGACTCATCTAATTCCTGACTGATAAAATCGTAGATAATCTTGCACCCCTTATCAAAATCAGTATCTGCAGAACCAGGGATTTCCGCACCCGAAGAAATGTTCAAGGGAAGTGCTCCACCCCAAATCTCAAAGATATTGTAGTATGCCCAAGCACGCAGGGTACGTACTTCGGCAATATAACTATTCAAAGCATCCTCAGTCATGCGTATAGATGCGGGGCTGATTGCCTGCAAATCTGTAATAAGCGTATTGCAAAGCCCAATAGTGGTCCACGCATTCTCCCAAGTTTGGCGAATAATGGTTGATTCTGACGTCCAGGTATGTGAAGACAAAGCAAACTTCAATGCCTCATCCCATCCCCAAAGTCCACCGTTCCAACTGCGCCATGCCACCTGGTCGGCAGAAAACTCCTGCAAATACCAGAAGTATTCCAAATAACTATATGCAGCTTTCGAATAGATGGCTGCCACTGCCCCTGAACACTCGTCTCATCTTGATAATAAATTCCGGCATCCACACGATCGAACACTTCCTCGTCCAAATTAGTACAAGAGAAAAGTGAACATGACATAATCATCGCCAATAACCAACGACATTTTATATATTTCATATCTTTCATATTTTTAATAATTTGTTTCTCATTTATTTGAAGCGAAGAGTCACACCTAAACTCAATTGAGTTGCTGTAGGATAAGCACTATTACTATCTACTCCCGGCTGGATGCCATTCACGTCTATAATTGAAGGGTCATTACCAGAATATCCGGTCAAGGTAAACAGATTCTTGGCAGACAGATATATGCGCATATTATCCAGTAACTTACGGTTCTTAGGAGTAAAATTATATCCCAAGGTTACATTTTCCAGTTTTATGAAGCTACCATCCTCCAGGAAATAGGAAGATATTACTCCACCACCGGTACGGATATTCTTATCTTCCAGATACGCAGAGCGAAGAACATTATCTGTACCACATCCCTGAAGCCCCATACCATATTTACGCATGTTGAATACATCAAAACCGAATGTACCGCGGAAGAATACACTCAAATCAAAGTTTCTCCAAGTCAGGTTGTTACTCCAAGACAAGAAGTGCTTGGGAGCACCATTGCCAATATAACGTTTATACTTGGCATCAGCCTGAGAAATCGGTATTTGCTCATCTTTATCATTCAAAATAAGCATATTGCCATTTTCGTCAACACCTGCATATTCATAACCGTAGAACTGCCCTATCTCCCCTTCCTGCACACGGAAGAAATATTCGCTGGAACCAGTACCCGGTTTTAAGTAAAGGTCGAGATAAGATGCCTTGTAAATATCGTTAGAAAGTTTGGTCAACTTAGTCTTTCCATAAGAATAATTGATTCCGCTCGTCCACTTCACTGCTGTTTTAGTAAGGATGTCACCATCCAAAGATACTTCTATACCGGTATTTTTCGTTGTTCCAACGTTAACCAAAATAGTGGAATAGACAAAAGGCGGTTGAGGTGCCGTGTACGTATAAAGCAAGTCTTTAGAACTACGGTCAAAATACTCCACTGAACCACGTAAACGATTCCATAGAACAAAGTCAACACCCAGATTAATCGCAACGCTCTTTTCCCAAGCCAAATCCGGATTAGCATTACTGGAGGGAGCATAGCCCGTTACCCAACGCCCGTCAAAGAGATAACTACCATTGGTATTGTAAGTAGAAAGTGATTTATAAGCATCAAAATCCGAACGACCGGTAATTCCGAAAGAAACACGCGGTTTCAAACTGGTCAACACTTTCCGGGTATTCTTCATAAAGCCCATCTCCATCATTTCCCAAGCCAAAGAAGCTGCTGGGAAGTACCCCCACTTTTGGTTAGCACCAAATTTGGAAGAGCCTTCATAGCGCAACGAAGCCGATGCAAAAGCATATCCTTCCAATTATAGTTCAACCGACCAAAGAAGCCAATAAGTGTCGATTCAGAGCGACCGCTATATAAACTTGCCAAACCATCCTTCAGATAAGAGCCACTGCCCAAATCCCAATATTTCGTATTATCAAAGAGAAGTCGTTGTTACTACCACCAATCTGTTCCCAGATAGACTTCTCATAAGTATAGCCCACTACAGCCTTAATATTGTGGTCGCCCAAGTTCAGTGCATAATTTCCCAACCACTCCAATCGATTGGTGTACCATTTCTGATACTTCATTTCCGCACGTCCTTTATAACCATTCCAATAGGACTCGAACCGGCAGACGAAGCATAATATTGTTGCTTCATGTCATTGTAATGCAATGAGTAACTTAATGTTGTATTCAACAAATGCTTTTCTGTCTGCAAAATATTCAGTTTAGCCTCAGCCGTACCCAACAAATACATACGCTGGCCGTTGTTATCTCTCAAAGCAAGCTCCGCAACCGGATTGGTTGCACCCGTAGGAGAAGTAGGCTGATAATACGAACCGTCTGCATTATATACCGGCATTGTAGGATTCATTGTGAGTGCCCTATCGAAGAAACCATCATTTCCCCAGGTTTCATTTACACGACGTGCACTCAACGAACCGTTGAATTGTAAGCGATTCTCCAGTACACGCTGTTCCATAGAAAACGACCTCCAAATTCTTCACGACCACTCACGATGTCAAGTCCATTGGCACTTTTGTAATTGAAGGAAGCACCATAGAAACCATTCTTTGTGCTACCATCAATAGATATATATTGGTTTGTGTCGTATGCTACATCACGAGTAATCAGTCCATACCAGTCAGTGTCGGCTCCATAGTCTGTACCTCGTCTCGAACGACGGAATTCATCAGCCGACAGAATATCCGAGAGGGCTTGGCTACATTAAAAGCGATGTAACTGTCATATGTGACTACCGTTTTTCCAGCTTCACCCGAGCCACGTTTCGTTGTAACTAAAATCACACCATTAGCACCTCGCGTTCCGTAAATAGCAGCTGAACCCGCATCTTTCAATACCGTAATAGATTCAATATCCTGTGCAGCGATGTTACGGATATCGCCACCTGCCACACCATCTATGACAATCAAAGGACTATTACTTGCAGAAACAGATGTTGCACCACGTACTTGTAATGAAGAACTGGAGTTAGGATTGGCAGCTGCCTGCGTATTGACATTCAAGCCCGCGACTTTTCCCGATACCATTTCCATCGGGTTATTCATAGCCCCCAAATTAAAATTTTTCTTATCCACTTGTACAATGGAACTGGAAACTTCTTTTACTCAATGAACCGTAACCCACTACTACAACTTCTTCCAACACCTGCTGGTCATCATGCAAGACAACATCAATCTTGTTTCTACCGGATACGTTCAGTTCCTGCGTTTGGTAACCTACATAAGAAAAATAAGTATTGCATCAGGATTGACATTCAATAACACATAGTTACCGTCAATGTCAGTTATCACCCCGAAGTTGTACCCTTTACCAATACACTTGCACCGATAAGACCTTCACCCGTTGCATCGGTCACCTTTCCTTGTACCTGAAGTTGTTGCGCAACAGCAACACCAGTCATCATAAGAAAACCCAGTAAAAGGATCATGCGCTTTTAAGGCATCTCTTTAGACTTTTCTTTTCATCTTATTAGAAATTAGTTAAACAATAAATAGATTGATGCAAATGTATTATCAAAACAAACGCACGATTTGGGCTGAGATAAAAATCTAAAGTCCTACAACAGGCAATCAACTATAATACAACGCATTACGAAAATGCTATTGCTACTAATTTCTAAATCATTTCTAGACTTTTAAGGCAGAAGAAAGCCTCAAAGGAGGATAAAATCAAAAGAAGTTATTTTCATCACTCGTTCTTCAAAGTCCTCTTTACAAAGAGACTTGTTTTTAGCTTGGAACGATAAGTATAGATGGTAGTTATGGAATAACGCAAAAATTCTGCAATACGCGCACTGTCTGTAATACCTAAACGAATCAGTGCAAATATGCGCAGTTCGGTAACAAGCAATTCTTCATTTTAGGATGCAATTGTTCTTCAACTGGCAACAAACGATTAAATTCTTCTACAAAGTTAGGGAATATCTTAAGAAAAGATACATCGAAATTGTGATAGAACTCTTTCAACTCTTGATTTATGAAACGGTCGGACTTCAATGTACGATATAACTCCTCAAGTTTACCGGCAGCAGCCTGCTTGTTCAATATGCGGCGATATTCTTCCATCTTACTTATATAAGAGGAACTTAAACTGAGGAAACGTCCCAAATACTCTTCCTTAATATGATTGGCTTCCGTAAGAGTCTGATTAGTATGCAATAATCGTTCATTAGCCTCATGTTGAGACTTGTTCAGCTTCTTCAATTCACTATTCAATATACTCAATTGGGAATTGGCAGCAACAACTTTTACGGGCATAAGACAATTTTTTCATTTGCCATAGCACACACAGTACTGTCAATAGAAGGAAAACAGAAAGGATACATATGCCTGTAATAAACATTCTCTGCCGCTGTTGCTGTATTTCCTTTTCTTGCTGATAAGCACGATCTATGAGCGGAAGCATCTTGAATTCTGCGAACTACGCAACCGAGTAGTATAATAATTAGCATCTTCCATACTAATCTTGATATAGTGATTAGCACGTTCCAAATCGCCCATTCCATAAAGTAATTCCGCTAATGCGCACAAAGAATAATTTTCTTTCACCACTGCCCTAATGTCAGCAATGGCACTGCTAATACGTGCTTCCATTTCTTTTGCTTGTTCCCCACGACATGATAAGCAAAAGCCAGAATTGAAGTAGCTACTGCATACTCACGCGTATTGGATTTCAACCGAGGTAAAAATTCTTCAATAAACATATAGCCTCCTGACTTTTCCCTGGTCAATGAGCTGAGGTGCATGCACGACTACATATCTATAAGTATCTTCCGGTACTAGGCTGATTATAGAATCCCTATACAAATTTGCTATCCGAAGATAATTGTTCACGTAGTTCCGATCAGTGGCGTACTCTGCCTGATAGAGATATAGGTTTTCAAAACATACATAATAGTCCACTATATTTTCACCCTCCAACGTGTTACGAGGAAGCGATTTCAGCAATTCCATTGCTTCAACAAAAGGCCCGAAGTATTTAGAATATGTACTTTATTTAATATAGAACTATTTATCCATTGCCTATTATTTAGCCGTGTGGCAATAAGAATATTTTCATTTATATAATGTAATGCAGAATCACTAATATAAGAATTATATTCGGCAAAGACGATTTTGTATCAGATAACGCTCCATGTCAGTAAGCCTCCCTTGCTTCAACTCATCCTTTATCAAAGAAATATACCGTTCTTTTTCTTCCTCGTATTGTCTACGCATTACGATAGTCTTATCCAGAACAGACAAAAGGCTATCTATTGCAGATGCATACATACCAAGCGAACATGGCAACAGCATTATTATTAAAATCAAGATACGCATCATAGGTTAACATTGTGACATAACTTCGCAAAGTTACAATTTTCTTCTGTTATGAAAATACGATTTTAGTATTTTCTTTGGCATTATAAGTCGTACATCATAGGGATTATACATCTACCGAAATTCATATTTCCTCTACTTCGGATAGCTTTTAAAGCTTTTATGGCAGTTTTCAAACCTCCTTCTGCCTAATAATGGCTAACATTGCAACCGAAACCAAAGGTTGACATCAACATGAGAAAGACATTATTATTTTTATACCTTTTATCTCTCGGCAGTATTGCCGCATACGGTCAGACACGTCTGACCCAAGACCAAACTGGAACGACAACTCCACGAAAGCGGACTGATACATCAACCCCCCCCTGGATATTGAAAACTCTTTCGAAACCAACGGATGGAAAAAGGAGGTCTTGCAAAGCGCTCCTCTCACCCGCTCGGCAGGTACAGAGGGATGGAGTCATTCCGGCGCAGGAAGCATGTCCTTCAGTACGGAAAAGACCGTTTCCGGCAAAGGCAGCATCAAACTGCAATTCCCCATTCACCGGGAAAAGGGCGACCGGCTCTCCTTCCGACCCAGACTATGCCACCTACGGAAACAGCAGTGTTACCTATCATCTAGACGGCGCCAATCTGGAGAAGTACAACCGCATCGTATTCTCCATCTATCCCGATTGCGACGGCGCGCGCATCGTCAACATGAACCTCACGTTTCGCAATGCAGATACTCCTGCCAAGAAAGGATATAATCAGCCTTCGGGTTCACACCTCATTAACCTTATTAATAAGGAACCAATGCTTCCTCGAAATAGACGAGTATCAGCGCGACAAGGTGATGTCCATCACCTTCAGCACAGCCCTCAAAGGCAAAGACCGGACTACAGGAGATTCAGCTATCTACTACCTGGACAATCTACAACTGCAAACGGTGAAAGCCCCTGAGAAAGTCAGCGGATGGATACCTGCCGATGGAAAATCTCCTACTCGACAACCGGCTATGCCGTCAACCACCCAAAACCGCCCTCATCAACACAAACCTCACCATAGACGCCGGAAAGCGCTTCCAACTGCTTACCCCAACCGGAGAAATAGCTTACGAAGGAGACATCCGAAAGAGAAAACCACTCTCGGAGAATTTGGCCTTATTGATTTCACCTCCTTCAATAATCCCGGAGAGTATCAGCTGAAGGTCGGAACATCGCTAACTCCCACCTTCCGGATTGGAGAAAGACTTTGGGAAGATTCACAATGGAAAGTGCTGAACTTCATCTTCTGCCAGCGCTGTGGACATCCGGTTCCCGGCAAGCATTCCACCTGCCACGTAGACCTCATGTCCCGACATGACGGACGCAGCATCTCCTACTCCGGCGGATGGCACGATGCAGGAGACTTGTCCCAGCAAACCTTGCAGACGGGAGACGTGACCTTTGCTCTGCTCGAAGCCTATAATAAACAAAGAAATATCAACCCAGCCCTCGCCGCCCGCCTGCGTGAAGAGGCGGAATGGGGAGTAGAGTTCATCCTAAAGAACCGCTACGGCGATGGTTACCGCGCCAGCAGCATGGGATTGCTTATCTGGCAAGACGGTGTGTTCAATACATTGGACGACATATCTTCCGTACGTGTACAGAACATGGCATTTGACAACTTTCTCTATGCCGGATACGAAGCTTACGCCTCCATGACGCTGGACAACGACCCGATGCTGCAGGAATACCTATTGCGCGTGGCCGAAGAAGATTTCGCTTTTGCTATGGAGAAGTTCAAAAAAGATAGCTTCGACCAGTTCGTCCAGCCTTACGAACACAGTTACAACACTTCGAAAAGTCAGTATATGGCTACCATCTCCTGGTCGGCAAGCCAATTATACAAGCTGACCGGAAAGCCTTCTTATGCGGACATCGCCGCCGAATACATCCGCTATACCCTCGACTGCCAGCGTACGGAACCGCTGAAAGACCAAGACGGGACACGCGGATTCTTCTACCGGGACAAATCCCGCAAATCCATCGTACATTACATACACCAGTCGCGCGAGCAGGTCTATATGCAGGCCATGGTGATGCTTTGCGAAACCCAGAAGGAGCACCCCGATTACCCTAAATGGGTGAATTCCATACAACTATATGGAGAGTATCTGAAAGGAATGATGAAGTATACCCATCCCTACGGTATGATTCCAAGCGGTGTTTACCATGCAGAGGAATATAAGGATACCACCAACTTCTACGCCCTCCATCTGTTTCCCCCTGCCAATGCCAAGGAACTGTACACGGAACAGATTAAACGAGGAGTACAACTGGACAAAGAGCACTACATGAAACGTTTCCCCGTGTGGTTCAACATTTTCAACGGCAATACCGCCATCCATCTTTCCAACGGAAAGTCCGCCGCCATCTGCGGAAACTTCCTGAAGGACAAGGAACTGCTCAACATCGGTCTGGAACAGTTGTACTGGACCGTAGGCAAGAATCCTTTCGGACAATCCTTGATTTATGGAGAAGGACACAACTATCCGCAACTGAATACCTTCTCTTCGGGAGAAATGACAGGAGAGATGCCCGTTGGTATCCGTACCCTGGGTAACGACGATGTCCCCTATTGGCCGCAAACCAACAATGCCTGTTATAAAGAGGTATGGATTACCTCGGCAGGCAAATGGCTGTCTCTGATTGCGGAATATTAGATAATGGAGAATTAATAACTTATAAATTATAAATTACAAATTATGAAACATCTGTTTATTTTATTGTTTACGGCTTGCACCCTGCTGACGTACGCACAAGTCCCCGAAGGTTATCCGGCAAACTATGCCAAAGCTCCTCGCTTCAAGGCCTTGATTTATTACACGCAACATGCGGAAGAAGCACACGTACAATTTGCAGAACAAGCAACCACTTTCTTCAAGAAGCTCAATTACGGTGACGGCTTTGTTCTGGATATTACTACCGATTTTTCAAAATACCCATACGAGAAACTGAAAGAATACAATGTCATTATCATGCTTAACACATCCCCCAACACCAAGGCCGAACGCGATGCTTTTGAGCAATACATGGAAAACGGAGGCGGTTGGGTAGGTTTCCACGCAGCAGCCTACAACGACAAAAACACGCATTGGCCCTGGTTCGTTAAGTTTCTTGGTGGTGGGGTGTTCTATTGCAACAACTGGCCTCCCCAGCCGGTATTGGTCGAAGTCGACAACGAAGAACATCCCGTTACCAAGAATCTGCCTGCATCATTCGTGGCTCCCGCCAGCGAATGGTACCAATGGACTCCCAGCCCCCGCCAGAACAAGGACGTAGAGGTACTCTTGTCCCTATCTCCCAAGAACTATCCACTGGGTATCAAGGATGTAGTGAATTTTGGCGACTTCCCATCGTATGGTCCAACAAGAATTACAGAATGATTTACCTGAATATGGGGCATGGTGACGAAGAGTTTATCGACGGTACACAGAACCTGCTATTGGTTAATGCTTTCCGCTGGGTAGTGAGCAAAGACAAAAGCGGCAACCCGTTCCTCAAATAAAACGGTTTCCATAACAGCAATCAAGAGAATAAATAGGATAATTCCCCTATTTCCTATGTTAACACTACGTTTTATGCCGAAACAGATACTTTTCCTTCGAAAAGTATCTGTTTCGGTCGTTTTATAGATACCCTTGCCGGTTCCCAACGGGCCGGAATGACAGTTTCATATCGTTGAAACCAAAAGTTTCACTTGCTGAAACTTTTAGTTTTACGAAAGGAAACTAAAGGTTTCCTTAATGAAACCAATTATTTTCCCAATCAAAACTTCGTATTTAGTCTCAAACTAAAAGTTTCATGTTGAGAACTAAGACAATAGCCACTTTACGATTCACCCAATAAATAGGAGGCATCATCTTTTAGAAAGATTGGAAAGCGTGATAGATGGTTGTAACGTTTTTATCTGTCACGGGTATCTATCACGCTTTAATTGATTTATAATCAAAACAATACACCCATTTGCGTGATAGCATGACAGATGTTTTGCCAAAACAAACTTTGTGAAGGAAAAAAAATCCCCGGTATTATTCACAAGGAAATACCGGGGACTCTTCAGAAAAAAACAATCAAAACTTATAACCAGCCAGGGTTCTGTGTCAAGCCACCTTTAGCTCTATCCATTTCCGACTGGTCAATTGGAAAGTATCTGAACTTCTCCGTCCAACCTTTGTTACCTAAAATCTCTGTTCCTTTATCGAAACGCAGAATATCAAACCAACGCTGCATTTCATCCATAAACTCATACCCACGCTCTTCAAAAAGAATATCCAACAGCTCCTGCTTGCTCTTTCCGGCCAAGTTGATACGATGCTCTTTGTCTTTGAAAGCGCGGTCTCTGACCTGGTCGAACCAGCCTTGCGCATCGGCACTGGCAGTTCCGTTGATGCGTACATCAAGCTCCACAGCCAGCAGCAAAACATCGGCATAACGGTAAATACGCCAAGAGTTATAATAGTTATCCGTAGGATTCACCGTAGACGTCGTCTCCTTTCTCGGATGAATCTTATAGTGCCCCAGACCCTCGTAATTTTCCTGCTGGTCACTGACTTGGAAAGCACTTCCTGCCGGTAGTTCACCTTTGGCCACCATTTCTGCCACTTTTTTAGCCTCGTCCGCATAGACAATGACTGTTCCCTCACGGCGCGTATCACCTTCCTTAAACATGTTGTAAACAGTACTCGGCATGGTATTCTGCCCATAACCTTCGCCCAAGCCGCCCTGCTCGGCACTTCTCGGGTCAACAATGTTACGACCGCCCAAAGAACGTGCAAGCCCAAACCCTTCACCGGAGTTATTGCCGGCATAACATACCTCAAAGATAGATTCCGCACACCATTCTCCGTCTTTCACCCATAAGTTTTGATAATCAGGGTTCAACCGGTATCTTCCACTGGTGATTATTTCTTTCATGTCATTCAATGCCACCTGATATTTAGTCTCATCACGATGGAACAAAATAATTTTGGCACGAAGCAGCTTGGCAGCATCCCGGCAAACGCGTCCCTGCTGTGTAGCACTGCGCTGGGGCAGATACTTAGTCACTTCGTCATCCAAGTCACCCATCATAAACTCATAAATTTCTTCACGGGTTCCTTTGGCAACGCTATACATTTCACTGGCTGCCAGATAATGTTTGATAAGCGGGAATTGCTCATACCCCATAAACAGATGGTAATAGAAAATGGCACGGTAAAAGCGCGCTTCGGCAGAAATGGAATTGACAAAGTCTGCACTGAGGTTGCATCCGGCCAATTTGTCAATCAACAGATTGGCAGCAATGACTCCATTGAACAAGCCAAAATCCCACTCATTCCACCAAGAACCATATCCCCATGCACCGAAACAAGAAGTCGCGTCATAGGTAAAAGTATCCCATTTCGTCTTGTAAGACCCCTCACCGATACCACCGCCGGTTTCGGACTCATCACCCAGCAAAGAAGAGTAAGACCAAACCTCCGGCATACGGGTCTGCATTTCATTCATCACGGCATACAAGCCCTTCATCATATCGTCTTCCGTCTTATAGAATTCGGTTTCCGACACCTGAGTTCTCGGATTCACTTCCAGAAAATCTGAACAAGCTGTGGTCGACAAAGCCATCGCACCCAAAGCCAATACCTTTAATATCTTATTCATTGTATCTAATTTTTAGGTTAATCAAAATGTAATATTCGCACCGATAGTATAAGTACGTGCTTGCGGATATGTTCCCCCGTCAAATCCATCACGTGTTCCCACTTCAGGATCATAACCGCTGTAGTTGGTAATTGTAAACAGATTTTCGCCCTGCACAAAGAAACGCAGCCCCTTGACGCCGACACGCTGCAACATCTGTCCGGGCAGACTATAGCCAATCTGCAACACTTTCAAACGCATATACGAACCATCTTCCACAAAAAAGTTTGAAACCTGATAGTTATTGTTGTCACCATCTATCACACGTGGTACCCAATTGGAAGTTCCTTCACCGTGCCAACGGTTCAACCAGGATTTGTCGTAGTTACCAAAAGTCACGTTGGAACGTCTGTACAGTTTATAAATATCGTTTCCGATACTTCCTTGAAAGAATGCACTGAAATCCAGCCCCTTCCAATCGGCAGAGAGCGTAAATCCATATGTCCAGTCGGGATTCGGCTTACCTATCATAGTACGGTCATCGCCATTAAGACCATTTTTACCGTCCAAATCTTTAAAACGGATATCTCCGGGCTTGGCATTCGGTTGTATCAACTGAGTCTTTCCGTTAGAATCTACGTAGGTATAGCTATCTATCTCCTGCTGATTCTGGAAAATACCATCATGCAAGTAACCGTAGAAGAAGCCGTACGGACGCCCGTTCTCTCTCCAACTGACCTGGCCGCCCATACCACCGCCGATATTATTGAGACCGACACGGTCGGGGCCCTGGTCTGTTACGGTATTCTTCACATAAGAAGCATTTCCATTGATACCCAGATTCACTTCACCCACCTTAAAGCGATAGGACGCTTCGAACTCGATACCTTCGTTCTTCACTGTACCCGAATTGACCGTCATACTGCCATAACTGGTATAAAGAGGAATCGGCATGGAAAGCAGCATGTCCTTCGTCTTCTTCACGAAATAGTCGGCAGAGAATGTCAATGCACTGTTGAAGAAACGCAAGTCAATACCCAAGTCGGTCTGTTCGGAGGTCTCCCATTTCAAATCGGCATTGGCATAGCCACTGGGCAGCATGCCCGTATATACCTTTCCATTTATGACTGCATTCTTACCCTGACTCATCATACTTGTATAGGCAAAGGAGCCAATACGTTCGTTACCATTCTGTCCCCAGCTTAGACGTATCTTGGCAAAATCCAACCAGGAAGGTCTGTTCTCCATGAACTTCTCACGAGTCAACACCCAACCCAAAGAAACCGAAGGGAATGTAGCATATTGGTGCTCGCGACTGAAGTTTGACGAACCGTCCCGTCTCACTACCGCTTCGAACAAATACTTTTCATCATAATTATAATTGATACGTCCGAATATGGATGCAATGCGGTGATCTTCCGCCCCACCCCATACTTTGGACTGTTCTTCGGGCGCTGTGGCCGTGTCTATATATCCCTTGTCTATATCCACCACCAGCAGATTATAATCTTCCGCTTCCAAATTGGAGTAATGGTAGGAAGACATACTCGTACCGAACAGTGCACCTATATTATGACGGCCGAAAGACTTTGTATACGACAGTACATTTTCCCACTGCCAATAGGAAGACTCCCTTTTCTTATCCTCTACCTTGGAAGTAGCATTCTTACTGGTAGCATTCAGCTCGTAAACCGGAGTTACATTCTTGATGGAATTGAATACCCATTCCGCACCATAGGTAGTCTTGAACTTCAAGCCCGGCAACAAGTCGACATCAAGGTTAAAGTTCGCACCGAAATTCTGCGGCATAGTCCTCTGGTTGTGGTTGACCTGCATGGCAGCCAGGGGATTGTTTATTTCACGCATCTCAATGATATTGTATGCCAAGCCGTTGGGAGCAATGACATGATTTGGATAAGTTACGGCATATTGCTCCAGTATAGCAGGGTCGGTCTGATAAACCGGCTCGGTAGGAGGCAACATATTCATGGAAGTAATCAAGCCTGCTGCTTCACTATTGCCAATAGTATTACCAGTCTGGATTGACTTGGAATAGCTTGCAATTGCACCAAAACTAATCTTATTCAACCAATTTCGTGATTTCGTGTCCAGTAATACATTATTGTAATTCAAGCGTACATTGTAGCGTTCATAATCAGCATGTCCTTTAGCATAAATACCTTCTTGCTTTACATAACCGAAAGAAGCATAATAGGTAGAGTTGTCCGTACCTCCACTCAACGAAACCTTGTGGTTCATAATAGGAGCATTCTTGTTCTGTAGTTCCTTTTGCCAGTCGGTATTGACGCTGGAAACAGTCGGGAAATAAGGGTCCTTACCTGCATTGGCAGCCATTTCATTCATCAACATCTGATAATCCGCACTACCCAGCAAATCCACCTTCTTGGAAGGATTCTGAATACCATACGTAAATTCATAGTTCAAAGTAGCCTTCCCTTTAGTACCCTTCTTCGTAGTTATCAGCACAACACCGTTAGCACCACGGGCTCCGTAAATAGCGGCGGAAGCTGCGTCTTTCAGCACTTCAATAGACTCAATATCAGAAGGATTCAAATGACTGATACCACTTTCAGACGGCATGCCGTCTACTATATAAAGCGGATCGGAGTTGTTGACCGTACCGGTACCCCGAATACGAATCTTTGATTCCGCACCGGGCTGACCTGAATTAGAGATAATCTGTACACCGGAAACTTTACCTTTCAAAGCATTCTGAATATTTGTAGGATTACCTTTATCCAACTCTTCACTGGTAACACGGCTCACAGCAGACGAAAGTACACTCTTCTTTTGTACACCATAGCCTACTACAACTACCTCGTCCAGCAACTCAGAAGAATCAGTAAAACGGACTTTCAGATTTGTATCTGCAGCAGTCAGTTTATACTCAATAGGCTCATAACCGATAAAGGTGAAGACCAACACATCACCCACAGAAGTTTTCAGACTGAAATTCCCATCAATATCCGTCACAGTACCCACAGCCGGATTACTTTTCATACTGACATTAGCACCCGGAACCGTTTCTCCGGAAGGATCATAAACGATACCCTGCACATTAATTTGTTGTGCGAAGAGCTGCAAAGTGCAACTGAGAATGCAAAGCAGCAAAAGGACTCTTTTTCTTTTCATGATAATAGTATTAGTTTATAAAATAGAAAGTTATTCATATTGTATTGATACAAATTCCAATACTTCGATAAGCGAAATTACGTACTAAACAAGAAATGGAAGTTGAATATTTCTCATAAGGAGTTCATTTACTAACACATCCATAAAAAACGTTTTATTTTAAACTTAAAGTGATAAAGTTTAAACCCATAAAAAAACGGATACGTTTCTGTACGTACCCGTTTTCTTCCAAATCCATTGATTATAAAAAGTATTACCTTTCTAAAGTCCAGTTAATGGCATTTCTGAACATGGTCGTAAACCCTTCCGTTTCGTACAACTTACTACTATGCCCTATCTGGAAATAAACATTGCGTGCCTTTTTGCTTTCATTGACCCAAACCACCGGATGATCGCCCATCTTGATGTCCGATGCAGGCGTGTAGCTCGATTCGTCTACATTGGCTAATACATGTACATTAGGGCGCGGACTCTTGTCATAAGTATACCACTCGTCATCGGGCACCACGAAAGAGGCCGGAACATCCTTCATTACCGGATGCTGTTTATCTTCCACAATCAGCGTACCGTCGGCCAGCGGAGCTATGTAGTTCTTGAAACGTACACCACCCATGAAATCAGAGAACCATTGCCACATGGGATAACCGTCAAACTCGCCCAGCAAAGTAGCATGATGGAAACCTATCCAGCCGCCACGGCCTTCTTCTATATACTTGACGAACGCATCTTCCGCTTCCTTCGGCCAAGTATAAGGCGGGAAATCCAATTGAATAACCAGGCTGAACTGCGACAAGTAAGCCTCCGTTATGTTCCTGGCATTGTTTATCTCGGTAATACTGAAATTCCCCTTTACACCTTCGGCCGCCAACCACCTCAAACCGGCATCCGTAAATCCTCCGTGCTGTCCGCCACGTTCCGTCAACACCAGTACCTTCGCCTTGTGCGGCTTGCCCAATAGGTTTTCTGCTACCGTACGGCGCAAATCACCCTGTTCATTGTCTCCGCTATAATCCCAATACATGCCTCCCAGCAAATCTTTATCCAGAATATACTGACACTTGATGGCAAGTGAACGGGGATTCTCAAAACCAAATACCAACGTATCATTCTTATCGGCCAGATAAGGCACTTGAGCCACCTCATCCCACTTTTCAGTATATTGGGTATCCGTATTCCCTACCTTATTATAGTCTTGGAAGCTGGGATAACCGTCACCTCCACGACCATAGAAGGGCATACCCATCACCAGCTTGGAAGGCGGTACGCCCGCTTTCAAGTGTGCAGTAACGGCACCGTCCGAAGTAATGTCACCGCTATGTCCTGACGGATAAAGCGCCGAATGGTGCTTGGGAGCAGAAGCCATGTCATAAGCCATGATATTCACAAAATCGACGGAAGGCAAGATAGCCTTGAAGTCAATGTAACGGGCAGAAGCTACGGTGGCAAGTGTCAGTTCCTTTTCATTGCCGATGGCAGCTCTGATATCCTGCATCAGAAGTGTAAAATTCTCCGTATCGTCCGGTGACGAGGATATATTTGCCATAGAGCTGGTGGGATATTCCCAATCGATGTCAATGCCATCCAAAGCGAACTCCTTCACCACACGGTCACAGTCCGCGGCAAAAGCACGGCGATATTCATCATTGGCAGCCATCTCACTGAAACGTCCGCTTCCCCAGCCGCCGATGGAAAGCAGCACTTTCAGCTCCGGCTTCTGTTTCCTCAAATCAACAATCTGTCTCAAACGTTCCTCATTATCAATCTTGACACCGTTAAAGCTCTCGTTTACATGACCGAACGCATAGTTGATATGCGTCATGTACTGCGGGTCGGGCATCACCTCACTCCACGAAGTGACATAAGCAACCACAACCTTTGAATCGCGGGAAGCCGCAACGACCTCTTCTCCCGACTTAACGCTACCGCATGAAACCAATACGCCCAAAGCGGCAGCCATCATCATTCTAATTTTTTTCATAAGTACTATCTTTAATTACAAATTATCGCAGGTCTGACGGACCCGTGAACCTATCAATGCATAATACAGCATAAACGCTTCTCCAAAAAGAACGATGAGCCATGACCATCTCCAGCCTCCAAGAACATCGGCAAGCACTCCTTGCAACAAGGGCAATATGGCACCGCCTACCACTCCAATCATGAACACACCCGAAGCCACCGAAGTGTATTTTCCCAAATGGGCAACGGACAAAGTAAAGATAGCTCCCCACATGATGGAATGGAACAGACCTACTGCCGTGAGCAGCCACGGATTATTCAGAAGAATGGCCAGTAGGGCGAGTAGTCCTGCCGATACCGTAGTAACCGTCAACTGCACGCGGGGAGAAATCCTGCTCAGGCTGCTCCCCACCAGGCGGCCCACAAGCATACCACCCCAATAGAGCGTAGCCATCAGTGCCGGAGAAGCATAATCCATCTCGATGGCATACAGATTGATATTGGCCCCGATACAGACTTCCACTCCTACATAAAAGAAGATAGCCACCACGCCCAATGTCAGATGACGGAAGGACCATACACTTTTTTCCAGCTTTTCTCCCTTCTCTACCCTGGTTCCTTGGATATCGGGCAAAGACAATTTCATCAACAACAATACAATCAAAGAAATAACAGCCATCAATGCCAGGAACGGAACCATCAGCTGGTCAATCTGAATGTCCTCCATAGACAGACCGCCGAACACGACACCGGTCACGAAATAAGGAGCAAGCGTAGTTCCCACAGAATTGGCGGAACCGCCTATAGCCAAACGCTGAATGGACTGGGTACCCTTGACATGGCAAGCCGTCAGATAAGGATTTATAACCACTTGCAGAATGGTGGCCGAAGCCCCTACCACGAAAGAACCCAGTAAGAAAATCAAGAACCCTCCAGGGATAACATTATTTCCTGCATGCCAATTCGCTTCAGGAAAGTGTACTGTGAAATAGGAAGAGGCAAAGAACAAACCAAGTCCCACAATCATCACCAGCAATCCACGCATCAATGTTCCTTTATATCCGTATTTGCTAATCCACGACGAGCCTACCCCTCCACAAACCGGATAAGCAAGGAACCAGGAGAAAGTAATCAAAGTAGCAAAAGTATTTTTCAACCCGCCCACTTCCGAAAGAAAAGTTTCTTTCAGAGGACCCTGAAACTGAGTATTGGCAGTCGTAAGGAAACCTACAATAAAGAACAAGAACACCATCGTGATGAATGGCCCCATATAGTTTATTTGTTTTTCTTGTTGTGTCATAGTATTTTGATTATTAATTCAAATAATTAGTTATCAGCCGCCTGCAAGGCGACTTAGCAGTTAAGCATGCTTGCCGCCGCCTCATCCAGCAGAAATTCACAGTTGGGATGAAGCTGAAGGATGGAAGCAGGAACATCTGTTGTCACAGGCCCTTCAAGCATCCGCTTGACAATATCCGCTTTATTAGTCCCTTTGGCAACCAGTACAATCCGGCGTGCCTGCATAATGTTCTTTATTCCCAAAGTAGCCCCTCCCAACTCTTTATCGGGAGGAGTACCCGTTTCTCTACGGATGCGTTCTTCCAGTTCCACATTCATCCGGGTCACCCATGCTTCACCGCCAAAGGGAGATTCTGGCTGGTTGAATCCCAGATGTCCGTTCTCACCCAACCCTAAAATCAGCAAATCAATGCCGCCACGGTTCGCAATTTCCTGCTGGAAATCCCTGCATGACTGTTCAAAATCACCAGAAATGGTAGGCAGCATCAAAAAATTCTCTTCCTTGATGCCCAATGTATCCATCAACTCCGTTTTCAGCATCGTGTAGCATGCTCCGGCATATTCGCGCGGCACATTCGTTACCTCATCCAATCCGAAGAAAGTAACGGTATCCACCTTAAACGGATATTTAGTATAGATTTCTCCCACCAACCGATGAAGATTGCCGGTAGTACGTCCCGTCGAAAGTCCTATCACACTCTCCGGTTCATTCAACATCTGCCCGATGATGCGCCATGCAGCCGTGCAGTCAAACTCCTTTTCATTCTTTGTTATTGTTATTTTCATATTCTTAATCATTAATTCCTAATCACATATTCATCGCCACCGCGCCGGCCCCCAGAAGCCCGATAAATCCGGGATTCAGTTTCGTAATGACAACCCCGTTGCTGACAAAACGCATGGTCGTAGGATGAAGTTTCTCCAGAATCTTCTCGTGCATATACCCGTCGGCCACAATGCCTCCACCCAACACCACCGTGTCCGGGTCAATCACACGTACCAGATTCATGATAAGATTGGCAAGCGCCTCAGCTGCATTCTCCACCAGCACCGTACAGAGAGGGTCACCTTTCTGACTAAGTGCAAACACCTCACTCACAATCACCCGTTCCCCTTTTTCAGCCGGAATATGCAGGCCGGTCTCATACTGGTTGCGGAGCAGACGGGCACAATTGTCAAAACCTATGCCGGCAGCAATCGCCTCCACACAGTCCATCCGTCCACAACCGCATTTAATGCCTATGTTCACACCTACACGCACGTGTCCCACTTCGCCGGCATTGAAATGGCTGCCACGGATTTGTCTCCCATTTATCACCGTACCCACGGCAATGCCTGTACCTACATTTACGTATATGAAGTTTTTGGAAATTTGTCCGAATCCCCAGACGCGTTCGGCTCTTGTAGCGCTCTTCACATCATTGTCTATATGGCAAGGCATGCCATATATGTCCGACAGTTCCTTTGCCAACTCAATCCGCTGTGTCCTGCTCGGGTCAATCTGCAGCCAGACACCTTCGTTGGGATCTACACGCCCTATCAGCCCAACACCCATCGCTACCGGTTTCTGGTCATACCAGCCCACGGTACGGATATAATCATCGAGCGACGACTTGATGATTTCCAGCGCAGCCTGCTGATTAAAGTAACCGGAGTCATATTTCTTATACCTCAAAATGTTGCCACGGCTATCCATTTCGCCAATCAGCAACTTCGTGCCTCCTAAATCAAGACCTAAATACGTTTCCATTTTTTATATGCGTTTTTAATATTGTTTACTGTCCACAATATTACGCACTATCAGGGAGACAAGGGTTTATTCTCTGACAAAAAGGTTTAATACTTGTCAGCGGTGGTTCAAAAGCAGTCTTCATGGCTCTAAATTTTGCTGGGACTGGTGCCAAACTGCTTTTGAAGCATGTACTAAAATATTTCGGGTCAGAAAATCCGACCATATTCGCCACTTCCCTATCGAATATTTCCGGGAAACCAGCAGCTCTTTGCCTTGTTCAAACGGACAATGCGGATGAAGTCATTCGGTCCCTGCCCGGTCAGCGTCTTTATCTTATTGTAGACAGAAGTGCGGCTCATGCCCAGCATCCGGCAGAAGTCATTGATGGAGAATTCCGATCGGACAACTCCTCCTCAATCACTTTCATAACCTTGTCCAGGAACTCCTTGTCCAACTGGCTGGTATAGTCTGTCTCTTCGGGCTGCGCATCCATCGCCAACACGGTTTCGCGCAAATGCTGCCTATTCTGAAGAATATTCCTGATACGCACTTTCAGCACAGACAAGTCGAAAGGCTTGATGATGTAGTCATTGGCACCGGCCTCCAGTCCGAAGATGATATTTTCCCTCTCACTCAGTGCGGTCAGTAATATAATAGGTATATGGCTTGTATCTACCGATGATTTCAGAATCCGGCACAATTCATCACCTTCCAGTACCGGCATCACAATGTCCGAGATAATGATATCAGGATTGATTTCCCTTGCCGTCTCCAATGCCTTTCCGCCGTCGGGCACGGCAACTACCTTATATTCGGAAGACAAGCTGTCCACCAGATACTCCCTCATATCCGCATCGTCCTCCGCCAGAAGAAGGACATTCTTCCCGGCACGTTCCGTTTCTTCATGCACAGCCCCGGTAGCGGCCTGAGCTTCTTCCCGGCCGTCAGCCTTCGCTTCCACCGCCACGCTCGCCTTTATCCTCTGCGGGAAGTTACCGTAAACGTAGTTCCCTGTCCCTCCACGCTACTGGAAAGAGATGGTGCCGTGATGCTGTTTCACAATGCGGCGCGTAATCATCAGACCGATGCCCGAACCGGTTTCAAAGTTCATGGCATTCTGGGCTCTATAATATTCGTGAAAATATTGCCCTGCTCCTCTTTGGAATGCCGATACCCGTATCCTTCACTTCAATAGTCCACTTCTTTCTTGCAGTCTTCACCAGTATGTGAATGACTCCCTTCTCTGTATACTTCAAGGCATTGGAGAGCAGATTGTCTATGATATGATCCATCTTCTCCCGGTCAATCCAAACCTTGGGCATATCCGGCTCCACCTCCAACTCTATCCCGACGCTCTTCTGCATGGCGGCTAAATGAAACTCCGCCATCTTTTCCTCCAGATAAGCCTTAATGTCGTATGGAGAAACCTTCAGACACTCCTCGGCATGCAGTTCCGTTTTCTGCAACTCAAGCAGTTGAGTAATCATTCCCATCAGTTTTTCCACATTCTTCATAGCCACCGCAACGGTTTTCTTACCCTGCTCCGGAAGTCCCTCCTGCGCTTCGAGCTCGCTCAGCGGAGCCTTTATTAAAGTAACCGGTGTACGGATATCATGGGCTATACTGATAAAGGAACGTATCTTGTCCCTTATACGCCCCTCGTTCACCTTATGCCTCCTATACTGCACAAACATGTAGACAAAGACAGACAACAAAATGAAATAGATGAACAGCGCCCACCACGAAACCCAGTAAGGGTTATGAATGACAATATCCAGACTTCTTTCTCCCACCTGCTGCCCGGTGTATTTATCAAATGCCCGCAAGCGGAATACATACTACCGGACGAGAGATTCATATAGCTCACGTTCCGCACTGAATGGAGTGTTCCCACTCTTCATTGTGATTTTCGAGCCTATACTCATACCTAATACGATGCGGGACTGCAAAGTTGATGGCAGAGAAGGAAATAGAGAAGGAGTTTTGATTATACTTCAAATCTATTTTCCGGGTATCATTGATATTCGTTTGCAAAGAGAGCCTTTCATTCCCGCTTTGACCGATTCATAAAGCAGTTTAAAGTCTGTCAGAATCAGCTCAACGGGTGCATGAGTCCCCAAGTCCAAAGACGGGAGAAAGGAAAGAACCCTTCTGCGGTGCCGAAAGCAAGACATCCATTCTTCAACTTAAGGGCAGCATTCGGATTGTAATATCCCCAGCTGACATCCAAAAATCATTGGCACTGATGATAATATCCGGGAGCAGTCCAAGCAATACAATTCCTTCTCCGTACTGAACCAGATACGCCCTTCGTTATCCTCCAGCAGGCTGTTGATGGAATTGGAAACCAGATTGTCATCTACGGTATAGGCATGCGCCTCTTTCCCATCCGGCCCAACACGTATAAGGCCTTCCCCGTCTGTAGCCAGCCAGGTATCGCCGGATGAGGACTGCATCAGGCAACGGACAGGATAATGCAGAGATGTCTCCAAACGTCTGATGCCACTGCGTGTCTCCCGACTTCTTATCAAAGACGGCCAACCCGCTGCAACCGGCAATCAGTAATGAGCCCCCTTACCCGGCTTTATGTCACCTATGCAATCAATCGGGTAATATGTATAAGTATCCGTCCGTATATCGTAACGGGTAAACTCTCCTTCAATACCACCGAACCAGACATAATCCCCTTCCGCATAAATGGCATAAACATAGTCGGTGGCCATTCCTTCTCCGGATGTGCATTTCTTTTCTCTTTCTTCTGTACCCGTCCGGTCTGTTTATCAATACAATAGACACCGATACCATAGCCACCTACCCAGATGTTTCCCCGGAGTCTTCGGCAAGCGCCAATACCACTTTGCCACTATATTCCGTACCGTCCAGATAGTGGGTCCATTTGCGTGACCGAGGTTGATAGAGGCTGACGCCGTTGTTTGTACCATACCAATAATCTCCCTCCGAGTCCTGAAACATCCACATTTACATGGTCCGACTTCAGGGAATTATCATTATTGCGTTCGTGCCTGATTCTATAGACATCCGGCATCTCCGGATCAGATAGCTGATGCCATTCGTAGAAGTGCCAATCCATACAACTCCGGATTCATCCACACAAATATCGGATACCGTATTACCACTCAAGCTTTTGTCATCATCCCGTTATTCATATAATGGTTCAAAAGTTCTCCGGTAGCGACATCCATGCAAAAACACCTGCACCGTCGGCTCCCACCAGCAGCAAATTATCCTTTGTCCTTGCAAACGAACGGATAGGTACATGAGGAATCCGGTCATTCAAGGAATGTATTTGCCCTTCGGGACCGTCAAGCACAAATACGCCGTTTGAAAGGTACCGATGAACAGCTTCGCTCCGAAGACATAGAGCGATTCCACATGCATCTCTGTATGCAGGCCAACCGGCCTCGTCTCAAAGACGAAGAACCTGCCGTTCCTACCCTCGTCAGCCGGAAGACACCCTTGTCGGTGCCTGCAAAAACACTTCATCTTCCATTTGGACCATGCAACGGACAGATTGCCCCTTCAATCCGGCAAAGACAGCCCTGCACTTTCTTCCCAAGAATAAAGCCCCTTCGACATACACAACCACAAACGGTTTTCGTCATCAAACAGCATATTATACAATACCGGAGAGGCAGGTAATCGGCCAGTCCACACGCAATTGGAAAGAGTCCGTCAGTTTGTTGTATGCATAGATTTTTCCATTCTTCAATGCAACCCAGACAATACCCTCCTTATCACACATCATGGTAGTGGAAGACTGGATATTGTCCCTGGAATCAACCATTCCGTCCAACTTGTAATGCTTGATTTCATTCCCGTCATAACGATCTATCCCGACATGAGTATACACCCAGACAAATCCGGCTGAATCCTTGTTTATCTGGAATACTTGCCGACTACCCAATCCCTCCTTGATACCCAAGGTGCGGAATGAACCGGCAAACAAGTCAGCGGACAAAAACGAACACCCATAACAGCAGAAATGTACATGCAACGGATTTATATGGAAACGGATATGGAGCAGACATAGGTCATATATTGTTTTCGGATGCAATATTACGCATAAATATAAAAACGGTCGAAAAACTATCCGAATAGGTTCGATTTCTATTACTTTTGCCTTCCGAAACCAACAAATCATGAGAAGCCATGCTCAGTAAGTTCAAATTAAACCAGCTCTATTTCAAGGACACACAGTTTGCCAACCTCATGACACGGCGCATTTTCAACGTCCTTCTGATAGCCAATCCTTACGATGCTTTCATGCTGGAAGATGACGGCCGCATCGACGAAAAGATATTCAATGAATACACTTCGCTCTCCTTGCGCTACCCTCCCCGTTTCACGCAGGTTTCCACTTGCGAGGAGGCGCTGACACAGCTGTCCTCCATCTCTTTCGACCTCATCATCTGCATGCCGGGCACGGGAGACAACGACAGCTTCGACGTGGCACGATACATCAAAACCTGTATGAACAGATTCCGATGGTGATACTTACCCTTTCAGCCACGGCATCACCAAGCGTATTGCCAATGAAGACCTCAGTCCCTTTGGTATGTGTTCTGCTGGCTGGGAAACACCGACTTGCTGGTTTCCATCATCAAGCTGATAGAGGACAAGATGAACCTGGAGCACGACGTCAACGAAGTGGGTGTGCAGCTCATCCTGCTGGTGGAAGACGGCATCCGCTTTTACTCCTCCATCCTGCCCAATCTGTATAAATTCGTATTGAAGCAGAGCCAGAATTCTCTACTGAAGCACTGAATGCCCACCAGCGCACACTGCGCATGAGGGGACGTCCCAAAATTGTACTGGCACGTACCTATGAAGAAGCCTTTGGCATCTACCAAAATATAAGAATAATATATTAGGTGTCATCACCGACGTACGCTTCCCCGCGTAGAACGGGGCGAGAAGGACGGACTGGCCGGTATCAAGCTCTGTGCCGCCATCCGCAAGGAAGACCCGTTTGTACCCCTTATCATACAGTCCAGCGAATCGGACAACGTAGCGTATGCAGCCAAATACGATGCCGCCTTCATCGACAAAGAATTCCAAAAGATGGATGTGGACCTGCGCCGTATTGTATCAGACAATTTCGGCTTCGGCGACTTTATCTTCCGCAACCCGGACACGCTGGAAGAGATTGCCCGCGTAAAGAATCTCAAAGAGCTGCAGAACATTCTTTTGCTGTTCCGGCAGAATCATTCCTTTACCACATCAGCCGCAACCACGTCAGCCGCTGGCTCTACTCACGTGCCATGTTTCCCGTGGCAGAGTTCCTGCGGCCCATCACCTGGAATAGCTTGCAAGACGTGGATGCCCACCGTAAAATTATCTTCGAGGCTATCGTGAAATACCGCAAGATGAAAAACCAGGGAGTAGTGGCAGTCTTCAGGCGCGACCGCTTTGACCGATACTCCAACTTTGCCCGTATTGGCGACGGTTCGCTGGGAGGCAAGGGGCGCGGACTGGCTTTCATCGACAACCTGGTGAAGCATCACCCCGAGTTCGAAGAGTTTGAGAATGCCCGTGTCGCCATCCCCAAGACCATCGTGCTCTGTACCGATGTGTTCGACGAGTTTATGGATACCAACAATCTGTATCAGATAGCCTTGTCCGATGCCGACGATGACGTCATCCTGCGCTACTTCCTCAAAGCAAAGCTGCCCGACCGCCTGGTGGAGGACTTCTTCACCTTCTTCGACGTGGTGAAGTCGCCGCTTGCCATCCGTTCGTCCTCGTTGTTGGAAGACTCGCACTACCAACCCTTCGCCGGCATCTACAACACCTACATGATTCCCTATCTGGACGACAAGTACGAGATGCTGCGCATGCTGAGCGATGCCATCAAGGGAGTATATGCTTCGGTCTACTTCCGCGACTCGAAGGCATACATGCAGGCAACGAGCAACGTTATCGACCAGGAAAAGATGGCTGTCATCCTGCAAGAGGTAGTGGGCAACCAGTATGGTGACCGCTACTACCCCAGCATGTCCGGTGTGGCACGTTCGCTCAACTACTACCCCATCGGCGACGAGAAGGCAGAAGAAGGTATCGTCAATCTGGCGCTCGGTTTAGGTAAATACATCGTGGACGGTGGCATGACGCTCCGCTTCTCGCCCTATCACCCCAACCAGGTGCTGCAAACCAGCGAAATGGAGATTGCCCTCAAAGAGACTCAGACCCGCTTCTATGCCCTCGACCTGCGCAATGCCGGTCACGACTTCTCCATCGACGACGGCTTCAACCTGCTGAAACTGCACGTCAAAGAAGCGGAAAAGGACGGAGCACTGAACTACATAGCCTCCACCTACGACCCTTACGACCAGATTATCCGCGACGGGCTTTATCCCGGCGGACGCAAAGTCATCACCTTTGCCAACATCCTGCAACACGACGTATTCCCCCTGCCACGCATCCTGCAACTGGCTTTGAAATACGGAGAGCAGGAGATGCGCCGTCCCGTAGAGATAGAGTTTGCCGCCACCATGAGCCGCGAGAAGGACAAAACCGGCACCTTCTACCTGCTGCAAATCCGCCCGATAGTCGACACCAAGGAGATGCTGGATGAAGACCTTACCGCCATTCCGGACGACCAGGTACTGCTCCGTTCCAACAACTCATTGGGACATGGCATCATGAACGAGATACATGACATTATCTATGTGAAGACAGACGACTATAGTGCCTCCCACAACCAGGAGATTGCCTGGGAGATAGAGAAGCTGAACCAGCAGTTCCTGGACGAAGGCCGCAACTATGTCCTTGTAGGTCCCGGACGCTGGGGTAGCAGTGACACCTGGCTCGGCATCCCCGTGAAGTGGCCGCACATCAGCGCTGCCCGCGTGATAGTGGAAGCCGGACTGACCAACTACCGGGTAGACCCCAGCCAGGGAACCCACTTCTTCCAGAACCTGACCTCCTTTGGAGTGGGATACTTTACCATCAACGCCTTTATGAATGACGGCGTATACAACCAGGAATTCCTGAATGCACAGCCTGCCGTACACGAGACGAAGTACCTGCGGCATGTACATTTCCACCAGCCAATGGTGGTAAAGATGGATGGCAAGAAGAAACTGGGAGTGGTGCTGATGCCCGAAGAATAAATCAGTCCGTCAGCCGGTGCAGCACAATCATCACCACCTCTGCGGGAGCAAACATGCGGATGGCTTTCTGCGAAGTGCCGATGCCGTTGGTGACAATCATCGGGATGTTCTTTGAGTTGTACTTCAGCCCGGAGAGGAACCGCTGCCCGTAGTGCGAGGGGACTATCGGTGCATAAAGCCCGAACAGCGTCACCTGCCCGCCATGCGTGTGTCCGGCCAGGATGAGATCGGAGTTTGTCACCGGGACGTCCTCGGCATAGTCTGGCGTATGCGTCAGCAGGATTACGAAATCGTCGGGCGAAAGGCCGAGTGTGGGCGATGTGCCGTTCTTGCCCAAGTCGAAAGGATTGCGCACGCCCGCCACAAGAATCCGCTCGCCGCCACGCCGCAGGGTGTCCACCTTATGCTCCAGCAGATGCATGCCATAATGCCTCATTTCGCGCACGATGTCGTCATAGCAAGCCTCGTAGTCATTGTTGCCAAGCACGGCATAGGTGCCCAACGGCGTCTTCACTTGCGCCAGGGCAGCCATGACGGGCGGCACGTACTGGCAGCCTTCGTGAAAGTCGCCGCCAATCAGCAGCACGTCGGCCTTCTGGTCTATGAGCAGGCGGACCAGGTCCTTCAATCCCTCCTCCTTCAGCAGGCTTTTGTAGTGCAGGTCGGAGACAAAGGCGATGCGGAAGCCCTCGAAGGCGGCAGGCACGTCGCGATGCGTGAAGTCGTACGTCTTAATGCGGCTGACGCCCTTATAGGCCGAGCCTACGTGGGTGGTTTTCGATGTGATTCTTGTACCTCGCTGCACAATTACCTTTTGTACCGGTGCCGTTTTCTTTATCTGCTGTTTCTTTACCTCGCCCTTCGCCGGCTGGCGGCGGACATTACGCAAATCAGACTGGTCAAAGGTGAACATCGGCGAAAGGCGGGCGGGCAACCCGATAGTATCGCCAAGCTGCGTGCTGTCTGCCTGCATGACTGGCTGCGGCAACGACACGGTAATCATCCGCTTGGAACGGCAGGAAGACAAGAGCAGCAGAGAAAGAATGGATATGTAGACTAACTTCTTCATCATAAGTGGGTACAAATATAGGGATTTTCAGTATTTTTGCTGGCAGATGCCGAACTAAATTGGAACTACGATGAACGAGATTAAACAGAATTCACCCTACGCATGGTTTCTCGCCGCCCGCCCCAAGACGTTGACGGGAGCCATCATCCCGGTATTGCTGGGCAGTGCCCTTGCCTTCAGCGACGGACAGTTCAAGACCGCACCCGCCCTGCTGTGCGCCCTCTTTGCCTGCGGCATGCAGATTGCCGCCAACTTTATCAACGACCTCTTCGACTTCCAGAAAGGGACCGACCGTCGGGAAGACCGGCTGGGGCCGCAGCGCGCCTGCGCCGAAGGTTGGATTACGCCGGCAGCCATGAAAACCGGCATCGGCATCGCACTGACACTGTCGTGCCTGGCAGGGCTGGCAGTGCTGTTCACCGTCTGGGGGCAGCTGCCCCACGGAGGCTGGGAACTGGTGGTGCTGGGCGTGGTGTGCATACTGTTTGCTTTCCTCTATACCACGCTGCTCTCCTATCGGGGCTGGGGCGACGTACTGGTGCTGGTGTTCTTCGGCTTCGTGCCCGTATGCGGCACCTACTACGTGCAGGCCTATACGCTGAATATGGATGTGGTGGTGCTGTCGCTCGTCAGTGGCCTCGCCATAGACACCTTGCTGATGGTGAACAACTATCGCGACCGCGAGCAGGATGCCGTGAGCGGCAAGTGTACGCTGGTGGTACGCTACGGCAAGAAGTTCGGTGAGAATATGTATCTGGCACTGGGCATCGCCGCCGTGCTGCTCTGCTTCTGGTTTGTCTACACGGGCAAGCTGACTCCGCTGGAATTTATCTGGGCTCCCTGCGTCTATCTCTATATGCACGCACTGACGTGGCGCAAAATGATACAGATAGGTAGCGGTAAAAAGCTGAACAGCATACTGGGCGAGACGTCGCGCAATATGCTGTTCTTAGGATTACTGTTAGCGGTGGCGCTGAATTGAGAGGTTAGGGGTTAAGGATTAGCGGTTAGACCCTAATCCCTAAACCTTAACCCCTACCTCCATACATCTGTTCGTAATACTTCTGATAGTCACCGCTGGTCACTTCTTCCACCCACGGCTGGTTGTTCAGGTACCATTCAATGGTCTTGACGATACCGACCTCGAACTTCGTCTCCGGATACCAGCCCAGGGCATTGGTAATCTTTGTGGGGTCGATGGCATAACGCTGGTCGTGACCTAGGCGGTCTTTGACGAAGGTGATAAGGTCTTCGTTTATCCAGCTGATGTCAATCGTGCCGTCGGCGGCTTTTACTTGTTTCTTCAGCACTGCACGGTAACGGGGTTCTTCCTCCATCAAGCGGCGGACGGTGGCAATAGTCAGCTTCACGATTTCAAGATTGGTCTTTTCGTTGTGACCGCCTACGTTGTAGACTTCGCCTTCCACACCCTCGCGGACAACCAGGTCGATAGCTTTGCAGTGGTCTTCCACGTAGAGCCAGTCACGCACGTTACTGCCGTCGCCATAGACGGGGAGGTTCTTGCCTTCGAGAATATTCTTGATGATAAGCGGAATCAGCTTTTCGGGGAAGTGATAAGGACCGTAGTTGTTGGAACAGCGGGTGATAGTGACGGGCATCTTATAGGTGTCGTGATAGGCCATCACTACCATATCGGCACTCGTCTTGCTGGCGCTGTAAGGGCTGTGCGGGCAGAGCGGGGTTTGCTCTGTGAAGTAGCCTTCGGCACCAAGTGAGCCGTAAACTTCGTCGGTAGACACTTGTGGTAACGAACGCCTTTGCGCCAAGTGGGATAACCGGACTCGTCCTTACCCGTGACCCAGGCACGGCGGGCGGCATCGAGCAAGTTTTGTCCCAGGATGTTGGTCATCAGGAAAAGCTGGGGATTCTCTATGCTACGGTCTACGTGGCTCTCGGCAGCAAAATTCACTACGTAATCAATTTATACTTGGCAAACAGTTCGTCGGCAAGCACGCGGTCGCAGATGTCACCTTTACAAAAAGCAACGTTCATCGTCAATGTCATTGGCAATGGTGCCCAAATTGCCTGCGTAGGTCAAGGCATCCAGTATCACCACTTTAATATCATTATGTTTTGCCAGGATGTATTTAATATAGTTGGCGCCGATAAAACCGGCGGCACCGGTTACGAGATAAGTCTTCATGAGAATTAAAATTATAAATTAAAATTAAAGTCAGCGGGCCTTTATAGGAGAACTATTCTCCTTCTCTTTTGGGGAACAAAGAGTTCATCGCTTCGATTCAGCCAGTTCCATCAGGTATTTGCCATATTCGGTCTTGCCAAGCTGTTCACCCAAGCGATACAGCTGGTCTACATCTATCCAGCCCTTGCGCCAGGCAATCTCTTCGATACAGCTCACGCGGAAGCCTTGACGGTTCTGGATGGTGGCGACAAAATTGCTGGCTTCCAGCAGGCTGTCGCAATTGCCGGTGTCGAGCCAGGCAAAGCCACGGCCGAAGAGCTCCACTTTCAGCGTGCCCTCGTCCAGATAGAGACGGTTGAGGTCGGTAATTTCGTATTCGCCGCGAGCAGAGGGCTTCAAGGAGGCGGCTTTCTCTGTCACGGTGGAGTCGTAGAAGTACAGTCCGGGGACGGCATAGTTGCTTTTAGGATTGGCAGGCTTTTCTTCCAGCGAGACGGCTTTGCCGTTGGCATCAAACTCCACTACACCGTAGGCACGGGGGTCCTTGACGTAATAACCAAAGATGCAGGCACCCTTGTCTATGGAAGCGGCACGCTTCAGCATGGCGGAGAAGCCTTGACCGTAGAACATGTTGTCGCCCAGAATAAGGCAGCCCGGTCCGCCGTCCAAGAACTCTGCACCCAGCACAAAGGCTTGTGCCAGTCCGTTGGGATTCTCTTGTATCTTATAGGAAAAGGACATACCGAGTTCTTCGCCGGTTCCCAGCAGCTCGCGGAACATGGGTAAGTCACGTGGAGTAGAGATAATAAGCACCGCGAATTCCCAACATCAGTGTAGAGAGCGGGTAATATATCATCGGCTTGTCGTAGACGGGCATTATCTGGGAGATAGCCGGACAACGGATAGAGACGAGTGGCACTGCCACCTGCAAGAATAATTCCTTTCATATTTCAGTTCTTTTTCGGTGATACTTCAAAATGGAGAATAAAATAAGAAGGAGGACGATGCCCCACGGCTCTACTTGCTATTCGGGTACAAAGATAATGGAAAATTCGATTAAGTGAAGGCTTGGTTTCATCTTTTTACTTCATTGCTTTGCTTACTCCGGTACATTGTTTTGCTTACTTCAGTGCGTAACGGCCGTCACCCCTTGATGAAACGGTCTTCACCTCAGCGTGTAACGACCTTTACCAAATAGTGTAACGGCCTTTACCCAATAGCGTTTACATTAGCATGTAACGGCTTTTACACTACAGCGTAAACAATCGGTAAATACAATCCATTGAAAATAAACAAACTACATCATCGGTCAGCAAGTTCTATCACCTCCAAATCTTTAAACGTTCCCCATCAACCGCAAAGCGTACCATCGTACGCACCTTATGGAAACCTTGAATGCCCGCAGCGCCCGGATTGATGTGGAGTACATCCAACGTCTTGTCATACTTCACCTTCAGTATATGCGAGTGCCCGCTGATGAACAGCTTTGGGGGACGCACCAGAATGCTGCCCTTGATGGAAGGGTCGTAGTTGCCGGGATAACCGCCGATATGCTTCATCAGCACCTCCGCCCCATCCACCGTGAAACGGAGAATCTGCGGATAGAGCTGCCGTATCTCCTGCCCGTCAATATTGCCATACACGGCACGGAAGGGACGGAAAGCCGCCAGCTTCTGTGCCACTTCCAGCGAACCGATGTCACCGGCATGCCATATTTCGTCACAGCCCTCAAAATATTGCAGGTACTTTTCATCCCAGTAGCCATGCGTATCCGATAATAAACCAACTTTTGTCATCTTTCCTTTGTTTATTAAGACAAAGGTAATTATATTTGGGAAAGAAATCAATATGCTAATGTGATAATGTGCCAATATGCTAATTGGCTGCGCACCATCCGCGAATTTCTCTTCATTAGCACATTGGCACATTAATCACTTTAGCACATTAAACTATGGAAAACAGATATTTCAAACGTGATATCAGCTGGCTGTCTTTCAACTACCGCGTGCTGCTGGAAGCCGAAGACGATACACTGCCGCTATACGAACGCATCAACTTCATTTCCATATACTCCTCCAATCTGGAAGAATTCTACAAGATACGCGTAGCCGACCATAAGGCCATAGCCACCGGAGCCTCGCAAAGCGATGAAGAGACTATGCAGTCTGCCGCCGAACTGGTAGATGAAATCAACCAAGAAGTCAACCGCCAACTGGAGGAACGTATCCGCATCTACGAACAGAAGATACTGCCCGCCCTGCGGAAACATCACATCATATTTTATCAAAGCCGCAACGTAGAACCGTTTCACCGCGACTTTGTGCGCAGCTTCTTCCGCGAAGAGATATTCCCTTATCTGGCCCCGGTGCCCGTAAGCAAGGACAAGGTGATTTCATTCCTGCGCGACAACCGTCTCTATCTGGCCGTACGGCTTCATCTGAAAGGAGCTCCCGCCAGTTCTCCAAACCGTATCCAGTATTTCGTGATGAAACTGCCGTACAGCAAAGTGCCGCGCTTCATCCAGCTGCCCAAGGTGGGGAAAGACTATTATCTGATGTTCATTGAAGACATCATCAAGGCCAATCTGGATACCATCTTCCCCGGTTATGAAGTGGACAGCAGTTATTGCATCAAGATTTCACGCGATGCGGATATTCTGATAGACGATGCCGCCAATACCTCCGAAATCATCGAGCAGGTGAAGAAGAAGGTAAAGAAACGCAAGATAGGCGCCGTGTGCCGTTTTGTATACGACCGCGCCATGCCCCAGGACTTCCTCGACTTTCTGGTAGATGCCTACCGCATAGACCGCCGGGAGCTGGTGCCGGGAGACAAGCACCTCAACATGGAGGATTTGCGGCATCTGCCCAATCCCAACCAAAGCGTACGTCCCATCAAGAAACCCCAGCCCATGAAGCTGACCTGCCTGGACGAACGCGAATCCATCTTCCGCTATGTGGAGAAGAAGGACCTGCTGCTGCATTATCCCTACCACTCCTTCGACCACTTCATCCATTTTCTATATGAAGCCGTCCACGAACCCACCGTGCGCGAAATCATGGTGACCCAGTATCGCGTGGCAGAGAACTCCACCGTCATCAACACCCTGATAGCCGCCGCACAGAACGGAAAGAAAGTCACCGTCTTTGTGGAACTGAAAGCCCGCTTCGACGAAGAAAACAACCTCGCCACCGCCGAGATGATGAAAGCCGCCGGCATCAACATCATTTTCAGCATACCAGGACTAAAGGTACATGCCAAAGTAGCCCTCGTGCTACGCCGCGATAAGGAAGGGCGCAAACTGACAAGCTACGCCTACATCAGCACCGGCAACTTCAACGAAAAGACCGCCACCCTCTATGCGGACAGCGGACTATTCACCTGCAACCCAGTGATTGTAAACGACCTGCACAACTTGTTCCGTACTCTGCAGGGAAAGGAAAATCCAGTGTTCCACCGCCTGCTTGTGGCCCGCTTCAACCTGATTCCTGAACTGAACCGCCTCATCAATCACGAAATAGAACTGACCCGGCAAGGCAAGCAAGGACGGATTATCCTAAAAATGAATGCCCTGCAAGACCCCGCCATGATAGACCGCCTCTACGAAGCCTCGCAAGCCGGTGTAGAGATAGACCTCATTGTCCGCGGCATCTGCTGCCTCATCCCCGGGCAGGAGTACAGCCACAACATCCGCGTGACACGCATCGTGGATACCTTTCTGGAACATGCCCGTGTGTGGTACTTCGGCAACGGCGGCGCACCCAAGCTCTTCCTCGGCTCGCCGGACTGGATGCGGCGTAACTTGTACCGCCGTATCGAAGCCGTCACCCCCATTCTGGACCCGGACTTGAAGCAAGAGCTCATCGATATGCTATCCATACAACTGTCGGACAAACGGAAAGCCTGCTTTGTGGACGACCGGTTGCGAAACCGCTGGAAGTCGTCGCGACCGCAAAAGGAGAAGGTACGGTCGCAATATAGCTTTTACGAATACTTGAAACAAGGGATTAAGGATTAACGATAATTATCAATCGTCAATTATCAATCTGTCTTATCCTGATATAGGTAGACACATTTACAAACTAATAAATGTGTTACTATTATGACTTCAAAACGAAAGCTTTATCGTGAAGATGAAAAACTGTTTTTTCTTCACTCTTACTACCAATCAGGTATGAGTAAGCATGCCTTTTGCCGGGCACATGGCATTTGTTGCCCTGCCTTGCTAAATAGTTGGATTAAAAAGTATTCAAATTTAGCAGAAGAGCTATCTTTGCCTTCTGAACAAGAATCACCAGATATGTCCAATCGCAGCAAGGAAGCCTACAAAGATGAAAATGCCCAATTAAAAAAGCGCATTAAAGAGCTGGAGAAAGCCCTGTCTTTCTCCAAGCTGGAAACAGAAGCCCGTGAGTTGATGATTACGCGTGCTGAAGAACTCTTCAACATCCCTATCAGAAAAAAATCTGGGGCTAAATCGTAACGGAACTGGTCAGTCAGCGCAACCTGAAAGTTGCGTTGGCCTGCCGTCTGTTTGGCCATTGTCGTCAAGCCTACTACCAGTCAAAGGCTGACATTGAGAGTCAGATACATAGGGAACGTCTCATGCTGGATGCTGTCCGTGATATCCGTATCGAAGATCCGGGTATAGGCTGTTACAAACTGTGGATTATGCTCACCGTGCTTTTTGGAGCCGGGTTCATGCCTGGGCGGGACAGCTTTTATGCATTGCTCCGGCAACACCGCTTGATGCTTCCTGCCCGCAAGACCCGGCATACGACGAACTCCAACCATCGCTACCACAAGTGGAAGAACCTAATCAAAGGACTGACCTTGACTTCAGCCAACCAGTTGTGGGTCAGCGACATTACTTATATACCACTTGCCAATGGTGAAGTCTGTTATCTGCATCTGATTACGGATGCCTACTCCCATAAGATAGTGGGATGGGTGCTTGCCGACACCTTACGGGTATCGGCAACCATCAATGCATTGCAACAGGCTATAGAGCAGGCTGTTGAAATGACAGGAGATGAAAATCTTACGGGCCTGATACATCACTCGGACCGTGGCGTACAATACTGTTGCGACCCATACGTGGCACTTCTTCAGAAACATGGCATTGCCATCAGTATGACGGAAGACTACAAACCCACCGACAATGCCGTTGCGGAACGTATCAACGGGATTATTAAGGCGGAAAGCAGCCATCCTCGAGGCCGGTTCAACGAAATCGGGCATGCAAGAAATGTCATAGCTCGCTACATACATTTCTATAACCATCGCAGACCGCATATGAGTATCGGGTATAAAATACCTGCTGTGGCGCATCTGGAGAAGGGAATACAGAAGAAAATGTGGAAGAAGAAAAAATATCCTTCCACAAGTAGCAATAAAAAGAAGGATGCAATATCTTTGCAAAGCCGGACAGCAAGTCCGGGCGAAGGCGCAGGACAGCGCACCTGACAAAGACAGAATGCCTCTTTTAGGGGCACCCAGTCTTGCCGGACAAGCAAGCACGGGCTCTGCAAATGCAGCAGGATGACTGTCAACAGAATCAGGACAACTCACTTTGCTGTGTCTACTATATCAGCAGGGCTTGGGAAGAAGTGACTACTGAACCAGTACAACATTCCAAGAACCGTCTACTGATATCGGTTATAAAAAGAAAAAGCGTCTAGCTAAATCAGGAAAAGACAATCGTCAATCGCTTTGTAACATTTCTGTAACATGTATGACATTTCCCTGCAACACCAAACTCTTTCCTTTGCAGCCGGAAATAAAATACATGTCTATGGAAACAATTTATCTGGGTATCGTCATCTTTCTGTTCGTACTCGCGATTTTCGACCTCGTGGTAGGTGTCAGTAATGATGCGGTCAATTTTCTTCAGTCGGCTGTCGGAGCAAAGGCAGCATCTTTCAAAACCATACTGTTCATTGCAGGCATTGGCGTCTTCATCGGTGCGGCACTCAGCAATGGCATGATGGACATTGCACGACACGGCATCTATCAACCGGAGCACTTCTACTTTGCCGAAATCATGTGCATTCTGCTTGCCGTCATGTTGACGGACGTCGTGCTATTAGATGTCTTCAACACTATGGGAATGCCTACCTCCACCACTGTATCCATGGTGTTCGAACTGTTGGGAGGTACGTTCGCACTGGCGCTCATCAAGGTCTATAACAGCGATACATTGGGACTGGGCGACCTCATCAATACAGACAAGGCGCTGTCTGTCATCATGGCCATTTTTGTATCCGTAGCCATTGCCTTCTTCTTCGGTATGCTGGTACAGTGGCTGGCACGTATCGTGTTCACCTTCAACTACAAGAAGAACATGAAATACAGCATCGCGCTGTTCGGTGGTATAGCTGCCACCAGCATCATCTACTTCATGCTGATAAAGGGGCTGAAAGACAGCTCATTCATGACCCCTGAAAACAAGCAATGGATACACGACAATACCGCATTGCTGATAACCGGTTTCTTTGTATTCTTCACCATACTGATGCAGATACTGCATTGGTGCAAGATAAATGTCTTCAAAGTAGTGGTTCTGATGGGTACTTTCGCCCTCGCTCTTGCCTTTGCCGGCAATGACTTGGTGAACTTTATCGGTGTCCCCCTCGCAGGATATTCCTCATTTATTGACTATACAGCCAATGGTACGGCCGCCGGCCCCGACGGATTCCTGATGTCCTCACTCCTCGGTGCAGCCAAAACCCCGTGGTATTTCCTTATCGGTGCAGGCGCCATTATGGTTTATGCACTCTGCACATCCAAGAAAGCCCACAACGTTATCAAGACTTCCGTGGACCTTGCCCGCCAGGATGACGGTGAAGAGAACTTCGGAAGTACCCCGATAGCCCGTACGCTGGTACGCTTCAGCATGACTCTGGCTAACGGAATATCCAAAACGATGCCTGAAAGCAGCAAGCGGTGGATGAACACACGCTTCCAGAAGGATGAAGCCATCATAGCCGACGGCGCCGCTTTTGACTTGGTTCGCGCCTCCGTCAATCTCGTATTGGCTGGTCTGCTCATCGCCTTGGGAACTTCCTTGAAACTTCCCCTTTCCACCACTTACGTCACCTTTATGGTAGCCATGGGTACATCGCTTGCCGACCGTGCCTGGGGACGTGATTCGGCGGTATTCCGCATTACGGGTGTACTCAGCGTTATCGGCGGTTGGTTCATCACTGCCGGAGCAGCGTTCACCATCTGTTTCTTCGTAGCACTGATTATCCATTTCGGCGGTACGGTTGCCATCCTGGCACTGATTGGTCTGGCAGTCTTCATGCTGATTCGTAGCCAAGTGATGTACAAAAAGCGCAAGGAGAAAGAAAAAGGCAACGAGACCCTGAAACAGTTGATGAAGAGTACGGACAACAATGAAGTCATCGAATTGCTCCGCAAGCATACCCGTGAAGAACTGGTGAAGATTATAGAATTCACAGAAGAGAATTTTGAACGTACCGTCACTTCCTTCCTACACGAGAATCTACGCGGACTGCGTCGTGCCATGGGCTCAGTAAAATTCGAAAAACAACTCATCAAGCAGATGAAGCGTACCGGAACACTTGCCATGTGCCGTCTCGACAACAATACCGTACTGGAAAAAGGACTCTATTACTATCAAGGCAACGACTTTGCCAGCGAACTGGTGTACAGCGTAGGCCGTCTTTGCGAACCTTGCTTAGAGCACATAGACAATAACTTCAATCCGCTGGATGCCATTCAGAAAGGAGAATTTACAGACGTAGCCGAAGACATCTGCTATCTGTTACAAGTATGCCGCCACAAGCTGGAAACGAACAATTATGATGAACTGGAAACAGAGATTCGCAAAGCCAACGACCTCAACGGACAGTTGTCTCACCTGAAACGCGAAGAGCTGCAACGCATCCAAAGCCAGAGCGGCAGCATCAAAGTCAGCATGGTATACCTGACTATGATACAAGAAGCCCAGAACGTAGTGACCTACACCATCAACCTGATGAAAGTAAGCCGCAAGTTCCAAGTAGAAAAAGAAGAGTTATAAGTTATGAGTTATAACGCATGGTACATAACATGCAACTTATAACTCACAACTCCTTAAGCCCCATCTTCTCCGCCCGTTGCAACATAAATGCACGGGCGGCTTCGTATTCATTGGGAATGATGCCGTCCAAAATGGCATCCTTAATGGCACTCTTCAAGGCACCTACCTGCTGGCAAGGAGAAAGGCCGAAAGTCTTCATGATTTCTTCACCACTGACCGGAGGCTGGAAATTACGGATACGGTCGCGTTCCTCCAAATCCTTCAGCTTCTGGCGTACCAACTGAAAATTATTAAGGAAGCGTTTCTTACGCTCCATATTCTTGGAAGTAATGTCGGCTTCGCACAGTGTCATCAGGTCGTCTATATCATCACCTGCCTCAAACAAGAGACGACGCACTGCCGAGTCGGTCACTACATCATCCGCTATCACAATGGGACGCATGTGCAGGCTCACCATTTTCTGCACATATTTCATCTTCTCATTCATAGGGAGCTTCATCTTGCGGAAAATATCGGGTATCATCTTCCGCCAATGAAATTATGGTTATGGAACGTCCAGCCCGCACGGGTTCCCAACGCTTGGTGGCAGGCTTGGCTATATCATGCAGAAGAGCTGCCCAGCGTAGCCAAAGGTTGTCGGTCTTCTTGCTGATGTTGTCGAGTACTTCGAGCGTATGGTAGAAATTGTCCTTATGGGCGCGTCCATTGCGCGTCTCCACGCCTTGCAGCCTAACAAGTTCCGGAATATCAGTTCCAGCAGACCACAGCGGTCCAGCTCAATGAATCCCTTAGACGGAATAGGTGACAAGATGATTTTGTTCAGTTCGTCTGCAATGCGTTCTTTGGAGATGATGGAGATGCGTTCGCGATTACGCTCCAAAGAATCGAATGTCTCATCGTCAATATAGAATCCCAGCTGGGTGGCAAAACGGACACAGCGCATCATGCGCAAAGGGTCATCACTGAAAGTTATATCAGGGTCGAGGGAGTCCGGATGGTCTTTTCCTTCAAGTCTCCAATACCGCCAAAGGGGTCGACCAACTCGCCATAACGCACCCGGTTCAGGCAAACAGCCAGTGCATTGATGGTAAAATCACGGCGGTTCTGGTCATCCTCCAATGTACCGTCCTCTACAATAGGCTTGCGGGAATCGTGTGTATACGATTCTTTTCTTGCACCCACAAACTCAACTTCCGTACCATAGTACTTCAATTGTGCCGTACCGAAATTCTTGAAGACGGAAACATGCGCCCCACGCCCCAGACGCTTACCCAGCGCCTCGGCCATGGCAATGCCACTGCCTACCACCACCACATCAATATCCTTGGAAGGACGTTGCAGGAAAATATCACGTACATATCCACCGACTACGTAACATTCCAATCCCAATTCATCAGCCGTTTCGGATATCCGCTTGAATATATCATCACTAAAATATTGCTTCAGTTCTTCTGCCGTCAAATCTATCATAAATAATGCGCTAATGTAATGAATACGCAAATGTGTTAATGGTCTATTAGCACATTTGCACATTAAAATGCTGCAAAGATAAAGATATTATTTCTATTTTTGTGGACTCTAACTCCAAGAACAACAAATATGAAAAAGTAATACTCCTTGCATGCCTATGCTGTACACTCTTCTCTTGCGAAGATGTGGAGAAGAAGGCCGGTGAAAAACTACAAGCTGCCCGCGAAGCGTTTGAACTCGGCAACTACAATGAAGCGAAGATTCTGATTGACAGCATCAAGATGCTCTATCCCAAAGCGTTTGAAACTCGCCGTGCAGGCATCGGCCTGATGCAGGAAGTGGAACTGAAAGAGCAGGAAAAGAGCCTGGTCTATCTGGACAGTATGCTTCAAGCCAAGCAAAGGATTTCGATGCAATCAAAGGAAATACACCTTTGAAAAGATGCCGAATACCAGAATATCGGCAATTACCTTCATCCTTCCCAAGTGATAGAAAAATCTGCATCGCTCTTTCCTTCGCTTCCAGGTAGACGAAAACGGAGTCATGAGCATGACTTCCATTTATTGCGGAGCCCATAATATCCACCATGTGGCCGTCAAAGTCACTGCTCCCGATGGTAGCTTTGCCGAAACACCCGCCGCCAAAGACAGCTACGAAACCACTGACCTCGGTGAAAGATTGAAAAGGCAGACTTCAAACTGGGAGAAGACGGAAACGTCATGGGGTTCCTTTATCTGAACAAGGACAAGAATATCAAAGTCAACTATCAAGGGAACGTCCCTATTCCATCACCATGACTGCCGCCGACCGCCAGGCCCTTGCCAGCGTCTACGAACTGGCACAACTGCTGTCATCCATGACGGAAATAAAGAAGAATATGGAAGAAGCCAATCTCAAAATCGAATTTGTAAAAAGAAGATGGAAGAGAGAAAAGACAATGCACAAGAATAAAAGAAGGAAACCGGATGATATATTCATTACTTAGTCATCCGGTTCCCTTTTATTATCAGTAAAGCCTTACCAAACCAATTTGGGTAAATAACGGCTCAGACATGTACGCAAAGCAGACAGAGTGATGGGTTTTACCAACACTTCCGAGGCTCCGCACTCCAAGGCTTTTCGCGGTCGGCAGTAAAGGCGTAAGCGGTCTGCATGATGATGGGAAGTTCCTTATCCTTCTTGCGAATAATCACCGTAGCATCCAGCCCGTTCATAATAGGCATTTTATATCCATCAGAATAGCTTCCGCCTTGTCGCGATTCTCTTCGAACAAATTTACAATATCCTCACCATTCTTTGCCCATAGTATCCGCATTTCTTGCCGATAATAGCCTTTATCAGTTTAAAGTTACTATCATCATCTTCCGCAACCAGAATAAGCGGACGGTAATCTCCTGACACTTTTCTATTTCCATGACCTATGCGTTTTGTTTATATAGGGCAAAGATATAAAATAATAGATTTGCACTATCTTTGCAGCTCATTAAAAAATATATAATGATTTCTATAGACGGACTGGCCGTAGAATTCGGCGGAACTACTTTATTCAGTGACATATCTTTCGTTATCAACGAAAAAGACCGTATCGCCCTGATGGGTAAAATGGAGCGGGGAAAAGTACATTGTTGAAAATCCTGGCAGGTGTAAGACAACCTACCCGTGGAAAAATCTCAGCCCCCAAAGACAGTGTCATAGCTTACCTTCCACAGCACCTTATGACGGAAGACGGACGTACCGTATTCCAGGAAGCGGCGCAAGCCTTTGCCCACCTGCATGAAATGGAAGCTGAAATAGAGCGCCTCAACAAGGAACTGGAAACGTACCGACTACGAAAGCGACAGCTACATGGAACTTATCGAGAATGTCTCCGCCTTAAGCGAAAAGTTCTATGCCATCGACTCCACCAATTACGAGGAGGATGTAGAAAAGCACTGCTCGGGCTGGGCTTTGTACGCGAAGACTTCAACCGCCAGACCAGTGACTTCAGCGGTGGATGGCGCATGCGCATCGAGCTTGCCGCTGTTGCTGCAAAAGCCTGACGTGCTGTTGCTAGACGAGCCTACCAACCATCTGGACATAGAATCCATACAATGGCTGGAAGATTTCCTTATCAGCAATGGAAAGGCTGTCATCGTCATCAGCCACGACCGTAAATTCGTGACAACATCACCACCCGTACCATTGAAGTGACCATGGGACGGATATACGATTACAAAGTAAACTACTCCAAATACCTGGAACTCCGCAAGGAACGCCGCGAACAGCAACAGAAAGCCTACGACGACCAGCAGAAGTTCATTGCCGAAACCAAGGAATTCATCGAACGGTTCAAAGGCACCTACTCCAAAACCCTGCAAGTGCAAAGCCGCGTAAAAATGCTGGAGAAGCTGGAACTGCTGGAAGTGGATGAAGAAGACACTTCAGCGTTACGCCTCAAATTCCCTCCTTCTCCCCGCTCAGGCAATTATCCCGTCATCATGGAGGGAGTAGGGAAAGTTACGGTGACCATGTGGTCTTCAAGAATGCCAACCTCACCATAGAACGGGGAGACAAGGTTGCTTTCGTTGGTAAGAACGGGGAAGGAAAGTCAACGTTAGTGAAGTGCATCATGAAGGAAATAGAACATGAAGGCACCCTCACGATAGGACACAACGTGCAGATTGGATATTTCGCACAAAACCAGGCCTCATTGTTGGATGAGAACCTGACCGTATTCCAGACCATCGACGATGTGGCAAAGGGGAAATCCGCAACAAGATACGCGACCTGCTGGGTGCCTTCATGTTCGGTGGCCCCGAAGAGTCCATGAAGAAGGTCAAGGTGCTTTCCGGTGGAGAGCGCACACGCCTCGCCATGATAAAGCTTTTGCTCGAACCGGTGAATCTGCTGATACTGGACGAACCGACCAACCATCTGGACATGAAAACCAAAGATATCCTGAAGCAAGCGTTACTGGATTTTGACGGTACCCTTATCCTCGTCAGCCACGACCGTGACTTCCTGGACGGACTGGTAAGCAAGGTATATGAATTCGGCAACAAACAAGTGAAAGAGCACTTGAGCGGCATCTACGAATTCCTTGAAAAGAAGAAAATGGACTCCGCGAACTGGAACGATAAGCATCTGCTAAACCCGGCGTCCGAACAAATGGCCGATACATATTGTTTTCATTTTACTAAACACTTAACTAAGAGATATTAAAATGAAACAATATGATGCCATCATAATAGATTCGGCAAGGGCGGCAAGTTATTGGCCGCCGAACTGGCCGAACGGAATTGGAAAGTAGCCATCGTGGAACGTTCCCCTCAGATGTACGGAGGAACATGTGTAAACGTAGGATGTATCCCTACCAAAACTCTGATTCACGAATCGGAATATGCGGAAAAAGATACTATGACGATTATAAGAACCAGTCCAAACTGTATGCACTTGCCGTGGCGCGGAAAGACAAGCTTGTATCCTTCCTGCGTGAGAAAATTATGAAAATGTAAAAACAAGCCTAATATAACCCTCTATGACGGAACTGCTTCTTTCTTGTCCGAAAATACAATCCGTATAGTCTCCGGCAAGGACGAAACGATTCTTGAGGGAAAGAGATATTCATCAACACCGGGTCCACCTATCCTGCCTGCCATCGACGGACTCAGGAGAGCAAGTACGTATATACCAGTGAGACCTTGCTGCAATCGAACAAACTGCCCGCACACCTGCTCGTCATCGGCGGCGGTGCTGTCGGATTGGAGTTTGCCACTATGTATGCAGGCTTTGGAAGCCATGTCACACTGCTGGAAGCGGGAAACCGCTTTCTGCCTAAAGTGGACCGCGACATTGCCGCCTCCATGCTGGAAGCATTGAACCGAAAGCGTATCAATGTCCGGTTGAACGCCCGTGTCCAATCCGTGTACGACACAGCCGAAGGAATAACTCTGACCTATACGGACAGTGCAAACGGCACTCCCTACTACCTGAAAGGAGATGCCTTGCTGGTAGCCATCGGCCGCAAGCCTATGACTGCAGAGCTGAATCTGGAAAAAGCGGGTATACAAACAGACAAGCGGGGAGCCATCGTTGTCGACAACCAATTACGGACTACAGCCCACGTATGGGCCCTGGGGACGTAAAGGAGACGAACAGTTCGACTACTTGTCCATCGATGATTTCCGTATCATCCGTAATCAACTCTTTGAAAACAAAAAGGAGTACAAAAGACCGGTATCCAATCCCTTTGCCATTTTCACCGACCCACCGCTGGCACATATAGGACTGACGGAAGAGGAAGCGATGAAGAACGGTTATTCCATACATGTGGCACGTATCCCTGCTGCCATGATTCCACGTGCCCGTACGCTACACAGCATAGACGGTATGCTCAAAGCTATTGTAGACATCCATACCGGACGGATTCTGGGTTGTACCCTACTATTTTGCCGATGCACCAGAAGTAATCAATACCGTAGCATCAATCATGAAAACGGGACAGCGTTACCATTTCCTGCGGGACTTCATTTCACCCACCCCAGCATGAATGAGGGATTGAATATGTTATTCAAACCTTTTAGCATTTTCTATTTGGTAATTGTCCTTAACCTCTATCTTTGCATCCGTCAAAGATAGAGGAAAGAAACAGTACATAACCTATATTCTTTTTTCATCAGCTTGATAATGCTGGTGATACCCGTCATTCCCCACCATCATCATGCCGACGGAATGATATGCATGAAGAATGATATCACCGCCGATTGCTGCGGACACCGTCATAGCCGGGCAACGAGCACTGCTGTTGCGACACGGGATGCATGACAACCCACTTTGTACAACAGACGCCCAGCTCTTCCAATGATGTGTGTTCACATCCGGATGCCTTGTGGGCAGTTACCCTACTCATTGAACCTTTTTCCAAGTTACTCATCCTACCCGAGTTTGACATAAGCAGGCAGGAGTGTATCTATCTGGAATCTCTTCATAGCACATTTATCATATGTGCTACGGGACTTCGTGCCCTCCGTCTCTTCTTGCTTAACTGTTACCGGAACATCACCGGGACAGATTTCTATCCGGCATAAGGAACAATGCAATTTGGTTGCACGCCCTATGCCCTAACTTTGTATTCAAAATCAAAAGTAAGAACAAATATCATCATGAAAAAGTTATTTTCATGGGAGTCTTGGGATTATTCCTTTTAGGCTCCTGTAACAGCAAGTCCGGAGACAGCCACGAAGGACATAATCACGAAACAGAAGAGCACAATCATGACGGACATGACCACGAGGGACATGACCACGAACATGAGGAACACAACCATGAGCACGAAGAGCAGGAAAACCATGCCGGAGGAAGCGATGAAATCATCCTGCCACCAGCAAAGGCGCAAGCTGCCGGCGTAGCAGTCAGCACTGTTGAACCGGGTAGTTTCCATCAAGTCATCAAGACCAGCGGCCAGGTGATGGCAGCCCAGGAGACGAGAGCGTAGCCGTAGCTACAGTAGCAGGCGTGGTTTCCTTCAAGGGAAAAGTTATCGAAGGAATGAGTGTCAGCAAAGGTACTCCTTTGGTGGTATTGTCATCAAAAACATGGCCGACGGAGACCCGGTGCAGAAAGCCCGGATAGCCTACGAGGTTTCAAAAGAATACGAGCGTATGAAAGCGCTTGTAGGCAACAAAATCGTATCTGAAAGGAATTCGCGCAAGCCGAACAGATTTACGAAAATGCCCGTATCAGTTACGAGGCAGTCGCAAAAGAACCATTCGGCAAGCGGCCAGGCTGTTGTTTCTCCCATCAGCGGTTATGTGAAGAATCTGTTGGTGAAAGAAGGGGACTACGTCAGCGTCGGCCAGCCGTTGGTAAGCGTCACCCAGAACCGCAAGCTTTTCCTGCGTGCGGATGTATCCGAAAAGTACTATCCTTACCTAAACAGCATCGGTTCTGCCAACTTCTGTACTCCTTATAATAATAAGGTATATACATTGAAAGAACTGGGCGGGCGCATGCTTTCTTATGGAAAGGCTTCGGGTGAGAACGGATATTATGTACCCGTAACTTTTGAATTCGACAATAAGGGAGACGTTATTCCCGGCTCGTTTGTAGAAGTATTCCTATTATCCTCACCAATGGAGAACGTGTTGTCTCTTCCTCACAGTGCGCTGACCGAGGAACAAGGCAGCTTCTTTGTCTACCTGCAACTGGATGAAGAGGGCTACAAAAAACAGCTTGTCACCCTGGGTGCCGACAATGGCGAAAGTGTACAAATCCTTTCCGGCATAAAAGCAGGCGATCGCGTCGTAACCCAAGGAGCCTATCAAGTGAAGCTGGCATCGGCAACGAATGCTATTCCGGCACATAGCCATGAACACTAATCTCATGTACAATTTGACAATTTACAAAGTACCATTTCGCTATGCAGTATAAGGGCTACGTGACGAATGGGGAGTGTAAAGTCAGATAAACAAGAAATATTAGATAAAACAGCAAGTGCGGCTGACATTGCGCAGCCCAATTGTACATTGTAAATAGTAAATAAAAAGATGTTAAACAAAATAATTGGTTTTTCTCTTCAGAACCGCATCCTGGTGCTGGTAGCATCGGTGCTGTTGCTGATTGGCGGTACTTATACCGCCATGCATACGGAAGTGGATGTGTTCCCTGACCTCAATGCGCCGACCGTGGTCATCATGACCGAAGCAAATGGTATGGCAGCAGAGGAAGTGGAACAGCTGGTCACTTTTCCCGTAGAAACGGCTGTAAACGGTGCAACGGGTGTGCGCCGTGTACGCTCTTCCTCAACGAACGGTTTTTCTGTAGTCTGGGTAGAATTCGACTGGGATACAGATATCTATCTTGCCCGGCAGATTGTCAGTGAGAAGCTGGCAGTCGTCAGCGAATCCTTACCGGCCAACGTAGGCAAGCCGACACTAGGCCCACAATCGTCCATTTTGGGCGAGATGCTGATTGTAGGTCTGACAGCAGATTCGACCTCTATGCTGGATTTGCGTACCATTGCCGACTGGACCATACGTCCCCGCCTGCTCTCTACGGGCGGTGTGGCACAAGTTGCCGTACTGGGTGGCGACATCAAGGAATATCAAGTGCAGCTGGACCCGGAACGGATGCGCCATTACGGCGTAACATTGAGCGAAGTGATGAACATCACCCGCGAAATGAACCTGAATGCCAATGGTGGAGTGCTCTATGAATATGGCAATGAATATATCGTACGCGGCGTACTTTCTACCGACAAGGTAGACCAGATAGCCAAGGCCGTGGTGCGGAGCAACGGAGTCTCCGGCGCCCCTATCCTGCTGGAAGATATTGCCGACGTTCAAGTCGGAGCCAAACTTCCTAAACTGGGTACCGCCTCGGAACGCGGTAAGCATGCCATACTGCTGACAGTCACCAAGCAACCCGCCACAAGCACGCTGGAGCTTACAGACAAACTGGAAGCTTCCTGCAAGACCTGCAGAAGAATCTACCGGCGGACGTAAAGGTTTCCACAGACATCTTCCGTCAAAGCCGTTTCATCGAAAGTTCCATCGGAAACGTTCAGAAGTCGTTGTTGGAGGGAGGTATTTTCGTTGTCATCGTGCTTTTCCTGTTCCTTGCCAACATACGTACCACAGTCATCTCGCTGGTGACACTGCCGTTGTCACTGATTGCCTCCATCCTTGCCCTGCACTATATGGGCTTTACGATAAATACCATGAGCCTGGGAGGTATGGCTATCGCCATCGGTTCGCTGGTGGATGATGCCATCGTGGACGTGGAGAATGTCTACAAGCGTTTGCACGAAAACCGACTGAAACCTGCCGGCGAGCAACTTCCTATTCTGGAAGTGGTGTTCAATGCTTCGAAAGAAGTGCGTATGCCTATCCTCAATTCAACGCTGATTATCATTGTCAGCTTCGTACCACTGTTCTTCCTTAGTGGTATGGAAGGTAGGATGTTGGTACCACTGGGTATTGCGTTCATTGTGGCATTGGCGGCTTCAACTGTTGTGGCACTGACCGTAACGCCGGTACTTTGCTCCTATCTATTGGGAAAAGAAACGAAAAACAAAACAACGAAAACAGCGATTCTGCCGTAGCACGCAAGATGAAGCAATGGTATGGTTCTGCACTGACTTTCGTATTGGGGCATAAGAAAGGGTACTGGGAGGTACTATCGGACTATTTGTAGTAGCGCTCGGCTGTTTCTTCACCCTGGGCCGCTCGTTCCTGCCGCCTTTCAATGAAGGTTCGTTCACCATCAATATCTCCTCGCTTCCAGGCATTTCCCTGGAAGAAAGCGACAAGATGGGGCACCGTGCCGAGGAGCTGCTGCTTTCCATCCCCGAAATACAGACCGTGGCCCGTAAAACGGGACGTGCAGAGCTGGACGAACACGCTCTGGGAGTAAACGTCTCTGAGATCGAGGCACCGTTTGAGTTGAAAGACCGCTCGCGCAGCGCTCGTGGCAGAAGTCCGCGAAAACTGGGTACCATTGTAGGGGCAAACGTGGAAATAGGCCAGCCTATCAGCCACCGTATAGACGCCATGCTATCCGGTACAAAGGCGAACATCGCCATCAAACTGTTCGGCGACGACCTGAACCGCATGTTCACTCTGGGCAATGAAATCAAGAGTGCCATCCAGGGATTCCGGTATTGCCGACCTGAACGTGGAACAGCAGATTGAGCGTCCGCAACTTGTCATTTCACCCAAACGGGAAATGCTTGCCAAATACGGCATTTCACTGCCCGAATTTTCGGAGTTTGTCAATGTCTGCCTGGCCGGTGAAGCCGTTTCCCAAGTTTACGAAAGGGAAAGAGCTTCGACCTGACCGTACGCGTGAAAGACAACCTACGCGACGAAATGGAAAAAATACGCAACTTGATGATTGATACGGGCGACGGACAGAAAATTCCACTGAACTATGTAGCGGAAATCCGCTCGGCCATGGGTCCGAACACCATCAGCCGAGAATGTAAAGCGTAAAATCGTCATCTCCGCCAACGTGGCCGACCGCGACCTGCGAAGTGTAGTCAATGATATACAAGCCCAGGTAGACGCACAAATCAAACTGCCGGAAGGATACCACATCGAATACGGCGGACAATTCGAAAGCGAGCAGGCAGCAAGCCGCACGCTGGCACTTACTTCGTTCATGTCCATCGTGGTGATATTCCTGCTCCTCTACCATGAATTCCGCAGTGTGAAGAGAGTGCCATCATCCTTATCAATCTGCCGCTGGCATTGATAGGTGGTGTATTCGCCCTGCTCATCACAACGGAGAAGTGAGTATCCCCGCCATCATCGGTTTCATCTCACTGTTCGGTATCGCCACCCGAAACGGAATGCTGCTCATCAGCCATTACAACCACTTGCAGCAGGAAGAAGGCTATGGCGTCTACGACAGCGTTATCCGCGGTTCGCTCGACCGTCTGAATCAATCCTGATGACCGCCCTATCCAGTGCACTGGCACTTATCCCGCTGGCTCTCAGTGGCGACCTGCCGGGCAACGAGATACAAAGCCCGATGGCAAAGGTTATCTTGGGCGGCCTTTTAACATCCACGTTCCTGAACGGTTTCATCATTCCGATTGTTTACCTGATGATGCACCATAACCAACAACCTAAAACGTCAGACAATGAATAAAAGATTTTTCATATTCAGCGCCGCCATCCTCGCTTTTGCGGGATGAACGCACAAACGTCCGGCATTGATGCCGTGCTCCAGCAGATAGAGGCCAACAACAAGGAATTGCAGGCTAACTCCCACCTCATTTCCTCACAAAACTGGAGAACAAGACAAACAACAACCTCCCCGACCCTACACTGTCATACGCCCACCTTTGGGACTCCAAGAACAGTGACGAGACAGTCGGCGAAATGGTCATCTCGCAAAGCTTCGACTTCCCCACGCTTTACGCCACCCGAGGGAAGATGAACCGACTCAAGACAAATGCACTGGATGCACAAGCCACCGCCTTCCGCCAGCAGATATTGTTGCAAGCGAAGGAAGTATGCTTGGACATCATCATGCTGCAACGCCAGCAAGCCCTGCTCGACGAACGGTTGAAGAATGCGGAGGAACTGTCGGCCATGTACACCCGGCGTTTGGAAACGGGAGATGCCAATGCACTGGAAACCAACAAGATTAATCTGGAGTTGCTGAATGTACGCACGGAAGCCCGCATGAACCAGACGGCACTTAACAATAAACTGAAAGAGCTGCTTGTCCTCAACGGAAACCAGCCGCTCACACCGGGACGTCCCAGACCCGGTACCACACCCGACGCCCAAACACTCGGATTGACAGAATACCCGGCAGTGCCGTTGCCGGCCGACTTCCACCCGCTGGCCGACGAACTGCTGGCTTCAGACCCCACCCTGCAATCCTTGCAGGGTGAAAGTTCTGCCGCCCGGAAACAGATTTCGGCAAGCAAGCAAGGCTGGCTACCCAAACTGGAACTGGGTTACCGTAGAAATACCGAATCGGGGCATCCGCTGAACGGTGTAGTAGTAGGCTTCTCTTTCCCGCTTTTCGAAAACCGCAATAAGGTCAAGATAGCCAAGACACAAGCGCTCAACATTGACTACCAAAAGGAGAACGCCGCACTGCAAGCCAGCTTCGCCTTGTGGCAACTCTATGAAGAGGCCAAGAACCTGCACGCTTCCATGGAGGAATACGAGCGCACCTTCCATCAACAGCAAGACCTTTCTTTACTGAAACAAGCACTTATGGGAGGACAAATCAGTATGATTGAATACTTCGTTGAAATATCGGTTGTCTATCAAAGCAAGACAAACCTCCTGCAACTGGAAAACCAGTATCAGAAGGCAATGGCACAGATATACAAGAGCCGGTTATAAATAGAAAGAGCTGTCTGCGGTTGGCAGACAGCTCTTTCTATTTCAATATATTGTAGTTATAGTTTTGTGACTTTACCCATAAACAGAATAACTCCCGTACTCTTCTCCTTTATCAGGAAGATGAAAGGACGGTCCACATAGAACGGAATTACCATACTTGGTCCGGGAGCGGCCACGTCCATTCCTCCGACAGTTACAGCCGCAGCTTCCGTCCCCTCTTCATTCACTTTCACATAAGTGAACTGTTGCAGCAAACTGATAAACAAATCCTCATCCGCCATTCCGGAAAAATCGGCCGATGGAGTAAAAGCCTCTTGCATTCCCATTGCCATCATATCGTCAATGAGTTCTTTATCATATTCCATTTCAAACCGGGGTAACTTAAGGTTCAAGGCAGAGCTTGATAAACTACTGTTCCATTCCCCCCAGCGCTCGTCATTCAGCTGCGGCAGGCACTCATCCAACGATTTTCCCTCTGCCGGCAAGAGCACCACCATACTGAAAGCCTCATTGCCGTAAGGCAACTCTGCCATTGAGAAATACTCATTCTCGGCATAGTTGAATCTCTCGTCACGAAGATTCATCATGTGTACAGTCGATTTGCTTCCGTCAGCATTCGTAAAAGCCTCTTCTGCCGTATCCGATTTTTTGAATTGATTCTTCCAAATCCCCTTGAAATAAAGCGCATTCAACAGATAAAGACGCGCCGTCTCCGGAATCTCATTCAAGACTTTGGGGATGCAATTATTCGTTTTCCCGGCACACCAGCCGTTTATAATGTCCGGAGCCTTGGGAGAGGCAAAATCCAGCTCCTGCACTTGCGCGTCATACATCTTTTTGTTTACGCTTACAAAGTCGTCATGAACACCGAACCCTTTCTTTATCCAGATGGAATTGGCAATTCCCAACTGTGTGGTATTGTCCAAATCGAGCAACGCCTCCACCAGCTTCTTATTATAGTTGTTCATTTCTTCCAACGAATAGCCCGAAAAGCCCAGGACATCTGTCATCTCAGATAGTGTGTTTCCCAACGCTCCATTGGCAATCATAGACAGACAGAGCGAAGCGCTCAAAGGAGAGATGAACAGATTGGGCTTTTCCACCTCAGTTTTACAAACCTGATTAAAGAAACGGAAAGCGAAATCCGTTCCTAAATCCATCATCTCCTGCTCGGCACGGGTCAAGGCAATGTCTTTGCGAGGCTTGGGTTGTGGTGAAGAGTTGTCGTCACTCTGGCAGGCTGCAAGGATACAAAGTAGGCTTAAGGCAGTAATCGTTTTTTTAAGCATAAGCAAATAGTATTAGTTTTAAAACAGTTATCTATATATAGAAAATGCTTGAACAAACAAAATACTGCATTGAAGAAACAATAAAAAATAGTACATTCCTACTCTATTATCATACTGCAAAGTTCTGCATATTTTTTGCAGTCGCACTGCATATGTGTTGCAGCACCACTGCATATGTGTTGCAGTCGCGCTGCATATATATTTGCAGTGTCACTGCAACAGCTCTGCAGTGCTACTGCAAAATATATACAGCAGCTTTGCAGTAACGTGATTGATTTCACCCGGTTATTGTTGCCAATTCCAGCACCCCTTCCGGCAAATATCCGCTGCGTATGCGCCATTCCTGGGGATAAAGATTATTGGCACGGTTACCTATATTCTTGACAAATCCTAGAGGTATCTGTTTGTAGGTGAGCAAGACAATGCCGCGCGGAGCAGTCTCCGAAAGGACAACAGCCTCCTTGCGCAGATAGCTGATGGCCTGCTCGCGGCCTATCTCTTCATGGGCAAAGGCATCCGGATTCAGTGCTATACTCATGGCGAGCCCATGAGCAGGCATCCAGTCTTTTCCTTTCAACTCGGCAACATCTACCCCAGCCTGCACGATACGGAGTGACGAACGCAAAGCCGACAGTTCGGAGAGATACGCTTTAGGGAAAGCGCTGACGTTGTTGCCATTGACGATAAATTCGTAATTATCCGGAACCGCAAACCACTCATGCAGTGCCGAAAGCTGTTCTTTGGAAACACCCGGAGTTTTCGCTCCTTTTCCTTGAGGTTTTCTTCCTTTTTCCCAGGATTTCACCTGCCCGGCCCAGGTATTCCCATCGCTCACGCCCGGTTTGCGGAGAACTGCCAAAAAGAATCCTTCCCCCTTCGTCCGATGGGGCAGGAAACGATAGGCGGGAAAGTCCTCTCCCGACAATAGATTACCCGTAATATTCCAGTCAGTAGAAATTTCCAACGGCAATACCTCCGCCCCGAATTCATCCCGTATCCAACGGATGTTCTCTTCGTTTTCCTTTGTATTATAGGTACAAGTACTGTAGATGAGAATGCCTCCGGACTTCAAGCAAGGCCAGATATCCGTAACGATGCGACGCTGGCGCTGCCAGCAGATTTCCACATTCTCCCCACTCCACTCACTTACCGCAACGGGGTCTTTACGGAACATCCCCTCGCCAGAGCAGGGGACATCCGTCAATATGACGTCGAAGAAGTCCGTCAAGGAAGAAAAATCTGCCGGGTCATTATTAGTGACCACCACACCGGAATGCCCCCACTTCGTAAGATTCTCCGCCAATACCTGCGAGCGGTTGCGGATTACCTCATTGGCCACCAGCAGACTGCCTGCGGGCAACACGCTACGGGCATGCGTGGATTTCCCGCCGGGAGCCGCACAGAGGTCAAGCATCACCACCGGTCCTTCGCCCACATACCGCCTCAAAGCCTGCTCCACAAACATAGACGAAGCCTCCTGCACATAGTAGCAGCCTGCATGAAACAGCGGGTCAAAAGTGAATGTCAGCCGCTTGTCCAGATAGTATCCGGCAGTAGACCAAGGGACATGCCTAAAAGAGGAACGAAAAAGACTGAATGAAGATTCCGGTAATTTATCTTCATTCAGTCGGATACTGACCGGCTGCTCCCCTTCCAGGGCGGCAGCCAGCTTTTCATATTCTTCCACACCCAAGAGGGCGCGTGTATAATCGGTGAAAGATGAGGGTAGCTTCATGCTTTGAACTGTTTTATGGCAGCAAAGATAGTGCAAAATACGTTTCACCAATCTACGGGGCTAAACAAAAAGCACGGTTCAATACTCTTTTTAAAAACTGAGTTTCACCCCTGCAAAATAGGAACGCGGTGCACCCGGTCCGTAGATATAACCGGAATCGCGGCTCGCTCCTTTATCAAAATCTTTCTGATAAGAATTGAATATATTCTGTACACCGGCATTGAGCTGCAAACAGAACCCTTGAAAATCAAAGTCGTAAGCTATCTTTGTTCCAAGCTCAAAGAAGTCCGGACTCTTTACCAATACATCCGCCTCACCGTTCACCTCCGAAAGCAAATGGGGAACGTACATCCGCCCGGTATAATTGCCGTTCAAAGCTATTGAGAAGGCTTTAACCGGCATATAGGTAGCTGTAAAGTAGCCGTAGACGTCGGGAGTACGCAGTATCTTGTCGCTGTAACGTTCTTTCTCCGACAAGTGCTCCTCATCCGCACTCCATTCTTCGGGAGAGTCATAGATACTTCGTTGAAGCGTCAGCCCTGCCTGCAACTGAACCTTATCCTTATAGGCAACCTTTCCTTCCAATGTGCCGCCATACACTTTAGCTCCCGAACCATTGATACGGGTCTGTATCAGATAAGCGCTACCATCCGGGTCTTTCACCGGAGGCGTCAGGACAAACGGGTCGGAAAGTTTCGTGTAGAAGCCTTCCACCAGTAGGTTTGCCTGGAAATCTCCGAAATAGTGGTACCAATCTACCGAAGCATTGAAGCTGCGCGAACGCTCTTCCTTCAATCCTTTGGCGCGGACAATGGAAACCAACTCTCCACCCACATTACTGATATGCAGATCTTCATCAAACGCTTGTGGAGCACGGAATCCCTCAGCATAACTGAAACGGATATTCACATCCTGAGTAGGATTGTAACGGATATTGGCACGGGGACTGAAAACAGCCTTGTCCATGATGCTGTTTTTATCTACGCGCCCGCCAATCAGGAAACTCCACTGTTCGTTCTTCCACTCATTCTGGGCATAGACGCTTGCTATATTCACCACTTGGTTCAACGGGGCGGGGGTATATTTCTCAATCAGTTGTTGCAAGCGGTCACCCGTTGCCGTAGGATCTTCGGCCAAAGCAGCATCACGATACTTCTGTACGTCCGTTGCCTTGTCATGCAGATTGTCGTGATTGAACTCAATGCCTCCGGTCAAATCGGCAGGCATAAACAGACACTTGTCAAAATGATAAATATACTGGGCACCCAGCACACCGGTAAAGTCCGTAGTCATTCCATAAGCGCTGTAATAACTATTGCGCACGATGTGCTGAGCCGAAGCATAGGTACTGAACGTATGTTTCTGGTTTTTGGAGAAAGCCGTGAACTTGAGCCCACCCGTGTTGATGGAATGTTTCAGCTGTTCCACCAGTCCGGGCGCCCCGGTACCGTTCAATCCGGCATCCTCGGCTATATGAGGGGGAAGGCTGAAGCCACTTCCACCACGGCGGAATTCCTCCATATGATGGTATTCAAGGCTCAGCTTGGAATAGGCACTTGTCCGGTAGTAAGCATTCAGACCGACAGTCTGGTTCTTCAGCTTCGGTAATTCGGAAAAACCGTCTCCGTTGGAGTCCCATGCCGAACGATGCCTGCTCTGGCCGTACACATAAGCCCCCATCTTACTGTCCGAAGAAACCAAGGAAAGATTCAGGGTCGTGTTGTTGTCGAACGAGCCGGAACCGTCGAAATTGGAAATGGTATGCGAGAAAGAACCGGAATTGCGAATCGGTTCCTTCGTAATGATATTCACCGTCCCGGCAATGGCCGAAGAACCGAACAAGGCTGAACCACCTCCACGCACCACTTCCACACGCTCTATCATGTTGGCGGGAATCTGTTCCAACCCATACACACCGGCCAGAGAGGAAAAGATGGGACGTGAGTCTATCAATATTTGGGTATATTTCCCATCCAGCCCGTTGATGCGCACTTGTGAATAACCGCAATTCTGGCAATCGGTCTCCACCCGCACACCTGGCTGAAAGGCCAGTCCTTGCGACAAAGTATGCGAGTTTGTCTGCTCAAACAGTTTAGGAGTGACCACTTTGACCAAAGTGGGTGCCAAGCGCCGGGCAGTCTCATTGCGGTTGGCTGTGACTACCACCCCGTCCAGTGCCACCATGTCTTCTTCCAACTCAAAGTTCTCTTCCAAGGTCTTACCACGTTTCAGAACGACTTTGCGCTCCTGCGACTTATAACCTACGGCACTGACGGACAACGTGAACTCACCTTCAGGCAGATTCTTTAGGAAATAGTGACCGGTGGCATCGGTCATGGTCCCGATGGTGGTGCCTTTCAGCGAAACTGTCATATAAGGCAAATGTTCCCTTGTACTTTTTTCTATTACATGACCGACAATATTGGCATCGGTACTCTTCAAATCTTCGGCATAAACGGTTGATGAGAGTAACAGACATACTGCTCCCACCACAAAAAATATATATTTTTTCATGTACTTCTAAAATAATATGTTAATCAATGAGGTTGACGCAATCCCACAACGGAATTGCCTTAATCTATCGGATTTGAAAAAAAGAAGGGGGAGCACGCAGGCAAATACCGCCACGAAGCTTTACACACTTGATGCATTCCGTGGTAAGAATGCTCAGTACACACAACAAAACAAGGAAAACCGTCGCGGCAACCGGAAGCAACGGAAGGGAAGAAGAGACGAAAGAGGCTAGATAGAAAATGGTTTCCAACTGCACCTCTGTATGCTCATGCTGGCCCTTGAATGGATGGGAATGCACAATGATAACACCATTCACCACATGCGAGTGGGTAAACAGCGTAATTCCTCCCAGATAGGCAATGAACAGCAGAGGGAGGAAACACTTCATTATATTCCTCAACTTCATCAAGACTTCCCAATAAAAACAGATGCGCAAAGATAACAGTATTTACAATAAGAAACAACCCGGTTTGTATATTTACCTCTATTTACAGTCGCAAATACCTACTTCTTGTTATTCCGGAAAAAAGACAATAAGACATTTTCACGGAAAAATATCGCCTTATTTCCGGTTTTCTAAAAAAAATATCTTCTCTTTGCAACTTTATAAAGGTGACGACACGTCTAACCAACAAAGAAACAAATTAAAAGACCATAGATTATGAAACGTATCATTTTTGGATTAATGCTCGCCATGATGTTCTGCACACTGGTGCAAGGCGCAAACAGAACCGTAACAGAGAACGACGGTCAGGGGAACAAGAAAAGAGTCATCGAATTGAGAGACACTGTCATCAATGGAGAAACCGTAACAGACACACTTAGTGTCATGACTTATGAAAACGGTGCCGGCAGTAGCAATGCTCCGGAAAAATGGAGAACCCACCACAGCAGTATGGACTGGAACGGGTTCGACCTCGGGAGCAAGACCTCGGAGACCGTGATTGCCGTAACAGCCATCGTCTTTGTATTCGGACTGCCGCTACTCATCATATTCGTAGTATTCTTCTTCCGCTATAAAAACCGGAAAGCCAAGTACCGCCTGGCGGAACAGGCCCTGGCCAGCGGACAGCAACTGCCTGAAAACTTCTTCAAAGAAGCCGCAGCAACGGATATCCGCAGCAAAGGCATCAACAACATATTCGTCGGCATCGGCCTGTTCATCTTCCTTTGGGCCATTACCGGAGAATTCGGTCTCGGATGTATCGGCTTACTCGTCATGTTCACCGGCTTCGGACAATTGGTGATTTTCTACAGCCAACAGAAGAAGAACGAAGAAAAATGAGTCAGATGGGTGACATATCGTTAGTCGCACAGGTCGTGGTGTTTCACAACACCAGGGCCTTCGACCAGTTGGTAAAGAAGTACCAGTCGCCCGTGCAGCGGTTCTTCCTGCACCAGACCTGCGGCGACAGCGAGTTGAGTGACGACCTGGCACAAGATACGTTTATCAAGGCCTATACAAACATCGCTTCGTTCAAGAATCTGTCCAGCTTCTCAACCTGGCTCTACCGTATTGCCTATAACGTTTTTTATGATTATATTTGCAGCCGGAAAGAAACGGACGATTTGGATACGTACCGAGTGGACGCTCAATGCAGCACACTGCAGCAGGACGTGGGACAGCACATGGACATTTACCGTGCCCTGGCCACACTGAAGGAAATGGAACGCACCTGCATCACGCTCTTCTACATGGAAGACCAAAGCATCGAAAAGATTACAGGTATCACCGGATGTCCGGCGGGAACGGTAAAAAGCCACCTCTCGCGGGCGAAAGACAAAATGGCTTCCTACTTAAAACAAAATGGTTATGATGGAAAATGATGATAAACTCCTGACTTCATTCTTTGCCGAACACCGGCAGGAAATAGCCGATAACGGGTTCAGCCGCCGCGTACTGCGACATCTGCCCGACCGTAGCCGCCACTTGGCGCAGATATGGACAGCATTCTGCTTTACTCTGGCCCTCGTACTGTTCGTCTCCCTCGACGGAGTGCAGCTGATACTGGACACCTTGCGCGAAACCTTCGATACTGCCATCCGGAGCGGAGCTTCGGAGCTTGACCCCAAGTCGTTAATCATTGCCGGAGTGGTATTGCTCTATTTCGGTTACCGCAAGATTTCATCTATGGCATAGTTGTTTTTCAATGATAAATCGTATCTTTGTCCCCTCATAAAACTAACTAAGAGGAGAAAGTTTTGAGAAAGATTCTATTCATCATATTATTCGTTTTTTCTATTGGGAATGCCGGGGCGCAAGCAACAAGCGATTCCATCGTCATGAATTACTTGAAGGAAATGGGCGCCCCCGTCACTTATAACAATGAAGTGAAATTGCTGATGACCGGCCATGACAAGTTCGTCGATCTCTTCGAGAATATCCGCCATGCCCGGCATCATATCCATTTGGAATACTTCAACTTCCGCAACGACTCCATAGCCAATGCCTTGTTCAGCCTTCTGGCAGAGAAAGTCAAGGAGGGAGTTGAAGTCCGCGCCATGTTCGATGCCTTCGGCAACTGGTCCAACAACCAACCATTGAAAGAACGCCATCTGAAATCCATCCGCGCCCAAGGCATCGAAATCGTTAAGTTCGATCCTATCACTTTTCCCTGGGTGAATCATGCCATACACCGCGACCATCGGAAAATAGTAGTGATTGACGGCAAGATAGGTTATACCGGCGGCATGAACATTGCCGACTACTACATCAACGGATTGCCTAAAATCGGTAAATGGCACGATATGCACATACATCTTGAAGGAGATGCCGTGCGCTATCTGCAGGGCATCTTCCTGACCATGTGGAACCGGGAAACGGGACAACACGTAGGTGGACCTGCCTACTTCCCGGATACTCAGCAACTGCCCGACAGTATTGCCGAAGAAATAGCCATCGTGGACCGCACGCCACGCGAAACACCACGCTCCATCAGCCATGCCTATGCAGCTTCCATACAAGCCGCACAGAAGAGCATCCGAATCGTGAATCCTTATTTCGTTCCGACCAAATCAATCCGCAAGGCAATCAAGAACGCACTGAAAAAAGGTACTGAAGTGGAAATCATGATACCTGCCGTGTCGGACATAGCCTTTACTCCGGATGCCTCATTCTACATAGCACACAAGCTGATGAAGAAAGGAGCCAAGATATATCTCTTCAACGGCGGCTTCCACCATTCCAAGATAATGATGGTAGACAGCACTTTCTGCACGGTGGGTACTGCCAATCTCAACAGCCGCAGCCTGCGCTATGACTACGAGACAAACGCTTTCATCTTCGACCCCAAGACCACCAATGAGCTGAATGCCATGTTCGAACGGGACGTGCAAAACAGTACGCTACTCACTCCCGAAGTCTGGAAAAAGCGTTCCGGATGGAAGAAATTCGTAGGCTGGGTGGGAAACCTGATGACCCCCTTCCTCTAATTATTAATTATTAATTATTAATTATTAATTAATTCTCCTACCTTTGCGTTCGGATAAAAACAGAGCATTACATCATGAAACAATATTTAGACCTGCTGAACCGCGTACTGACCGAAGGCGTAGAGAAAAGCGACCGTACGGGTACCGGCACCATCAGCGTATTCGGCCACCAGATGCGTTTCAACATGGATGAAGGCTTCCCCTGCCTTACTACCAAGAAGCTACATCTGAAATCAATCATATACGAACTGCTATGGTTCCTCCAAGGAGACACCAATGTGAAATATCTTCAGGACAACGGTGTACGTATCTGGAACGAATGGGCGGACGAAAACGGTGACCTGGGACATATTTACGGGTATCAATGGCGCTCCTGGCCGAACTATAAAGGTGGATTCATCGACCAAATCAGCGAAGCTGTAGAAACCATCAAGCACAATCCCGACTCACGCCGGATTATAGTCAGCGCATGGAATGTAGGTGATTTGGACAACATGAACCTCCCTCCCTGCCACGCCTTCTTCCAGTTCTATGTCGCCAACGGACGGCTGAGCCTACAACTGTATCAGCGTAGTGCGGACATTTTTTTAGGAGTGCCCTTCAACATTGCTTCCTATGCCCTGCTCCTGCAGATGATGGCACAAGTTACCGGACTGAAAGCCGGGGATTTCATCCATACCTTAGGAGACGCCCATATCTATCTGAACCATTTGGAGCAGGTAAAGCTCCAACTATCTCGTGAACCGCGGGATTTGCCGCAGATGAGAATCAATCCTGATGTGAAAAGCATCTTCGACTTCAAGTTCGAGGATTTCGAGCTGATCAACTATAACCCGCATCCGCATATTGCAGGGAAAGTGTCAGTATAAATCCTATAATAAAAAGATAGAAAGAGAAAAGAATTTTACACACATATGATTAGTATTATTGCTGCAGTAGACAGAAAGAGAGGTATCGGCTATCAGAACCGGTTGTTATTCTGGCTTCCCAATGATTTGAAGCGTTTCAAAGCCCTCACCACGGGAAATACCATCATCATGGGCCGAAAGACTTTTGAATCTCTCCCCAAAGGTGCGCTTCCCAACCGCCGCAACGTTGTTCTGTCCACTCAAAAAGATTTGATCTGTCCCGGCACAGAAGTTTTTCCCTCATTGGAAGAAGCACTAAGCAGTTGCCAGCCCGACGAACACGTCTACATCATCGGCGGTGCAAGCGTTTATCGCCAGGCACTCCCCTTTGCAGATACCCTCTGCCTGACCGAAGTGGATGCAGAAGCCCCTCAGGTGGACGCCTACTTTCCCGAAGTCGCTCCGACTGTATGGCAAGAAAAAAGCAGGGAGTCCCATCCCGCAGATGAGAAGCATCCCTGCCCTTATGCATTCGTCGATTATATCCACCGGTAAAATTAATCTTCCTCTTCTTCTACCGTTATAGGCATCTGCCGCTTGATGGCTTCGTGGAAAGAAATCAAGGTTTCCGTACGCGCCAGTCCCAGCGGCTGCAACTTATCATGTATGATGCTCAGCAAATGATGGTTGTTGCGGGCATAAAGCTTTATGAACATATCATACTTGCCCGTTGTAAAATGGCATTCCACAATCTCGGGAATAGCTTCCAATGCTCTCGTTACAGCATCAAAAGAAGCAGGATCCTTTAGATAGATACCGATATAGGCGCATGTTTCATATCCTATCTTCTCCGGATCAATCACATATTCAGAACCTTTCAATATACCTAAATTTGTCAGCTTTTGAATGCGCTGATGAATGGCTGCTCCCGATACATTACAAGCTCTGGCCACTTCAAGAAAAGGAATGCGTGCATTATCGGCTATAAGTTTTAAAATCTGTTCGTCTAAAGTATCCAATTGATGATGTCCCATTTCAAATTCTAATGATTAATAAATTACTATATCTCCCGCATATCTATACGGCAACATGCAAAGTTAGCTATTTTTTCGCCAATAAAAATACGGTTTATAACTTTTCTTGCAAAAAAAAGAATAATACCGCATATCAGGCATTTCAAAGTGCATATGCAAAATTCCATCTCGCACGACCGGAAAATTGCAGATGAGCTTTAAAGATATTATCTTTGTAGTAGCAATAATAATGAACCGTTATGAAAAAGTATTCCTTATTCCTATTATGCCTGATGGCAGCAATATCCTTGCATGCCCAAAGTTTTGCCGATTATTTTGCAGATAAAACCCTGCGTGTCGACTATATCTTTACCGGAAATGCAGCCAAACAAGAGATATGCCTGGACGGATTGTCTTGTCTCCCCTCTTGGGCAGGAAGGAAGCATCATTTATCTGAGTTGCCCCTGCAAGGAAACGGACAAATCATTATGCGAGATGCAGCCAATGGCAGCGTAATCTACAAAACATCCTTTTCTTCGCTCTTCCAGGAGTGGCTGGAAACGGATGAAGCCAAAGCGGTGACCAAAGGATTCGAAAACACCTTTCTCCTTCCCTATCCCCTCCGTCCTGCAGAAATAGAAATAACACTTCTCGACCCGCGTAGAAATGTACGGGCAAGCATGAAACATACGGTCAGTCCCGACGACATCCTGATACATCAGAAAGGTACTGCCCACATCACACCACATAAATATCTGCTGCAAAGCGGCAATACGGCCAAATGCATCGACGTAGCCATCCTTGCAGAAGGATATACTCCCGAAGAGATGCCGGTATTCTACGAAGACGCAGCCATTGCCTGCGAAAGTCTGTTTGCCCACGAACCCTTCCGGTCCATGAAAAAGCACTTCAACATTGTAGCAGTGGCCAGCCCCTCCGAAGACAGCGGAGTAAGCGTACCACGCCTCGGAGAATGGAAACGGACAGCATTCAGCTCTCATTTCAGCACATTCTATTCAGACCGGTATCTGACAACCTCCCGTGTCAAATCCATACACGATGCGCTGGCGGGAATACCGTATGAACACATCATCATCCTTGCCAATACGGAAGAATACGGAGGCGGTGGAATCTATAATTCCTATACCCTTACTACCGCCCACCATCCCATGTTCCGCCCCGTTGTGGTACATGAGTTCGGGCATAGCTTTGGCGGACTGGCCGATGAATACTTCTACGACAATGACGTGATGACAGATACCTATCCACTAGATGTGGAACCCTGGGAACAGAACATCAGCACAAGAATCGATTTCACTTCCAAATGGAAAGATATGCTTGCTCAAGGAACTCCCGTTCCTACTCCCTCTTCTGAAAGTGGAACATATCCCGTAGGCGTATATGAAGGAGCTGGCTATTCTGCCAAAGGCATCTACCGTCCGGCAGACAATTGCCGCATGCGCACCAATGAATACCCTACTTTCTGCCCGGTCTGCCAACGGGCCATCTGCCGCGTCATTGAATTTTATACTGAATAAAAACAAACTAAACTAAAAGAACTTATGATCAGACTTCAACGTATTACAACAGCTGACACAGACTTGTACAGCTACATGGAGAAATTAATGACTCAATCGTTCCCTTCAGAGGAGTACCGGGAACTGGAGGAATTGCGCAAGTATACAGATACCAAAACGCACTTCTATAACAATATCATCTTCCATAACAACACCCCGGTAGGTCTCATCACTTACTGGGATTTCGGACATTTTTACTATATAGAGCATTTTGCCATTGACCCCGCACAGCGTAACGGCGGATATGGAAAGAGCGTACTAAACCATTTATGCCAACTCTTAAAACATCCCATCGTCTTGGAAGTGGAAATACCCGAAGAAGAAATGGCTAAACGCCGCATTAACTTCTATCAACGGCAAGGATTCTCCTTATGGGAAAAGCCCTACCAACAACCACCCTATAAAACAGGCGACAACTACCTGCCTATGCTCATCATGGCCTATGGAGATATAGAATGTGGAAAGGATTTTGACTCTGTAAAGGAACACATCTACCGCGAAGTATATAATGTGAAATCTTAAAAACCCAATATACTTAAAACAATAAAGGTCGTTTCAACAAATGAAACGACCTTTATTATATCATTAAACTAACTTTTACTGACGCGGTTGCGCAGAATAGTTAATCTTCAAAGCATAAGCCTTACGAAGCGCTTCTTTGATATCTGTTACGATACCCATTTTCGTATCTTGGTCAACTTTCAAAGACACTGTCATCTGCGGCTGATCTTCTTCCTTCATACTGGCACGTTCACCAATAATGTAATCTTGAATTTCAGCAACTTCAGCATAGCTGTCGTTCAACTGGATACGGCTCTCATTACCTAACTTCTTACGAAATTCGGCAGTAGGTTTTCCTACATAGATAAACGTAACCAAAGACTTCTTTTCAAGTTTCTCCAATTCTGTAGCTTGCGGAACCTTAAACTCAACCTTCAATGTTACCTCACGCATCGTTGTTACAATCATGAAGAAGAACAACAAGGTGAAGATAAGGTCAGGCAGAGAAGAAGTGTTCAACGCCGGCATTCCACGTTTACCAGTCTTATTAAATTTTCCCATTACTTCTTTTCTCCGTACTTTTTAGGTTCTGCCTCAGAAATCTTCTGAGAATAAATTTCACGAATTGCATCTTGTTGTTCTTGATCCAACTCCATATAATTCTTCTGCCACTTTTCCTGAGCCAATTCATCACGCAACTCGTTATAAGCTGCTACCAACTCATTCTGTACAGACATATATGCTTTGTATGAAGAACCACGGTCACAACGCAAAGAAATCACATGGCCTTCCGTCACTTGTACTGTACCGAAGAAAGGAACATTCTTAGAAATCTTTTCCGGTTTTGTATCTTCGTTATACGGATTGGCAATAAATTCTTTTGCTTTTGCACGCAATTGGTCAACAGTAATATAATCATTCCCGCACATTAACTGGTCCTGCATGTTCAAGAAGACTTGCAATACGTTGCGTTCCTTCTTCTTTGCATCGTCCAACTTCTGGTCCTTTTCCGGTGGAGGCGGCAAACGTCTTGCCAAACCACGGTCGGTATCCATAGATGTTGTAATCAAGAAGAAAATCAGCAACAAGAAAGCGATGTCCGCAGTAGAACTTGAGTTAATTTCAGGAACTTCTCTTTTCTTTTTAGCCATTGTAATTATATCTTTAAATTGAGTTACCTCAATTGATTATGATAATTTTTTCTTAATGCTACTAAAAATGATTGCCAAGACTGTACCAGCAAACAAGATATAGATAGAATAAAGGAACATGTCAGTAAGCTTCAACCAGAAAGGTACGTTCTCAGTTCCGCTATAACCCGGAATAACAAGTGGTTCTTCACTACCCATAGTCCAAGAAATAACAACAACTGCAACCAATATAACCAAACCAATCAAAGATTTCAACGCTGCTCCCGGATTGTCTTTCAGTGCAGCTCCAAATTGGAACAAAACACCAACCACGGTAGCAATAATAGCTACAAAGAACAGAATGTACATCAAATAAATCAATGCGTCTGTATGAGCCGGTTGCCACATTTCTGCGTCAACGCTTGCCAACACTGCATCGCCCTGAGCATCTCCACCGAAGAAGAACATGCCCAACACTACCAAGATGATAGCGAACATGACATACAGTGCATAGTATGATACTTTATATGATAACTTAGCCATCTTAATTATTTTTTGTATTTCAAGTCATATTTGATAACCATATCCAACAGAGAGATAGAAGAATCTTCCATTTCGCTGGTCAAAGCTTCAATCTTAGCCAGGATGTAGTTATAGAATACCTGCAGAATCAAGGCAACGATCAAACCGAAGATAGTTGTAATCAAGGCAACCTTCATACCACCTGCTACAACCGTCGGAGAGATATCACCTACCTGCTGGATCTTATCAAATGCCTGCACCATACCGATTACAGTACCCAAGAATCCCAAAGACGGAGCCATAGCGATGAACAGTGTAATCCAAGAGCAACCTTTTTCCAGGTAACCAGCTTGTACACCACCGTAAGAAACTACTGACTTTTCTACTACGTCGATACCTTGGTCAATTCTCATCAGACCTTGATAGTAGATAGAAGCGATAGGACCTCTAGTGTTACGTGCGATGTCTTTAGCAGCTTCAACGTCACCTTTTTCCAAAGCAGCTTCAATAGCAGCCAAGAACTTCTTTGTGTTGATTTCAGCCAAGCTCAAATAAATGATACGTTCAATACAGAATGCAAGACCGATAACCAATGCGATAGCTACCAAACTCATGAAAGATGCAGTACCTTCAATAAACTTAGTTTTGAGTTCTTTGTGGATACCACCTTCTGTAGCTTCCATAGCGGCAGGAGCAGTAGCGTCAGCAGCAGGTGCTACAGCTGCTTGTTCAGTTTGTTCAGCTGCAGGAGCATCTTGAGCCTGAGCAAGTTGAGTTGAGCCAAATGTTAAGACTCCCATCACAGCAACAATTGCAAATAACTTTTTCATTGTGTGTCTAATTTTTAAGATTAATTAATTAATTTATTTATTATAATTTGTTGTTTTATCTCCATTTTATCACACTGCGGAGAGACGGGGATTCGAACCCCGGATACCCTTTAGGGGTATACACGCTTTCCAGGCGTGCCTCTTCAACCACTCGAGCATCTCTCCAATAGACGCCTTTTCTGAAATCGGGTGCAAATTACAAAAAAAATGCGAACCACCAGCGTTTTCAGCTACAAATGTATTCTTTTTTTTGTTGTTCTGCCTCATTCTCCCCGTTTTATATTAAATAAAATCTCAAAATTAATAAACTTTAAAATCTTAAAGAGCTTATTTGAGCATTCCGAACACTTTTAAAGCGTTATCAGAAGTAACCTGGGCCACCTTTTCAGGAGAGTTCCCATAGATTCCGGCCACCTTTACCAAAGTATCCTTAACATATGCGCTTTCGTTCCTCTTGCCTCGATTGGGAACCGGAGTCAGATAAGGGGAATCGGTTTCCAGCACGATGCGTTCCAAAGGAATATTCTTCAAGACTTCGGGCAAAGTTGATTTCTTGAAAGTCACCACACCATTTATTCCTATCATGAAATCCGCAAATTCCATAATCCTGCAGGCCTCTTCCGAGGTTCCCGTAAAACTATGGAAAATTCCTTTCAAAGGAGTCTGCTGATAGGGTTTCAACACATTATATATATGGTCAAACGCTTCCCTACAATGCAGCACTACCGGCAAACCGTATTCCAAAGCCCACTCAATCTGCTTGTCCAACACCCTTTGCTGCTCTCTAAGAAAAGTCTTATCCCAATACAAGTCCATACCAATCTCGCCAACCGCAACAAATTCATTCGGTGAAGCCAGCTCCCGGGCCACTATTTCCAACTCCTTTTCATAATCCGCACCCACAGAGGTAGGGTGCAATCCAATCATCGGATAGCAATACCCTTTATATTCACGGCACACCCGAAGCATAGGTCCTATGGTGGTACTATCGATATTGGGCATAAAAATATGCGTGACTCCTGCCTCACGGGCACGAGCCATCACTTGAGGCAAATCCTCTGCAAACTCTTCTAAAAAAAGATGGGAATGTGAATCAATCAATCTCATTCTTCAACTTACTCTTTGCGTTTCTCACCGGTACGGTAATAATAGATTATTCCATAATCACGGCATAAATCCAAACGTTTCTCATTGGGAGTGACCTCCTCGAATTTCTTTTCAACCTGGTTCCATATATCCAAAATCAAACCATCCGCCTCTGCACGCATCGAAGCCAAGGTGTCCAAACTGCGGGCTGTCAAAGATTGAAGATTCTTTTGCTTCTCATAACTATCCATGAAAATATCATAATGCACCCTCACTTTTGCAATCGTAGGGTTATAAATGGGAATTCCTCCCTGGGATATACGTTTGTTTTCCCCATCCACGATTTTACGCCCCCACTCTGCCAAGGCAGGCTCTGTCGATAAATCAGGCACATTATTGTTGCTTGTGTCCAAACCGTAATATTCCTTATGAGCAATACGCACTTCAGAACGGATGACAGCTAAATTCAACACCTGGATAAAATGAGAAATATACAGACGGGCAGTCTTTACATTAGCCTGATGCTTACGTCCCGCCCGAGCCTGCCGCTCAAAACAGTCGGCATAATAAGCTTGCGCAGCTTCAAACTTTGTAAGAAAATTCCGCGCATCAGTCAACGCCTTCAAAGATACGGCCAAATCATACACATTACATATATCACCCTTGACGACCACTGCTTTCAGCGCCCGTATTCTCGCTTGATCTGTATTAGGCAATCTTCTATAAGGCATTTTCTCCCGGATTTAAAGTTATACTTCCCGATGCATCAGGTTAGCCATCAGGTTCTTCAATTCCTCTTTCTTTTCATCTGCCACCTTCACCGCCAACAGACTTTCCATTGCGCGTTCACAATACTCTTCCATCTTTTTCTCACACAGTTCCTTGACGCCAATCCGGTTATACAGTTCCGTCACCGCAGCAACTTTCTCCTCCGGGTTGAATGCAACAGCATCCACCCAAGCATTCAAGCGGGTCAACTGCTCCTCATCCGCATGTTCAAAAGCCTTTATCAGCATGTAGGTCTTTTTATTGCACAGAATATCACCTCCAATATTCTTTCCAAAGACGGCAGTATCGCCATAAACATCCAGGAAATCATCTTTCAACTGAAAAGCGACACCCAAGTTCATGCCAAAATCATACAACTGCTCCGCATCTTCAGAAGAAGCCCCTCCCAAAAGAGCGCCAATCTTCAAGCTTGCAGCCAACAATACCGAAGTTTTCAGACGAATCATTTCCAGATACTCCTCTGCCTTCACATCCTTCCGATGTTCAAACTCCATATCCAGCTGCTGTCCTTCACAGATTTCCAGTGCAGTCAGGCTAAATATATCCATCACCTCTTTCAGGTGTTCAACCGGACATTGAGCCATAAACTGATAAGCTAATACAAGCATTGCATCCCCCGAAAGGATGGCAGCATTGTCATCCCAAACTTTATGTACCGTCTCCTTACCACGGCGACGGTCTGCACGGTCCATCAAGTCGTCATGCAAAAGAGTATAATTATGATACACTTCAATCCCCGTTGCAGGGTTAAAAATACGGGTAATATCCTCCTGATACAGATTGTAGGCCATCAACATCAATACCGGACGGATTCTTTTTCCGCCCATGGACAACACATAGGTAACGGGAGCATATAAACCTTGAGGAGTACGGGTAAACTGCAATTCTGCAATATGAGAATTTATTCTTTCTAAAAGCTCGGAAGCTGTAAACATGGCATTTTCAGAATTTAGGGAATAGCGGGTAATGAAAAGAGGCTGCATTCCGGCAGCCTCTCCCACTTATAGATATTTTATTACTGCAATCTAAACATTACAGGCACGGTATACTTAACACGAACGGGTTTACCACGCTGCATACCGGGTTTCCACTTCGGCATGCCCATAATCACGCGGACAGCTTCTTTGTCCAAATACGGGTCAACGCCTCTCAGAACTTTAGCATCTACGATACTACCGTCCTTATTAACCACGAACTGTACAGTTACACGGCCTTGAGTTCCGTTTTCCTGTGCAATAGTAGGATATTTAATATTCTTGCTCAAATACTGCATCAAACCAGCCATACCACCATTCGGGAACTCAGGCATCTGTTCTACCACCTCGAAAATAGTCTGTTCTTCCGGTTCTTCCTCTTCCACTGCTACGGGAACATATTTGATTTCCACTGCCTGGTTCAATTCTTCAGAAGATACAATGGCCGTTTCTTCCACGTCAGCATCGTCTTCAACGATAGTCAACGTCTCTGCAATTGAAGGGGCTTCGGGAGGCGGAGGAGTAACCTGCTCCGGCTGTTCTGTAATAGGGATGATTTCCTCTTCAAAAAATACGTCGGTAATAGCCTGGCTCGTGTCAATCTTGATGTCACGCTTTGTCCACTCGAACGCAACAAACATGAAAGCGAGCACGATTACATAACCGACAAGCAGCCAAGTCGACTTCTTACTCTCCAGGTCTGCCTTAGGTGATTTCTTAATTTCCATAATTTATAATATAATTTTAGTGTTTCTCATTTGGGGCAAATATAGCACTTTTCCAAAGAATGTTCACGCTCTGCTGTTTTTTTTTACACAATAGGCGCTCCATTTTCATTTTTTTAATCCTTCAAAAACCTCCATGTGCTTTTGTGCCACAAATGTAACGAGATATTTTAAAAATACCGTATCTTTGGCAAGAATTTTAAATGAAATATTGAAATTTTCTGTTTTGCAGGTGTTATACCTATATAACTATAGCATAAAAGTCATGAAAAAGATAACAATAGCAATCGACGGTTTTTCCTCTTGCGGGAAAAGCACTATGGCCAAAGACCTCGCCCGCGAAATCGGTTACATATATATAGATAGTGGTGCCATGTATCGGGCAGTAACATTATATAGTATAGAGAATGGTATCTTCCAGGGTGACCGCATAGATGCCGAAAAACTGAAAAGTCTAATAAAGGATATACATATTTCTTTCCGCCTGAACCCCGAAACCGGACGCCCGGATACCTACCTGAACGGAGTAAATGTAGAAAACAAAATCCGTACCATGGAAGTATCTTCACGTGTCAGCCCCATTGCAACATTGGATTTCGTACGCGAAGCTATGGTGGCACAGCAACAAGAGATGGGCAAGGCCAAGGGTATCATTATGGACGGGCGCGACATCGGCACTACCGTTTTCCCGGATGCCGAGCTGAAAATTTTTGTAACCGCCACCCCCGAGATACGGGCACAACGCCGCTATGACGAACTGAAGGCCAAAGGGGAAGAAGCCAGCTTTGACGAAATTCTGGAAAATGTGAAACAACGGGACTATATTGACCAAAACCGGGATGTAAGTCCGCTGCGCAAAGCTTCTGACGCTTTATTGTTGGACAACAGCCACCTGAGCATTTCCCAACAAAAGGAATGGCTGGCGGAACAATTCGAACGGGTTACAAAGGAGAAGAACTGAACCGGATATGGCAAAAGTAGAAATAGACGAAGGCTCCGGCTTCTGTTTCGGAGTTGTCACCGCAATAAACAAGGCAGAAGAGGAACTGGCGAAAGGAGGAACCCTCTATTGTCTGGGAGACATCGTGCACAACAGCCGTGAAGTGGAACGCCTGAAGGCAATGGGGCTGATTACCATCAACCATGAGGAATTCAACCACCTCCACAACGCCAAAGTGCTGCTGCGTGCTCATGGAGAGCCCCCTGAAACTTATGACATTGCCCGCCGCAACAATATAGAAATCATTGACGCAACCTGCCCGGTCGTACTCCGCCTGCAAAAGAAGATTAAGCAAGAGTACGTCCAGGAAGACAACCGCGACAAGCAAATTGTCATCTATGGCAAAAATGGACACGCCGAAGTACTGGGTCTGGTAGGACAAACCACCGGAAAGGCCATCGTCATCGAAAAGCAGGAAGAGGCAAGGAAACTGGATTTCAGCAAAGACATCCGTCTCTACTCCCAGACCACAAAGTCTCTGGACGGATTTCAAAACATTGTGAAATACATAGAGGGACATATCTCACCGAAAGTCACTTTCGAGTCCTATGACACTATCTGCCGACAAGTGGCAAACCGGATACCTAATATCCGGAAATTTGCAGCTTCCCATGATTTAATATTCTTTGTCAGCGGCAAAAAGCTCTAACGGCAAGATGCTGTTCAGTGAGTGTAAAAAGTCAATGCCAATTCACATTTGATAGACAGTGCCGAAGAAATAGATAGTTCTCTGTTAGCCGGTGCCAATTCCATCGGTGTCTGCGGAGCCACTTCCACCCCAAATGGCTGATGGAAGAAATTTCAGAAGCCATAAAGTCAAAACTTAAATAACAGTTTGTCATCCTTTGGAACAGCAAATTAACGTAATTTATTAGTCACCGCCTCAGCTTTTACTATCTTTGCGGCATGAAAAATAGTCCAAATCTATTTTTCATCATGATTATTAATACTAAACAAAAGATTGTTATGGGAACAGTTAAGTGCATTGGTATCTTGACATCAGGAGGTGATGCTCGGAATGAACGCAGCCATACGTGCCGTGACACGTTCGGCTATTTACAACGGACTTTCAGTTAAAGGTATATATAGAGGTTACAAAGGTCTGGTAACCGGCGAAATCAAAGAATTCAAAAGCCAAAATGTCAGCAACATCATCCAGCTGGGTGGTACAATCCTGAAGACAGCCCGCTGCAAAGAGTTCACGACTCCCGAGGGCCGCCAGATTGCTTACGACAACATGAAGAAAGAAGGCATTGACGCCTTAGTGATTATCGGAGGCGACGGTTCGCTGACCGGTGCTCGTATCTTTGCACAAGAGTTTGACGTGCCTTGTATCGGGCTGCCGGAACTATCGACAATGACCTTTATGGAACAGATACCACTATCGGCTACGACACCGCGCTGAACACGATTCTGGATGCTGTGGACAAAATCCGTGATACAGCCACTTCCCATGAGCGCTTGTTTTTCGTAGAAGTCATGGGACGCGATGCCGGTTTCCTCGCTCTGAACGGCGCCATCGCCTCCGGAGCAGAAGCAGCCATTATCCCGGAATTCAGTACGGAAGTGGACCAACTGGAAGAATTCATCAAGAACGGTTTCCGGAAATCCAAGAACAGCAGTATCGTACTGGTAGCCGAGAGTGAACTGACCGGCGGTGCAATGCACTATGCAGAGCGTGTAAAGAACGAATACCCCCAATATGACGTACGCGTAACCATCCTCGGTCACTTGCAACGCGGTGGTAGCCCTACGGCACACGACCGTATCCTTGCCAGCCGTCTGGGCGCAGCCGCCATCGACGCCATCATGGAAGGACAGCGCAATGTCATGATAGGCATTGACCACGATGAAGTGGTATACGTTCCCTTCACGAAGGCCATCAAGAATGACAAACCCATCAAGAAAGACCTTGTAAATGTATTGAGAGAACTGTCTATCTAATGACAGACTGTTCAGATACCCCATAAACAGAGAAGGCGACATATGCGCCTTCTCTGTTTTTTACAACCATTTTTTCACTATACTTTCCGTCCTCTCCCACAGTTCTTCCATCTGTACATGCCGGGTGTACTTCTCCGAAAGAGACTTGGGACGGCAACTGGCATTCAATGTCCCCGTACGTTTACCGGCATCCTCATCCAGCAATAAGCCGACAGCCGTTGCAGCTCCCTTACGGGGAGTACGGATAAAAGGCCTGAAAAGTATATCTGTCAGCGGGTCAAACCACATATGCATGGTGATGATATTGGTAGACACAATCCCCGGGTCAGCCGCATTCACAACAATACCTTTGTGTTTGACGCGACTGGCCAAGTCGATGGTGAACAGAGTCAATGCCAGCTTCGTGTTGCTATATATAGGAATGCGCCAAAAGCCACCCTTCCTTCCCCGGAGGAAAAAATCCGGAAAGTCAAGATGACCGATGGCATACGTACAAGATACCATATTCACAATACGGCTCCCCTCTCCCATCAATGGCAGCAGCTTGCGGGTCAGCAGGTAAGGCCCTACATAATTGACACTCACCGTCCGTTCCAGTCCGTCTTCGGTAATGCGGCGTTCCGTTTCCATGGTTCCGGCATTGTTCATCAGCAACGCCAACGGCTCTCCCCGCTTCAACAGATGCTCTGCAAATGCGGCCACTGAAGCCAGAGATGCCAAATCAATGGGAGCAGTCTCAATACGCGGATTACCGGTTTCACGCATCAGCAGTTGCCGCTTGGGTTCGGCAGCTTGGGGGTCACGGCATGCCATGATGACCTGATAGCCGGCAGTTGCCACTGCGCGGGTAATTTCCATGCCCATGCCACCGTCTGCCCCGGTTATAACAGCTAAATTCACTTTAATAATTAAAAATTGAAAATTAAAAACTAAAAATCAGCCTTTCGCTTCGATTTTCTCTATCTCCCTTTTCAGACAAGGTGGAAGCTCCTCCTTCAAATGCTGATGGCATGCCATCTCGATGGAATACATCCGGGCAATGCAATAATTACTATGCCGGCAGTTGCAACGTGCATTCTCTTCGGCACGCATGCGGTTGACAAACCCCGGCTCATTGAGCAGAGCGCGTGCCATTTGCACAGCCTCGAAGCCGTCATCCAGCACCTCATCTATCTTGTCCCTGGAAACCAGGCCACCCACATAAACCAACGGTATCTTCAAGGCGGCACGGAATTTCAAGGCATCTTCCAGGAAATAAGCTTCCTTAAACGGTACGCTCGGTATCATCCATTTGCCTACCATGCGTACACCGTATTTCAACCACCAGCAGGTCATGTAATGCGTCATGCTGCGGATAGGCATTTCGCCCCGCATGACATACATCGGCGCCTTACTGACGAACCCACCGCTCAAGACCAGCGCATGTGCTCCCGACTGCTCCAGCCTCCGGGCCACCTGCATCGTCTCATCCAGTTCCATCCCTCCACGGAAACCGTCGCGCATGTTCATCTTCACCAGCACAGCCATATCACTGCCGGCAGCCTTCATCACTTCTTCCATCACCATATCCATAAAACGCATACGGTTCTGCAACGAGCCTCCGAACTCGTCTTTCCGATGGTTGGTGGACGGGGACAAGAACTGGCTGATGAGATAGCCATGCCCTGCATGAATCTCTACAGAATCAAATCCGGCCTCCCGTGCCAGATTCACCGAACGTCCATAAGCACGCGCCATCTCCGGCAGCTCATCGGCACGCAGTCCGCGCACAAAGGTAGGAGAGTAAAGATTGAAACCGGAAGATGCGCCGACGGGCATACAACCGCAAATGCTCTTATGGGACATATTGCCACAGTGTCCCAACTGGATGCCTGCCGCAGCCCCCTCCGCATGTATGGCATCAGTCAGCCTACGGAGTCCGGGGATAATCTCAGGACGCATCCACAACTGGCGGTCAAAAGACAAACCGCTCTGAGTAACTGCCGCATAGGCAACAGTAGTCATACCTATACCTCCCGCCGCTACCGACCGATGATAGTCGAGCAACATGTCCGACGGAGCGTTTCCGGGACACATGCTCTCGAAAGCAGCCGAACGGATGGTACGGTTACGCAAGGTCAACGGTCCGAAAGTGACGGGGGTGAATAACTTGGATTCCATCGTTATGAGTTATGAGTTATAAGTTATAAGTTATGAATTATTCATTTTCCATTTTCAACTCTCCATTTTCCATTAATAAAGAAATGGAATGATGCGTTTGCGCTTTCCTACCGCCTCATCACCAAACTCCTCCCGATAACGGCGGTGAATGGCATCGGCACGGGGAACAAGGTTGGCAAACGTCCACCAGACGAACACCCAGGCGGCGGGAGAAGCTGTGAGTATGGCAAACCCCGTCCATTCCACCAGTTCACCGAAGTAATTGGCAGAAGTGACGTATCGGTAAAGCCCTTTTCCGGGAAGATAATGCTTCGTATCACCTGGCCTGCGCAGATGACGTATCACATAGTCGGAATGCAAATTGACGAACATACCTGCAAAAAACAGAATGATTCCCAACAAGGCATGAGGTTTCAGCAAATAGGCCCAGCCATCGGCATACAAGCCTTCGGGAGCGAAATAGAACAAACCGCCCGCCTGCATCATCCCGTTCAAAAGGTTGAAGACGATACCCATCGCCATAATAGCTACCGGCATCCGGCTTTTACCTTTCAGCAGGAACGGAAAAATAAAGGCCCGCTGAAGATAGTGCAACTGAAACAGCAGGAAGAAGAAATATACCGGCACGGCAAATCCCGCTCCACTCTTCCCCCACAACCCAAACATGACGATGAATACCGGCGCTTCCATAAGCACCCACGCCAGTTTATTATTGATGGAGATTCCCCACGAGGCAGTACGGAACATGCCATAACCCGCTTTGACAAAATAGAGTGCAATAAAGACAACCAATGCCACAGCACTCATTACCCACAGAAATATCTGAAAAGTTTCCTGATTCATAGTTCTTTATTTATGCGAAGCAAAGATAAAGAAAACTCACAACAAACAAATCGTTTTCCCCGGATAATTGTTTTTTCATGCAAAAACCAGTGTTTTTTACTGAGAAGATTAAGCAGTAGAGATACGAAAATCTAATCGTTCCATCATGGAGTAAATTTCATTCCACCATGGAGAAAAAACCGTTCCACCATGGTGGAACGATTTTTTCCCCGTGATGGAACGATTTAAAAGATACAAGTCTAATCCTTACCGTTTCTTAATGGGCACATAAGCCACCTCATCCAAAACATTCTTATAGGCAGGACGGATAATACGCTTGCCTTCGAAATTCAATTCTTCATTGCGATGTGCACACCAACCGACAATACGTGCCATGGCAAACAAAGGCGTGAAGATTTCCTGCGGCAGCCCAATCATCTCGTAGACAAAGCCCGAATAGAAATCCACATTACTCGAAACCGTCTTGCCATTATTCTTCACACGGCCAAACACATCAATGGCGCGCTCCTCGAGCAGTTCAAGGAAAGCGAACTCGCGTTCTTTCCCTTTTTCGCGGGCAAGGTCGCGGGCAAGCTCTTTCAGCAGAATGGCGCGCGGGTCGGAAATGGTATAGACGGCATGTCCGATACCATATATCAAGCCGGTCTTGTTATAGGCTTCCTTGTTGAGCATGCGGGTGAAGTAAGTATCAATCTCATCCACATTCGTCCAGTCCTGAATGTTTTCCTGCAGATGGTGGAACATATCGGCAACCTGGATATTGGCACCTCCATGAAGCGGCCCTTTCAAGGAACCGATACCTGCCGCTATCGAAGAGTAAGTATCCGTCCCGGTAGAAGAAGTGACACGTACGGTAAAAGTGGAGTTGTTACCACCACCGTGCTCGGCCTGAAGAACCAGCAGCAGGTCGAGCGTGCGGGCATCCAGCTCCGTGTAGTCCTTCTTCAGCATATAGAGGAAATTCTCGGCAATGGAAAGGTTTTCCTGCGGATGGCGGATATGCAGTGAACGGCCATGGGTGGCATGGCGAAGCATGTTATAGGCATACGCAATGATGGTCGGGAATTTCGAAATAAGCTCAATGCTCTGCCGCATCAGATTATCGCGGGAAGTGTCATCTGCATCAGGGTCAAAACGATACATCTCGAGCACGCTGCGCGCCAGGATGTTCATAATGTTGTTTCCTTCGAGTTCAATGATATTCATCTTGGTCTTCTGCTCCAGCGGCATGTTGTCGTTGATGAGTTCACGGAAAGAAGAGAGTTCTTCCTTGTCGGGCAGGCGACCGGAAAGCAACAAGTAGGCAATTTCCTCAAAACCGAAACGCTTCTCTTTGATGATGGCGTGTGCCAAGTCATCCACATCATAACCGCGGTAGAACAATTTGCCGGGAATAGGCTTCAGCCCTCCACCGGGGATGCGTTCATAGCCGACCACATTGCCTATTTGGGTCAACCCCACCAAGACTCCCGTGCCGTCCTCATTACGCAAACCGCGCTTCACATCAAACTTCCTGAACAGTTCATTCTCAATCCGGGTAGCTTCCTTCAAATCTTCGGAAAGCTTGTAAATCAGATACTCCTTCTTCATAATCGTTTCGTTTTATTCGTTATTCCCATTTTCTATTCTCCTTACAATCTCCCGGGTGAAAGTCGAAGTGGACAGCGAGACGCCACCCGGCATAAAACGGGCCAAGTCGGCAGTAGCACGGGCTTCTGTGAAACTTTCCTCCAAGGCGTTCTCTATAAGAGAGGCTGCTTCCTTCCAACCCAGATATTCAAGCATCATCACAGCGGAAAGGATGATGGAACAGGGATTCACAATGTCTTTCCCGGCAATGTTCGGAGCCGTCCCGTGAGTAGCCTCAAAAATGGCATGCCCCGTTTTATAGTTGATATTCGCACCCGGTGCAATGCCGATGCCGCCTACCATGGCAGCCAGTTGGTCGGACACATAATCACCGTTCAGATTCAACGTGGCAATCACGGAATATTCTTCGGGGATAAGCAACGTGTTCTGCAAGAATGCATCGGCAATGCAGTCCTTGATGACCAGACGCCCTTCTGCCAGCTCTTTACCAAACTCACATTCTGCCAGCTCGTACCCCCACTTCTTGAAACCGCCTTCCGTAAATTTCATGATGTTTCCTTTGTGTACCAAGGTCACGGAAGGCAGATGATGCTCAAGCGCGTATTGGCAGGCGGCACGCACCAAGCGCTCTGTTCCTTCTCTTGAAACGGGCTTCACGCCAAACGAGGAGGTTTCGGGAAAACGGACTTTTGTCACCCCCATGTCATCATGGAGAAAACGATAGAACTTTTCAGCCTCCGGAGTTCCGGCTTCCCATTCGATGCCTGCATAAATATCCTCGGTATTCTCACGGAATACGCACATATCCACCTTCTGCGGCTCTTTGAGTGGAGAAACAATACCCTTATACCAACGTACCGGACGTTGGCAGACATACAAATCAAGCGTCTGACGCAATGCCACGTTCAACGAACGGATACCTCCGCCGACAGGTGTTGTCAAAGGACCTTTGATGCCCACCTTATAAGTGCGGAAGGCTTCCATCGTTTCATCCGGCAGCCAGGAGCCGGTTTCGTGGAAAGCACGTTCTCCTGCCAGCACTTCTTTCCATTCAATGCCACGCCGGTCACCATAGGATTTCCTGACAGCGGCATTCACGACAGCCTGCATGGATGGGGTCACTTCTGCTCCCACTCCATCGCCGGAAATAAAAGGTACAGTAATTTTTTCCATATTCTATCTTGCATTAAGTGCAGAACCGGCCCGGAACCAGGCTATCTGCTGTTCGTTATACGTATGTTGTACTTCAAAACTTTCTTTACTCCCGTCCTCGTGATGAAGAACCACCTTCAACGTACGTCCCGAAGCAAAATCTTTCAACCCCATGACAGAAATCAGGTCGCGTTCCCGAATCTTGTCATAATCGGCCTTATCCGTAAAGGTCAGTGCCAACATGCCTTGTTTCTTTAAATTCGTCTCATGGATACGGGCAAAGCTTTTCGCCAAAATGACGCGTACATTCAAGAAGCGTGGTTCCATGGCAGCATGCTCACGGCTGGACCCTTCACCATAATTCTCTTCGGCAACGACAATGGAAGGGATACCTTCGGCCTTATACAGCTTCGCAGTGCCTGACACTGTTCCATAGGTATTGGTGGAGCGGTTCCAAACCTTGTTCGTCTCTCCATTGAAAGCATTGACAGCCCCCATCAGCATATTGTCCGAAATATTCTCCAAATGTCCCCGGAAACGGAGCCATGGCCCCGCCATAGAGATGTGGTCGGTGGTACATTTCCCTTGCACTTTAATCAATAAGGGCATATTCAGCAAGTCCATGCCATCCCAGGCAGGGAAGGGAGTCAGCAGTTGCAAGCGCTGTGAATGAGGATTGACCGTAATTTCCGTCTGTCCTTTGCCTGGAGCAATGTATCCTTCCTTTCCTCCTATAAACCCGTGTGCCGGCAGTTCTTCACCGACCGGTTCGGACAGTTTCACAACCTCTCCTTTGGCATTGACCAGCGTATCCCTCAACGGGTCGAAACAAAGGTCACCGGCAATGGTCAGCGCCATCGTTATCTCCGGGGAAGCGACGTAAGCAAAAGTGTTGGGATTTCCATCGGCACGTTTGGCAAAATTACGGTTAAAAGAGGTGACGATGGAATTTTTTCGTTCAGGGTCATCAGTATGGCGCTTCCACTGGCCAATACAAGGTCCGCAGGCATTCGCCATTATCGTTGCGCCAATATCTTCGAAAGCGGCAATCATGCCGTCGCGTTCAGCAGTGGCACGTATCTGCTCCGAACCGGGGTTGACAATCAGCGGAGAAGCAACCTTCAAATTCTTTTCCTTTACCTGCCGGGCAAGGGAGGCTGCGCGGCTCAAATCCTGATAGGACGAATTGGTACACGACCCTATCAGGCCGACTTCCATCCGGCGGGGATAGTTATTGGTTATCACTACCTCGGCAAATTTCGATATCGGTGTTGCTGCATCCGGCGTAAAGGGCCCATTGATATACGGTTCCAACAGCGAGAGGTCTATTTCAATGATGCGGTCGTAATATTTTTCCGGATTTGCCAGCACTTCGTCGTCGGCGCGAAGGTCGGCAGCTACGGAAGCAGCCATTTTTGCCACTTCTTCACGTCCGGTAGCCTTCAAATAAGTACCCATGCGCTCATCGTAAGGGAAAAGGGAGGTAGTCGCCCCCACCTCTGCCCCCATATTGCAGATGGTAGCCTTTCCAGTGGCAGACAATGAAGCGGTTCCCGGTCCAAAATATTCAATGATGGCATTGGTTCCCCCTTTTACAGTAAGAATACCCGCCAACTTCAGAATAACATCTTTGGGAGCTACCCAGCCACTCAATTTACCCTTCAAGTGTACGCCTATCAGACGCGGCATTTTCAATTCCCATTCCATGCCAGTCATCACATCCACCGCATCGGCACCACCCACACCAATGGCCACCATGCCCAAACCTCCGGCATTGGGCGTATGAGAGTCCGTGCCTACCATCATTCCACCCGGAAATGCGTAGTTCTCCAATACCACCTGGTGAATAATGCCTGCTCCCGGCTGCCAAAAACCTATGCCATAGCGGGAAGAAACATCACGGAGAAAATTATAGACCTCCTCGTTGGTCTTCGTAGCAGTCGCGATATCTTCTTTTGCACCTTTATATGCTTGAATCAAATGGTCACAGTGCACAGTGGAAGGCACGGCAACCTGCTCACGGCCTGCATTCATAAATTGCAATAAGGCCATTTGGGCCGTTGCATCCTGCATGGCCACACGGTCGGGACGGAAATTCACATAGTCTTCTCCCCGTCTGTAGTTCTTCACTTTATCCCCATCATACAAATGAGCATACAAAATTTTCTCCGCTAAAGTCATCGGACGCTGTAGTACATTCCGTACGCGTTCTATCTTCTCCGAATAAGCGGCATAAAACGTTTTGAGCATCGTTAAATCATATACCATAACCACTATTTTTTAGTTTTTCATTATTGTAAAGATTACAAATTAATATCATAAACAAATAAAAAGGCTGAATAGTTTAACAAAATAAAGCATTTTTTCCGTCGGAAGTGAAGAATGATTACCTTTGCAACCATGAAGGAACAAGATTCAAATAGTCCTATTATTCACCTCCAGCAGCAACAACTTTTGCTGCGCATGGAATACGAATACGAAAAAGAGGAATTCAAACGCCAAACCGAAAACATGGGGATTGCCCGGAAAGTGAAACGGGGACTTTGCTGGTATCCTGCCACTCCGGGACGAAGTTACTATAATTCACTGAATCAATTAGTAATAGAAATTACACACACAGAAAATACCGATATAGAACATAATTTTGAGTTCGGCCGTCCCGTATGTTTTTTCCGCCAGTCTGCCGATGGAAAAATAACCTATATGAACTTCACCGCTACCGTAAGCTATGCCGACGAGACACGGATGGTAGCGATAATGCCCGGAGCCGGTGCCGTTATGGAAGTGCAGGAAACGGACAACCTCGGCGTGCAACTTTATTTCGACGAAACATCCTATCGGACCATGTTCGAAGCCTTGGAAGATACGTTACGCTCCAAAGGCAACCGCCTGGCCGAATTGCGGGACATATTGCTGGGAACCTCGAAAGCCGGTTTCCGAGAGCTCTACCCCGTACGGTTTCCCTGGCTGAACTCCACGCAGGAGACAGCTGTAAACAAAGTGCTGTGTGCCCGCGACGTGGCCATTGTACATGGTCCTCCGGGAACCGGAAAAACGACCACCTTAGTGGAAGCCATCTATGAAACCCTGCATCGGGAACCGCAGGTACTGGTATGTGCCCAAAGCAATACTGCCGTCGACTGGATTTCGGAAAAACTTGTGGACCGTGGCGTCAATGTCCTGCGTATCGGCAATCCGACCCGTGTCAACGACAAGATGCTTTCCTTTACCTACGAGCGTCGTTTCGAGAACCATCCGCTTTATCCGGAACTGTGGAGCATCCGGAAAAATCTCCGTGAACTGGGCAGCCGTGCCCGCCGTGGCAGCTATGACGAACGCGAAGGAGTACGCAGCCGTATGAGCCGCCTGCGCGACCGCGCCACCGCATTGGAAATACAAATCAATTCAGAGCTTTTTGATGGGGCACATGTCATAGCCTCCACGCTGGTAAGCAGCAATCACCGGCTACTGAACGGACGCCGTTTCGGCACCCTTTTCATTGATGAAGCAGCCCAGGCCTTAGAGGCTGCCTGCTGGATAGCTATCCGAAAAGCAGACCGCGTGGTATTGGCGGGTGACCACTGCCAACTTCCGCCCACCATAAAATGCTACGAAGCCGCCCGTGGAGGTCTGGAACGAACATTGATGGAGAAAGTGGTGTCCAACAAACCTGCCGTTGTCTCTTTGCTGAAAGTACAATACCGCATGCACGAGGAAATCATGAAATTTCCTTCCCAATGGTTTTATAATGGCGAGTTGGAAGCCGCTTCCGAAGTGCGTTACCGGGGCATCCTGGACTGGGATACCCCCATCCACTGGATTGACACCTCCGAAATGGATTTCAAAGAAGAATTTGTGGGAGAGACTTTCGGGCGCATTAATAAGGCGGAAGCGGACCTGCTCCTATCAGAACTGAAAATCTACATCAACCGTATCAGTGGCAACCGCATTCTGGAAGAAAAAATAGACTTCGGCATCATCTCCCCTTACAAGGCACAAGTGCAATATCTCCGCAACAAGATAAAGGCAGACGCTTCACTCAAGCCTTATCGCAGCTTGTTCACTGTAAATACGGTGGATGGCTTCCAAGGGCAAGAGCGCGATGTTATCTTCATCAGCCTTGTCCGTGCCAACGAAGAAGGGCAGATAGGATTCCTGAATGATTTAAGGAGAATGAATGTAGCCATCACCCGGGCACGTATGAAGCTGGTGATATTGGGAGAGGCAGAGACGCTGAAACATCACGGTTTTACCGGAAGCTATTGGAGTTTATTCAAAATATAGGGAATCAATAATAGAAATACCCTCCGGTAACACCGAAGAGGGTATTTCACCTATTTATATAAAGCTGATTAATTATTTTCAGGACGAAGTTTACGTACGGTTACAGCCGTCTGCCACATTTCGCTTTCACGCAATGCTTTCAATTCTTCTTCCAATTTTTCACGATAATCGGGTTTAGAGTTAGAATCGATAGAAATCTGAGCTTCGTTACCCGACTTCACACTTGCATACAATTTCTGTACAACCGGCTTGATAGCATCATGAAACGGGTCATCCAATCCAATGCACCGCGCTGAGCAGTAGTAGAGCAGTTAGCATACATCCAGTCCATACCATTCTTAGCAAACAAAGGCATCAATGACTGGGTTAATTCTTCTACAGTTTCATTAAACGCTTCAGAAGGGCTATGTCCGTTTTCACGCAATACTTCATACTGAGCCAACAACAATCCTTGGATAGCCCCCATTAAAGAACCGCGTTCACCAGTCAAGTCAGAAGTTGCTTCACGCTGGAAAGTAGTTTCGAACAAATAGCCGAACCGATACCAATACCCAATGCAATCGTCTTGTCAAAGCCTTACCCGTAGCATCCTGATAGATAGCGTATGAAGAGTTCAAACCACGACCTTCCAAGAACATGGTACGCAGTGAAGTACCCGACCCTTTAGGAGCTACCATGATCACATCAATATCTTTAGGAGGAACTACCCCTGTACGGTCACTCCAAGTAATAGCAAAGCCATGAGAGAAATAAAGTGCCTTGCCTTGAGTCAAGCAAGGTTTGATAGTCGGCCATACAGACATAACAGCTGCATCAGATAACAGACACATTACGATAGTCGCTTTCTGACAAGCCTCTTCAATACCAAACAGAGTTTCACCCGGAACCCATCCGTCAGCAACTGCCTTTTCGTATGTCTTGCCCGACGTTGTCCTACAATCACATTGAAACCGTTATCACGCAAGTTGCAAGCCTGGCCCGGGCCTTGTACGCCATAACCGATCACAGCGATTGTTTCATCTTTCAATACTTCACGTGCTTTTTCCAAAGGAAATTCATCGCGGATAACTACAGTTTCTGTAACGCCGCCAAAATTCAATTGTGCCATTTTTGTTTTAATTTTTATTTGTGGCTTACGCCAACGTTGATAAATTTATTTATTTCTCTGTAAACATCACTTTAGAGCGACAGACCACTTCGCTGCCATTCTTTTCACCTCCACATCGTAAACGCCCTCACCGGCATCATCCATGAACAAAGTCAACTCATCCCCATAATAACTTTCAGCTACATAAGCCATCTCAAAACGACGGATGCGCTTCTCCTTATACATCTCTATCGGGAACAAATCAAGGATATGCTCGATGTAACGGATGCTGTTCACATGCCCGTTAATGTCAATATCACTGTATTTGGCTACCAAAGTAGCAACCGGTTCCTTTGAGGCCACCTTTATCCGCGAAGGTTTTTCTATCGGGCAAGGTTCATCGCAAACATAATCTACAATGCTGCCACTATGAAGAGCCAGCAAATCTGCCGGCTTACGGGTATTCATGCTAATCATCGCCCAAACGGAACGTGCGTACCCAATCTTCTTGCCCTCTTTATCGATGATAGCGAAATTACGGTCTGTAAAAGGCGATACACGTTCTCCACCCATGTCTGAATGGAGAAATCTTCGTACTGATAAGGCATTTCATCCAGTTCGACAGCCAGACGGGACAATACCCAAGTATAATTGTCCTCGTTTAGAGTCGCGATGCCAAAACCGCGGTCGCTGGCATGGAAACCCGCACAATTCAACAAATGGTTGCCCAATACTCCCATGGTCAGCCGTCCGGTAAAGTCGACATGAAACGGTTCGGCAACAAACTTGTAGGTACCTATCTTATTGTTTTCGCTCATCATAATTCCTGGTGTTTACTTTGACGATATTTTGCTTCACGGTCCGCCAGATATTCATTGACACGCTCAAAGCAGCTGGTCGTAATGGCTACGCGACCCGAACGGACGAACTGAAGTACGCAATCCAACTGGCGCAACTCCTCATAAAGAGCAGTAATTTCCTCACTCATTCCATTCTTTTCAACAATGGCAAATACAGCATTCACCTCCACAATACGGGCATTGTACTTACGGATTACTTTGACACCTCCGGTTTTCTTCCAGCGTAGGGTCGTTATTTTATAAAGGGCAATCTCGTGCTGATAGATTTCATCATCCGTGAAATAATGGGCTTGCAGCACATCTATTTTCTTGGTAATCTGCTTGGTCACCTTTTCAATGGTATCCTTATCCGTCCAAGCGGTAATGGTATATTTATGTACCCCTTGATGGAGGAGGCCGATACATTCAAACTCTCGATGTTTATCTGCCGGCGGGTAAACACAGCCGTAATCTGATTCAGCAAACCGGCAAAGTTTTCCGAATGAACAATGATTGTATATAGTTTTATCCATAGATAGAGTAAATTCTTTAATTTCGCATGACTTCAGCATTCCAGTAACATCTGATTCACCGAGCTTCCCGGAGGTGTCATCGGCAATACATTTCCCTCTTCCTCCACACAAGCTTCGAGCAGGAATGGTCCGTCAGTCGCTATCATCTCGTCAATCGCTTTTGCCAGCTCCTCGCGGGTCATTACCCTGCGTGCAGGAATATCATATGCCGAAGCAATCTTCATGTAATCCGGATTCAACATCGGAGTAAATGAATAACGACGATTGAAGAACATCGCCTGCCATTGACGAACATTGCCCAAAAAGTTATTGTTCAACAAAATAATCTTTACCGGCGCTTTTTGCTCCATGATGGTACCCAGTTCCTGCAGGTTCATCTGCAAGCCGCCGTCTCCCATGAATACGCATACCGTGCGGTCCGGACGTCCAAAAGTGGCACCGATAGCTGCCGGAAGGCCGAAGCCCATAGTACCCAGGCCACCGGAAGTAACAATGCTACGTTCCTTGCTGTATTTGAAATAACGGGCGGACATCATCTGATTCTGGCCGACATCAGTCACCAATATCGCCTCGTTATGGGTAGCCTCACTCACAGCACGCACCACCTCACCCATGCTTAGCGCTTTTCCTGCCGGATGTAATTCCGGACGGATTACCTTTTCCTCTTCCACTTCCTCGTATTGCCGGAAACTGTCAATCCATTCCTGATGGTTGGCGGGTTCCAGCAATTGGGTAACGGCAGCCAGTGTCTCTTTGCAATCTCCCAGGACAGCAACATCGGTCTTTACATTCTTATCTATTTCGGCAGGGTCAATATCAAAGTGGATAATCTTCGCCTGCTTGGCATATGTTTCCAATTTACCCGTCACACGGTCATCAAAGCGCATGCCTACGGCGATAAGGACATCACATTTATTGGTATTGATATTGGGCCCCAGGTTACCGTGCATACCAAGCATTCCTTTGTTCAACGGATGGTTCGTAGGTAATGCGGAAAGTCCCAATAAAGTGCATCCGGCAGGCATTCCGGCTTTCTCAATGAAAGCACGAAGCTCTTGCTGGGCTTCTCCCAGCTCCACGCCTTGTCCTACCAGCACCAAAGGCCGTTCCGCACCATTTATTAATTCAGCAGCCTGCCGTATGGCCTCCGGCTCCATTTCGGGAACGGGAAGATAGCTACGGACATAGTCCACCTTAGTAGGCGCATATTCTGTTTTCTCCACTTGGGCGTTTTAGCAAAATCCAGCACGACCGGTCCCGGACGTCCGCTCTTTGCCACATAGAAAGCACGTGCCACTGCCCAGGCCACATCTTCTGCACGACGAATCTGGTAACTCCATTTCGTGATAGGCTGAGTAATGCCTACCAAGTCCACTTCCTGAAATGCATCCGTATCCCAAGAAGTTCGTCCCTACCTGGCCGGCAATGACAACGATAGGCGTACTGTCAATCATGGCATCTGCAATGCCCGTGATAGTATTGGTAGCACCCGGTCCACTGGTAACCAGACAAACGCCAACCTCGCCTGATACACGTGCAAAGCCTTGTGCCGCATGGGTTGCTCCTTGTTCATGGCGAACCAAGATGTGGTTCAATTCCTTCCGGTGGTCGTATAAGGCATCGAATACCGGCATGATGCTCCCTCCCGGATAACCGAAAATAGTCTTTACTCCTGATGCTCCAGAGAGCGCATCAATGCTTCTGCGCCTGTTATTAGAGCTCACCCCGACCCTCTCCTTGGGAGAGGGAGGAAAAGTTACTCTTTATTATTATCAGCCATACTTTATCTATTCATTATATTTAAAAGCTCAATAGTAGCTTGAAAAATTTGTTTCATTCTCTCCTCCCTCGCTTTCGGAAGGGGTCGGGGTGAGGCTTTTAATCAATCAGCCTCACAGCACCTTTGTCAGCGGAACTCACCATACTGGCATATGCTTTCAATGCTTTGGAGACTTCGCGGTTGCGAGTTACCGGAGTCATGGGGCGTGCAGCAAGCTCTTCATCCGTCAACTTCACATTAATAGAACGGTTCGGTATATCAATTTCGATAATGTCCCCATCCTTAATCTTGCCGATATTACCACCAGCAGCCGCTTCGGGAGAAACATGTCCGATACTTAGTCCGGAAGTACCACCACTGAAACGCCCGTCGGTAATCAATGCACACACCTTACCCAGATGGCGGATTTGATATAAGAAGTAGGATAAAGCATCTCTTGCATACCCGGTCCGCCTTTCGGCCCTTCGTGAGTGATGACGACGACGTCTCCACTGACCACCTTTCCACCCAGAATACCGTCACAAGCCGCATCTTGTGAGTCGAAGACTTTCGCCGGCCCCGTAAATTTCCAGATACTCTCGTCTACACCGGCAGTCTTGACAACGCAACCGTCCTGTGCTATATTTCCTTCAAAACCGCCAGACCGCCATCCTTGCTGTATGCATGTTCCAAATCACGGATACAACCGGTCGCACGGTCCGTATCGAGTTCCTTATAAGACGCATTTTGTGAGCCGAGTACCAGATTGAACTTTCCGGCTGCCGCACTGGAGTATTTCTTGATTGCCTCTTTACATACATCAGGGCTGGTAATACTATACCGGTCGATTGCCTCTGCCAACGTCATTCCATCCACACGGCGGACATTCGTATCGACCAATCCGCCCTTGGCAAGCTCATTCATGATGGCAATGATGCCACCGGCACGGTTAACGTCTTGTACATGATACTTTTGGGTATTGGGAGCCACCTTGCATAAGCAGGGGTCTTGCGAGAGAGCATGTCAATGTCGTCCATCTTAAAATCCGCTCCGGCTTCGTGAGCCACAGCCAACAAATGAAGTACTGTATTGGTGGAACCACCCATTGCAATATCCAATGTCATGGCATTCAGAAAAGCATCACGAGTAGCAATGCTGCGCGGAGTACACTCTCATCCCTTCTTCATAATATCTAAAGGCATTCGCTACAATCAACTTAGCTGCATCCTCAAACAGTCTCTTGCGATTTTCGTGAGTGGCTACAATCGTGCCGTTACCGGGCAGTGCCAATCCAATCGCTTCATTCAGGCAATTCATGGAATTAGCGGTAAACATGCCTGAGCAGCATCCGCAAGTGGGGCAGGCATGTTGCTCAATCTGTGCCACCTCTTTATCGCCCACACTTTCATCAGCAGATTTAATCATGGCGTCAATCAAATCCAAATGTTGTCCGTTCCATTCCCCGGCTTCCATCGGACCGCCTGAAACAAACACAGTCGGTATATTCAGCCTCATAGCCGCCATCAGCATACCCGGAGTGATTTTGTCACAATTACTGATACACACCATTGCATCCGCCTTATGAGCATTCACCATATATTCCACGCTGTCGGCAATGATATCTCTTGAAGGCAGTGAATATAGCATACCATCGTGTCCCATAGCTATTCCGTCATCAATGGCAATTGTATTGAACTCTGCTGCAAAACATCCCAGTTTTTCGATCTCTTCCTTTACAAACTGGCCTATTTCGTGCAGATGTACATGCCCGGGGACGAATTGTGTAAATGAATTGACTATAGCGATAATGGGCTTACCCATCTGTTCCTTCTTCATACCATTCGCCGTCCACAATGCACGGGCTCCGCCATACGGCGACCCTGTGTGCTAAACGAACTGCGTAACTGATTCTTCATTTTCAAATCTCCTTTTAATGAAAAAGCCTCTCCCACTATAGTGAGAAAGGCTTAATAAATTATCTTCTAACGTACGAATACATATAACCTTTCTCACGCTCTTGATGCCACCACCACGACGCGAATAATATGCAGGACTGCCAGGTTAATAGATGTATGTAAATTCATAACTTAATTCTTCTTTTGTTTCAAACGTGCTGCAAAGGTAAGGGCTTTTATAATCTCCAAACAAATTAAAGAAAAAATAAGATAAATATGAATAATCGTAAGAAAATATCGCCCTAAAATCCTATTTTATCACTTAACAGTTCTAAATAGAACCATTCAGACAGCCAATATAAATGTATTGCCAATCATTGAAACCATTTAATAATCTGAAAATTACCAAAGGCTCTCTACATCCCGAAACAAATAATTCGTATCTTTGTCTCTTCAAATACTCAAAAAAACAGTATTTACTAATTAAATAAAGATAGAAAATTAATGGAAACAGTAGAAAACAAGTACATCACCGTAGCATATAAGCTGTACTCAATCGAAAACGGAGAAAAAGATTTCGAAGAAGAAGCACCCGTAGAGCATCCTTTCCAGTTTATCTCAGGTCTGGGAATGACACTCGAACCCTTTGAAGCCCAGATAAAAGACTTGCAGATAGGCGATAAATTCGACTTTACCATTCCGGCATCAGAAGCTTATGGTGAATATGACGACGACCATGTCATTGACCTCCCCAAAGAAATCTTCATGATAGAAGGAGAATTCGACAGCGACCGTGTAGTGGAAGGCGCCGTCATCCCCTTGATGACTTCTGAAGGTCAACGCATCAATGGAAGTGTAGTAGAAGTAAAGGAAGACGTAGTTGTAATGGACATGAATCATCCACTCGCAGGTTGTGATTTGAACTTTACCGGAGAAGTGGTGGAAAGCCGCCCGGCTACGAACGAAGAGCTTGCTGAAGTTGCCCGTATGATGGGTGGCGGTTGCGGCAGCTGCGGTTGTGGTGACTGTGGCGACGGATGCGGCGACCATGAATGTGGAGGCGGATGCTGCCACTAAAGAATTAAAAATTAAAGAATTAAAAATTAAAGAATCAGACTACACAGTATTAAGCATGCCGCATGGTAATTCTTTAATTTTTAATTCTTTAATTTTTAATTTCTATATTATTTACTTGTCATTATCTCCAATACCAATTTATCCGTTTCATTCATTCCTTTAGAACCGATTTTTGTCAGATTACGGATACTTTGATCCACATCCTCATCAATAATACCTTCTACGGAAGTTACACAACGGTTTTCCATGGCCATGATGGCTGAAAGCACTGCGGTTGAAACTCCGGTAGTTACTTTCAATGCACAACTGGGTTTGGCACCATCACAAATCATTCCGGTAAGATTGGCAATCATGTTCTGCACAGCATATGCCACTTGTTCATAAGTTCCTCCCATTAGCCAGGTTATACCGCAACTGGAACCCGTGGCAGCAACCACACAACCGCATAAGGCGGATAAGCGTCCCAAACTCTGCTTGATATAGATTACTGTTAAATGGCTCAACATCAAGGCACGGATCAATTCTTCTTCCGATTTCCCGTTTTCTTCAGCATAAACCAGCACGGGAAGGGTAGCGGATATCCCTTGATTGCCACTGCCGGAATTGCTCATCACCGGAATCATGGCACCGGCCATACGGGCATCACATGCTCCCGAAGTGTAAGAAAGGATATGAGAGAAGACACTGTCGCCCATAATCCGGTGTTCGTAAGTGCCACGTAGGATTTTACCCAGTCCATGACCATATTCACCTTCGAAGGAACGTTCGGCGGCAGTCTTGTTCAGTCGTGCCGTATCAAGAATAAAACGGATGTCGTCTAATGGGGTTGTCATGGCGAAGTCATACACTTTGCGTAAAGTCAAGTCCAATACATCCTCCTCTTCGATACAAGAGGCAATTTGTTTGTCCAATAAGATGTCACCGTTGCGCGTTATATAAGTAAAGCAAGTATGCCCACCGGCAATAATAGCTGTTGCCTTGTTCGTATCAGCTTCACAACATACTTCTATATAAAGCTTCTCTTCCATATCGTTTTTTAAAGATATATGAATACGCTTTTCTTCTATGAAACGCTTTCCTGCCTCCACTGCATCAGGAGTACTTTCTTTCAAAACCTCCAATTGATATGCCGACTTACCTATTAAGGCGCCAAGCGCCACAGCAATCGGTAATCCAATCATCCCCGTACCTGGAATACCCACTCCCATTGCATTTTTCAGAATATTGGCACTCAGCAATACAGTTATCTTTTCGGGACGCTTATTCAGCACTTCCGCAGCCTTTGCTACACACAATGCCACAGCTATAGGTTCTGTACAACCAATGGCAGGAATTACTTCAGATTTAACCAAAGCAATAATCTGTCGTCTTTCCGTTTCTGTCATATCATTTCTACAATTTGATTATTTATCATGCAAATGTAGGAAAAAACAAACAAAAATCCCTCCTCTATAACCTGAAAATCAGGAGACAAAGGAGGGAAAATTCCATATCGAAAAAAAAGTTATTTAGCGGCAGTCAAGTTCAAACCAACTTCCAAACGAGTTGTTTCATTAATTATTTCAGGTAAACCCTTCAACATACCTTCTGCCATACCGGCCATACTTCCAAAATCAGGATCAGCTTTCATTGCTTCGATAAGCATATTTACAAACTCCTCATCCGAGAATAAAGGAGCAACTATATTTTTCATCAAAGGCAATAACAAATCCGTATTCAAATAAACCTTTAATTTACCTTCGTTCTTTTCGTAAGTCAAAGGCACACCGTCAGTTACCAAAGGAAGCAAAGACGTAACAGCCTGAGATAAAATTTCACTCATATCTATAGCCTTGGTAGAACTGCCCAGACGTTTTACATTGGCAATGATGGCATCCAGATTCAAATATACCTTCATTTGGGTATCACTGAGAACTACATATTGTGCAACATTCGCAGGAGTCTTAACAACAGAGGTACCTCCCTGAGCGGCATCAACATAAGAAGCTGAAATATTACCGTCAACACCCAAAGTAATATCATGCAACACACTACACAACATATCCTCTACATTCACTTTATCATCACCACCTGCGTCAATTAAAGGCATACGAAGAGCTAACGTCAAAATTGTTTGAATCGGTAGCTCCCAGCCAGGCATTACCTCTACATTCTTATTGGATTCCCAAATCAAATGAATCGGTTCTTCCGTATAATCAGAATTAAGGGGTGTAGGAACCCAAGTCGTTCCGGATAAAGCGGAATTTTTCAATGCGACATTAGTTAAATCTAATTTCAAGGAAGAAGCAGTAACCTTTCCTGCATAGTCAAAAGTACAATAATCGGTCTCACTTGTGCCGGAAAACGAACATTCATCACCTTGTATATTCAAAGTAACCGGAAGGGTTACAACCGGAGAACCAGGGAATACGCCTGCACCAAAAGAACCGGAAGCCGCTTCACGTGTAAGAATACCGGAAAGATCCAAATTGCCAGCCAATACCAAAGTAGCCTTGGTTGCATCAGAAGCATCCGGAGTAAAAGTTACTTTCTTTCCCAACATTGATCCACCGTTATAAGTCAAGTTCAAACCTGTTGCAACTGTAAACTCTGTTTGCGGCACAGGACATACTACCTTGTCATCGTCATCATCACTACAAGCCGTGAATAAACTCATTGAACAGATCAATGCAAATAAATAAAATAAATTCTTTTTCATACTTTTTTGAGTACTTGTTTAGTTAATAAAAAGCGTCCCAAGGGAGCTATTAATTTCCCATTTTAAATCAAAGGTGCAAAGTAACACTTTTTAAGGTTACAGTACAAGGTCTTTTCTAAAAAATAAATGTTCCTTTTTTCATCATTACGAGTGAAATTCGGATGCAGATTTCATAAAGAGTAAGCCTTTTTTATAAAGAACAAGCCATTGGCCAAACTCTGGCAAAGGCAGGCAACTTTATGCGGAAAAGACTTTTTATCTTATTTCCTTAAACGTTTTATGAAAAAAAGTTGTTATCTTTATAAAGTCAAAAGCATTTCTTATAAAGCGTATTGGCACATTAACCTCATATATAAACCTTTAAAGCATTTGATATGTTCAACTCATTTGGAAATATTCTCCGTCTTACCAGTTTTGGGGAATCGCACGGTAAGGGCGTGGGAGGAGTGATAGACGGATTCCCTGCAGGAATAGTCATTGATATGGATTTCGTCCAGGCAGAGCTCGACCGACGCCGCCCCGGACAGTCACGTATCACTACCGCCCGGAAAGAAGGTGATAAAGTGGAGTTCCTCTCCGGCATCTTCGAAGGAAAATCCACAGGCTGCCCCATAGGATTCATTGTATGGAACCAAAACCAACATTCTGACGATTACAATAATCTGAAAGAAGTCTACCGACCGTCACATGCCGACTATACTTATAAAGTGAAATATGGCATCCGCGACCACCGCGGAGGCGGACGTTCATCAGCCCGTGAAACAATCTCGCGTGTAGTAGCGGGTGCCCTGGCCAAATTGGCGCTGAAGCAGCTGGGTATACACATCACGGCGTACACTTCACAAGTAGGTCCTATCCGCCTTGAAGAAAATTATACCGCATACGACCTCGACCTGATAGAGACCAATCCGGTCCGCTGCCCCGACCCGGCGAAGGCAAAAGAAATGGAAGAACTCATCTTCAAGATAAAGGGAGAAGGAGATACCATCGGAGGAGTGGTGACTTGTGTCGTCAAAGGATGCCCCATCGGACTGGGACAACCCGTATTCGGCAAGCTCCATGCAGCACTTGGAGCAGCCATGCTCAGCATCAATGCAGCAAAAGCATTCGAGTATGGAGACGGTTTCAAGGGATTAAAGCAGAAAGGCTCGGAGCAGAATGATGTGTTCTACAACAATAACGGACGTATCGAGACCCGCACCAATCATTCGGGCGGTATACAAGGTGGAATCAGTAACGGGCAAGACATCTATTTCCGTGTAGCCTTCAAACCCGTGGCAACCGTACTGATGGAGCAACACACCGTGAACATTGACGGTGTAGACACCACCCTGAAAGCCCGAGGACGCCATGACCCGTGTGTATTGCCACGCGCAGTACCCATCGTGGAAGCAATGACAGCAATGACATTGTTGGATTATTACCTGATTGACAGAACAACACAACTATAATATTCACCCATGGAAATAAAGAAATACATCACCGAGAACGAGCCTAAAATGCTGGAAGACTTGTTCAGCCTCATTCGCATTCCAAGCATCAGTGCCAAACCCGAGCATCACGACGATATGCTTGCCTGCGCCGAACGCTGGGCACAGTTGCTGCTCGAAGCCGGAGCGGATGAAGCCCTCGTAATGCCCTCCAAAGGTAACCCGATTGTTTTTGGACAGAAAATCGTAGACCCGGACGCCAAGACCGTATTGGTATATGCCCACTACGACGTGATGCCAGCCGAACCTCTCGAACTTTGGAAAAGCGACCCCTTTGAGCCGGAAATACGCGACGGACATATCTGGGCACGTGGTGCTGATGATGACAAAGGGCAATCTTTCATACAAGTGAAAGCGTTTGAATACCTCGTACGCAACGAACTGCTGCAAACCAACGTAAAATTCATCTTCGAAGGAGAAGAAGAAATCGGTTCGCCCAGCTTAGAAAGCTTCTGCCAGGAGCACAAAGAGTTGCTGAAAGCAGACGTCATTCTGGTTTCGGACACCAGCATGCTTGGTGCAGACCTGCCTTCACTGACCACCGGACTGCGCGGACTAGCCTATTGGGAAATAGAAGTGACCGGCCCCAACCGCGACCTACACAGCGGTCACTTCGGCGGTGCTGTTGCCAACCCCATCAATGTACTTTGCCAGATAATCAGCCAAGTGACGGACGCAGAGGGACGTATCACCGTACCGGGCTTCTATGACGATGTGGAAGAAGTTCCCCAAGCCGAGCGCGACATGATAGCCCGCATTCCTTTCGACGAAGAGAAATACAAAAAGGCTATCCATGTAAAAGCACTTTTCGGAGAGAAAGGTTACAGTACGCTGGAACGTAACAGTTGCCGTCCGTCTTTCGACGTATGCGGCATCTGGGGCGGATATACGGGTGAAGGGTCCAAGACCGTGCTCCCATCCAAGGCATACGCCAAGGTATCCTGCCGGTTGGTTCCCCACCAGGACCACCACAAGATATCCCGGCTCTTTGCCGACTACATTCTGGACATAGCGCCGGATTCAGTACAGGTAAAAGTCACTCCGATGCATGGAGGCCAAGGATATGTATGTCCCATCACCCTACCCGCCTACCAAGCCGCCGAAAAAGGTTTTGAAAAAGCTTTTGGAAAGAAACCGCTGGCAGTGCGTCGGGGTGGAAGTATCCCCATCATCTCCACTTTCGAGCAAGTACTGGGCATCAAAACCGTTCTGATGGGCTTCGGGCTCGAATCCAACGCCATCCACTCACCTAATGAGAATATACCGTTGGACATCTTCCGTAAAGGAATAGAAGCTGTTGTCGAATTCTACCTCAATTATAAATAAAACAAGAAAATCAGGATGAAAGACTTCCAAATTCAAGCCATCGGCCTGATGTCCGGCACTTCCCTTGACGGGCTGGACGTATGTTGTTGCACTTTCCGGCAGCAAGCCGGAAAATGGTCTTTCCACATAGACTGTGCAAAAGGCTATAGCTACCCCGACGCCATGAAGCAGATATTGGGTACCGGTGCACAGACAATGAGTGCTTTGGAGTTCATCACTTTCCACAGCTCCTATGGAAAGTTTCTCGGTGAACGTGTCAACGAGTTCATGCAAGAATTTGGAGTCCACCCCGATATTATCGCCTCCCACGGGCATACCATCTTCCATGAGCCTCAAAAGAGAATCATGTACCAAATAGGTGACGGAGCCGCCATTGCCGCTGAAACCCGTATACCTACCGTTTCGGATTTCCGGCGGCTGGACATCATGCTGGGTGGGCAGGGCGCTCCACTCGTACCTATTGGCGACCGGTTGCTTTTTGCCGACTACGACTTCTGTTTGAATATCGGCGGTTTCTCCAACATCTCATTCGAGCAGGACGGGCGGCGCATCGCTTTTGACATCAGTCCGGTGAATTACGTCATCAACCATTACTGCCGGCAAATAGGATTGGAATTTGACCGTGACGGCGAGATAGCACGGCAAGGCAACATCTGCCAAGAACTGCTGGACGAACTGAACGGAATGGATTTCTACCATCAGTCCGGACCGAAGTCATTGGGACGGGAGTGGGTGGAAACGCTGGTATATCCCATGCTCGAGCGTTATGGCTTGAGTATGGAGAATATGCTACGTACCTTTTACGAGCATGCCGCCTGGCAAATATCACGCATCATCACCGCCCGCCCCTTGCCCGATGGTAACGGAAAACTGCTGATTACCGGTGGAGGTGCATTCAACAAGTTCCTCATAGAACGTATCGACGCCTTGTGTCCGTGTGAAATCGTGATTCCCAGCCGGCAAATCATAGAATACAAGGAAGCCCTAATCTTTGCTTTCCTGGGTGCCCTCTATATGGTGGACACACCCGGATGCCTCGCCTCGGTGACGGGAGCCACGACAGATAATATCGGAGGGATGCTGTTTAAAATATAGTCAATTTTACCATTATGGAAAAATCAAAAGACACCTGGACCGTCTTATCCAGCGAATACCTGCATCGGGCTCCGTGGCTCACTGTGCGTAAGGACCATGTAGTGCTACCCAACGGCAACCACATCCCCTCCTATTATATATTGGAATATCCAAACTGGGTGAATACCATTGCCATCACCCGTGATGGACAATTTGTCTTTATCCGCCAATACCGGCATGGCATACAAGAAACGTCCTATGAGCTCTGTGCAGGGGTATGCGAAGAAGAGGACGGCTCTCCGATGGTTTCCGCACAACGGGAACTTTTGGAAGAAACCGGCTATGGAAACGGAGTATGGAAAGAGTTCATGCAAATCTCTCCCAATCCAAGTACCCACACCAACATTACCTACTGTTTCCTGACTACGGACGTGGAGAAAATCTCCGAGCAACAGTTGGAAGATACGGAAAACCTGACCGTACACCTGCTTTCCTTGCAGGAGGTCAAGGAATTGCTGCAGCAAGGAAGCATCCGCCAGGCGCTGATGGCTGCTCCCCTCTGGAAATACATGGCGGAGAGAATTATTTAATGTGATTACCCTTATTCAAACGGCTTACGGAATGTGCATCCGGATTTCCATTCGGAACAACCGTAAGCCGTTTTCCCCTTGATAACGGTACCTTTTCCGCAAAGCGGACAAGGCTGACCGACGAAATCGTCAGCTTGTACGGAAGCCTCCGTACTTGAAGCTGCCACAGCGCCCGAAGCCTGCTCCGTCTTTTTACCTGCGGCGGCAGACTCTCTCGGTGTTCTTTTCTTCGGCTCCTTTTTCGGCTTATCGGCAGCCTCTGTCTTGGCAGAAGCCTTACTGCCCTTTTCGGGAGCAGGCGCTTGGATGGTGATGTGGCGGTTGCTGTTATCAGAAAGTACACTCATCACGACTTCCGATACCATCTGCTTCAATTCTTCCAAGAATTGTCCGGCATTATATGTCCGCCTTTCTATCTCACGTAGCTTTTTCTCCCAGATACCGGTCAGTTCCGCCGACTTCAACAGCTCCTCATGGATAATCTGTATCAGCTCCACACCGGTAGGGGTGGCTATCAGATTCTTCTTTTCCTTGCGGATATAGTTTCGCTTGAACAGCGTCTCGATGATGGCTGCACGGGTAGATGGACGACCGATACCGTTTTCCTTCAGCGCATCACGCAGTTCGTCGTTATCCACCAGCTTGCCCGCCGTTTCCATAGCACGCAGCAGGGTGGCTTCCGTATAAGGCCGGGGCGGCTGCGTCCACTTCTCATACAAATCGGGGACGTGCGGTCCGCTTTCTCCTTTCACAAAGCCGGAAGCACATTCTCCTCTTCTCCCTTCTCCTCTTTCTCCTCCTGCGATTGTGCCGAGGGGTGCCGAAGATAACACGCCAACCCGGTTCCAGAATCTGCTTGCCGGTGGCCTTGAACTCTATGCTCTCTACCTCGCCCAATACGGTGGTAGTGGCAAACTTACAATCGGGATAGAATACAGCAATGAAACGGCGTGCTATCAAATCGAATACGCGACGCTCCATATCCGTCAGATTCTGCGGATGCTGGCGGTAGGAATAATGGCGTGGTGGTCTGTTACCTTCGAGTTATCGAAAACCTTTTGGACTTCAACAATGCAGTTCCTGTCAAAGGGGCTGTAAATGTCTCGTAATCACGCAGACCTTTCAAGATGCCGGGGCATTTGGGATAGATGTCATCACTCAAATAGGTAGTGTCTACACGTGGATAGGTAGCCACTTTCTTCTCATACAAAGACTGGATGATTTTCAGCGTCTCATCAGCGGAATAGGCAAACTTCTTGTTACATTCCACTTGTAAAGAAGTCAAGTCAAACAAGCGGAGTGGCGCCTCCCTCCCCTCTTTCTTGGTGACATCCGTCACGGTAAAAGGAGAATTCTTAATCTGGTCCAATAAAGCAAGCCCACGTTCGCGGTCGGTAATGGGGTCGATACCCCGATTCTCTTCTTCTTTTTTAGGTTTCTTCCCGGCAGCTATAGCCTCTTTCTGCTTCTCGGCTTCCAATACCAGTTCCTCCTCACTTTTCCGGAGGATGGCGGAGAAAGTGGTATCTCGATAGACGGTCTTCAGCTCCCAGTATTGCTTGGGAACAAAATTCTGTATTTCCAACTGACGGTTTACAATCAGCGCCAGTGTCGGCGTCTGCACACGGCCGATAGAAAGTACCTGCCGGTTCTGCCCATACTTCATGGTGTAGAGGCGGGTGGCATTCATCGAGCAGCCAGTCGCCAATGGCACGCGACAAGCCTGCTTCGTACAAAGGCTGGAAATCCGACGCATCGCGCAGCTTGGCAAAGCCCTCACGGATGGCTTCCTCTGTCAATGAAGATATCCAAAGACGTTTCACCGGGCAACGTGCCCCGGCTTTCTGCATCACCCAGCGCTGTATCAATTCTCCTTCCTGCCCGGCATCACCACAGTTTATAATCATATCGGCATGTTGCATGAGGTTCTCTATCGTATGGAACTGGCGCTCGTATGTGGGATTACTAATCAGCTTAATACCGAAAGGGAGGTATCATGGGAGGCTTCCCAAGCCCATGACTTCCAATTAGGGGTATATTCATGCGGCTCCTTCAGCGTACAAAGATGGCCGAATGTCCAGGTCACCTGGTATCCGTTTCCTTCGATGTATCCGTCCTTCTTTCTTTCGCTCCCAATACATCGGCTATGTCACGCGCCACAGAGGGCTTTTCGGCAATACAAACTATCATTCGTTATTCTTTAGCGGGACAAAGGTAATAAAAGGGGCAAGAACGAAACTATAAGCAAGAAACGATAACATAGACCAGGTGATTTTTCTCCCCAAAGCTGACGTACGGACATAAAAGGAGTACCGCTGTACTCCAACCTTTGTTAACCTTAAATCTAATACTATGAAAACACATTGCAAAGATACGGACTTCTGATAAATCTGCAAATTATCCAACTAAAAAAGTATGTTCTATAACACAGATTAAGAAAAGGGACGGATATGTAAACACATACCGTCCCTCTTTTAACATTTAACGTGTCGGATTATTCTTCATCCAACAAGATTTCCAATATCTGGCAAGCAGCCTTGGCAACCGGAGTACCGGGGCCAAAGATGGCAGCTACACCTGCCTTGTAAAGTCATAGTCTTGTGCGGGAATTACACCACCGGCAATCACTACGATATCCTCACGTCCCAACTTCGAGCTCTTCGATAATCTGCGGAACCAATGTCTTGTGTCCGGCAGCCAATGAAGAAACCCCCACTACATGAACGTCGTTCTCAACCGCTTCGCGGGCAGCCTCGGCGGTGTCTGGAACAAGGGTCCCATATCCACGTCGAAGCCACAGTCGGCATATCCGGTTGCAACAACCTTGGCACCGCGGTCGTGACCGTCCTGGCCCATCTTGGCTACCACCATGATACGAGGCTGACGTCCCTCTTTCTTAAACTTCTCTGCCAATTCACAAGCACGGTGGAAGTCGCTGTCATTCTTACTTTCTGATGAATACACGCCTGATATAGTTCTAATTACTGCTTTATAACGTCCTACAATCTTTTCGCAAGCATAAGAGATTTCCCCAAAGTGGCACGGACACGGGCTGCCTCCACTGCCAGTTCCAGTAAGTTGCCCTTACCGGTCTTTACACATTCAGTAATAGCCTCCAATGCCTTGTCCACTTCTGCCTGGTTACGTCCTTCCTTCAGACGCTTCAGGTTCTCAATCTGTTCTGACGAACAGCCATTGTCGATTTCAAGAATATCAATCGGAGCTTCTTTCTCCAGACGATACTTGTTCACACCGACAATGGTCTGCGAACCGCTATCGATACGGGCTTGTGTACGCGCAGCAGCCTCTTCGATACGCATCTTGGGGATACCGGTTTCGATGGCTTTTACCGCCCAGCTTCTCTACTTCCTGAATCAATTCCCAAGCCTTGTGAGCCAACTCATTAGTCAAACTTTCCACATAATAAGAGCCACCCCATGGGTCTACATTCTTGCAAATGTAAGTTTCTTCCTGAATATAAATCTGCGTACGTGCAATACGTGCAGAGAAATCCGTCGGCAAGGCAATAGCCTCGTCAAGAGCATTGGTATGCAGTGACTGGGTATGTCCCAATGCAGCAGCCATCGCCTCGATACAAGTACGGCCCACATTGTTGAACGGGTCTTGCTCTGTCAGCGACCAGCCGGAAGTCTGGGAGTGCGTACGCAAAGCCAGCGACTTCGGTTCTTAGGATTGAACTGCTTCACAATCTTTGCCCACAACATACGTGCGGCACGCATTTTGGCAATTTCCATAAAGTGGTTCGTTCCGATGGCCCAGAAGAAGAGAGAGACGCGGTGCGAAAGCATCGATGTCAATACCCGCAGCCGTTCCGGCACGCAGATATTCCAAACCGTCTGCCAGGGTGTAAGCCAACTCGATGTCTGCCGTAGCACCCGCTTCCTGCATGTGGTAGCCGGAGATGGAGATAGAATTAAACTTAGGCATTTTCTGGGAAGTATATTCAAAGATATCAGAGATAATCTTCATAGAGAATGCAGGCGGGTAGATATAGGTATTACGCACCATGAATTCCTTCAAGATATCGTTCTGGATAGTACCAGCCATTTCTTCTAACTTGGCACCCTGCTCCAGACCTGCGTTGATGTAGAATGCCATAACAGGAAGTACGGCACCGTTCATGGTCATGGAGACGGACATCTTGTTCAAAGGAATTCCATCGAACAGCACCTTCATATTCTCCAAGGAACAGATAGACACACCTGCCTTACCTACGTCACCCACTACACGTTCGTGGTCGGGGTCGTAGCCACGGTGTGGCAAGTCGAAAGCTACGGACAGACCTTTCTGTCCGGAAGCCAAATTACGACGGTAAAAGGCATTTGACTCTTCCGCTGTAGAAAAACCTGCATACTGACGGATAGTCCAGGGACGCAATGTATACATTACAGAGTACGGACCACGCAAATAAGGAGGAAGTCCGGCAGCATAACCCAAATGTTCCATTCCCTCAAGGTCTTCTTTTGTATAAACAGGCTTCACCTCAATGTGTTCCGGCGTTTTCCAATCAGCATGGATGCCGTTAGCCTTTTGCCACTCAGCACCATTGACGGGTTGAAAAGCGGCATATATATCTAAGTTTTAAAATCTTTTCGCATCATGTTATTTACGATTTGACGATTTATGATTTACGATTGAAGTTGCTTACTTCAAAAGTTTGGCGTTGAATTCTTTTAATGTCTCTAATACATTGACACGGACATGGATAAAGTTCTCGATACCGGCAGCCTTCAGGTCGTCCATGCAAGCAGGAGCACCGGCTACGATAAACATGGCACGACCATTCAGAGCCTTGAAGGCGGGAACAGCATATTCTGCATATTCATCATCACTTGAACACAATACCACGATGTCGGCCTTGGCAGCCATTGCAGCCTCTATACCTTCTTCTACAGTGGAGAAACCGAGGTTGTCTACAACTTCATATCCGGCACAAGCCAAGAAATTGCAAGAGTACTGTGCACGTGCTTGGCGCATGGCCAAATTACCGATAGTCAGCATAAACGCTTTCGGACGTTTGCCGGAAGCCTCTGTTTCGAGACGCAACGCTTCAAATTCACTGGCAGCACGGTCAAAGTTCAGTGTCGGAACATCTTTTCGCACGTATGTCCGCCGCCGCAACAGCAAGTAGCCTCAACCGGTTTCTTATCTCCCGCCTTTTCATTAAAGTTGGGGAACTGGTTGGTACCCAGCAACACTTCCTTACGCTTGGCGACTGCAGCATGACGTGCCTTGTTGCTCTCGTTTACGGCAGCCTGCACTTTTCGGCTTTCACGGAAGCATAGAAACCACCGTCTTCTTCTACAGCGAGGAAGAGGTCCCAAGCCTGCTTGGCAATAGAGACGGTCAAGTTCTCAATATAGTAAGAACCTGCAGCCGGGTCTATAACCTTATCGAAGTGCGATTCTTCTTTCAACAGCAATTGTTGGTTACGCGCCATACGCTCAGAGAATTCGTTAGGAGCATCATAAGTCTTGTCGAACGGAGTAACCGTCATTGAGTCAACACCAGCAAGGGCGGCACTCATCGCCTCAGTCTGCGTACGCAACAAGTTTACGTGTGCATCAAACAAAGTCAGGTTGAATGAAGAAGTTTCCGCATGAATCTTCATCTTGGCTGCACAGCGGCATTCGTTATCCTTACCCTTGTTGTCGCAGTCGCGCAGACACTCGGGACTGTAAGAAGCCACAATATTAGCCCACAGCATACGTGCAGCACGGAATTTAGCTATTTCAAGGAAGTAGTTGGAACTGATACCGAAATTGAACTTAATCTTCTTGGCTACCATTGCAGCCGGCAGACCGGCATCAACCAATTGATTCATATATTCATTACCCCAAGCCAAAGCATAACCCAGCTCCTGGAAAATATAAGAACCCGCATTGTTTAATGTCAACGCGTTCACATTCAATACACGGTATTTCGGAAGGAAGCGGTAGCCTCGAGCAGCGCCTTGGCTGTTGCCACCATATCACCTTTTCTTTACCTTTGGCCAGCATCTTGTTGAAGTAGTCATAGTTGATGGAGCCTTGCAATTTCGTCAAGTCATAATCCTTCTTCTGGAAATAAGCGACAAGAAGTTCTGCAAGTTCCACCACATGCCCCTGGCAGATAGAGAAATTCAACTCGACACATTCCGCGCAGATATCTTTCAACAAAGTTTCAATATACTCTGCGTTCAATTCCTTGGCCTTTACATGGAAAGAGAGTGAATCTACACCTTTATTCAAGATGTCCAACGCCTTGGCATTGGCCTCTTTGGGGCATTCCACTTTGATTTCCTGACGAACAAGCCATTCATTGTTGTCTTTCTTGGTACCTCTGAGATAAGGAAACTCGCCGGGAAGAGCATCTGTTGTCTTCAAACCTTCCAAGTCCTCCATACGGTAGAAAGGTTTCACCTTAAATCCTTCGTTTGTCCTCCAAACGAGCTTCTTCTCGAAATCCGCCCCTTTCAGGTCTGCGGTAACTTTCTCCATCCACTGCTCAGTGGAAACGGGAGAAAAGTCGGAGAAGAGTTTTTCTTTACTGTCTGCCATAGTTTATTTAAAATTTAAATAGATGAATACTATTCATTTTTGTCATCAAGAGACTTGCAAATATAAGGAAATACTTAGAACAAAATCTTTTTAGAAAATTGCACTAACAGATGACTCCGTGCCCATACGGATTCAGCGTATTCACCGGAAGCATACTCTACTTTTGCAAAGTTGATATAGCAAAAAGTACCACAAAGCCTTTGCCACCTCCTTTTTATTAAGTATTTTTGCGCGAAATTTTAAAAACGACATATTAATAGGTACTATGAATTGGTTAGAAAGCTTGCTATGGGACTCTTCATCTGTCGCTCACATCGTTTGTTTGTATGCATTCGTAATATCTGTGGGCGTATTGCTGGGTAAGATTAAGATTTTCGGGGTATCGTTGGGGTTACATTCGTCCTCTTTGCCGGTATCCTGATGGGCCATTTTGGCTTCACGGGCGAAACACACATTTTGCATTTTATCCGCGAATTCGGTTTGATTTTATTTGTATTCTGTATCGGTCTGCAAGTCGGGCCTCCTTTTTCTTCCTTTAAGAAAGGGGGTATGCGGCTGAACATGCTTGCTGTCGGTATCGTGTTGCTGAATATCGCAGTAGCATTGAGCATCTACTTCATTGACGGAGGGATAGACCTGCCAATGATAGTAGGTATTCTCTATGGTGCCGTAACCAATACTCCGGGTCTGGGTGCCGCACAAGAAGCCCTGAACCAGATAAACTATACGGGAGACCCCATTGCATTGGGATATGCCTGCGCCTATCCGCTTGGTGTGGTAGGTATCATAGGTTCCATCATAGCCATCCGCTATATTTGCCGGGTGAACCTCAAGAAGGAGGAACAGGAACTCAATACGCAGGAAGCAGATGTAAAGCATCAGCCGCACATGCTTCACCTCGAGGTACGCAATGAATCAATTTCCGGAAAGACCCTGCTCCAGATAAAGGATTTTCTGGGACGCCCGTTTGTATGTTCGCGCATACGCCACGAGGGGCACGTCAGTATCCCCAATCATGAAACAATATTCCACGTAGGAGACCAGCTCTTCATCGTATGTTCCGAAGAAGATGCCGAAGCGGTAACCGCCTTTATCGGAAAAGAAATACACGTAGACTGGGAAAAACAGGACACTCCGATGGTTTCCCGCCGTATCCTCGTCACTAAATCTGAAATCAATGGCAAGAAACTGGGAAGCCTCCACTTCCGCAGCATGTACGGTGTAAATGTAACCCGTATCAACCGTTCGGGTATGGACTTGTTTGCCGATCCCAATCTGGTACTTCAGGTAGGTGACCGTGTAATGGTGGTAGGCCAGCAGGATGCCGTAGAACGTGTAGCCGGCGTATTGGGTAATCAGTTGAAACGTTTGGACACTCCGAATATCGTAACTATTTTTGTGGGAATCTTTTTGGGAATCCTGCTGGGAAGCCTCCCTATTGCATTCCCGGGTATGCCGACACCGGTTAAGTTAGGTCTTGCTGGTGGTCCGCTGGTAGTTGCCATCCTCATCGGACGTTTCGGTCACAAAATGCATCTTGTGACGTACACCACCATGAGTGCCAACTTGATGTTGCGTGAAATCGGTATCGTGCTCTTCCTTGCCAGTGTCGGTATAGAAGCTGGTGAGCATTTTGTACAAACAGTAGTAGAAGGTAGCGGATTACTGTATGTAGGCTATGGATTCCTGATAACTGTTATCCCCTTGTTGATAATCGGTATGATAGCCCGTTTCTACTGCAAAGTGAACTACTTCACCCTGATGGGTTTGATAGCAGGTAGCAACACAGACCCTCCCGCATTGGCATACGCCAATCAGACATCAGGCAATGATGCTCCGGCAGTAGGTTACTCCACGGTATATCCATTGACAATGTTCCTGCGTATTCTGGCGGGACAGATGATATTACTGACAATGATGTAGGAGGAATTAAGGAATTAAAATTAAAGGCTGCGTAGTTGGGTTAAACCAACATTGCGCAGCCTTTAATTTTAATTCCTTAAAGTTTCAGCTTCTTCTTGACGAACTCTTCTATAAAGTCCACCGTAGCTTCAATACCCAATACGGAAGAATCGATACACAAGTGGTATGTTTCGGCAGCTCCCCATTTTTTGTAGCTGTAGTAGTTATAGTATTCGGCACGCTTCTTGTCCGCTTTGTTCATCATCTCCTCCGCTTCACGCTCAGTAATGGAATACATTCGGCAAATACGCTTGATGCGCTCCTCATTGGAGCAGGAAATGAAGACATTGACACAGCGTGGATGTTCTCGCAGGATGTAATCGGCACAACGCCCCACAAACAAGCAGGACTTCTCCTCCGCCAATCTGCGTATCACGTCACTCTGCACTTTGAACAGAGCATCATTACTCAAGCAATTCGTGGCTGGGATAGCCCCGTCACTGACAAAAGGGAAACGCATGCCGAAGAGCCCTCCAATAATACCTTGTGAAGCTTTCTCATCAGCTTTCTCAAAAAACTCACAACACAGTCCACTCTCTTCAGAAGCCAACCTAATCAGTTCCTTATCATAAAAGTCAATACCCAGACGGGCAGCCAGTTTCTCGCCTATCTCCCGTCCGCCACTGCCCAGTTGACGGCCTATATTGATTATAAAATTATTGCCCATACGCTTGTTCATCTATTGGTTTGCAGATAGCAAATATAAATATTCTTACGGAATATCTGCAGAAAGTAGGAAGAAAAATTCAAAGCCTCTCCCCCGACCCATCCCTACAAGGGAGAGGTTCTGAATTTGCGGAATTGACAAACCAACATCACCAATGCTATCAAACTTGCAAGCAAATCGGATACCGGCATGCTGTACCACACTCCTGCCACTCCGAAAAACTGCGGCAGGACAAGCAGGCAAGGAAGCAGGATCAGCATCTGCCGGGTGAGGGAAAGGAATATCGCTTTGCCTGCCATGCCTATGCTCTGGAAAAAGTTGGAAGTCACCATCTGGAAACCAATAATCGGGAAGAACATTACCGTAATACGCAGTCCCGTGACCGAAAGCTCTGTCAGTTCCGCATCCGATGTAAAGATGCCCACCACCAGGTCCGGCACCAGCATACCGACCAGAAAGCCGAAAGTGGTCACTGCCGTGGCATAGATTATCGTCAGTCTCAGCACCTTGTTCACCCGTCCGTACAGCTTCGCCCCAAAGTTATATCCGGCAATAGGCTGCATTCCCTGATTCAGCCCCATCACAATCATCACTACAATGAAAACCAGACGGTTCACGATGCCGAAAGCCCCGATAGCCAAGTCGCCGCCATACTTCTTCAACCCCTGATTGATAATGATAACGATGAAGCAGGCTGCCAGGTTCATCAGGAAAGGAGACATGCCGATAGCAAGCGAATCGAATACAATCTTACGTTTCAGACGGAATATCCCCCGGTGGAAATGCAACAGCTCGTCCTTATTGCTGAAAAGCTTGAACTGCCACGTCAAAGAGATGACTTGCGCCACAATGGTAGCGACGGCAGCGCCACGTATGCCCCAGCCGAAACCATAGATAAACACCGGGTCGAGTATGGTATTGATAACCACCGTGGCTATGGTGGCATACATCGCCTTCTGCGGATGCCCTGAAGAGCGTAGCACTGCATTCAGCCCCAGATAGAGGTGCGTAACGGCATTTCCCAAAAGGATAATCTGCATATAATCCCTGGCGTAGCCCACCGTCTGGTCACTGCCTCCGAAGAAATAGAGAATCGGGTCGAGAAAGAGCATGACAATGATGGTAAAGGCCACTCCCAGCACCATGTTCAGCACAAAGACATTGCCCAGCACACGCTGTGCCGTGTCATAATCCCTCTGCCCCAGCTTGACGGAAATCAGTGTAGAGGCTCCCACACCCACCAGCGAGCCGAACGCCGCAGCCAGATTCATCAACGGGAAAGTCAACGCCAATCCCGAAATAGCCATCGTCCCAACGCCGTGACCGATGAAGATACTGTCTACCATATTATATAAAGAGGATGCCGTCATTGCGATGATTGCCGGAACGGCATATTGCATCAAGAGTTTACCTATACTTTCCGTCCCCAACGCCGAGGGAGTCTTTTGTCCTGCCATATTATATACCTATTTCTTTTTAGCGGGTGCAAAGGTACTCTTTTTTTAAAACAGAACAGCAGAAAAAACACCTTAAACCTGCACACTATGCGGATGATTTATGCTATCTTTGCGATTCAATGATAAATCATAAGATATGATTACCATAATCATACCGTATGATTGATATAATCATACCGTATGATTGGCACATTCATACCGTATGAACCATGCCTGACCTACCGGTTGAGCCGGACACATAATAACAACAAGCCCCCATGGCATTCTATAAGAAAGTAAAACAGAAAGGCGACGACAAATGGCACCCAAAAGCCGTCACCAAAGGACATCCCTATACAACGGATGAAATAGCCCGATTATTGTCGGAAATGTCTACGGTAACCCCGGGAGATACTTATGCAGTATTAATGAACCTTGGTGAAGTGCTGGGCAAGCTGATGAGCTCGGGACACTCCGTAAAGCTAAAGGGCATCGGGACGTTCTACTACACCTGCCGTTCGGAAGGCACCGGGGTAGACACCCCAGAAGAAGTGAGTCCGGCGCAAATCACTGCGGTGCAGATACGCTTCATCCCCGAATACTACCGCGGGCAATGCGGACAAGTGACGGAACGCACCCTCCTCTCCCCGCATATCGAATGGGTAGATACCGAAGGAGAGGATTAATGTCACTCCCCGTTCCCTATATTTCAAGGAAAAAGGTTCGCTATCTGAAAAATGTTTCGTACTTTTGTACCCAAATTGAGTGAAATATAGCGAAATGAACGTATTAGAACTAAGTGAACAAGAAATCATTCGTCGCAACAGCATGAATGAACTTCGCGCGATGGGCATTGAGCCTTATCCCGCAGCAGAGTATGTAACAAATGCTTTCTCTACCGATATTAAAGCTGAATTCAACGACGATGCAGAGCCTCGCCAAGTGTCCGTTGCCGGACGTATCATGAGCCGCCGTATCATGGGTAAAGCATCTTTCATCGAATTGCAGGACTCCAAAGGACGCATCCAGGTATATATCACCCGCGATGACATCTGCCCGGACGAGGACAAGGAGATGTACAACACCGTGTTCAAACGTTTGCTCGATTTAGGCGACTTCATCGGTATCGAAGGATTCGTATTCCGTACCCAGATGGGCGAAATCAGCATCCATGCCAAGAAGCTGACCGTACTTGCAAAGAGCATCAAGCCCCTGCCTATCGTGAAATATAAGGATGGTGTGGCTTACGACTCTTTCGAGGACCCCGAACTGCGCTACCGTCAGCGTTATGTAGACCTTATCGTAAACGACGGCGTGAAAGAAAAATTCCTGAAGCGTGCCACCGTCATCAAGACCATGCGTGCCGTGCTGGATGAAGCCGGCTACACGGAAGTGGAGACGCCGATTCTTCAATCCATCCCCGGTGGAGCAAGCGCCCGTCCGTTCATCACCCACCATAACTCTCTGGATATGGACCTCTACCTGCGTATCGCCACCGAGCTTTACTTGAAGCGACTGATTGTGGGCGGATTCGAAGGTGTATATGAAATAGGCAAGAACTTCCGTAACGAGGGTATGGACAAAAACCATAACCCGGAATTCACTTGTATGGAGCTGTACGTGCAGTACAAGGACTACAACTGGATGATGAGCTTTACGGAGAAATTGCTGGAACGCATCTGTATCGCCGTAAACGGCTGTACAGAAACCGAGATAGACGGCAAGACCATCAGCTTCAAAGCTCCCTTACCGCCGTCTGCCCATCCTGGAAGCCATCAAGGAAAAGACCGGATACGACCTCGAAGGAAAGAGCGAGGACGAAATCCGCCAGGTGTGCAAGGAACTGAATATGGAGATTGACGACACCATGGGCAAGGGTAAGCTGATTGATGAAATCTTCGGCGAATTCTGCGAAGGTACTTTCATACAGCCCACTTTCATCACCGATTATCCCGTAGAGATGAGCCCGCTGACCAAGATGCACCGCAGCAAGCCGGGACTGACCGAACGCTTCGAGCTGATGGTGAACGGCAAGGAACTTGCCAACGCTTACAGCGAGCTGAACGACCCGATAGACCAGGAAGAACGCTTCAAAGACCAACTCCGCTTGAGCGAAAAGGGAGACGACGAAGCGATGTTCATCGACCAGGACTTCCTGAAAGCATTGCAATACGGTATGCCTCCCACATCGGGCATCGGTATCGGCATCGACCGTCTGACCATGTTAATGACGGGCGAATCCTTTATCCAAGAAGTGCTTTTCTTCCCGCAGATGCGTCCGGAAAAGGTTATCCCCAAAGATGCTCCTGCACGATACACAGAGCTGGGCATCCCCGAAGACTGGGTGGCTGTAATCCAGAAAGCCGGCTACAACCTGGTGAGTGACATGAAAGATGTGAATCCGCAAAAACTCCACATGGACATCTGCGGTATCAACAAGAAATATAAATTGGAACTGGCAAACCCGACCGTAAACGAAGTTGCTGACTGGGTCGGAAGAATTAAGAATTAAAAATTAAAGAATTAAATAGGCAAGATTAAAGATAAGAGGAGGAGGAAGGTACTCCTTTCCCCTCTTTTAATTTTTAATTTTTAATTATTAATTTCGATATGAAACTACCCGGTAAGATAGCCATCATGGGCGGAGGAAGTTGGGCAACTGCCATTGCAAAAATGGTTCTGGCCCAAGCGGAGTCTATAAATTGGTACATGCGACGCGATGACCGTATTGCCGACTTCAAACGGCTTGGTCATAACCCTGCCTACTTGACGGGCGTCAAGTTTGATACCAAGCGTATCAACTTCAACTCCAACATCAATGATGTCGTGAAAGAATCTGATACGCTCATCTTCGTTACACCTTCCCCTTATCTGAAGGTTCACTTGAAGAAACTGAAGACTAAGATTAAGGATAAATTCATCATCACTGCCATTAAAGGTATTGTGCCCGATGACAACTTGATTGTCTCGGAATATTTCACTAAGGAATATGGCGTCCCAGCTGAGAATATTGCTGTATTGGCAGGTCCCTGCCATGCGGAAGAAGTGGCTCTGGAACGCCTTTCTTATTTGACCATTGCTTGTCCCGACACCGACAAGGCTTGCACCATTGCCCGCAAACTGGCCAGTTCATTCATCAAGACCTCTGTCAGTAATGACGTTGCCGGCATTGAATACAGTTCGGTGCTGAAGAATGTATATGCCATTGCAGCCGGTATCTGCAGCGGTCTGAAATATGGCGACAACTTTCAGGCTGTGCTCATGTCCAATGCCATACAGGAAATGAACAGATTCCTGCAAACGGTACATCCGCTGAACAGAAACGTAAGTGATTCCGTTTATTTAGGTGACCTGCTGGTGACGGGATATTCCAATTTCAGCCGCAACCGCACATTCGGTACGATGATTGGCAAGGGATACTCCGTGAAAAGCGCGCAGATTGAGATGGAAATGATTGCTGAAGGATATTACGGTACAAAATGTATCAAGGAAATCAACAAGCATTATCATGTCAACATGCCTATTGTAGATGCAGTATACAACATTCTGTATGAGCGTATCTCGCCGACGATTGAAATCAAGCTGCTTACCGATTCATTCCGGTAAGCGCGAAAAAAGATAAAACGAAATACTGAATTTAAAACCTAGAATATTATGATTAGTTTGAACATTGAAAAGACTCTTGGATTCATCTCCAAAGAAAACGTTTTCGCCTATGAAGCCCAAGTAAAGGCTGCACAGGAAGCATTAGAGAATGGTACCGGTAAGGGCAACGACTTCTTAGGCTGGCTGCACCTCCCCTCTTCCATCACTAAAGAGCACCTGGCCGACCTAAAGACTACCGCACAGACGTTGCGTGACAACTGCGAGGTAGTAGTAGTTGCCGGTATTGGCGGAAGTTACCTCGGTGCACGTGCGGTGATAGAGGCTTTGTCAAACAGCTTCACTTGGTTGCAAGACAAGAAAACGGCTCCGGTCATTCTGTATGCAGGACACAATATCGGTGAAGATTATCTATATGAACTCACCGAATACTTGAAAGACAAGAAATTCGGTGTTATCAACATCTCCAAATCCGGTACTACCACTGAAACGGCCTTGGCGTTCCGTCTGTTGAAAAAGCAATGCGAAGACCAACGCGGCAAGGATATGGCAAAGAAGGTTATCGTTGCCATCACCGATGCCAAAAAGGGCGCTGCCCGCGTAACGGCCGACAACGAAGGCTACAAATCCTTCATCATCCCCGATAACGTGGGCGGACGTTTCTCCGTACTGACTCCGGTAGGCTTGCTGCCCATCGCAATAGCAGGTTTCGACATTGAGAAACTGGTTGCAGGTGCAGTTGCCATGGAAAAGGCTTGTGGAAAAGATGTTCCGTTTGCAGAAAATCCTGCTGCCATCTATGCAGCTACGCGTAACGAGCTCTACAAGAACGGTAAGAAAATTGAAATCCTCGTAAACTACAATCCCAAACTGCACTACGTAAGCGAATGGTGGAAGCAGCTTTATGGTGAATCCGAAGGTAAGGAAAACAAGGGTATCTTCCCTGCTGCCGTAGATTTCTCCACCGACCTGCACTCCATGGGACAATGGATTCAGGAAGGCGAACGTACCATCTACGAAACTGTCATCTCCGTGGAGAAGACACAGCACTCCCTGCAAGTACCTTCGGACGAAGCCAACCTCGACGGACTGAACTTCCTGGCAGGCAAGCACGTGGACGAAGTGAACAAGATGGCTGAATTGGGCACACAGCTTGCCCACGTTGACGGCGGCGTACCCAACATGCGCATCGTTATCCCTGCACTGAATGAAGAAAGCATCGGAGGTCTGCTCTACTTCTTTGAAATAGCTTGCGGTATCAGCGGTTATATTTTGGGAGTCAATCCGTTCAACCAACCGGGTGTGGAAGCATACAAGAAGAATATGTTTGCATTGCTGAACAAGCCCGGCTACGAAGAAGAGTCCAAAGCTATCCAGGCAAGACTTTGATAAATTAAGAATTGAGAGTTGAGAATTGAGAAATGGCTGCACAACAAGTGCGAAGAGAACCGTTCCCCGATTCTCAACTCTCTATTTATCTACCCCGCATTTTTAAATTCTCAATCCCCAATCTACCAAGTGTTCGAAAACTCTATCGCCCGTTATCTGGAAAAGCACGGGCACCCCTACATCCAACTGAAAGCCGTTCTTTTTGACATGGACGGTGTGTTATTCAACTCCATGCCCTACCATGCCGATGCCTGGCATAAAGTAATGGAACGTCATGGCCTGCACTTGAGCCGTGAAGAGGCATACATGCACGAGGGACGTACCGGAGCCTCCACCATCAACATCGTTTATCAACGCCAGTATGGCAAGGATGCCACTCCCGAGATGATAGAAAGCATCTATGCAGAGAAAAGCGCCGAATTCAGTACCCACCCGGAACCGGAACGTATGCCGGGTGCTTGGGAAGTGCTGCAAAAGGTAAAAGCGGCAGGACTTATTCCGGTACTTGTCACCGGTTCGGGCCAACACTCCCTGCTGAACCGCCTTGCCCACAACTTCCCTGGTATGTTTCAGCGCGACCACATGGTGACCGCCTTTGATGTGAAATACGGAAAGCCTCATCCTGAGCCTTATCTAATGGGACTGGAAAAAGCCGGAGTACAAGCCAACGAAGCTATAGTTGTAGAAAATGCACCTATCGGAGTACAAGCCGGAACAGCAGCCGGCATATTCACTGTGGCAGTCAATACCGGTCCGCTGGACAGGCAGGTATTACTGGATGCCGGAGCAGATTTATTGTTTCCGTCCATGCAGGCGCTTTGTGACGACTGGGAAAGGTTGCAAACCGCATTAGATGCCAGTAATAGCCTTCGCCACAAAGATTGACGGCGACCCAAACAATATAACAGTTGATTGGAGCTTATATAACCAAGTAATACCATTACTTGATATACAGAAGACATCTATTGTCTTTCTTCTTAAAGCGCTCCAATCTACCCATTTTCTCCTTCTCGGTTTCTTTAATAGGGAACGTTATTCTACAGGTATCTTTATCATAATCATACAATTCTCTGGCAGGAACTACATAAACAGATTCCGGACTGTCACCACACCATCCAAAGCCAAAAACATAAAACAAGTTTTTTATCGGACGGTTCAACAGATTGGAATTCATATACCCCTCGTACTTTTCAATGTCTTTTATATCGAGATAAAAACCTATCTTACTTCGCCATTTACATTCTACAGCTATAATATCTCCAACTTCATGAATGGTACTCGTTGTGGTAACACACTCCATCAACAAATCCGGAGATGATGAAGACAGAGGCCTATACCCCTCAATGTATTTATCACCTCTCCAATCTAAAAGCCGCCAAAATATTTTCTTATCACATAGATCCGAATAACCATCTTTACTAATATTGGAGTTCTTCACAACCCATTCCTCAAATCTATCTCCTAAATATTTACTTTTCTTCCTTTCTTTAAAATATTGAAAGGTATCCATAAACCGATATTGGAAAACACCTACAAAATCATCGATAAACTGATTTAATATTTTCATAGCCATAATAGTCTATTGTGTCTTTAAATAATATTCATTGCAAACAAAAATTCATAGGTGAAGAGCCGCAACACCCATTTTCAAAAATAGATTTTTTTTCATTTCCAAAAATAGAGTTTTTTTCCCAATTCTTTCCAGATTTCCTTCCCATCTTTGTAATACAGAAAACAAATAAAGTATTAATTATTAAAAATAGAGAAGTATGAAAAAATTAGTTATGATGTTGGTTTGTATGTTTGCAGTGCACACAATGGTAATGGCGGATAATGATAAGCCGATAGAGGTGAGCCAGTTGCCGGCGAAGGCGCAGACATTTATCAAGACTTATTTTAAAGACCATAAGGTGGCAATGGCTAAATTGGAGTCGGGAATGTTTTATAAAAGCTATGATGTGGTGTTCACGAATGGGGAGAAGGTAGAATTTGATAAATCGGGGGAATGGAAAGAGGTACGATGCAGACAAAGTGAAGTTCCTGTACAGATTGTACCGGAAGCGATACGTAACTATGTAAAGACCAATTATCCGGATGCAAGAATTCTTCAGATTGAGTACGATGACAATGAGTATGAGATAAAGTTGTCTAATCGTTGGGAAATTACATTTGACTCTAAAATGAGGGTGATTGACATTGACGATTGATGACAAGAAAGATTTAGAATATGTAGATTATAAAGTATCAAGAAACTGAAAACAGTTGCTTGGAGAGGGTTTCTCCAGGCAACTGTTTTTTTTTATGCACTTCCGTACGGTAGCAGGGCATATGGTGCTGCGCTCATTGTACAACAGTGGTTGTACTACTATTCCAATTGCCCGGAGTCAACGAAGCCCCGGCTGCACTTTTGCAGTTTTTTAATCAGTGTGTCCGGAGAAGGACACTCAACCTTCTCCGGAGCTGAAAATACTGATTTATAAGGAAATGGCGCTTCTCGGCGCTTCCTGCCGGAAGGCGACTCAGGCTATGACGCTTTCAGGATTTTGGCAGACCTCACCATGGTATAGGTAGTCCCCTTAGTACAATGGTGCATATCATTCAGCTTACTGAAAAATAGAGTTTTTTTCAGAGAGGTTTGTTCGGCAGAGAAATTCCAACCGCAGAACGGAAGAACAACGTTTTCAGTCCGTCATAAAATCCCGGAAGAGCAACCGTTCCATGCGTCTCTTCCGGGAACTTTTTTGATACCACCCGCAAATGCCGCTTCTCCATACGAGGAACTGCACTCCCTATAAAATCATCTGTCAGGGAAAAGTGGCTCAGCTTCCTATCAGGACGCGGCTGAGTGGCAAACGCAACATACAGTTGTTTTCCTGAAAAGTCAACCTTATCTACCTGCCGTTCTACCTGTTTCTGAAAACATCCTTTATCCCACTATAAACTGGGGTCTATGGCGATGTATGTATCAAATGTACCGGGATAATTCAGCAAAACATGCAGCGTGAACAACCCGGCATAAGAATGTCCGGCCAACAAGTGTTGTCCATTCACCGGCAAGTCTTGTTCCACTGCGGGGCGTAGCTCCTCCGTCAGAAAACGGCAAAATTGTCCTGCCCCACCCCCTTCCGGTTTATCGCCCGGACGGACAGTTCCGTCACGCCGGGCAGCGGAACAGGTTGGCGTAAAGTCTCTGGTTCTGTTTGTATTCAGGACAGCCACAACGATACAGGGCGGTAAGGAAGAAACTTTGGAGGTGGAAAACAAGCGAGTAAAACCTACCACCGAATGAAAAAAAGAATCACCGTCCAGCAAATAAAGAACCGGATAACTTTCCTCTTTTTCACCCGGGCGGGTTGCAGGTACATACACCCAATATTCTCTAGCCTCATTCAAGACATGCGAAAACAAAGTGTGGCGAGTCCCGATAGAAATAGCTTCTTGCGCTCTCAGCGGAAAACCGAGCCAAGTGACAACTACCAATATAAACAGAATATGCAGGCTTCTCATTTCAATTCTTTTTTCAGTCTGCAAAGTTCGCAGAAAATAAGTTGACTACCTATCCCTATTTTTAGGTATTCTCACGGTTGAAAGCTTTCCGCAAAAATCAAAGGCTGATTAAGAAAGTTTGATGGGCAACTGAATTTCCGTCATCCATTCATCCACCGTTTCTTTGTTCCAAATGCCGTCAATATGGCAAAACCGGGGACGGTCAATGACCTCGTATCCATTTGCCTCGGCATACGCAAAAAGCTCGGCGAAAGTTTCGGGCATATGCTCATAAGCACCGTAATGGTTGACACAGAGCGCAACCGGTACTTCCGGAAGTTCCTTGAATTTAATCAGTTCCGAATCTTCCTTGCGTTCAGCCACCGCTTCAACAAACTCGATATCAATATCAACCCCATATTCCTCATTATATTCCACCGTGAAACAATATTCCGGGGCAGGACATTCACAACCCAAACGGTACATTTCAGGCCCGATAATATTCGGACAAAGATTGAACAGTTCCTGATAAGAGTCTATTTTACGGCGATGGGTAGCAAAAATTCTTGAAGGGAGGGATTTCTTAAACACTTTTTCCATAACATTCTCTTGTTTATGGAGTAAATTTTCCAATTTGGCAAGTTCGGTCTGCCGCCATATCAAGTGTTCAATCTCGTTTTTGCAACGTTCTATTTTAACCTTCAACAATTCAGCATCCGGAAATTCCTTGCCATCGGCAAACAACTCGGATATCTCTTCGAGGCTGAACCCTAATTGCTTGAGGTAAACAATACGGCTCATACACCGGAGCTGGCTGATGTCGTAATAGCGATACCCCGTCCACTCATCCACTTCAACGGGTATCATCAATCCTATCTCTTCATAATGACGAAGCGTCTTAACGGTCACTTGGCAAAGTTTGGAAAACTCTCCGATTTTAAACTTCATTTTATTCTTCATAAACTCATGCGCATTTTGTTTATGAAGCAAAGATAGGTCCTGCCCTTAGGGACGAGTCAAGAGATTGCTTCAAAAAAAACACATATTTCACTATTCACAACGGCAATAGGTGTTTGCACCGCACGTACAACGAGGCAACAGCTGCTCACTCAGTTCATCGCGGTAAAATTCATACAGCCGCCGGTACATGGTTTCATAGAGTGAGGCAACTTGTTTCTCCTGCTCACTTTCATTTTGAAAACGATTTTTAAAGGGATCTTCAAAATCAAAATGCACCTGCTGCTTGGCATCCAGAGTGATAAACTTCAGTTCTTCTCCGGCTTCTTTACATAGGGTAATCACGTAGTCCCACGACCGGTGCGTATAGGTCCCGACACCAGACGGTTTCTTGCGAGACACGCTGAAACCATTCTGTTCCATCACATTGCACACGGCATCGGGAACGCAGTTCCCCTCCATAATTCCTGCCGTAGAGATATTCATTCCCCTGCCAAATGCATGCAGGAGTTCCTGCGCGATACGGCTGCGGCACGTATCTTCATTACTTATTAACAGTATATCCATTGTCCGTTACTTTTCCAGGTTTAAATACTCGCCATCTCCTTCTTTCTTCATCTTCGCTTTACGTGCCAGGTCGAACAAGGTGGGGTTAATGTGGCAATATCCACCAGGATTTTTGTCCAGATAGTCTTGATGATAATCTTCGGCGAGATAGAAGTTCTTCAAAGGCTCTATCTCTACAACCAACGGACGGGAGTAGTTGGCAGCCAGCCGGTCAACGGTTTCACGAATAACGGGCAGGTCGGCGGTATCCGTATAATAGATACCCGTGCGATACTGTGTACCTCTATCCCCCCCTTGCTTATTGAGGCTGGTAGGGTCAATCGTTTTGAAATAAAGGTCGATAAGGAAAGGCAAGTCCACCTCATCGGGATCATACTGTACTTTTACGGTTTCGGCAAAGTCCGTGGTACCGGTACATACCTGCTGATAGGTAGGATTGGCTATATTTCCATTGGCATATCCCACCTGGGTAGCCTCCACACCTTCTATTTGTTTCAGGAAATGTTCGGTACCCCAAAAACATCCTCCTGCCAGATAAATCTCTTTCATTGGTTTCATGTCTGTTCTCCTTTCTGACCGTCCTTCCGGCTTACCGGCATAGGACAGACAAGTCATTAACATTGCAAAAATAAATATTATTTGTTTCATACCTCTAACTCTATGGAAATTATAACAAGAAAGAGAACCGTATGGTTGACTTTTCTGGATGTATTGTATAAAAAGAAACTCCCTTTGCAAAGTATTCATGCAAAGGGAGTTCCTTTCTTTGTGACCCCGGTGCGATTCAAACGCACGACCTTCAGAACCGGAATCTGACGCTCTATTCACTAAGCTACGGAGCCAAATGTGGATGCAAAAGTATAAAAAAATTAGCAGATTCCTAACATTCAAACGCTTTTTATATCAAACCGAGGAATATTTTTATTATTACTTTGAGAAGACTAACCGCAATTACACAAACATTTTGTTCTTTTTTCCCACAAAACAGAAGCAAGTATCAATATTATTCCTATCTTTGCCGAGCAATTTAATAGAAGTTATACTGAATAAATTTATGAGCTACCTGATAACACCTGAAGGTTACAAACCTTTATTGGACCTAAAACAGACTGAATTAGGGATTAAACAAATTAAAGAGTTCTTCCAATTGAACCTCTCTTCCGAACTGCGCCTGCGACGTGTGACAGCTCCACTGTTCGTATTGAAAGGAATGGGTATCAATGACGACCTCAATGGAGTGGAACGTGCCGTAACTTTCCCTATCAAAGATTTGGGCGACGCCAAAGCTGAAGTGGTGCACTCCCTCGCCAAATGGAAACGCCTCACGCTTGCCGAATACCATATCGAACCGGGTTATGGCATCTATACAGACATGAACGCCATCCGTGCCGATGAAGAACTGGGCAATCTGCATTCCCTTTATGTAGACCAGTGGGACTGGGAACGCGTCATTACTGCCGAAGACCGCAATGTGGAATTCCTCAAGGAGATAGTAACCCGTATTTATGCAGCCATGCGCCGCACAGAATATATGGTATGTGAAATGTACCCGCAGATCAAGCCTTGCCTGCCCCAGAAACTTCACTTTATCCATGCCGAAGAATTGCGCCAACTGTATCCGGACTTGGAACCCAAATGCCGCGAACATGCCATTTGCAAGAAATACGGTGCAGTGTTCATCATCGGTATCGGATGCAAGCTGAGCGACGGCAAGAAGCACGACGGACGCGCCCCGGACTACGACGACTATACCAGCAAAGGGCTGAACGACCTCCCCGGACTGAACGGTGACCTCCTGCTATGGGACCACATCCTGCAACGCAGCATCGAACTTTCCTCTATGGGTATCCGTGTAGACAAAGAAGCGCTGCTCCGCCAGCTCAAAGAGGAAGGCGAAGAGGAACGCCTGGAACTTTACTTCCACAAACGCTTGATGAATGATACACTGCCGCTTTCCATCGGTGGCGGTATAGGGCAGTCCCGCCTCTGTATGTTCTATCTGCGCAAGGCGCATATCGGTGAGATACAAGCCAGTATCTGGCCGGAAGATATGCGCAAAGAGTGCAAGGAACACAATATACACCTGATTTGATATACATTTATCCCGTCATATAATATAAAGTTCACCCCCTCAAAAGGTTGGACTTTATTTTTTATTTTGTACTTTAGCATCCGAAACTACTAACAGATCCAATTAGTATGAATGTTCAAATAGAAGAAAGCTGGAAAGCACATCTGCAACCTGAATTTGAGAAAGATTATTTCCGTACATTGACTGATTTTGTACGGGACGAATATGGGAAATATGCAATATATCCTCCGGGAAAGCTGATATTCAATGCATTCAACCTATGCCCTTTTGACAAAGTAAAAGTCGTGATAATCGGTCAAGACCCCTATCATGGTCCGGGACAAGCACACGGACTTTGTTTCTCCGTAAATGACGGTGTTCCTTTCCCTCCTTCCTTACTTAATATTTTCAAGGAAATAAAAAATGACATTGGCACTGATGCCCCCACTACCGGCAATCTGACACGCTGGGCAGAGCAAGGCATATTGCTGCTCAATGCTACCCTCACCGTACGTGCACACCAAGCCGGTTCTCACCAAAACCGAGGTTGGGAAACATTTACAGATGCGGCTATCCGCATTCTCGCCGAAGAAAAAGAGCATCTTGTATTTATTCTTTGGGGAGCCTACGCCCAACGTAAAGGGGCATTCATCGACCGTAGCCGACATCTGGTACTTACCTCGGCACATCCATCTCCCCTATCCGCTTATAACGGCTTCTTCGGGAACAAGCATTTCAGCAAAACAAACGAGTATTTGCGGGAACATGGAGAGACGGAAATAATTTGGTAAACATCAATACCACTGAATATTACTCTGAGTCTGGCTTCTCTGTTCCCATTTCAAGTCTTGCAGGATACTTGCATTGGCACGGATGGTAAAGTTATAGTATTTCCAGCGTCCGAAAGGTGATATGGCAGCCGTCATGCTGAAACAGTGCAGGTCACGTGTGATGTTGAAAGCGGTCTGCGTTATCTCCTTCGCATTGAAGTCATAACCGGAATTGAAGCTGACAGCCCATTTATTGGTAAGCTTGACGTTACCGTTTATATTAAGGGAATTCAGGCTGAATTTGTACGGATAGCGCATGTTCTTACGATTAATGGGCTTACTGGTGTCTTCCGTAATATTGAAACCGGTACTGAAGTTGATAGACCAAGGCATCTTGAATACCTGATAGCCGTCAGCATCGGCAGCAGCCTTTTCCTTCTTCTTCTTCGGAGTGCCGTCCTCGGTAGTTTCCCCCTCCATGTCACCGTCTTCCTCCGTCGAGGCATTCTGGTCTTGGCCCTGCTCCTCGTCATCCTTCTGACCGGTGAAGAAGTTCCTTATTTTCTTCCACGAATCATTGTTCACGGTCCAACTGAACGACGTACCATATCCCGACCAACGACCGAAACGGCCATACGACCATTCCGTACGGTTACCGGGCACCACCCTTCCGTTCTCATCAAACTCGTAAGCATAAGTGGCAAAGGTAGAGCTCATACTCAACGTATAACTCTTGCTCAACTTCAGACGGAGATTAAAGCTCAAGTCACTCCAAGGACGCACCTGGGCAGCCGTGTTGTAACTGATACCCATACTCAAATCGTCAATCAGGCTCACCTTGCGGATAGAGTCATTCTTATCCTTGAACTTCATTTCAAGGTTATTGGAGATATTGAAACTGATAAGCCCCTGCTTTCCTCCACTTGGCGGACTGAACACCTGACCGGCATAATAGGAATACTGCACGGTATCGCGAATGCCGTTCTGGTCTTTTATATAAGAGTCATAATAGCCAAAACGGGACGAAGTGAAATCGGGTGCAGCGCTGAAACTGATGGAGGGAGTGATGACGTGACGTATCTGTATCTCCTTCTTCTTCATAAACAATGGCTTGTACATACCATAAACTTTGGTATTGATACCCAGACTGGCACTGTAGTCGTATACACGGTGAAAACCGTAGGTCGTATCATTCACCTCCTTGCCTTGCTCATCGTCCCAGTCCTTCTTCACCTTGCGGGTGTACCAACGCTCCGTATAGTTTACGGTAGGCGTCACATTGAAGTACTTGAACAAAGTAAACGTGGCACTTACCGGAATCTCATGCTGCATACCGTTCTCCCAATCGCGTATCAGGTTCTTCTTGAACAACAGATTGTCCTTCGTCTTGATACTGTTCTTCACACGGCCAGTATAGCGAACGGAAATCTTCTCATACCACTTTTCATCTCCCACTGCATGTTTGCGCTTGAAAGGGAAAATGGTACTCAAGGAAATGGTCATGTCCGGTAAAGTCACCGCGATAGAGGAGTCGCGCATGGTCTGGGCAATATTACCTGAAGCGGAGATGCTCAGATGCTGGTCGGGAAAGTTACGCGAATAGCTGACACTGGAAGTCTTGGTATTCTGCGACATTGCCTGGGAGTTGTACATATTGCCGATATTGGTACGCTCATAACTACTGGTAGCAAAGTTCACACTGGCAGAAAAGGTAGAATTCGGACTCGCTTTCGGGTCCTGCCGGTGAGACCACACCACCTTGAAGTCTTTGGCAACCGAGTAGTCGGGCAAGCCTTTGTCACCGGTCTTGGTCACCTGATAGCTTGCCTGCAGCAAACCGGAATATTTGTAACGCTTCACATAGTTCGACTCCATATTCAGCGCCCAAGAACCTTTCGTGAAGATATCCGCCCGCAGCTTCAAGTCCATTTGGTCACTGATGGCGAAGTAATATCCACCGTCCGTCAGACCGAAGCCACGATTGGAGTCATCCATATAGGTAGGCATCAGAAAACCGGACTGGTAACTGCTAGAAAACGGGAAAAAGAAAAATGGAACGGCAAGCGGAAGCGGCACATCCTCTACTACCAGATAGGCAGGTCCGTCACCACGTTCTTTTCGGACGTACCTTGGCATAAGTCATCTGCATATAAAAGGGGGTGGTCATGATGGTCACAAGTCGTAACGACCGCTCCTATAGAGTTCATCATTATTCCCTTTCTTGGCATTATTACCGGTCACGTATCCCTCGCCCTGCTGGCTGACAACATTGCTGATAAGACCTCTTTTACTCTTGAAGTTATAACGGATAGTATCGGTTTCGTAGGAGGTGTCCCCGTCTTTGAAGACCGGTCTTCCCTTGGCTGTTCCTACAGAATCGACCACGCCACGGGCAAAAACCGTACTGTTGTCCATATCCATAGAGATGACATCAGCCTCAGGTCAGCACCCGGATAACTCACCTTTCCCTGGCCGTAAAGATGGGCAAAGCCACTCTGCGTAAATACAATGGAGTCATTGGCTTCGTAGGCTACGGGGCATCCAATGCATCCTTCTTGGGAGGCGCAGCCGCTACCGTATCTTGTTGCAACGAATCGGCAGCCCCTTTCCCCTTGCAGGAGTCTCCCATCTGCAAACTATCCCCTACCTGCAACGTGTCTGTCCGCTGAATATTCGGAGGCGCGACCTTCGCTCTACGGCGCTGAGAAGCAGCCCACCGGAGAGAAGAAGCAAGACGAATAGTAGTATGAATGATATGAATGTATTTGCTTTCAATGGCGTCATTAACTAATAGTTTACGCTTGGAGGGGCAAAAGTACATAATTTATACGGATAATCTCCTTTTAAAGAAATTTAGATTGCTACAAGAACTGTTCGCACCAATTATCAAAGCGCCGTACCCTTCTTCACCATAACGTTCCAAACTTTTTCGGGCTTTTTCTACACTTTTCTCCTTTTCCAAATGAGTTTTGAATAAAACTTATCGGCAAAACAGATAGCTTGTTCTTCCAAGCTGACCGGAACCATTTCACGATGCGGTACGGGCAAATCCTGCAATGATTCCCTCAATGAAAGTCCGGCACCCGTATGGCGTTCACAAACCAAAGCATGGCGGGGATAGCCTTCGCCGCGTATCAGGTCGGCTCCCAAATAACCGTGACAGATATAAGGCTTGTCGCCAAAACAATGGATACCTGCCGCATCTGTAAGAAAATGCCTATATCGTGCAGCATGGCAGCCTCGTACAGAAAATCCTTATCAATGAAAGTTCGGATGGCGGTCGGCAATCCATAACGACTTGTCGGCTACGGAACGGCTGTGCGTCAACAGTATATGCCGCAACTCATTCTCTTCCGGATAATATTTGTTAATGATATCTATCGGATTCATTTTAAGTTATGAGTTATAAATTATGGGTTATGAATGTCAATCGCCCTAAATTTATACATGCAGATTTCATTACGCATATCACAACTGCGTCTGTCTGTACGGAATATCTTTTCCAGATGATACGTCTGTTCCAGCTCTCCCAACATATTCTCCTCCTCCTTTACGGGAACCAACAAATAGCCCTCCCGCTGGACGGACGTTCCTTTTCAATGTGCCGCATGCGGTCTTTCAGATAGAAGTTAACACCATAGAAACTCATTTTCGAGTAGAATAGACCACACCTTCCGGAACATACGTATTGACCCTTTCAGCCAAATGTTTATCTGATTTCACAGCCAGCACCGTGGGCTGATAAACCGAATCAATGATACGAAAAGACAAAGCATACATCCTGCTATACCATATAATAATGACCGGCTATCCGCACGCTTTACCACCATACATAATGTGCAGACAGCGGCTACTACGGGAAGCGCTACCAGGAGCCACTTGGGAACAGACAAAGCCACATCCTCCAACGCATGCATAAAGGCTACATTCTCAGCGGCATGGCGTCCACTTCAAAAACGCTGTCGGGAACCAGGCCGAGGACGAACTACGACAAAACAAGCGTAAGCAACAAGCCCAAAGAAGCAAAGATGATTGCACAAATCCTGAAAACTCGTGCCCCCTTTTGTACCAAAGCCAACAGATACTCAGCTATCAGCACTGCCATAAACGGATAGATGGGAAGCAGATAAACGCTCCGCTTACTCTTGGGGATGCAGTAGAAGACAAAGATTATCAGAATGACCAGCCACGTGAACAATTGTACCGGAGACTGGTTGCGGAAAGCACTCCAGCCCTTCTTCAACCGCAACAGCAGGGTATCCCCTTCCGGCAGGCAACGCATGTTTTTCCACTTCAAGCCAAACAAGGAAACTACCAGAACCAACGTCCAGGGAATCCATCCCCAAATCAAAGTCAGGAAATTATACCATACAGGATTTTCGTGGGACTCGTAGGACATTTTGCCCATAAACCGCCCGGTATTCTCCTCCAGAACCAAATCGAGGAACGGTTGTCCACCTTGTCTGTAAGCTACGTATACCCAAGCTAAATAAGGAACAAAGAAAGCAAGCCGATACCTACCAACGAGAAAAACGCTTTCCCGAAGAACGTCCGCGCAACAACTGATACACACCGATACACGCGCAAGGGAATATGGAGCCTACCGGCCCTTTGGTCAACGTGGCACATCCATCAACAACACCGCAAGCCAGGGCACTCCGCGGCATCCCTTCTCATCCCAGCGGAACAGCAGACAAAGGGAAATAACGATAAAGGCAACCTGAACCATATCGACCCGACAAGCGACAGCCGCCCGATGCACCTCGAAAGACAAAAGAAGAATAGAGGCCAGAAACGCCGTTTGAACGTTTTACGTTTTGCCACAAAGGCAAAGAACATCAACTGCATGGCTAAAAAGCCAATGCAGACGGGAAACGGGGAAAACTCCGTCACCTCTCAAAAGGGAAGAGACGGCGGCTATTGACCAGTAGAAGAAAGGGGTTTATAAGCAATATCAGTACCATAGTTCACCGGAAGTATCCAGTTTCCACTTTCCAGCATAGAAAGGGCAACAATCGCCTCCCGCGGTTCCCCTTGGAATAAAAATGGTTTCTCCCAGAAAGGAACAACCACAAGCACACTCAGCAGCGCAATAAACCAGAACGCCTTCTTTCTGTCCGACATACCTTATTTGTTTTTATGTTTTCTGGACGCAAAGATAGCGCAAACCGAAAGCAGATGCAAATTTATTTGCAATTTGCTGAGATGCAGCTTAATTTCGCAAAGCAAAATTACAAATAATTCTGAAACAATGCCTAACTTTGCCGCCCCAATGATAATGGCAACAGAGTAGATATTTAATGTTAAGATGAAGCGAAACAACTACCGGAATTTGTACGCTTCGTAATGGTGGGCATCTTTGCGACAGCTCTACTACGGATTGTATTTTGTATTACAATGGGTTATCAATGTAAACATAGCCTATACACGGATATGCTCTCAGCTTCATCGCCAATTTCTATCTGACTGCTTACTTTACCTTCGGCCGGAAGCCCTCATGGAGAAAAGCCTTCGGATTTGGAGGGGCACCTTATGCAGCTATCTGCTACACATGGGGTTGCTGAACCTCTCTCTCTGGATGGGCATCCCCAACCTCTGGCCCCCATTCCGGTTTCGCCATCGCCATTCCGGTCAACTTCTTACTCGTTACGTTTCGTTTTCAAAAGAAAAGAGTGATAATTTGTTTTTCTCCCTTTCTTACGAATATTGCAAAAGATTTGTTCTATGATGGAAAATCTCCCATACTCGCCGTTGTCGTACCTTGCTACAAAGAAGAGGCAGTGCTGCATGAAACCCATAACGATTGAGCCAATTATTCGACCGGCTGATACAAGCCCGGCAAATTTCCCCGGAAAGCTATATATTATATGTAAACGACGGAAGCACCGACCAGACATGGGCTATCATCAAAGAACTGCACCACGGCCCTGAACGGTGGGTAGTAAAGAGCGTTGCGGATAGCCATCTCCATTGATGCAGACTTGCAAGATGACATCAAGTGATTCCGGACATGATAAACAGCTATAAAGCGGGCAATGACATCGTTTATGGCGTACGTAAAGAACGGAAGACCGACACTTTCTTCAAACGCAACACCGCTTTGGTCTTTTATCGGCTGATGAAGGCAATGGGGTAAAATCCGTCTACAATCATGCCGACTACCGCCTGATGAGCCAGCGGGCTGTACAACACCTATGCCGCTTCCGCGAGCGCAACCTTTTCTTCGGGACTGGTTCCCTCATCGGCTACCAGACGGACAGCGTGTACTACAATCGTGACAAGCGTTTTGCCGGAGAATCAAAGTATCCTTTCCGGAAGATGCTTAATTTTGCCATCGACGGTATCACTTCTTTCCGTCAAACCGGTCCGTATGATTTTGGATAGGCTGCATCTTTATTCTTGTGGCACTGTGTGTCACCGGATGGACACTTCACTCTTACACAGCATAACGCCGTCCCCGGATGGTCATCACTGATGATTTCCGTCTGGCTGGTAGGAGGTGTGATACTTGTGTCGCTGGGGATTGTAGGCGAATACATCGGCAAAATATACATTGAGGTGAAGGACCGACCGCGTTACAATGAAGAAGAACTGCTGATGCCGTCCGGCAAAACAGAATAAAAGAAGCCCATCATCATTCTACACAAAAGTTTTAAAAGAAAAACACTTCTCACACTATCACACTATAATAAAGGTATAGGAACAGTGTGTGTCTTTCTTGCCGACAAGTTGGCAAGATTTTGCCACTATTGGCAAGACTTTGCCATAGGCATGGCAAAAGTTTGCCAAAAGCATGACAATGGGTTGGCAAAATTACTCTCTGGCAGACAATGAGTTAACATAACTATCAAAATCGTATCGTCACATCAGTTTATATCAAAACACAAAATCGCTTGCGAAAGCGACATAAATGCCGTATCTTAGTACACGTGCAAGCAAACCATTTTGCTTACACATGATAAGAATCTGCTTATGGGAACATTAGGCTGCATCAATGACATGCTACAAAGGGATAAAGAGAACCGTGCTCCGCAAGTTGAGCAGAGGACGGATGCGGAGCACTACAAATACCTTGTAAAAAGGAAAGGTCCTGAGAGAGCCGATGTAACCATTGAGGAAATAGAAGAAATGAAGAAATACTACTGAAAAGGAATTATCAGATAAAGAACATCTATTCAGGGCAAAGACGATTCTTGCAGCATGTGCTTTAGTCTTGCTTTTATTGGGAGTACTTTGTTATAAATTGTTCTTATAAGCAGGTCTGAAACCGATTGACAAGAAATCTACCCGGTTAAATTCATCAGCCATTGGCTGGCGATTGAAAGCAGATTCCCATGCTTCATAAAAATTCGCATACTTTTATATTCGAAGCAGAGAATCAACAACTTGGTTTCCAAAACCAATAAATTAGAAATGAAAAGATTATCTTTGCAAACACAATAAATACATTGAAAGACTTTCTGTTAGAACATGGAACATCTAAAAGCATACATTTTAGCACTTAAAAACATGAATACAGATTTTACAATTAGAATTGCCCAACAGTCTGATGCCCTTGAACTTATGAGTTTGTTTCAAGAGACAGTCCTCCATATAAACAAACGTGACTATTCAGAAGCAGAAGTGGCAGATTGGGCATCGTGCGGAAACGACCTCTCCCACATAAAAGACATGATTAAGACACATTATTTTATTGTGGCAACCAATCAACAGTCACAGATTGTCGGCTTTTCATCCATTACCCACCAAGGATATTTGCATTCTATGTTTATTCATAAAGATTTTCAAGGTAAAGGCATTGCTACCATACTTCTAAATGAGATAGAACGGTATGCAACCGCAAGAGGAATCATGCGAATTACATCAGAAGTAAGCCTGACAGCCCGTCCATTCTTTGAGAAAAGAGGCTATATAGTAGAAGTGGAACAGAAACGCAAAGCCAACCAACTTTATCTCACCAATTTTGGATGGCGAAAAGGCTGGCTGAATGAAATCGTATAACGGACGTATTCCTGCTTGTGGTGTCTTTGTGGTGGTTGTCCCATATACACAAGAGAAAAAGTCCCTGCAAAGGAGCAGAACAGAATGGTTCTCGCTGTGAAAAATGTAAAACATTCCATTTATGTTGCTTGGAAAAGAATAACACATTGTTTCCAGTGTTCTGATTTCCCATGTACTAAATTCAAAAGATTTACCAAACGTTGGCTAAAATACGGACAAAACTTCATTGAAAACCAAAAGCTTTTAAAAACGTAGGTGAAGTTAAATTTTAAAGTATTATAATAAGAGAATCCACAACCAACTTACCAACAATGACAAAAATCAGGAATAAAATAATAATTTTGTACCTTTCGAAAACATGTGTTGTAAATGACAGATTTTAATTCATACATGGGCAATATAGACACTGACTTTTTAGGGAACTGTGTTTAAGAAACGGAGAACTACGGTATTATAAAAGAAATGAATTTATCCTCCGAGAGGGAGAAGTCGGTTCTTTCTTCGGGTTTATTGTATCCGGTGTAATCAAATATACCTGCATCAACCAAACTGAAAACAAAACATATAATGTAGGTTTTTTTTGCCAATGAATTTATCTCTGATTATCCCAATTGTTTATACGACATAAAATCTGAATTGAATATACAAGCAATAACCCCATGTAGAATCTACATCTGTTCTTCCGAATTACTTCTACAAGAATTTGAAGAGAACAAAGAAAATCAACGAATAGCCCGTATTGCAGCCGAACAATTATTTTTCAGTCGTATTCACGTTACTTGGATTTGTTCAGATTTACATCGGAAGAACGCTATCTCCAACTTCTTAAAAAATGTCCAGAAATCCTACAAATGGTACCCCTAAAAGAAATTGCGTCTTACTTGAAAATAACCCCTATTCACATGAGCCGCATCAGACACAAACAGAGTTTTGACAGCAAAGAATAAACATAGGTTTAGAAATTCAATCATTTAACAATATTCCAAGACAATATTGATTCTGTTAGGAAGTTCTCTTTTATCTTTGCCCTATCCTTTGGCTGATTCAGCGAAAGGCAGGAATGAAAGGAGTTAAACATAGAGTCCTATATATGAGAACAAGAAAAGTATTTAGAATGCCACTTGATAAAATTCTTTGTTTATCAGCCAATGCTATATTAACCATTATTGCACTATGGAGTATTGCATCAGTCTTTTTCGAAAACGCCACAATTGATTCTATAATAGCCCGTTTCAGCGTGGCTTCTGCCTGCATGGCCAACCTATTTTCAAAACATCGCCTTATCCGGATAATATTCCTCATTATGGCATTTGTACTGATAATTGTTGCAACCGCCCTCTATGTCCATAAAGCAAATAAGATGTAAAATACTCAGCAGTTATTCCGTCTCATTTTTCCTTTTCTTCCACAGCTGATAACTATTGATTATATTCTGCCACAGCACATACGATCCCGGACCGACGGAAGATAACGGATTAAGATAAGTATATGCCATCCAGATGGCAAGCACCGTATTCTTTTGCCCCAGCGCCTGCCCTCCACTGATGCGCTCACCATAATGACCGCCGATTCTCTTTCCCAAATAGAATTGTATACAGCAGGTTATCAGTCCCGCCAGGGCTATCAGCAGTTCAACAAATACCGGTGCATCACTATTGACCAATGAACGTACCGTCTGCCCTGAGACAATGGCAAGAGCTACCGCCCACAAATAGAAGGCTGCATCATGGAAACCCAACAGAAAATGATGCACCTTCGGCACAAACGCACGCAGAAACCATGCCAGCAAGAAAGGACAAAGCAGCAATGGAAAGACTTTACTCAGAATTTTCAGGAATGCAACAAAAAAAGTAATGTCAGCATGAGGCTCCACCAACGGGAAAACCAAAGGAACAGCCACAGCTGCCAGAAGATTGGACAACAACGTATAGGTCGTCAGGCTGGATGCGCTTCCACCCAGTTTACCGGTAATGACAGCCGCAGCGGTTGCAGTGGGACAAATGAGGCAGACCATTGCACCTTCAAACACTTCCCGGTAGACCTCCTCCATAGGGCAACACACCAACAATACCGCAACAATCAAGCAAGAAACCGTCTGGAACAGCAGTAACCATCCATGCCACGATTTGGGTTTCAGTTCATGCACCTCCACCTTGCAGAAAGTGAGCAGAAGTTGGGAAAAAATCAAAAGCGGAGTCAGGAAAGCCACTAACCCATTCACATAAGGTTTGGCAGGCTCCACAAAAGGAATGTCTGCAAAAAAGAAATATCCCAAAGTACCGGCAAGCATTGCCAAAGGCAACGTCCAGTTCTTTATAAAACGAACCAGCATACTTGATTTGCTATTTTAATTATCTGCCGCAAAGTTACGCATATTATCAATACATTGAGCCACTAATTACTCAAACACAGACATTAATTACACTAAAAATGAGAAGAAGAACAATAAAACTGAACATAATCCATTAGTTTTCTATAAATTTCCACTACATTTGCCAAGCGAAAAGGAAGCATTGTCTTTGCTACAATTATATGAAACTATACAGACGATACATATTATATATAAGTATATGCTTAGGGCTGCTTATCTCCCCCTTTTGCAGTGGCAGCGCTGAAGCGAAAGACTTTGTTGTCGTTATAGACCCCGGACACGGTGGACACGACCCGGGTGCAGTGGGAAAAATTTCCAAAGAGAAGAATATCAACCTGAATGTAGCACTCAAACTTGGCAAACAAATCAAGAAGAACTGCCCTGATGTAAAAGTTATCTATACGCGGGACCGGGACATATTCATCCCCTTGGACCGGCGCGCTGAAATTGCCAATAACGCCAAAGCTGATTTGTTCATCTCCATACATACCAATGCCCTGGCCAAAAACCGGACGGCCAAAGGTGCCTCCACCTGGACACTGGGTCTGGCAAAATCGGATGCCAATCTGGAAGTAGCCAAGCGCGAAAATGCCGTTATCCTCTACGAAAGCGACTACAAGACGCGGTATGCCGGCTTCAATCCCAACTCGGCAGAGTCCTACATCATCTTCGAATTCATGCAAGACAAATACATGTCACAGAGTGTGCACCTCGCCTCCCTCGTACAAAAGCATTTCCGCCAAACCTGCAAACGTACAGATCGGGGCGTGCACCAGGCAGGTTTTCTGGTATTGAAGGCCAGTGCCATGCCAAGCATACTGGTGGAACTCGGATTCATCTCCACACCGGAAGAGGAACGGTACCTGAACACTGAAGCAGGAACCACCTCACTTGCCAACGGTATCTTCCGCGCTTTCCTCACCTATAAGCGCGAGCAGGAAATCCGGTTGAACGGAAGCAGCAATACCATTCTTCCGGAGGATGTACCCGAGCCCGTTCAAGAAGAAGGCAACGCAGCTACAGCGACACCGGAAAAGAAAAATGCACCTCAAGCGGAGAGTAACCAAGCTGCCCAACGCCCGCAAAGGTCAGAAAATGCAGCCGTTTCCCAAACAGAACAGAGCGGCATCGTGTTTAAGATACAGATACTCACTTCTTCACGTCCTCTGGCCAAGAATGACAAAAGACTGAAAGGACTGAAAGACGTGGATTATTATAAAGAAGGCGGAATCTACAAATATACGTACGGCGCATCACCCGATTACAACAAGGTGCTGCGCAGCAAACGTAGCATTACGGACAAATTCAAGGACGCATTCATCATTGCGTTCAAGAATGGAGAAAAGATAAACGTCAACACAGCCATCAGCGAATTTAAAAAGAACAGAAATAAATAACAAAAGATACATCATGAAGTATATTACAAAAGAAGTTAGAATAGGAATAGCAGGCATAGCTGCACTTTGCATATTGGTATACGGCATCAACTACCTGAAAGGGATAAATATGTTCAAGCCCTCCAGCTATTTCTACGTGAAATTCCAGAATGTCAATGGGCTGACAAAATCCAGCCCGGTCTTTGCCGACGGCTTCCGCGTGGGTATTGTCCGCGACTTGTACTACGACTATACCCAACCGGGCAAAGTCGTTGCCGAAATAGATGTTGACCCAGAGCTGCGCATTCCCAAAGGAAGTACGGCAGAACTGGCAGCCGAAATGCTTGGCGGCGTAAAGATGAACCTGCTGCTTGCCAATAACCCACGGGAGAAATACCAGATTGGAGACACAATCCCCGGCGTGCTGAACAACGGAATGATGGAAAAAGTTGCCACCATGATGCCGCAAGTAGAGAAGATGCTGCCCAAGCTGGATTCCATCCTCGCATCCTTAAATGTCATACTAGCCGACCCCGCCATCCCTGCAACCTTGCATAACGTACAAGATTTAACAGCAAGTATGGCCGTCACAAGCCGCCAGTTGCAAACTCTAATGAAGGATGATATTCCACAACTGACCGGCAAGCTCAATACCATTGGAGACAACTTTGCACTCATTTCCAACAACTTAAAGGAGATAGATTATGCTGCCGCCATGCAAAAGGTAGACGCAACTTTGAACAATGTAAAAATGATTACAGACAAATTGAACCAGAAAGACAATACCGTCGGACTTTTGCTAAACGACCCTTCTCTATATAATAATCTGAACGCCACCACTGCCAACGCAGCAAGTTTATTGGAAGACTTGAAATCGCATCCGAAACGATACGTCCATTTCTCCCTATTCGGCAAGAAAGATAAGTAAAAGATGGACGTTATATAGATTTTGTCTAAATAATAAGTCTATAAAGGAATTAAAAGGAAAGCCCTCATTTGCTCTATACAAGGAGCGAAAAAGGGCTTTTTCCTGCTCTGGGCACAGAAAGAAAACAAGAGACGCAAAGCTACATAAACCACTATATGACAAAGTATTAGATAAATGCAACACACCTTATATAAGGAGTATACTCATAGTAACCGATAAGTAGCTGAAAGTAAAGAGCTTATTACTTTCCCTAAAAACGCAAGAAAAAAAGGATTTGTTTTTCTCGAATAAGATTGCCAATTTTGCAATCGTAGAAGTTATGCTTAATTAATAAATGTATTTATAGCCGTTATGAGTGAAATAGATCATGTCGGGCTGTGGAACCGCTGTCTTGAAATCATCAGAGACAATGTTCCGGAGCAGACATACAAAACATGGTTTCTTCCCATCATACCTTTAAAATATGAAGACAAAACGCTGGTCGTACAAGTGCCCAGCCAGTTCTTCTATGAGTTTTTGGAGGACAAATTTGTTGATTTGTTGCGCAAGACTCTCTATAAGGTCATTGGTGAGGGAACTAAATTGATGTATAACGTAATGGTGGACAAGAGCTCGCGGAAAACCGTCGACCTGGAGTCTACACAGCGTACCATCATACCGCAAAAACAAGTGATGGACAAAAGGATTCCGCAGATTCCCGTCCCCGAACTTGACCCGCACCTTAATCCAGAATACAACTTTGAAACCTTCATCGAAGGTTACAGCAACAAGCTGTCGCGCAGCGTTGCAGAAGCTGTCGCTCTCAATCCGGCTAAAACAATCTTCAATCCGCTGTTCCTATACGGAGCATCAGGTGTAGGCAAAACCCATCTTGCCAATGCTATCGGAACCAAAATCAAGGAACTATACCCGGAGAAAAGGGTATTGTATGTATCTGCACACCTATTCCAAGTGCAATACACCGATTCCGTACGTAACAATACGACTAACGACTTCATCAACTTCTACCAGACCATTGATATTCTAATCATTGATGATATTCAGGAATTTGCCGGCGTGACCAAAACGCAGAATACATTCTTCCATATCTTCAACCATCTGCATCAGAACGGCAAGCAGCTCATCCTCACTTCCGACCGTGCACCGGTATTGCTGCAGGGCATGGAAGAGCGTCTGATTACACGTTTTAAATGGGGAATGGTGGCTGAGCTGGAGAAACCTACCGTAGAACTCCGCAAGAACATTCTGCGCAACAAGATACACCGTGACGGCCTGCAGTTCCCCCAGGAAGTGATTGACTATATTGCAGAGAACGTGGGCGACAGTGTACGTGACCTGGAGGGCATCGTCATTTCCATTATGGCGCATTCCACCATATACAATAAAGAAATAGACCTGGAACTGACGCAACGTATCGTCCGCAAGGTAGTGAACAGCGAAAGCAAGGCAGTGACTGTCGATGAAATCATCAACACCGTATGCAAGCACTTCGGATTGGAAACTGCCACCATCCACACAAAATCCAGAAAGCGGGAAGTGGTGCAAGCACGACAAATAGCCATGTATTTAGCCAAAAACCATACAGACTTCTCTACTGCAAAAATCGGTGCGCTAATTGGACATAAAGACCATGCCACCGTATTGCATGCATGTAAAACCATCAAAGAACTGAAAGAGGTGGACAAATCATTCCGTGCGGAAATCGACGAGATTCAAGCCGCACTGAAAAAAGGATAAGAATAAAGGATAAGGGATTAAATGCAGCTAAGTATGCATTAGCTTAACCCCTTATCCCTTATCCCTTATCCCTAATCCTTAATTTTCAAAATCCCTGCTTTTTCATTATCTTCCAAAGATTCTCCGACATTGCCTCACTGTCTTTCTTCGTATAACGCACATCTGTAAAGACCTGCGCCAGCGTTTCCTTATTGTTCTCCAAGATGAACTGCTTGTTCTCAGGAAGCGATTCTTTATAGGCATACAACCGGTCAATGTCCTGAGGAGTATAATCATGATAAACCTCTTCGTGTACAATGGCCTCCAGCGGCAAACGGTCCACTTGTTCCGGCTGTTCGGCAGGCCATCCCACTGTGACTGTCGTGATGGGAAACACCAATTCCGGCAACTCCAACGCTTCGACAATCATCTGAGGGTTGTAAGTGGTAGTTCCCAGATAGCAAATGCCCAACCCCTTCTCCTCGGCAGCCACACAAAAAGTCTGTGCCACCAGCAAGGTATCGACAGCCCCCGTCACAAACCACTCAAAGTTGTTGTATCCCGGCTCAGCCTTACGTTGCTCACACCACTTGCTGAAGCGGCGCAAATCTATGCAGAAAGTAAGCACTACCGGCGCCGTCCGAACCATCGGCTGATTGAAATGTGCAGGCGCCAGTTTGGCTTTACGCTCTGCATCACGCGTCACAATCACACTATAAACCTGCATGTTCCCGACTGTAGAAGCCCGGAAAGAGGTTTCAAGCAAATCATTTAACAAATCAGCAGAAATATCCTTCTGCTGGTATTTTCGGATTGTTCTCCTTTGTTTCAAGCTTTCCATTCTTTCTTTTTTTGCAAAGATAATGTAATCCACGAACAATTCATTCAAGAGTTCACACTTTTTTTATCATCATATATCCGGAATAAAATACATCTTTTCAACAAGAAATGAACAATTATTATCTCTACGAGCAGATAAAAGTAACCTTATGTTCGACTAAACCGAGAACCTTTCAGCCCAACAAGTTGTTAATAAATTCCATTTTGGAAAACTTATTCGTTTACTCAAATCATTAAAACATTATAAACCAATAAATTAATAGCAATCAATAGAAAACTATACATCGGTTGATAAAAACATTCATTTTAATTTTGCCAAGTTGAAAAACATTCATAGCTTTGCAAATGCATTTGTTAACGATAAGTACGACTTCTACAACTTTACTTATTTGTAACTAATCCTAAGAGATACAACATTGTGGAAAAGAAAAATTATTCTTATGACGAAGCCTACGGAGAATCTTTAAAATACTTCCAAGGCGACGAGTTGGCTGCCAGAGTTTGGGTAAACAAATATGCAGTAAAAGATTCTTTCGGGAACATTTTCGAAAAGTCTCCCGAAGATATGCATTGGCGCATTGCAAATGAAGTAGCCCGCATTGAGGCCAAGTACCCCAATCCATTAAGTTCAGAGGAACTTTTCGGCTTACTCGACCACTTCAAGTACATTGTTCCGCAAGGAAGCCCGATGACCGGAATCGGAAACAACTATCAGGTAGCCTCTCTGTCCAACTGCTTTGTTATCGGTGTGGACGGCGAAGCGGATTCTTATGGTGCCATCTTCAAGATAGACGAAGAACAAGTACAGCTGATGAAACGTCGTGGTGGCGTAGGACATGATTTATCTCATATACGACCAAAAGGTTCTCCGGTTAAAAATTCAGCACTGACTTCCACCGGACTGGTGCCCTTCATGGAACGTTATTCAAACTCTACACGCGAAGTAGCTCAAGATGGACGCCGCGGCGCACTGATGCTCAGCGTATCCATCAAACACCCCGACTCGGAAGCCTTCATCGATGCCAAGATGACTGAGGGCAAAGTGACCGGAGCCAACGTTTCCGTAAAACTGACCGACGACTTCATGCAGGCCGCCATCGAAGGCAAACCATATACACAGCAATATCCGATTGACGCCACAGAGCCGGCATTTCAAAAAGACATTGACGCATCCGCATTATGGAAAAAGATTGTGCACAATGCATGGAAATCGGCAGAACCCGGGTGTATTGTTCTGGGATACCATATTAAAGGAATCCGTGCCCGACTGCTATGCAGACCTGGGCTACCGTACCGTATCCACCAATCCATGCGGCGAAATTCCACTGTGCCCGTACGACTCCTGCCGTCTGCTCGCCATCAACCTTTACTCATACGTGGTCAATCCGTTCAAGCCGGACGCCTACTTTGACTTTGAGCTATTCAAGAAGCATGTAGCTTTGGCCCAACGCATCATGGACGATATCATCGACCTTGAACTGGAGAAGATAGAGCGCATCATGAGCAAGATAGATGCCGACCCCGAAAGTGAAGACGTGAAACATACAGAACGCGTTTTGTGGCAGAAGATTTACAAGAAAAGCGCCCAAGGCCGCCGTACCGGTGTAGGCATCACGGCAGAAGGCGACATGCTTGCCGCCCTGGGATTGCGTTATGGCACTGAAGAGGCAACCGAATTCTCGGAGCAAGTACACAAGACGGTGGCACTCAACGCCTATCGCTCCTCCATAGAAATGGCCAAAGAGCGCGGCGCATTCGAGGTATACGATACAGAACGCGAAAAGAACAACCCGTTCATCAACCGCCTGCGTGAAGCTGACCCGGAAATGTACGAGGAGATGAAGAAGTACGGACGCCGCAACATTGCCTGTCTGACCATCGCCCCGACCGGCACCACCAGCCTGATGACTCAAACCACCTCCGGTATCGAGCCCGTATTCCTGCCCGTGTACAAGCGCCGCCGCAAAGTGAATCCCAACGATACGAACGTCCATGTGGACTTCATCGACGAAACCGGAGATGCCTTTGAAGAATATATCGTGTTCCACCCCAAGTTCGTGACTTGGATGGAAGCACAAGGATACAACCCCGCCAAACGCTACACGCAGGAAGAAGTGGATGCCCTGGTAGAGAAATCACCTTATTATAAAGCAACCTCCAACGACGTGGACTGGCTGATGAAAGTCAAGATGCAGGGACGTATCCAAAAATGGGTGGACCACTCTATCAGCGTAACCATCAACCTGCCGAACGACGTAGACGAAGACCTCGTGAACCGTCTGTATGTAGAAGCATGGAAATCCGGCTGCAAGGGCTGTACGGTTTACCGCGACGGTTCGCGTTCCGGCGTGCTCATCTCTACCAAGAGCGACAAGAAGTCCGAGCTTCCCCCGTGCAAACCGCCTACAGTCGTTGAAACACGTCCCAGAATATTGGATGCAGACGTTGTCCGCTTCCAGAACAACAAGGAGAAATGGGTGGCATTCGTCGGCTTGCTGGACAATCATCCCTACGAAATATTCACCGGTGTGCTGGATGATGATGAAGGCATCATCCTGCCGAAGAATGTGGTGTCAGGCCACATCATCAAGAATGTGGATGAGCACGGAAACAAGCGTTACGACTTCCAGTTCGAGAACAAGCGCGGATACAAAGTCACCATCGAGGGTCTGTCCGAGAAGTTCAACAAAGAGTATTGGAACTATGCCAAGCTGATTTCCGGTGTATTGCGCTACCGCATGCCTATCGAGCAGGTCATCAAGCTGGTAGGTTCACTGCAACTGGACAGCGAAAACATCAACACCTGGAAGAACGGTGTGGAACGCGCCCTGAAGAAATACATCCAGGACGGCACGGAAGCCAAAGGCAAGAAATGCCCCAACTGCGGTAACGAAACACTGGTTTACCAAGAAGGTTGCCTCATCTGCAAGACGTGCGGAGCTTCTCGCTGTGGATAATCCCACGGCAAGCACAAACGTTTGCATAGGAATTTAAATGACTTAGATAACGGTAGCTGCATGATTATGAGGAATAATTTCTATACTTGCATAATCATTGCAGCTATTGCTATTTCTAAATCTAATATAATATGACACTAATATTCAATATCGAGTATCGCACCAGCTGGGGTGAAGAAGTCAGAGTCCTGGGTTCCATCCCGGAACTTGGCAACAACCAGCCCAACAAAGCCACCCCCCTGCACACTGTAGACGGCATTCACTGGACCGCGGAAGTGGATATCCAGATTCCCGGTAATGGAAGCGTCGAATACAGTTACCACATCTATCGAGATGGCAGAACCATACGGACAGAGTGGAACAGCCTGCCACGCATCCTGCACGTTGCAGACAATCCGAAGAAAGTTTACCGCATAGAAGATTGTTGGAAGAATCTGCCCGAGCAGCAGTATTTTTATACATCCGCTTTCACAGAATCCCTGCTGGCGCATCGCGAACGCAGTGCCGCCCCGAAAAGCTACAAAAAGGGGTTGCTGATAAAGGCGTACGCCCCCTGCATAGACAGTGACCATTGCCTGGCACTTTGCGGAAACCAGAAGGCGCTGGGTGACTGGAACCCGGACAAAGCTGCCCTTATGAGCGACATCGACTTCCCCGAATGGCAGGTAGAAGTGGATGCCGGTAAAATCAGCTTCCCGCTGGAGTATAAATTCGTCCTTTACAACAAGAAAGAGCGCCGTGCCGTGGCCTGGGAGAACAATCCCAACCGCTATATGGCCGACCCGCAGATAGCCGCCAACGAAACGCTGGCTGTCGGCGACCGTTATGTATACTTCAATCTTCCTGCATGGAAAGGTTCCGGAGTAGCCGTACCCGTATTCTCCCTACGCTCCGAGAAAAGCTTCGGTGTAGGCGATTTCGGCGACTTGAAGCGCATGATTGACTGGGCAGTTGCCACCAATCAGAAGGCGGTGCAGATTCTGCCCATCAACGACACTACCATGACGCATACCTGGACAGACTCCTACCCTTACAGTAGCATCTCCATCTATGCCTTCCATCCCATGTACGCCGACCTGAAGCAGTTGGGCAGCTTGAAGGACAAGAAGGTGATGGCCGAATTCAACAAACGCCAGAAAGAACTGAATGCCCTGCCCGCCGTGGACTACGAAGCTGTGAACAAGACAAAGTGGGAATACTTCCACCTCATCTTCAAGCAGGAAGGGGAAAAGGTGCTGGCCTCGGATGCATTCCGTAATTTCTACGAGGCCAACAAGGAATGGTTGCAGCCATATGCCGTCTTCAGCTACCTGCGTGATGCCTACAAGACCCCGAATTTCCGCGAGTGGCCCAAGTATGCCACCTACGATGCCAAGGAGATAGAGACATTGTGCCGGCCGGACTCTGCCGACTATCCGCACATAGCCATCTATTATTACATCCAGTTCAACCTGCACCGGCAACTGCTTGCCGCCACGGAGCATGCGCGCGCCAACGGCGTAGTGCTGAAAGGCGACATTCCCATCGGCATCAGCCGCAACAGTGTGGAAGCCTGGAAAGAGTCCCACTACTTCAACCTGAACGGACAAGCCGGTGCACCGCCCGACGACTTCTCCGTGAACGGACAGAACTGGGGCCTCCCCACCTACAACTGGGATGTCATGGAAAAAGACGGTTATGCCTGGTGGATGAAACGTTTCCACAAAATGGCAGAATACTTCGATGCCTACCGCATAGACCACATCCTCGGCTTCTTCCGCATTTGGGAGATACCGATGCACGCCGTACACGGGCTGTTGGGACAATTCGTCCCCGCCCTGCCCATGACGCGCGAGGAGATAGAAAGCTACGGGCTGGCATTCCGCGAAGACTTCTTCCTGAAGCCCTATATCCATGAGTACTTCCTCGGACAAATCTTCGGCCCGCATACAGACTATGTGAAACAGACCTTCATAGAGCCGACAGACACGTGGGAGGTTTACCGCATGCGTCCCGAGTTCGACACCCAGCGCAAGGTGGAAGCCTACTTTGCCGGAAAAACGGACGATGACAGCATCTGGATTCGTGACGGGCTTTACGCCCTTATCAGCGATGTGCTGTTCGTGCCCGACCGCAACAATCCGCACGAATACCATCCGCGCATCGGCGTGCAGCACGACTACATCTACCGCGCACTGAACGATTGGGAAAAGGCTGCCTTCAACCGGCTGTATGACCAGTACTACTATCACCGCCACAACGACTTCTGGGGACAGCAAGCCATGAAGAAACTGCCGCAACTGACACAGTCCACGCGCATGCTGGTATGCGGTGAGGACTTAGGCATGATTCCCGATTGCGTGGCATGGGTGATGAACGACCTGCGTATCCTTTCCCTGGAGATACAACGTATGCCGAAAGACCCGAAACAAGAATTCGGCCACACAGACTGGTATCCATACCGTTCGGTCTGCACCATCTCCACGCACGACATGTCTACCCTGCGCGGCTGGTGGGAAGAAGACTTCCAACAGACGCAGCGTTACTACAACACCATGCTCGGGCACTACGGTGCCGCACCGGCAACGGCCACGCCGGAGCTCTGCGAAGAAGTGGTTCGCAATCACCTCCATAGCAACTCCATCCTCTGCATCCTCTCCCTGCAAGACTGGATGTCCATGGACGGCAAATGGCGCAACCCGAACGTGCAGGAAGAACGCATCAATATTCCTGCCAACCCGCGGCACTACTGGCGCTGGCGCATGCACCTGACACTGGAACAACTGATGAAGGCAGAAAGCTTGAACGAGAAAATAAGGTGCATGATAGAAAGCACCGGAAGATAAGAAAGGATTCTTAGCAAAGTATTATTTTAGGCACGGATTACATGGACAATCACGGATAATATTGAAAGCAACCGTGATAACCCGTATAATTCCGTGCCTAAAATAGTTCGATAAGTTTATTTCGACCCTCACATAATTGTATTCTATAAAAAACAATTTCGCGCTATTTTTATATTTTACAGAATACAATCCGCAACCTGAATCGTAATAACCGGATACTGATTTGCCCGTACCACAAAATATCAGTAAGTTTGCAGAAAACAATCTACAAGTAATGACCAGTTATATTTTCCTTGACACGCTTCGCTTCTTCGCCCATCACGGCGTGGGCGAACAAGAAACCGTGGTAGGCAATGAGTTTACCGTCAGCCTGCGCCTGCAAGTTGATATCCGGCGTGCGGCAGAAACGGACGACGTAGCCGACACCGTGAGCTATGCCGATGTACATACAGCTGTGAAGGCAGAGATGGACATTCCTTCCAAACTATTGGAACATGTATGCGGGCGAATTATAAACCGATTGTTCCACGACTTCCCACAGATAGAAGAAATAACCCTCAAGCTGGCAAAGCGCAATCCACCGATGGGCGCGGATATAGAGGCTGCAGGAGTGGAAATATGCCAACGCCGCGGAGAATGACAGATTGCCGAATCACCCCATTCACTATTGATACACAGACACTTCCCACTGCAAAGACACTGCATGCTTTTTGCAGTGGCGCTGCAAACGGTTTGCAGTAACACTGCACATATATTTGCAGTAGTACTGCAACAGCTTTGCAGTAACGCTGCAACAGATATGCAGTAGCACTGCAAAATGTATACAGAAGTTCTGCAGTGAGCATGCAGCAACTTTTCTGCCGTAGAATACAACCATTGATACCAATATTCCGTACCTTTGCCCCATCATCAACAAAAAGTCAATGAGAAACGCTATACAACGACTGGCATTACTCCCCATCGTCACTTTCTTCCTGCTACCGGCCGCTTGCTATCAAATACAGCTCCGAGTTTCATTGGAGAAATGCCCTCTACCTGCCCACCCCTTACGACTTTACAAACCCATACAACTATGCAGACTTCAGAAGGAATGAACTATTGAAAATAAACCTCACAGAGTTCCGCTTCCCCTACCAATACCTCAACGACATAGAATGGGCAGATTCACCAACACCATTATTGTGCAACTCTATGACTTCAAACGGCAAGGGTGGGCTATCGCACCAGTGTGGGCTGTCCATGAACGAAGGGTAGCGATAGATTAAGAATGCCCAGTAGAACCGAGTTTCATCCTTATTTTTGCCGTTTCCGCTTCTTTGCCGATTCCACCGCTTCGGCCACCACCGGCTTATTTGCAAACCGCTTGGTGTAGTTGCTGTAATCGGGAACAGTGCGTTCATACGTCGGGTCGACAAACAACGGGCTGGAAATGATATGGTCTGCCGTACTGCGGTTGCAGCAGAACACGATGTTCTCCACACCGGCAAGGCGGGTCAACGCCTTCACATCCGTATCGTGCGGCTGAAGGGTCATCGGGTCGGTGAAAAAGAAAAGATAGTCAATCTCTCCGTCCACAATGCGCGAGCCCATCTGCTGGTCACCGCCCAAAGGACCGGATTTAAGGATAGTGAAATCCCACTCCACATCAGGATGTTTCTCCCGGAGGGCTTCGAGGATAAGGGTACCCGTGGTGCCCGTACAATAGAATTTATGCCCCATCAGCAATTCCGAGTTCCACAGTACCCACTCGATGAGGTCTTTCTTCATGGCGTCGTGTGCCACTAATCCGATTTTTCTAACTAGTTTTTCCATAATTCAAAACCTTTAATAGATTGAACAATTATAAAAGGCAACAGTTCCTACAATTGGGAAAAGAATTTCTTTCCATGCAGATAAAACTGCGCCAATATACTGTTTTTTGTCCGTTCCGGTATTACGGCAAGCGTAGTTTTTTTCAGATTCTCTTTGCGGGACGCTGCTAATGAAGTGCGGAGGGAGTGGTAGGCACGGCGCGCACGGAATACGGCCAAAGCATTGGGTAACTGGCCTTTCAGCATGAAACTGAACGCAGCCACATAATCGAGCACCGCACGTACACGCATCACGGACGCCAAGTCCTCCTGCGGCAGATTCTTATAAAGCATGACAAGGTTATTACGAAAATTGAGGAAGGTCTTGCGCGGATTCTCCTTCTTCAAAGTGGCCCCTCCCACATGAAATACCACACTCTGCGGTATACATGCCAACTGTCTGCCACGGGCACGAAGCCGCCAACATAAATCTATCTCCTCCATGTGGGCAAAAAAACGTCCGTCCAGCCCACCCGCTTCCCGGTAGTCTGCCAGACGGATGAACAGAGCCGCCCCCGTAGCCCAGAAAATGGGTATCACCGTGTCGTATTGCCCCTTGTCCTCTTCTACCACGCCCATAATACGGCCGCGGCAGAAGGGATAGCCATAGCGGTCGATGAAACCTCCCGCAGCTCCGGCATACTCAAACTGCCCCTTGTTACGCCAACTGCGTATCTTCGGCTGGCAAGCGGCCGTCTCCGGATAGGCATCCATATACTCTGCCAACGGGACAAGCCAGTGCTCGGTGACCTCTACATCGGAATTGAGCAGCACTACATATTCTGCCTCCACTTGCTTCAATGCTAGATTGTATCCGTCGGCAAAACCGTGGTTCTCTTCCAGCAGAATCAAGTGCACAGAAGGAAACTCGCGACGGAGCATTGCCACAGAAGCATCCGTAGAGCCATTGTCCGCCACATACACCACAGCACCATCCGCCTCCGAAAAACGCACAACAGAGGGAAGGAAGGAACGGAGCATATCACATCCGTTCCAATTCAATATGACAACAGCAATCTTATCCATGTTGCACAGCTTCTTTTCGTTTCTTTTTCCAGCGTTTATGAGACCAGAACCAATAAGCCGGTTCGCGCCGGATGGTCTGCTCCAGACGACGGGCGAAGCACTCGGTTATCTCGCCATCCGCCGTCTGCTTGGGAGTTTCGGTAACCAAGTCGAAGAGCACTTTGCAATATCCTCTGGATGTCCGTTCCAATTCACAATAAAAGACGGGGAAGTCCATCAGCTTGGCAATGCGCTCGGCGCCATCCATGAACACGGTGTCCTGATTCAAGAAAGTGGTCCAATAATGGGCCTCGCTGCGGTTGGGCGACTGGTCCGTAATCAGGCCGATGGCTATCCGCCTGCCTTCACGGCGAAGCTTTATCACTTCGCGTGCCGTGGAATGTTTCGCCACATTATATCCTCCGAACCGGGCGCGGATATGCTTGAACATCTCGTCCAGATACTTATTGCTTAGCGGTTTGTACACCTGCACCGGGATGTCGCCCGGATGCATGATGGCCCCCATGCCTATAATCCACTCAAAATTGGCATAATGGGGAATCAGCAGTACAATGCCTCCATGCTTCTCTATCATGGCAAGGTATTCTTCCTTATTATCATACTTCATCCGGCGGCAGAGCTCCTCGAAAGACATGCGCAGCATCTTCACCTCTTCCAGCATATAGTCGCAGATATAATGGTAGAACTTGCGCTCTATCTCCATCAATTCGGTTTCCGACTTCTCCGGAAAGGAATTGCGAAGGTTGCGGCGAACGACTTTCTTCCGATAATGCACGACGTGGCGCATCAGAAAGTACAGCCCGTCGGACAACGCATAAAGCGCCCGGAAAGGCAGAAGTGCCACAAGCCACATGCCCGCATAAGTCAGCCAATAGACAATTTTTGATTTCACTTCGTCAGTTATGAGTTATAAGTTATGAGTTATTTGTTGCAAAGGCGGCATTCCTCATTCCATTACTCCCAAGAGTGCGGTGCCGTCGGCATTGAAATCGCCCAGGCGCACAGACACGAGCTGGTTGTCCAAGGCAGCATCATGAGGGACTTCCACACGGATATAATTGGGAGTGAAGCCGTGCATCGGCAGTCCGGGTTTGGGACGTTCCAACAACACCGGCATCGTCTGCCCGATATGGCGCGCATAAAAAGCACGGGTCTTTTCGTCCGAAAGCTCCAGCAATTGCTGGCTCCTGCGGTGCTTTTCTTCGGGTGCCACCACGTGGTCTATCTTCAAGGCCTGCGTGCCGGGACGCTCCGAATAGCTGAAGACATGGAGCTGCGTCACGTCCAGGCTCTTGATAAACTCATAAGCCTGCCCGAAATACTCCTCCGTCTCTCCACGGGTACCCACAATCACGTCTACCCCTATAAAGGAATCGGGCATCACTTCCTTTATCTTCTTTATCTTCGAGGCAAACAAGGCGGTATCGTAACGGCGTCGCATCAGCTTCAGCACCTCGTCACTGCCCGACTGCAGCGGTATATGGAAATGAGGCATGAAACGCCGGGAACGGGACACGTATTCTATGATTTCATCTGTCAGCAGATTCGGCTCGATGGAGGATATGCGGTAACGCTCAATGCCTTCCACCTCGTCCAGCGCCTTCACCAAGTCGAAGAAAGTCTCACCGGTAGACTTGCCGAAGTCTCCGATATTGACGCCGGTCAATACAATTTCCTTTCCACCTTCGGCAGCCGCCTGGCTGGCCTGCTCCACCATAGAAGCAATGCTGCCGTTACGGCTACGTCCGCGGGCAAAGGGAATGGTGCAATAGGAACAATAATAATCGCAGCCGTCCTGCACTTTCAGGAAGAAGCGTGTCCGGTCGCCACGCGAACAAGACGGAGCAAACGAACGTATATCCTTCAAAGCGGAAGTGTAGGCCTCGCCGGTCTCGTGCTTCTGCAGATTGCCCAGGTAGTGGAGCAGGTCCTTCTTCTGCTCGGCTCCCAGCACGACGTCCACACCTTCTATCTTTGCCACCGTCTCCGGTTTCAGCTGGGCATAGCAACCGGTCACCACGACAAATGCACCCGGATGTTGCTTCACCAGTTTGTGGATGGCCTGGCGGCACTTCTTGTCCGCCACTTCCGTCACCGAGCAGGTATTCACTACACAAATATCCGCTTTCTCACCCTTGCGCGCCGTACGTACGCCCGCTTCCCGCAAAATTTTACCGATAGTAGAGGTCTCCGAGAAGTTCAGTTTGCACCCCAACGTATAGTAAACCGCCGTCTTATCTTGAAATATATTGGTATCTATCATGAGCTTATAAACACATTTATGCTGCAAATATATACATTATTAATCTATTTTTCCTACTTTTGCACACTCAACTAAAATTTGTGCAATGATACAAGAGAACTTTATCAAACTATACGAGCATAGTTTCCGCGAGAATTGGGACCTCCCCTGCTATACCAACTATGGAGAAAACGAGAGCTATACTTATGGCGAAGTGGCACAAGAAATAGCCAGACTGCATCTTATTTTCAAGTACTGCCAACTGCGCCGCGGCGACAAGATAGCCGTCATCGGCAAGAACAATGCCCGCTGGTGCATCGCCTATATGGCCACCATCACCTACGGTGGTATCGTAGTCCCCATTCTGCAAGACTTCAACCCCAATGATGTCCATCATATCGTAAACCACTCCGAATCGACGTTCCTCTTCACCAGCGATGCCATTTGGGAACATCTGGAAGAAGAACGGCTTACTGGACTTCGCGGTGTGTTCTCGCTGAGCGACTTCCGCTGTCTGTATCAGCGGGACGGCGAAACCATCCAGCGTTTCCTCAAGCATCTGGGCGATGAAATGGAAGCGACCTACCCGAACGGGTTCCGCAAGGAAGACATCGTTTACACGGACCTTTCCAACGACAAGGTCATGCTGCTGAATTATACCTCGGGCACCACCGGATTCAGTAAGGGCGTCATGCTGACGGGAAACAACCTGGCCGGCAACGTCACCTTCGGCATACGTACCGAGCTGCTGAAGAAAGGGGACAAAGTGCTCTCTTTCCTGCCTTTGGCACATGCATACGGCTGCGCATTCGATTTCCTTACCGCCACGGCCGTCGGCACACACGTCACACTGTTGGGAAAAGTGCCTTCCCCAAAGATTCTGATGAAAGCTTTCGAGGAAGTGAAACCCAACCTGATTATCACCGTCCCCCTTGTCATTGAAAAGATATACAAGAATGTCATACAGCCCATCATCAACAAAAAGACCATGAAATGGGCGCTCAGCATTCCCTTGCTCGACGGACAGATATACGGGCAAATCCGCAAGAAACTGATTGACGCACTGGGCGGACGTTTCAAGGAAGTCATCATAGGAGGCGCAGCCATGAACCCGGAAGTGGAAGAATTCTTCCACCGCATCAAGTTCCCCTTCACCATCGGCTACGGCATGACCGAATGTGCCCCTCTCATCAGCTATGCTCCCTGGAATGAATTCGTCCCGACTTCCTCCGGACGGGTACTCGACATCATGGAAGCCCGTATCTGCAAGGAAAACCCGGACGACAAACTCGGCGAAATACAAGTACGTGGCGAGAACGTGATGACGGGTTATTACAAAAACCCCGAAGCCACCAAAGAAGTCTTCACCGAAGACGGATGGCTTCGCACCGGCGACTTGGGTACACTGGACGACGACAACAACCTATACATACGCGGACGCAGCAAGACCATGATTCTCAGTTCCAGTGGACAGAATATCTTCCCCGAAGAGATAGAAGCACGGCTCAACAACATGCCTTTCGTCCTGGAAAGTCTTGTCATCGAACGGAATAAAAGACTGGTAGCACTGGTTTATGCCGACTATGAAGCCCTGGATTCCTTGGGACTAAACCAGCCGGATAACCTTAAAACCATCATGGATGAGAATCTCAAAAATCTGAATAACAGCGTGGCAGCCTACGAAAAAGTAAGCCAAATCCAACTTTATCCGACTGAATTTGAGAAAACGCCCAAAAGAAGTATCAAGAGATACTTATACAACAGCATTGCCGAAGATTAATATGTTGTAAAACATATAGATAGGGATAAAAACAGCCGAAGCTCCAAAAAAAATATAAAAAAAGTTGGGGTTTCGAGAACAACATATTGCAAAAAGTACATACCTTTGCAACGTTTTAATAAAGCAATTGATTGTATTACGTTTTTAAAAAGTAAAGAAAATGAAAAAATTAGTTTTGATGGCTGCAGCTATCGTAGCAGTATCTTTCGCATCTTGTGGCAACAAAGCAGCTAACGCTGAACAAGCAACTGCAGATTCTATCCGTATCGCTGACTCAATCGCAGCTGTAGAAGCAGCAGCAGCTGAAGCCGCAGCAGCAGCCGCAGCAGCTGACACTGTAGCAGTAGATAGCGCAGCTGTTGTAGCTGAATAATTTCAGTACAACACTCGAGAGAATTGAAAGTCTGACGTGCATACAAGCACACCAGACTTTTTTTATGTCTTATCCTCTCCTTCTGTTCCCTTCCAATTGTTAAGTCTTGGTCTTATTTCACAAAAAAGGGTATTATATGGCAGATAAATGATAAAGTATAGTGCATATACCAAATAAAAGCCGTTACTTTGCATCAACAAAACAATAAGAGGTTTATTACGATCTACGTTTCACTATGTTTCTCCTCGATTAGCCACATTGAGAATTTTCATTTCTGACTACAACTTCCTAAGACTCCTTTATTGAATTATTAATTTTTTATTTTTGTATTTTATGAATATGTACATTGGAAACCTTAGCTACAACGTTAGGGAATCAGATTTGAGACAAGTAATGGAAGAGTATGGAACAGTAGAATCAGTAAAACTGATTATGGACCGTAATACAAACAGATCAAAAGGTTTTGCCTTCGTAGAGATGCCCGAAGCTGCTGAAGCCCAACAAGCAATCAACAAACTGAATGGAGCAGAATATGTAGGCCGCCAAATGGTAGTGAAAGAAGCATTGCCAAGAAACTAAAAGAATTATTGGCTGACAATAAGGCAAAGAGCATACCCCTGAGTGGATATGCTCTTTTTTTTGCATTAGTAACCTCGTAAAGAGACACAAGAGTATTCTTGCCAAACCTCTATACCGCGCGCGTAAACCTCTACTTCAGATTCGTAAACCTCTATAACCGCAGCTTTACGTATCCCTCAATAAGCTCACACACATACGCTCCGAACATAGAAAAGCCCGGTCCTTTATCAGAACCGGGCTTCCTTATCATTATGAAGTCTTTTCTTATGCTTCTTCAGCAACTACTTCGAAAGGAATTTCTACAGAAACTTCCTTGTGCAGCTTAACGATAGCCTTGTAGTTACCAACTTCTTTCACTGCGTCCTTAACAACGATAATCTTACGATCGATGTTGTGACCCAATTTAGCCAACTCTTCAGCAATCTGGATGTTACCAACAGAACCGAAGATAGTACCAGTAGAGCTAACCTTAGTAGCAATCTTCAATGATACGCCTTCCAGCTTAGCAGCCAGTTCTTCAGCATCCTTTTTGATTTTCTCCAGCTTGTGAGCACGTTGTTTCAGCTCTTCAGCCAACATTTTCTTTGCAGCCGGTGAAGCGATGACAGCTTTACCAGTCGGGATGAGGTAGTTACGACCGTAACCAGACTTTACTGTTACGATGTCGTTCTTATAACCCAAGTTTACAATGTCTTCTTTCAATATAATTTCCATACTTTCCTCCTCCTATTATTTCATCATGTCAGTTACATAGGGCAGCAACGCCAAGTGACGTGCTCTCTTCACAGCTTGAGCTACACGACGTTGGAACTTCAAAGAAGTACCGGTAATACGACGCGGAAGGATTTTACCTTGCTCATTCAAGAATTTCTTCAAGAATTCGGGATCTTTGTAGTCGATGTACTTAATACCGCTCTTTTTGAAACGGCAGTATTTTTTCTTCTTAACGTCTACTGAGGGCGGAGTTAAATATCTGATTTCTGATTGAACTTGTTGTGCCATGATTAATCCTCCTTTTTAGTTTGATTTAACACTTCTTCTCTTCGCAGCATATTCAGCAGCGTACTTGTCTTGCTTGAAAGTCAAGAAACGGATAACGCGCTCGTCACGACGGAAGTTTATTTCCAGTTTCTCAATGACAGTAGGTTCTGCATTGAACTCAATCAGCTGATAGAAACCGGTTGACTTCTTCTGGATAGGATATGCCAGCTTCTTCAGTCCCCAGTTTTCTTCATTTACAATCTCAGCACCTTCAGCAGTAAGGATGCTTTTGAATTTTTCTACCGCTTCCTTCATCTGAACATCAGACAAAACGGGAGTCAAAATGAAAACGGTTTCGTATTGATTCATACTCGTTTAATTAAATAAATAAATTATTCGTTTTAAAAATGCGGTGCAAAGGTAGACATTTTATTTTGAACTACAAACATTTAATGTTTTTTTGTGTAGGGATATAGGAATTGTCTTCGGCTTGCACTATCTTTGCAAAGTTGTTTAAACAATAATTTCATGATAGAGCAATTCAACTTTGATATCCGCCTTATCTTTGCCATACTGAACGGTAAAGTGTCGGCTGCCATTAACCGAAAGCTGTCCCGCAACTTCCGCCAGAACGGTTTGGAGATTACTCCGGAACAGTGGACCGTCCTCATCTTCTTATGGGAAAAGGACGGGGTGACGCAACAAGAGTTGTGTAATGCAACTTTCAAAGACAAGCCCAGCATGACGCGCTTGATAGACAATATGGAGCGTCAGCATCTCGTCGTGCGCATATCGGACAAGAAAGACCGCCGAACCAATCTGATACATCTGACCAAGGACGGCAAGGAGCTGGAAGAACGCGCGCGCGTCATTGCCAACCAGACCCTCAAAGAAGCCTTGAAAGGCATCACCATCGAAGAGCTCAGTGTGAGCCAGGAGGTGCTGAGGAAGATTTTCTTCAATACGAAGGACTAAGATATAGGGATTAGGGGTTAAGGATTAGAGATTAAGGGAGGAGAAAACAAGGGGATGAAGCGTCATTTTTCATTCCTCATCTTCCATTCTTTATTAAAATATGGATTTTTTGCAAAAATAATTTCGCTTGTTAAAGAATTATGCTTTTCTTTGTGACAAGAATACGAAAGAATATAATAATCTAATTAAAATACACACACATGAAAGGCTTATTAAAAAATCTGGGATTGATATTAGTCGTAATAGGAGCTGTAATCCTGGTTGCATGTTCTTTTACCGGCAATGTTAACAACAATGCCATCTTGGGCAGTTCTGCCGTTTTGGTTGTAGTGGGATTGATTTCCTACATTGTCATCAACAAGAGAATTGTCGACTAATATCAAAAGAAAAGAAATAAAGAAGGCGGTTAGCATATACATGCAAACCGCCTTTTTTATTTTCTCTCCCCCAGAGGAGCCGAGTCTCATCAAGACTCAGCTTCCGGAGTAATCAGTTTATATCCTTTTCCGTGAATGTTGATGATTTCAATCGAATCATCTTCTTTCAGGTGCTTACGCAGCTTTGTGATATATACATCCATACTACGTGCATTGAAATAGTTGTCATCAATCCAAATAGTCTTCAACGCAAAGTCACGCTGCAGAATTTCGTTGGCATGTGCACAAAGCAAGCCCAGCAGTTCGGATTCTTTGGTGGTCAGTTTAGTCTGCTTCTCGGCAGTCGCCAGAATCTGTTTCTGCGTGTCGAATGTAAACTTACCAATCTTATAGATGTTGCTCTCCTTGTTCTTCTTTCCGCGAACACGTCTCAGGATAGCTTCAATTCTGAAAGTCAGCTCTTCCATACTGAAGGGCTTGGTGATGTAGTCATCGGCACCAATCTTGAAACCTTCCAGAATATCTTCCTTCAATGTTTTTGCCGTCAAGAAGATAATAGGTATTTCGGCATTGGCCGCACGCACTTCTTGTGCCAGTGTGAATCCGTCTTTCTTCGGCATCATCACATCAAACACACACAAGTCATATTTATTCTTCAGGAAAGCCTTGTATCCTGCTTCTCCATCGGGATATAACTCGGCAGCGTAACCTTTTGCTTGTAAATATTCTCTTAAAAGCATGCCAAGATTTTCATCATCTTCGCACAATAAAATACGCAGTTTCTCGTCCATATCAATCAATTTTTTAATAAAGGTAATGCAATAATAAATTTAGTTCCTACGTTCAGTTCACTTTCTGCCCGGATAGTTCCCTTATGATCCATGATAATCTTCTTCACATAAGCCAGTCCCAAGCCGAAGCCTTTCACATCGTGCAGATTACCTGTATGCACGCGATAAAACTTCTCGAATATCTTTTCAAATTCTCCTTCTTGATGCCGATGCCGTTATCTTGATGGAAATCATCAGTTTGCCAGGCTCATTCCAAGTCTTCACCGTCAGTTGCAGATCCGCATCCGGACGTTTATACTTCACTGCATTATCCATGAGATTGAAAATCACATTGGTGATATGCATCTCATCGGCAAAATGGCAGAGTTGGTAGCTTTAAGCTCCGATTCAATCTTTCCATTATAACGCTCCACTTTCAGTGTAAACGTGTTGATAACACCCGCTATCAGCTCGTTGGCATCCAGTTCCTTATTCTTCAAAGTAGCCTTCTGACGGTCAAACATCGACATCTGAAGCACTTTTTCTACCTGGAACCTCAAGCGCTTCGTTTCATCGTTGATGACACCGATATATGCTGGAACATAGTCGGAGACTTGCCCACAGCCGGGTCTTTCAACATCTGTGCCGCCAGAGAAATCGTCGATATCGGCGTCTTGAACTCGTGCGTCATATTATTGATGAAATCATTCTTCATCTCCGTCAGCTTCTTCTGGCGGAATACGATGTAAATCGTAAAGATGAACGTCACCAGCAGTACAAAAGTAAATATCATCGACGGTATCATAAACCTGACCGAATCGAAGATATAATCCTTCTTTCCCGGAAAATGTATCTTGACGATACTCATACGGGCTGGTGGGTCATTCAAAACAATGGCTGCGAATAAGAGCTTTCACTCCCTGCATCGCTATAATCCGCACAACGGTATACCTCCCGACCTTCCCGGTCTATCACCTTGAAGTGATAATCCATATCACCGAGACCATTCTCTATCAGACCTGCTTTTAGATACTGGTCCAGACTTTTGAAATTAACACGCTCCTCAATCGGCTTGTCGCTGGCATTGTATACCATCTGCAACACCACCTCGTCTACCAATGCACGCTGGTAAAGATAGCGGTTTTAAGCATCTCTATCTGCGAGCGTGAAGTCTGAGGAATGGTTTTGCTCCGTGTTTGCGTGAAATCATTGCTCTTGGCAATTCAGAAGGCTCGTTACTGAAAGTTTTCAATTCCACCGAAGAACGGACACTGCCATCCGGAGCTGTCATCACAAACCGCTGGGTACGCATCACTCCGCTACTGCTTTGCGATTGTTCCCACGCCTTCTTTCTGCCTCGGAGATATCCTCATTCAGCCAACGCACAACCTCTGCGGACTCTGCCTCTTTCGAAGCAGCCATCAACGCACGCTTCACCGATTCATCAAATTGTCCGTTACGCATCTTCACCATTTCCTCAATATAGCTTATCTGCAGATACAGCAAACTAAGGAAGGAAAGCCCCATAACAACACCTAATATCCATATAGTTGACTTTTTCATAGTCACAAAATTAACACTCCTAATTAACACTCCTAACCAATTAACCTGATTTAACCGGACGTTCTCGTAAATTAACCGAAGACCATTTTTAGGTTGTATTATGAGCATTATAACAAAACACAAGCCTTTGGTTTGCAAATTTAATAAAAATTAATCATTCAATTCACAATTCTGCATGTTCTTAATCTACGTTAATGAAAAAAGCCGTTATTACTTGCCATGAAGTAACAACGGCTTTAACAATTGTTATATTAGCAGCCGGTAGTTACAACAGCCAAACTACCAACCCCTGAAAATCATTCTTCAGCTTGCTTTGCCTCAAATTCCTTAATCAGTTTATCCTGCACATCACTCGGAACGAGTTCATAGCTGGCAAACTTCATGATGAACGAAGCACGTCCACCAGTCAGTGAGCTAAGTGCCGTAGAGTAGGATGACATTTCCTTCAAAGGCACCTTAGCACTCAGTTTTTCGTAACTGGCCTCGCTGCTCATACCCATAATCATGGCACGGCGTCCCTGCAAGTCCCCATCACATCACCCATCTTGTCCGACGGAACAAATACTTCCACGTCATAAATGGGTTCTAGAATCTTCGGGCCTGCATTCTTGAACGCTTCGCTGAACGCATTCCGTCCCGCCAGCATAAAGGAGATTTCATTGGAGTCAACCGGATGCATTTTTCCGTCATATACGATGACACGTACATCGCGAGCATACGAACCAGTCAACGGTCCCTGCTCCATACGTGACATGATACCCTTCAAGATGGCCGGCATGAAACGTGCATCAATGGAACCACCCACAATACTATTGACGAATACCAGCTTGCCACCCCATTCCAATGGAACTTCTTCGGTACCCTTGACGTTCATCTTGAACTCCTGACCATTGAATTTATAGGTTTCGGGCAACGGCATGCCTTCGTAGTAAGGCTCAACAATCAGATGAACTTCACCGAACTGGCCTGCACCACCCGACTGCTTCTTATGGCGATAATCCGCACGGGCAGCTTTGGTAATCGTTTCGCGATACGGTATTCTCGGTTCTTCAAACTTGATTTGCAGTTTTCATTGTTTTCCAGACGCCACTTCAAGGTACGCAAATGGAATTCACCTTGTCCGTGTACAATAGTCTGACGCAATTCTTTAGACTGGTCTATCACCCATGTCGGGTCTTCCTCTCGCATACGGTTCAAAGCAACCATCATCTTTTCTGTATCCGACTCGTTCAACGGCTTGATAGCACGTGAGTATTTGGAGTTCGGATATTTAATGAAGTTGAAACGGTTTTCAGAGCCCTTACCGTTCAATGTATTGCCGGTATGTACATCCTTCAGTTTCACTGTACAGCCGATGTCACCGGCTACCATTTCCTCTACCTTGATACGGTTGGCACCGGCACAAGCATAAATCTGCGCGATGCGTTCCTTGGAACCGCGGTCTGCATTGGTAAAATCATCACCTTCGTGCACTTTACCACTCATAACCTTGAAGTATTGAACATCACCGATATGCGGCTCAACGGCAGTCTTGAAGAAATACAAGGAAGTCGGTCCGTTAGAATCCGGCTTCACCACCTCACCGCGTGTATTGTGCACCGGTGGCATTTCGTCCACAAACGGCACCACATTACCCAGGAACTCCATCAGACGGCGTACACCCATATCCTTGCCGGCACAGACGCAGAATACCGGGAACATACCTCGTGAAGCCAGTCCCTTGCGGATACCTTCGCGCATTTCGTCTTCTGTCAAAGAGTCCTGCTCAAAGAATTTTTCCATCAGGCCTTCGTCATGTTCGGCTGCAGCTTCTACCAAAGCCTTGTGCAGTTCTGTAGCCTTTTCCATTTCTTCGGCCGGAATTTCTTCAATAATGGGAGCGCCACCTTCGGGTCCCCACGAATATTTTTTCATCAAAAGTACATCGATCAACGAATTGAAGTTCGGTCCGGTAGCCAGCGGATATTGCACGGGCACCACCTTCGGACCGTATATGGTTTGCAACTGCTCAAGCACCATATCATAATCGCACTTTTCATTATCGAGCTGGTTTACCAGGAAAATAACCGGTTTGCCCAGTTTCTCGGTGTAGCGGAAATGGTTCTGCGTACCTACCTCGGGACCGTATTGCCCGTTCAGCAGCAGAATGGCAGTATCTGTAACGTTGAGCGCCGTCATGGCAGCCCTACAAAGTCATCACTACCCGGGCAGTCAATGATATTCAGTTTCTTGCCGTTCCACTCCACATGGAAAACGGTGGAAAACACAGAATAGCCGTATTCCTGCTCCACCGGGAAGTAATCGCTGACTGTATTCTTGGCAGTAATCCTGCCGCGACGTTTATAATACCACTCTCAAAGAGCAGCGCTTCCGTGAGTGGTTTTACCCGAGCCGTCATTGCCAAGGAGGGCAATGTTCTTAATTTCATTCGTCTGATATACTTTCATGATATATTAAGATTTTAAGTGAATAACCTGACATACGATGATGCCGTTAACTTTTGTGAGGCGCAAATTAGGCATTAATTCAAAGAAAAGCAACATCGGGAAGCATGTTATATAACACACTTCCTCCACCAACAAAGAATATAACCTTAATTCCGCAACACTATTATAAAATATTTTTTAAGTACCTGAGCAACAAAAGTTGCTCAGGATTTTGCCATGTCAGAGGATTCACTTAACTTAGTGTTGCAAAAAATAATCAAACAAAACCTCATCAGGCATGGCAAAAATACAAATAAAATCCGAGAAGCTCACTCCTTTTGGAGGAATATTTTCAATCATGGAGCAATTTGACTCCACATTGTCATCTGTAATCGACTCGACACTCGGTCTAAGGTGTAGCTCGTTCGGTTATCAGTACAGTGAAATCGTCCGTTCCCTCATGAGTATCTACTTCTGTGGTGGCTCATGCATTGAGGATGTCACTACTCATTTGATGAACCATCTCTCGCTCCATCCGACACTTCGTACTTGTAGTTCTGATACTATCCTCAGAGCGATAAAGGAACTGACGCAAGGAAACATCTCATACACATCAGATACGGGTAAGAACTACGATTTCAACACGGCTGACACACTCAATACCTTACTGCTCAATTGTATGTTTGCATCCGGCCAACTGAAAGAGGGCGAGATGTATGATGTTGATTTCGACCATCAGTTCATAGAGACTGAGAAGTATGATGCAAAGCCTACATACAAGAAGTTCCTTGGTTATCGCCCTGGCGTGGCGGTTATTGACGACTTGATTGTTGGCATTGAGAATAGCGATGGTAACACCAACGTTCGTTTTCATCAGAAGGACACGCTGAAGAGATTCTTTGAGAGATTTGAGCAGAACGGACTTACAATCAATCGTTTCAGAGCTGATTGTGGATCATGTTCCGAGGAAATCGTGGAGGAAATAGAGAAACACAGCAAATCCTTCTATATCCGCGCAAACCGCTGCAGTTCGCTCTACAATGACATCTTTGCTCTTAGAGGCTGGAAGACTGAGGAAATCAATGGCATTGAGTTCGAATTGAACTCTATTCTTGTTGAGAAGTGGAAGGGTAAAGCATACCGACTTGTGATTCAAAGACAGAAACGGATGGACGGTGTGCTGGATCTTTGGGAAGGAGAATACACATACCGTTGTATCCTGACTAACGACTATGAATCTTCCACAAGAGAAATTGTCGAGTTCTATAACCTTCGTGGAGGAAAGGAACGTATCTTCGATGATATGAACAATGGTTTCGGGTGGGACAGATTGCCCAAATCCTTCATGGCAGAGAACACTGTGTTCCTTCTTCTTACGGCACTTATCCGTAATTTCTACAAGGCCATTATCCACAGACTTGACGTAAAGAGGTTCGGACTCAATGCAACAAGTCGCATAAAAGCGTTTGTCTTCAGGTTTGTCTCTGTACCAGCCAAGTGGATCAGAACATCAAGGCGGTATGTGCTGAATATCTATACCTGTAATAATGCTTACGCAGATATTTTTCAGACTGATTTTGGATAACGCCTACAACTTATGGGTATGATACTGCGTATTGCCTCAAGTCGCATAGTGGGGCAAGGGGATATTGTGGGCAGAAGTGGGTATTTCAGCCTCAATTTATCTGCTAATTCAGTGATGAGAGGACGTTTAGACGCAAGAAGGACGCTGAAGAGCTTAGTTGCGGATTTGAGGATTAAACATTAATTGTTTCACTTTCACTCTTCATTTTAACCGTGAAAACAATGGCAAATGTAGGCGAATGCTGATAGGAAGACCCTCCAATAATGCTTCTACGAGGTAGAATTTTAGTTATTCGACCTAATTGAAGCATAATTTGACTTGATCTATGACTGTATGAAGCGTTCCTGATATTCCGTCGGCAACATGCCGAATTCCTTTTTGAAACAAGAACTGAAATATTTCGGGTCATTAAAACCGACGGCATACGCCAGATCGGAAACACGCACAGAACTCCCCTTCTCCTCCATAATGCGGCAGGCCGCTTTCAGACGGATGTTACGGATAAAGGCAGAAGTATTCAGTCCCGTCAGGGATTTCAGTTTCTTGTAAAGGGTGGACTTGCTGGTGCCCATCTCCTCCACAAACTGGGGCTGGTCGAAGTCTGAATCTTCCAGATGGCGGTTTACGCAGTCAATGGCACGCTGCATGAAGTCCTCATCAATGCTGGTATAGTCCAGTTCCTTGATTTCGAACACCAGTTGGTTCTTAAAGTCATGCGCCTTGCGTTCTTTGTATTTCAGCAGATTGCGGATGCGTGCATGCAGCACGGCCAGGTTGAACGGTTTACTGATAAAGGCATCCGCCCCCACTTCATAAGCTTCGGCACGGTCTTCCTCCTTGTTCTTGGCTGTCAGAAGAATCACGGGAATATGACTGAGTTCCAACTTGTTCTTCACATACCTGCAAAACTCGATGCCGTCCATTACGGGCATCATCACGTCCGAAACAATCAGGTCAATATCCTCATTGTCAAGCACAGTCACAGCCTCCTGACCGTTTTCGGCCGTATGGACATTGTATTCACGTTTCAGCAGCCGGACCATTAACTGCAAAAGCTCCTCATTGTCCTCCACCACCAGTATGGTATGCGCTTTGGGCTTTTCAGCAACCACATTCTCCGCATTCTCCTCTTCAAGATAGGTAACGGTTTTCTGTACCGGAAGTACAGCTTCCTCATCAATCTGTTCTTCCTTAAAGTAAGAGCGGTCTACGGGCAAGGTCACGATGAATTCCGTTCCCCGGCCTTCCTCGCTCTCCACTTCAATGCTTCCTCCATGCAGCTCCACCAAGTCCTTTACCAAAGAAGGCCGATGCCCGTACCAATGGTGTTGAACTTCCGGTAATCCCCTCGTAGAACCGCTTGAAGAGGCTCTTCTGCTTGTCCTTTGAAATGCCACTGCCATTATCCTTTACATGCAACCGGACGAAGTCCCTGTCTTCGGCATACATCAGCGTGACTTGTATATAGCCACCCTCCTTATTATATTTGGCGGCATTGGAAAGCAGGTTGTAGAGAATCTTGTCCAGCTTGTCCGTATCAAAATAACCGATAATCGACTCCGGATTACAGAGTACGGAATGTATCTTGCGCTTTTGACAAGCGGCAGGAAGATTCGGCTTCATTTTCACAAACGCCGCCACATCTCCTGGAGACACGCAACTTCAGATTGCCGGTTTCTGCTTTACGAAATTCAAGAATCTGCTGCAACAGACGGATGAGCCTGCTGATATTGCTACCCATTACCGTATAAAGGTCGTCATGCCGGGAAACCGCATCTTCAACTCATCGACGGTAGCCGAGATAATGGTCAGCGGAGTCAGCAGTTCATGCGTGATATTTGTAAAGAACTGCAATTTGGCATGATTCAGTTCTTCCAGTTTGGACTTCTCCATCTCCCGAAGATGCAGCTCATTACGCAGCTGCATCCTGTTCTTGCTGTCCGGAGAATGAAGCAGACAATAGCTGCCCCTATCAGTGCATAAATGATATAAGCCCACCATGTAGCCCAGAACGGTGGCAATACCACCACCTCAAGTTCACGGATTTCCTGACTCCAAATGCCATTTTCATTGGTGGCTTTCAGACGGAACCGATAAGTACCGCTCTTCAAATTATTATAATAGGCAAAACGGCGGTTGGCATCCGTATATTGCCAATCCTTGTCAAAACCTACAAGCTGATAAGCATACCGATTTAAACCGGATTCTTATAAGTAAGAGATGCGAATTCAATACTGAAATTATTATATCCGTAAGGCAGATCTAACTTCCGCGTAAACGAAGGCATGACAGAAGAAATCCGTTCTCTGACCTCCGGTTCCAATACCGCAAAGAACGGTTGAAGATTTTATATCCGTAATCAGATAAGGCACAGCTTCATTGTCTTTCTCCAGAGATGCAGGAAGGAAACTGTTATAACCCTTATTTCCTCCAAAGAATAACTCGCCCTCCCTACTGCAAGAAGACTGTGATATGAAAAGTTATCCTGCAGACCGTCTGCTGTCGTATAGACACGGACCGTAGCCAAATTCTCGTCCATCGGTACAAAAGCTGTACCAGCCCCATATTAGTCCCCATCCATAGACACCCTTGCCTGTCTTCCTCTATAGACCCTATCATGTCGGCAGACAGCTGATATTCCTGATTCTTTTCCGTAAATACATTTTCCTTATAATCATATAGATACAACCCTCCTCCCTCAGTTCCGGCCCATAGCCTTCCCGATTTATCCACATGCAAACACAACACCGAGTTCGTTGCCAGCTGGCCGTTGTTATAACTATAGTTACTATATTTCAGCGTTTCGGGATGCTGCACCCCCATAATATGTATAATTCCATAGTTGGCTGTCGCAATCCAGAAGCTGCCATCCGCATCCTCCACAATATCCTTCACATGATACCAATCCGCCAACCCGCCTCCGGCAAAGAAAGTGTTCGAACCTATAATGCCCTCCATCGGCCAAACTGATTCCCATACCGCCGCGACAGCCTACCCAACAATTCCCTTACTGTCCTCACACAAGGCCGAAACGCAATCCGAATAGAGATAAGGCGTGTCGGATTCAGTCAGCACCTTCACCTCTCTTTCTCATAAATCAAGATACCACCGTCATAGGTAGCGAACCATACTTCTCCATTCTGAATAATGTAATTGACCGTGGGTACACCGGAATATCCGGGGATATGGGAAAAGAACGACAACACACCGGTTTCATAATCCTTGCGTGCCAGCCCCTTCCGGTACCCAGCCAAAGGTCTTTATCTGCATCGGCAAACAAAGCGCGGACGGCAGTAGTAGGCGTCATCCTCTGCCAGATTCAAAGAATAGAAAGCAAACGGAGATTGTTTCGTGTCTATCATCAGGACACCGCCGCCAATGGAACCCAGCCAGATATTATTGAAGCGGTCGCGCAACAGTGAATTTATTTCATCACAAGGTATATGATATGCCGAATGCAACGACTTGTAATTAATGAATGTACCGGGATTCTCCTGCTTCATAATGCTCAGCCCACCCGGGTCCCTATCCACAAGGTATGGGTGTGTACATCCTCCACAATATCATAAACAATATTGTCCGACAAGCTGGCATCATCCTATCTATGCGAATAATGCGTATAAGACACGTTTGCCATATCCTTTGGGTGATTCAAAGAGAAATAATCCGCAATCAGCCACCGACCCACATTTTCCGGTTTGAATCCTGATAGATAACATGTGCCGAGTTCCGTTCATTGATTTTGGGATATGCATAGAATTTATCCTCCTTCCGGGAATAACGAAAAGACCACTGGACCAGGTACCGACCCACAAATCCCCATCCGAGTCCTCGAACAACGATTTGATGGAAGCTGCGGAAATATACCATCGGTGGACTTGCCGTCATACATCACGAAGGAGTCCTTCTCTGCCACATACCGGCATAAGCCAGAATCCGTACCAATCCATACCTCATTTTCCCGGGTGACCAACAGGCATGAGACCGCATTGTTGGAATGGCAGGGCGCAGTATATGACGGATTTCTCCGGTTTTCTTATTGAGTGTGTTCAACCCTCTTGTGTACCAATCCACAAGAAGCCGTCATTGTCATCGGCAAAACAATAAATGTTGTTACTGGTCAACAAACCGGGATTCAAGCTCGATTTATAGACAGTAATCGTAACCGTCGTATTTACAGAAACCATACCGGGTAGCAAACCACAAAAACCTTCCTTATCCTGATATATTTTCTGGACCTCATCCGTCGGTAATCCGTTAATGTAGAAATCTGCTTGAACTTCAAACGGAAATAACATTCCCATCAGCCGCATGCCCCAAGGCAGGATACATTGTCCAAAAGCTGAACAGGAAGACAATGTCAAACAAAAACTTACTCTATTTTCATATACCAGATATTAGGAATTATGACAAATATAGCAAGTTCAGCTCACTTTAAAGAAGAATTATGCTCTTTTTTGTCTGCAAATACTTCAAACAAGGCTTTATTCCTTTACAGCCGTGTTCTACACCCTAACCGGACAAGCAAACAACATATGGAAAATAAATTCGACTACCAGTCTGTGCCTTATGGCTTTGCACATGCTTCAACAGCCAGTGCGTCCATAAGGAAGAATGCCACCACTTGGCTGCTACCAATTCCTCGCAATGTCCTACTTTAAGCATCATCAATCGAACTGTCCTGCCATACCACCAACTGCCCTCATTTCCGGAAAGCCCTGAAGTGCCGGGTTGCATGGGGCATCCGGCACCTGCTGGACAATGTACCCCACAAATGTGCAGCCCCGATGAGGAACCAGCTTGGACACTTTGGCAAGACCACCTATTATCGCTTTTACCGCCAGGAACAAGGCTTGTTTCCAAAGGCACAAGCATATATCCGTAGGTCCTTTCAAACAATACGGATTGCCGAAGAACCGAAATTCGAGAGACAGCGAAGAATACAGCTACAACGATTGAAGCATCCGGACAGCTCAGCACAAAGTTTATTTTGAAAAAATGCATCACGCTATGCAGAGGATATCCTTTTGATTAAACCGATTAAAGCGTGAAAGATACCCGTGATAGATAAAAATCTTCACAACCATCCATCACGCCATAACAAAAGCAATCCGATACTTACTTCATTCACCACAGAATAGTGCTATATGCCTAGTTCTCAGTATGAAACTTTTAGTTTTTAAGCAAATACTATTGGTTTCCAACAAAACAAAGTTTCAACAAGAGAAACTAAGAGAGGAAAACCATTGGAACCGTAAAACTTTTGCACCTTTGAAACTATTGTTCCGACAAGCAAAACCAGCGTGGAAGTCTGCACAAAGCATCCCAATCACCTGCTTTTTCGACTCAAAACATCAGATTTTCCACAGAAAACGCTGGAATCGACCTAAAAAGCATGGAATCACTTGCAAAAGAGCCTGATTGTCGTACCTTAGTACACTGTAAGCAAACCATTTTGCCTGCATGTGACAAAACAAAAATAGAAATGAAAATCACCCAACTGAGAGAAAAGACGGGAATCTGACACTGAGCACGACAGACTTAGACACCTTCCTACAGAAAATCAAAACGGAGACCAAAACCAGCCCGTATCCACTTTCCGCCAGCAACTGCGATACTGCTTGCCCGGCAAGCGCTGCAACGAGGCAGACCGACTGCCCAAAGTACTCCCGGCAGCCGAATTCCGCAAGACGAACGGTGTTTGCCAGATGAAAACCTACAACGGCATCGTGGAACTGACCGTAGGCCCGCTTTCCGGCAAGTCCGAAATAGCCCTTGTGAAACGTCTTGCCTGGGAACAGCCCAGACGCGGCTCGTATTCACCGGTTCCAGCGGACGGACTGTAAAGATTTGACTACCTTCACCCGTCCGAACAACTCGCTGCCGGGCAAACGGGAAGAAGCCGAGGTGTTCCACGCCCATGCCTACCGCCTTGCCGTGAAATGCTACCAGCCCCAACTGCCTTTCGACATTCTGCTGAAAGAGCCCAAGCTGGAACAGTACTCCCGCCTCTCCTTCGACCCCGAAGCCATGTACCGCCCGGACTCCATACAGTTCTATCTTGCACAGCCCGTCTCCATGCCCGACGAAACCACCTATCGGGAAGCCCTGCAAGACGAAGTCACCCTGACGCGTGCCGGGATATGAAGCCGAAGAAGCCATCATCATGCTGTTTGAGGCCGCCTTGCAGAAGACTTTCGCCGAAGCGACGGGTGCCGGTGCCGACAACAGCCTGCACTCCTGACCGTGCGCCTTGCCGAGAACTGTTTCCGTTCGGGCATCCCCGAAGAAGAGACCGTGAAGCGTACCTATTTCCATTATTATCTACGCCAAAAAGAGACTGTCATCCGGCAGATTATAAGAAGCGTTTACCAAGAGAACAAAGGCTTCAATACCCAAAGCAGCCTCAGCAAAGAGCAAAGACTTGCCATACAGACGGACGAGTTCATGAAACGCCGCTACGACTTCCGCTACAACACCCAAGTGGGTGAGGTGGAATACCGTGAACGCCACTCGTTCCGTTTCCGCTTCTCCCCCATCGACAAGCGCACGCTGAACAGCATTGCCCTCGACGCACAGAGCGAAGGCATTCCCCTGTGGGATAGGGACATCAGCCGATATATCTACTCCAACCGCATCCCGGTATTCAATCCGCTGGAAGATTATCTGTACGACCTTCCGCACTGGGACGGGAAAGACCGTATCCTGGCACTCGCCCAGACAGTACCCTGCAACAACCCGTACTGGGCCGAACTGTTCCACCGCTGGTTTCTCAACATGGTGGCACACTGGCGCGGCAATACCGACAAGAAATATGCCAACAGCGTCTCCCCCTTATTGGTAGGTGCACAAGGCACCCGCAAAAGCACCTTTTGCCGAAGCATCGTCCCGCCCGAGCTGCGTGCCTATTATACGGACAGCATCGACTTCTCGCGCAAGCGTGACGCTGAACTTTACCTCAACCGTTTTGCGCTCATCAACATCGATGAATTCGACCAAATAAGCAGCACCCAGCAAGGATTCCTGAAACATATCCTCCAGAAGCCGGTGGTCAACGTGCGCAAGCCATACGCCAATGCCGTGCTCGAGATGCGCCGATACGCCTCGTTCATCGCCACCAGCAACCAGAAGGACTTGCTGACCGACCCCAGCGGCAGTTGCCGGTTCATCTGCATAGAAGTGACGGAAGCAATAGACACCAACCGCCCGATAGACTACAACCAGCTTTATACCCAGGCCATGCACGAACTGGACCACGGCGAACGCTATTGGTTCGACCAGTCGGACGAACGGATTATGACGGAAAACAACCACGATTTCGAACAGATACCGCCCGAAGAGCAACTGTTCTACCACTATTTCCGCGTTGCCGGAAATGACGAGGAGGGAGAATGGCTGTCGTCTGCCGAAATACTGAACCGCCTGCGCCGGTACAGCGCCATCCCGCTGTCCACCAAGAGAGTGAATGTATTCGGAAGGATACTGCAGAAACATGAAGTGCCATCCCGCAGAACACGGTTCGGCACGCTGTATCATGTGGTGGAGTGCAAGAGACAAGAAGATTAGTCTTTAAAATATTCAGACACCGGCAATGCTTCTATCGTTTTATCTCCTACGGAAAATTTGTCATGTTGGTTATAAGTGAGTATCAGTCCATGCCCCATCTTGAAGAAAGACAAGGCATCCAGTAAGCCATCTACTTCCCTTTTCCGGTTTTCTGCGGTCAAGGCATAGCATACCTGGATGGCAAGCTGGGGCACAGAATTGCGTACAACTATAAAGTCGCATTCCTTCCGGTTCTCATTATAATAGAATATCTCAGAATAACGGCGACGCAATTCCGCAAAAACCATGTTCTCCAGCCTCCGACCCTCATCACGGGTGAAAGATGGAGAGGTGACAAATACAACACCATTGTCCACACAATACACTTTCTTCGGGTTCAACAGTTGCGCTTTATATGAATATGAAAATTTCGGAACAAAGTTTATCAAGTAAGTCTGTTCGAAATAAGAGAAATAATCAGACACAGTAGAAGTACTTTTCATTCCCAGTATCTGTTTCAGTTTTGTAGCAGACACCAGATTGCCCACATTCCCCATCAAATAGGCCAAGAGACTTTTCAAAGAGTGGTCATCACGTATATTATATCTCACGGCAATATCACGATATACTATATCATTGACTAAATCCGTCAGAACATCCTGATCATCCAGTTGCAAGTATTGAGGGAAGCCACCCTGATGCAGATAGTCGTACAAGGAACTGTCACCGATAGTCTTACCCGTAAAACCGCAATATTCAGCATACGAAAAAGGGAACAGTTCTTTCGTAATCCTCAAATCCGCAACTAAGCTCTTCAGCGTCCTTCTTGCGTCTAAACGTCCTCTCATCACTGAATTAGCAGATAAATTGAGGCTGAAATACCCACTTCTGCCCACAATATCCCCTTGCCCCACTATGCGACTTGAGGCAATACGCAGTATCATACCCATAAGTTGTAGGCGTTATCCAAAATCAGTCTGAAAAATATCTGCGTAAGCATTATTACAGGTATAGATATTCAGCACATACCGCCTTGATGTTCTGATCCACTTGGCTGGTACAGAGACAAACCTGAAGACAAACGCTTTTATGCGACTTGTTGCATTGAGTCCGAACCTCTTTACGTCAAGTCTGTGGATAATGGCCTTGTAGAAATTACGGATAAGTGCCGTAAGAAGAAGGAACACAGTGTTCTCTGCCATGAAGGATTTGGGCAATCTGTCCCACCCGAAACCATTGTTCATATCATCGAAGATACGTTCCTTTCCTCCACGAAGGTTATAGAACTCGACAATTTCTCTTGTGGAAGATTCATAGTCGTTAGTCAGGATACAACGGTATGTGTATTCTCCTTCCCAAAGATCCAGCACACCGTCCATCCGTTTCTGTCTTTGAATCACAAGTCGGTATGCTTTACCCTTCCACTTCTCAACAAGAATAGAGTTCAATTCGAACTCAATGCCATTGATTTCCTCAGTCTTCCAGCCTCTAAGAGCAAAGATGTCATTGTAGAGCGAACTGCAGCGGTTTGCGCGGATATAGAAGGATTTGCTGTGTTTCTCTATTTCCTCCACGATTTCCTCGGAACATGATCCACAATCAGCTCTGAAACGATTGATTGTAAGTCCGTTCTGCTCAAATCTCTCAAAGAATCTCTTCAGCGTGTCCTTCTGATGAAAACGAACGTTGGTGTTACCATCGCTATTCTCAATGCCAACAATCAAGTCGTCAATAACCGCCACGCCAGGGCGATAACCAAGGAACTTCTTGTATGTAGGCTTTGCATCATACTTCTCAGTCTCTATGAACTGATGGTCGAAATCAACATCATACATCTCGCCCTCTTTCAGTTGGCCGGATGCAAACATACAATTGAGCAGTAAGGTATTGAGTGTGTCAGCCGTGTTGAAATCGTAGTTCTTACCCGTATCTGATGTGTATGAGATGTTTCCTTGCGTCAGTTCCTTTATCGCTCTGAGGATAGTATCAGAACTACAAGTACGAAGTGTCGGATGGAGCGAGAGATGGTTCATCAAATGAGTAGTGACATCCTCAATGCATGAGCCACCACAGAAGTAGATACTCATGAGGGAACGGACGATTTCACTGTACTGATAACCGAACGAGCTACACCTTAGACCGAGTGTCGAGTCGATTACAGATGACAATGTGGAGTCAAATTGCTCCATGATTGAAAATATTCCTCCAAAAGGAGTGAGCTTCTCGGATTTTATTTGTATTTTTGCCATGCCTGATGAGGTTTTGTTTGATTATTTTTTTGCAACACTAAGTTAAGTGAATCCTCTGACATGGCAAAATCCTGAGCAACTTTTGTTGCTCAGGTACTTAAAAAAAATATTTTATAATAGTGTTGCGGAATTAAGGGTAATATGTCTTCCTGTCAACTTCGTGCCCAATTCACGACTCAACATCGAAGCATTGGAGCCGGTGATTCCCACATAAAACCCTTCATCCAACTTGCCCCGAATATACACCTCCCAACCATCAACAATCTGTATTTCGTCAAAAAGAAGAGCGATACACCCTTCATGTTCCTTAATAACTTCATCCACTATACGGAAATCACTGAATTCAAATCCATACAGTAAAGGGGTATCAAAATTCAAGGAGAGCACCTCTTCCGGCTTGTATCTATCCACCGATAATTGTGCCAGCAATGTACTCTTACCACAACGGCGAATACCAGATATAATCAGTGCATAGTCTGCTACCAAGGGAGGTAAAGACAACAATAGGTCACGTCGGAAACTTTGAAATTTCCTCAACCGTTCACGTTGCACACGTATGGCTTCTACTATATCCGATTTGCTTATCATAGGGCTATGTCATTTATATTCAGATACAAATATAAACATTCCATTCCGAATAAACAAATCTATCCATTTAGAATAGATAGATTTGTTTATTCGGAATGAAAGCACTACCTTAGCACCTCATTACAAAAATAACGCTTATGCAAGACATTATAAACGGACGTTGCGGCTGGTGCGGAACCTACGAGCTGTATGTGAAATACCACGATGAAGAGTGGGGAAAACCGGTAACAGACGACAAGACACTATTCGAGTTTCTTGTATTGGAAAGTGCCCAGGCGGGACTGAGCTGGATAACCATCCTCAAAAAGCGGGAAGGCTACCGCAAAGCCTTTTGCAATTTCGATGCCGCGCAAGTGGCGCAAATGACCGACGAAGACGTGGAACGGCTGATGCACTTTGACGGCATCGTGAAAAACCGTCTGAAAATCAAGTCGACCATCACCAATGCAAAGCAGTTTCTTGTCATACAGAAAGAATTCGGCAGCTTTTACAACTATACGCTATCCTTCTTCCCCGACCGGAACCCCATTATCAATCATTTTCAGTCATTGAGTGAGATTCCAGTATCATCTCCCGAATCAGATGCCATGAGCAAAGACATGAAAAAACGGGGATTCAAGTTCTTCGGCTCTACCATTTGCTATGCCCATCTGCAAGCTTCGGGGTTTATCAACGACCATCTGACGGATTGCATTTGCCGAAATCAGAAACAATAAAACAAAGAAATATACAGAAGCAAGCAAAACATCAACACAAAGCGGTCACCCTCCCCCATCGGAAAGGCGACCGCTTCAGTGTTATAAAATCTGTTTCTCAGTATGTAATACACTGAGAAGAAATGTTATTCTATTCCGATACTATGGCATACGGGAAAAAGGATGAACGTAAACTCATAATCAGCGTATGGCACCAGGTATTCCGGACGGGCTATACGTCCCCAACTGTCTTCGCAACCCAGACCGGCTTGCACCTTGTCGATACAGAGATTAGTCAAATCAGCTTCATCCACCTCTTGCGAGTGTCCTTGCTCTTTGCTCCAGCCTTCATCTAAAGACTCGATGGTATAGTGCAAGGCAGATGCGGAGAAGGGAGCGGCTGCCACAATCTTGATGCCATTACCAGACTGATCCAACATCTTCCACCAACGAATATCGGTCTTTGTTCCATTTTCCTGCGGACGGATGTAGGGATAGAACTGCTCGGCCACACTTTGGCGATAAATGCCTAAGTCGGCGCAATGATTACGGTCAATATAGTTTTCAACCGGACCGCGTCCATAGTATTCAACGGTTTCAAAGCTGCGCGGCATAGGCATCTGCAGACCGAAACGGAACATGTTCGATACTTTGGCATTCTTGTCGGCAGTCAGCTTCTGGGTCACCTTGACGGCACCGGCATTGTTGATGACATAAACAAGGTTCAGCTTAGCTGAAACACCCGGCATGTCGTAAGCAGATTCTACAATCACCAGATTGTTCTCCGTGCGCTGTTTGAAAGAGGTCAGTTTGATTTCCGGATTCTTCCAAGCGATATATTTGCGTTGCAGATTGGCACCGTAGTCGTTGTCAACAGGCGCACGCCAGAAGTTTGGTTTTAAAGCCTCGCCGTCTTTAATCATATCCCGGCCATTCACTTCGTACTTGGTCAGATAACCGTTGTGCTTGTTGATTTCTACACGGAAAGCATCACCGGAGACGATGAGGTAGTTCCAATCGTTATCCTGTACTTGGGGAGCCGTCATCTCGATATTGCTCTGTTCGCAGTTCTTCAATTCCATGGAAGGAGCTTGGTAAGGATTGAGCGTCAACTGGTCTTTTGCCACTACATGTCCGGCGGAAAGCAATCCTTCACGGTTCTTCAGCTTATAGGAAACATTCAGCAACCACTCGGTGCATTGGCAAGTCTTGCCCAAGTCCAACTTGATTTTGGCTGTCTGTTGGGGAGCTACATTCAGATTATCCACACGACCGGTCCGTATCACCTTACCGCCTTTCAGTACCTCCCACTCCATATAATAGGCAGAAAGATCACGGAAGAAGTATTCATTGAACACATTGATTTCGCCGTTCTTCAAGTCGGCCGGAGTAGTCCAGATGTCCTGATAGATACGGCCTACCTCATACATGTGGGGATTGGGCACACGGTCGGGGCTGATAAGACCGTTATCGCAGAAGTTACCGTCGCTGGCATCAAAACGGTTAAAGTCACCGCCGTAGGCATAAATCATCTTACCGTTTTTTCCTGTCCAACGTACAGACTGATCAACAAAATCCCAAATAAAGCCACCTTGGAATTTGGAATATTTACGCACCAAATCCCAATATTCTTTAAAACCTCCTTGCGAGTTTCCCATCGCATGAGCATATTCGCACTGAATCAGGGGCTTTGTCATAGAATCATCCTCACTGTATTTCTTACATCCGTCATAGCCATAATACATCGGGCAATAGATGTCTGTCTTGCCTGTTTTACCGGCTTGTTCATATTGTACGGCACGGCTCGGGTCTTCAGCCTTTATCCAATCGTAGGCAGCTTCGAAATTAGCGCCATAGCCGGCTTCGTTGCCCAAAGACCAGAAAATGACGCTGGGATGATTGAAGCTACGCTGCACATTGCGCTGGTTACGCTCCATATGTGCTTTCCTATAGTCCTCACGTTTGGCAAGTGTCTCTTCCCCATAACCCATTCCGTGGGATTCGATATTGGCTTCGGCCACTACGTAAATACCATATTGGTCGCAGAGGTCGTACCAGAGATTATTGTCGGGATAGTGGCAGGTGCGCACGGCATTCAGGTTGAACTGCTTCATCACCTGAATATCCTGAATCATGCGTTCGCGAGAAATGACGTAACCACCGTCCGGATCCATCTCGTGGCGGTTGGCTCCCTTGAAGAGAACGGGCTGGCCGTTGACAAGTATCTGACTTCCTTTCAGCTCTATCTTTCGGAAGCCCACCTTTACGGGAATCACTTCACTGCTGCCTTGCAAAGTGGCACGCAGGGTATACAAGTAAGGCGTTTCCGCCGTCCACTTATGAGGATTCTCCACATTTATCAAGGCAGTAGCGCTACCTTTGGCGACAGCTGTAGCCACCTGTTTTCCGGCAGCGTCCAGCAGTTCAAGACTGACATTGCCGCCACCCTTCACATCAAGCTGTACTTTCAGGGAACCGTTCTTATAAGCAGTATCCAAATCGGGAGTGACACGGATGTCCTGAATGCGCTTCTTGTCACGGGCATACAAGTAGCAATCGCGCCCTACACCGCTATAACGGAAGAAGTCCTGGTCTTCCAGATACGTCCCGTCACACCAGCGGAATACCTGAAAGGCTATCAGATTCTTTTGTCCCGGCTTCAAGTAGGGTGTCAGGTTGAATTCAGCCTCCAGTTTGCTGTCCTCACTATAACCTACGTACTTGCCGTTTACCCACAAATACATATTGGAAGTCACGGAACCGAAATGAGCAATGATGTCCTTACTCTTCCAGTCGGCAGGTATTACAATCTCACGACGGTAGGAACCTACATTGTTATTCTCCGTTGGCACCTGCGGTGGATTGTTCTTGAACTGATTGCGCCAGGCATATCCGGTATTCACGTAGATAGGGTCGCCGAAACCGTTCAGTTCCCACATACCGGGAACGGCCATATCGCTCCATCCCTTGTCGTTGAACCCCACTTTCCAGAAATCCGTGGGACGGGCATCGGCATTCTTCACCCAGAAGAATTTCCAGATACCGTTCAGAGTCATGTAATTGGAAGAATGTTCTTTTGCTCCACGAGCCGCAGCATCTGCCGACTCATAGGCAAAATAGTTGGTGTGCATCGGAGCACGGTTCACGGCATTTACTTCAGGGTTTTGCCATTCAGTGAAGGACTGTGCGCTTGCGGCAATGGCAAAAGTCGCAAGCAGTCCGGTAATGAAATGTTTCTTCATGGTAAATAGTTTATAAAAATTAGCAACGGCATACAAGCAGAACCGGTATGCCGTCACAAAGATACGCCTATCCTATAATTAAAAGGAAGAATAATCGTTCAAAAAAGGCTGAATTTAATTCTTTAAATAAGTGTTCATAACTAGTTCACATAATTAAATAGGTGACTAAATGGGAATTTATTTTGATTGAGTACTTATCCGCAAACGATAGACTCCGAACGAACGGGGCTGAAGCTCCAGGCTCAGAGAACGGGAAGCCACCTCCACCGGACGAATACGTGGAACAATAGCCTCCTGCTCCAGTGTATTCTTGGCTTTCCAGTCATCACTTTGCAAATAGGTGCAGGAACCCGAGACAAGCTGCCGCTTCTTCAATCCGCTGAACTCTATCTGTACCTTCTCCGATCTGCTGCCCGCATTGACAAGCTTCAGAATTACTTCTCCCGTAGGAGCATCCAGCACTGCCGATGCATAAAGGCTGTCCTGCCCCGTCACGGGTTTTCCGTCCATTTGCAGGTTCAGCACATCTGTTCCGGCATTCATACCGTACATCTGCTGTACGTAATAGTTGGGAGTCCGCATCATACGGAGATTGTCGAACCAAATCAAATCGGGATTCCACTGCCAGGCATCCACATGGGCAAACAACGGAGCATAGGTAGCCAGGCGCACCACATCGGCATTACGTTCCAGTCCCGTCATAAAAGCTGCTTCGGACAGTGCCGCCAAGAAATTATTGGCTTTCCCGGTGGGGTGGTCATGCGATGCATATTCACCGGCAAAGACTTTCGGTCCTTTACGGTCATAGTCATCATAGCGGGCAGCATTGGCAAAGAACCAGTCGGGAGCCATATAATAATGCTCGTCCACCAAATCCACCCCGATGCGTTTCATTTCGGGCCATAGGTAATCGAACTTGTCCCCATCTGCACTCGGACCGGAAGAACCTACAATCTGCATATCGGGATATTCCGCACGGATGGCTTTCGTGAACACTTCCAGACGCTCGGGATAGACTTCCCCCCACTGTTCATTGCCGATGGCAATCATTTTCAGACCGAACGGTTCGGGATGTCCCATATCGGCACGCACCTTTCCCCACTTGGAGGTTGCAGCACCGTTGGCAAACTCGATGAGGTCGAGGGCATCCTGCACGTACGGGCCGAGTTCTCCAAGGGGAACCACTTCGTTGCTTTCGTATTGGCAGGACAGCCCGCAGCTCAGTACCGGCAGAGGCTCTGCACCGAGGTCTTCACTCAGCAGGAAATATTCGTAAAAGCCAAGTCCGTAACTCTGGAAATAATCCGGGAAAGCTTTATGCTTGAATGTATAGTTCCAGCGATTTTCGTTCAAAGGACGGTTCTCTACCGGACCCACGGAATTCTTCCATTGATAACGGGTGGCAAGGCTGTTGCCTTCGATGATACAACCGCCGGGAAAACGGAATACTCCGGGATTGAGGTCATAGAGGGCTTGTACCAAGTCGGCACGCAATCCATTCTCACGCTTCTTCCAAGTGTTCACCGGGAAGAGAGAGATGTGGTCCATATCTACCGTACCCTCCGTCTGCAACACAACACGCAGACGCGAGCGAACATCGGTAAAAGGAGCTTTCAGCACAGCCGTCAGCTTCTGCCATTCACTGCCTTTCACTTCCAGTTCCTTCTTCAGGAGATTCTCTCCGTTGGAATTCACCAGTTCGACGGAAAGCTTCATTGGTTTGGTATCCGGCGTACGGACATAGGCGGAGAAACGGTAATCTTCTCCTTTTTTCAGGCCGATGCCACGATAACCTTCATTATCCAGTCCGGCACGCAAAAGACAGCCGTCATTGGTAATGCGCACATAATGCGGATTGCGGTCGAAGCAGGGCCGCTCGTCCTGTACCGTCACCTCGCCGAAAGGTATCCACCCCACCAGCGGCTGCGGGAACTCAAAAGAGCGGTTCTTTACCAGTTCGGCATACAAACCACCGTCCGCACCGAAATTAATGTCTTCGAAGAAGATTCCATACATGGCAGGATTTATCCGAGCCGTCGGTTTTGATACATCAACAGTCATCACATGCTGTTGCGCCTGCATGCCAAGAACAACGAACAATGTCAATAGAAATAAAAGTCTTTTCATGGTTTTAATCTGTTTATAACGATAGCATAAGCTAAATTATGACGACATACTTAGCTATTCTACATCAATCCTATTTACCGGCAACCATACATCCATCTTGCCCTCACCCCGGTGTGCCCATGCATAATAAGGTATCAGGGTCAGCGTCACATCTCTGGTTGCCAACTTTCCGGCAGCATCAAAACCAAGAGCCTGCACTTCTGTGGTAATTTCGTTGATGCCATACAGCAGTTCGGGCTTCTCCGTCACCTGGAATTTCGGATGACGGTTCAGGATGATATTCTGTATATTAAAATCATTATCGGCCCACTCGGCACAATAAACGATAGGACCACGCTCAACGGCCACCCGTCCACGGTCGGCAACCACTTTTTCATTGGCTTTCACCACACGGGGGTGCATGTCGAAATGCACCTCTACCACATCCCCTTTCTTCCACTTCCGGTCTATCCGGAGATAGCCTTTACGAAGTTCACCGGTCACCTCCTCGCCATTCACCAATACACGATAGCCCAACTTCAGGTCGTCGGCATACGAATAAAGGTCACTCGGAAGTACACTGCCGCGCACCCAACCCGGAATACGGATATTCATCGTAAACGGCAGGTTGCCCTGAGCCACCTTCACACGAATATCTCCGTTCCAGGGGTATCCGGTTTCCTGCTCCAGCACCACTTTCTTTTCATTCAACTTCAGCTCGGCACGGTTGGACAAGAAAAGGTTGACGTACACCTGATTGTCTTTCACGGCATACACATATCCCGGCAAAGAAGGAATGAACCGGCTGATGTTGCTAGGACAGCAGGCACAACCAAACCACGGCTGGCGTGTAATCGTATGGTCGGCATTAAAGTGATACTTACCATCGCAAGACAACGGATTGGGATAGAAGAACTTGCCTCCGTCCAATGAAACGCCGGAGATTAATCCGTTGTAAAGCGTACGTTCCAGCACGTCGAAATACTTGGAATCGCCATGCAGCAGAAAGAGGCGGTAATTCATGTAAACATTGCCGATGGCGGCACAGGTCTCATTGTAGGCAGTCAGATTCGGCAATTCATAGTTATCACCGAAAGCTTCGCCCGTGTGACGCGCACCGATACCGCCGGTAATATATATCTTCTTGCCGACGATATTCTCCCATATCTTGTCGATAGCCTTGATGTAGGAGCTGTCACCCGTAATGGCAGCCACATCAGCCATACCGGAATACATGTAACCGGCACGTACGGCATGTCCCACTGCCTCTTCCTGCTCCAGTACAGGCTTGTGCGACTGCAAATAGATGTCCTTGCGTGCCGTAGTGCCGCGCGCGTCGAGGAAGAACTTGGCCTGGTCGAGATATTTCTTATCTCCTGTCACGGTATAGAGGCGTACCAATGCCATTTCGGCAATCTGATGTCCGGGAATCACACGCTTCTGTCCGGGGCCTTCACCGATATTCTTGCATACGCAGTCGGCATAACGGATAGCTATATCCAGGAAGTTCCGCTTGCCTGTAGCTTGATAATAAGCCACAGCCCCTTCCACCATGTGACCCAGATTATAGAACTCGTGGCTCAAATTCTCCACCTCCGACCAGCGTTCCGGCCCCGACCAATCGTGCGGATGCTTGGGGTTCATGGTACGTGCGGTGTAAAGATACCCGTCCGGTTCTTGGGCGGCAGCCACTATGACCAATACGCTGTCGATATATTCTTCCAGTTTCTTGTCCGGGTAAGTCTGCAAGGAGTAACTTGCACCTTCAATCGTCTTATAGACATCCGTATCGTCAAAGGAGAAGCCTCCCACCTTATACTCATCACTGGGATGAGTAGCTTTCACAAAGTTTTCATAACGTCCCGTTTCCTCACACTTACTGAAAGCCAACGGATGGTTACCTCGCGGCTTGCCTTCAAGCGTTGTCCCCAGAAACTGTCCGTCACCTTCACTGAAGTGAAAGGAACCGGGTCGATGGGATAACCGGAATGCAAAGTCTGTTGCTTTTGTGCCGACACACTGCCGGTCATGGCTGCAACAAGTGCCAAAGTCAATAATCGTATCATATCTTTTAAGTTTTAAGTTCTTAAGTTCCCACGCACGGAATTACACGGATTTATCCTTATTTCCCCTTATTCTCATGGATACGTATCACCGTAAACGAATAGGCAGGCAAGGTATAAGGAAACTCCGTACCGCCGATGTCGACGAAGGCGGAAGTCACGGAACGTGCCTGCTTGTCTTTCGGGTCACCCGTCAGGAGCGTCTTCACTGCCGAGGGATTCTGCAAGTCGATGCCCTTCAGCTTCACTGTAGAGGAAACCTCCACCGGAAGCAGGTTCACCAGCTTTACGATATGGTCACCCGTGGCCTCATCCTTTACCACCGAAACGCCGACGCGCTTGCGGACAGCCTCTTGCCCATTACTCAGTGTGATGTGCGAGGTGATGTACTGCGTACCCGCATTCTGTCCGTACATCTGCTGTGTGTAGTAGCCCACGGTAGGCTTCACCTCCGTGTTATTGAAATAAATCAAGTCGGGATTCCACTGCGTATGCCCTTCCTTTGCCAGCAACGGAGCGTATGAGGTCATTTCCACCACATCGGCATTACGTTCCACAGAAGTCAGATAGAGGGCTTCTGCCAACGCTGTCTCTATGTTGTTGGGACGTCCGGGCAGGTGGGCGGCATATTCGCCCAGATAGACCTTGGACTTGGTACGGTCATAACGGTCGTAGTAGTCCTGGTTGTGAATCATCCAGCCCGGATCCACGTAATAGTGTTCGTCCACCATGGGCACGCCCATTTCCGTGGCAAGGCGCCAGCCCTCCGCATAGTCCGTGCCTTCGTAGAAGGGACCTACGGTGCCGACAACCGTAATCTCGGGATGCTTCTCCCTGACAGCCTTGTATATCATGGCAAAGCGCTCCTCAAACACTTCGGTAATCATATCCTCGTTGCCGATGCCGATATACTTCAGATTGAAAGGCTTGGGATGGCCTGCCTCAGCACGCTTCCTGCCCCACACGGTGCGGCGTGCATCGCCGTTGGCATACTCTATCAGGTCGAGCACATCCTGGATATAGGCAGGCATCTCTTCCATCGGGATGCCACCCTGCTGGCCGTAGCGCATCAGTTCCTTGTTGGCCCCTGCGGACAGTTGTCGGCATAGTGCGAGTGTGTGCCCGAATTCTGGCACGGCACGCCCGCTGCCAATACCGGCAGAGGTTCGGCACCTATATCTTCGCAGAAGCGGAAGTACTCGAAGTAGCCCAGTCCGCGTGTCTGATGATACCCCCACAGATTGCGCAACGGCTTACGCGCTTCGAGCGGTCCGATAGAGCCTTTCCAGTCATAGATATTATCAATGCCGTCGCCATGAGCCACGCAGCCGCCGGGGAAGCGGACGAAGCGTGGATGCAGGTCGGCAAGCGTCTGCGCCAGGTCGGCACGCAAGCCGTTCTTATGGCCCTTGAATGTATTTTGCGGAAAAGGGAAATCATATCGAGATGCAGTGTCCCCACCGTCTGCGGCTGGAGCGAGAGGACGGCGGCACGCACGTCGGCATTCGCCGTCAGCACCGTCTGCTGTTTCTTCCACTCTTTGGAGGACACATTGACGGAAGAGCGGGCAATCTCACGGCCCGTCTGGTCGAGCAGGCAAACAACCACCTTGCCTCCCTTGCTGCCCGGTGCCACGCGGGCGAAGAGAGAGAAATCCCCTTTCTTCAAGCTGATGCCGTCGAAACCGTCGTTCTGCAATGTCACTCCGGGACGCGCCTCCAATACGGCATAATGAGGGTTATTGGGATGAATGGGGTCGGCAGCGGCAATGGTAACGGCAGCCGAAGTATTCTCTTTCACCGCCCAGGCATATGTGCCGTCCCAACCTTGGTGTGAACCGTCCTTAGACGAATACTCGAAGTCGCGGTTCTGTACCAGCTCGGCATACAGTCCTCCATCCGCAGCATAGTTGATGTCTTCGAAGAAAATACCTATCAGATGCTTGCTGATGGTTTTGCACATTCCGTCTCCACTTCGATAGTCGCCTCCACCGGTTTCAGTCCGGCAAAACGTACGGGGTCTTGCTCGGTACGTTCGGCATGGAGTGCCTGGCGGTACTTCTTATGCTCTGCAAAGGAGATGACACGCTGCACCGTGGCATACGGTACACGCTGCATCCAACCCTGCTGTACGGTACCGTTCAGCAGAACCTCCTTCCGCACGTTAGGATAGACCTCCGCCGGCCGGTATTCGGCAAGGCGAGAACGGTCAAAGTATTTCTGCGCTTTCCATTGCAGCAAGTCGGGAGACTCGACGTATGCAAGGGAGTTTCCGCTTTCCGTCAGTTCCCAGATACAGTGCCAACGGTCGTCGGCACGGGTCTGCATCAAGTGCGGTTTCAGCATCCGCTTCATTTGCCCCAGGGGCCGAAGTCCGAGTTGACAAAGGAGCTGCCCTCTGCCACGCTGAACCATCGGTTGCCATCGGGACTCCAGGCTAGTTTCAGACCGCCACTGCCGTCGGCATGGGAGTAGGAAAAGAGATAGACTGAATCGGGTTCATTCGCCACTCCATTCGTTATAGCCTGCAAAGGAACGGTCAGTGTCAAGAACAGACACAAGGACAATAATTTCAAGAATCTATTCATGGTATTAAGTCGGTATTAATCATTCACATTTAGTTCGATAGTCACAATCAGCCGTATTCTGAATGCCATTCAGTCGTATAGTGAATAGGGTTCAGTCGTATAGTGAATGCCATTCAGTATACGACTGAATCAGGACAATTATAAACCTCTGATAATCAAAGATTTGCAAAAGGAGTAATCCGTTATGATATATCATTACAAAACAAGGGTTGCTCCATGCCTTCTTTATTCCACGATTACCGCCCCTCCCTGCGGCTGAACCGTGAGTTGCAGAGAGCCGTCAGTCTTTATCTTCTGCAGCTTTAATTGAGGCTGCATCTTCTTGTCATCACTATACAGAGACACCTCTTGTCCTGCCAGCACAGGAAGGTCAAGCTTCAGTTTCAATGGTTCCGCCGTTGCATTGACAGCGGCTATGTACCACGTGTTGCCATGACGACGGGCAAGAACAATATATCTCCCGGATAGCCGTCAATGAAACGGGTCTCGTCCCAAGTAGTGGGCACTTGTTTCATAAAGTCGAGGCAGATTTGCGGAGCATCCGTCAAGTTATTAGGTGCCAAGGCGAAGTTCTGGATAGGATTTTGGAACAGCACTGCCGTTGCCAGCTGAAAGATGTCCGTGGTGCGGCGAATAGTTCCGCCATCGTTGCTGCGGTTCAAACGCTTGTTCAGGAACACACCGCCAAACTCCATGCATCCCACAGCATTGCGGATGAAAGGGTGCAGCGTGGCATTGAACGCCTCGTTATCACAGAAATGCTGGCTAAATACCAGATTCTCGGAAGCCAGCACCGCCTCGCTGCCTACGTAATTGGGATACATCCGTTCCCAGCCGCGAGGCAAGGTACAGCCGTGGAAGATAACCATCAGACCGTGGTCGTCGGCATCGCTCAGAATCTCCTCGTACAAACGCAGGGTCTCCTGCTTGTCACCGCCGAAGAAGTCTACTTTGATACCCTTCACACCCAGACTTTGCAACCAGCGCATCTCTTGCTTGCGGGCAATGGAGTTATCCATCCGGTTGACGGGACTCTGCTCTATATCGTTCCAGTAACCACTGGAGCTATACCACAAGAATACCTCCACACCCTTGCTACGGGCATACTTGATAAACTGTTCCATGCGGTCGCGACCGATGTTGTTGTCCCACCAGTTGTCAATCAATACATATTCGTATCCCATGGCGGCTGCCAAGTCAACATAGCGCACCTGGTCGTCGTAGTTGATGCTGCCGTCCTGCCAGAGAATCCAGCTCCATGTGCCACGGCCCGGCTTGTAATCATGGGTGGTGGTATAGCGTGGTTCCACTACATCCCAGGGGACGGTGGTTTCCACAATCGGCTTCAAGGTTTCCCCACCGTCACAGTACGCCACGGCGTGCCCGGCAGGAAAAGGCAGGTGACACCGTTCCGTTGCCGTTGTTCTCTTCCGGCATGGGGAAAGCAATGCGATACACGCCGTTATCCCAATCACTCAAACGCGAGCCACAATAACGGCTGTCCACTCCGGTTTCACTGAGCAGTACCCAGCCGTCATCCCCACCTTGAACAAGCAGGGAAATGTATATCCATGTCCATAACCCGAACGTTCGTTCATCGGGGCATCTGCCTTATATTCTTCTTCGTAACTGGGTTTGGTACGCTTCCACCCTATCATGGCGTCGCTCTGCGGACAAAGGAAAGTGGTGGTCTGCGACGGAAGCGGAAGCCGGTCCGTTCGCTGTTCACCGTGACGCTTCCTTTTCCCTGCTCCCTCGGCAGGGTGTAACGGAAAGCCACGTCATTGTTGCTGACGCGGAAAGTTATCTGCACATTCTTCCCTCACCGTTGACGAATGAACAAAGCAATTCGTTTGCCCAGTAATGGATGCGCGAAGCTTTGATCCGGGATTGTTCATAAACCGTATCGAGAGCTGTGACTTTATGTTCCTTCAACTGCAATCCTCTATAGAAATCACCCACATTTGTCTCCATCCCCAAGGGAGAAGATTCCAGCATTTGCTTTCCATTGTAGGTGACGGCGTAAGACACTTCGCCGTTGGCTGACGGGCAGGATACCGTAAGCTGCAATTTTCCATCCGGACCATTGACAGATACACTCTGTGCTGCCAGCGGACCTGAGAGGGCAAACAGCCAAACCAGTAATTTCAATCTATTCTTCATGGTATTAAATTATTATGTTACATCATTAAATCAAAGGGTAGGCACCACCGGCGATGGTTCCGTCTTCATTGAACTCCATCCGGTCTATGCAGACTTCACGATGAACGCCGGGACCATCTTTCAAGTACCATTTATTGATACGGTGGTAAACGATTCTCCACTCATCTGTACCGGGAATCTGCAATACAGCGTTGTGTGCCGGACCGTAAATCTCCTTTTCCGGATTCTGAATCAGTACAACGGGTTGCTTGGCAACTTCGATAGGACCGAGCGGCGACTTGGACGTACCGTATGCCACATGGTAATTGGGCGAACCGGTATCGTCTACCGACCACATGAAATAGTAGAGCCCGTTGCGATAAAGACATAGGCTGCTTCGCGGAAAGCATAGTCCTGCAAAGGTGCCTCCCTCCGGCGTCATCACCGTAACGGTATTTTCCTTGATGGACACCATATCGTCGTTCAGCTCGGCACCTGCCATGTAGCCGTTGCCCCAGTAAAGATAGGATTTGCCCGAAACAGGGTCTGTAAACACATCCACATCAATCTGTTGCCCGCCACCGACGGGTGAAGCAGTAACGACAGGGCGTCCCAAATCGGTGAAAGGGCCGGCCGGAGAATCGCTCGTAGCCACTCCAATCTGCTTGCCGCCGCCATTCTTGGGGTTTCCACTGTAATAGAAGAAGTATTTATACTTACCGTCCACTTTTCTCTTCAATGCAAGGCGCCCAAGCATTGCCATCTGCCCAGGGCACTTGCTCCGACTTCAAGTCCAGCATGACGCCTTCATCCTGCCAGGTCTTCAAATCCGTGGAGGAGAATACGGTGAAATACCAGCCTCCCCAACCCGGCTGTCCGTCCGTAGTAGAATAGATGTAATACTTTTGGGTCTGATGGGAATAAAGGATTTCCGGGTCGGCATGGAAACCCGGCAATACGGGATTGTTGGGCAATGCGCCCAGTTCTGTCGGCTTGCCCCATTCATCGGTAATGCGCAAACAGCTCATGGCGGGTAATGGGGATAATGGTCCCATGACGGGATGGAAGTTCATCTTCACCTCGCTGTCTATCACCTTAAAATTCTTCAAGTCAGTGGTTTCCGTAAACTGATAGCTTCCTTTCATATAGACGTCGTACATCAGGATATACTTATCCTGCCCTATCAGTTTGAAAGTGCCCGCACCCTCTACGGCTTCCTTAGTCTGTTGCTTGTAATCGGGCTCTTCCGTCCATGCCCGGAGGTCAGGGAACGGGTGGTGGCCACCTTTATGCCGTTTCCATGCCCTTCCGTCTTATAGAAAGGTGGAAAACACCATCCTTATAGACAATGTCTCCATCGATGCACGATTTCCCGTTCTCCGGCAGAAACAATGGCTTGGGCTCTCCTCCAAATCCGTAAACTCCGCATTGGCATAAGCATAATATATGACATCGGCTCCATCGCCATGCAGCATAGACCAATACACCATGTACTTTCCCACCTCCGGGTCGTAGATAGTCTGCGGAGCCCATACACGCTTCAAATCCTCCTGACCTGAATAGCGCTTCTGTATATTGATAACGGAGTGAGACCAGTTGACCAAGTCGGTAGATTTCAGCAAAACCATGGCACGGTTGGAACTCCATCCATTGGCTGAAACCATATCTGTCACTACCATATAGAAAGTCTTGCCATCCTCGCAACGAAGGATATGCGGGTCGCGGACTCCCCGGTGGAGCTGATGACTTTCGAGTCGATTACCGGTTCATTATCATTCAATGCCCAGTAGGTATAACCGTCCATGCTTACAGCATAGCGCACAGCTTCTTCATCGCCACTATTCCCAGTGAAATAAGTGAACAAATAAGCTACATAATCTTTTTCGGGAAAGGATTTTTGCCAGGAATATCCCGGAAGTGCAAACAACGACAATAACATTGCCGCCAAAAGCATCCGGAAAGTGTTTTTCATCCGTACAATCATAATCTTTTTATATTAAACCTTTTAACGGGTGTAAAATTAACACTATATACATTATAATACAAAGAAAGTGTATATGTTGTGTAACATATACACTTATTTAATCTCAATCAGTCGGCATTCAAAAACGCACCATCTCACAAGCTGCCAGCAGAAATGCCCCTACCCCAAAGTTAGCAGTAGAGTTGGCATCAACCACTTGTCCGGGAATGGCTTTCTCGCCAATCGGCTGTACATACCCTATGCGGCCATCGGGCTGCAAGGCTACAGTAGTCAGATAATTCCACGCCTTCATCACTACGGGTTGATAAGTAGCCTTGTCCAGCAAGCCGTTGTTCATCCCCATAACAGACCATAGGTAAAGAAAGCCGTACCGCTGGTTTCAGGACCGGGAGCATGCTCAGGGTCGAGCATACTGCATGTCCAGTAGCCTTCCGGCTGCTGGCAGGCAGCCACGGATTGGCCATCGTCTGGAAGCGGTCTATGTACTCCTGGCGGTATTGGTCTGTTTCGGGCAGGTCTTTCAGTACCTTTGCCAAGGCAGCCAGCCCAACCGTCGCCACGTGCCCAGAAGTCTTTCTTACCATTCACACTTTTGTGTTTTGATAAATATATTTGCCGTCGCGATAGTATAGGCCTTCCTCCGAATCGTACATGATACTGTTGGCATAGGTCCAGTATTCATGCAGTTTCTCCAGATATAACGGATTGCCGGTCAGCTTGTACATCTTTGTCATAACGGGCATTACCATGTAAAGTCCGTCTGCCCACCACCAATAATCGTTCTTGTCCGTACTCATCTGGTATTCCATCACTTCGCGCGCACGGGCTATCTTCCCGGAATCCGGCTTCACGGTATACAAATCCGCATAAGTCTGGAAACAAATCTGATAATCACCGAAAAGCACATAATCATCACTCTCCCCATAGCTGTACTTCCACTCTTCCTTGTTGTCACTCTTCGCGCCTTTCCATTCATTATGTTCTGCCCACGCCTCGGAATAGGCATAGCATTCCGGATTACCGGTCAGGAAGAACACCTCCATGTTTCCCGTATGATAGGCGGCATTGTCCCAGAAAGAGCGCCCATGTTGCGGATGGGTCTCCTGCCAATAGTTGTTCACCCGATTGATAATCTCAATCACTTCTTCCGGTTTCGGCTGCTGAGCGGTGCATGAGAACAGTCCCCAGCAAAAGCCAAACCCAATAAAATAAGCATGTCGTTTTCATATACTAATACTGTTCTTTTATCTTATTACTTCCAATACATATACCGATTGCGGTGCAAACTCCACAACCCGCTCTCCGTCTCCTTGCTTGGCATGCTGCACAAATAGATGCAGCCGCTTCCTGCTCTTCCACAATTCCGTGTCATGAGACGGTTCCCAGGCACCGACAGTGAAGTCGGTCAAATCGCTGATGCTCCACTTACTGTTTGCCACATCCGTAGCGTGCGCCAAAGAGACTTTGCTCCCCGTTCTTCATCCCTGAATACATAAAATATCTCCCCGCCATCTACTACGATGCGCGGACGGGCCATCGGAATCATCTTCGTGCCTCCACCTTTCAGGAAAACGGAGTGGTACGCCCGGAGACCTGGCGGCTGTGCCACATCTGCCCGTCATGCCAGACAATCCGGTATTGCGGGACGTCGCTGTCCGGGTCACGCCAATAGGAAGCGATGTACGGATGACCTCCGGCATCTGTACTCATACTGGTCTGGTTTATCAGTTCGGCATTCTGAGGAATACGGCAGGCATATTCGGCATTGCCCAGACGGATGGGCAAATCATATTTCTTGCCATTTGCCTTATACCATGTTACGCCATTGTCAAAAGAACGGGCGTAGCATAAGTCATGGTTGGTTTCCACATGCCAGGTTTCACGCCACACCCAGGAAAGATGAATGGTTCCAAGCTCATCTACATATAGCTGCCAGTAAGCATTGCGCTTGTTCTCGCCATCAATCAGCACATCCTGCACAGGCTCCATTTCTTCTCTTTCAAGGAATAGCGGTTCATCACCAGGTTGCCTCGGCCGGAAGAACCGGAACGGTATGCAAACAGCAGGTCGCCTCCGGACAGCAGATAAAACTCCGGATAGGTTACATTGCCTTCATCCACGCCCGTCATGGGCTCCTTCTCACCAATTCCAGTGAATGGGGTGCAATGCTGCGACAGTAGTTCAAGGGCTGTCCGTGATGGTCGAAGGCTACATGAATATACCCGTCACCATCCAGCATCATGCTGATGACGTTATGGGCATCCTTCACATTCCCTTTATACTGTGTGCGGTGCAGTGTCCACTGTCCGGCATGGAGGTTCCGTTTTCCAAGAGTCAGGAACCCTTCCGCATCATAGTAACTGATGTATTGCTCGTCACCTTGCGTCACCAGCGAATTATTACGGAATACGGCAGTGTTGACGGAAGTCTGGCTGTATCCTTTCCCCACTTCCACCAGATGCGTTTCGGGAAGGACACCGGCAGCACCCTGTGCACAGAGTGCCACCGGAAATCCACCAATCCCCAAACAATTAATATAAATACTATAAAAATGAATCAGTCTTACTCATAATAGGCATGGTCTTTGGGGAATTCTTCACCACCCCACGCCTTTTCGAGGTCCATGCCTGCGGAGCATCTGTCCAGAACGGATGGTCGGCGGGCAAGCCCAGGGCAAGAATGCCAGGGAAGCCATGTAAAGGCTGCCGTTGTTAGTATACCAGTCGGAGATATGAGGCTGGGAACCATTGAATCCCAATGTCAGAAAACCTTTCTCGTTGAAGTTCCGGTTGTCACCGAACATACGGTTGATGACAGCTGTCATGGCAACACGTACCTGTCCGTTCGACAATTCCTTGGGCAACCATCCACGCCATGCCAACAAAGCCAATGGTTGGAGGGTACCGGTGCGGTAGGTAATGGAACGCCCGAATACGGGGAAGGCCCCTCGAGAGATGAAACGTTCAGAATCATGCCGAAACGCTGCATGCGCTTCTGGGCACGCTGGAAATTGCAATCCGGCGCATTCCATATCTTATTTTTCCACTGTTCGTAAAGACTTCCAGACACTCCACATACATGGGATGGAGTACGAAGCTGTTGTAATAGTCAAAGGCAAATCCGGTCCGTCGCTATAGAAGCCGTCACCTACATACCACTCTTCCACCTTGCGCAGAGCGGAGACAATACGGTAAGCATCACTCTTGGCACCAGCCTTGCGCAGGAAACATTCTACCGTAGACGAGAACAGCAGCCAGTTGGTATAAGGAGGGTCCACACGGCGCAACTGGGTGAACTCTTCAATGTAACGCCGTTTAGTCAAACTATCCAGAGGCACCACAAAGCATCGTATCCTCGCAGGAAGCTTTCAGCAACATAAGCGGCATCGACCAGCGGCTGTCCCTCTTTCCGCCAAAGTAGGTAATCCTGACTTTCCGGGTCTACCGCCTGCGCATAACTTTTCAATGCCCACTCGCGGAGCTGCCTGCGCTGCTTGCCTTCGGCAGTGTCATCGTCCGGCAAAGAGAGCCAGGGTGCCAACCCGCCATCAGACGTCCGAAACATTCCATATAGGTCACCCGTTTGTCGCGTCCATCCCAAGTGGGGCTAAGCTCCACCTGCATATTTTCCTGGAGCTTCCCTTCACTCATATTGCTCAGTACCGAGCAGCCATTTGATACAACACCCCGGCCCAAAGTTCGCGGTCTGTCACTTCCTTCTCTTTTTCTTCTTGGCAGCCATTTCCTGAGCGGGCAGCAATAAACTGCCACCAGCAGCAGCCATAAGTAGTTACTTTTCTCATGATATTATTTAAGTTTGTTTTCAATACTGCAAAATTACCCCATTCCCGGTAATTTCGGGGCACTATTGTTTCAAAGGGGTAAATATCGGTCATTAGTACCCCAAAGCTCAGAAATCACAAGAAAAGCCTAAGATTAAGCCGTGCTACGACGGAAGTGAATAAAGTATTTGCCGCTATATTTGTTTCTTCATGAACTGCACCAGTACGAGGGCAATGCAATAAGCTATAATCTGTTCAAACCAAAGTCAAGTCCTTCAAACATATTACTCATTATTTTAATAGACACCCATTCCTTTTCTGATAACAAAGGAAAGGAGTTTATTCGGAATAATGAATTTCCATACGACTCAAAAATGTTCTATTTTTCCGGATTACAGACAAAACTGAGAATATCCACCAAGACACTGACTACTTCCATATTACATTAAATGTCCCGAAAACCGATATATTCTCCTGCCAAAAGACTATTTTGCAACAAATATCCATAAGCATACCATGGCAGGCATCTATATTCATATACCTTTTGCAAGACACGCTGTATCTATTGCGATTTTTATTCCACCACTCGCAGCGAATTGAAGCAGCAGTACATCCGTGCCTTGTGCACTGAACTGAAAACCCGCAAGGGTTATCTGAAGGAAGAACCGATAGAGACCATCTACTTTGGCGGAGGAACTCCCTCACAGCTCGCTCACGAAGATTTCGAGCAGATATTCGGACTATCAAAGAGGTGTATGGAACAGAACATGCCGAAGAAATTACCCTCGAGGCCAATCCCGACGACCTGACGGAAGAATATGTGTCCATGCTGCGCACCTCCCCTTCAACCGCATAAGCATGGGGATACAGACATTCGACGCCCCCACCCTGAAACTGTTGAACCGCCGGCACAATGCCGCGCAAGCCATCGCAGCCATACACCGCCTCCGCCAAGCCGGCTTCCGGAATATCAGCATCGACCTCATCTATGGACTACCGGATGAAACAGACCAACGGTGGGAACGCGACCTGCAACAAGCCGTCGGCCTTGATGTGGAGCATATCTCCGCTTATCATCTGACTTACGAAAAGGCACCCGCATCTACGAAATGCTGCAGAGCCATCGTATCAGCGAAGTGGACGAAGAGAGTAGCCTGCGCTTCTTCTCGGCGCTCATGGACACCCTGGGAGCCGCGGGTATGAGCATTACGAAATATCCAACTTCTGCAAGCCCGGCATGTACTCACGCCACAACACTGCTTACTGGAAAGGCATTCCGTATTTGGGCTGCGGCCCTTCCGCCCACTCCTTCAATGCGGAGACAAGGGAATGGAACACAGCTTCTCTGGAAGGATACATAAAGTCCATTGAAGAGGGGCACCGTTCCTCCGAAACAGAAATTCTGGATAAAGTGACCCGTTACAATGAATACATCATGACTTCCCTGCGTACCATGTGGGGAATCTCCCTGACATATACGGAAGAAGCCTTCGGCACAGAGTTGTGCCAATATTGCACGAAAATGGCAGCCCCTACCTCCAAAGCCACAAACTGGAGATGCAGGCAGACCGCCTGCGCCTGACCCGGAAGGCATCTTTGTTTCGGACGGCATAATAAGCGACCTGATGTTCATTGATTAACAGCAAAACCGGGAGACTGCATGACCGAACAAGAAGTCAGACGCTACTTGCGCCAAATGAAGGAAGAAGACTCGGAACGGGCTTTTCACAGTTTCTACAATCTGTGCTACGACCGCTTGTTCCGTATTGCCTGCTATTTCGTGAAGCACGAAGAATGGGCGCAAGAAATTGTGCTCGACGTCTTCATGAAGCTTTGGGAACAACGCGCCCGGCTGCCGGAAGTGAACAACATAGAGGATTACTGCTTTATCCTTACCAAAACGCCTCCCTCAATTACCTGGAAAAAGAGAACCGGCACCCTACACTCTCGTCCGAACAGCTTCCCGAAGTTTCCGGCCAGGCCGATTCTCCCGAAGACACTCTTATCAGCGAAGAACTGTTTGCCCGATATGTCAAGGCGCTCGACCGCCTGCCGGAGCGTTGCCGTGAAGTATTCATCCGCCTGCGCGAAGAGAAACAAAGCTATGCACAAGTGGCGGAGGAGCTGAACATCAGCACAAAGACAGTAGACGCGCAACTGCAAAAAGCACTCACAAGACTCAAGGAAGCATTGCTGACGGAGTGAACTCTGCTTCATCTTCCTTGCAAGAAGCCGCGTATGCATGTATGAGATGTACATCTCGAGCTGCATGAGATACACATCTCGCACAACATGAGATGCACATCTCGAGCACACCTTCCCTATTGATTGAAACAGAGAAACAAGGAAGTCATACGTAGGTAGGACAGACTTTCACGGACAAAGAGCTTTAGATTAACATTATTTCAGGATATAGGCATAGGAATTCCTGAAAAGGAGCTGTCTTTACATGCAGAAAAGGAGTCATAGGCTCTTAATAAATTGCCAAAATGAAAGTGAATAACGAGAATTTCGACAAGGTACTGAACAAACTGGTTGCTTCTACCCGTTCCCCACGAGGACGCTTTACGGCAGAGAACAGCTGGAGGCTGCTGGAAAGCCGTTTGCTAAAGCGCCGCAGCATGAAGCGGTTCTGGATGCGTACAGCCAGTGCCGCAGCCGTAGTCCTGCTCTGTGTAACGAGCTGGGCAGCCTATCAGTTCTTATACGTAGCACCACAACGGGAAGCCATTCCCACAGAAGCCATACATACTACCGAGGAAACCCAAGTAATCCATAGCGTACTGACATTCGATCAGCAACCCTTGCAGGAAATCGTCCGTCAACTTTCCGAAACGTTCCGTACCGATATACGTATCGAAGGAGACAGCCTGAAGAACTATCATATGACAGCTACCTTCCGCGAAGGGGAGAGTCTTACAGAAATCCTCGACCTACTGAAGGACGCCGGCAACTTTACCTATAAAAAGAAAACAACACTATTATACTTACTACTAAACTTAACTGACAATGACCAGCTCTACTATCTGTTCGCACCACCGCATCAGAACCGTACTTCTGATGTGTGTGGTTCTTTAAGCGCCTCACTCCATGCACAGGCACAAAACAAGGAAACACGTATAAACCTGAATATCCGTAACGCAACTTTAGAGAGTTTCGTGAAGCAACTGGAAAATGCAACCGGATTCTCCTTCATCTATGGGGAAGAAGTAAAGCTCACGCACCGCATCACACTGGAGATGAAACAAAGAACATCAGTGAGATATTGCAACGTGCCTTTGAAAACGAACCCATCACGTTCGAAATATCCGGAAAGCACATTCTACTCCATAAGCGGCCCGTGCCGCAGAAACCCGTTAGCCGTAAGTTCACCATCAGCGGATACGTGACCGACGGAGCGTCTTCCGAGACGCTGATTGGTGCCAATATCCTTGAGAGTCGTCGTTCCACAGGTACTGCCACCAATCCTTTCGGTTTCTATTCCCTCACCCTGCCGGAAGGAAACGGAACTGGTTTCTCCTACCTGGGCTACGAAAGCCGGCATAGCCGGTTCGAACTGACGAAAGACACCTTACTCAACGTCAGGCTGGACAGCAATAACCAGCTGGCAGAGGTCGTGGTGCTCTCGGACAAGCGGGAGGCCGGCATAGAAAGCACAGCCATGGGAGCGCATGAGATACCGATGACACAAATCAGGCATACCCCGTCCATATTGGGAGAAGCCGACCTGCTGAAGACCATTCAGCTGATGCCGGGTGTGCAAGCCGGTATGGAAGGTTTTGCAGGCATGTATGTGCGAGGGAGGTCCCGACCAAAACCTGGTTATGCTGGACGGAATTCCAGTTTACAACGCAGACCACCTGCTGGGAGTATTCTCCATCTTTACGCCCGAAGCGGTAAAGAACACCACACTCTTCAAAGTTCTTTCCTGCCCGCTACGGCGGGCGTCTTTCGTCTATAGTAGATGTACGGACCAACGACGGAGACATGCATAAATACCACGGCGCATTCAGCATAGGCCTGTTGACGGACAAACTGCATATCGAAGGCCCTATCTGGAAAGAACGGACCTCCTTCAGTTTCAGCGCACGAGCCATCCCCACCCTATTCTTCAAAAATCTCATTGTAGACAAAGACGACACCTATTCCGACAAATACAACTACTATTTTACGACGTCAATGCAAAGGTCAATCATAAGTTCAGCGACCGTAGCCGCATCTTCCTCAGTTTCTACAAGGGAAAGACCACTATCATTATGACAGTGACTACCACGGTGACAATTACGACAACAGCATTAAGAATTATTCCAAGGACAACAGCCATCTGAATTGGGGAAACACCATCGCCTACGGCCGCTGGAACTATGTATTCAACAGCAAGCTGTTTTGCAACACCACCGTCTCATACAACAAATATGAGATGGGGCTGGACGGAAACATAGAAGATACCTATACTGTCGCCAATAAAGTACAAGACAGATACTATTACTCCTCCAAGTTCAACTCCGGTATCCGTGACTGGAGTGCGCGTATGGACTTTGACTACACCCCATGCCGCAGCACCACATCAAGTTCGGTGCAGAGTACATCCACCATACGTTCCGTCCGGGAATAGCTACCTCGAAAATACAAGATATAGATAATGGCGCCCTCCAGGAAGATACGGTTTACAATACCAGCAACAGCCATGCCATGCGCGGACAAGAAATCTCCCTTTACGCCGAAGACAATTTCAATGTAAACGCCAGGCTCAGTCTGAATGCAGGTGTACGCACATCGCTGTTCCACACACAAGGGAAAAGCTACTATTCGCTGCAGCCCCGCCTTTCCGCCCGCTATGACCTCGGACAAGGATATTCTGCCAAAGCATCCTATACGTGCATGGCACAGTATGTGCATCTGCTGTCCTCTACTCCGCTGTCTATGCCTACCGACCTCTGGGTACCCATTACCAAAGACATCAGTCCGATGTATGCCAACCAGTTCTCCATAGGAGGCTACTATTCCGGACTGCCGGGTTGGGAGTTCTCCGTCGAGGGATATTATAAACAGATGAAACACATACTTGAATATCAAGACGGTGTATCCTTCTTCGGCACCTCTACCAACTGGGAAGAAAAGTGGAAATGGGCGAAGGCCGCTCCTTCGGTCTGGAACTGATGGTACAGAAAACATTGGGCAAGACTACCGGCTGGCTGGCATATACCCTATCCAAGACCGATCACCGTTTTAAGAACGGTACCATCAACCAAGGCCGATGGTTCCCCTACAAATATGACCGCCGCCACAGCATCAGCCTCAATCTCAGCCATAAGTTCAGTGACCGCATTGATGCAGGAGCTTCCTGGATATTCAATACCGGTGGATGTATCACTATCCCCGAAAAGGCAACAATCATCATCCGGCCCGATGGCTCTATTGAGGAAACCGGTTACATCTCCCGGCGTAACAATTACCGCCTTCCCGCCAGCCATCGTTTGAATCTCGGCGTCAACTTCAACAAGAAGACCAAACATGGTATGCGTACCTGGAATATCAGTATCTACAATGCATACAATGCCATGAATCCGAACATCGTTTACAGCAAATACAAAAATGGATACAACGTATACTACGATGATTTCTACGAAAGTATTTATCATGGAAATACCGGGCAGAAGAAAGCTCAAACTGTCATCAAGAAAATAACAATACTGCCTTGTATTCCTTCTGTTACCTATACTTATAGATTTTAAAACAAATCCGGCATATGAAAACAAAATGAAATTACACCTTATTATATACATAACTATTGTAGGCTTCCTAACAGCCTGCGAAAACGAGATTCCTTACAATCCCGGACAACAAGATCCGCAAATCATCATGAACGCCTTGCTCGAAACCGGACAAGCTGAGAATGATGTCTATCTCCATTTAGGCGAGGGCTATAGTATTGAACATTTGAACGAAGCAACTCTTTTCCTCTACATCAATGGCAAAATAGCAGAAACTCCGAAAGCGGTTTCCCGGAAGAAATTATGGGCATCTGGAAGGAGAACTTGATAAGGACATTTATGAATCATTACTGAAAAGTATACGTTTCAAGAAATATCGTCTGACCAGCACACTGCATCCCGGCGACAACATACGTCTGGAAGCCACTGCCGAAAACGGAAATACCATGCCAGTGCCGAGGTCACCGTGCCACAACCGATAGAGAGCCTGCACGTGGACACTTGCTTGGCCTACCTGCGCGAGTACAGCGGACAAACCCTTTACCGCCAATACAAAATTACATTGCAAGACCGCCCCAACGAGAAGAACTACTACCGGCTGGACATTTGGAATGACCGTAGTTACTATTGCAAATGGAAAGAATACCTGGAAGATGAAAACGGCAGCCTCATCAAAGTGGAAGACGAGGACGGCTCTTGGCATTGGGCCTCCATACCCAGAGACACTACCATCCTTGCTCCCCGACAGAACGAAATCATCAACCGGGAAGATGTTATACTGACTGACGGCCACCCTGGCAACTATGATGATGAAGAAAATGAATTGTTTCCCACCATAAATAACAAATACAACATATTCAATGATAACACTTTCCGTAACTCTTATGCCACATTGAAAGTATACACCCTCTCTACCAAGATTATTATCCGATAGAGGGACACTACTACGACCATATATCCCGCAAACAAACCATCACCGTACGGTTGCTTAGCATCACTGAAGCCGAATACCGCTATCTAAAAGCCTTAAACTGCCTGGATGATGGGGATTACGACGATGCTTTAATGGAACCTATCAGTCTGCCTTGCAACGTCATAGGCGGATTAGGCTTTGTGGGAGTCTGCTCTGAAAGCAGAGTAATCATAGAATTACCCGAAACTATTTGGCAATAACATTTTGACTAATAAAAATCCTTTATCCATTACTACAAATATAAATTCAGTTAGTCCACATTACATTCGTATTACAAAAGCATCTAAACAAAGCATTTTCACACTATAAAATTGATTTAAGTCAAGAAATGAAGGTATAAACTACACTTTTTCCCTTATTCATTTTTGTGTTATAAAACATATACCTACATTTGCATAGGTAAAAGAAAAGCTAAGCGCTTAGAGTTTTCAATAGGTATTAGATTGAAATTAGTTTTAGGAATAACAATTAAAAGTAGGTATTATGAAACGTTTAGGATTAACATTAGTGGCAGCAGTCTGCCTGACTGCTAAACATTTGCAGCAGGAAACCAACCTACAACTGCAAAATGGGAAGGTAACATCAACGATAACAAAGTTGAGCAAGTATTTGAATCTGGATTCCAAGCCAGCGATGAAGAAGTGGCAAACATCTGCGAATATTTTACATGAACAGATGGAACGCGCTAAATTCACAAGAAGAATCAGGAGAGTTCTCCGTAATGCAGTTTATGGTAATCTGACAGTTGATGAAAAGACTCTGAATGAAAAGCAGTATCTGACCTTATGCCAGAGTATTGAACGTCACACTGCAGAACAAAGGTATCGAAGTGAAATAAACTTCGCTTCTGATAAATACGAAAATAGTATTTGATAAATAAAAGGCATTGGACTTTAGACGGTTCAAATTACTGCCTTTTCTTTACGTCAACGCCACCAAAACCTGCGGCGTCAACTCCCTAACCAAATAATTCTTATCACTTTACAAGCAGAATCTGTCTTGCAGCTCTTTCTTATACTTTCTGGAAACCAGCAGTTCCGTCACTTTGTCAAATGGTGGATAAAGCATGCATTTGCTATCCTTTATAATCATCAGATAATCAATATTGATAATATACGATTGATGTATCTGCACGAAACTGGATGAATATTGAGTAATCTGCTCAGCAGTCATTCCGCGACGCAACACCAACGGCGGCTGGTTGTTTAGTATCACCTCCCATTGTTTACGCTCGGAACAATAGCGAAAAAGCCGATTTCAGCCGGACGCAACGCACGCATATCATTAGTTGGCGTAAATACGATAAATGTCTGTCCGGTATGCAACGGTGCACCAATGGGATATGACATTCTCTGCCCAGCCTCTGCCTGCTCTACAAAACGCGCAAGAATATCCCGCAACTCCTGCTCTTCAAAGGTTTCAGCAGATAGTCGAACGCAGCCTCCCGGATAGCCTGAATCATGTACTTATCATAAGCCGTATAGAAAACAATCCGCATATTCCACGAAACACTGTCACGTATTTCCTGCAGTAATTCCATTCCAGTCATGTCCGGCAGTTCCACATCCAAGAACAACAAATCCGGCTGTACCTTGGCAATGAGTTTTTCCTTGTTTACCATTACGGGCAGTTCCTTTCAAAGAAGCGTGCATCCTTTCCCAATTCAAAACTCAGATTCTCAAGAGCCACCTCATCGTCGTCAACTATTGCAACCTTATATTTATCCATGTTCCTTTTATGTTTTTCTTCTCGCGAATATATACATAATCCTACTCCCATACAAAGCAATAGAAGGTCATTTACGGACTATTTGTCTGTAAATATGCCTATCCTTGCAAAAATAAGATTAAACGGTTCTTTTAAATTCTGTAATCGTAGTTGTCAGGCAGCCAGAAAGTCACCTCACAGCCCATCTCACCACTCTGTAGAGAGACATTGTGCACCAAAACATCAATGGCCTCCTTGTTCTTATTGTTGAGAATCGAATGGTCTGCATAATGACTTTCATTCCCGTCCCCGTGCCCCGGTTCCGACTGTCCGGACGATAACCGCCACCATTATCCGTTATCTTTATACAGATACCATTTCCCCGGCGGCAGACCGAAACCCAAAGATTACGTTCACCTTCCTTCTCGCGCAACGCATGCTTCACTGCATTTTCAACCGGAATTTGAATCATCATAGACGGAATCCTTATTTGCTCCGGCTGCACATCCTTTTCTATCTTCAGTTCCGAATGAAAATCCGGACCTAAAGAACGGCGTTCCAGATTAATATATGTTTTCACAAAATCCAGCTCCTCTGCCAAGGTTACACACAGTTGTTCCGCCAATTCCAGATTGCGACGCATCAGTTTTACCAGCGACGAAAGCTCTTGCTTTTCTTCCACATTCCGCTCCGCCATCTCCCGGTTCAGCATATTGAAGATGAAATGAGGGACAAGCGGTTACGGATATTCTCCAGACGAAGTGTAGAGACTGTGCGATGATTCCGTGCAAGCAACAAAGCACGTTTCTTTTGCTGTACAGATAAAGGAAAACCGCCGTCAATATAGATACAACAGCTACAGCAAACACGACAAACTGTGTCTGCCTCAGCACCAGCACCTTGTTTTTCTGCTCCTGAAGCAAAACCCGATGTGCTATCAAGGTAGAATCCTGCTGATAACGCAAAGTCAAGTCTGCCGTACGCATCCGGACACGCTCATTCCTGATAGAATCATCAAGCTGGTTGTTCCTCTGCAGATAGTGATAAGCCCTCTTGTAGTTGCCGGTTTCCTCGTAAAACTGCTGAAGGTATTTATTACGGATATGTACCATATCAGGGTCGATGCCCGGAGGGACTACACTCTCGGACAATAAACGACGTGCCTCTTGAAAGTCTTTCTGAAGCAGAGCCAATTCTATTTTCTGCGTATCGATATAATATAGTGCAGTACTCACCCCATTTCCTCAAAAAGTTGGCATTCATTTATATATTTAACAGCCAAATCAACCATATTCAGTTGAAGATAACAGTCTCCTAAATTCAACCTCCCCAGATTAAGTTCAAAACTCATATCAGCATATCCTTCGACTAAATCAATAACCTTTTGGAAATATTTTATCGCTGTCTGGTAATCCTCCCTATAATAGTAAGAAGTCCCTCTATTATTCAAATAAATATATTTTTCATAAGGTAGCATACTGTCATAGCTTTCTCCTGCCAGATTATAATAGTAATCACACTGTTCAAAATCACGCATGGTAACATATACTTGTGCCAAACCATAATAAATGGGAGGTTTCTTGGTAGAAGCTATATGCAAAGAGTCGCACATCAACAAAGCTCTCCTATACCAAGCTGCCCCTATATCCAATTTTCCTAAACGGTTATTCGCATCTGCAAGATTCATCAAAATATCCGGCACCACTTCAATCCTAGTCCCTCTCATCCGTAATTCATAAGCCTTCCGGAAACAAATTTCGGCAGAATCCATATTCCCAACACGTGCAAAGATATTTCCTTCATATTGAAACATTCAGACTCCAAATCTGCCATTTGAGAAGAACTATGCTGCCTTTCTATAAAGTCATGTATCTGCTGGATTACGATTTGTGCCGAATCAAGCTGTGAAGTAATCAAATATGTTTTCAGTGTCATTGCCAGATAATTATACTTGACCAAGCTATCCTTTGCCTCTTCCATCTTTTGAAAAGCCTTCAACCTTACCTTTCGGGGCACAATGGCCACAGAATCTCCATTTATATGGGAAAATCCTCAAAAGCTCTCATTTCTGTGTATACGTCCTCTTTATCTCCGGGCGCACAAGCTCCTAGAAGCACAAACCCTAATATCCAATAAATATAAAATCGAATTCGCTTATCCATCCTCTCTCCATGTTTCTCGTAATTAGATTATTTATTCAATACATCTGCAAACTTAAAATATTTTTGCGAAATACCGTCAAGCATAAGGCGTATTTCTCAACCACAAAAGAGCATACGCTACCGCTTTATTAAAACGAAACAAAAAATCACATCATAGTACAATATTTAGCTACATAAGCCATTAAAACAACATTTTAGTACATTTCAAACTTTTTCTCATTTTCTTATTTACATTTTATTAATTACTTTGTGGATAAAGAATTGCGAATATACTCAATCAAACAAAATAATACAATCACACAAAGAAAGGCTGTTTCCAAAAGAAAACAGTTCTTTTACATAATTTATAAGTTCTATGTTAGACAGTGGACAAATCATAGCAGATAGATACGAGCTACTCAAACAACTAGGAAGAGGAGGATTTTCTGAAGTTTGGCTGGCACAAGACAAACTTACGGATGTTAAGGTCGCCATAAAAATATATGCTCCGGGGATGGGGCTTGACGATGCGGGATATCCCTTTTCACACAAGAGTTCTCCCTCGTATTTGATATGAATCATACCAATTTACTGCATCCTACTTATTATGACTGCTGGGAACGGATGCCATACCTGATTTTGCCTTTTGCAAAACGGTTCGGCCTTCCAATACCTTACTGACAACAACCGGATAACAGAAACGGAAAGCTGGCATTTGCTCCATGATGTTGCAGAGGGACTGGCTTATCTTCATGCAAAACTCCCCGGTTATCCATCAGGATATAAAACCCGATAATATTCTGATTAATGATGAGAATAGGTATATGATTACGGATTTCGGAATCAGCGCACGGATTAGAAGTACATTACGCAGGAACCAAGGCCAAGAATCCAGTGGAGGAACTTTGGCCTATATGGGACCAGAACGTTTTGGTCCATCTCCCGCCCTATTATGGCTAGTGACATTTGGTCATTGGGAGCAACAATGTATGAGCTTCTAACCGGTATGCCGCCCTATGGCGATCATGGAGGCGTATTGCAAAAAAACGGTGCAGACATTCCACTTATCAACGAAGACTTTTCTCAAGAATTAAAAGATATCATTTACAAGTGCCTTGCCTTAAATCCATGGGACAGACCCACAGCCAGACAAATTGCAGACTACACTTCCCAACATATCAATGGAAGTCCCGTCCCCTTTAGTCTGTCAAACAACAGCCATGATACTTTGCAAGAGGAAGAGGACAAAACCCATGAGGATTCCATTAGCGCACACTCTTCTGACATAAATAAGATGTCACCCTATCAAGACAAAGGGAAACGCAAAAAAGTTATAGTCGTAGCAGCAATCACAGCTATATTCGCAACAATTGTCATCATCTTTTCGCTAATAAGCGGCAAAGAACCAGTAGTGGAATCCATACCGGAACCGACTCCAACGATTGATTACGACCAAATGTGTCTGTCAATCATTCAAGAAGGCGAAAACTCTAAAATACAAGGAGATGTTTTCCGATTTGACATTGACACTTTAAAGCAAAACAATGATTCCGTATTTGAGGATTTTTACATAAATGCCATTGGCAAATACCGCCAAATAAATTACTACAAAGATTCCATCTCCGCGAAAATATACTTAAATGCAACAGAACTGAAACAGCAAGTAGAGGCCATACTGGATTCTGCCTATCATGTTTTTAAAGAAAAGGCAAATATCATGAAAGACCTTGACCAAGCCGTAGCAGCCCAGGCTTTTGAAGACCGTGCAAAAAAAATAGAACCATATATAAACATAGACAACAATGAAAATGAATAAACTTATCAGACTGATTGTTTTAGCGTTCGCTCTCTCTATGCCAATAAGTATATGGGGGCAATGCGCCTCCATCTATCAAAAGGGAGAGACATACATGAAAAGAGGAAGATACAGAGACGCTATTAAAAGTTTTAAAGCAGCCATGAAATGCGACAGCAATCTGGAGCAAGCATGCAAAAATAAAATCAAAGAGTGTGAGGAAAAAATAAATCCCGCTCCCAAGCCAGCGCCTCCTGCCGAAATCACCAGACTTACCATAGACAGAAAAAGCCTGGAATTTGGGTGTGAGACAAAGACTGCAGAAAGTATAAAAATAGAAAGTCTTCCAGAACAATGGACTGCAATATCAGATGCAGACTGGTGTCAAGTGACTCCCGGTGAGAAGAAACTCTCCATAAGCTGCCAGACCAATTGGCTGACTACCGAACGTAAAGCCACCATTACAATCAGTAATGAAAAGATGAAAGCTACGGTCAGTGTTACCCAAGGTGGCCAAGAAGAATTCATTAATATCGCATTAGATAAATTGGAATTCGGCTCCAAAGGAGAAATTAAGGAACTGCAAGTAGACTCCAATGCCGAATGGGAAGTTGCAGATATTCCTGAATGGTGTGAAGCTATAGCAAAAGACCGTGGCAAACTCATTCTAAAAGTGGGAAAAACCAAGAAGGCCAGAGAAGGAACTCTCATAGTTAAAAGCAAAGGAGGAAAAATATCTTCAATTATTCTCTCCCAGAAAAAGGGAGGTCTATTCTAAATTCATGGTAAACCGACAATGGTGAGAAACTCTGATTTATACAAAGTAATTCCATTATTAAAGTAAAATCTTATGAGATGTATGAATTGCGGTTGGGACAACCATTCCAACACAACAGTATGCCTGAAATGCGGGCAACCTTTGCGAATGCCGGAGAATTATGCCAACAGTCAGGACATTTTTATTTCAAAAGAAGGTCATGGAGAAGCTATACCCAAACCGACAGTATTGAATGTCAGCTCTAATGAAGAAAAATGCAGAAAAACTGTGGTGTTTTCCACAACAAATGAAGAAGAGAATCATTCTACTGTTGTACAGCCAATTATAGAATGTCCCAATTGCAATTACCCGGTAGTAGGAGATTTCACAAGTTGCCCCTGCTGCGGAACTCCATTGAAAAGAGCAAACATATCAACAAACAATGAATACAAAACAATAAGAGTAGAAGAGGAAGCACCTTCCGTTTCTGAAGAGAAAATGCTCTGTCATGAATGTGGAAGTAAGATAGCAATAACCTGCTCTTTTTGCCCGAACTGCGGTGTCCGCGTACATCGGCCAACCATACGCCGACAAATAAAGAACATCACAGAGACAGAACCGGAAACCAAACCTCACTGTTCATTAACAATTATACCGGAAGAAGAAGAGAACATTCTTCCGAAAAGATTTGAATATGAAGGGAACTCCATCATCTTGAACCGGGAAAATACAGAAATGTCTAATCGTACAATCACCTCAAAGGAACAAGCTGAAATAGTTTTCGATGATGGTCATTGGTATCTGCTTGACCGAAGTATGCTCCAAACGACCTATATCCAGGTAAACAGAAAAATAGAAATCATACCGGATGATATCATTGTACTAGGCGACCGAAGATTCAAGTTTGAATGTGACTAAATATAACTCTTGTGAATAACCGGACTGTCGACAGATGTGATTATAATGTAGGGGAATATATCAATAACCGTTATAGGGTTTCCCAAACATTAGGCGAAGGTTCATTCGGTAAAGTATATCGGGTTACGGACAGCGCAAGCAAAGATTATGCGCTTAAACTACTGAGATTATGGGAAGTTCCTCCTGAAATACGTAAACCATTAATGGAACGTTTCGAGATGGAATTCAAAACTGGGCAAATTGATTGTGACTATTTAGTGCGTTCATTGGACTACGGTACAGTTGGAGGCAACCCTTATATTGTAATGGAATACTGTTCCGGAGGAGATTTAACACCTTATTTAGGTTCTGGAAGCAGTAAGATTCCTCTAATTTGCCAACAAATTCTAATAGGTTTACATGCTTTGCATACCAGAGGCAAGGTTCACCGTGACCTAAAGCCGGAGAATGTCCTTTTCAAGAGTAACGGAATTGCTGCGTTGACAGATTTCGGTATAGCAGGGGATAGAAACAAACGTATGACTGAACGCAATATTTTTGGTAAACCCAACCAAATCTTCGGGACTTATGCATATATGCCGCCAGAACAAGTGAACCGCATGCGAGGTGAGGCCACTGTCCTACCCACTACGGACATTTTTTCTTTTGGAGTATTAGCCTTTCAATTATTAACTGGCAGTTTGCCCTTTGGCGAATTGAGCAGTCATAATGAATTGGCACTATACCAGAAACGTGGGAAAAATGGAGATTGGAACCGGCAGAAATTGACACAGTTGAAACATAGAGAGCAGTGGCAGCAACTCTTTGCAGGATGTCTTAATCCAGATTTCAAAAAACGTTTCCAGTCTGTGCAAGAGGTATTGGAACACCTGCCAGCAATAAGCCAAGTCCCTATGGAAAGAGGATATTGTCCACCACAAACAGTCAATGGTTTCTGTATACGTATTATGCAAGGTGAAGAGTACGGAAAAATATATCAATTAAGTGAACTTATAAAATATGGCAATAGAATCCTTACTATCGGGAGAGAACGCGACAATCTGCTACATATAACAGAACAGCAAAGTGCCTATATATCACGCCATCATTGCACAATAGAAACAAATCCCGCCACTGATAAATGGATTATTCGGGACGGGCAATGGCAGAAGGAGTTAAAGTTGTGGCAGGAGTCCAGTAATGGGACTTATGTCAATTCCACCCAAGTCACCAAACAAGGGCATATACTGAAAATTGGAGATATCATCTCCATTGGGGATGTAAAAATGAGATTTGAAAACTATTAATTATATATCAAGTAGTATGGATACACAAAATTACAAACGTACCTTAGCCGGCTCAGTAGGGGCTGGTATGGGGGCATTAATGGGTGCTTCCGGTAGAACTTACTTTATTTTGGAGCACAAGACCTCTTCAAAGTATCATCAAGCGGGAGAATCCCAAAAAATCATTGTCGACCAAGTAGAATTAGGTAGAGACGCTTCCTGCCAAGTACGCTTTGATGAAAGTTTCGAAACAGTTAGCCGCAAACATGCTGCAATTGTACGCGACGGTGAAAACTGGAAACTTATCCACCTTTCACACTCCAATCCGACATTGGTCAACGGACATCCTATAAATGGGTCCTACTATTTACAAACAGGAGATGAAATACAATTATCCGTTGGCGGACCACGCTTGGGATTCATTGTTCCACAAGGTCGCCAAGCATTAACTTCCAGCATTGGATTGACTGAGAGAATGAGCCTTTTCCGCAAACAAGCCTTACGCCCCTACAAGACCGCATTAACAATCATGGGAATTGTTTTCGTACTGGCGGTGGCAGGATTGGCTGCCTGGAACTACAGTTTAGGTGTAAAAAATGATTTGTTGGCACAGAAGACAGAAGAACAAGAACTTCAACTGAAAGGATACCAAAACCAATTGGATTCACTGGGGACCGAAAGAGCATCTCTAGAAGCACAGCAACGGGAGTTAGAGACCAAATTACGAAACAGTGACGGTAATGCAGAGGCCTTAAAAACACAGTTGGACAACGTTAATAGTCAATTAAAGAATGTCAATGCAAGTTTCTATAAGGTCAAATCAGACTTGGACAATCTCTCAAACAGCATAAGCACTAAAAGCATTGAGAATTCAAGCAATGCCATTAACGCAAATATACAAGAAGGCACCAGACTCTCCAAAGACCAATATTATGAAGACCCTGATATAGCAGATGAACAAGACAGTAATGCTTCAGGAGATTTGAAAGATTATTATGATTATATCTATACAATTAAAGTCGACCGTATTGAAATCGAATATAATGGAACAAAGTTTGATCCGGGCATACAAGTTTCAGATATAATCTGCGGAACTGGCTTCATGCTATCAAACGGAATGTTTGTAACAGACAGGCAGAATGTCGAGCCATGGATATACTCCAACACAGAGTGGAAAGACCCATGGCGTAAACTATTGGCTGTATACAAAGGAGCAGGATGTAATATCATTATCCATTACCGTGCATACAGTACCAAAGGAACTGGAAAGCCTCTGACATTTACCAGTAGCGATTTTGCCAAAGACGGACGAAATGATGTACAAGTGACCGAAATAGAAGTAGATAAATCCATCAGGGTACAACTAAGGGAACATGGGATAAAATTGACCTATACACGTAGGAAATATATCAGTGTCAGCATTGTTACCCCTGCTGCCAACAGTTGGGCATACATTAGAGGAAAAGGCGTTTATGGTGAGGGATTGCCTTACGACATTACCGCCGCAGACAACATGAGTGGAGGTACAGAAGTTCAAATGGTGGGCTATGCAGGTTATGCTGATATTCATAATCTTACTCCGGCTCATTTCAATGACCATACCAATATAGCCGACACAAAATATGAGACTACCATATTACAGAATCGTGTGGCAGAGCCCGGTTATTATGGTTCTCCAGCATTCCTTCTAGAAAATGGTTCTTACAAAGTAGTGGGTTTCATGGTAGGAAGCATAGAGGGTAAGGATCGTTTAGTACCTATCAGAAATTTAATACATTAAAATTAAACATGTCCGAGATAAGCATTAAATTAGCGGCAGGTACCAATGTTGGTTTAGTCAGGAAAAACAACGAAGACAATTTTGTTGTCAATCGTGATTTATGCCAATCAGAGTGGATTATCCCCCAATCGATAGAACCCATTTCTTTAGGACGGTATGGCAGCATATTGGTAGTGGCCGACGGAATGGGCGGCACCAATGCCGGAGAAGTTGCTTCTGCCATAGCCATTGAGACGGTGCAAAATGCATTCACCCCCGAGAATTTAGGAGATATCGTTACGCAGGAAGGCATTGTTACCTCAGAAGAAGCCGTTGAAGAATTTCTGAGCAGAACTGTCAAAACCGCTGATTTAAATATTGTCAATGCAAGTAAAGAAGATAGTAGTACCCAGGGAATGGGTACTACTATTGTCATTGCTTGGATATTGAACGATAAAGCCTATATCTCTTGGTGTGGCGACAGTCGTTGTTATGTATTCAATGGCAATTCTGGTTTTTGCCGTTTATCTAAAGACCATTCCTATGTACAAGATTTAGTAGATCAGGGAAAACTAGATCCTGAAAATGCGTTTGACCATCCTTACAGTAATATCATTACCCGCTGTTTGGGAGACCCGACCAATCGTTCCAATCCCGATTTCCGTTCCTATAATTTAAAGGATGGCGATACTCTCCTACTGTGTAGTGATGGGTTATGTGGTTTATGCCACGACGAAGAGATAATGCAAATTATAGAAGAGAACCAGGATGATTTAATGACATGCAAGGATAGGTTGATAGAAGCTGCTCTTGAAGCAGGTGGATATGACAATATTACGATTGTGTTATGCCACATCATGCTACAGGATACCGAGCCCAAAGTAAAGTTGAATAATACAGTGTTCAGCAAACCCAACCACCACAAAATCCGGAAAATTCTTCTGTTACTCCTGGTACTGGCTTTAGCGGCAGGCTTCTATTTATATAGAAATCCACAGCAATATGCAAAATGGAAAACGATACTATATCAGGCAGATACGGTTCTAGTTACAGAGACAGACACTACTAACACTACCCTAACAGATTGATTACTATTGTGAAACTATGCAACTGAAAAATGGTGATATATTTGCTGAACACTATCAGCTGAAGAAACTATTAGGAGTCGGAAGCTTTGGTGAAGTCTGGCTTGCCCGAAATATATTAGCAGATGTAGACGTTGCCATAAAGTTGTACGGACTGTTGGATGACAACGGCATAAAAGATTTCCGGGAAGAATTCAAACTTGCCTACAAATTACACCATCCCAATCTACTGCACCTTAATCATTTTGATGTTTTTGGACAGTGCCCTTTTTTGGTAATGCCTTACTGTCCCAAAGGGTCCTCAGCGAGCTTGAAAGGCAAAATCTCTGAAAAGCAAATCTGGCGCTTCATACGCGATGTATCATGCGGATTGATGTTTCTTCATAATCAGAATCCTCCTATCATTCATCAAGATATAAAACCCGATAATATTTTGATAGGGGATGATGACAAATTCATCATCTCAGATTTTGGCATCAGCCGTAAACTGGAGCATACTTTTCGTAAAAGTATCAACAAAGTAGAAAGTTCCGGAACACTTGCCTATATGGGACCAGAACGTTTTGCAGAGAAACCACTGATTGTGGCTACCAGCGATATATGGTCTTTAGGGATGAGTGTTTATGAATTATCCACTGGTCTTGTATTATGGGAAGGTATGGGAGGTTGTGTCCAACTGAATGGTGCACATATTCCAGCATTAGATGAGAAATATTCTTCCCAATTGTCCCAGTTTGTTCACGCATGCCTTGCCCTCAACACTTGGGACCGCCCCACAGCCCAACAAGCCTATGAGCTTGCTTGCTCCATACTAAAACAAACAAAGACAGACTCTCCTTCAGTACAGCTGAAGCCTATTGCTCCACTTTTTCCTAAAACAACATCACCACGCCTTAAAGAAAAGTTCTGTCCTTCGAACATGCATAAACGCATAGCAGGATGGACCGGCCTTGGTATAGTATTGATTCTATTGCTTGTCAAAGGAGGTTCCATATACTTTAGACACCTTGAAGAAGAGCGCAAGTACGCTGCATGCCGTACAGAAGAAGACTACAGAGATTTTCTAAAAGAATACCCCTCCTCATCTCATGCAAACTTTATAAAACAATTTTTGGGAAACAAGGTAAATCCAATCTCCCCAATAAATAGAGAAGAAAACATCGTTATGGACTCGGTAAAAACGGATACTGCAAAACTTGAACAGTTCCAAGAGGAACCTAAAAAACAGATTGTCCACCCACATCCACAACCTTCTTCACAGCCAGTTCTTCCCATTACTGATATAAGAGAAGTCAGAAGAGAAAATGAAGAACGCCTCTTCTATAGTTGCCAGTCGGTAGCAGATTACGAAGAATATTTGCGAAAATATCCCAAAGGCAGGTTTGTACACAAAGCCAAAAGAGCAATCCAGCAAATAGAATCAGAAATGATGCAGTCCAATCCTTCCACTCAAGAAATACACATAAGAAAAAATACAAGAGTCAATGTCAGACTATAAATAATGAATAGGGCATTCCAACGTTTGAACTACCCTATTCACTATTCAAATACTTGATTTTATTTAATCGTCACCATCGTCGCCCCAAATCCATACTCCTGGAACGAAGCATCCTGATGGCGGCAGTCAGGATATTTACGTTTCAGCTCGTCCAGCAAGGCTTTACGCAGCACTCCATCTCCCTTGCCGTGAATAAAGACGATGCGTTGTTCGCGCCTTTTTTTGTATTGTTCCATCACTTCACGAAACTTATCCAGCTGGTAATTCAATATTTCGCTGTTGCTCATACCGCAGGTGTCATCCAGCAACTCGCCGATATGCAGGTCAATCTCGACAATCCCATTCTTGCCGCCACGCTTGATGACCGTCTGCGGTTTGGACGGAGTATCTGCCGTTTTTTTCTGTATCAAAGCCTCCTTCAGTTCCTCTGCCGAAACATACACCTGCTTGACAGGCTGGTCATTCCGGACAATATCATACACCAAGGCCGGTGTTTCAAAGAAAACCGTCTGCTGGAATGTATGCAGTTTATAGAATTTTACCATATCTATGCGGACTTCCACACTGACAGCCGGTTTCATTGTGAACGCACGGTTATCTTTGAATGCCACCAGCTGTACCATCACACGTTCACGGTCGTTCAACTCGGACTTTTCGAACTCCTCCAGCAGAAGTTTCGTATTCGGCTCTATCAAACCATGCGAACGGGCTGTCCAGGACTTTCCTTCGGCACTCGAATAGGTATAATACATATAATAATTACTATCGTTCACCAAATATGTCTCGAAAGGTGTAGTGCTGACAGCCTTGATATCCTCCGGAACAAAAGCCAGAAAAACATTCAGGATATCTCCGCCTTTCATCTCGGGCTGACGATAAACAGATATCTGCGGTTTCTCCAAACGGACCGATTGAGGCTCCGAAACCTGAGACTCCATAGCAGACGGCCTTGCCGCAGTAGCGGCCGTGCGCAATTGTTGCTCTTCTTCCCGCTTCTTCTTGGCAGCCGCTTTGGCTGCCGGAGTGGGGATATTATAATCATCGGTCTCTATCACCACACATTCGTTTATGGGCATCGGTATGTCAAAACCGTCGGCATCTTCCACCAACACGATGTTTTTCCCTTGAAATCCTGTCACAACACCGCCCCCAACTTCGCTGAGGAAACGAACTTTATCTCCTATCTTCATAGTAACTTATCTTTTAGTTTGTCTTTTCCTACTTTCTTCCTGCAAAGTTAGGAATTATTTCCCTTATTCTTCAAATCTTCCCAAATATCCGTACCTTTGCAGCCGATATAATAAAGAGAAAGCCATCATGAAAGAAGACCCCAGACATATCAGAATCAGCGAATTCAACTACCCGTTGCCGGACGAACGCATTGCAAAGTTCCCATTGTCCGTACGTGACCAGTCCAAACTGTTATTGTATCGCCACGGAGAAGTTTCAGAAGACAGATTCACTTCACTGCCGGAGTATCTGCCATCGGGAAGCCTGATGATATTCAACAATACCAAAGTCATCCAAGCACGCCTGCATTTCCGGAAAGAAACGGGAGCACTGATTGAAGTATTCTGCCTGGAACCCATACAGCCGAACGACTACGCCCTCAACTTCCAGCAAACCGAGCATGCCGCCTGGCTCTGCATGGTCGGCAACCTGAAAAAATGGAAGGAAGGCATGCTGAGACGTGAGATGACCGTGAAAGGCAAGTCACTCACCCTGACCGCCGAACGGGGTGAATGCCACGGAACCAGCCATTGGATAAACTTCCGCTGGAATAATCCGGAAGTGACTTTTGCCGACATTCTCGAGGTCTTCGGTGAATTGCCCATCCCCCCCTACTTGAACCGGGAGACCCAGGAAAGTGACAAGGAGACTTACCAGACTGTCTACTCCAAAATCAAAGGTTCGGTGGCTGCCCCTACAGCGGGACTGCATTTCACCCCACGCGTATTGGACGCATTGCGCAATAAAGGAGTAGAATTGGAAGAGCTGACACTCCATGTGGGAGCCGGAACCTTCAAACCGGTGAAAAGTGAAGAAATAGAAGGGCACGAAATGCATACGGAATACATCTCTGTCTCGCGCAACACATTGGAAAAACTCATAGTACACGGCGGCAAGGCAGTGGCCGTAGGAACAACTTCAGTGCGCACATTGGAAAGCCTTTATCACATCGGAGTCACTTTACTGAATAATCCAGAAGCCACAGAGGAAGACTTGCACGTCCACCAATGGCAACCTTATGAAATGTCTGCCAAGGCCACCGCCACCTCTGCAGTAGAAGCCCTGCAAGCCATTGCTGCCTACCTGGACAGACATAGCATGGAGGCTCTGCATACCAGCACTCAAATCATTATCGCTCCGGGATATGAATACAAAATCGTGAAGGCTATGGTGACTAATTTCCACCAACCGCAAAGTACCTTGCTGCTGCTCGTATCAGCTTTCGTACACGGTGATTGGCCGAAGATTTACAACTATGCACTGGCACATGATTTCCGCTTCCTGAGCTATGGAGATTCATCATTATTAATACCCTAAGCACAATGAACCACGATAACAATCAAGAGATGTTCCCCCTTGTCGACGAACAAGGCAACATCACAGGTGCCGCCACCCGTGGCGAATGCCATAACGGTAGCAAACTGCTTCATCCGGTAATCCATCTTCATGTATTCAATTCCAAAGGTGAGTTGTATCTACAGAAACGTCCCGAATGGAAAGACATACAACCGGGGAAGTGGGACACCTCCGTAGGCGGACACGTCGATTTAGGTGAAAGTGTAGAGATGGCGCTAAAACGCGAAGTACGCGAAGAGCTCGGCATTACCGACTTTATTCCCGAAACCGTCATGCATTACGTCTTCGAGTCTGCCCGCGAAAAGGAACTGGTCTTCGTACACAAAACTGTCTACGACGGTGAAATACATCCCAGTGACGAGCTGGACGGAGGACGTTTTTGGAGCCCCGATGAAATCAAGGCAAATATCGGCAAAGGTGTATTCACCCCGAATTTTGAAGGAGAGATAGGAAAGGTCATCAACTTGTAGTGGAAGCTGCTTTCTATCAGTTCGCAAAATATTCCTTCATCTTTCTCCTGACCCGTGGAGCAAGTAACAGCAGTGACGTCATCGTAGGCAATGCCATCAAGGCAAAAGCCAAATCCATGATGGCAACCACTGCTCCCAACGGAATCATGGCAGCCACAACAATCATCACCAAATAGAAGTAGTTATAATACTTGGCATTCTCCGCACCAAACAAGAAGTTGGTGCACTTCAGTCCATAATACGAATAAGAGAACATGGTAGAAAAGGCAAAGAAAAAGACCATCACCATCAACAGATAATGCCCATAGCCGGGAAGGAGCTGCTCAAAAGAATTCAAAGCAATATAAAGGCCTTTTATGCCTCCTTCCGACGCATAGTTTCCAGCTATAAGAATAGGGAAGGCCGTCAATGTACAAACAAGCCCCGAGTCGATGGCCGGTCCAATCATGGCTACCAGCCCCTCACGAATGGGATTGTCATTACGGGAGGCGCCATGCATCATAGAGGCCGTACCTACACCTGCTTCATTGACGTAGGCAGCACGGCGGGCACCAGTCAGTGCAGTTCCCAAAATTCCACCGATACCGGCTTCCAGGCTGAAGGCAGACTGGAAAATGGAAGCCAACACTCCCGGCAACTTATCAAAATTCAAACAAAGAATAACGAAGACAAGCAGCATATAGCAAGTAACCATCACCGGCACTATTTTAGCCGAGATAACCGAAATGCGCCGGATGCCACCGATAATGACCGCCCCTACCACCAGGCTAATGACAATACCCATCACAAAACGCAGACCGAGTGTATTCTCTATTCCTGCCGGAGTAGTAAATACCGTAGTGACAGACTCGACCAACTGATTGGCTTGCATTACACACAACGTACCTATCAACCCCACCACCGCAAAGAAATAAGCAAACGGTTTCCAGCGTTCGCCCAACCCATGAAGAATGATATACATCGTCCCCCCTTGCGGTTCTCCGGCAGAATCGTGTCCTTTGTACATAATGGCAAGAGCCCCTTCAAAGAATTTGGTGGACATACCCACAACGGCACTTACCCACATCCAGAAAATGGCTCCGGGACCTCCTACTGTAATAGCGATAGCCACCCCCGCAATATTCCCCATACCCACTGTTGACGCTATGGCGCTCATCAAGGCCTGGAAAGAACTGATTTGTCCTTCGCCCGCCACTTCCGATTTATAGCGCAAGGCCTTTATCGAATATCCGATGCGGCAGAGGGACACAGCTCCGGAATAAAAGAACAAGAAAAGTCCTCCCCCTATCAGAAGGATAAATAAGGGATACCCGCAGACAAAGTCACTGACAGTGGTTATTGCTGAGCCTATAGAATCTAAAATACCATTCATAGTAGTAGTTTGATGGAGGAGTTCATGGGAAGGTTTAAAAAAAGTCCCACTTCTCTTTCACGGGAAAGTGGGACATTCATTATAACATTTCGTTCGGCCTTATTTAGCCAGGTCTTCAATCACCTTCATAATCTGCTGGCCGATTTCCTCGGCAGCCTCCGGTGTGGCAGCCTCACTATAGACACGGATAATCGGTTCCGTATTGCTCTTACGCAGATGAACCCATTTGTCGGGGAAGTCAATCTTCACACCGTCTATATCATTGATTTCTTCATTCTTATACAGCTCCTTCACCTTGGCAAGAATAGCATCTACATCTGTTTCAGGAGTCAAGTCTACACGATTCTTTGCCATGAAGTATGCAGGATAGGATGCACGGAGTTCGCTCACCTTCTTACCTTCGTGTGCCAGATGGCTCAAGAACAAGGCAATACCTACCAAGGCATCACGTCCATAGTGGCTGGCCGGATAAATTACCCCACCGTTTCCTTCGCCACCGATAACGGCACCTACTTCCTTCATTTTGGTAGTTACATTCACTTCACCTACGGCAGAAGCGTAATATTCTTGCCCATACTTGCGAGTTACATCGCGCAAGGCACGGGTCGAACTCAAATTGGATACCGTATTGCCCGGAGTATGTTTCAATACGTAGTCGGCAACAGTAACCAGTGTATATTCTTCACCGTACATCTTGCCGTCTTCGCAAATCATTGCCAGGCGGTCTACATCAGGGTCTACAACAAATGCAACATCTGCCTTCCCCCCTTTCATCAGGTTCATGATGTCACCCAAGTTCTTTTCCAAAGGCTCGGGATTATGCTGGAAGTTACCGGTCGGTTCGCAATAGAGCTTCTCTACGTGCTGAACGCCAAGTTGTTCAAGTAGTTGCGGCAGAATAATACCACCTACAGAGTTTACACAATCGATGGCTACACGGAAGTTTGCCTTTCGGATAGCTGCCACATCTACGAGGTCAAGTGCCAATACGCTGTCGATGTGTTTCTGGTTGTAGCTTAAATCCTGACGGTACGAGCCAAGTTGGTCCACTTCGGCATAGTCGAATTCTTCGGCGGCGGCAATGCGGAGTACTTCCTGGCCTTCGGCAGCGTTCAGAAATTCACCCTTTTCATTCAGCAGTTTCAACGCATTCCACTGCTTGGGATTATGTGGAGGCAGTCAGAATAATACCTCCACTGGCACCTTCCATGGTTACAGCCAGCTCGGTAGTCGGAGTAGAAGCCAAATCAATATCCACTACATCCCAGCCCATACCCATCAAGGTACCGACTACTACGTTCTTGACCATCTCGCCAGAGATGCGGGCATCACGCCCTACCACGATTTTGTTACTTTTACAGTACACGTCTTACGAATCAGGGTAGCATAAGCTGAAGTGAACTTCACAATGTCGAGCGGATTCAATCCCTCGCCAGCACCACCGCCAATTGTTCCGCGGATTCCAGAAATAGATTTGATTAGAGTCATAGGTTAATGATTTAAAATTTATCGGTTAGTTCCAAATTTGGAGTTTATGTAAATCGTAATAATAAGGATGAACGTCCCGCATAGCATCCGACTGTCCCATCTTGGAAGGAACAATCAGCTTCACATGTGCTCCGTTACGAATATAATTCAACGCAACCAGCCAGCCAGCAGGTACAGACGAACCATGATATATAAGCATATAGCCTTGAGTGAAAAGTCCGGCAATAGACGAAGAAGTAACAGAATATCTAAACTCATCCACAACAGTCGGACTATTCATATTGGTTATATACGATTTCACCCCTCCAACAGCTATCAACCCTTGTTCTTCAAAGCGCACCAAAATCAAATCATTCGGTTTAACTGTATCTGCAGGATTCGTCGAACCTTTATCCACAATCTGCATATACACCCCGCTTGCCAGCTGCACATACTCATTCCTGCTTACATCCGTTGTCGAATCTTGCGCATAGAATTCACTTTGAGAAATAACGACAATGCTACTGTCTTTGATAAATGCTTTGATGGCATCTTTTTCTTCCTCAAGCATTTCGGCATAAGTTTTAGAATTATCGCATGCCTGGAAGGCTAAACAAACTGCAAGTAAGGCAAAAAGAATAAAGTAAGTTTCTTCATTTCTGTTATTTAGTAATTTCGTACAAAAGTATCTGATTTCCATTGAAAGTTGAAAGCTGCGGATAGAAAGTTCGTAACTTTTAACCTTTACAACTGAACTTTTTTATCCTTTGGCATTCAGCAGCGGTTTGTATTTCTCCAAAGCCTGCTCAAAGACCTTGCGGGCCTCATCCATCGTTCCATAAAATTCACCGCCGGAAGCATTCAAATGACCGCCGCCGCCAAAGAACTCGGCAGCCAGCTGATTGCAGGGGAATGTACCGACCGAACGTAAAGAAATCTTTATCATCGGCTTCTCCGTATCTTCACGCAGGAAGCAAGAGAAAATCACCCCTTTGATGCTTAAAGGAATGTTCACAAACCCCTCACTATCTCCACGCACATAGTCGAACTGGCTTTGTTCGGCTTTAGTCAGAGAAATTAAGGCTGCATGATAGTCCGGATAGACCTTCATTTGTGACAAGACATATCCCATTAGGCGCAAACGGCTTTCTGAATAAGTATTGAACACCTTGCGGTAAATCTCGTCCTTGTCAATACCTTTCGACAACAGTTCGCTGATGATGAAATAGATTTCCCGGTTATTGGAATTATAGGTGAACCCGCCGGTATCCGTCATCATACCCGTATAGATGCACTCCGCTCCTTCCCTTGAAATGTCACTGAAATAGCCCATACGGCAAATCAGGCGGAAAACCAGTTCCGAAGTGGAAGATATCTCCGGATGGGAAATGATAATCTTGCAGAAATCCTCCGGATGGAGATGATGGTCTATCAGTATTTTTCTTGCCGGGGATGCAAGAACAGCGTCACCCATGGCATCTATACGATGGATAGCATTAAAGTCCAGACAACAAATGACATCTGCCTCGGCAATCAGCTTGTCGGCAAACTCCTTGTAGCGGTCGTACAGAAGGACGTCCTTGCTCCCGGGCATCCATTTCAAGAAGTCGGGAAAGGCGTTCGGCACAATAACATTCGCCGTCTTTCCCTGCGAGCTGAAGAAGTGCCACAAGCCCAGAGAAGAGCCGATGGCGTCCCCGTCGGGACCCACATGTGAAACGATTACTATCTTGTCTGCACGGTCAAACCATTTGGTGAAATGGTCTATCTTGGATTGTTCTATTACTTTGGTCAACATATTTTTATTTACTATTTGACGATTGACTATTTACTATTTGGCGTTTATAACAAATTGAAGGGGCAAAAGTACGAAAAGTTTGTGATTTATAACAATATGCGGTAAGAACCTTTTGAGAAAGAAGAAGATAGGGAATACCTAAGCGAACGCAATCATTGGCAATCTTATTCTGATAATAGTCTGAAAGAGAAGCGTCAAGCACCACCATGCCCATGGAAAGAGCGAAGTAAGTTCCTCTATCCCACCTTGATACCCCTTGGAGACATACAAATAATCAACTGAAAGGGGATGGGAAGAGTTCTTGTTTCTCCAACGGTTGTCGGAAAGAAGACAGATGCGCTTACCGGCGTAAGAGACAATCTGGTTGCGCATGGATAAGCCGGAAGTGGTATAATCTCCGGCAACCAGTCGGGGAGTCTCCAGACGCAGGCGGTTCCAATGCGGAGAAAGGGCACGGCACAAACGCGGCATATCCGGCAAGCTATCGGTACATGCCAACCAAGAATGACGGTTGTCTGCCATACAATGGACAACGGGACAGCCTCTCACGCTATAAAAGCAATCCCTGCCGGGGAACATTGGACATGATGGAAAGGGAATGCCAGGAAACCACTGCCAACAATGCCAGCAACGCAAAGCAGACTCTACGTACCGTAAGGCGTAGAAAGCCATAATATGCCATCCCCAAGAACAGATAGACGAGCAAAACACCCCATATATCCAGCCAAATATCATCAACAGCAGCGCCGGGAAGATGCTCTATCCAGCGGAGCACTTCATTCTGGACATGTACCAATGCCTCTACTACCCTTGCAAACAGATGTTGTACAAAAGGCAGCGGCGTAAGCATCAACAGAAAGACAGCAGAATACAGAACGAGTGACACCATGGGAATTACCCAAAGATTAGTCAACAGAAAATGAGTGGAAAAACGGGAGAAATAGAAAATGACCAAAGGGGCCGTGCCCAGCTGAGCAGCCACAGACACTGTCATAAGTCCCCACAAATATCGCAGGAAACGATTGTCAACCTTCCAAAGGGCATATAACTTAGGCTGTACAAGTACAATAGCTGCAACCGCCGAGAATGACAACTGAAAACCGACATCAAACAACCAGACCGGCTTGCACAGCAGCATCAGGAAAGCAGTTGCCGCCAGCGTATTCAGAGTCAGCGGCTTTTCCAGCTGCAAACCGGCAAACGCCAACAAAGAGAACATGACGACCGACCGCACCACCGAGGAAGACAATCCCGTGAAAAAAGCAAAACTCACCAAGAAAAGGACCAGAAGCAAAAGCAACAAAGGTTTCAACCGCCGCCATCGCCTCCACAAAGGACGAAGCACAAACAAGAGCAAAGCATACAGAAACCCTATATGCAATCCCGAAAGTGCCAGTACATGGCTGGCTCCCGAGACGGAGTAGGTCTCCACAATATCATCGCTCAGTTCCTCTTTATCTCCCACCGTCAACGCAGAAAGTACGGCCAATTCATCAGCTTCAAAACCCAAACTCCGGTATAAGCCAACTACTTTCGCCCTATAATCCAGTGCTACCTGGCTGACAGTGCGGGAGGCATCATGCCCCGTCTTCCGCCAATGTCCGTCAGCCACGTAGACCGTGCCGCTATAACCTTTCCGCCTCAGGTAGCGAGCATAGTCAAACTCGTCGGGATTACCATTGTTCGCCGGAGGAGCAAGCCGGGTAGATACCAGCAACTCATCACCACGGCGCAAAGTGGCCGTAGCAGAATCTTTCGGAAAATAAGCCAGAAAAGATGATTCCGGGGCAACCCGTAACTGTATCCTTCTCTACCTCTCCAGCAGGGCAACCCTGCACAATATGCTGCGCTCCCTCTTCGATGCTCGCGGATACAAACCCTATAAACAGCAGGTTTGCCCGAAAAGGGAAATACCGTCTTTCCTGCTGCCAACTCATCAAGCAGCCCCCGTACCACCCAAGAAAAGGTATACCGCCGCTCCATACACCCATCCGGTATGCTTGTATCTACCTATAATAAAAAAAAAGCAGAAAACCTGCCACATACTCCCATGCAGAAAGCACGTGTGGAAACGCATCTCCACACAAAATACCAACTACCAACGGCATCAACAGTCGAAGGAAAGGATGCCGTTGCCAGCTGTCGATTATCAATCCAGAAGACGGATTACAGATTCCTTAATGCACGGATGGCCTCCTTCGGATCGGGAGCCGAGAAAACGGCATTGCCTGCCACCAGTACATCTGCTCCAGCTTCTACCAGACGCGAACCGGTTTCCAAGTTTACGCCACCGTCCACTTCTATCAAGGCCTGCGAACCGGTAACCGTAATCAATTCACGCAACTCGCGCACCTTGTCAAGAGAATGCTCTATGAACTTTTGTCCGCCGAAGCCAGGATTTACGCTCATTATCAGCACCATGTATACATCATTAATAATATCCTTCAACAAGGACACGGGAGTTGCCGGATTAATCGTTACTGCCGGCTGCATCCCTGCTTCGCGAATTTGCTGCACCACGCGGTGCAGATGCGGACAAGCCTCGTAATGCACATTCATGACATGGGCTCCCAGAGCCTTCACCTCCGGAATAAACTTCTCCGGCTGTACAATCATCAGATGCACATCCAAAGGCTTCTGCGACAGTTTTGCCACATACTTCAGTACCGGGAATCCGAAAGAAATATTAGGGACAAACACACCGTCCATGATGTCGATATGTACCCACTCCGCCTCACTTTCGTTAATCATTTCAATGTCTCGTGCCAGATAACCAAAATCGGCAGAGAGAATAGAAGGGGATATGATTGGTTTCATAATGTTATGTTCTAAAGTTTACGAACTTTGTTATGTACAAATATAGAGAAAAGATTTAATTCAGCCTAACATTGGAAATCAAAACTCTCACTGCAAACTTACTGCATACCTTTGCAGCATCACTGCAAACGTGTTGCAGTAGCACTGCAAAGCAGTTGCAGTCACACTGCATATTAGTTGCAGCAACACTGCAAAGCGGTTTGCAGTGACGCTGCAAAACGAGTGCAGTAGTTTTGCAGTAGGAAGTCATTGAATGACAATCAGTTATTTCATCACGTATCCTTCCGTCAACCGGAAGCCGCGCAACAGTTCATCCGTTTTCAGTTTCTTCTTGCCCGGAAGCTGGAGGGAGCAGATGCCGACAAAGCCATCTTCGGCAGCAACGCGGATATAGGTCTTCCGTCTGTCTGCAAGGTTCCGGAGTCAGTTGATGGGATTCCCCTATTTTCTCCGTCTCGAAGACTTTTACCACAACAGATTCTCCACCGGGTTGGACCAGCTCCGTCCAAGCGGCAGGATAGGAGAAAGACCGCGTATAAAATCGTAAATACGCTTCACCGGGCGGTTCCAGTCTATACGGCAAGTCTCTTTAAATATTTTCGGTGCCGGACGCAGTTCACCCACGACGGCCATTTCTTCTTGAGGAATACTTTCACTGTACCGGCAAGAATGGCATCTACGGTTTCTACCACCAGGCGACCGCCCAACAGCATCAGTTTGTCGTGGACGATACCCACGTTGTCCGTATCGGCAATGGGTACCCGTACCTGTTGGATAATCTCACCGGTATCTATCTCATGTTTCAAGAAAAAAGTCGTAATACCAGTTTCCGTATCTCCGTTTATCACCGCCCAGTTGATGGGGCTGCGCCGCGATACTGCGGAAGCAGGAAGCATGCAGGTTGAAGGTGCCCAATCGCGGCATGTTCCATACCACCTCCGGCAACATGCGGAAAGCAACGACTATCTGCAAATCGGCCTTCCATGCACGCAACGCCTCCACAAAGCCTCATCCTTCAGCTCCGGCTGAAGAAGCGGAAGATTATGTTCCAGTGCATACTGCTTCACCGGAGAAAACTGGAGTTTATGTCCCCGTCCGGCAGGCTTGTCGGGCATCGTAATGACACCCACCACATTGTAGCCTCCTTCTACCAGGCAACGAAGAGCCTCCACCGCAAAATCGGGAGTACCCATATATACGATCCGCAAATCTTTCTTTTCCACCATTTCATTTACAGTTTACCATTTACAATGTACCATTTGCGAGGCAGCTCATTTGCCCATTTACAATTTACCATTTACAATGTACGAAGCATCTTCTTTGCGATTTACAATGCCCCATCACCCCGAACGGCAAATAGTAACTTGTAAATAGTAAAATAGTAAATACCAAAAGTCCTCAGTCTTCCGAAAATGTACCAATACTTCACGGTACGAGTTGAATATCTTCGACTTGGACACGAAGCCCAAGTATTTGTTTTCCGCATCCACCACCGGCAGATTCCACGCCTTCGTATCATCAAAGGTACGCATCACCCGCTCCATACTGTCCGTATCATACAGACGTGCCGGAGCCGAAGTCATCAGTTTTCCCACCGTAAAGCGATGATATAACTCCTGGCGGAACATAATGTTCCGGATATCGTCCAACAAGACAATGCCAATCAGCACCCCTTCCTTATCCGTCACGGGAAAGACATTGCGATGCGAGGCAGAAATGGCCTTTACCAGTTCGCCCAAATCCATTTCGGGATGCACGGTCACAAAATCCTTTTCCACCACATTCTCCATCTTCATCAGGGTAAGGATGGCCTTGTCCTTATGGTGCGTCAACAGTTCTCCTTTCTTGGCCAAACGCATGGAATAGATACTATGAGGCTCGAACATGATGATGGTAAGATAAGAACTGACGGAAACAATCATCAGTGGCAGAAACAGGTCGTATCCTCCCGTAAGCTCGGCTATGAGGAACACGCCGGTCAGCGGAGCGTGCATGACCCCACTCATGACCCCCGCCATTCCCATCAAGGCAAAGTTCTTCTCGGGCAGATAAGCCGTCATCTCTATTTCATTGCTGAAATGTGAAAAGACAAAACCGGCAATACAACCCAGATACAACGAAGGTGCGAAGATACCGCCGCAACCGCCCCCGCCATTCGTGGCACTCGAGGCAAAGACCTTGAACAGAATAATCAGTATGAGGTATATCAGCAACAGATTGCCGTGCCCGTAGAAGAAGGAATTATTCATCACCGTGTCCCATTCGGCATTGCTCATCCCATTCAGCAACAATTCTATCGTATCGTAACCTTCGCCATACAACGGTGGAAAAGGAATATCAGGATACTCAGCATGGCACCGCCCATTATCAGTTTCTTATAGGGAGTTCTCAACCTTCCGAACACGCCTTCCACAGAGTTCATGGCCCGGGTAAAATAAAGGGAAACCAATCCGCAGAAGATACCCAGCATAATGACATACGGAATACGCTCCAGTTCGAAAGCTTGGTCCAGATGGAATTTGAACATGGCATCCGTACCCGTCACGATATAGGAAACAGTTGCAGCCGTCACCGCAGATATCAGCAACGGCAACAAGGAGGACATTGTCAAATCTATCATCAGTACCTCCAGCGTAAATACCAGACCGGCAATCGGCGCCTTGAAAATGCCTGCAACCGCACCGGCAGCACCACATCCCACCAATAGCATCAGCGTACGATGCTCCATCTTGAAGATGGTTCCCAGATTGGAACCGATAGCCGAACCCGTCAGCACAATAGGCGCCTCTGCCCCGACCGAACCACCGAAACCGATGGTAATGGAACTGGCTATGATGGACGACCAAGTGTTATGCCGTTTGATGCGTCCCTGCCGCCGCGAGATGGCGTATAGGATTTTGGTAACACCATGACTGATGTCGTCCTTCACCACGTAGCGGACAAACAATCCGGTCAGGAAGATACCCACTACCGGATAGACCAGATAAAGGTAGTTGGCTTCCGTCGCATTGAAATTATCCGTCAGGAAGTTCTGTATCCAGTGTATGATGACTTTCAGTATCAGTGCGGCGAATGCCGTAAAGATACCTACAAGAAAACTGAGAATCAGTATGAACTGCTTTTCCTTGATATTCTTTTCGCGCCATATGATGAAGCGCTGCAACAAACTCCTCTTGTCCTCTGCCATTTTTCCTTTTATTCGCGAATAATCTTAATGACTCCGCCCTTGCCCAACTTGATGATACTGGACGGTTTCGGGCGTCCCGTTTCCTCCTGGCGGTATCCTACTATATAATCCACCGCAGACTTGATGTCTTCACTTATTTCACTGAAGTTACCGGGAGACGGTTGCCCGCTGACATTGGCAGAAGTAGAGACTATCGCCTTACGGAACTGCTGGCAAAGCCGTTTTGAAAATGCCTCACTGGTGACACGGATACCTACACTACCATCTTCGGCAAGCAAGTTAGGAGCCAGATTACGCGCTCCGGAATAAATTATGGTAAGGGGCTTGTCAGCCAATTCTATCAAATCCCAGGCAACCTCCGGAACATCCTGCACATAGAAATCCACCTTTACCGGAGAATCTACCAATACCAGCATCGCCTTACTGTCAGAGCGTTGCTTGATTTCATATACACGGCGCACCGCTTCTTCATTGGTAGCGTCACAACCTATACCCCAAATCGTATCTGTCGGATACAGAATTACCCCGCCCTCGCTCATTACCTGGCAGGCTTTTTTGATGTCTTCTATCATTTCTTGATATATAAGTTCACGGATTAACACGCAAAAATAGTATTTTTGCAGCGATTATAAACAAAGTTTAAGAGAAAACAATGGAAGAAATTCAATTTAACCACACCCTGCCCATACAACTACGCTTCAATGACGTCGACAAATTCGGCCATGTAAACAACACTGTTTACTTCTCTTTTTATGATTTAGGAAAAACGGAATATTTCGCTTCCGTATGCCCGGATGTAGATTGGGAAAAGGATGGTATCGTTGTCGTCCATATTGAAGCAAACTTCCTCGCACAGATTTATGGTTCGGACCATATCGCCGTGCAAACTGCCGTCACTGAGATAGGAACCAAAAGCTTCCACCTCGCCCAACGGGTCATTGATACGGAAACCCAAGAAGTAAAATGCGTATGTACCTCCGTCATGGTAGCCTTCGACCTCGCCAAACACGAGTCCAAGCCACTGGAAGAAAAATGGATTGAAGCAATCTGCAAATATGAGGGAAAAGATTTGAAGAAAAAGAAATAAAATCCTATATTTGTCAATTAAGCTAACATTTGTATAAGTAACAATCAGTTACATTTAGTCAACTGCTATGATTCGATTGATATTATTGACCGATTTTACAGAGTCCTTTTCGTACAATCTGCTAAAGGGGGTATTGGCCTATTCCAAAAGCCATGAGCCATGGGTAGTATGCCGTATGCCACCCTCCTACAAAAACAGTCATGGTATAGAAGGAGTCTTGAAATGGGCAAAGACATGGCATGCAGATGCAATCATCGGCAGATTTGACAATGATGACAACGTGGAGCTATTCCGTGAAAACGGAATTATCGCATTGGCCCAGGATTATAAATCAAGGTTCAGCAATATTCCAAACATCACCGGCGATTACCGCAAGACCGGCAGAATGGCAGCAGAGTTTTTTCTGAGTAAAGGCTTTCAGAACTTCGCATTCTATGGTTATCGCGATACGGTATGGTCACAAGAACGTTGCGAGGGTTTCTATGAATGTATAGCAGCCCAAGGGTTTGGAAACAATTTCTATTCTTATCAGGACCAATCCCTTGATGACTTATGGTTTTATGAAGCACCGCCCCTGCTCAACTGGTTAAAGTCATTGCCACAACCTACGGCACTCATGGCTTGCGATGACAATCAAGGTAACCGCATTACGGAAATCTGTAAAGTCAACAACATCAGAGTGCCCGACAAGATAGCAATATTAGGAGTCGACAATGATGAGATTATATGCAATCTTTCAGACCCTCCCCTATCCAGTATCAGCCAAAACATTGTAAGAGGCGGATTTGAGGCAGCTGCCCTCATAGAACATCTATTGAATGATGAGGAGGCCACTTATCAGGACGTAGTGCTCCAACCAGTTAATATAATCAACCGGCTTTCAACCGACTTCTATTCTACCACCGATGCCCATATCCAAACCGCTCTGAAATATATCCATCAGAATATAGCGGCTGATATCACCGTATCGGATATAGTGAAACAAGTACCATTATCACGCCGTTTATTGGAGATTCGTTTCAAGCAAGTCACTCAGCAATCCATCCACAAATACATCTTCAACCTTAGGATGGAACGTTTTGCCCAATTGCTGTTGGCCAGTGATGCTCCGATTGCAGATGTGGCGGAACAAGTCGGAATAAACAATCTGAAGAACTTGTCCCGCCAATTCAAAGCTTTGAAGAAAGTCTCTCCCAATGAATATCGGAAAGAGTACCAGACAAAGAGTTACCAGCGCTGATTTAATCCGGTACAAACAACATGGTATCAGGTAACACGGTTTCCAGAACATTCCGTCCCGAATACCCGACTTCCAATTCCTGGCCCATGTAATCTTCGAAATACAGCAGATGCAACTCGTGGTACCCTGCTTCGAGAGCGACTTTCCCTTCGGCACGGCGTCCGCTGTGTCCACCGTCGTTATCAACAATCAATTTACCGTCTATGTATAGTTTAGAACCATCATCGGAAAAAGTATAGAAACGGTATACTCCCCTTTCTGGAATTTTCACCAACGTACGGAAATCATAAGCAAAATGATCAGGGACGGCTACTTCTTCAATCGAGAAGTTCTTCATCACCCCTTCCTTCACTTTATTGCAGGCGGCAATATCGGCAACACGTTTACATTTGCCTTCATAATAGGTATATGCCACGCCCTGCTTCTTGGGAGAAGTTCCCGTAGCCGGCAAATAAGCCATACTCTGCTCCTCATCCGAATTCAGACCTGAAGGGTAATAGTAGGCAGCCTCCCTTCCCGAAGGAGTGGAAATCCATGTGTCAAATTTGAATTGGTCTTCGTACAGTTCAATGATACGGGCTCCTCTCGTCAACTCTCCATACGCATCCGCACCGGTCACCCGTCCGTATCCCAATGCAATACCTTTATCTATTCCTATAAAATCGTTATCATGGTCATGTCCTACAAATACTCCCATTACATCCCTCATGTCAAGGAAGGAAGCAAACATACCAGAATTGATATTAGCAGAGGCAACTCCACCTTCTTTGTCATTGCCATAAGTTTTCCCGTCACCTCTGATTTCGTTGTATTCAATCAGCGGAATATGGAAAAAGGCCAAAGCAGGAACGGGATTACCACCGTTCTTCTCTGCAAAGTGTTTACTTTGCTTTCTGTACCATTCTATTTGGTCGAAATGAATCCAGTCGTAAGCACCATAGATTTTATTAGGCTGATAGTCGTTGGAATCCATGCAATAGAGCAATGCCTCTACCTGGTCCTTCTTCTCCGGACTATAAATAGAAATCACACAATTACCACATCCCATAATATCTTCAGGGCCTTTTGCCCCCACATAGTAGGGAGACTTCAAGAGGAAATCATAGATTTCATTGCGCGTCAAGTATTCTGCATCATGGTTTCCCATCATCACCACAAAAGGCATCTTGGCTTCATTGAAAATATCCACTACACTTTTCCATCCATCCATAGCAGGGTCATCGGTCACCACATCCCCACTCAGTATAGCAATGTCCGGATGTTCGGCTGCCAGGACAGCACGGATAGTAGCTGCCGTTTCGGCACACTTTGCAGAACCCGGCATCCAGTGCAAATCTGTAAACTGTGCTACTACAAACCTGCCATCCTTAAAAAAGAATTGCTTCTGCGCAAAAGCCGTTACCGGCATACAGCCCAACAGTACAACTAAAAGAACAACTATTTTCTTCATAATTTCTTGAGATTAATATATTTCTATTTCATCTATTGCCAACTCACTCTGCAACCCTTCATGAAAATATCCTTTCGGGCACAAGCCACCACTCAATAATTCCAAGCGGACAAATGTAGCTTCCGTTTCGGCAAATGAAAGAGATGCCGGAAAACGGGTGCCTTCCGTCAAGCTAAAATCATAAGTCAGCCGTTTAGTGCCCACCGGAATAAAAGTCTGACCATCCATTGAAACAGAAACACTCATCGCCCTTGCCGGCCATATCTCATTTACCGGCCGCCATAAAGAAGAAAAGGCCACTTCCTTGACTTTTTGAGGTTTCTTCAGTTCCACTACAATCTGTACAGTATCCTGGTAGAAGCTAATCCAGCGACGCATGTCGCGGGCATAGCCACGTCGTCCATCAGTCAGCCCGAAGCCTTCATTCAGGTGTTCCCATCCTGCTGCAGGATTACAAGTATAGTCACATCCGGTTGCCTTGTTTACAGCAAAGCTCTTGCGGGTCACTTTCCCCAACGGCTTACCGTCTCTGTAAACTGCCGAATAAACAGTTGCATCCTCGTCCAACGGTATCGGAGTCTTATAAAGGGAAGATGAAGTGTTGACCGTTGAATCATTTACCGCATAGTAAATATCGGCATCCGGACAGAAGGTGTTCAAAGTCACCTCATAAGTCTGCTGCGACTTGTTCCACGCACCAGCCTGATTGACTTCATAGAAGTTGCGGCAAGCATTCACTCCGCAATAATCCAATCGTTCAAACTCCTTATCCAGCCTACGGGCAAACGACTCGAAGTCCTTATGTTCCGGCTGTGTCCATTGCACCTCTGACATAGCCAGCAAACGAGGGAAAGCCATATATTCAAAATACTCGGGAGTCTGTATGTACTCTCCCCAGATATTGGCTTGTACACCTATTATATAAGCTTGTTCTTCCGGAGTCAGTTCAGCAGGAAGCGGGTTATAATTGTACACCGTATCCAACGGAAGAAAACCGCCGATAGCCAACGGGGCAAATTCCGGACTTTCCTGGTAGTAATCCAAATAACACTTTTTGCCGGGTGTCATAATGACTTTATGCCGTTGGTGAGCCGCTTCGATACCTCCTTTTTCGCCACGCCATGACATGACGGTAGCATTAGGAGCAAGCCCTCCTTCCAGAATCTCATCCCACCCGATGATGTCACGCCCTTTACTGTTCACAAATTGCTCAATCCGATGGATAAACCAACTTTGCAGAGCTTCTTCGTTGGGCAGACCTTCCCACTTCATCAAATGCTGGCAATGGGCACACTTCTTCCATGCTTTCTTGGGACACTCATCTCCACCAATGTGGATATAATGGCTGGGGAAGAGTTCCATAACTTCGGTCAGCACATTTTGTAAGAATTCAAATGTATGCTCTTTGGGACAATAGACCTCATCAAAAACATCAAAATAATCACGCACCACATAAGTCTTTCCCAGTCCGCAAGAAAGTTCCGGATAGGAAGCCAGTGCTGCGGATGCATGTCCCGGCATTTCAATTTCGGGAATGACCGTAATGAAACGGTCGGATGCATACTTCACAATTTCCTTTATTTCTTCCTGCGTATAATAGCCTCTCTTTTCTTTTCCATCGTAACGCCGTGGAAAATAATAATCAGAGTGTCCTATCTGAGTCTGTTTACGATAAGAACCTATTTCAGTCAGTTTCGGGTATTTCTTTATTTCTACTCTCCATCCTTGGTCATCTGTCAGATGAAAATGGAATTTATTCAATTTATAGAATGCCATCAAATCAAGAAACTTCAGCACTTCCTCTTTTGGCAGAAAATTACGCCCTACATCCATCATAGCCCCACGATGAGGGAAACGGGGAGCATCCGTAATGCTGACAGCAGGAATCCTAATCTTTCCTTCGTATTTCCGGTCACCATCATAAATGGCTGCCGGCATGAGCTGCAGCAAAGACTGGACACCATAAAAAAATCCGACGGCAGTTTCATTGGAAGATATATTTATCCTATCGGAAGAAACCTCCAATGTATAGGCCTCATCGGGCAAGGAATTATCTATAGATAAGCAAATATCGGCCTTTCCCGTTTCCGAAATACCCTTCAGCGTTACAGAAGTGTTTTTCAACGCATCCTCCAAATAATGAAAAACTTTCATCGCGGCTTCCCCGGAAGGGACAGCCACTGTTTTTTCCCCTTGCAGGACATACACTCCCTGCATTGGAGCAAGTTCATTCGGCATGGGTATAATACCATAGTTTGCCGCTACATCATCAGCCACTCTCCCACAAGAGAGAAAAATGAATGACATAGCCAGTAACCAATATCTTATCTTCATAGTATTTGGGATAATAAGTTGGGATATTCCTTGATTGTATTCAGTATCAGTTCACCGAACAAAGTATTTGTCCAGGCAAACCAGGAACGAGTAAAGTCCGCGGCATCCTCCGAATGGAAAGACTCATGCATAAAGCCCGTCCCTCCATCCGTATCACGAAGTTGCTTCAGACAAGCACGTATTTCTTCGGAATCATCCGTTGTAAAAGCCTTCATAATGATGCTCATCGGCCAGATATAATTCAATCCCACATGAGGGCCTCCTACCCCTTCACCGGCTTTTCCTTTAAAGAAATAAGGATTATTGCCGCTCCATATCATTTTACGGGTATTCTGATAAATCGCATCTTTAAAAGAACAATAACCCAGATAAGGCGCAGCCAGCAAACTGGGTACATTGGCATCGTCCATACAAAGCGCGTTACCAAAACCGTCGACCTCAAAGGCATAAATACGTCCACAAACCGGATGATTGAAAGTACCATACCTACGGATAGCTGCATCCACTTCATCTGCCAATGTTATACATTCTCCGGAGAAGTCCTTGTTTCCATAAACTTTATCCTCTATCTCAGCCAATTGGCGCAATGACACAACCGCAAACATATTAGCAGGAATCAGAAAACCGTATTGTGTAGCATCATCTGACGGACGGAAAGAAGAAACGATTAAGCCGACCGGCTTTACCGGTGCTCCCCATCCGTTGTTAATCTGCGAATCTGTAGGGCGGTCGCAATCGCGCGTAAAGCTATAAGGTCCTAAGCCTTGTTTCCTCTGTTGCTCTTTAAAGGTCTTGACCACCAGCAGCATAGCTTTATGCCAATTTTCATCGAACACAGACGTGTCTTCCGTGTATTGCCAATAATGATAAGCCAGACGAATGGGATAGCACAAAGAATCTATCTCCCATTTGCGTTCATGCAGTTCCTTAACCATATGTTGTGTATGGTCGGTTTCCCAATAGCTGCCCAACGGCCCGTCGTTGAAGGCATTGGCATACGGGTCTATCAAGATACATTCAGTCTGTCTGTTGACAAGTCCTGCCACCATCAACTGCAAGTCCTTATCTTTCTTCATCAACGGCAGATAGGGCCATACTTGCGCTGAAGAGTCGCGCAGCCACATGGCATCTATATCACCTGTAATGACGAAAGTATCTGGTCTGCCATTCTTCACTCTATATCTGACAGTAGTGTCAAGCGTATTGGGAAAACAGTTCTCGAACATCCAACGCAACTTCTCGTCCTTTATTTTAGGCTTTGCTTCTTCAATAGCAGCATCTACTGCCTTCGAAATGAAGCTCCTTTTGCTTGCAGAAGGACGCAACGAAACATATCTCTGGTTGAAAGTCGGATGAAGATAATACGGAAGCGGGCTGAAAGGTCATTGCAGCCAAGGCAAGCCCGCCAGTCTTCAGAAATTGGCGTCTTGACATATTGTTTTCATGATTGATTTCTTCTTTAATAGGTATGCTTACCGGATGTCACATTTATCTTTTCTCTTTTCCACCATAGAGTACACACAGTTCAAAATCAATATTAGAATCTACTGTGATACGGGGTTCATCACTTGCAGAACGGCGTGCTTCAGCTTTTAAGGAGATAAGCCCTTCGGGACCAAAGGATAGCGTTCTATGCCGTTAATCTCCGTCAAATTCATATCCCAGATAATCTGCTTTTGGCATAATCTCCCCGAATACCGATAATAAATTCTATCAATTCAGCAATAGGAGGAAGTCCTGCCCAACCCACAAAATTATCCCTTGCCATAAATCCCGGCTCAGCACTTTCCGGAGCATAATATTCCCAAAAAGTTCCAGTCTTCTTATAGACCTCAAACACCTGGGCATAATGATTCAAACAAATCTCCCGTGCCAGTTTACCATAACCTTTCTGCACAAGGCCCTGCATCACCATGTAATTAGTTCCCGGCCATACGCCACCCTGCCAATAACGGCCATTCTCCTTGTACTTGGGATTATCGGCAGACAAAGAAGGAATACGGTGTTTCCGGTTGAATGTGGCAGGATTATCCAATTCCTTCACCATACGGTCCAACTGTACAGAATCCAATACATCAGTAAACAGAGCCCAATAGGCACCTATTCCCTTAGTTGTACAGAGCGTACCGTCAGCATACTGGTCATAAAGGAAACCGGTCTTTTCATCCCAAAGATTGTCATGGATATATTTTCCCAGCATTTTGGCTTCGTCTTCAAACTCTTCTATCTCTTGCCAACGTTCCAGATAAAAGCCCATCTCAAGTAGTAAATTGGCAGTAAATAATTGCTGTAGGTTTGTATCTAACCAAATCATATGCCCGTGACTGTAGATAGGGCTGTATTCCGACGGAACACGGGGCATATTATCCATGCCGGTCCCCCATCCGCTTGACCAGTAGGTTCCATTTTCCAAGTATGGTTCAATTTCAACCACTTATAATAAGCACAAAGTACCGGAAATATCTTGTGCAGGCGTTCCGTATCACCAAACTGATGGAAATAGACCATCTCACACCAAGGCATCAAATTCGGTCCGGTACTCACCGGATCATAGCGTTCAAAGCAATCGGCACCATCCGCCTTTATTTCACGGCAAATGAAACCGTCGGGATGCTGCTTGGCGTAAAAGTTGTTCAGCGTATTCTGGAAAGGAAAGAAACGGGTACCATAGCGGGCAAACATCAGAATGAAAGAGGAATCCCACATAAAGATATTACCATTATAAGCTGTATCCAAATAGCTTGAGACAAAACCCGAGCCTGCTTGAGGAGCACGAATATTGCCGATAGCTATTTCCCATGCCTTCCAATACATTTCAAGTTCCTTGTCATGTCCACCCCAAATGGATTGGGAAGAATCTGCCGAGCTTCTTCGAAGCTTTCGGCACAATCGTCTCAGGTTTTGCCACACGATACTCATTTTCAGTGACCAGCGGTTCCTTTACATATGTATTTTTATAAGGCAAATGATACTTTTCATCATTGCCACAGCTCTGAGCTTCAGCAAAGGGAGAGTGGAAAAGAAAGCAAGCTTACCAATAAAATGTGTTTCAACATAGGAAATAGTTATTTTTAAATTACAAATTGAGCAGTTTTTATCTTGTCAAAGATAGCAGTATTTTCAAAATCCCTGTAAACTCCTCTGCACGGACCAAAAGCATACACTGGTACCATTACACCGCTATGACCACCGGTAGAGAACTTACATACGATTCTGCCTTCTGCCAAATCTCCATCAACCAACGTAAGTCCACCAGTCTCATGGTCTGCAGTAACTACTACCAATGTTTCTCCATCCTTGGCAGCCCATTCATAAATGGCACCGATAGTACGGTCAAAGTCATGTGTTTCCTGCATCAGCAAATCAATGTCATTGAAGTGTCCGTAGTCATCCAGCTGCGAACCTTCTATCATCATAAAGAAACCGTTTTATTTTGGTCCAGCAATTCGATACCTTTCAATGAAGCACGTGCCAAAAGGTCGCCACGTTCAGCAGGAAGAGGAGTATCGACGGGATAAGGTACGGCAAATACCTTACCACTCTTTATGCCAGCCAATTCATCCCAACTGCGAGGAGTCTGAAATCCTTTATCGCGTAGTTCCTTAAACAAGTCACGTCCATCTTCACGGTTTCGAAAGCTTGGCACCTCCACCGAATACATAATCGGCACTGCAATTAACGTAATCTGCTACGATTTCAGCTTCCGCATCCCTATCCTTGTTATGGCAACAAAATCAGCAGGAGTGGCATCCCACAGACGGCAAGTCACCGCTATACCGGTCGATTTACCTTTAGCAGCAGCCAGGTCTACCAATGATTTCAAAGGACGTCCTTCGGTATCTACACCCACAGAATGATAGTTTGTCTTCTGCCCCGTAGCTATGGCTGTTCCACCCGCCCCGAGTCTGTAATCAGCTTGTTGGCACAATAGGTTTTAGACAAACCCACTACCTGGCAGTTATCCAAAACAACTTGCCTCGATTGGCTGTCCAGGCAGAATATACGTGCATAAGACTCATGCCATCACCAATCATCAAGATGACATTCTTTATCTTCTTGCCCTGGGAGGGGTAATCTTTGTCACCTCATAAGGTTGGTCCAAAACATAGGTCTGTTCTTTATCACGGCGGCTTTGTGCCGATAACTCTACCGGCAGTAGCAAGACTGCCAAGAGCATAACGATACATATTCTTAATATCTTAGTCATAATTATTGTTTTATTATTCAACCGTTACTAAAATAGGGGCATGGTCGGAGGAAAGCATTATTCTCTGTTTCAGCCAATACACCATACCTCAAAACTTTCAGTCCATTACGTACAAAACGTAATCAATCAGCGGACGTTTATCGTAAGGAATCTTTCCGAAATCATGGAAACTCCATGCCGGACCATAAACAATTGCCGATGCCTGGCGTGCATCTGTCAAGTGTTCCGGATTGGAAGGGTCAGTCACGTGTTTGATGACATCCGATTCCGGACTAGCATTAAAGTCGCCCGTTACTACTACGGGTAAGTTACCACTCAACTCATTTACTTTATCCAGCATAAGGCTTATACCTTCACGACGTGCAGCAACACCTACATGATCAAGTGGGTATTCAATGCGAAGAACTCCTTGCCACTTACTTTATCTTGCAGTTTTGCCCATGAAGCGATACGCTCACAAGCTCCATCCCAGCCCTTGGAACCGGCAACTTCAGGAGTCTCGCTCAACCAGAAATAGCCAGAATCCAGCAAGTTGAAACGATCTTTCTTATACCAGAGTGCACTATATTCACCCTTTTCCTTTCCATCTTCGACCTACACCGATGACTCCGTATTCCGGCAATCGTTGTTTAAGGTCTTCCAACTGATTATGAAGTACTTCTTGCGTACCCAATATATCCACATCATAAAACGGATGGCATTTGCCGCGCGGTCTTTACGGTATTGCCAGTTGTCCAAGCTATCTTCCGGATTGTCATAGCGAATATTGAAACTCATGACATTAACGGGCTCTGGTGCAGGCGCCTGCTTTCACCTGTCCGCATGATGCAGCGAACAAAGGTAAAATAACAAAAATAACTTTCTCATAGCATATATATTAAACTATTATTTCACAAATAAAGCCGATGCAGGGATGGGTGCCTTCTCGGCAGAAGGCAGTTTCAAGCCCAGCTCAAATACTCACCTTCATAATCTTCAAAGTAATAGAGCTTGTAAGGATGAAAACCTTTCTTCAGCGCGACCATTCCGGTAGCAGGAATTGCAGCATGGGAAGCATCATTATTGACTACCTGCTCATCGTGAATGTACAAGACTGCCATCGTCCGAACGGGTCTGGAAAGTATAGACCCCATCTTCGGGAACATTTATCAATCCAGAAAAGATATAACCGAAATGATCCTCCTGCTTAGCACCCTTAATAGAAGGTTCGGGCATGACACCAGACTCCAGCAACGGTGACTTTTCTACATCAGCCACTTTCTGGTAAGTGCCTTCAAAGTACTTATAAGATGTACCATTCTGAGTAGGATTTACAGAAAGAGCAGCCTTTAATTCAGCTTTCGTTGCCGATATGGATAATGTTCTGCTTGAGCGGAGACCTTCCTTGAATCCTTTGGCTTTTATTAAAGTGGTCTTGTCCAGTTCAAAGGCTGCTCGTACAATGCCGACTGCTCTGTGGGCTCGCTGCCATCCAATGTATATCTGATTTCGGCATCCTTGGTTGTTGTGGCCAATGCAACCGTTACCTTATCCATAAACAAGTTCAAATCCTTATCCACATAGGGAATGGAAACGACTTCATCTTTAGTATAGGAATAAGGGATGCTTCAGAGGAAACACTCTCCATATTCGGCTTATCGGACAAAGTAAAACGAAGTTCTCCACCTTCCATCAACTGTGCATAAGTAATAAAATTTACATCTATCGGTTGTCCGTTCAATTCTACTTTTGTGATATAGACATTCTTCTTCGGATTGTTGGCAAGGATGGTCAAAGTCTTTCTATTTGCCAGGTTGACAACCGCTTTCTCAAATAGAGGAGTAGTCAGTGCAAATTCATTGCTTCCCGGACAAACTGAATAAATACCCAAGCTGGATAATATATACCAACCGGACATCTGTCCACAATCTTCATTACCAATGATTCCTTCAGGCGTAGGAGCGTACATTTCATGGAGCAGACGGCGTGTCATTTCCTGCGTCTTCCAAGGCTGTCCGACGTAATCGTACAGATAGGCGATATGATGGCTCGGCTCATTGCCATGAACATATTGACCTATCAGTCCGGTAATATCCACTAAATCGCCATGTACATCCGACTCTACTGTAAAGATAGAATCGAGTGCGGTAATAAACTCTTTCTTACCACCAAACAGTTGTGCCATACCGCTTACATCGTGAGGTACAAAGAAACGATACTGCCAGGCTGTGGCTTCCGTATAGGCACGACCTATCTCAATAGGATTGAAGGGAGTTTCCCAGTTCCCATCCATCCGCTTGGGGCGGAAGAATTTTGTATTACCATCAAAAACATTGATATAGTTCTGGGAACGTTGAATATACTTTTGATAAATATCATCCTTACCCATTTCCTGAGCCATACGTGCAATACACCAGTCATCATAGGCAACTCCAGCAAACAAGAGATGGACTCTTTCTTTATATTAGAAGGAATAAAGCCATTCTGAATATAGTAATCAGCTCCCTTTTGTTCTTTCAGAAGAAACTACCATAGCTTCCAACGCCTTTTCCGCGTCCTCTAATACCCTTCATATAAGCATCTGCTATAACGGACACTGCATGATAACCAATCATAGTTCCCGTCTCTCCGGCAGAAAGCGGCCAGATAGGAAGTTCACCCGAAGATTCGTAAATGTCCAGAAAGGAATTTATCATATTATTGACCAAAGTTGTATCAATCAAAGTCATCAACGGATTCCATGCACGGAAAGTATCCCAAAGCGAAAATGTAGAATATTGCACTTTGCCTTTTGGCATTGCCCAATTTCCATATTATGACGGCGGTACTCACCATTGACATCACTCACGACATTGGGTACAACCATAGAATGATACATGGCTGTATAGAAATTCTTCAAGTCGTCCGTATTGCCGCCTTTACCGTAATAGCAGAGAGCTTGTTCCCAAGCGGAACGGGCAGCACTACGCACGGCATCAAAATCGAAACCTATCACCTCGGTTTCCAAATTCTCACGTGCATTCTTTTCACTGACAATGGATAATCCAACTTTGGCTATAACCGGCTCTCCATTACTATTATCGAAGGACAAGCAAGCCTGCAAATCGGTACCGTTCAACTTAACTCCTGCAGAAACCATCTTTTATTCTGTATAAAGTCTATGGCCTGAAAAGGTTTCGAGAACTGGGCTACAAAATAAACGTACTGATTGTCCGTCCATCCCCTGGTTCTGCGCATACCTGTTATTTCGTTGGCGGCAGTCTGTTCAAGTTCAGCCTCATAAATATATTCGTTATCAAGCAAATGAGTCAAATCTATAATAATAGATGCTTCTTTGCCGGAAGAAAACGTATAGCGGTGCATACCGGCGTGTGCCGTTACCGTCAATTCAGCTTTTATTCCTTCTTCTTTCAGAACAACCGAATAATATCCGGCAGAAGCATCTTCGTCTTTATGGGAAAAAGCCGCTGGCTGGTAAATGCTTTCCGTAGTCAAATCCGGTTTCAGCGTAGTAGGACGAAACAGTATATCCCCAAGATCAATGCATCCGGTCCCACTTAAATGTGTGTGTGAAAACTTTTAGAGTCGTATCATTATAATGATACCCCGAACAAGCATCCAGTTTCCGGCACGCGTGTCAGGACTTAACTGTACCGCCCCGAACGGAACGGTTGCCCCGGATAAGTATGCCCATGAAAGCCGGTACCTATAAAGGGTCTACATAGTCTACGGGAGATAGTTCACCGGATGTACAAGAGCAGCAAGCCCAAAAGGCAGTAGTTGCACATATAAGAGTTTTAATTTCATCAGACTGTATATTTGAAGAGCGCTGCAGACTGTCGGGAATGCCGTCTCCGTATATTAAAATGATTTTATGAATAGCCTTTGCAAATGAAAGAAAAGAAGAAATATCTGCAAGGATCAATACCCGAAAATACCAACCCTGCAGATTAGACCAATGGCAATGAGGTCTTTTTATATTTTATCTCTTTCAGAGAAAATATCAATCATAATGAGGATTCTGTTTTAATTTACCATCAGATTTGGTAATCTGAACCGAAGGATAAGGGAATACGATCATGTAATCCTGATAAGCAATCTTATCCGTATAATCCTCATACTCACCTACAACGAATGTGGAAGCAGGGTCCTGGCGGTTGGCATAATGACGTACGCGCGGACGGGCATTCAATTCGGCAGCAGCCAAAGCCTTTATTTCAGTATTGCCTGAGCGATACCAGCGTTTCAAATCATATAAATGGTCTGTAAACTCAAATGCCAATTCACAACGGCGTTCATGATATAGGTCAGCCATAGTAGCAGTGCCCGTCAATAATGCAACATTGGCACGTTTACGAATGCGATTCAAATCAGCCGTAGCCAAGTCCGCTTTATTAGTCATCAAATAAGCTTCCGCACGGAAAAGTAACATTTCTGCAAAACGGATAACCGGAAAATTAATACGTACCGTCGGCCAGTCTCCGTTTGTATTGATATACCCCTTATTGGCTGCATCTTCATACTTAAAGGATCCATGTATTTATTAATCATAAAACCGGATTCAATATCCGAGCTTGAATAAAAGCACGGGATTCACCCAAGAATTGAAATTCCTGACCATACTCTAAAACCGTACGAACCAAACGGTCATTACCAGCTCCGTCTTTCAACATCTCTTCGTAAATATCATAAGACGGCTTGTTCTGTCCCCAGCCATTATATTGTCCCCAGCCTTTGTTCTCAAGGACAACTCCGGAAACCCGAACCGCCACCTTGAGAGCCACCATTTCCAGGAATAGTCCAAATATACTCTTTATTCCACCATTTAGAGAAATCAGAAGAGAACAACTCTTCATAAGTACCGGCTAAATCACGTCCGTAAGCAGTTTCCAGTTCATTGACCATACTGATTACATTTCCCCATTGTGTAGCATCCCAAGTTGCCCAATAAGCATAAACTTTAGCTTTAAAAGCTACTGCAGCCGCATCGTGCGCGCGTCCTCTATCATTATCTCCATACTCTTCAAAACGGGGCAAATACTCTATTGCCTTGTCCATATCCGAGATAATCAATTTATAATTATCGATGACCGAAGCTTGCTGAGGAGGAATAGAATTGTCATAGCCACCTTCAAAATCTTCATAACGGACAAAAGGTACCCCTTGTGTATCAAGACCGTAACGATAAGCAATCAAGAAATGAGCTCCATCCACGAGTGAAGTAAGCTTCACCGAGACTTCTCTTTCAATATCACTCAAAGTGGTGCTTTTCCCTTTCTTAAGCAACTCTTGTATTACCCAGTTGGAACGTGCCATCACTTTGTACATAGTATCAAAAATAGTACGCAAAGGGATTCGTCTCCTGTATATTTCAATGTAGCAAGTGTTGGAAAATCACGGGTCCTTCCCCACACAACGTCGCACGCGGCACCTTGTTCCCAAAACAGTTCGCGTCCATATACAGCTTCCTGATGAAATCTTTCATACAATGCATCTACAGCATCAATAGCCTGCAGGTCATTGGTAAAATAAGTCGTTGTAGTAGCATCTCCCTCTGGTTGCACATCAAGGAAGTCACTGCAAGAACTCATAAGCAATGTGGCAGACATCGCAAAAATAATATATTTTTTTTCATAATCATTCTTCTCTATTAATTATTAGTAAGTCAATTTTACACCAACAGATAATACGCGAGATACCGGATATTTCAAAGCATCCCAGCCACCACATTCAGGATCCATACCAGAATATCCAGTGATAGTAGCAAGATTTTCACCACTGAAGTACACAGACAAACGGCTGTTACGGTCATTCAAATGAGACCACTTGCGGAATACATCGCTTAAATCATAAGAAAGGGTTACATTCTTCAAACGCAGATAAGAAGCATTCTCCAAATACCAATCAGATGCAGTCGTAAAGTTTCCATTCGGGTCATTCTTTGACAAACGAGGAATATCAGAACCGGTATTTGTAGGACTCCAAGCATTCAATATCCCGCTGGAACGGTTAAAGTTTCCTTCTACATCACTCAACAGCATGTACTTTCCTACATATAAAGCTTTTGCTCCACCTACTCCCTGGAACATGGCACTGAAAGAAAGTTTTTTCCACGTCATTCCCAATGTAAAGGCAAAAGTCGTCTTCGGAGTCGCACTACCCATATACTGACGGTCTGCATCCGTAATTTTACCATCGCCATTATGATCCACAAACTTCAAGTCACCAGCCTTGGCATTCGGCTGAATACCTACCCACTCTTTTTCACCATTATCATTGGTCACATATGTTCCATGTTTAGCATTCCACTCGGCAACTTCTGCATCACTTTGGAACAAACCATCTGTCTTAATCAAGTAGAAGGAATTCAGAGGTTCCCCTTCCGTACTCTGCATCATATAAGGGATGCTACGGAACCTTTTATCATTAGGCCACAAACCCGGATTGCCATCCGCATCCTTCACACCTATATCTGATACCCAGTTCTTTAAATACGAGAAGTTACCCGATACGAAATAAGAAAGGTTTTTGTTAATCTTATCGCTCCAATTAGCTTGAATCTCAAAGCCACGGTTACGCACTTCACCTTGATTGATTAACATGGCATCGAGTCCCATAGTAGAAGGCCACCCCATTGATTGTGTCTGAATCAAATTGAAAGTACGTTTATCAAAATAGTCTAATGATACCGACAAACGGTTTTTAAACATCTCAACATCCAAGCCCAAGTCAGTCTGTTCTGAAGTTTCCCAGGTCAAATCAGGATTTAACGCAGAGCCGTTGTAAATCAAAGTATTCCAGATATTATTTGCCTCAGGACCATATTGTGCTTGTTCTGTCCACGAGCTTTTCTTCAACAAAGCAGACTTATAATTAAGCCCTATAGAGCTCAAATTACCTACACGCCCCCAAGAAGCACGCAATTTCAGCAAACTGATAAAATCACTCTTCTTAAAGAATTTTTCATTAGATATTTTCCATCCAAGGGTCACTGCAGGGAAATCACCATAGTTATTTTCCTTAGGCAAACGTCCAGCATAATCACGACGCCAAGATGCAGTAGCAAAATAACGGTCATTATAAGAATAAGCCAAACGGGCAATCAACGACACATTGGCATCAGGTCCAGTCAAATAGTCAGATGCTGTCACTGATCCTGCATACGCCATGTATTGTAAAAATTCCGATTCATCCGCAAAATCCTTACCCGTCACTTCCAGTCCACGCGTTTCAGAATGATCTGCCGTAGTCGAGAACAAGGCACCAACCGTATGTTCACCGAATGTCTTATCATAAGTCAGGGTATTTTCCGTCTTCCAAGCATCTCTACGGTAAGTAGTTTCTTGAAGATTATTCGACAAAGCCGGTTTACCTACTTCATCACGAATAGGATTGAACTTCTTGTAATGATTAGTCTTCATATTATAAGTAAAACGACTCGTAAACTTCAATCCAGGAAGTACATTAGCTATCTCCAAGCTGGTAGTGCTCCATATGTCACTTATCTTGTCATACAAATTCTCTGCTTCCAATAGACGTACCGGATTTACAGCATCCCCGTGGATATCAGAGAAATTCGAACCATATTTTTCAATATAGGCAGGATCTTCCGTAGTCACACCACCATAACTTCCGTCCAACGGATTATAGACAGTGGCACTTGCCGGCATGTAGATAGCCGAAAGGATAGGTCCTGTATAAGCATCGTTATCCGTAGCTTTGGAACGTTGGGTAGTGTTCTGCCATACAAAATCCTCACTGACGCTCACCCACTTGTTCAGCTGCATTTTACCATTATAACGTAATGTAAGATTCTTCTTGAAAGTATTAATCAAAACACCTTCATCATTATCGTAAGCAAAAGATATACGATTTGAAAAATTATCAGAACCTACATTCAACGCTACGTTATGACGTTGGTAGAAGGCAGTGCGGAAAATCTCATCCATCCAATCAGTACGAGTCGTACCTATCCATGGATTTTTGGTAACATCCCAACCGACTGGAAGCGAAAGTCCTGCATTTTGATGAGATATCTTACGCATCTCAATCTGCTGCTCCGCATTCAGTGGTTCTATCAAATTGGTAGCCTGACGAATACCAAAAGTGCCGTCATAAGTCAACGAAGGAGCACCTTGTTTCGCTTTTTGGTAGTTACCAACACAACACCACCTGCACCAGACTGTGCGCCATAGATAGCAGCAGAAGCAGCATCCTTCAAAACAACGATACTTTCAATATCATTCATGGATGAGATAGGTGCACCGGGAACACCGTCCACAACCCAAAGTACATTGTCTCCATCTTGTGAGCCTTGACCACGAATCACAATGTTAGAGAAGAAGTTGGGTCGCCACCATCGGCCGTAATGGTAACACCTGCCAGCTGTCCCTGCAGCATGCCTTCGGTAGAAGTTACCGGGCGAGCAGCCAATTCTTCAGTATTACTTACTACACCCACTGAAGCAGACAAGTCCTGCTTACGTGTATTCGCACCATACCCTAATACAACAACCTCATCCAGAAGTTCTGTATCCTCTTTAAGCACAATTACCATTTGTTTTTCTGCCACTGGTACTTCCTGAGTCACATAGCCGACAAAACTGATTACCAATATGCCGTTTTATCGGCCGAAACATTAAAGTTTCCGTCAACGTCCGTAATCACTCCATTAGTCGTCCCCTTTACTAACACATTGGCACCAATCACAGGTTCGCCAGTCTGATCCTTTACTGTTCCTTTCACAGAAATCTGCTGTGCATAAGCACCTGCCGACAAGAACAGTCCCAACAATAGGGTCAGAATCGTTCGATAGATTCTAAGATTTACTTGTTTCATGCATTCAAAATTTAAAGTTTATAATATAGAAAATTATAATTCCGCCACAAAGGTCAGAAAGCAGAATTACATAGTTATTACAAAAGGAACAATTCTCTAACAGTCCTTATTTATGCGTAAAATAATATAACTGCAAAATATTTATTATTTTCAATCAAACCGTATAGGGATTATTACTCAAGAAGAGCGGCAGCACCCAATAAACTGGAATCCTTTTGATGCGAAGCCACCACACTCACATTATCCGATATAATCTTGTAGGAAAACTTTGCATTGTTTGTTCCATAGCATTTTAAAGAAAGGAAAAGCCGATACAATACCGCCTCCTAAAACAATAGCCTGGGGAGCATAGGCAAAAGAATTGCCTTTATAAGATTACCCAAATGCCTCCCAAACTCTTTCCAAATCTCCAATGCAGCTTGTTCTCCTTGCTGGGCTTTTTCAGCTACTACCGCACCGGTAGTGCCATAACGTTTAAACAAGAAACTACTGCAATAGTGTTCAAAATCAGAGTCCAAATAAGGAAATGAGCCTATCTCACCGGCCCCATATATTGCCCACCATACAAACGACGGCCAATGACAACGCCAGCTCCAATTCCGGTCCCAATAGTAACGCCTACCATGTTGGTATAAGATTTTCCTTCGCCGTATAGGCTCTCCCCAAAGTGAAACAGTTGGAATCATTATTAATGGCAACTGCCACCTTGAATTCGTTCTCCAAAATCTCCTTCAAGTGTATTTCTTTCCAAGAAGATATATTTGCTACATTATATACAATTCCTTTCTCCGGATCAACAATTGAAGGGACACCGATACCGATACCATCTACCTGCTCATTCATCATATTCCGAATAAGCTGGAAAGCTGGTTTAGCACAGTAGAAGCATCTTGCTGAGCTAAACATGGAACCGACACTTTATTCAAGCAGTTCCCTTTTTCCACTTGGGCTATTCGAATATTGGTTCCTCCTAAATCTATTGACAGTTTCATAGTATATAACATTAAGGTGTTCAACATGTGCAAAATTAAGAAAATGCTTTTTTCAGTATTCCCAATTGCGCATATAAATCTTCATTTTGCGCAAACATTACTGTCAATCAAATATTCCACCAAATCTTTTCCTCCAGGTTCACTGACAAAATCGATAAAACAATACCGCAATTCCGGCTATTCTTTGTTTTAAATAGTCAGCAATAGGCTTGTTCACCTTATCAGCAAAGACTTTAGGGTTCCCAAGGGCAGCCCCGTCGCACTTACAAAAGTAATTCCCCACCGACGTGAGGAAACCGGCTCAGCAGACATCCCTTCAATATTACGGACACAAACCCTACCTTCTTCCCGGCCTCCTCACCCGATTCATATTGATATTCATCTTCGAGCAAAGCCACTCCTTCCTTACCATCTTTATTGCGAAGAGTGAGCAGGCAAGTACTGTCATCCTCCCAACCTACACATGCTGCTCCAGGATAATTATCCATAGCATGATCCCTATGCAGGAAAAGAATCTTTCCACGGCAATCTTTCAGCGTCAGTTCAGGGCGAAAGTCCATCACGAAATAACTTTGATACTCAGGGCTGCTTAAAGAAACGGACAGCAGAGAAGCATAATCCCGCAATTCTCCCCTTCCTTTTCAAGGAAACAATCAAAGTCTCAGAAGGATATGTTTGCAGAAAGTGTATAAAAGCAGGTAAAACATCATCTTCCCAATATATATCCTGAAAGGCATGACTGTGAAACACCCCAGTTTATTACCCTTCTTTCCAAACGGATATCGAAAGCACGGATGCCTTGCCGTAATTGAGCGGGAATATCTGTTGCTTGTGTTTTCAACATATGCCCTCCTTTGATACTACCGCTATCGTGTGAACCAGGAATAGAAATCTTACATATAGGAAGCGTATCATGGAGAATCCTCATCCACTCAGGCCGCAGTGCAACCTCATCCCGCGCCTCCGCACAAGTATCCTGCAATCTGGAAGCTGTAGCACAAACCGGAGCATTCAATAGAAATATGGTCAAAGCTAATACAACAACTGTTCTTAATCTGTTTCTCTTCATAGTATATTGCTTTTAAGTTTACTGCATGCAAATGTAGAGGGTTCATTCTTTTCCCTCATCCTAAATTGCGTATTTAGTTCTTCATTTTGCGCAAACATCGAAAGCAACATATAGTAACATCTGAGCCAAACGTAATGTACCTTTTCATTACATAAATGTACCTAACGAAAATGCCATACATTCTCCGTACTGCGTATCTCATCCCAGACGAAGCCCTCCCAAGAAAAGGATTTCAACTCCTCAGGACACTCCAGACGGTTCTTGACAATAAAACGCGTCATCTCTCCGCGACACATCTTGGCATAGATAACGACAGTCTTCGGCTGTCCGGCCTTCCAAACTTGAAACTCGGGCGTAATAACACGCACCTCTTGCTCCACCCGCTTCCAGTCGAACAAATCTTTCATTTCAGCACTTGCCAAATTAATGAGAACACCGCCACAGTTTTAATTTCCTCTATGAAGTAATCCGTCAACAAAGGCTTCCAATAATCAAACATGGATATTCCACCTTTTCGGGCAAACGGACATCTCCTTCCAAACGATAGGGTTTGATACCGTCCAGCGGGCGAAGCAACCCATAAAGAAAGAAGTGATACGCAGATGTTCTTGCGCATAACGAAAATCCTCCGCTGAAAAATCTTTCGGAAGAATGCGTTTAAAACAGCTCCCGTGTAGGCGCAAACGGCTGGCATCGAACGATTCTCCTCCGAACAGAAATCATGAAAACGCAAACGGTTCTCGGCAGCAATTTTGGTATTCACCCGAAGAAGCCTTTCCAATTCGGATACTGAATACTGCGACATTTCCAACGCATTCCGCACAGCCTCCGTTTCGAATTTCGGGACTGTGACTTCGGGCACGACAACAGAGCAGCGCGCTGCCATGGTCTTTGCACAAGAGATAAAACAAGCATAGCGATATTTTTAATGGATACAAAAATAAAGTTTTAGTGGAGAATACATATACTTATAAAGTTTTTCCGCAGAATTCACCTCCGTTTCAAGAGTTTTTCATACCTTTACACCTTGTTGGAGAAAAGTGCACGTATTGCCCTCTACTCCCCAACATCTTGAGATAGAAAAAAAAAATAATATATAAAATGACTCACAAATGGAATTATCAACCCATTACACCCGAACAGGCAGAAGCAAGCCAACAACTGGCCCAAGAATTGGGAATTAGCCCAATATTGGGAAAATTGCTGGTGGAGCGGGGAATAACAACGGCAGCGGATGCCCGGAAGTTTTTCCGCCCCCAACTACCGGACTTATACGACCCATTCCTGATGAAGGATATGGATATAGCCGTAGAGCGCCTGAACAAGGCAATGGGAAAGAAAGAGCGCATTCTTGTTTATGGAGATTATGACGTAGACGGTACCACGGCTGTGGCATTGGTCTACAAGTTTATTCAACAGTTCTATTCGAACATCGACTACTATATCCCCGACCGTTACAATGAGGGGTATGGAGTTTCAATCCAAGGAGTAGACTATGCCGCAGAGAGTGGTGTAGGTTTGATTATTGTATTGGACTGCGGTATCAAAGCCGTCGAAGAAATCACATACGCCAAGGAGAAAGGCATTGATTTCATCATCTGCGACCATCATGTCCCCGATGATGTACTGCCCCTGCTGTAGCCATTCTGAATGCCAAACGGGAAGACAACACCTATCCTTATGAACATCTGTCCGGATGCGGTGTAGGCTTTAAGTTCATGCAGGCATTTGCCCTCAACAACGGTATCGAGTTCCATCACCTTATCCCTTTACTGACCTCTGCGCCGTCAGTATCGCATCGGATATTGTCCCCATTATGGGTGAAAACCGCATCTCGCCTACCACGGTTTGAAGCAGTTGAACAGTAATCCCAGCGTAGGCCTGAAAGCAATCATTGATGTCTGCGGACTGACGGACAAGGACATCACCGTCAGTGACATTGTATTCAAAATAGGTCCCGCATCAACGCCTCCGGACGTATCCAGAACGGGAAAGAAGCTGTTGACTTGCTTACTGAAAAAGATTTCTCTTGCCCTGGAGAAAGCCGGACAAATCAACCAATACAACGAGACACGCAAGGACTTGGACAAGACCATGACCGAGGAGGCCAACAAGATTGTAGCTGACCTGGACGGACTTGCCGACCGACGTTCCATCGTATTGTACAATGAAGACTGGCATAAAGGCGTCATCGGCATCGTAGCCTCCCGGCTGACGGAAATCTATTACCGGCCGGCAGTAGTACTGACACGTACGGATGACATGGCAACCGGTTCTGCCCGTTCCGTCTCCGGATTCGATGTCTACAAAGCCATTGAATACTGCCGCGACCTTCTGGAAAACTTCGAGGTCATACCTACGCCGCCGGTCTTTCCATGAAGGTGGAAAATGTACCGGCCTTTATCGAACGCTTCGAAGAGTTCGTATCACAAAATATCCTGCCGGAACAGACATGCGCCGTCATCGACATCAATGCCGAGATTGATTTCAGAGACATCACTCCGAAATTCTTCAGCGACTTGAAGAAATTCAATCCATTCGGACCGGACAATGCCAAACCCATTTTCTGTACGCACAATGTCTATGATTATGGTACCAGCAAAGTCGTAGGCCGCGACCAGGAACATATCAAGCTAGAACTGGTGGATAATAAATCGAACAATGTAATGAACGGCATCGCGGGCAAAGTTCCCACGTACGCTTCATCAAGACCAAACGTTCCTTCGACATCTGCTATTCCATTGAAGAGAATACCCATAAGAGGGGAAGCAGTTGCAGATTGAAGACATAAAGCCGAACTGAAAGCCTCTCCCCTAACCCCCCCCACAGGAGGGGAATAAGAATAGTCTCCTTATATTAAGGAAATGATGAAAATTGGTTGATGCTATAAGATTAGTAATCACTACTATTAGCATAGAGAAGGAAAGAATATCAATTCAACGATAAGAAGTAGCAAGAAAGTTCAATAAGACCATGAGCAGCAGTAGTAACTTAAAACTCCCTCCCTATGGGGAGGGATTGGGGGTGAGGCTTCTGAAGCAATACTGGGGATACGATACCTTCCGGGAATCCAGGAAGATATCATCAACAGCATTACCGAGGGACGGGACACTTTGGGACTAATGCCCACGGGAGGAGGAAAAATCCATCACTTTCCAAGTTCCGGCACTTGCTAAAGAAGGACTTTGCCTGGTCATCACTCCGTTGATTGCCCCTCATGAAAGACCAGGTACAAAACCTGAAAAAGCGGGAATCAAGGCGCTTGCCATCTACTCAGGCATGAGCAGGCAGGAAATCATCGTCACACTGGAGAACTGTATATTCGGCAATTTCAAGTTCCTCTATATCTCCCCGAAAGGCTCGATACTGAAATCTTCCGCACCAAACTGCAGAAGATGAAAATCAGTATGATTACGGTAGACGAAAGCCACTGCATATCGCAATGGGCTACGACTTCCGTCCTGCCTATCTGAAGATAGCCGAGATACGCACACTGCTACCTCGGTGTACCCGTGCTGGCACTGACAGCCACTGCCACTCCGGAAGTAGTGAAAGATATCCAGGCCCGTCTGCATTTCCGTGAGGAAAATGTGTTCTGCATGAGTTTCGAGCGCAAAAATCCGCCTATATCGTCCGTAAAACGGAAAACAAGACGGGAGAGCTGTTGCACATCCTGCGCCGTATGCCCGGAAGCGCCATCATCTATGTGCGCAACCGTCGCCGTACCAAGGAAATTACCGAACTGCTGCACAACGAAGACATCACCGCCGATTTCTACCATGCCGGACTGGATGACGCCACCAAAGACATCCGCCAACAACGCTGGCAAACAGGAGAAAGCCGTGTCATGGTCGCCACCAATGCATTCGGTATGGGTATCGACAAACCGGATGTACGGATTGTCATCCACATGGATCTGCCCGATTCCATAGAAGCCTACTTCCAGGAAGCAGGACGTGCCGGAAGGGACGGACAAAAGCCTACGCGGTCGTCCTTACGCCAAGTCGGATAAGGCAACACTGCACAAACGCATTCCCGACACCTTCCTGAAAAGAATATATAAAGGAAGTATATGAGCATCTTCAATACTATTACCAGATGGCAATGGAGATGGACAAGGCTGTGTACGCGAGTTCAATATAGAAGACTTTTGCCGAAAGTTCAAGTACTTCCCCGTTCCCGTGGACAGTGCCTTGAAGATTCTGACACAAGCGGGATACTTTGGAATATACAGACGAACAAGACAATGCATCCCGGCTACTGTTCACTATCCGTCGAGACGAACTTTATAAACTGAGAGAGCTCGGCGAAGATATGGACAAACTCATCCAAACCATTCTCCGCTCCTATACCGGGGTCTTCACAGACCATGCTTTCATCAATGAAGATTCACTGGCCATACGCACTGGACTCACACGCCGGCAAGTGTATGAACAGCTCATCCACCTAGCCAAGCTACGTATCGTCAGTTACATCCCCCGCAAAAGACACCATATATAATATACACGCGAGAGGGTTGAAATGCGCCACCTGCAAATCTCCCGCCGTGTACGAGGAACGCAAAGAGCGGTATGAGAAACGCATAAGTGCCATGCTGGATTACGTGAGCAGCGATACCGTGTGCCGTAGTCGAATGCTGCTACACTACTTCGGAGAGAAGAACGAGCATAACTGCGGGCAGTGCGACACTTGCATCAATTTGAAGAACAAGAAACCTTCCGGCCACCTTTCGGAAAAGGAACTTTCTGAAAAGATTCTTCAAGCCCTATCTGATAAACGACAAACTCCAGCCACTTTGGCAGAACAGATAGCAGACGATAAAAACATGCTCATCGATGTGTTACATGGATTGTTGGACGAAGGCAAGGTAATTGCTGTCAACGGAATGCTTCAAATCAAAAATAATTCATTACTTTTGCCGTTGGAAAAGAATGTCCTGCCGCTGAGAGGAACATCTCCTATCAGCCATGCCCCTCCTTTTCCTTTTATTTTTAATTTTAATTTTAATCACCTATGGGATTCTTTAAATCTTTTTCTCCGGCAAGTCAGACAGTCCGGCAAATGAGAAACAAAAAAACGAACAGAAGAATTTTGAGATATTCAAGTATGACGGTATGCGCGCACAACGCATGGGCCGTACAGACTACGCCATCAAATGCTTCACTGAAGCCCTTGCCATTCAGGAAGACTTCGAGACCATGGGATATCTCGCCCAAGTCTACACCCAGACCAGCGAACTGGACGAGGCGCACAAACTACTGGAACGCATGACCGAAATAGAGCCGGAACATATCTCCACCTACCTCAGTCTTGCCAACGTATGCTACATGCAGGAAGACTATCCCGCCATGGCAGGAGCGGCAAAGAAGGCTATCGAAATAGAAGAGGGCAACGCCATGGCACATTACCTGCTCGGCAAAGCAGACAATGGGCAAGGGGACGGCATCATGTGCATCGCCCATCTTACGAAAGCCATCGTACTGAAAGATGATTTCATCGAAGCACGTCTGCTCCGTGCCGAAGCCCTGGTCCAAATGCAGCAATACAAGGAAGCGATGGAAGACATAGACACCATTCTGGCACAAGACCCGGAAGACGAAAGTGCCATCTTGCTCCGCGGAAAGATAGAAGAAGCTACGGGAGACAAAGAAAAAGCAGAAAGCAGCTATCAGAAAGTGACGGAGTTGAATCCCTTCAACGAACAAGCCTTCCTCTACTTAGGACAGCTTTACATCACCCAAAACAAACTGGCAGAAGCCATCGAGCTCTTTACGGAAGCCACAGAACTGAACCCTAATTTCGCAGAGGCCTATCATGAGCGCGGACGTGCCAAGTTGCTGAACGGCGACAAGGAAGGTTCTGCAGAAGACATGAAGAAAGGACTGGAACTCAATCCTAAAGAGATACAGAACTTTAACGGACAATATGGTAACCAACCGGGGGGAAGTACCGGTAATATCCTGGGATTATGACAAATTCAATTATTGCCGCCAATGAAACGAAATTTATTTCTATCAGTACTTTTTGTACTGATGTTCGCACCTGCCCATGCACAGCAAGTGAACATATTGTCCTATAACGTACATAATTGCATAGGTATGGACAAGGAGTACAATTACCGGCGCATTGCCAATGTTATCAGTCAAACTTCTCCGGACATAGTCGCCCTGCAGGAACTTGACAGTGTAACGGTGCGCAACAAAGGAATCCATGCTCTCGGAGAACTAGAAAAACTGACCGGAATGCACGGGACTTATGCAGCAGCCATTCCTTTTCAGGGTGGAAGCTACGGCATCGGAATCCTCTCCAGAGAGATACCCATAAAATACAAAATCATTCCAATGCCCGGACGGGAAGAAAAACGTACCCTCATTATTGCAGAATTTAAAGATTATGTATTTTGTGCCACACACCAGTCCCTCACTCCAGAAGACCAGCTCCTTGCCGTACCATTGATAGAAAAAGCCTTGCAAAACGTCGATAAGCCCATCTTTATGGCAGGCGACATGAACTCTGCACCAGCAAGCGTTCCCCAGCTGGAATTGGCAAAACATTTTGCCACCCTCAATGACACAACCTCTTATACTTTCCCGGCAGACCGTCCCAACCGATGTATAGACTACATCTACGGCTATTCCAAGAATGGGTATCGGTTTGACGTACAATACCGGAAAGTCATAGAAGACACCATTTCATCCGACCATCGTCCGGTTCAAGTCATTGTACAAGTTAAAGGGAAATAAGTTAAATTGCTACTATCCCTAAAAAAAACATTGTTTTTTGTTTGTATATAAAAGAAAAGCATTACTTTTGTCACGTAATTCAAAAACAGAGAATACAAGTATGAAGTCATTTACTTATGCATATTACTTCTTTTTTTACTTTTACTTTAGCCAGAAAGTAGAGCGGGAGTTTGTATGTATCAAGTGACAGTGATGCTTAAGGACTGAATAGAGAAACAAGTAAATATACAGAATCCCGCTCCATCGTATGGAAGCGGGATTTTTTTTATAGCATAACCAAGAAAATAAAAATAATGAAAAAGGTAGCCATTCAAGGAACATTAGGCTCGTATCACGACATCGCCGCACACAAGTACTTCGAGGGAGAAGAAATAGAGTTAATCTGTTGCGCCAACTTTGAAGACGTGTTCGGTGCCATCAAAAAAGACAGTCAGACCATAGGAATGCTGGCGATAGAAAACACCATTGCAGGTAGTTTGCTGCATAACAATGAGCTATTACGCCAAAGTGGCGCACAGATTGTCGGCGAGTACAAGCTGCGTATTTCCCATAGTTTTGTCTGCCTGCCCGATGAAGACTGGGATGATATTACCGAAGTCAACTCCCACCCTATCGCCCTGATGCAATGCCGTGAATTCCTGGGACAACACCCCGGAATCAAAGTGGTGGAAGGCGAAGATACCGCCCGCAGTGCCGAAATCATCCAACAGGAACATCTGAAAGGCCATGCAGCTATCTGCTCCAAAGCTGCTGCAGAGCGTTATGGCATGAAGGTCCTGCAGGAAGGTATCGAAACCAACAAACATAACTTCACCCGTTTCCTGGTCGTAGCCGACCCTTGGCAAGTAGATGAACTGAACCGGCATCGCAGCAAGGACGTCAACAAGGCAAGCATGGTATTCACACTTCCCCATACTGAAGGAAGCCTTTCCCAAGTATTGTCTATTTTGTCTTTCTACCGCATCAACCTGACCAAGATACAATCACTGCCCATCATCGGGCGTGAATGGGAATACCAGTTTTACGTAGATGTCGTCTTCGACAATGTACTGAGATATAAACAATCCATTGCGGCCATCACACCGCTGACCAAAGAGCTGAAAATATTAGGAGAATATGAAGATGGAAAATCAAACGTGTAGAATAAAGCCTGCCGACCGCCTGGCAAGCGTAAGCGAATACTACTTCTCGAAGAAGCTGAAAGAAGTGGCACAAATGAATGCCGAAGGAATGGATGTCATCAGCCTGGGAATCGGAAGCCCCGACATGCCGCCTTCCGAAAAGACAATCCGGACACTTTGCGAAGCTGCCTGCAATCCGGACGGACATGGTTACATGCCCTACGTAGGTATCCCCGAACTGCGCCGCGGTTTTGCGGACTGGTACCAAAAATGGTACGGTGTAGCATTGAATCCCAACACAGAGATACAACCGCTCATCGGCTCCAAAGAAGGCATCCTGCACGTGACGCTGGCCTTTGTCAACCCCGGTGAACAAGTATTGGTTCCCAATCCCGGCTATCCCACCTATACTTCATTAAGCAAGATTCTGGGTGCCGAGGTCGTGAACTATAACTTGAAAGAAGAAAACGGCTGGATGCCCGACTTCGACGAACTGGAACGGATGGACATGAGCCGTGTAAAACTGATGTGGACCAACTATCCCAATATGCCCACCGGGGCGAACGCAACACCGGAACTGTACCGGAAACTGGTGGACTTCGCACGCCGCAAGGACATCGTCATCGTAAACGACAACCCCTACAGTTTCATCCTGAACGAACATCCTATCAGCATCCTCAGCATTCCGGGTGCCAAAGAGTGCTGCATAGAATTCAATTCCATGAGCAAAAGCCACAACATGCCGGGCTGGCGTATCGGCATGCTTGCCTCGAATGCCGACTTCGTGCAATGGATATTGAAAGTAAAAAGCAACATCGACAGCGGTATGTTCCGTGCCATGCAACTGGCAGCCGCCACTGCCCTGGAAGCAGAGCAAGACTGGTATGACGGCAACAACGCGAATTACCGCAACCGCCGTCAGTTGGCAGGAGAAATTATGCATACCTTGGGTTGCACCTACGACGAAAACCAGGTAGGCATGTTCCTCTGGGGCAAAATCCCCGACAGCTGTACAGACGTGGAAGAACTGACTGAACACGTGCTGCATAAAGCCAGAGTGTTCATTACTCCCGGGTTTATCTTCGGAAGTAACGGGAAACGGTATATCCGCATCTCCCTCTGCTGTAAGGACAATAAACTGGCAGAAGCATTGAAGCGTATCAAGGACATGAAATAAATGCTTACAAGTAAGAGATGAACACCCTAAAGCCGGAATCCCGTTTACTAAAACTCCACCGGAGATTTACTAAAACGGGAGGAACGATTTAGTAAATCTTCTCCGACGTTTTACTAAATCTCCGGGACCTTGCTCAGAAAGTCTTCTGAAAAGGAGGAAACGTCACAAGGAAGAAAAAGCATAATTAAAGAATATTATTAAACAAATAAAGAATATGGAACTCGAATTAGAACCTATCACATTACCTGGTGTTGAAGACAAACGCCCTATGGTAATAGCCGGCCCCTGCAGTGCCGAAACCGAAGAACAAGTAATGAGCACCGCCAAACAATTGGCAGACAAAGGCCTCAAGCTATTCCGTGCCGGCATCTGGAAACCGCGCACCAAACCGGGCGGCTTCGAAGGAGTAGGCGTAGACGGCCTTGCATGGCTGAAGGAGGTAAAGAAAGAAACCGGCATGTACGTTTCAACAGAAGTAGCTACCGCCAAACATGTATACGAATGCCTGAAGGCTGGAATTGACCTTCTTTGGGTAGGTGCACGTACCACCGCCAATCCTTTCGCCGTACAGGAAATTGCCGATGCACTGAAAGGCGTAGATATCCCGGTACTGGTGAAGAATCCGGTAAATCCTGACCTGGAGCTGTGGATTGGAGCTTTGGAACGTATCAACAATGCAGGCTTGAAACGTCTGGGTGCCATCCATCGCGGATTCAGCAGCTATGACAAAAAGCTCTACCGTAACTTGCCCCAATGGCATATCCCCATTGAGCTGCGCCGCCGAATTCCCAACCTTCCTATTATCTGTGACCCCAGCCACATAGGTGGAAAGCGCGAACTGGTTGCTCCACTCTGCCAGCAAGCTATGGATTTGGGCTTCAACGGACTGATTATCGAGAGCCACTGCAACCCGGACTGTGCCTGGAGCGATGCAGCCCAGCAAGTCACCCCGGATGTGCTGGATTACATCCTCAACCTGCTGGTCATCCGCAAGGAAACACAAAGCACCGAGAACCTCAGCGAATTGCGCAAGCAGATAGACGAATGCGACAACAATCTTATTCAGGAGCTGGCCAAACGGATGCGTGTGGCACGTGAAATCGGTACATACAAAAAAGAGCATGACATGACCATCCTGCAAACCGGACGCTACAACGAAATCCTCGAGAAACGCGGCTCGCAAGGCGCATTGTGTGGCATGGATGCTGAATTCATCAAAAAGGTATTTGAGGCGATACACGAAGAGAGTGTAAGACAGCAGATGGAAATTATAAATAAGTAATTGGCACATTAAACATCATGAGAATATTAATACTTGGAGCCGGGAAAATGGGCTCTTTCTTCACAGACATCCTGAGTTTCCAGCACGAGACGGCTGTGTTCGACGTCAATCCGCACCAACTGCGTTTTGTCTACAACACCTACCGCTTCACCACACTGGAAGAAATCAAGGACTTCGAGCCGGAGCTGGTCATCAATGCCGTTACGGTGAAATACACGCTGGACGCTTTCCGCCAAGTGCTGCCGGTACTGCCCAAAGACTGCATTATCAGCGACATCGCTTCGGTAAAGACCGGATTGAAGAAATTCTACGATGAAAGCGGCTTCCGCTACGTGTCGACGCATCCTATGTTCGGTCCCACTTTTGCCAGCCTCAACAATCTGAATACGGAGAATGCCATCATCATCAGCGAAGGCGACCACTTGGGGAAAATCTTCTTCAAGGACCTCTACCAGACCATGAAGCTGAACATCTTTGAATATACCTTCGACGAGCATGATGAGACTGTGGCATACTCCTTATCCATTCCGTTTGTATCCACTTTCGTGTTTGCAGCGGTAATGAAACACCAGGAAGCTCCGGGCACCACCTTCAAAAAGCACATGGCCATTGCCAAAGGCCTGCTGAGTGAAGACGACTACCTGCTCCAGGAAATTCTCTTCAATCCGCGCACCCCCTCACAAGTGGAGAACATCCGCCTGGAACTGAAGAACCTGCTGGAAATCATCAGCAATAAGGATGCAGAAGGCATGAAGAAGTATCTGACTAAAATCAGGGAAAAGATTAGATAAACAATCAACAAGTGTGTGCCTCGATGCCAAGGTACACACTTTTATCCCAACTAAACACCCCGGATGAAAAAGACAGTCACCACCTCAGGCTATCCGTCGAAGTAGCCCTTTGAAGAGGTGCATGAATCACCGGAAATCCTAACAGTTGACACTAAAAGACAAAAAAATGTCTCCGGTACCATTTTCAAAAGCGGGTGCAAAAATATCACTTTTTTCAAGATGAAAATATCCTTTTTATCTTTTTATTACAATCTGCCAACTTCCTTTTCTATCTCCTCTCACCCTTGTACTCACTTGCTAGACAACACAAAACAGATATATAAAATAATAATTACATTAAACTTCCAGTGTATAGAATAAAAAGACGCCGTTAATTATTTTTAATTTTAGCAACTATATTTTACGATTAAAATGCATTTGTATTATTTTTGTATAAATAACACGTGGCAATTAAATTGCCATTAGACAATATACTACTTGAAAAATCAGGTTATGAAAATTTTTCTAGATAAAAGATGCATAATCAATTTATGTTTCCTTTTTTTATATTTAAGTTCGGCTTTTGCCACAGCAACCATAGTCGGCAAACACCGCAGATTACTTATTATAAACTCGTACAATGAAAGCGCACCCTGGAGCCAAGAACTTATAACTCCCATCCTGCTGCAAACATCTCCTATAGAGGACATCACAGCCGATGTAGTACACATGAACGGGACGTTCATTCGTAATGACTCATTGTATATCCGGATGGAGAATGGCATTTTCGAACGTTTCCAGGATAAGAAACCCGATTATCTTGTACTTCTCGGCAACATGGCTTTTACTTTAAGGGAACGTATTTTGAGTGAGTGGGGAAATATTCCAATAGTATTGATCGGCAACGAAGACACGTATGCTCCACGGGAATATTATTTCACCGGACGTCCTATACACATTTCCAATGCCATCACATCTCCTCTGGTTGACCTGCAGCCGCAATACAACTTTACTTTTATCGAAACGCCGTATATGTACAAAGAGACCATCGACATGATGGTACAGATGCTGCCAAAAATGAAAACGATTGTATTCGCAGCAGATGAACTCTATCATAACCAAGACTTGGACCGGCTTATTCATGCCTATATAACGTCAAAGTATCCAAACCTCCACTATGAACGCTTAATAGGTAATGAAAGAAACCAAAACGAATTACAGGCATATCTGCTAAATGATGAACCGGAGACGGGTATGCTATTTTCCACATGGTTTTACGAGCGTAAGAATCTACTCGGTTTTCCTACACTCATCAGTGGAGACTTTCAGTTAGTTGCATCATCGCCTCAACCCGTATTTGCATTAAGGAATGCCTATGTGGGTAAAGAGGGGTTTGCGGGAGGATATTTCTATGACCGCATGGAAGTGCAAAACGCGCTTTCTTCAGCCCTCAAACAGATATTTGCAGGAGAGGATGCACGGAATATCCCATTTACATATAGCAAGAAATCCTATCCCTTCATCAACTACCAGCAACTGCAGATGGACGGTCTGGACACCACACTCTGTCCTAAAGACTCGGTATTCATCAATAAACCGCTTACATTCTGGCAGAAGTATCAATGGTGGATTATTTGCGGAGTAGTGTTGATACTCTCACTACTTATCATAGCTTTAGTCATTTACCGGTTCCAGCAAAAGAAAATCACCTTGCTAAGTGCCCATGATACCCTTTTACGTAATATGCCGATATCTTATACTCAAATAGAGGTTTTCTTCGACAAAACGGGACAGATAGCAGATATGAGCTATCGATGCGGCAATATTATTTTCAACGACCAGTTTACGCCAACTACCGATGGTTCACAGAAAAATGCCTTCTCCCAAATAGAGCACCTGACACATTTCATGGAAATGGTATTCCAAGAAAAGCAAACGGTAACATTTACTCATTACTTCAAACAAACAAACAGCTTTTACGAATTCATTCTTTGCCCGGCATCCCAAAAACACACTTTGGATGTCTTTGCCGTAGATATTACAGCGCGCAAAGATGCCGAAAACACATTGCGAGAGATTAATAAAAAACTGGAAATGACATTGGGCATAGCACGCATCATACCATGGCGCTGGGATTTAAAGGAGGGTCTGATTTATTGCGAAGCACAAAAGATATTAGACCACATGAACTTTACAAAGGAGAAGAACTCTACAGTCCAAGTAGATATTATCAAGGCGTCAGAATATTTCCGAAAGATACACCCGGAAGACTTCGAACGTATGCACCATGTACATGAAAATCTCATTTCAGGCAAGTTGCAGCATATCAAAGAAGAATATCGTATCATCACCGAAGTAGAAGGGCGAAAAATAACAGATTGGATGGAAACCAACGCAGTAATTGACCAGCGCGACAAGAACGGCTATCCAATATCGCTTGTCGGCTCCCTTTTACTGATAACAGAACGCAAGAGGCAAGAAGAAGCGCTTATCCGAGCACGAGAAAAAGCCCAAGAATCCGACCGGCTGAAATCTGCATTTCTAGCCAATATGAGCCACGAGATACGTACCCCCTTGAATGCCATCGTAGGATTCTCCAGCCTGCTGACTGCAACCGAAAACGAAACCGAACGCAAAGAGTTCATCAGTATCATAGAAACCAACAACCAGTTGCTATTGCAACTGGTAAGTAACATCCTGGATCTTTCAAAAATAGAAGCAAATACACTGGAATTCAATTATCAGAATGTCGACTTAAATCAGTTGGCAAAAGATGTGGAAAACACTGTACGAGGCAGACTGCAAACAGGTGTTGCCCTACAATTCGTTCCTGAAGTACCAGTTTGTTATGTACAGACAGAACATAACCGTCTCTCTCAAGTCCTCATCAACCTGCTGGTCAACGCTGCAAAATTCACAGAGAAAGGTGAGATTATGTTTGGATACAAAATCCGTGGAGAAGAACTCTATTTCTACGTAAAAGATACGGGCATAGGCATATCACTAGAGAATCAGAAGAAAATATTTGAACGGTTTACCAAAGTAAACACCTTTATACAAGGAACGGGATTAGGGCTCTCAATATGCAAAAACATTGTCACAAAAATGAAAGGACGCATCGGAGTAGAATCCGAAGGAGAAGGTAAAGGAAGTACTTTCTGGTTTACAATACCTTATAAACCGAAAGAGGCCCAAAAGGAAAATAATCTAACTTTAATGCCTCTTCTGAACGAGAGAAGCAAGGAAAAGCCTATAATCCTGATAGCAGAGGACAACGAAAGCAACTATATGCTGTTCAAGTCTATCCTACAGAAAGATTATGAGTTGGTTCATGCTTGGGATGGGGAGGAAGCCGTGGAACTCCATCAGAAGTTTCATCCGCATGTGGTCATCATGGACATCAATATGCCTAAAATGGATGGATATGAAGCTACTCGCGAAATACGTAAAGTATCCAAAACGGTACCTATCATTGCAGTAACGGCATACTCCTTTGCTTCGGACAAAGAAAAGATTATGCAGAATGGCTTTAACGGATATATGTCCAAGCCGGTTGACATACAAAGATTGAAAGAAAAACTCGACTATACAATCCACGGGAATTTTATGATGATGTAGAGTTCCGGTCTGCTCTTTCCTATATGATATTTTTGATTATCCAAGAAATATCATGTACTTTTGCACAAGTTAGAAAAGAGACAATGATAGACCAACCCACCATAGACCGGATACTGGATGCCGCACAGATATACGATGTCGTATCAGACTTTGTCACCCTGCGCAAACGCGGTGTGAACTATGTAGGTCTGTGCCCTTTCCACGATGACAAAACCCCTTCCTTCTATGTATCCCCGCCAAAGGGCTCTGCAAGTGTTTTGCCTGCGGAAAGGAGGAAATGCAGTGCATTTCATCATGGAGCACGAACAGATGTCTTATCCCGAGGCGCTGAAATATCTCGCAAAAAATACGGCATTGAAATCAAAGAACGCGAACTATCCAGCGAGGAGAAGATAGCACAGGGTGAACGGGAAAGCCTCTTCATTGTGAACAACTTTGCCCGTGACTACTTCCAGAATATCCTAAAGAACCACGTAGACGGACGGAGTATCGGCATGGCCTATTTCCGCAGCCGCGGCTTCCGGGATGACATCATCGAGAAGTTCCAGTTGGGCTATTGTACCGAGAGCCACGATGCCCTTGCCCAGGAAGCTTTGAAGAAAGGCTATAAAAGGATTATCTTGTCAAGACCGGCCTCTGCTACGAGACGGACGACCACCGACTGCGAGACCGCTTCTGGGGCGCGTCATCTTTCCGGTACACACTCTCTCCGGCAAGGTGGTGGCTTTTGGGGACGTGTGCTTGCCGGCGCCACCAAAGGCGTCAAGGTGAAGTACGTCAACTCGCCTGAATCGGAGATTTACCATAAAAGCAATGAACTGTACGGCATATATTTTGCCAAACAAGCCATTGTGAAACAAGACCGTTGTTTTCTGGTCGAAGGTTATACAGACGTCATTTCCATGCATCAATCCGGCATAGAGAATGTGGTTGCTTCCTCGGGCACAGCATTGACATCCGGACAAATCCGGATGATTCATCGTTTCACCAACAATATGACAGTGCTCTACGACGGTGACGCTGCCGGTATAAAGGCCTCTATCCGAGGTATTGATATGTTGCTGGAAGAAGGCATGAACGTCAAAGTCTGCCTCCTGCCCGATGGTGACGACCCGGACTCCTTTGCACGCAAACACAATGCGACGGAGTTCCAGGCCTTCATACAAGAGAATGAAACGGACTTTATCCGCTTCAAAACCAATCTGTTGCTGGAAGATGCTGGAAAAGACCCCATCAAGCGTGCCGAGCTTATCGGAAACCTTGTGCAGAGCATTTCCATCATTCCCGAAGCCATTGTGCGTGATGTCTATATCAAGGAGTGCGCCCAATTATTGCACGTAGAAGATAAACTGCTGGTTTCTGAGGTTGCCAAGCGTCGCGAAAAGCAAGCCGAGCAACAAGCTGAGCGAGCAGAACGTGAGCGTCGGTCGGCCAATGCCGCAAGAGCCAATGCAGAAACGGGGTCAATGGCAGTCATACTGCAGCTACCAACCCCGACGCACAACAAGCTGGCTATCCGTCCCAATCACTGCCTGCCGGTCTCCCTTCCGAAACACCTCCACCTTTTCCACCCGAGGAAGAATATGTATCCTTCATCCCGCAGGAGGGCAAGGAGGGCCAGGAGTTCTATAAATACGAACGACTTATTCTGAAGATGGTAGTGCTCTATGGTGAGCGGGTGATGTGCAATGTCACCAATGAAGAGGGGCAGGAAACCCCTATCACTGTAACTGAATATATAGTCAATGATTTAAAAGAAGACGAACTTGCCTTCCACAATCCGCTTCACCGGCAAATCCTGACAGAGGCTGCCGAACGTATCCACAATGAGGGTTTTACCGCCGAACGGTATTTTGTGGCGCATCCCGACCCCGTCATCAGCAAGCTGAGTGTGGAGCTTATCAGCAACCGCTATCAGTTAAGGAAATCACAGATAGAACAAATGGTAACGGACGAAGAACGCCTCTATGAGCTAATTCCACGGTTAATGATAAACTTCAAATATGCCATCGTCTGCGAAGAATTGAAGCATACCCTATTTGCGTTACAGAACCCTGCCATAGCCAATGATGAAACCCAGTGTAACAGCATCATGGAGCGCTACAACGAATTGAACAAAGTAAAAAGCATCATGGCAAAGCGGCTGGGAGACAGAGTCATCCTGAATTTTTAAATTCAATTCGGGGAGTTCTCCGTCAAGAATTATGCCTGATTAAATTCATAAATTCCTCGCGAGTCTTCGCTTGGTTGAATGCTCCGGTAAAATCGGATGTAGTGGTAATGGAGTTCTGTTTCTCTACTCCGCGCATCTGCATGCACATGTGTTTGGCTTCCACAACAACCATAACCCCCAGCGGATTCAGCGTCTCCTGAATACACTCTTTTATTTGGCAGAGTCATACGTTCCTGCACTTGCAGGCGGTGAGAGAAAATATCCACTACGCGGGCTATCTTGCTCAGTCCGGTAATGTAGCCGTTAGGAATATATGCCACATGTGCCTTTCCGTAGAAGGGAAGCATGTGATGTTCGCAAAGCGAGAAGAAGTCAATGTCTTTCACAATCACCATCTGACTGTATTCCTCTTGAAATTTGGCCGAACGGAGTACCTCGTGCGGGTCCATATGATACCCTTTCGTCAACGACAACATGGCCTTCGCCACCCGTTCAGGTGTCTTCTGCAAACCTTCACGTCCGGCATCTTCACCCAACAGAGTAAGGATGCGGTGATAATGTTCCTTCAATTCATCTAATGAAGGAGATACAATTTCTTCTTTTCCTAACATGATAATTCTTTATAAGGGGATGTTTATCTGCTCTTTCACGATAGAAACTTCCTTGAATACACCAGTAGCCCGCAACTGACGCATCATGGCATCCGCTTCTTCGATACTGCGGAAATCTCCTGCACGGCACAGCCAACGAGGGGGATTGAAAGAGGTATAAACTGTAAGTTCGGGAAAATGTTCCTTGATGCGGGTAGCTACCGCATAAGCTTCGTTCTTGGCCTGACGGGTATTATTCCCTGCATAAACTTGTATGCGGTAACCCGAACTTTTAATCACTTTCTGCTCATCCGAACCGGCAGGAACATACTCCGAACCTATCAATGCCGCAATGCGTGCATCTTGATGGATAGTCACCTTGCCTTGTCCCGGCACATTACGTTCCAGGCTTTTCACAATATTATTCTGCGCTACAGAAATCGTTGCAAAAGCGAAACATGCAACTAAAAGTAAACCAAGCTTTTTCATGAGTCAATATCTTTATATAACGGAAAATGGAAAGCTGAAAATGGAAAACAGTTATGCAGATACGACATGCAATCCATTTTCAACTTTCAGCTTTCAACTATTTAATTAAAGGCATCGATGATACCCTTGAAGTCAGAAACCTTCAAGGCAGCACCACCAATCAGACCGCCGTCTACGTCAGGGTTAGCAAACAATTCTTTAGCATTAGAAGGCTTGCAGCTTCCACCATAAAGGATTGAAGTATTATCAGCAACTTCTTTACCATACTTGTCGGCAATCAAAGAACGGATAAACGCGTGGATTTCCTGAGCCTGTTCAGCAGTAGCAGTCTTACCTGTACCAATAGCCCAAACCGGTTCGTAAGCCAAGATAATCTTACTAAAATCTTCGGCAGACAAAGAGAATACCGATGCCAACTGAGCAGCAACTACTTCATTTTGTTTGTTAGCTTCACGCTCTTCCAATACCTCACCGATGCAGAAAATCGGAGTCAGACCGTTAGCCAAAGCCAATTTTACTTTTTCTTCCAGAATAGCAACTGTTTCACCATAGTAAGCACGACGTTCCGAGTGACCCAGAATTACATATTCAGCACCTGTAGAAGCTACCATTTCAGCAGAAACCTCACCGGTATATGCACCTGATACTTTATCTGCACAGTTTTCTGCACCTACACCAATTACAGCCTTGTCAACAATAGGAGTAACAGAAGCCAAGTGAATAAACGGAGTACAGATGATTACATCACAGTTAGGCTTTTCGTTAGCCAATGTTTCATTCAATTCTTTTGCCAGAGCAATACCTTCCTGAAGGTTCTTGTTCATTTTCCAGTTTCCTGCAACAATGTTTTTTCTCATTTTGTTTGTTTTATTAAAGGGTTAATGTATTTACTATTTACTATTTGATACTATTGTTGTCTGAGGCGTTGTTTCTCCCGGCGCCTTACGACTAAAATATCGACACAAAGCACCATCATCAGAGGAAGGATGAACCACAGCAACACATAGCCTATTGTTTGTAAGTCACTTTCCTGCTTCTGCTTGCCCAATTCCAACTTGTCCAGGCTATCGGTCAGCACATATTCATCGGGCAGCCGGTTGTCACTCCACTTATTCAAAATTGTTCCGTCCTTTACCAACAGCAAACCGGGATTTGAACGGATAATGGTCTTCAGCGTAATATCATCTGTCTGGCAGAAAGGGTATTCCGCTCCAGTCTTGTCACGCCACAATTCTATCTCGTCTTCCGGAGATGAAGTCAAGGCATAAAAGCCATAACCATGCTCCACACTGTAATCGTATATTTCATTGATAAGGTCGATGTTACTGTCGTCCGCTCCTTCTATCCGATGGGCAACCAGCAGAAACGTATATCCTTTATCCGACAGTACGCTGTCCGTTATATCTTCCCATGTATCCAGACTCATCATGGAAAAATCATGAATGGGAGGTTCATAACCTTTTTCCTTCAGTATCGTACGCGATTCTACAAACGTCCATGTACTGTCCGGATAGTTGTCCAATGTAAATTCCTGACGCTTTCCTCCTTTTTCCAAAATGAACCGGCTTTCAAACACACTTGGTTTAGCACCTTCCGGAATTTCCATGCCCGCCTTGATATTCGCTCCAATTCTGTAAGGTCGGAAATCAAGTATCGGCAAATTCTCCAGGCAATAGAAGGACAACGCAAACACAAATAGAAACGTATACATGGAAATCATCCACTCCATCTTCGGAGTAATGAAACGCACCAGTAAATCCTGCCACTTGAATACAGATACTGCCGCCACCAACAATACTACGTTCTTGCCGAAAGTCTGCCAATTGGTCAATATCCACGCATCACCGAAGCATCCGCAGTCGGATACCGGATTCGCCAAAGCCAGATAAAGTGTTAGCGGAGTCATTACAACCATCAGCAATAATGCCAATACAGATGCCACCTTCCGGCGTATACCCAAAAACAAGAAAACACCTACACTGAACTCTATGGCAGACAACGCTATCCCTACCAGCAAGGGCGCATAAGAAGGAAACCAGGAAATCATGCCGAAAGCCGTCAGGTAATCTTGAATTTTATAGAAGAAACCCAACGGATCAACAGCTTTCACAAATCCGGAAAATATGAACAAAGCCCCCAGCAGAAAACGGCAGAGGTTCACCCAAACTTTCCCGACAATATGTTTCTTGTCAATCTCCAAATTCAATCTTAATTAAGCCGAATACAGAATAATTAATCATATCCATATAGTTGGCATCAATACCTTCCGAAACCAAAGTCTCCCCGGACAAGCTTTCAATCTGCTTTGTCCGGTAAATCTTCATCAAAATCAAATCAGTATACGAACTGACACGCATGCTGCGCCACGCTTCGTCATAATCATGATTTTTGGCAAGCATCAACTCCAAAGAGGTTTTGGCATATTTGTCATACAGCACCAATGCCTCTTCATTGGTCATATCGGCAGCTTCGGCATAACCAAGTTCCAACTGTATCAGCCCTACAATTCCATAGTTGACAATAGCTATGAATTCAGAACGGATGCCTTCGTCTACCAAAGTCACCCCTTTCGTTTCAATACTTCTGATACGGTTGGCTTTGATGAATATCTGATCTGTTACGGAAGACGGACGAAGAATGCGCCACGCCGGACCGTAATCATGAAGTTTCTTAGAGAACAAGTCACGGCAAACCGCAATGACATGTTCAAATTGTTGTTTCGTATCTTTCATTTCCTTTTTTCACAGTGCGCTGCAAAGATAGGAATAATTAAAGAAAAAGAAAAAGAGGGCACTCTAAAATCTATTAAAGTACCCTCTTCTATAGAGATTGTTTACGTTTTTATGAGCAGCGCAATACTTGTCCCGGTCTCAGGATTGTTTTACGCGTAATTCTGTTCAGTTTGCAAAGCTTGTCGATGGAGGTTCCCTGACGTGCTGCAATCCGTCCCAATGTGTCTCCCTTCTTTACCTTATAGAACAGACCTTCACCCGATGCCATGCTACGCGCCGTACCGGAAGAGCCTTTTGTCTTATGGAAAGTATAGGAATCAGCTACGATATCCTGCTTTTCAAAATCAAACATAAGCGCAGGATTGATGGGAATACCCAAGAAACGGGTTTCAAAGTGAAGGTGTGAACCGGTAGAACGTCCGGTATTTCCTCCCAATGCAATCGGTTCGCCGGCTTTTACCAACTGGTTTGTATCAACTAATTGTTTAGACAAGTGTCCGTAAACTGTTTCCAAGCCATTGTCGTGACGAATAACGACGTATTTGCCGTATCCACGACGACCTTGATTCTTGACAACGCGTACTTTTCCATCAAAAGCCGCACGGATTGTATCGCCTACATACACCTTGATATCCAAACCATAATGAGCTCTTCTTCTCCGGGGACGGTAACCGAATACATCTGTGATACGGGTATTGGGAGTAGGCATACAAAAACCGGTCAAATCAAATGTATAGCTCTCAGGCACAATCGCATTGCCATAGGCTTGTACGAATTCGTTATTCCAGTTGGGATACAAATCCAAACCCGGATACAATGATTGTTCCGCACGTATCTGTTTTTGCAAAGCCAGTGAATCTACACTCTTAAGTTTTCTGTCGATGGGGGCCTGGCGGGCAATCAGGTCTTGCGAGAAAGAATTCAAGCTAACCATTGCCGTCGCAGCCAATAAAGCAGTTTTTATCCAATTAAAATTCATCCGTTTCGTCATTCATTTTGATATCCGTTGCAAGCATCTCGGCAAATCAAACACCACTTGTTCTACGCGAATATCCAGATTGATTTTCAAAAATTCTCCCAAAGGTAACATTTCTCTCTGAAAAACGACATCAGTCATTAACTATTTTTTCGAAGAGGAGGAAACTGTAAAGCTCGCAAAGATGTCTTAATCCCCTATAGATAGGAGATTTACAAGCAAACATGTTTTACAACATAAAATGCAATAAAAGTGCATGTTTAACCGTTTTTTCAGCTAATGGCAGCCCAATTAACGTTCGTTTTTCTCAACGCTTTCAGTTGTCGCCACAAGACCTCGTTCTCAGGCAACATGCCATGTGGATCTGCATCCACCACCGTTTGCGCTACTTCACGGACATATTGCAGCAGTTGTCCGTCACGGGCTATATCGGCAATCTTCAGATCGAAAGCAATGCCGCTCTGCTGTGTCCCTTCCAAATCTCCAGGACCACGCAGTTTCAAGTCTGCTTCCGCTATTTCAAAGCCGTCATTAGTCCGCACCATTATCTCCAAACGCTTCCTTGTATCCTCCGCCAACTTGTAGCCGGTAACCAGGATACAATAGGACTGGTCAGCTCCACGTCCTACACGTCCCCGAAGCTGATGAAGCTGGGACAGCCCGAAACGCTCGGCGTTCTCAATCACCATCACCGAAGCATTGGGCACATTTACACCTACCTCAATCACGGTGGTAGCCACCATTATCTGTGCCTCGCCGGATACGAACAATTGCATCTGAGCATCCTTTTCAGCAGGTTTCATCTTTCCATGTACCTTGCAAACCCTACACTCGGGAAACTCTTCACAAACATGCAGATACCCTTCTTCAAGATTCTTCAAGTCAATCTTTTCGCTTTCCTTAATCAGCGGGTAGACAATATAGACCTGCCGGCCTTCGGCAATCTGCTTGTGCATGGACTGATACAAGCTTATCCGACGGCTATCAAACTGATGAAGAGTGACAATCGGTTTACGTCCGGGAGGCAATTCATCGATGACAGACACATCCAAATCGCCATAAAGCGTCATTGCCAATGTACGGGGAATCGGGGTTGCCGTCATCACCAATACATGGGGAGGCTGCACATTCTTTGTCCACAACCGTGCCCGTTGGGCCACACCGAAACGATGCTGCTCGTCAATCACAACCAAACCGAGCGAAGCAAAATTCACCGTATCTTCAATGACGGCATGGGTACCTATCAGTATATGTATGTCTCCCGTCAACAAACCGGCAAGGATAGCTTCGCGCCGCTTGCCCTTAACAGAACCGGTCAACAGTTCCACACGTACCTCCATTCCATACAGCAGCTCACGGATGGTTTCATAGTGCTGGTTTGCCAAAATCTCGGTAGGTGCCATCATGCATGCCTGAAAGCCATTATCGAGCGCCATCAACATACTCATCAGTGCGACAAGCGTCTTTCCACTTCCCACATCCCCTTGCAGCAAGCGGTTCATCTGCTTTCCTGAGCCTACATCCTTACGGATTTCCTTCAATACCCGCTTCTGTGCATTGGTCAGTTCAAAAGGAAGATTACGGGAGTAGAAAGTATTAAACACTTCGCCCACCCTTTCAAAAATATAACCGCGATATTTCCGCTGACGGTCTTTTGCATACCTCAGGATATTCAACTGTACGTAAAAAAGCTCCTCAAACTTCAGGCGATACTGTGCCTTACGCAATAAATCCGGATTAGCGGGAAAGTGTATATTGACCAAAGCTTCCGTCAACGGCATCAGATGATGCTCGGCAAGTATAGCGGGAGAAAGGGTCTCGGGCAACGGCTCACGCAACTGCTGCACCACCGTATTCATCATCTTCTCGATGGCATGCGAATTGAGAGAACTCCGTTTCATCTTTTCAGTCGTATTATAATAAGGTTGTAACCCCATGGACGACAATTTCAAATCCGAAGCAGAGTCTATATCCGGATGAGCCATATTTATTCTACCATTGAAGAAGGTCGGTTTTCCGAACACAATATATTCCTGATGCACTTTATACTTCCCTACCAAATATTTGATGCCCTGGAACCAAACCAGGTCCACTACCCCCGTACCGTCCGAGAAATGAGCTATCAGCCTGCGCTGGCGCCCTTCTCCAGCCGTCTCAAAACTTAGTATTTCACCTTTCAGCTGAATATAGGGCATCGTCCCATCAATCTCCTGAATATAATAAATCCGACTGCGGTCTACATATTTATATGGAAAGTAATATAGCAAATCGTGCAAGGAGTAAATGCCCAATTCCTTATTGAGCACCGAAGCACGCTGCGGCCCGACGCCCGACAAATATTTTATGTCACGCGTGGCTAAATCGAACATGAACCTATCAGAGCTGTGGCTATTTTTAAATCAAAAGGAGTGGTTATTTTAATGTTTTCCCGGTTTCCCGGCGTCAAAAGACAGATACGCCCAATGCTTCCACCACAGAAGCATCATCGGTAAAATGGGGTGTATAGGGCTGCTCGTATGCCGCTTTCAGCAGTTCCGCATCAAAACCTGGGGAGTCTGCACCAATCTATAATCATCCCTGCCGACAGTCACACTGCCTTTCCCTCCCATACGGCGAACGGTCTCCACCACACCTATTACCGGAACCACAGCCTTTTTCCCGGCAGCCAAGTCATAACAGCGTGCAATCACTTCCCGGGCTACGAATGGACGTACCCCATCGTGCACACCGACCAAAGCAGGTGTCTTGACCAAAGCCAAACCGTTCTTTACGGAGTGGAACCGCGTCTCCCTCCATCTGCAATGGCATGCGGCAATGAAAAACAGTACTCCCTGCACAGCTGCCTCCAGTAATCCTGCTGGCTGTGGGGAAGCACCAATATTATCCGTATCTCAGCATTGTAGTCATAAACGCCTCCAGAGTGCGCATCAAAACAGGTTTCCCCCCTATCGGGAGAAACTGTTTGGGGAGTTCGGTCCCCATGCGCAAGCCCTTGCCACCGGCAACAATCAGAGCATACTGAACCATTTATGATTTATGATTTATGATTTATGATTTTAAATCATAAATCCGTTACGCACATAGCTTCTTTCAGTTCCTGCACCTTCTCTTTGCCTTGCAACAGCTCCACTACGGCCAATGCAAACTCCATGGCAGCGCCCGGTCCTTTACCAGTGATGATATTGCCGTCTCTTTCTACCGGAGCACCCGTACATTCGGCACCTTCCAAATACTGTTCAAAGCCGGGATAGCAAGTAGCCTTCTTGCCTTTCAGCAATCCCAGCTTACCCAATACCATAGGAGCCGCACAAATAGCAGCAATCGGTTTCTGCTCTTGGGCAAAACGCAGTACCAGATTACGCAGTTCTCCACACTTCTCCAAAGTGGACGCACCCGGCATACCGCCAGGCAATAATACAAGCTCTGCATCAAAGAAGTCGCAGTTCACTACATTCTTATCGCACAAGACCGGAACATCGTGTGCTCCCGTCACTATTTCATCAGGGGTTACCGTCACCATTTCTACGTTCAGTCCGGCGCGTCTCATCACATCCACAGAAGTAAAAGCTTCTATTTCTTCAAATCCGTCGGCAAAAAAAACATAAACTGTACCCATAATTGTTCCTCCTCTTATTTTAGATTAAAATAATACGTTATTGTTCCCGTCTGATTGTTCAAGCCGCTTACCGCATTGAAACGGGCTTTCTTGGCAGCATCCTCTGCCGCTTTCCGCAATGCGGGATTGACGGTATTGGTCTGGCGGTTGATGCTGGTTGCTATCACATGTCCGGCAGGGTTCACTGTGATGGTCACCACAACCCTACCTTCATCCTGCACATTATATACCGGCCGCGGCAATCCGCCCTCACCAAGAGAACGTCCGCCCAAATTAAACGAGCCGTAGCCTCCCGTACCCGAAGTGGCTCCGGACGGAGCATTTCCCGTAGGACTTCCTTGAATACCTTCGCCTTCCGTATCGCCTTTACTACCCATTTGGGCACCTTTGCCAAAAGCGCCAGCTACCCGTTTACGGGCAGCTTCCTCGGCTTCCTTACGTTCCCGTTCGGCTTTTGCCGCTGCCAGTTTGCGGGCCTCTTCCGCTTTTTCGGCTTCCGTCTTTTCCGGTTTCTTCACCTCCTCCTTTTTCTTGGGTTCGGCTTTGGGCTTTATGGCAACGGTTTCTTCAGTTTCCTGCGTAATGATGTCCTGCTCCACCGTTTCCTGCACCTGAGGAGCGGTTTCCTCCGGCATGACATCCACCTTTACTAAAGAAGGGTCGGCAGCGCCCAGTGCATCGGGCACCTCTCCCAGCATAACGGGTACACCGCCTTCTTCCGAGGGTTCCGGCGGTGTGAATCCTACCAGTATCAGAAGGGCAATAATGGCAACATGCACCACAAGTGCACCTGCCATACCTATATATTTTCCTTTCTTCTTCCGATTCACCATTGCATTTACAATTTAGCCATGTACAATGTACGATTTAGTTTTCCGGTGGTCGTGTAGCCAGCACCATCTTGAATTTATTCTCGTTTGCAATGTTCAGCACCTTCACGATTTCCCGGTAAGGCACTGTTTCGTCAGCATACAAAGCTATATACATTTCAGGCTCCCTCTCCGCACACGATTGTAGGAAAGGAGTCAATTCTTCAAGCGTCAGAGACAGTTCCTTGTCATTGCCAAAAGCAGCATAATAATTCAGATTCTTATCTATGATGACTCTTGTCAAAGGCTTTGCAGAAGTCTGTTGCTTTCCCTGCGGCAGCAGTACCTTGATAGCATTGGGCGATACCATGGTAGATGTTATCATAAAGAAAATCAGCAGCAGGAAAATCAGGTCCGTCATGGACGCCATACTGAAATTGGGTGATATTTTAGCTCTACGTTTTAACACGCCTTTAAGTTTTAATTCTTAATTCTTTAATTAATCATTTCGCCGGTTCGTTCAACAAATCCATGAATGCCATTGTCTTGGCTTCCATCTTGTTGACCACGCCATCTATCAATGTCACCAGGTAATTGTAGGCAAACATAGCTATGATACCGACTATCAAACCGCCCACCGTAGTAATCATCGCCTCATAAATACCACCGGAAAGCAACGTTATATCAATATTATTTCCGGCATTTGCCATTTGCCAAAATGCACGTACCATACCCGTCACCGTGCCAAGGAAGCCTAGCATAGGAGCGCCACCGGAAATCGTGGCCATAATCGTCATTCCCTTCTCCAGTTTGGCAACCTCAATATTACCCACATTCTCGATGGCAGCCTGCACATCGTTCACCGGGCGTCCCAAACGGCTGATACCCTTTTCAATCATACGGGCCGAGGGAGTATCCACACTGCGACAATAAGCAATGGCAGCTTTCAATTCCCCACCCAAAATATAATCCTTTATCTTATCCATGAACTGGGGGTCTTCTTTCCCCGCCTTCCGGATAACATAGTTGCGTTCGAACAAGATGTAAAGCAAAGTACGGACATCAAGCCCAGGACAACCATAATCCAGCCGCCCTTGACGGCCATGCTCCATAAGTTCATTTCGTCGGAAGCGTTTACTTGTGTCAGTACCGGATTGGCACCTGCAATAGAGTCAGTCAGTGCCGGAGCCACTTGGGCCAATAACAACATTACATTCATCAGCGAAGACAGTTTTATATTCCTTGACCGTACGCTCCAATCCCAGATACAGCGCGTCACTAATCAGCGCATGCCCGATGGACACCTCGTCCAGCCACGGAATGTTTTGATAAAATAATTCAGATTCACCAGGCTCAGGTCATGTCCGGCATTCAGCCCCAGGCCTAAGCTGCGGGCCACCTTGGCAGCCTCGACAAAGGAGCTACAGCCGCTTCCCGTCCTTTGGGATAAGCCGTAGCATAAGGTTCCGTATATAGCTCCACGCGGTCGGCACCGGCTTTGGCAGCATATTCTATCATTTCGGCATCGGTGGAAACAAATACGGAAGTACGGATACCAGCATTGTTGAACTCATCCAACACTTCGTTCAAGAAGTCAAAATGGGTCTTGGTATCCCAGCCTGCGTTTGAAGTCAGCTGTGTAGGGCTGTCGGGCACCAAAGTTACCTGATGCGGTTTCACCTTCAAGACCAAATCCATAAATTCGGGTGCAGGATACCCCTCGATATTGAACTCTGTCCGCAGCAACGGCCGCAAATCATATACATCCTTACGGCGGATATGCCTCTCGTCAGGACGGGGATGCACCGTAATGCCATCAGCACCAAAGTCTTCACAATCCAGCGCTACCTTCACAACATTCGGGACATCACCTCCACGGGCATTGCGCAGCGTTGCCACCTTATTTATATTAACGCTTAATCTAGTCATAATTCGGTTTATAGTTTGGGACAAAAGTACAAATAATAGTTATATATTGGCAGCATTCTGAGAAAAAATAGCATCTTTGCACTTCAATCCAACAGAATTGATTATGAAATTTGCCATATTCGGAAATACCTACCAAGCAAAGAAATCCTCGCATGCAGAAAACCTCTTCCGGTTGCTCGGACAGCATAATGCACAGCTCTGCATCTGCCGGGAATTCCATCACTTCCTGACTGCCGATTTACATTTAAACATACCTGACGCCGAATTGTTTGACGGAGATGATTTCTGTGCCGACATGGTTATCAGCATCGGTGGCGACGGCACTTTCCTAAAAGCAGCCAGCCGTGTAGGAAAGAAGAATATCCCCATATTGGGCATCAATACCGGCCGGCTGGGTTTCCTTGCCGACATCTCACCGGAAGAGATGGAAGAGACCTTCGATGAAATCTACAATAATCACTATAAGGTGGAAGAGCGTAGTGTACTGCAACTGAGGTGCGACGATGAACGCTTGATGCAATCCCCTTACGCCCTCAATGAGATAGCCGTATTGAAGCGGGACAGTTCGTCCATGATCAGTATCCACGCCGCCATCAATGGCGCTCCGTTGACCACTTATCGCTGACGGCCTGGTTATCTCCACACCTACCGGTTCCACCGCCTACTCACTCAGCGTCGGCGGTCCGGTCATTGTGCCCCACAGTAAAACCATCGCCATCACCCCGGTGGCTCCACACAGCCTCAACGTCCGTCCCATCGTCATTTGTGACGACTGGGAAATTACACTTGATGTGGAAAGCCGCAGCCACAACTTCTTGGTTGCCATCGACGGCCGTAGCGAGTCCTGCAAAGAAACGACCCGGTTGCACATCTCACGTGCCGACTATAGCATAAAGGTAGTGAAACGGTTCAACCATATTTTCTTTGATACCCTTCGCAATAAACTAATGTGGGGCGGACATCAGATAAGCCTATATCACTTCATTCACTCCAGCAGGATAACCTATTCACTCCAGCAGGATAACTTATTTACCTCAGTGGGGAACTCCATTTTGTCTTATCCTGATATAGGTAGACACATTTACAAACTAATAAATGTGTTACTATTATGACTTCAAAACGAAAGCTTTATCGTGAAGATGAAAACTGTTTTTCTTCACTCTTACTACCAATCAGGTATGAGTAAGCATGCCTTTGCCGGGCACATGGCATTTGTTGCCCTGCCTTGCTAAATAGTTGGATTAAAAGTATTCAAATTTAGCAGAAGAGCTATCTTTGCCTTCTGAACAAGAATCACCAGATATGTCCAATCGCAGCAAGGAAGCCTACAAAGATGAAAATGCCCAATTAAAAGCGCATTAAAGAGCTGGAGAAAGCTCTGTCTTTCTCCAAGCTGGAAACAGAAGCCCGTGAGTTGATGATTACGCGTGCTGAAGAACTCTTCAACATCCCTATCAGAAAAAATCTGGGGCTAAATCGTAACGGAACTGGTCAGTCAGCGCAACCTGAAAGTTGCGTTGGCCTGCCGTCTGTTTGGCCATTGTCGTCAAGCCTACTACCAGTCAAAGGCTGACATTGAGAGTCAGATACATAGGGAACGTCTCATGCTGGATGCTGTCCGTGATATCCGTATCGAAGATCCGGGTATAGGCTGTTACAAACTGTGGATTATGCTCACCGTGCTTTTTGGAGCCGGGTTCATGCCTGGGCGGGACAGCTTTTATGCATTGCTCCGGCAACACCGCTTGATGCTTCCTGCCCGCAAGACCCGGCATACGACGAACTCCAACCATCGCTACCACAAGTGGAAGAACCTAATCAAAGGACTGACCTTGACTTCAGCCAACCAGTTGTGGGTCAGCGACATTACTTATATACCACTTGCCAATGGTGAAGTCTGTTATCTGCATCTGATTACGGATGCCTACTCCCATAAGATAGTGGATGGTGCTTGCCGACACCTTACGGGTATCGGCAACCATCAATGCATTACAACAGGCTATAGAGCAGGCTGTTGAAATGACAGGAGATGAAAATCTTACGGGCCTGATACATCACTCGGACCGTGGCGTACAATACTGTTGCGACCCATACGTGGCACTTCTTCAGAAACATGGCATTGCCATCAGTATGACGGAAGACTACAAACCCACCGACAATGCCGTTGCGGAACGTATCAACGGGATTATTAAGGCGGAAAGCAGCCATCCTCGAGGCCGGTTCAACGACATCGGGCATGCAAGAAATGTCATAGCTCGCTACATACATTTCTATAACCATCGCAGACCGCATATGAGTATCGGGTATAAAATACCTGCTGTGGCGCATCTGGAGAAGGGAATACAGAAGAAAATGTGGAAGAAGAAAAAATATCCTTCCACAAGTAGCAATAAAAAGAAGGATGCAATATCTTTGCAAAGCCGGACAGCAAGTCCGGGCGAAGGCGCAGGACAGCGCACCTGACAAAGACAGAATGCCTCTTTTAGGGGCACCCAGTCTTGCCGGACAAGCAAGCACGGGCTCTGCAAATGCAGCAGGATGACTGTCAACAGAATCAGGACAACTCACTTTGCTGTGTCTACTATATCAGCAGGGCTTGGGAAGAAGTGACTACTGAACCAGTACAACATTCCAAGAACCGTCTACTGATATCGGTTATAAAAAGAAAAAGCGTCTAGCTAAATCAGGAAAAGACATTTACCCCAGGATGTAACTACCTTTACCCCGATATGTAACGGCCTTTACCCCGGTGTGTAACGGCCTTTACCCCGGTGTGTAAAGAGTCTTTCCCCGGCATGTAACGTCTTTTACATAAGGATGTAACAACGCTGTAAATGTAATGTATTGACAATAAGTTCCTAAACCCATCCATCAGTTTACCACTTCTTATACTGCAAATGACTATTTCTGCCATCCTCCTTCATCGTGGAATATAGAATTAAATAATAATCACACAAAGTATATTTTCAGCAAAAAACTTTTAAATAAATAATAAAAACACCACCTTTGTAGTTCATTCTTTCAGAGTCTATGTGGAATAGTACTTTACTATACAAAGACACTACCATTCAGAATGCGTAAATGTAAGATGAATCAATATGCAGAAAGAAAATGATACTTTATTGGTAGCCAAGTTGAGAGAAGGCAATAAATTTGCCTTTGAAGCATTGTACGAAAAATACAGTGCCAGGCTGTACAACACCATCGTCCTTCTCGTATATGACAAATCATTAGCCAAAGACATCACCCAAAGCAGCTTCATGACGATATGGGAAAAACGCAGTAATCTGGATACCGAGAAAAGTTTTCCGGCATATCTATGCACCATCGCACGCAACATGGTATACAAAGAAACCGAACGAAGATTATTACACAACAAATTTGTAGAAAACAAGCTGAAAACAGAAGCAGAGGCTATCGAGGAAGATACGATGGATATGGACGTCTCCATCATTGAAAAACAGATAGAGCAACTTCTGCAAAGCCTGCCAGAAGTTTCACGGGAAGTCTTTCAGCTGAAAAGAGCAGGAAAACTGTCCAACAAGGAAATCGCCTCACAGCTAGATTTGACGGAACGTGCCGTAGAGGCTCATTTCTACCGTACTATGAAACTACTGAAAGAAGAATTACGCAAATTCATCATGCTTTTCCTCTCCTTCTACTTTCTAAATAATTGTTAAAGCACGAAAATCCGTGAGTGTTTTGGCAGGCATACAGATATATACTACAGAACATGGATAAAAAAGACAGTCATATTGAACTTTTGGATCGTTTCTTTCGAGGACTGACCAGCCCTGAAGAAGATGTACAGTTGAAATCATGGATTAAGCGACCGGATTTTCAACAGAAATTTTCCGCATACTATCAGCAATGCTGGGCACTGGCTCCGGACACGATGGACAAAGCCGTACAAAATGAAATGTTCACCGAACTTTTAAGCCAGATAGACGCAAGTTCCACCACGGAAACGAAGGTCCTGAAAACAAGGAACCGTTTCCTGCGTCAGATTGGGCGCTATGCTGCAGTTGCCTGCATCATATTGGCAGTGGGAAGCGGAGCCTATTATGCAGGAGTCAAACGACCGGCCGATGACGCCAATACAGAAGTCACCATGTCCGTATCCAACGGGCAGAAGGCCGACATCATTTTGGCTGACGGCACAAAGGTCTACATCAATTCTGATTCAAGAATTGTATATGACAACACTTACAACAAGAAAACACGTATGGTCTCCCTGGAAGGAGAGGCCTATTTTGAAGTTGCAAAGGACAAGGAAAAGCCTTTCATCGTGAAAGCAAATGGCATCAATGTACAAGCGTTAGGTACAAGCTTCAATATACGTGCACATAAAGACGATAAATCAGTAGCTGTAATCCTGATAAGTGGAAAGGTTAAAGTAGACGACGGCAGACACGAGGCATATATGAAGCCAAACGAAAGGCTCGTTTGCAACCTGACCAATGGACAGTTCGAAAAAAGCGAGCTTCATCCTAATGCAAGTTATTTGCTATGGAGAAGCAATGAACTAGCGTTCTACGGTGAATCTTTTGAAGAAATTTGTACCATGCTTACACGAATGTATAATTGCAAATTTATATTCAAAAACGAGAAAGTAAAACAATATACTTATCACGGCATCATCAAGAATAGCAGTTTGAATAATGTATTAGAATACATCAGCCAAGCTGGCGGCATTAATTACAAAATAAAATCTGATAATACGATCGTAATATATTAGTAGTGTTTAATAAACTCTTTATGTTAACTTAAAAAGGAAAATATGGAATAGATTTTATAAACTTTTTACTTCATCAAACACAACTGCCAGCTTTCGGCAGCAAAATAAAATTCTAGTTTAAACATTCACGAGAAATTCGTCATAAGTTACTCTAATATCTTATTAGAGCAGGTCTTTGGTACGCCTTTCTCAAAATAAAAAACAATTAATCTAATATTATTAGACATGAGACAAAACAAAATGATTATGCGGTCTTTAGTACTGCTGGGTGCCCTGTTTTTCTGGGGAAACAGCTTCGCCCAAATCAGTTTATCTGTAAACAAGCAGACCATCAAGCAGATTATACCGCAAATTGAAAAAGCTAGCGGTTATAACGTATTCTACACAGACAAACTTCCCAATCTTGAAACAAAAAAGGATTTAAATGTATCAAATGCTTCACTTGAGGCCGTATTGAAAGAATTATTTAAAGGAACGAAAATCTCCTTTGAAATAAAAGCAAACAAGCAGATTTTGCTGTTCCAGCAAACCAACAAATCTGTAGGTGCTAAAAAGAAAGTAACCGGTAGAATCGTAGACGAAAATGATGAGCCGCTTATCGGAGCTTCCGTTATTATCAAAGGCTCTACACAAGGAACAATAACCAACATTGACGGTGAATATACATTGGAAGATGTGCCGGAGAAAGCTACTCTAACCGTTTCTTACGTAGGCTATATACCGGCATCTGTTGCTGTCAACGGTAAAAACGCAATCAATGTAGTGCTGCAAGAAGATTCAAAGACTTTGGAAGAAGTTGTTGTTATCGGTTATGGTACCGTAAAAAAGAAAGACTTAACCGGTGCAGTAGGTTCTGTGGGAGGTGCAGAAGTAGCCGCCCGTAAAACAACTTCCCTTTCCACCGCTTTGCAAGGAACCATCCCAGGGTTAATGGTAACCCGTAACAATAATGCGCCTGGTGCAAATGCAGACAAGATATATGTACGTGGTATCACAACCATCGGGAATTCAGATCCTCTGGTTATCGTTGATGGAGTGCCTGGTGACATCAATTCAGTAAATGCCAACGACGTTGAGAGCATTTCTGTATTGAAAGATGCTGCTTCCGCTGCTATCTATGGTTCTCGTGCCGCTGCCGGCGTTATTCTTGTCACCACCAAAAGAGCCAGTGACAAGGAACTGTCATTGACCTATAACGGTGAATTCGGTTGGGAAATACCTACCGCAGAGCCTGAGGTTGTAGGCGTGCAACGTTTTCTGGAAATGGCTAATGAATTACGATATACAGATAATCCGGACGGTGGCAAATACCAAGCCTATTCAGAAGATCAAGTTAATAACTGGGTGAAAAACAATGCAACCAATCCCAACCAGTATCCTATAACCGACTGGCAAGATCTGATTCTTGAGAAATCCGCAACCCGTCAAAGTCACAGTATCCACCTTTCAGGCGGTAGCAAGGTTGTTAAGACCAAAGCATCCTTGGCGTATGATGAAGTAGGCGGTCTGTACGGTGACCGTTATTTCCAACGCTATACATTACGTGTAAACAATGACTTCAACATTACCCAAAAGTTAAGTGCTACATTGGACTTCAATGTTAAGCGCACTAAACACCACATGCCGCAATTCACTCCATTCGGAATGATGCGCTACATGCCTGCTATTTATGCAGGAGTATGGGATGACGGCCGTATAGCTGAAGGCAAATCGGGAGCCAACCCTTATGGATTGATGAAATTGGGTGGTACAACAGAAAAATGGTACACAGCATTGGGCGGTAAAGCATCTATTGATTTCAAGCCTTTTGACGGATTTAAAATTTCAGCAATCGTTGCTCCTCGCTTTAATTACGACAAGTTCAAAACATTCAAGAAAGCAGCCAGCTATACATTGGCAGATGATCCCAATACAATAGGGGGATACTTAGACAACAGCGGACTATACAACACAACCAAACTCTCAGAAACCCGCAATGACAGCTACAATGTCACTACACAATTAATAGCAAACTATGCAAAGAAGTTTGCCGGAAAACATGACATCAACCTTATGGCAGGTTACGAAAACTATTACGAATATATTGAAGAATTAGGTGCTGACAGAGACGGCTACGTTCTCACGAACTTTCCATACCTCAATAATGGACCTAAAGATTTAATTGGCAACTCTGGAAAAGGAAAAGAGTACGCTTATCGTTCCTACTTCGGACGTGTCATGTACAGCTATGCCGACAGATATTTATTCCAGGCTAATATACGTCATGACGGCTCATCACGTTTTGCAAAGAAACACAGATGGGGTACATTCCCTTCCTTCTCTGCCGGTTGGGTACTCAGCGAAGAAAATTTCATGAAGAATCTTAATTGGGACTGGCTGTCATTCTTGAAGATTAGAGCTACATGGGGAGCATTGGGTAATGAACGTATTGGCGATTTTCCATATATGTCAACCATTGCATTTGGGAACACTATTTTCTATCAAAACAACGGTATTTATTTTGACCAAAATCCAACAGAAATATGCCATTGAAAATGTAACATGGGAGAAAACTGAATTACAGCATTGGGTTAGACATTTCTTTCTTGAACAACCGCTTACGTGTGAACGGTGACTATTACTGGAAAAATACTAAAGACATGCTATTAGCAATGGCTATCCCTGATTTTCTAGGATTCTCTGACCCAGACGTCAATGCCGGCAAAATGTCAACCAAAGGTTATGAATTGAATGTCAGCTGGAATGACCACATCGGTGACTTCAGCTACGGAATAGCCATTAACTTCTCTGACTTCACCTCCAAAATGGGGGATTTACAAGGAACCCAATTCCTCGGTGACAAAGTTAAAATGGAAGGCAGTGAATTCAATGAGTGGTATGGCTATGTTAGCGATGGTCTTTTCCTGACAGAAGAAGACTTAAAGAATTCTCCCAAAATCAATGATAAGAACACTCAATTGGGCGATATTAAATACAAAGACATATCTGGTCCTGACGGTGTACCCGACGGAAAGATTTCTCCTGAATATGACCGAGTATTACTAGGCAGCTCATTACCCCATTTCCTATATGGTGGTAATATCAATTTGGGCTACAAAAATTTTGACCTTTCATTGGCATTCCAAGGTGTCGGAAAACAAAATGCACGCTTGGCAAGAGAAATGGTAGAACCATTCCGTAACAATTACGGAAATTTCCCCGCCATCATTGATGGAAACTATTGGAGTCCTTATAATACGGACGAACAAAACGCAGTTGCCAAATATCCTCGTCTAACCCATGTAAACAAAAGTTCCAACTATGCCATGTCAGATTATTGGCTGTTCAACGGAGGTTATTTCCGTCTCAAAAATATAACTTTAGGCTATACATTCCCTAAAGAATGGATGAACGCAATAGGTATCAAAGGTGCACGCATTTATGCCAGTGCTTCCGATCTATTCTGTTTGAGCAAATATCCGAAAGGATGGGACCCTGAAATGGGAGTAAGTGAATATCCTATCACAACATCTATATTGTTAGGCGTATCTGTTAACTTTTAAAAGAAAGAAAAAAAATGAAACATAAATTTATAATATTAGCTTTAGGACTTGGATTTTTAGCAAGTTCCTGCAATGACTTGGACTTAGTTCCATTGTCTGAGGCCTCCACTGAAAACTGGTATTCTTCAGAAGAAGAACTATTGATGGCTGCCAATGAATTCTATAAAATCGGATATTGGAATAAAATGAACCAGGGACTTCTGGAACAAGCCACCGACAACTTCACCTATAGAAATGTGAATCGTTGCAACCTCCTAGACGGTACAGTAAATGGTGATGGTGGAACAGAGAACTGGTATCCAGTAGAGCAATGGCAATCAAACTATAAATGTATAACGATGGCCAATACATTTCTTGAAAAATCTGAGCGCGCCGAAAAGGCTGGTGTCTCTGAAAAAATATTGAATCAATACAGAGGAGAAGCTTACTTTACAAGAGCTTGTAAATATGCAGTACTCGTTTCTTTCTTTGGTGATGTTGTCTGGCTAGATAAGAATATTTACATTGAAGAAGCCTTCCAAAAAGGACGTACTCCCAAAAAAGAGATTATACCTTTAATTTACCAAGACTTCGACAAAGCAATTTCTATGTTACCAGTATCTTATACCGGTAACTCGACACAACGTTTCACAAAAGGTGCTGCATTAGCCATGAAAGCACGTTTTGCCCTTTACATGGGTGATTGGGAACTTGCGGCCGAATCAGCTAAAGCGTGTATGAATTTGCAAGCTTATCAATTACATCCCGACTTCAGCGACTTATTTCTGATGAATACCAAAAATTCCATAGAAAGCATTCTTGTATTCCCACGTTCCGTGCAATACAACATTCTATACGATGCTACTGCCACAAAAAATGAGCTGCCTAGAAATGCTGGAGGATACGGTTCGTATGCACCCTCTTGGGACTTGTTGGCTTCGTTCCTCTGTACAGATGGGTTGCCCATTGACGAGTCACCTCTTTTTGATCCCCACAATCCTTTCAAGAACCGTGACCCCCGTTGTACTGCCACCATTGTAGAATTTGGAACCCGCCATTGTAGCTTTGACTTTGATCCTCATCCCGATGCATTAAAAGTAATGAACTACAAAACCGGTAAAATGGTAACCAACCAAGATACCCGTGCCAATGCGCAATACACCTCATTCAATGCATTGCTATGGAAAAAGGGTATTGACGATTCTTGGGTAGATAACAAACAAAAAGTGGAAAGTGACTATATTGAAATACGTTACGCAGAAGTATTGTTGACTTATGCAGAAGCCATGATTGAACTGAACAAGATTGACGAATCTGTATTAGAAGCCATCAATAGTGTACGTGCCAGAGCATACGGAGTGAAATCTTCTGAAACAGACAAATATCCGGCAGTAACAGCACGTGACCAAAAGTCCTTACGCCAGACAGTCAGACTGGAACGTCGCGTAGAGTTTGCTAAAGAAGGACTCCGCTACATGGACCTCATTCGTTGGAAATTGGCAACCAAAGCTCTGAACACCAAGAACTACGGCATTCTATATCCTGCTGACATATTAAGAGACAAAGTTACATCAAAAGGACTGTGGTTCTGGCCTACTACACCACAGATAGATGAAGATGGAATCGCAGACTTCTCTGCTATGGAAAAAGAAGGCTTAATCCAAGTACTTTCCCAGCGCAAATGGGACGAACGGCAGTATTTATGGCCAATCCCCACATCTGAAATCATTATTAATGAAAACATGAAACAGAATCCAGGGTATTAACGGTTAGACATTATAGGTAAAAAGATTGTGAATAAAAGGATAAACAAACTGTAATGAAAGGACTGCCCCTGCAAATTAGAAATCCAGGGCAGCCCTTTTATACCGTTTCCACAACAAAATAAAGAACCGCATATTTATGAGAAGAATTATATTGATTTTAAGTCTACTGTTCTGTAGCCAGCTTATCACAGCCTCCAATCTATTGATAGAAGCAGAAAGCTTTGACCAAAAAGGAGGATGGGTAGTAGACCAGCAATTCATGGACCTTATGGGGTCACCCTATCTAATGGCTCATGGAATGGGGGTCCCGGTTGAGGATGCTTCCACTACCATATCTTTTCCCGAGAGCGGTACATATTATGTATATGTACGTACCTATAACTGGACTTCTCCTTGGCATGATGGCAAAGGACCAGGAAAGTTCACTCTAAAAATCGGTAATAAAAAGCTGCCTATAGTTTTAGGGGATGAAGGCAACCAATGGATGTGGCAACCCGCCGGAAAAATTTCAGTAAAGGCTGGGAATAGTAATCTAACATTAAAAGACTTGACCGGTTTCAATGGCCGTTGCGATGCTATTTATTTTACAACAGAAAAAGAGCAACTACCTCCTAACGAAACTGTACAACTGACAGATTTCCGTAAAAAGATGCTGGATATTCCAGCCGAACCGGAGCAATACTCCTATGATGTGATTGTAACTGGTGGCGGTATAGCCGGTATGTGTGCAGCCGCAACCGCTTCCAGATTGGGATGCAAAGTGGCATTAATCAACGACCGCCCAGTACTTGGCGGCAATAATAGCTCTGAAGTCAGGGTTCACTTAGGGGGCAATATCGGAGTAGGCCCCAATTCCGGACTGGGACGTATGATAAGAGAATTCGGACATTCTAAAGAAGGAAATGCCAAACCTGCCGCAAACTATGAAGATGAAAAGAAGGAGCTTTTTATCGCCAATGAAAAGAATATCACCCTTTATGCCAACTACCGTGCCATATCTGTAAAGACCGATGGCAACAGAATAGAATCTGTCATCATCAAGCATATAGAGAATGGAAAAGAAGTGGAACTGAAAGCACCATTGTTCTCCGACTGTACCGGAGACGGCACCATCGGGTATCTGGCCGGTGCAGACTACAACATGGGACGCGAATCCCGTGCCGAATACGGAGAAGAGCTGGCACCGATTCAACCGGACAAAATGACAATGGGTTCATCCGTACAATGGTACTCTGCAGACAAAGGTAAACCTACCCGTTTCCCTATTTTCTCGTACGGTCTGCAATTCAATGAAAAAAATTGCGAAAAAGTGACGATGGGTGAATGGAAATGGGAAACCGGCATGAACTTCAATCAAATCGACGACTTCGAACGTATACGTGATTATGGCTTAATGGTCATCTATTCTAATTGGAGTTTTCTGAAAAATGAATTAAAGGACAACAAGAAATATAAGAACCGCGCATTGGACTGGGTAGCCTATATTGCCGGAAAACGCGAGTCACGCCGATTGTTGGGCGATTATATTCTAAAGCAAGATGATATAGATAAAAATGTCTATCACGAAGATGCCTCTTCGTCACAACCTGGAGCATCGACCTGCATTTCCCGGATTCGCTCAATGCATCACACTTTCCTGATGCGCCTTTCAAAGCAGCAACCAAACACATCCATATATATCCTTATGCAGTGCCCTATCGCTGCCTATATTCCAGAAATATCGAGAATCTTTTTATGGCGGGCCGCAATATCAGTGTTACCCATGTGGCACTGGGCACTGTCCGCGTAATGCGTACCACCGGAATGATGGGCGAAGTTGTCGGGATGGCAGCTTCCTTATGTAAAAAGTACAACACCACTCCGAGAGGAGTATATCAGAAACACCTACCGGAATTGAAAGCACTGATGAAAGAGGGAGAGGAAAAAGAAGGGATTCCCGATAATCAGAAGTTCAATGAACAAAAATTATTAAAAAAGCCTCGTATATTTGCCATTGGAAGTTACGAAAAGAGTGTAATTTATTGGAAATGAGCATTGGGTAATCGCTCATAATAGTAATAGGTTACGAATTAGTTAGTTATCTACTGCATTATTCTTCTGTGCGTTGCGTAACCTTCAAAGAACTCTTCGTATGCAAAAGTAGCTATTTAATTCGAGATTTTGATATAAACTCCTTTTTTATCCCTCATTCATAAGAATTTTCCGTAAAGCGAAGAACTCGTCGGCACACCATTGCCCAAAACGAGTTTGGAACAAACGTGCCGACTACCGCATAGCTGGAGAAAAGGGCTTTGCCTCACGCCTAAACAATAGTTTAGACTGATGAGACAAGGCCCCTTTCTTTTGTGCTTATGCCAAAGAGGTGCTTTTACGGGTTTTCAAATGATTTTTCTTTTTTCGCTGTCTCTTTTGCCGGAAGCGGAAAGTGAATGCAGAGGTGTCAGCCTGCCCCATGAATGAAACAGGCGCCCACACACAGCCGGACAAACCGGAAGAATGATTGTTGCCACCCGGCTGAACAAGTTCCGTCGGATCGGAAACAATCATACCTTTGTTGTGGTTTGCCCTTTCACGCTTCCGGTGATGTCTTTTTCCTTTTGGTGATTCTTTTTTTTACGGATTTTCCCCTGAAGTTTTTTTCTACCCAATCTGCCTCTGTTTTCGTTTACCTCCATTTTGCGCCTTTCAGTGAGCCGCATCAGTCAGTCATTTTCGTTCTGGGCGCAAAGGTAATTCCGGATTGACGGGAAAGCAAGGTCAAGCCTCCTGTTTTCGGTAAAATCTCTGCGGGTAGTATTTTGACCGAAAACCTTGCATTCCCTAATCCCTACCTTTCAAGCACCCGAAACGAAACGACCGATGCGACAGAAAGACGCATAAAAAATGTCGGATAAACGAGAGGCAGATAAGATAGTTTGAAACTCAACTCCCTCAGCCTTTGAATCCGCATTAAAAAAAAAATCAAAACAGCGAAGATATGACAGCAACGGTAAATTTCAGACAAATGGCGCAATACATAGGGCTTGCGATATGCACCCTAATGATGCGCACCGCCTTTTGGGTGTCCGGCATCCTTTGGTACATCGTCAGAGAGATAATAAACGGAGTGTTCCGAGTGGCAATAGGGTTAATCGTGGCTATTCTTTCCGTTATCCTGTTCTTCGGCTTCATTCTTTGGTTATTCACCCTTTAATCCCTACCGACATGGCAAAAGAAACAGCAAGACGGCAGCGCAGCGCAGTGCAGATACTACGAGGTGGGCAACATCTTCGAGTACATGGTGGAAACATACCTCAACGGCAATTTTGAAACTTTCCGAAGATTGTACCACGAACTGAACAAGAACGCACGGAGGGACTTCATGGACTTCCTTCTTAGCGAGGTAGAGCCGACCTATTGGAGAGAGATACTTAAACAGATAATCTAAAAATGACAGCGATATGAAAGGAACAGACCATTTCAAGAGAACGATACAGATGTATTTGGAACAACGTGCGGAGGAAGACACGCTCTTTGCGAAGAACTACCGCAATCCAGCCAAGAACATTGACGATTGCGTAACCTACATTCTGAACTATGTGCAGAAAAGCGGTTGTAACGGCTTCACGGACGGAGAGATATACGGACAAGCAGTACACTACTATGACGAGAACGAGATTGAGGTGGGCAAGCCTATCCAATGCCAAGTGGCGGTGAACCACATTGTGGAACTCACGGCAGAGGAAAAAGCAGAAGCACGTCAGAACGCTGTCCGCAAATACCAAGAGGAGGAACTCCGCAAGTTGCAGAACCGCCACAGACCGTCAGCGAGAAAAGAAAACCAACCCCAACCCTCATTATTTGATTTTGGCTTATGAAACCGAAGACCAAGATACAGAAAGAGGTGGCAAGACTTTCCGCCAACCTTCGCCCCATATCAGCGACACAAATAGATTGGCATACCGCCACTGCGTTGAACATATCGGCTACCGCACCAAGAAAGGGAACATCACCTGTTCCGACTGCGGTCACGAGTGGCACAGCGACAGCGGACTATGCGACACCCTTGAAGGCTGCACCTGCCCCAAATGCCATGCCGAACTCAAAGTGCAGGACACACGCAGACGCATCTACAAGGAAACGCAGAATTTCAGCGTGATAACCACCTGCAAAGGGTATCAGGTAATCCGCGTGGCGCAGGTCAGATGCGAGAGCAGGAAAGGCGAACCGATGCGTTTCTACTGCCACGAGGTCGTGCAGCGTTGGATTTCACCCGACGGCAAGGTTACGGACATGGCGTTGCTCCGTGGCTTCCTTTCTGCTATTGCGATGTGTGGGCATTAGGCAGCGATATGGAGGTAAGACCGCACAACAGCCTATACGATGATGTGGTGGCAAGAAGCTGTGCATATCCAAAGATGAGGATATTGCCCCAACTCAGACGTAACGGCTTCAAGGGCGATTTCCACGGCATCTCCCCCGTGCGTCTTTTCAAAGCCTTGCTTTCAGACCCAAGAATTGAAACCCTTATGAAAGGCGGTGAGATTGAGGTTATGAAACACTTTCTTTCAATACCCGTACTGCCGATGAATGTTGGGCATCATATCTGATTGCCAAGCGTCACAAGTATCAGATAGACAACCTCTCAATGTGGTGCGACTATCTGCGTATGCTCAAAAAACTCGGTCAAGACCTCCGTAACCCGAAGAACATCTGTCCCGAAGATTTCATGGCGGCACACGACAACGCAACCCGAAAAATTGAAGCCATACACGAGAAGGAAAGAGCCGCAGAGCAACGCCGTTGGGAGATTGAAAGGCGTGAGCGTGAGCAACAGCGACAACTCCAACGAAAGAAAGATGCGGAGGATTTCATCGCCAACAAATCCAAATTCTTCGGCTTGGTAATCACGGACGAGGAAATAATCGTCAAGGTGCTTGAAAGCATAGACGAG